>Ga0310823_100020_pt1 | contig 423032 bp, 358 predicted proteins | sample P4_ome_3_FD_201316 | JGI IMG/M metagenome (GOLD analysis project Ga0310823, IMG submission 201316) | Sorghum-adapted microbial communities from Joint BioEnergy Institute, Emeryville, California, United States - P4_Day56_Rep3 | ecosystem: Engineered > Bioreactor > SSF (Solid state fermentation)...
ACATCGGCGATTTCAAGCACCGACCGATCTACCAGGAGTTCCTCCCACGATGACCCACGACACACCGACCAAGATCCACAGAGACGAAGATCACATCGAAAGATCAGGGTTTAGGAACAGGCTCTTAAGCTACGAGCACCCCGAGGGTCGCGTCGACGGCGTGTTCACCCGCCACGCCCTGCATCAATTGCCCGACTTCTGGAAGACAGTCGCGCTGGACCGCATCGCACGGATGCTGCGCCCGGGCGGAGTCCTGCGGCTGTGCGACCTGATCTATGACTTCCGGCCTTCAGAGGCAGCAGAGGTCTTCGGCCAGTGGCTGGACGCAGCGGCCACCGATCCGGCATCCGGCTACACGAAAGACGACTACATCGACCACATCCGCACCGAATACAGCACCTACCGATGGCTGCTGGAGCCCATGCTCGACGTCACCGGCTTCGAGATCGTGGACGTGCAGTTCCAGCGCCGGGTGTACGGCGCCTACACGTGCATCAAGCGCTGAGTGGTAGCTGGTCCCCACAATCACCGCAGGACAGCCGATCATCGACGGCATCCACCACTTCGCGAAGGATGTGTGGTGCTTAGATCCCCTGTCAGCCGTTTGATCGTCTGATCCGACTAGGCTCAGGCATCGTGGCGACGTCAGATGGGGTGAGCGTCCTGCTCGCCTCGAACCGAGGACCGGCATCCTTCTCACGAGGCGCGACCGGCGAGCTGGAGTGCCACAGCGCCGCCTCCGGGGGACTGGCCGCGGCGCTGGGGACCCTTCCGCCAGACAGCAATGCCTTGTGGATTTCCGCTGCCCGCTCCGACCCCGATCGCGCCGCGGCACGTGCAGCACCTCGAGGCCACGTGCGAAAGCTTGGGCACGACACCGGAACGGTTCCGGTACGACTGCTCGACATCGACCAGGCCACGTACACGGACGCCTACGATGGCATCGCCAACTCCGTGCTGTGGTTCATCCACCACATGCTTTTCGACTCCGCAGCAGAGCCGGTTTTCGATACGGAATTTCGCCGGCAATGGGCTGCTTACGTGAGCTACAACACCGCGTTTGCCGACGCCCTCGCCGAGGAAGCCACGTCACGCACTCGCGTCCTCATTCAGGACTACCATCTCGGTCTCACACCGAAGCTGCTTCGACAACGACGCCCAGAGCTCTTGATCGCGCATTTCTCACACACCCCATGGGCGCCCTTCGAATATTTCCGCATGCTCCCCGACGATGTCGCCGTCGCCCTGTTGGAGGGCATGCTCGCCGCAGACCACCTGGGCTTTCTCACCGAACGGTGGGCTGCGGCGTTCGGCAGTTGCTGCGAAGAGCTGCTCGGCGCATCGGTCGACCGAGGTCTCATCACCTACGCCGACAGGGAAACGACGATCGGTGTCCACCCGCTGGGAATCGACGCCGCACGTCTGCGAAGCCGAGCGGACAACGACGACGTACGCGTTCGGATGAGCGAACTGCGTGATCTCGTACAGGATCGCAAGCTCATCGTCCGCGTCGACCGGGTCGAGCTGAGCAAGAACATCGTGCGTGGGTTGGCCGCATACCGCGACCTGCTTCGCCGGTATCCGCAGTGGCGGGGCCAGGTCGTGCATGTGGCTCTTGCCTACCCGAGCCGCCACTCCCTGCCGGAATACCGTGACTACGCGAGAAGGGTCCAGACGATCGGACAGGAGATCGTGGAGGAGTTCAGCACAGCCGACTGGAATCCCCTCGTGTTGTCAGTGGACGATGACTACGCCCGATCGCTCGCGGCCTATCGCCTGGCCGACGTGGCCTTGGTCAACCCCGTCCGCGACGGGATGAACCTCGTCGCCAAGGAGATTCCCACGGTGTCTGATCGAGGCTGTGCCCTCGTGCTTTCCCGCGAGGCCGGTGCCGCCGCGGAGCTTGCACCTGACAGCTTTCTCATCAATCCGTACGACATCGAGGCGACCGCAGACGCCTTGCACGCCGCGCTGTCGATGAGCGACACGGAACGGCTCGCCCGGAGCCAGCGGCTGGCCTGGGCCGCCGCCGAACACCCACCCAGCCGGTGGCTCGCGGACCAGCTCGCCGCCTTGACCCGTGCGGGTTCGGCCACCCAACAACGCAACGCGTGAGCCGCCCGGCCGTAATCATCACAAAACGGTGAACACGCCGGAACAATACCGCTCGCAGCACAAGGCGCGCCGATACCATCGATGCTCAAAGCCGCCCTGAGCAGGCGTTTCAGGCCAACACCTCGAGGCCGACCTTGGGCCGGTACTGCAAGTGCATCCGCATGCAAACGGGGGAGAGATGCGCGAAGCGGACGAGGCGTGGCCCGCGGTTTCGGTCGTGATGCCGATCCGTGCGGGCGATCACCACGCTCCGGTGGCCACGACACCCGGTCACACGACCACTGCTCGAGCCCTGGTGAGCCAGGTGCTGCGCCAGGACTACCCCGGCCCGGTCGAGCTCATCGTGGTCCTCGAGGAACACGATGCCGAGCCCGAAACCACCCCTCGCGCCGAGCCCTCCCTCGCCCAGGCGCTCGTGTCCAGCGATCCACGGGTCCGCGTGGTACGGCGGGCGCCTGGGACAGTACGACTGTCCGACGAGCTCGCCGCCGAGGCGACGTACGACCTGATCGTCGGCATCGAGGGCATTGCCATGATCGGCCCGAGCTATCTGCGTCAGGCCGTCGAAGTGGTCAGGGGCACCACAACCCTGGGTACCCGCTCGTTCGCCGAGGCAATGGCCCGGGCCGTGAGCAGCCGGCTGGGGATGAGAAAACCGTCGAAGACCGGCCCGAAGGCGTACGGTGCCGCCAGCGGATCACAAGGGTCGGCAGAGCCGCTGTACTTCAGCATCTACCGTCGCCGCGACACGAAGCGGGCGAGCATCGAGCGGGTTGGCGGCACCGCATGGCTCCTTCCCGAGACCGGGGTCCCGCACCGCCCAGGACCGACGCCACGCCTTCTGGTCAGACAGTTCTATCTGGGTGGCCAGTGGCGACACGTGCTGCGTCGAAGTGGCTGGATCTCCTTCGACCCAAGCGACCTCGGGCTGGCCGGGCAGGTACTGGCCGGAGGGGCGGGTCTTCTCACCGGCCTGGTCGGGCTGCTCGTCGGCTCGGCACCGCTGACCGCCGGGCTCCTCGTCGCCACGCTGCCCGTCTGCACCGCTCTCGTCGCCGCCGCGCTGTTGTGGCGCGGACTGTCGTGGCGGGCTCGGCTGTGGCTCCCCCTTGTCCTTTTGATGATTCACCTCAGCTGGGGAAGTGGATATCTCACCAGCCCGCCGTATCTTGCGACCAGGGCATCGGCACGCCGCACACTTGCGGCAGGTCCGCCGGTGGCCTTGCGCCGACAAGCCGACGAGCTGCGGGTGGCATACACCAAGCCCCATGACGGCAGCGCTCGCGACCACAGCCCTGCAATGCAGCCGGACCGAGAAGAGACCGCCGACGTCTCGAGAGGCTGACGTCGTGCGGCCCGGTTCGGGCGACACGCCGCTGCATTGCGTTGCGCTATTGCCGATCGGAGCTGATCGACGCCGGGATTCGCTGCCCCGCTTGGTGGTTTTCTGGTCGTTGCGGGAGTCGATTCGGCACAAGGTGGGCATGGGGTAACCGGGGGGTATGGAGCAGTAGGGCTTCTTGCGGCGCTTGCCATTCTCCCGGCTTCGGGCCCGTTCGCGAGTCCATGCCGCGGCAGACGCAGCTCGATCCGATGCTGACCCCCCGGCGCTCACGCTCGCGGCGCGGGCGCCCTCGTCCGGTCACACAGCCCCCTCCATGGGGCGGCTCGGCCGGCGCTCCGCGGGGCGCCACGCGGCCTGGACGTCCGCCGCCCGGACCGATGTCGCTCCGATCGATAGAGCCCGGACCATGTCGGGCTCCCCGTCGTACACAACCAAGCTGTTGGAGAACACATGCATGTGGTCATGGCCATTGTGGGCGTACGGCCGGATCCCTGGATCGACCTTTGTGCAACGCTGAGCAAGCGCATCGACATCGAGCTCACCCTGCTCGTCACCAACGCAGGGCCGCGTGCGTTGCACGACCTCAACCGGCTGAGTCGGGCCTATCCGCACGTCCACGTCGTGGCCGCGCCGACGCTGCTAGGCGAGTTCACACCCCACTACCCAGCCGCCACGTGGATCGGACCCGGTGCCGGACGTCGCCTGAAGCAGCTCCGACCGCACGTGCTGCACATCATCGGTGATCCCGCCGGTCCCTCCACCTATCAAATCATCAAGCGCCACAAGAAGTACTGGCCGCACATCCCCATCACGTGGTATGCGGCTCAGAACGTCGCGTACGACCTTCCGTTCCCCTTCAACCGGCTGGAGAGCCACACCTACCGGTCTGTCAACCACGCCTTTCCTCTCACACCAGCTGCCGAAGACGTTCTTCGTGCGAGAGGCTTCCGTGGCGACTGCACGATCGTGCCCCTGGGCGTCGACACCGACCTTTTCACGCCAAGCCGGCAGCGACGAGAAGCTCCACCACAGGTCCAACCCGGTTCCGGCACGCGCTCGTTCACGGTCGGCTACATCGGCTGGCTCGAACCACACAAAGGAATCCGCAGCTTGCTGAAGGCGGTCGACACGCTGGACTGTCGGCTGATCGTCCTCGGCAAGGGAAGTCTCTACGAGCTGGTGGAAGCTCGGGCGAGCCGGAGTCCCGGACGGATCCTGCTGTTCGACAAGGCCAGCAGGCACCGGCTTCCGGAGCTTTTCGCCCAGATGGACGCACTGGTCCTGCCGTCCTGCGAGACCCGGGTGCGTGGCGTCGCACCGTGGGTCAAGGTCCCTGCCCGCGAGCCGTTCCCACGGGTGCTGCTCGAGGCCATGGCGTGCGGCGTGCCGGTCGTGGGAAGTGATGTCGGCGAGATTCCCTACCTCGTCGCAGACGCCGGCCTGATCTTCCCGGCCGGCGACACGAAGGCGCTGACCAACCGTCTGGCCGAGATCCGTGACGACCACGCGCTCGCGCGCCGACTCTCCGCGGCCGGACGTGCTCGCGCTGAGACGTTCGCGTTGAGCCGGGTGGCCGACACCATGTGCCGGACCTGGCGCGCCCTCGTCGACTCGTGGCAGCCCGTGGGCATCGCAACCCAGCGGGTATTCCGTGGCGTAGAGGCTCCAGCCAGCACGCCAGCTCCGCTACCGCGTCCACCCGAGGTCGCGAGGTCGGGCAACGAGATCACCACCCAGTCCGCCCGTGCCGGGACCGACGCCGAACTCGCTGGACGAGATGTCACCACCGCCGATGGAGGGGGAGGGCAAGGAACGTGAACGTACCGGGGAACCTCGCCGCCTTGTGGCGAGCCGCAGCCAGACCCGCCGGTGCCCTGGCCTTGTCGGTCGGCAGCGGCGTCCTGGTCGCCCACATCGTGACCAGCCAGCTGCCGACCACCTACGAAGCCAGCGCGTCGTCGATCGTCACGGCCTACGAGCGGGACGACGCGCCAGCCGGGTCAGGTGAGCAGGCTGCAAGGCCGGCGCAGTACGACCCGCAGCTGGTGCGCTCCCTGGCCGGCTCGGTCGCACGGCTCGCCGAGTCGAGCAGCGTCGCTCAGCAGGCCGCCGAGCAGGCCGGGTTGCCGACGCGGGACGTCCTCGGCCACATCGACGCGAGCTACGAGCCTGGCCTCTCGATCATCACGGTGACGGCCAAGGCTGACACCGGCGCGAAAGCAGCGGTCATCGCGAACAACGCCGTGGAGGTCCTCCGCCAGCGCGTCGCGGAGGGAGCGCTCTCCGGTCGTAAGGGCGTCGTGTACGCCCAACCACTCGACCGGGCGATGCCGCCGACTACCCCAGCCAGCCCGAAGCCGTTGCTCAACGACGCGATCGGCGCGCTGGCCGGACTCCTTGTTGGATGCGGAGTGCTCGCGCTGCGACGACGGTTCGACAACCGGCTGCGCACCTGCGAGCAGATCGAAGCCGAGCTCGGCCTGCCGATCCTCGCGACGTTGCCACCTCTCCGCCGGGCGTACTACCGCAGCGGTGCGCGTCGCTGCTTCCGACGCCGCACCATCGCACGCCCGATCCGGACCGCGATCGCGTCACTCGCCCCGCTCACCGATCCGGTCGGCCGCAAGCTCCTGGTCACAAGCTGCTACCAGGACGACGGGAAGACGTTCGTGGCCGCCCTGCTCGGTCTCGGGCTCGCCCAGCAGCGCTACCACGTGACGTTGCTGGAGGGCCAGATGAGGCATCCACCGCTGGCGCACCACTTCCCCGGCAGCGCCCCGCACACGGTGCAACGGCTGCTCGAGGCCGACGACGGGCAACCCGTCGGGGCCGGCCCGACGGGGCTTCGGGTCATCACGAGCGAACCCACGGAGCCGGAGGTCAGCCGCGCCCTGCTGCGCAGCCGCGCGTACGCCAGGCTGATGGAGCTCGCGGCGAGCACGAGCGATGTGGTCGTGATCAACGGCCCAGGCATTCTCGCCAGCGGCGACATCTCCCCACTCGCAGGTTACGCAGACGGAGCCGTGCTCGTCGTACGGTCGGGCGGCACGCATATCTCCGACGCCCGGCGAGCGGTGCAGGTGCTGAGGCGCCTCGAGATCCCGGTCGCGGGCGTCATCGTGACCGATGCGATCGACTCCAGGCACCGCCGGCCACGCCACACAGAACCGTCGGTCGCCCAGGCGGCCGAGATCCTGGCCGCAGCCTGGCAGACCGGGCGGTGGCCCGCAGGGACACCCGGTGCGCTGCCCGGGCGGGCGCTTCCGGTCGGCACGTCGCACCCGAACGGAGACGGCTGGCCGTCGGGTCGGCAACCGCTCAGTCTTCCACCAGGTCGCAGCGCTCCGACGGGGTACGAAGCCGCGGCCTCGGCGTCAGCCGGTCCGGCTCCTGCCCACAGCAGCGAGGCCGGGACGGACGACGGCTCCCAGTCCGGGTTCCAGAGCCCGGGTCAGTCGTACGAGGCCACGCAAACACACGACTGGCACCCAGAGGGCCAACGCTCCGACGCTCCGGCATACGACACGCGGACGCACGGCGATCAGGGATACGCCGAGCCGAGCCAGACCCACGACACCTCGCAGGCGTACCCAGATGAGGGAGCGCACCGATTCGGCTCGTCGTACGACACCGCCACCACGGCGGCGGGTCACGTGCCAGCTCAGACCCGTGGCTGGGACGACCGTGCCGCCGACCACGGCGACACCGCCGGGTTCGGCGCCACCACCTACGACAGCACGTATGACACCGCGTACGACACCGGGGACCAGCCCTCCGACCACGAACGGTACGCATCCGCTGAGGGCTACCGAGGCTACGACGAAGCCACGGAGTCGGACTACGGCGAGCCCGCGCACACCGGTGAGCCGTACACCGATCCGGACGGCCGTTACGAGGCCGCCACGGCCCAGTCGAGTGACAGCCCATGAGGGCGGCGCGATGACGAGGTAGTCCTCGACAGAAGAGGACGTGTCACGCCTCGAGGTGGGCCACGAGCTGCCTCAGGAACGCGACAACCCCGGGAGGTCCATCGACCACGATGTCGGCGCGCTCGGCCAGTGCGGTCACCTCGGTCGAGCCTGAGCACAGCAGGAGGCCGGCCAGCCCTTCCTCGCGCAGCTGATCCACGGTGTCGTACGCCGGCAGGTCACCGAGATCGTCCCCGGCGTACCCCACGCAGCGCGGCCGGAACTCCTCCACCAGCCGCCGGAGGGCGACCCCCTTGTCCATGCCGGAGGGCTTCAGCTCGATCACCATCCGGCCGGGTTGCACGATCAGGCCGTGTTGCTCGGCGAGCGCGGTCAGCGGTTCGGTGAGCAGGGCCGTAGCTGTAGCCGGATCCTTCGTCCGCCGGACGTGAACCGCCACCGAGCGGCCCTTCTCCTCGATCGTCGTGCCCTCCGGCGCACCCACGCGACGGAGCAGGCCCGGCAGGCTGCGGCGGACCTCGGCGACACCCGGGTCGACCGGCGGCGCGGTCACCTGGCCGGTCCGCGCGTCCCATCGTTCCTCTCCGTAGTGGCCGACGACGACCAACCCGGCGAGACCGGGCTGGCCGGCGAAACCGCCGAGCCGGACGACGGTCTCGGCAGGCCTCCCCGTGATGATCGCGAGGGTACGAATCCGCTGGTCGAGTGCGACGAGCAGCGGCAGGACGTCCGGATGGGCGTAGGCCGCCTCGGGGTCGTCGACGATCGGCGAGAGCACGCCGTCGAAGTCGAACGCGAAGAGCGTGTCCTCGGGTCGTTCCAGCACCTGGCGAAGACCGTCGTCTCCGGCCTTGGTGCGTGGCCGAGGCAGGCCGCCAGCCATCAGTGCCGCTAGCCGTCAGTACCGTGCCTGCGCGCGGCACGTGCCCGCTGGCGGCTGGACCGCAGGCGGCGGAGCCGCTTCACGAGCAAGGGATCGAACTCCAGCGCGTCAGACCGGTCGATGAGAGCGTTGAGCACCTGGTAGTAGCGCGTCGCCGACATGCCGAACTGGTCGCGGATCGCCTGCTCCTTGGCACCGGCGTACTTCCACCACTGCCGCTCGAAGATGAGGATCTGCCGGTCACGCTCGGAGAGCCCACTCCCACTGTCGGGGCGTGGAGTGGGTGTCGGCTGCGCGCTGGTCGCCGGTTCGCTGGCTGCGGTCGAAAGCGTCGCCACGCCATTTGTCGTATGCGTGGTCGCAGCGCTACCGACTGTCGTCGGGACCGTCCCCGCAGAACTCGTCACCGACTCCATCGCAGCATCCATCCCCAAGGTGCTTCCTTCCAGGTTCGAGCGCCAGGTCTCGAGCGCAAGTTCCCACTGTGGTGCGTGCCGTGTCCCCCGTGCCGTGGACGTGTCCCCCGTGCCTTGCCCACGGTACCGCCGTCATCGTACGCAGGAACTACACCCATGTCATTCGACCCGCGCCCGCCACGAGGCGTGCCTCTTTTCGCACCACCCCACATTACGCAGAACACCGCAGACTCACGAGACTTCACACGGCGCGCCTGCCCACACAGGAGATTCGTTCACATCGGTCGGCAGGCTGGCTGGCTTGCCGCTAGTGGACCTGGACAGGGCCTGGAAACCATGCAAGATAAGGCATGCCCACTCGATCATCGACTCCAGCTCCAGCACTGTCGGAGACCCCGACTCGCTCTGCAGCCGAGTACGTGAGAGCCCTTCTCGCCAGGATCGATGACATCGACTGCTCGGGGCCCACGCTGCGCTCGGTCATCCGGGTCAATCCGCGCGCCGAGGCGGAGGCCGAAGAGCTCGACGCCGAGGCCGACGCCGGTCGCCGCCGTAGCCCGCTTCACGGCATGCCGGTCCTGGTCAAGGACAACATCGACACGGCAGGGCCGATGGGTACGACGGCGGGATCCTTCGCGCTGGCCGAGGACAGCCCACGCCGGGACGCACCCCTGGTCACCCGTCTCCGCGAGGCCGGGCTCGTCATCCTCGGCAAGACGAACCTGTCCGAGTGGGCGAACTTTCGCTCGACCGGCTCGAGCTCGGGCTGGAGCGCGGTCGGAGGACTGTGTCTCAATCCGCACGCCCTCGACCGGTCGGCCGGCGGGTCGTCGTCTGGTTCCGGGGCGGCCGTCGCGGCGGGCTTGGCTCCCCTCGCGGTCGGCACCGAGACAGACGGGTCGATCCTCTGCCCCTCGGCCCTGTGCGGCGTCGTCGGGATCAAACCGACCGTCGGACTGATCAACGGCCGCGGCATCGTGCCCATCTCTCACAGCCAGGACACCGCGGGACCGATCGCCACGACCGTCGCGGACGCCGCGGCGCTGTTGAGCATCCTCGCGTCGACTCCCTACGAGGACAATCTCGTCACGCACACGCCCGCCGTACCTGGTCGCCACGCGCACCAGGACTACACGCAGTTCTGCCAGCCGGACGGTCTGCGTGGCGCTCGGATCGGCGTACCGCGCAAGGGACTGTGGGGCTACAGCGCGGCGGCCGACGCGCTTGCCGAGCAAGCCGTCGAGCTCCTCGCCTCACACGGCGCAACGATCGTCGATCCGGCCGACATCCCGAGCTACGACGCGTTGGCGTCGAGCGAGGACGAGCTCACCGTGCTGCTCACGGAGTTCAAGGTCGGCATCGAGGCGTACCTCGCCGACAGCGAGCGGGCGGTGCGGAGCCTCGAGGACCTCGTCGCCTTCAACACCGCGCATGCCGAGACCGAGCTCGCCCACTTCGGCCAGGAGATCTTCGAGAGGGCCCTCCAGACGAACGGTCTCGCCGACCCGGCGTATCAGCGGGCACGCGAGACCTGTCTTCGGCTCGGACGCTCGGAAGGCATCGATGCCGTGCTCAGCCGACACGAGCTCGACGCGCTGGTCGCTCCGGCGTATCCGCCCGCATGGAAGATCGACCTGGTCAACGGGGATCCGCGGCTCGGCAGCTGCACGCAGACCGCGGCCGTCGCCGGCTATCCCGCGGTCACGGTGCCGTGTGGGACGGTCGACGGCCTGCCGGTCGGGTTGGCGTTCTTGGGTACGGCGTGGAGCGAGCCGACGCTCATCCGCCTTGCGTACGCGTACGAGACCGTACGCGGGCCGGCACCACGCCCGACCTTCCGTCCACCGCGGGTCGGATGAGGTCTGCCCTCGCCGGGCGAGTGCAAGCCATAAAGGCACCGGCGTGGCAAGGCTGGCACGCCGCCCGGCGAGGCGCTCCCGCCCGGCCTACTCGAACAACCGCTGCCCCTGTTGGATCACGGTGATGATGCCCAGCGTCCCGTAGAAGGCCACCGCAAGCGCGATGACGGTCGTCCGGAACTTCCTGACGCGCAGCGCCCTGGGCAGGGCTCGCTTGTTCATGTAGATGAGCAACGCGCCGTAGATCGCCATCATCACACCGCTGACGCTGGACGAGATGACGAGCAACACCAACGGCTGGTCGACGCCGAGGAGCAACACGACGCAGCCGAACACCACAAGGCCCCAGACGAGGATGAAGTAGATCCGGCTCTCGGACATGCCCGAGCCGCGCCGATACACGGTTGCGATGAGGTCGGCGGCGAGCCGGCTCGTGTAGTCGATGATCCCCATCGCGGCAGCGAACAAGGCGTACGCACCGATCACCCAGAAGAAATAGCCGAACCACGAACCGACCCGTTCTTGCAGCACCTGTCCTTCGATCTGCAGGAACGCGATGTCGTCCGGCAGGTTGGCCCGGCCGTACACCGTCGAGAACGCGAGCATCGACATGAACCCGATCGTGAAGGCCGTGACCAGCACGAACGTTGCCGCCTGCTCGATGTTGGCGAACCGCCACCAGTCACGCCAACGCGCGAGGTTGCGTTCGGTTGGTGCGAAGACGAAGCCCGTGGACGGCGCCGCCTCCTCTTCACCGGTCACCGGGCTCACGAGCCGCGGCACGTACGAACCCATGCCGAACCGCTTGTCGCGGATCCAGTTGCTCTGACAGAGGTTCTGACCGCCACCGGCCCCTGCGTACGCGATCGCACCCAGCATCAACGCCCAACCCAGCTCGGAGCTCGGGAACTGACCGACGTGCGTCACGGCGCGGCCGAGCTCGGTCCATGCGTCAGCCGTGATGGCGAACACGATCGCGACCACGATGAAGACGACGATCACCGCCACTTTGACGAAGATCACTCGTTCCAATGCGGCGTAGACGACCGGAGCCAACGTAAGCGTCGCACCGCAGATCAGCAGGATCGCGATGGCGATGACGGTGACGTTGCCACCGAAGATGTACGACACCAGCGTGGCCGAGCTCGTCGCCCAGCCTGGCCACATGTTCGCGAAGTACGTCATGAGCGCGAAGACCAGGCCCCAGTGCTTCCACAGCCGGCTGAACCCGGTCAGCGCGGTCTCGCCGGTCGCAAGGGTGTAGCGCTCGATCTCCATGTTGAGGAACCACTGCGTGGTCACGCCGATCACGGCACCCCAGAGGAAGACCAGCCCGACCTGTGAGGAGATGTAGGGCCAGAGGATGAACTCGCCCGATGCGAGACCTACGCCAGCACCGACGAGCCCCGGGCCGATGATCCGCCAGGTATTGGTGGGTGCGGCCGGCAGATCCCGTACCTCGACACCAGGCAGGTGTCTGGTGGAGAGCGTCGGCGTGAAGCCACTCGCCGCGCTGGTGTCAGGTTGGCCGCTTGTCGGTTCAGAGTCGCGCTCGGTTGCCATCTCGCCGTCCCTCCTACGTGGCGGTGACTTCCTGCCGATACGTAGCGTGCACGGACAATACGGACGAAACGCTTGAGGCAACTCAGTCAAGCGAGGTCGTCCTTCGTGGTCAACCCACCAACCGACCTCGGCCGGGACGGCCGGTCACAGCAGAGCACCCACAAGACCGAGCATCGATGCGAAACGGCCGACCCGCCCGACGAGCCCGACGACGAAGAACAACGCCCAGTGGACCCGCAGCTGTCCTGCGAGCACGGAGATGATGGCAAGTGGCGGGATCCCGGTCACGGTAGAAACCAGGACGACACCACCCACGAGCCAGGGGTTTCCCCCGATCCGTCGCCGCCATCGCTCGAGCCGCTCCTGCCACGCTGGTGAGTCGATCTTCTTGCGTACGAAGCGCCACTCGAGCGAGCTCCGGCCGATGAGGTAGTACACCAGCTTGCCCACCATCTGACCGGCTCCGGCGGCAACAGCGAGGCCCCAGATCGCGGCGTCCTCCACCAGCACCGCGACAGCGGCGACGTACGCCTCGGCGTTCACAACCGGAATCAGCGCAGAGACGATGCAGTAGCCGAAGGTGAGAAGGATGAGCTTCACGGGGCGACGTCCTGCTCGAGTGGTCGCCTGGCCTGCGCCGACGCGGCGGTGACCGCGCAGCCGCTCGGCACAGGCATCCCGAGTCGTACCAGCCGAAGGAGAGACCAGACCTTCACGGCACTGAGGCATACCGCGACGGCGACCGCGGCGGGCACGGAGCCAGTCACCACGAGAAGGATCGCGAACAGCGACGAGTTCACTGCTTTGCCCAGCTTGGACCAGTTCCAGCGCCAGATCGTGGCGTCGACCAGATAGAAATAGTTGGGGCTGGTCAACGGCCAAGCCAGGAAGGCAAGCGAGAGGAACGTGTCGACGACCGCGAACTGGAAAAGGTAGATCCCAATCGGAATCACCATGGTGGGATCGAGCCAGGCCAGCCCGATGTAGATGGCGCCCGCGCACAGGCGGTCGCTCGCGATATCGAGGACCGCACCGATCCGGGTCTCCGAGTCCGTTCGACGGGCCAGGACTCCGTCCGCGATGTCACCCACCCAATAGGTCGCCAACGCGACGAGGAGCAGGGGCAGTGACCGCTCATGTGCGGCGTACAGTGCGACGGCCAGAGCGAGGGCGGTGCGGATGAACGTCACCTGCGTAGCGCCCGTGAACAGTCGCTCACGTCCGGGTTTCACACAGCCGCGGTGGTCACAGACCACGGGTGCGTCGCTGTGCTCAGTCATCGTGCATCACCACAGGCAGCTGTCGCCGGACCACGTTCGGCACCATCAAACGCCGCCAGCACAAGCTATTTCCATCGACACACCGCCTGGCCACCGTAGAGCACAAGCGCACAACACACTGACCGGGCAGCTTACCAAAGCCCGTGTCTTTTCGAGCCCGTGCCTTTCATGCCGATCTGCACCCTGCATGGGGACATCCATTGCAATCGCTACCGGCATCCGAGCTCTGGAACCCCTCGACCGATGGCCTTGGCCAGGTCCCCACACAGCTTCGCGGCGGCGTCTTCTGCGCGGACGAACCACAGCCCGACGTCGGAGTCGACCCCGCCGCTCGCCAGCAGGCGTCCGTCCGGCGAGAACTCGAGGTCGTTCACCGTGTCGCCGTGCCGGGAAAGTTGTGCGATCAATGCACCGGTCTCGACATTCCACAGCCGGATCACCGATTCCTGCCTCGTGGCGGTCGCGATGGTCCGACCGTCGGGCGCCACGGCCATGCTCTGGATCGGTGCTGGGTGCCGACCGAACGCCCGCCGCACGTCACCGGTCCGCGGGTCGCGCAGCTGGATCCGTCCACGCCGGTCGGTCGCCGTGATCAGCGTGTCGCCGTCAGGAGTCATGGTGAACGCCCCCACGACCCCGATGACGTCCCGCACCGGTCCACCGACGGGCGTGAGATCCGGCACTCGCCAGGCGAGGACCTCCGAGCGTCCAAGGTCGCGGGTCCTCGCAGGCCTTACCAGAGCGCGAAGCAGTGTCCCGTCGGGCGTGAACCGAGGGCTTTCCGGCCGGCGCGTCTCGGTGTCGACGGCGCCTCGGACGGTTCCGGTACGCAGATCCCAGACCTGCATGGCGTACGTCGGGCGACGCTTTCGGCTCTCGAGCACGACAGCAGCCAACGCGCCGTCCGGTGACACCACGAGGTCGACCAGCCGGCGACCCCGGGTCTGGAAGGTTCGGGTCGCACCGCGCTTCCCGTCGGCCGGCGGAGTAACCGTGAGCCGGCCGTCGTACCAGCCCACGACCAGCCGACCCTTGCTGTCGTACGTGATCGTCACCGGCCTCGCACGCCAGGCCCCTGGCACCGCCGTCTCGGTTCCGCGGGTCACATCCCAGGTACGAAGGCCGTCCCAGCTCGCCGCGGTCACGTACCGGCCGTCCGCACTGAACGCAACGTCGGTGACCGTTCCGAACGGTTCGACATGCCAGTGTGAGTTGCGCCGCCAGCATCGGACGGTGCCGTCGAGGAGGACGCCCACGAAGTCGCCGTTGTCGGCGGCCGCGACGTCCACAATGGCCGAGCGTTCGAGCCGGGTCCGGGCCGGGCCCTTGACGTACGTCGTGACCGTACTGGGCGCCTCACGCGTCGCCCCAGCCTGTGCCGGGTCGAGTCGCAGCACCGCCCGGTGGAAGGCATCGGGGGTGAGCAGTGCTCCGTCTGCCGCGCTCACAACCGGTCCGGAACGGGTGCCGGCGACAGAGTTGAACGAGGGGTCGGCGATCGTGCCGCGCGGCTCACCGGTCCGGGCGTCCCACAGCCGTAGCGTCGGGTCCGAGCTGGTGCCTGTCACAAGGATCTCGCGCGAAGGTTCACTCGTCTCCCTGGACGGTCCAGCGCTCAAGAAGGCCACGTACGCCGGCTCTTCGCGACCGTCGACCGCTGCACGCCGATGCTCCCAGATGCTGCGGACGAGTCTCACCGCGTCCGGGTCCCACAGCTCGACCCTGCCGAACGCGCGGCCGATGGCAAGCCGGGTGCCGTCGGCACCGAATGCGATACGGAACGGCCGAGCGGTCCCCTTCCGTGAGGCAGCGGTGGTGAGCCACGCTCGACGCGCGCCGGTACGCGAGTCGTACTCCCCGATCGCATACAGCCGGGGTCCAGGCATGCCTTCCGTGACCACCGTCGAGCCGTCGGACCCCCACGCGACGACCCGGCCGACATGAGGAATGCGCAGCAGCAGCCTGCCGGTTGGCACCGCCCAGATCCGCAAGTCCTCGGCCACGGTGGCGAGCCGCCGACCGTCAGGTGAGAACGCGACGTCTGTCACCCGGGTCTCGTGCCCGACGTGATTCCTCGGGCCATCTGGCGGCCGCCACACCCCGACGGCATCGGACGGGCGACGAGCCTCGTTGCCGGCAAGCCTGCCGCCGATCCGGCGCCGGGTCTTCGTGTCGATCAACCCGAGCTGCCCGCGGTTCCCGCCCACTGCGATGAAGCGGCCGTCCGGACTGATGTCGACCGCCGAAGGCGACTGCACTCCGGAGTCGAAGGTCGCCGGGTAGTCCGTGACGACGTTGGACAGCAAGGCGCTGCGGGCCTGCCGTGTGTGGCTGGTCCGCCACGCCTTCAGTGCGCGCCGCTTCGCGCGCACGGGGTCCGTGTCCCTCTTGGTCAGCGACTCGGTGGCCGCCTGGCGTGAGAGCGCGACCGCCGCCTCGTGTCGCGCGGTGGCCGCCTGGCGCTCGGCTTCGTTGCGAGCGAGCACGGCCAGCCCTCCAGCCACCAGGGCCACGACGAGGAGGCCAGTCAACGCGACGATCCCGACCTGCAGCCGCCTGGTCGTACGCCGTTGCAGCTTTCGGCTCTCGTCGAGGAAGCCGCGCTCCGCCTCGGTGAGGTCGTCTCTCGTCTCCGCCCACTCCAGCGCTGCCACCAACCGGGCGCCGCGATACAGCTCGGCCGGATCACGACCGCTGGCCTGCCACGCAGCGACCGCTTCCCCGAGCCGCTGGCGCAGCAGCAACGCGTGGCGGTCCTCGTCCACCCACTGCCGCAGCCGCGGCCACGCCACGACGAGCGCATCGTGCGCAAGCTGGACACCGCTCGTGTCCGCAGTGGCGAGGCGAGCTCGGACGAGGGCGTCGGCCAGGTCTGTCGGCACCTCGTCCGGACTGGCGCGGCGCCGCGCGACTCCGCCGCCTTCCACCACGGCGACCATGCGCAGCAAGGCCGATCGGAGGCGTTTCTGGTCGTTGGGCGGCAGCCGTTGGTACATCGTGTCCGCCGTCAGAGCGACCGCTCGGTCGACGCCACCGGTCTCCTGGTACCCCCGCAGGGTCAGCACGTTGCCAGCACGGCGTTTCCAGGTCTCGCGTAACGCATGCGCAAGACGAGGCAAGGCACCGGGGTCGTCCGCGAGCCCACCGTGCGCGCCGACATCGGCGATCAGCCGGTCGACGAGACCGGCTTCCAGTTCCAGTCCGGCGAACCGTGCGGGCTCTGTGATGATCCGCTCCAGGTCGCGGGTACCGAGCGGGCTCAGCAGGTACGGCTGTGACAGGGCCGGCTTGAGCGGTACGAGTCGCACGCAGCGCTCGAGGAAGTCGGAGCGAACCGCCACCATCACGAGGGCTGGCCACGCATGGGCGAGCGCCGCGGCGAACCTCTCGCGTATCGCCGGATCGTCCACCGCGGTGAAGAGCTCCTCGAACTGGTCGACCACCAAGACCAGCCGTGGAGCCGCCGACGCGACACCGGATGCGTAAGCATCCACCCCAGCTGGGGCTTGCACCCGCGCGCTCGCCGCGGCTGCTCGCTCACACAACGGGCCCAGGAGCTCAGGATGGGCGTGCAGACGCGACGCAAGCTCGCCGGGATCGACGCGCAGGAACGGCGTCAGCCGTGCGGCCAACGTGCCGAACGGCTTCGGCCCCGGAGTCATCACGATGTGCGGCCATCGCATGGTGCGTGGCAACCGAGGACCGCTCGCAGGCCCGCCCGCACGAGGTCCTGCCGCTCCGGCGAGAGCCGGCAGGACACCCGCCCGCAGCAGCGACGACTTCCCCGTACCCGATGCCCCGGTGACGACCAACGGACCGCTCTCGGCCGACAAGCGCGAAAGGCGCACCAGAACCTCGGTCACCGCACGCTCCCGGCCGAAGAACAGCTCCGCCTCCTCTTCCCCGAAGCTGCGCAGTCCCGGGTACGGGCACCAGTCGGAAGGCGGGTCCGGCCTGGCACCGGCGTACGTCGACCGCATGGCGCTCCGCTGACGTGAGGCGACGTCGACGATCGCCCGCATGATCGGCTCGGTGCCCGGACGTGCCACGGGGACCGTCGTCTGGGCGCGAGTCGGTCGTGGCAGCTCACCCGCTCCAGCGAGCGCCACGGCAGCCGCCACCATCAGTTGCCCGGCCGTCGGGTAGCGCCGCGCCGGGTCCTTGTCCATTCCCGTGGCGACCACGACGTCCAGGGCGGGTGGGATGGAACGACTGAAAAGTGAGGGGGCAGGCGGCGGATCGTTGAGCTGGGCGGCGAGCTTGCCTGCCGGATCCTCGGCGGGAAACGGCACCTTGCCGGTGAGGCACTGGAACAGCACGCACGCCAGCGCGTACACGTCGACCCGGCCATCGACGCTGCGCCTGCCGGCACCGGTCTCGCCGACACCACGGCCGGTGAGCCGTTCCGGCGCCATGTAGTCGAGCGTGCCGATCTCGCCGGTACGGGTCAGGGTGGTGGCATCGGTGGCCAAAGGCCTCGCGATGCCGAAGTCGACCAGCACCGCCCGGTCGGCTACCCCGCCACGAGAAAGGTCGGCACCGACCCTGCCGACGCCATCGACTCCGCCAGCATCCCGGGCGAGCAGGATGTTGCTCGGCTTGACGTCCCGGTGTACGACGCCGGCCTCGTGCGCCGCATCGAGCGCCGCAGCGATCTGGCTGAGGATGGCGATGCAGTACGCCGGCTCCAGCCGACCACGAGCCAAAAGCCTCGCCAGGTCGGTTCCCTCGATCAGCTCGGTGGCAAGGTACGGTTGCCCCTCGATCTCACCGTGGTCGAGCAACCGCACGATGTGCGGATGACGGAGCGTCGCCAAGACCTGGCACTCCCGCCGGAACCGGGCCCTGGCCTCGTCTCCGGACAACACGAGGCGTTTGAGGGCCACGTACCGGCTGCGCCGCGTGTCGTAGGCGCGGTAGACCTCGCCCATCCCCCCACGACCAAGCGGCTGCTCCAGCCGGTACGGGCCGAACATCTCCCCCTGGACTGTCAGCACTCGCCTCTGCCAGTGTCGGCTGCGGCCAATCAGTGCCGCAGAACTCTGTCGGGCCTGCCCATCACGCCCGGTTAGTCCACGGCATGTGCGCGTACCGACGGGTCGCAATCCTGACCGCTCGAAATTTTCGGGGACCCGTGCAACGCCTGTCTTGGATTTCGGTCAACTTCGGTCATCAGCCGATCCGTCGCAGGCGTCGCCTGCCGGCATGCGCGCAGCCCCATCTGCACGAGGGCCTCTCGGCTGTCCGCGACTCGGGTCTCGCCCTACCTTGTCGTCGCTACGACAGTTCGATGCAGGCTTACACCCCCGTGGCGTCACGTCGCGGAGGGCGAACAGGTCGCGCGTAGAGCAGACCCAGCACGCCGAGTGCGCCGAGGAGGAAGCCGACTCCGACGGCGGTCCAGTGGAGTCTCGGATCCGGGATGAGCCGGCCGTACAGGACGATCACCACGCCCGCAAGGATCTGGTAGATGAAGCCCACCCAGTGCTGCCCGCGCATCGCAATCGCCCCAGCGATCAGCAGGCTGAGCGGGGCCAGAAGGGCAACGACGAGAATCACACTGAAGAGTCCGACATAGCCATGCGGGTCGCCCCATCCCCCTGCGAGCGAGGCAACGAACATCAGGAGGACAAGCACGAGCGGCAACCCGACAACGACGATCATCAAGGCGTTGACAAGCTTGTTGACCTGCCAGATCGTCTGCGCTCGCCTTGTCGGCCGAGTATCGCTGTCGTCGCTCATTGGTGAGTCCCCTGGGAGAGCCTGCTGGCCGCGCGACGCTCCACCTCGTCGAGGTCTTCCGGCGTGACGAGCTGGTAGTCCGCGACACGCTTGCCCACGGCGTAGCGTGGGTTCTGGATCCGTCCTGTGCGCGCCTCAGCATACGGATCCTCCAGCTCGCCGAATGCGATCCGCGAGATCGTACGAATTGCGTCGTCCACGCGCTGCGAGCGCTCGAGGTTCCAGGCGTCGCCGCGCCAGTACAGGATCCGTTCGTAGATGCGTCGATTGGTCGGGGGAAACGGTGCATCATCCTGACCGACCAGCCACGGTTCCGCCAGCGCAAGCGCGACGTACCACTCCTTGCTGTGCCGGACGAGTCGACGCTGCTTCAGGTGGGGCTTGGGCTCGGTCAAACCACCGACTGGCCGACCCTCGAGCGGGTCGTGTCCGGCGCCGGCGACCACGCCGCTCACGAGAAAGGTGAGCTCGAGGTCGGCGTGCAGCTCACCCACTTTCCGACCGGACAGCAGCAGCAACTCGTTCTTGCCGCCGTCGAGCATCGCCGTGAGCCCGCGCGCGAGCGTCACCCGGCGAGCGCCGCCGGGCGCGTCGAACAGGCTGGACAGCCGGCCCTCACTGGCGCCGAGCCACCGGATCCACACCGCCTCGACGCCCACTCCGAGCTCGGCGACGACCGCGGAGATGTGCGGAGCGCAGCCCGGCAACCGCAGTGCGGTCAGGCCGGGCGTCGCATCGTCGAGGGCACCATGCGGGTCACGACCGAACACCAGCCGCTCCCCGGTACGGAATGCCACCGGGTGCAGGTCCCGGCCGCGCATCACCACCTGCAGCATCGGTTCTCCTTCTGCGGGGGTCTCCCGCACGAGCTCACGAGGTCACCGGCATCCAACGGGGGATCCTGGTAAAGGCAGCTTGAGGTCGGTCCAGTCGGGTCTTTGGCTTCTCCCCCCGAACGTTCCTGGGTCGCTGATCGCCTTCTCGACGTCGGCAACACACTCCAGGAGGACGTCGCGACGCTGTTCGGCGGCGGACTTCAGTCGTGTAAGGCTATTGACAGTCTGCGACAAGATGTTCTCCGCCGTTCCTACCACCTCGTCTTCGGAGAAGAACTCTATTGCCGCATCTTTCAGCCGGTCGATGACCGTATCGACTATGCCTTCCAACATGGCCCGTCGGGGGTCATGGGTAAGCAGCTTGCCAACCGTGTTGACAGCTACGTCGAAGAGGAAACTGCCGACGTCGTCGATCCCGATCGACACGCCGCCTTCCCCTCCCTCGGCCGCCTCGCGAAGCGCCTCGGTTCCGGCGTTGATGATTCGCAAAGAGTAGGTGCGCGTTCTCCTGTTGAGCTCTGCATAGGCGGCCGAGATCCCGCTCAGCGCTCGGAGGATGTCGAACTGCTTCGCAAGCGACCACCGCAACGCATAAAAGTGCCACTTGTAGGCCTCGGAGGCCGGGCCACGATGCCCGTCGACGGTGTCGAGCAACGCCTCCGGCAGCTGGTAGGGAAGGTGTGACCAGGAGCGCTCGACCATGTGGGTGAGCGAGGTCGCCGCCTTGGGCTCGGGCAAGCCGCGGAACGCCTCGACGTACGGTGCAAGGACCGGTTCACCCCACCACGACGTAGTGACCGGTGCGATGACCTGTCCTCCGCCGCTTGCATAGACGACCCCGCCTGGCGCGGCGTCGACCCGTGCCTTTTGTACTTCCCTCTCCTTCACATACTTCTCGTTCGCCGCTTCGTAGGCCGCTTGGAACTCGGCAACGGCATTGTCGAGTTGCGCGTCGAAGCTGCCTGCTCCACCACCAGCGTCCACGGCCTTCATCGGGTCGTGCCCCCCTTGCCATCGAGTTCTCTCAGCACCCGGTCCATGAGCTGCATCGCCTGGTCCTCCGCTTCGACGTACCGCCGGACCATCGTTCTCGTAGCGTCGCGAAGCTCCCTCTGGTACCTCGCCGTGTGCCGTACGATGTCCACGATGCGGTCCATGACGCTGCCGTAGCGAGCTCCCAGATCGTCGAAAAGCTCGCCTCTCATGGCCGATGTGACCTGCCCGTTGACACCGTGGAGGTCGCGCAACGCGGTATCCGTCATCTCGGCCATGGTCTCGAGGTGTTTGGCCGCCATCTTCAGCTTCCACGGCGAGTACGCGACATCCTGACGGGGCATGAAGCCTCCTCACCTCGGTCGACAGGTGGATGTCCGACGGCCCCGGACGTGGACCAGCTCCGGAGCCGACACAGGGGATGAAACCTGCTCTCGCCCGCGCTCAGGAGAGGAACGTTCCGGTTGCGGCGAGACGCTCTCCTGGTATTCGGTCAAGATCGGTCATGCGGCAGTCTTCGTATGACGAACCTCTGCCGTTCCCGGCACACAGACGGTGAGACGATGCGCGAGGTGGCGATGCCGGCAAACCTTCCCCCAGGCCGAGAACCGCCGAGTCCGGTAGGCGTGCGCTCCTACGACGAGCTCGCCGAGCGACTGCGTGCGCTACGTGCCTGGGCCGGCATCTCCTACCGTGAGCTCCACCGCCGGGTCGTGCGGCTTCGACGGAGCCGGGGCGTTGCCGAGATTCCGGCCTTCGACACGGTCCATCGCCACCTGCAGGCTGGGCGTCGGCGGGTCGACACCCAGCTGGTGTGGGAGATCGCGACGGCGCTGCTCGCGCAGCTACCGGAACCCACCGCGGCCGAACGAGCGCAGGAGTGGCGGCAGGCCTGCCAGATGCTCGCGACCCTCGCCGACCACGCCGCCGTCGTGGACACATCCGACCGGCTCCCGGCCGACCTTCGGGAGTTCACCGGACGTACGAGCGAGCTCGACCTCCTGCTCGACAGCGTGCCCGCCCCCACTGACGACCACACCGCAGGGCCGGTCACCTGGGTGATTCACGGCATGGCCGGAATCGGCAAGACCAGCCTCGCCGTCCACGTGGCGCATCTTGTGTCCGCACGAGGGTTCGGCGCCGACCTCCAGCTCTTCGTGAACCTGCGCGGCCACGATCCAGACCATCCGCCGGCCGATCCGATGGCCGTTCTCGACGGGTTCCTGCGCCGACTGGGGGTATCGGGCAACCACATCCATCGCCTCGACCTTGCCGGTCGTACCCAGAGACTCCGCGAGCTTCTGACCGGCAGGGACGCACTTCTCGTGCTGGACAACGTCGCGGACGAGGCGCAGGTCCGGCCTCTCCTACCCGAAAGCCCCACGTGCGTCGTGCTTGTGACGAGCCGACGACGGCTGGACGGTCTGCCCTGTGCGCGGCACCTGCTCCTCGACGTCTTCCAGCCGGATGAGGGAATCGAGATGCTGCGTCGCAGCGTCGGCGCGCACCGGGTGGACGCCGAACCGCAGGCGGCGACGGAGATCGTACGACTCGTCGGCGGGCTCCCACTCGCGTTGCAGCTTGTCGCCCGCCGGATCAACGCAACCTCGGACTGGTCGCTCACTGACCATCTGGAACGCCTGACCGAACGTCGATCGCATCTGCAGCTCGACGCCGGGATGGAGGTCGCCCTCACCTCGTCGTACGACGCCCTCCCACCCGACCGCAGGCGACTGCTCAGGTCCATCGCCCTGCATCCGGGCCAGGACCTCGACTGCCACGCGGCCGCCGCGCTCGCAGGATGCGGACCACGGACGGCCGAGCGCGGCCTCGCCGACCTCGTCGCCTGGAGCTTGCTGATGCAGCGGGGTCATGAGCGGTACGAACTCCACGACCTCGTACGGGTCTTCGCCCGCAACCGAACCGCCGACGAGGATCGACCTTCCGACCGGCAGGCGAAGTTGCTGCGGCTGCTCGCGCACTACACGCGGGTCGCGTCCCACGCCATGCGCACGTATGCGCCGCACGAGAAACGGCGGATCCCCGACGGCTTCCCGCCCACCAGACGAGCCGACGCACTCCGCGTGGCCTTCCACGATCGACGGTCCGCTGCGGCCTGGCTGGACACCGAGCGCGCCAACCTGATCGCCGTAGCACTCGAGGTCTGTGAACAGGTCGATGCGACCCCAGTCGCCCCCCTCGCCGTGGTCCTGTTCCCGTACCTCTACAACGCCGGCCACAGCCGGGACGCCGAGATCCTCCTCACCTGCGCCAGCGGCACCTCCGATCCGAGACTGGAGGCGGCCGTGCTGATCGACCTCGCCGTCCTCGGCATCCGGTTCGGCCGGCACCGGCAGGTCGTCGACCACCTGCACCACGCACTGGACGTGAGTCGGCGAACCGGCGACCGGGCGATGGAGCGGGCCGCCGAGATCACGCTCGGCAGGCTTCACTACCAACTGGGCGACCACCTCACCGCCCTGGAGCACACGCACCGCAGTCTCGCGCTCGCCCAGGAACTGCGTGATCCGCTCGGGGAGGCTCAGGCACTGGGCAATCTCGGCGCGGTCGAGGTGAGGCGGGGACACCATGACGCGGCACTCCGCCACTTCGAGCGGGCGCGGGCCACGGCCTGCAGGCTGCCCGACGACCCTCGCCCCAAGATGAACGCGATCGCCAACCTCGGCGATCTCTACTCCAGGCTCGGGCGCCACACCGACGCGATCGACCAGCTCCACCGGGCTCTCTGCGTCGGTCACGAGATCGGCTACCCGCCCCGCGAGGCGGTCGTCCGCGGCTACCTCGGTGCGGCGTACCTGCGGGCCGGCGACACCGCGGCGGCCATCGACCACCTGCGTCGCGCCCTGGACATCGCCAAGGAGTGCGGCGACCTGCTCACCGTCGTCGAGGTGCTCAACACCATGGGTGAGGCGATGCGTGAGCTGGGTGAGCCCGAGCAGGCGATCACATACCACCGGGAGGCGTTGGCGAGCGCGCTCGGCGCCGGTCTGCAGGACGAGGCGAAACGCGCCCACCAGGGCATCGCCCGGGTCCGGACGCGTGGCGACGTCGACCGCGAGACTGGTGATGAGACGGGCAGTATCAGTCGCGCCAGGTGACCACGTATCGTTGATGCCTCATGAGTCTTGCTCAAGCACTCAAGGCGTGTCCGGTGATCGCAATCTTGCGATCGGCCACGGCTGCGCGCTTCGGCGAAGTGAGTGACGTCCTCGTCGAGGCGGGGATCCGAGCGGTCGAGTTCACGTTCACTGCGCCGGACGTCACCGACGCGATCCGTGCGTACGCCGCACGAAAGCTCGCCGACGTTGCGCTCGGTGCGGGAACGGTGACGACGGTCGAGCAGGCCAGGCGCGCGGTCGAGGCTGGCGCGACGTACCTCATCTCGCCTGCGGTGTGCCGGCCCGTGATCGAGGAGGGGGTGCGCCTCGGCGTGCCCGTGGTTCCCGGCGCCCTGAGCCCGACCGAGATCCTCACCGCCTGGCGGGCTGGCGCCGAGATGGTGAAGGTCTTCCCGGCGTCGACCGCTGGCGGCCCTGCGTACATCAAGGCGATCCGCGGCCCACTGCCGGACGTCCCGCTCGTCCCGACCGGCGGTGTCGACGTGGCCAACGCACCCGCCTACCTGGCGGCCGGTGCGACCGCGGTCGGTGTGGGTAGCCCGCTGGTCGCCGACGCGTGCCGGCCCGACGCGGACCTCGACGCGCTGGCGGTCCGGGCCCGTAACCTGGTCGCCGCCGTCTCGAAAGGCAGGCCGGCCTCGTGACGGCGAGCGACCCGACCAACCCGGCCCAGGTGGTCGCGATCGGCGAGACGATGGGCCTGGTCGCGGCGACGCGCACCGGAGCGTTCACGGTCGGCTCGCCGGCGATGATGTCGTTCGGAGGCGCTGAGTCCAACGTCGCGATCGGGCTGAGCCGGCTCGGCCACCCGACCGCCTGGATCGGGCGCCTGGGCACCGACTCGATCGGGGTGATGATCCGGGACGCGCTGCGCGCGGAGGGGGTCGACGTCTCCTGGGTACGGTTCGACGACGACGTGCCCACGGGGCTCATGTTGCGCGAGCATCGCACGGCCGACCGCGTGCGCGTGAGCTACTACCGCCGCGGCCTCGCGGGATCGCGGCTGCGTGCAGAAGACCTGGACGCCGACGCGATCTCGCGGGCACGGGTTCTCCACCTGTCTGGGATCACACCCGCGTTGTCGGAGTCGGCGCGATCGGCCGTCGAGCATGCGGTGACCCTCGCCCGCAGAGCCGGCGTGACGGTGTCGTTCGACCTCAACTACCGCGCGGCGTTGTGGAGTCCCGACGAGGCCGGTCCGGTGTTGCGCTGGTTCGTGCAACGCTCCGACATCGTGTACGCAGGTGAGGACGAGGCGGCGATGGTCGTGGGCGACGGCACGACCGAGCACCTGGCCAAAAAGCTCGCCGCCCTCGGCCCACGCGAGGTGGTCCTCAAGCTCGGCGTCGAGGGCGCGTACGCCCGGATCGACAACGAGGCGCTGCGCTCACCAGCTCTCACGGTCAGCGCGGTCGATCCCGTCGGGGCCGGTGACGCGTTCGTCGCCGGGTACCTTTCCGGCCTGCTCGACGAGCTCCCGCCCGCCGAGCGACTGCGCCGCGGCAACGTGTGCGGGGCCTTCTCGGTCTCGGTGGCCGGCGACTGGGAAGGGCTGCCCCGCCGCCACGAGCTCCCCCTACTCGAAGGCCGCGACAACGTGACCCGCTGATCCCTCGGGAGGATGACGTGGTGCACCCACATGGAGAGCAATGGCCACTCGCCGCCGCCGGCTACACCGCCACCATCACGGAGGTCGGAGCCACCCTGCGGGAGCTCAGCTACGACGGGCGCCCCCTGGTCGCCGGGTTCGGCGCCGACCAGATCAGGCCCGTCTACCGCGGAGCCGTCCTCGCGCCGTGGCCGAACCGGATCGCCGACGGCACGTACGAGTTCGACGGCGTACGCCATCAGCTGGCGCTGACCGAACCCGCCCGCAGCAACGCTCTGCACGGCCTGGTCGCGTGGGTGCCGTGGAACCTCGTCGACCACTCGCCACACCGCGTCGTCCTTGGTCACCGACTGTTCCCGCAAGACGGGTACCCGTTCCGGTTGGATCTTCGTGTGGCGTACGAGCTGAGCGACGCCGGGCTCACCGTCGAGCTCGAGGCGACGAACGTCGGCGACGCAGCGGCACCGTACGGCTGCGCACCGCATCCGTACCTCGTGGCCGGTCCCGGCCGGGTCGACGACTGGACGCTGGAGCTTCCGGCTGCGGAGTACCTCGAGGTGACGCCGGATCGCCTGCTGCCGGTGAAGGTGAGTTCCGTCGAGGGTACGCCGTTCGACTTCCGGACACCGCGCACGATCGGTACGACGTTCATCGACCATGCGTTCACCCGTATCGCCTTCGAGGCGGACGGAAAAGCACACGCGCGGCTTCGGTGCGGCGACGGAACCGGCGTCGAGATGACCTGGGACGAGACGTGCCCGTGGGTGCAAGTGCACACCGCCGACCGTCCCGAACCCGACTTTCACCGGTCTGGACTTGCCGTCGAGCCGATGACCTGTCCTCCGGATGCCTTCAATTCCGGAACGGACCTGGTCGTGCTCCAACCTGGTGAGCACCACACCGCGCGTTGGGTGATCGCCGCCCTCTGACCCTCTCGACCCGGGCCTTCCCACGCGACCTCCGCTGACCGGCCGCATCTGTCGGCGGTGGCGTTTACGGTCCAGGCATGAGGTTTGCAAGCGACGTTGACCAGCTGAGTGCTGCGGCTGCGTTCGCCGCGCGACATGCCACTGGCGCCGCGGCGATCCCAGCCTTGAGTGGGGTGCGGGTTCAGGCAGAAAACGACGTCGTCCGCTTGACTGGATACGACTACGAGGCGAGCTCGGTCGTCACCATCGAGGCGAAGGTCGAGGAGCCTGGGGAGCGGTTGGCGCCTGGCCGCGTGTTCGCCGAAATCCTTCGCTCCCTGCCATCCGGTCCGGTCGAGGTCGCGTCCGTCGGCGGCAGCGTCGAGATCGCGGCAGGCCCGATCGAGTTCGCATTGCCCACGCTCTCGATGGACGACTACCCCGAACTGCCTTCACCGCCAGAGCCGATCGGCGAGGTCGACGGCGCCGCACTCGCGGTGACGACCGCCGCCCTGTCCCGGATCGCTCTGCGTGAAGACGTCATTCCTGTCCTGTCCGGCATCCATCTGGAGTTCGGTGCAGAGACGCTCACGCTCACTGCCTCCGACCGCTTCCGGATCGCGATGCGCGAGCTGTCGTGGAGTGAGGTTCCCACCGATTCGTCCGCACTCGAGCTGTTCTCGTCCCGTCCGACCGAGGTCATCGTGCCGGCTCGCATGCTGGCGGACACCACGCGACACCTCAGGCCGACCGAGTCGACGGACGCGGTCCGGATCGGTGTCGGCGAGGCCGACCAGTCACTGATCAGCCTGGCCACCAGTGAGCGGTTGAGCGTGCTGCGCCTGCTGGACGGGAAGTATCCGCCGTTCCGCTCCAAGGTGCCGACGTCGTTCGCCGGCTCGGTCGTCGTCGCGGTCGACGAGTTTCGTGCCGCGCTGAAGCGGGTCTGCATCGTGGCCGACCGCTACGCAGCGGTCACCCTGACGTTCGACTCCGACGGCATCGTGGTGGGCGCGGCCGGTGACGTCGACGCCCGTGGCCGTGAGTTCCTGGCCGCCCAGTGCGAAGGCGAGCGGGCGACCGTGGGGTTCAACGCGAGCTACCTGCTCGACGGGCTCGACGTCCTCGACTCGCCGTACGTTCGGCTGGCGTTCAACACCGGCATGCAACCGGCACTGCTCACGCCGCGAGATGCACTCGACGGTGACGATCGCAGCGACATCCTCTACGTCGTGATGCCTCGCCGGCTGCCAACCACGGGTTAGCGGCTGGTTTCACGGCAAAGTGACGAGTGCCACCGTGGCATCGTCGTGTGTCTTCACAAGCCGCCTCGACTGGCTCTCCGCCGCCACTCGCTCGGCCTGTCGGGTGCGACGGATCCACTCCGCAGGACCAGCCTGTTGCAGCTCCTCCAACGCCGCTTTCCAGTCGACCTCGTGAAACGTGTCCACGAGTCGGGTCGCCCCATCGGTCGCCACGACGACTCGGTGGACGTCGGCGAGATCCACCGTTCCGGACAGTGATTCGTACGCCGACTCGAGACGCTCGGCGGCAACCCAGTAACCGTCCGCACGATTTCGATGGGACCGTACGACGGACCCCGTGGGCTGGGTTCCGGCTGCCCGAAGCCGCCGACTCACCGCGCCCGCACGCTGATCGGTGACGGCACGGACAGCATCGCCACCGTCCAGCACGACACACGCGTCGGAGAGCACGAGGTAGTCGAGCCAGGGATGCCGCACGCGCACGGCGGCCACGGTTGCCGCAGGACTGTCCGGATGGCTGGGATCGCACGAGTCTGTGTGAGCGTCACGGGTGTAGCCGATCGCGTCGGCGAGGCAGTCGACCAGCGGTGTCGGGTCGTTGGTCGCGCACGCAAGGAACCGGGTTCCCAGCGTCCTGACGAACCATGCGACACCGTGCCGGCACCCGATGTCGTCGCGATCGACCGGTGTGACGCCATCCAGCACGACCACGGTGTCGACCGACGCCGCCACGAAGTCTTCGTTCGGTATCGCCGGATCGCCTGGCTCGCTTGCGAAACTCACCTGCATCGAAAACCCAGCGTAGTCGAGCTGGAGGTGAGCGAAGCGCGGCGGCTGCACCTCCAGACGAAATGACCACGTTCAGCACCTGGTCGAACGTCGCACTCTCCAGCCCGGGTATCGGCGTCTTCTGCAGGTGCTGAACGTGGTACGTGGATAGAAAGGGCGGATGAAAGTCAGCTTGCCTCTTCTTCACTTCGTCAGCTCGGGCGGCGCAGGTAGCGGCTCCGCGCACGCACCTCGTCCAACAGCTCCTCGGCACTGAGGGCAAGCGAATCGAGCTTCGGGTCGACCTCATGGACCCGGGTCACGTCGATGAGCTCCGCCTCCGGTGGGAGCTTCGCCTTCAGACCGTCGACGGCATTGGAGAGCGTCGACGAGTCGAATCCCAGCCGGTCGACGAACTTCGTGCTGTCGTTCTTGCGGGCCCGTCGCAGTGCGCCTGCCTCACGCAGCACCAGCTCCACCTTGGCCATGGTCTCCCTGGCATCGGCCAACGTGTTGTAGATGCCTTCCAGCTTCTCCTGGGCTTCCTGACGCTCCAGGATCGCGTGGTTCATCTCGGTCTTGGCGTCCTGCACCCGGCTGTTCGTGATGGCGGCTCCGAGCGCCGCACCGAGGATGCCCGTCACCGCGGCGGTGACCGCTGTGTAGAGGCTGAGGTAGTCGTCCCAGGCTCGGGCGTGCATCGAGAGATACGTGACGAAACCGCCGAACAGTACGATGAGCATGAGCCCGAATACCGCTCGTGGGTCCTTCCATCCGAAGCCCGGATTCTCGCGACCTGTCTTGCTCATCATTCCCCTTCCCCCGTGAGGAGCAGTTCGCACGGCGCCACGCGCGAGCGTGCAGTTCTCGTTCTCGGCACGCACCGCGCGATGCGGCGTACTGCTTCGTCATCCTAGGGTCGGGCTACATGCTGCCGGGCCAAATTCAAGGGGATGACTGTCAATTTCCGCGGCCCGGATGGCCGATGTCGCGACGTACGGAAACGCTCGGCATCCTGCCGCGCTCAGGTCGGTTTGCGATGCTGTGTCCGGCTATCCACACGTCGTGCTGAGGCACTCGACCGTCTCGACGTCGCCTTCAGGGATGGCTGCACCCGAACCGTGGCTCGGCCTTCACCCGTACCGGGTGAGACGACCGGCCGGTTCCGGCATTCACGCTGGAATCATGACAGGCTGCCTGGATGCATGCGTGCTGGAGGTGGTGCTCGCCCAGCCGCCGCAGACGTTACCGGCACGCCTGCAGATGGCCTTCACGTTGATGGCGCACATCATCCTCGTCCCGCTCGGCGTGGCGCTGCCCTTCATCACGCTTGTGATGAATTATCTCGGCCTGAGACGCGATGACCGCACCGCGTTGACCTTGGCTCGCCGGTGGTCCATGGTGATGGCCATCCAGTTCGCCGTGGGAGTCGTGTCCGGAACGATTCTTTCCTTCGAGTTCGGGCTGTTGTGGCCAGGCCTCATGGGAACGTGGGGTGGAGTCTTCGGAACCGGCTTCGGCATCGAGGCGTGGGCGTTCTTCCTCGAGGCGATCCTGCTCAGCATCTATCTCTACGGGTGGCGACGGCTTCCTCCGTGGACCCACTTCTGGTTCGGCGTTCCGCTACCCGCGGTGGCACTTCTGGGAGCGTTCGGCATTCTCGCGGCGAACGCCTGGATGCACAGCCCGCGCGGGTTCCGGTTGAACGCAGCCGGTGAGCCGACGGACGTCGACGTCTGGCGGGTGCTCTTCACGCCCATGCTCGGGCCGCAATACTGGCATTTCATTCTCGCCGCCTACATGGCTGCAGGATTCGGCGTCGCGAGCGTCTACGCTGTCGGCTGGCTGCGTGGGCGCAGGGACCGCTATCACAAGCTGGGATTCACGGTACCGTTCACCGTCGGCGCGATAGCAGCGCCAGTGCAGATCGTCGTGGGCGACATCATCGCCCGCGCGACGTTCCACGAACAGCCGGTGAAGTACGCCGCGATGGCGCTGGTCTGGCGTACCGATACGTACGTTCCGGAGTACGTCTTCGGCTGGTTGCAACCCGAGGGCACCGTGTCGGGTGGACCCCGCATCCCCTGGCTGAACTCCATGTTGGCCGGTTTCACGCCGGACACCCGGGTGCAGGGCCTCACCAGCGTTCCGGCGAGTGAACGGCCCAGCCCGGCGCTTGCGACTTTCGTTCACACGGCCTTCGACGTCATGGTCATCATCGGCTTCCTGCTGCTCGCCTTGGCCGCCTGGTTCGCGATCGCCTGGCTGCGGGGATCGCGGGACCCGAGTTCGGGCACCCGACGCCGGCATGATCTGCCACGGTCGGCGTGGTTCTTCCGGTGTGCCGCCGCCTGCGGCGTCGCGGCGGTCATCGCGCTCGAGGCCGGGTGGATCACGACCGAGGTGGGCCGGCAGCCGTGGGTCGTCTACGGACACTTGAAGGTCGCCGATGCCGTGACCCGCAGCGTCAGCGCGGCGGCGATCTGGACCTCCTTCGCCGTCATCGTCCTCATCTACACCGCGATCGCCTTCGTCACCATCCTGTGTCGCCTTCGCACGGAATGGCGTAAGGCCGACGCGGAGGCCGGGGTCACAGAGCCGGCGGAACGGCTGCCAGTGCCAGCAGAAGAGTCCGACATTCCCTACGGGCCACGCGAGGAGCCGTAAGCCATGCAGACCGTCATCGCCCTCGTGCTGCTGCTGGCTGTCGCGGCGTACTCCTGTGGCGGTGGCACGGACTACGGCGCCGGGATCTGGGACCTCTTGGCAGGCCGGCACGAGCGCAGTGATCGGCACCGCACGCTGGTCGACTACGCGATGGCGCCTGTATGGGAGGTGAACAACGTCTGGCTCGTGTTCGTCCTGGTCGTCACCTGGACCGGATTCCCGAGGGTCTTCGCGGACGTCTTCTCTGCAGCCTGGGTCTCGCTCACGCTCGCCATCTTCGGGCTCATCCTGCGTGGTGTGGGATTCGCATTCCGCAAGCCGGTCCGGCATTTCACGGGTCGGCGACGATGGAGCACGGTCTTCGGAGTCGCGTCGATCCTGACACCGTTCTTCTTCGCCGCAACGCTCGGCGGAATCCCCCGGGCCGGATCCCTCTGGGCAGCCGGGACAGCGATCTGCTCACCACGTGGCTGAATCCCACGTCGATCGCCTTCGGAGTCGTCTCGGTTGGCCGCGAGCGCTTTCATCGGCGCCGTCTTCCTGGCCGGTGACGCGAGACGGTTCCAGGCACCGGATCTGGTGGCGTACTTCACGAGGCGCACACTGATTGCGACGACCGTCTTCTTGCTCGTGGGAGCTGGAACGCTGGTGGTGCTGCGGTTCGACGCGCGTTACATCTTCGACGGTCTGTGGCGCGACTGGTCATTGGGGTTCACCATCGCGACACCCGCCCTCGCCGTCGTGACGGCAATCCTGGTGCTGCGCGACGTTCCCGTCGTACCACGGCTCTCGGCCATCGCCACCGTGGGTTCGATCGTGTACGCGTGGGGCCTGGCGAAGCATCCGTACATGCTGCCGACGTCCGTCACGGTCGAGCAGGCTGCCGCCGCTCCCGACACGCTGCGCTGGCTGTTGATCGTGATCGGCGTGGCGCTGGTGCTCGTGCTGCCTCCGCTCGCCGTGCTCTACCGGCTCGACCTGCGCGGTGCGCTAGAACCCGATCACCACACGAAGTGAGCGCACGCGGCCCTACCGCCGCGGCGTCGTGGTGGGCCCGGGTTTGCCCAACGGACCGGACACGTGGAACGCGCCAGCCATGCCGTACTTCTTTTCGTACGTACAGTAGAACGACAAGTTGCCCGACCGTGGAAATCTGACCGGGACCTCAGCGAGCTTCCCCGGCTCCAACACGAGGTCGATGTACGTGCCCGCGATCGTGAACGTGTGCGGGGATTGGCTTTCGTTCTCCAACGACACGGTGATCCGCTGTCCCGGTCGTCCCTTGATGACCGTCGGGGCGAAGTAGCTGTCTTCGATCTCGATCCGGACCTTCTTGGCGCCCTTTGCCGAAGAGACGTCGACCATCCCGTGGTAGTTCGCCTTGGTGCCCGCGATCCGCACCTTGCTTCCCAGACTGGGCCGCGCCACGGCGGGTGTGGGAGTCGCGTGAGGCTCGGTGGTCTCGGCAGTCGAGCCACTACGGCATCCCACCGCCGCGATCGCGACCAAGGTCAGCAACGAGGCAGCGTGGCGCGCGCGCATCGGACACCCCCAGTACCGTCGACCCTGGCCCACGTGGGGTCTTCTTTCGACCCTGCCCAGCATCAACGGTGCCGACACACACCTGTCGCAGATGACGTAGTGTCCGCGACAAAGGCATCCCGCCTCATGGCCGTCGGACAGAATGCAGCTCCACCTCGATGAAACGGGGCCGGTAGATGGTCACGTCGTCGAAGAGGTCGTTGTCGGGATCCAGGCTGTTGACGTTGTAGGTGACGAGCAGCCGATCGTCGTCGCGCAGGTCGGGGTGCTCGTGGGAGTTGTACGTGATGATGTTCGGATTGCCGTACGTGCCATCCGCACCGGTCTCGGGCGTGACATAAAGCGTGGTCGCACGCGTGAACGGTCCGGTCGGCGCACACGCGACGTACGCGACGACGTTGCGGCTGAACAGCTCATGGGTGTCGTGCGTGACGAGCAGGTACCCGTCGTGGAAGCGGGAGACACTGTACTCGTTGGCTACTCCGTCCATCACCCGCGCGGAGCGGGACTCGTCGGGCGACCAGCCGGAGCCGGTCCAGTACTGCCAAGGACCTCCGGCGAGATCCGAGCCCGCCACTCGCGCCACGTGCATGTATTTCGTCGCGCCGAGATCCTCCACGCCGTAGATGTAGGTGTACGACCCCAACGGCTGGATCCACGACGCCCACTGCACGCCGGCCGCGGACGGCATCGACACCATCTCACGTCGGGCGAGGGTGTCGGGGTCGAAGCGGACCAGCGTGTTCTCGCGCCACGCGAAGTCCCACGGACTCGATCCGGTCTTGGCGTACTTCAGGAACATGATGTCGAGCGACTCCTTGGTGCGGATCCCCGCACCCAGCCAGTACCACGTGCCGGGCTCGTCGGGCGGGACCAGCGAGTCCGGGTCGTCGGGTGTGCCGCCGCTCACCGTCTGCAGCTGGTTCCCGTCCTCGACGACGAACGAATTGTTGAGGAACGGAACCGTCCGAGGCCGGCTGAGGTCGTCGTTGACCGGACCCCAGAACGTGTCGGAGAACAGCCAGAGCGTCCGGTCGCCGCGAAGCGGCACGGAGTACGTACTGTCCCCGCCGGTCCAGCCGACCCCACTGTTGCCGTACGCAGCGAAGCGGTTGGTTCGGTCGACGTCGACCGTCGCCTCCGCCGTCCACTGGCGCCCGGTGAGCGAGCAGCGGCCGGCGCCTGGGCGTCCGGTCTTGTCCACGCGATCAGGCTGCACGTCCCGCGCTCCGGCCGTCGCGAGGGAGGGGAGGAAGACCATCGCGATTCCCAGGCCGATCACAGCCACTCGGATGAGCCGTCTGATCGCCATACCGCCCTCCCGCCGGACGTCACGCCACGGTTCGCATGTCGATCAAGTCTCGATCACGCGGGCTCTTCGTGGCGAACGGTTGCCGCGATTGGACAGCCGTTTCTCCCGTTGCGTCACGCAGACCTGGGCAGCGGGATGGCGGTTTTGCCTGCGATGTCCAATGGGCGTTTGGCACCGCCCGAGCGGCTCAGCGCGGCAGGCGAGCGCGGACGTGCAGGCCGGCGTCGGGCGGTACGACGATCTCCTGCGCCGCCGCTACCCCATCGGCCAGCAGCGTCGCCTCGACCGGCACCTGGCGGCGGATCAGGGCCAGCGCGATCGGGCCCATCTCGAAGTGTCGGGCGCTGCTGGTCACGAAGCCGACATCGCGGCCGTCGTGGGTGACCCGCGCACCGTGAGCGGGCAACCGGTCGACCGAGCCGTCGAGCTGCAAGAACACGAGCCGGCGAGGAGGCCGGCCGAGGTTGTGCACCCGAGCCACGGTCTCCTGACCCCGGTAGCAGCCCTTGTTCAGGTGGACCGCGGTGCCCAACCACCCGACCTCGTTGGGGATGGTCCGGTGATCGGTCTCGAATCCCACCCGCGGGACGTGGGCAGCGATACGAAGCGCTTCGTACGCCCAGATCCCAGCCAGCGGGCCGGCCGTCTCGGCGTACGCCTCCAGCTGGCTGCGCGGGACGAAGACCTCGCGCCCACCGAGCGAGTCGACGCCCTGTCGGACGAGGTAGCTCGAAGCGCGGGACCCAGAAGGACCCTTCTCGTCGGCACGACCGGTGGCCCCGTCGACCGACTCGGCGCCGGCGTGAGCTGATGTGGACCCTGCGTCACCGGTCGGCTCCCACACGACCGCGAACTCCGACGTGACGTCGCTCACCTCGACCCGAAGGAGGAAGCGCATCGAGTCCAAGAAGCTCACGACCTGTGGCGCCGTCCCAGGCTCGACGTGCATCCAGGTCGCCTCGCCGTCATCGACCAGCGCGAGCGAGTGCTCGACGTGGCCGTGCGGTGACAGTACGAGCGCGCTGGCAGACTCGCCGGGCGCCAAGCGCTCGAGATGCTGGGTCGTCAAGGAGTGGAGCCAGCCGAGCCGGTCCGGACCAGCCACTCGCACCACGCCTCGATGCGAGAGATCGACCAGGCCCTCGCGCTCGACCGCGATCCGACGCTGCTCCCGGAACGGATCGCCGTAGTGTGCAGCCACCCCGCTGTCGGGCGGATCGGCCGCCACCGCGCCGGGGCGGTCCAGCAGAGGACTTGCGTACGTGTCGCTCGGTGTGGTTGCCACGACTTCGAGCGTACGACGCGGCAACCTCGCGACAACCAGACGACCGCGCCAGAACCTGAGGAGGTCAGCGCGAGCCCTGACAGGCGCCGCATGTGCCGAAGATGGCGAGATGTCGCACGTCGAGCTCGAAGGACTTGCGCTGGCGCAGGGACGACGCCAGCGGCTCCACCTCCTCAGGCGACACCTCGATCACCTGACCGCAGGACCGGCACACCAGGTGGGCATGGTCAGGCGTCCTGGTGGAGTGGTAGGTGGGCGAACGATCTCCCAGGTGCGCGTGGGTGACGAGCTGGAGGTTCTCGAGCAGCTCGAGGGTCCGGTAGATCGTCGACATGTTGACGCCACGCGCCTTTTGGCGTACGACCGAGTAGATCTTCTCCGGCGTCGCGTGGCCGAGCTCCTCGACAGCCTCGAGCACAAGCTGGCGTTGGGGCGTCAGCCGATAGCCTCTGGCCCGCAACTCATCGTGCAGGTCAGCCCCGTCGCGTTCGGTGTCGCCCATCGCGCTCTCCAGTCTAGGGCTCGGTCCGGCCGCCCGGCGTTCCACGAGCGTGGCCCACCAGGCGTCCTGCGAGCGAGCTCAGCCGGTCCACGTGATCGCCTCACCCAGCGGCGGCACGCTCCAGACGGCCCCAGGTGTGGGGCTGGAGCGGCTGGCCGACCGCCGCCATGTCGAAAGTCCACAGGAGCGCGCCATCGACCAGACCGTAGAGCCGCTGTCCCGCGTCGTACGCCTTCGCCGTGGCGGTGCGGGCGACGAGATCGGTGGCGAGCTCGACCTTGGCGCCCTCGACCTTGCCGTACCACACTTCGGCGATCCCGGTGGGATGCACGAGCACGACCTCGAGCCCGCCGTCGGGCTGGGGCCGCCAGAACCCGGTCTCCATGGCCAGCGGGCGCACCGCCGTGCCTTCCTCGTCCAGCAGATAGGAACGGCTTGTGTAATACAGAAACGGCTTTCCGTTGTGACTGAAAATCACTTCCTGGCCGAATTCGAAGGCCTCGATCGTGGGGTAGTTCCCGTGGCCGCGACCCTCCCAGCGGCCCAACAGGAAAGCGAGCGGGACGCAAGCCGGGTGTAGATCTTCTGGAATGGCGAACGGTGCGGATGGAGGCATCGTAAGATCAGGCCTTTCCCGAGCCGGCGCCCCGCGCTGGAATGTCCAGCATCCGATACACCACGAATATCCCTGCCAGGGCGCATCCGAGCACGCTCGCGATGAGCAACGCCACGAACACCGTTTCTGTCACACCTGCAGTGTAGGAGCCCACGCCGGTTGAGCCACGCAGCGCCTCCGGGAGGCTGTCGGCGTGGGTGGGACAGCGCCGCCGGGCCGAGGATTAATGTGCCACGATCATGATGTGGAGCCGCCGGCGGCCTGCGTACGATGTGATACGCCACGCTCGTACGCCGGGGCAGCAACCTTGCCGGCCCGGTTGGCGTCAGGGCTGGAGAGGGCACGCGAATCTGCTGGCGGGCCCGACGACGCACCGGACCTCGACCACACGCTCGACCACGTGAACGCAGGGATGCCATGAGCAACTACAGAACCAGCACGGATGACGGGTTGCGCTCGATCAACCTTCGTCCGGAGGATCCACGCGAAGCGCGGCGGCAGCGGCGGCGGAAGAGCCGCACCAAGACGACCCTGCTCATCCTCGCTGCGTGCATACTCTTGTTGCTCGGCGGCGTTGCACTCGTCGCGTACCACTACACGTCGAAGCTCGACAACATCGACCGGTTCCAAGCGTTCCGCAATCTCCCCGAGGAAAACCGGCCCAAGAAGCCGACCGGTGCCGGTGCGAACGCCCTCAACATCCTGCTCGCCGGAAGCGACGCCCGCACCAACGGGGTCGGCACGACCGGCAAGGGCAAAGGTGATGCCTGGCGGCGCGGTGGGCAGCGAACCGACACGATCATGCTGCTGCACATCACCAGCGACCGAAGGGCCGCGTACCTCATTTCGTTCCCGCGTGACTCGTGGGTGGACATTGGCACGCCCGACGACGAGTACGGCATCAACAAGATAAATGCCGCGTACTCCTTCGGAGGCCCGCCTCTCTACATCCAGACCATCGAATCCCTCACCGGGCTACGGATCGACCACATCGCGGTCATCGACTGGACGGGATTCATGGCCCTCACCGATGCGCTGGGCGGCGTCGAGATGACGTTCGACGAGAGCACGCGATTCGCCAGTGGCAAGGTGTACGAGGCCGGTACGCACAACTTGAGCGGTGAAGAGGCGCTCGACTACGTACGGGAGCGCAAGTCCTTGCCTGGTGGCGACTTCGACCGGATGGCACGCCAGCAGAACTTCCTGCGCTCACTGATGCGGCAGACGCTCTCCAACGGCACGCTGACCAACCCGGTCAAGCTGTCGCGTGCCCTCGAGGCGATCACGCAGAACCTCTCGGTGGACGAGAACTTCACCACTGGCGAGATGCGCGGGCTCGCCGTCGACATGCGCGGTCTGCGATCCAGCAACGTCACGTTCATGACCGTGCCCACCAAGGGAACCGGCATGGAGGGCACGCAGTCGGTCGTCTACCTCGACGAGGCGAAGTGCAAGTCGCTCTTCCAGGCGATCCGGGCCGACAAGATCGACCGCTGGCTCGCCAAGAACGGCAAAGACAACGTCCTCGGCCGCGACGTCAACTAAATGACCACGTTCGGCACGGCATTCCCCTCTGAAAGGTGCCGGCATGCCGCGGAAAGCTCCAGAAAGCAGTACGGAGTAGTCCCACCGGGGTAGGGCATCGCCGCAATCGCCAGGCGGGCCACCGCCGCCGGCACCGGCTTCGAGCGCTGTCCGTGGGTGTGCCCGAGAACGCCCAGCCTCTTCTGAGATCCGTGCACAGCGCAGGACGCCGCGCGATGACGACCGGGCAGGCACGCGCCGGCTCTTGCAGACGTGGCGCGGGAACGTCGCGCGATGCTTTTAGTAGGCGCTTTTAGTAGGCGCCCTTCTGGCTGAGCACGGCGCCGATCGTCTTGGCCAGGATGAGCAGGTCCGACGACAGCGACCAGTTCTCGACGTAGTACAGGTCGAGGCGGACGGAGTCGTCCCACGACAGGTTGGAACGTCCGGATACCTGCCACAGCCCGGTGATCCCCGGACGCACCAGGAGCCGGCGCCGCACGTCCTCGCCGTACTGCTCCACCTCCCGCGGCAATGGCGGCCGCGGACCGACCAGGCTCATCTCACCGCGCAGCACGTTGAACAGCTGGGGCAGCTCGTCGAGCGAGAGACGGCGAATGACCCGACCCACCCGGGTGACTCGCGGGTCGTTGGGCATCTTGAAGAGCGGGCCGTTCGTGCCGTTCTTCTCGTACAGCTCGGGCAACCGGGCCTCGGCGTCCACCACCATCGACCGGAACTTAAAGCACGGGAACCTCTTGCCACGTAGGCCGACCCGGGTCTGGCGGAGCAAGACCGGGCCACCGTCGTCCAGCTTGATGGCCAGCGCGACGATCAGGAGCAGCGGCAAGGCCAGCACGATGAGCACAAGAGCGGCAACCCAGTCGAAGATGTTCTTCACGATCCGGCGGGCGCCGGTGAACTCGGGCTCCTCGACGTGCAGCAGCGGCAGACCGGCGACCGGGCGTACGTGGATGCGGGGACCGGCGACGTCGGTGAGGCTGGGAACGACCACCAGGTCCACGCCCGATCCTTCGAGCGACCACGACACCCGACGCAGCAGCCGCGAGGAACGACCCGGCAGGGCGCTCACCACCACCGTGTCGGCATTCGCGCGTTCGACCGCCCCTCGTACGTCGTCGAGATAGCCGAGGATCGGCAACCCCTGCTCGGCGACCTCGTCACCCGGGTCCTTGGACAACCGGGGCAGGCACGCACCGACCGGCGCGAACCCGATGTGCGGCTCACGGCGGATGATCTCCAGCAGCTCGGCGACACCGGCCGGCATGCCGACGAGAAGCACCCGGCGCATGAGGCGGCCTCTGCGGCGCAGGGCCTGCAACACCTTGCGGGCCGTGAACCGACAGACGAGCAACCCCATGACACCGATCGGGAAGGCCAGCGCGATGAAGCCGCGAGAGAGCTGGATCTGGGCGAGGTAACAGACGATGGCGACCAACCCGGCCGTCAGGACCCCGCTGGACAACACGGCCTTGTACTCGTCGGTGCCGGAGCCGAAGATCCGTAACGAGTACCCCCCGCGGGACGCGAGGACACCGACCCAGATCACGGTCAGCATGATGGCCACGACGGTGTACGGAACGCCGCCCAGCAGCGCACCCTCGTCCTCGCCACCGAGCGCGGCCAGAGTGAGCGACTCGAACCGGGCAAGAGTCGCGACCAGCGCGGAGCCGAAGATGACCGCCACGTCGAGCACGAACACGATGGCTGCGAACCACCGCAGCCCTCGGACAGCTCGACTTTTCGCGGCGTACGCATGAAGTGACGGGGCTGTCGTCACCCTTCCGGCTGCCGTAGGTGTCACGGTGCTCGTGGGAGTTCGGTCGGCAAGCCGAGATCCTGGTTGCGCCACGGGTTGAGGTGGCGTCTCGCTGCCCTTGAGTATCGCCATCGGCCTTAGAGTCCCCCCGGACGTCGTATGGTGACCGTGCCGGCCATATGAGGCTGCATGGACGGCCGGAACATTATTCGATGCCGGAAGGTCCGTTGGTCAAGCCTCTGCCAACCGGCATCGTGTCGAGGTCGTCAGGCGGTGCTCCGCGCTGCCCCCCGCAGCTCACCACATGACAAGCAGATCGTGCCATGTCCGGGCCCCTTGGCGCGCGGCAGTCTCACCAAGCGCGCAACTGAGCGGCGTCTCCCCGGGCGTCGACGGCTCCCGACGCGCCGGCGGGCCGAACGTTCCGCGCCTCCCACCGGGCGCGGTGTAGCGTCCAGCCAACACGTACGGTCAGGGGGGCCATGCCGACCGTCGCGTGTGGTTCGACCACGAACGGGTGGGTACGCGGGCCCGCAAGGGGGGCGGGACGATGGTTTCTCGAGCTGTCGTGACTGGCGGTGCGGGGTTCCTGGGCAGCCACCTGTGCGAACGGTTGCTCGACCAGGGCTGCGCCGTCGTGTGTCTGGACAACTTCCTCACCAGCCGGCCAGCGAACGTGGCGCATCTTGTGGAGCATCCCGGCTTCCGCCTGGTGCGATGCGACGTCACCGACTACATCCACGTACCGGGGCCGGTCGACGCCGTCCTCCACTTCGCCTCTCCGGCCTCGCCGATCGACTACCTGCAGTTGCCCATCCACACCCTGAAGGTGGGGTCGATCGGGACCCTGCACGCCCTCGGCCTCGCACGTGAGAAGAACGCACGATTCCTGCTGGCGTCCACGTCCGAGGTGTACGGCGACCCGCTGGAGCACCCGCAGCGGGAGGAGTACTGGGGCAACGTGAACCCGGTCGGCCCACGCGGGGTGTACGACGAGGCCAAGCGGTTCGCCGAGGCCCTCACCATGGCGTACAGATCCACCCACGGCCTCGACACGGCGATCGTCCGCATCTTCAACACGTTCGGACCGCGGCTGCGGCCCGACGACGGCCGCGCGATCCCCACGTTCGTCCGCCAGGCACTGCGCGGCGAGCCGCTCACCGTCACCGGCGACGGGAGCCAGACCCGATCCATCTGCTACGTCGACGACATGGTCGAGGGCATCCTGGCGATGCTGCACTCTCAGCACGCCGGCCCGGTCAATCTCGGGAACCCCCACGAGGTCTCGGTGTTGGAGCTCGCCCGCTGGATCCGTGAGCTGGCCGGCTCGAAGTCCACGATCACCTACATACCGCGTCCCGCCGACGACCCCCGGGTGCGTCAGCCGGACATCTCACTCGCCGACCGGTTGCTCGGCTGGAAACCGAAGACCAGCGTGGAGGATGGGCTGAGCCGCACGATCGCGTGGTTCCGCGACAACCCGGAGCTGCTCTAGCCCGAGGCACCTCCCGGTGCTGCTCCAGCCCGAGGCACGCCGGCCGTCAGGGCCGACAGGGCACCTCGGACTGCGGTTGGTACTCGGGCACCAGCCGGTCCGACCGCAACACGACGCGCTGCACGATCACCAGCTTGCACCGGGGTTCTGCACCCGCTCGCGGGACCGTCCGGTCCGGCGCTCCGAAGTCGACCACACCTCCGGCGCCCTCGAACGCGTCCCCACCGCCCGTCGCCCGCAGGGCACGAAAGACGTTCGATCGGGTCAGGTCCGCGCCCGAGCGGCTCACCCGATCCACCGAGTCCATGATCAGCTTGATCGCGTCGTAGGCCAGCACGATGTGGCCGTTGGGGCCCGAGCGGAACGCGAACGAGCCGTCCGCCGCCTTCCGCTGGCTCGCGTAGTAGTCGAAGAAGCGCCGGACGACGGCGGGCACCCGCTCCGCACCGCCCGAGCGGGCTGCCCATCCCTGCCGGGTCGGGGCGAACGTCGTGAAGTAGAGCCGCCCGTTCACGTAGTCCTTCCAGCCTGGCTGGGTCGCCCGTTCCGCGAAGTCGGCGGTCTCCAGCTGAGAGAGGTCGTCGCCACCGAGGACGTACGCATCCCGGCCACACGGCGAGCGATCCAGCAGGTCGAGCAACGTCGGCATCTCGTTGCTGCGCCCGGCGTAGAGGACGAGGGGTCGCCGGGACCGCCGGCAGATCTCGTCGACCCGCTGCTGCAACGTGCGCGCCGCGCCGGCCGAGCCGGCTTCGTACGTCATCTCGACCACGTCACGGTCGTCGCCCTGCAATGCGGCCTGGTAGCTCGCGGCGAGGTCGCTGGAGTAGAGGTCGGATGTGTCGTAGAGCAGGAACATCCGGCGCCCGCGCAGCAGTGACGACGTGCGGGCGAACTCCACGCCGACCATCGCCTGCCGGGCGTTCGAAGGCGCGACACGCAGGAAGTACGGCTTGCCCGCGAGGTCGTTGCCCGAGATCGCCGAACCCACCATCGGCACGGCCACGCCGGGGAGCGACACTCCACCCAGGTCCTCGATCGCCTTGATCGTGGACGACCTGGTCTGCCCCATCCCCGACACGGCGACGACCGTGGGGTCAGCCGCGGCGTATCGGCGGATCTGCCGCGCCACCTCCACGGCGTACTCCGAGTTGCCACCGACGTTGGCGAGCACCAACCTGACCTGCACTTCGGGCTTCAGCAGCGACGTGCCGAACCGGTTCCACTCCCGCTGTGCGAGGTAGGCGCCCCGCAGCTCGTTGACGCCGGCGGAGAGATCCCGCTGCGGCCCTTCCTCAGCCGAGCTCAGCATGGTGGCCACGACGACCGTGATGTACGCACGGCCGTTGGCACGGTGTTCTTCGAGCACTCGATCGTTCTCGGCCGCGATGAGCCGTGACAGCTCGGCGATCTCCTGGTCGTCGTCCCCCATCGCCTCGTCGCTGCCCACAAACCTGCTCGCCCGCTCGGCGATCCCGATGCACTGGTCGTCAGGCTTGCGAGACAACGAGGTGCTGTCGTCTCGTAGGTCTTCGAGCACGGTCGCGACGTCGTACCACGCGGCAGGCTCGCAGCGCAGCATCACGTGGCGCGCGTACACCACCCCGTAGGCCAAAAGGGCGAGCACGGCGAGCCCCAGCACCACCCGCCGAGTGGTCTGGCGGGGTGGGAAGACGGGCGGGTACGGCCGCACCTCGCCCGCGCGCGCCGCCGCCGGTAGCGGCGCCGCCGGCGGTGCCGCAGCTCCTGCCTCGGCGGCACGCTGAAGCCGGCGAAACCTGACGACCTCACGCCTCACCGGTGGGTGCAGGGTGCCGACCGACGGGGCAGCGGTCGACGTGTCCTCGCTCTCCGGCTGCCTCGAGGGCGCCACCGCCATGATCGGGTTCAGCGACGTGTAGGCGTCGACGATCCGCTCGAAGAGCTCCGGCGTGCGCCGCGCCGTGCTGGTGCAGGAGTTGAGGTCCCACAGCGCCATCACGACGGCCTCGATGCGCAGCCGTACGTCGGAGCGCAACAAGCGGTTGACTGGCCGGGATCCAGCGGACGCTCGCAGCGCATGGGTACGGATCGTCTGCAACCGGGCCCGAAGCTTCTGCGTCAAGCCGACCCGCGTCGTCACCGGCATCGGTGCCTCGACGATCTTCATGAGGTCGTTGACCCAGCTCGGGTCCCCGTGGCGGATGCGTTGCTGGAGCCGGGCCGCGACGAGCTGGAAGTCGCCGAGCGCGAGGTTGTGGTAGAGGTAGTCGACCAGCGCCCCCGGCGACCTCTCCCGCTCCACGAGCTGGTCGAAGTAGTCCCGGAGCCGTTCGTGCACGACGGTGTACGTCGGTGGGTCGGTCGCTGCCGTGGCCCTCGAGTCGGCGCGCTCGGACTGCTCGAGCAGCTGGCGCACCAGGAGGTCGCGCAGCAGCGGATGGAGCTCCAGAGTCGTCCCATCCCCCACCCGCTCGGTGAAGCTCAACCCCGCAAGACGCTCCCATACCTCGGCGGGGTCACGAGGGCCGCCGCGGTCCCCGACCCGACTCAACGCGGACTCGTGGCCTGCGAGGATCTGCGCCACGGTCGGGATGTCGAGCCGGCGAGGTGCCGCGAGCCGGGCCAGCAGCTCCTGTGCACGCATCCGGTCCGACTCACCGCCACCGCCGCGAACGCTGCGGAAACGCTGCAGGAACCGCAGCAGCAGGTAGTCGGCGACGGTCTCGCCTGGGTCGGCGGTCGGCTCGCCGGGCGGCACGTGGGCAGACAGCAGGGCACGCACGGACGGCACGACCCGGGTACGCCGGTAGCGCAGATCCACGAGCTGCGTGAGCAGGCGTACGGCAAGCGGATGGCCGCGGCTCACCTGGTGGATCTCCTCGACCAGGACTTGCGACTCGACAGTGCTGGACTTCTGCCGGTTCCACTCGGCGAGGAACTGTCGCGTCTGGTCGTACGTGAACGCTGCCAGCCGAACCGGGAGAATCACCCTCGCGGGGCCTCCCGTCCGCAGCGCCTCCGTCTCATGGTCGTCGGGATACGCCTGCTGCTTCGTGGCGACGACCAGAAGGGGGGCGTCGTTTCCCGCGACCTTCGCCTCGGCCAAGAGCTCGAGCAGATCGTTCGCTGGCGGGATCGGCTCGTCGACTTCGGGCGGGAAGAGCGTGTGCGCAGTCGGGGAGAGCAGGTCGGCGCCGTCCAGGAGCACGACACAGTTGACCTTTCGGTAGCGACGTCTTCGGTAGGCCGACCGCAAATCGGCGAGGAACGCTTGGACAAGGAGTCGGTCGAGCGTCCGAAGCTCGTGCCGGTCGTCACTGCGCGCCGCTCGCCACACGTCGAGGATGACGGCGTCGATGCGCCTGGTACGCGCGCTGTGACGGAACAGCGCCGCACCGTGCCGCTCGTACCATCGCGTCGTGGCCCCGAACGTCGGACCCAGGAGCCAGCGCACCCAGGCCGGCGCGACGACGGCGAGCATCACGATCCAGTGAACGATGGGACGCAGGAGACGACTGAGACCACGGGTCGGTGCCGCCACCTCCACAGCGGAGACCACGACCTGGGCCAGCGCCCTGAGGTTGGTGAGTTGACTGACCAGGAAGTCCCGAGCCCGGGCGTGGATGTCGTCGGTTGGCTCGTGGGGCTCACCGTTGCCGCGAACGACGTGGATGGCCGTGCGGGCGAGCGCGTAGCGCGGTAGCCGGAGCCGGCCGAACTGCGGATGTCCGTACGCCGTGAGTTGTGACGCGATCACGTCGAGGACGTCGATGACCGAGCGTGACCCGACATCGTCCAGGTTGACCCGGGCCACCGGGTAGTCCTTGAACCGGCGTTGGATGTGATCGAGGAGGGTTGTCTTGCCACTGCCGCCGGGACCGTAGGCGACGACGATCGGGATCTCCTGGCGCGGACGGCGCTCGACCAGCTCGTCGATGAGGGCGACGATCTCGTCACGGCCCACAAGCCCGATCTCGGGATCCAACGGCATCGGCCCCCCGGCGAAGTCTCGGCTGAGGTCTCGAAGGGATCATTCATCTGACCTGATCACGAAAGCTTAGAGGATCTTTCATTGCACCAGGTTGTGGCTCCGACGGCGACGAGAGCGACGAGCGCGAGGAGCCGGAGCCAACCACGTGCTAGGCGTCGTGCGGTGGCCACAGCGTGTCGGCGAAGTCCAGGAACCACGCCCAGTCTCGAGCCGTGAGATCATGTCCGCCACTGCGAACGTGGTAGCCGCGAGGACCTGCGACCAACGGGTGATTGAGTGGCGGCATGTCGTCGGGCTGGATTGGCGCATGATTCCACAACGCGTACACGGGCGACGCGTGCGCGAGAGCCAGGAACTCGCCACGCGGATCGGCCCACAGGTCTTCGTCAGCACTCGCCACATAAACGGCTCGGGGCGCGAGCAAGCTGATGAGCATGTGCTGGTCCACCGGGAGCGCGTGCTCGGCGCCGTCGTACTGCTTGAGGTTGTCGCAGAACCAATGCGGGAACCTCTGCAGGATTCCCGGATCAGCGATGCGCTCGCCGAACGTGCGCCGACTGAGGGCCGCCCCGCAACACCCTGAGTTGTTCGATATGACCAGCGCGAACCGTTCATCCTCTGCACCAGCCCACAGGGCTGCCTTCCCGCCACGGGAGTGACCGAGCACCGCCACCTTGGAGCTGTCGACCCGCGGGTCGGTCTCGAAGTAGTCCATGGCACGGCTTGCGCCCCAACCCCACGCGGACAACGCGGCCCACGCGTCGGATGCACGTGACTCGGCTCGCTTGTCGGCTTCGTACAGGCCGATGATGCCGTTGCGAAAGGTTTGTGGGTCGTCCGGCGCGAGATCGTGCACCTGCACGGCAGCTATCCCGTACCCGCGGGCAATCACCTGCTCGGCAGGCCAGAACTCGAAGCGGTGGTGCCGCGTGGGATCGGTCTGCTCCGCGCGGCCGTTGTTCAGCAGCAGGAAGACCGGCGCTGCTCGTCCAGAGTCGTTCGGCACGAACAAGAGGATCTCGAACTGATGCGAGCGACCCGGACGAGCCGTCGTGACTGTGATCCGTTTCAGCGTCGCCGCACCATCCATTGCGGACGGGTCGTCTTCGGCCACCTCGAAGGTTTGTCGCTGGCCTGCCTCGGCTGGCGGTTCGCTCGGTCGCCGTCCGTAGACATGTGCGCGGAAGAGCTCGAGAATCTCCTGGCGTCGCGGCAGCCACGCTTCCGGTGAGTCGACCCTGGTGCCGTCGGTGGTCAGCAGCGGATCAGGCAGCTCGTACGGCGGAACGTCCGCCTCGTCGACGATCAGGCCCGGCCGCTCCCGCTTCCACCGCTCGACGACGGCCGGGCTCGCCTCCCAACCCCGCGCCACCTGGCCATCCTCTCAGGTGCTGATCGTCCGCCACAACAGGACGAAGCCTCGAGGCCTTCCCTCAGGTCATCCGCAGCCGGCAAGGCTATAGGACAGGCCAGAGTTGTTCTGCACTTCGACGCCCCCGTTGACCACACAGCCGTGGATCGCGCCGAGGGTGCCCGCCTGCGTGCCGCCTGTGAAGACCCGATAGCCCGTCGGCGTGGCCTGGTCGTCATGCATCCAGAGGTGTGAACCGTTCACCTGGGTGTTGCGTTGGACATCGAAGGCTCGGCGAAGGGTCGACGTCTTCGACGTCCGGTCCGCGTGCAGGTCGCCGTACTCCACCAGACTGGCGTCCGAGATGGAGTAGCCACTCTCGTTCGTGTCGCGAGCCACGAGTTCATCGAGGTAGTACCTGCCACCCTGCAGGTTGAAGCCATTACTGGACGCGTTGGTCACGACCACATCCGTCAGGTGCACCGTGCCCTGGCCTCCCTGGCTGAACGGATGAGCGTACGAGGACACCCCACGGGTGCCAGCGTTGTCGACATCCACGTTCGTGAAGAAGACTTCGCCAACGTGGTGGACCTCGATGCCGAACCTGTTCCCGCTCTGACCGCCTGACAACTGGCCGCCGTTGTACACGAACCCGTTCTGGAAGCGAACGTTGGTGGGCACCCGGGTGTTGTAACTGCTTTCGTACCCGACCTTGATGCCGCTGACCGCGCTCCAGTTCACACCGAAGTGGTCGACGGTGACGTTCCGCTGTCCGATCACCGTGATCCCGCGGGCCTTCGAGTTGACGATCGTGATGTCGCTCGCGAATCCGCCCGTCAGGTCCGGACCGTCGGCATAGTTGAGGAACGCCAGCCCGTCGTCGCCGGTGTTCTCCGCACGGATCTCGTCGGCGTAGCTGTCCTGGCAGTTGGCGAAGTGCAGCCCGTCGGCCATCGTGTTGGTGATCAGGACGTTGGTAACACGGGGCCGGACGCACCGGGAGAACAACAATCCCGCACCAGCAGAGCCGTTCACCGTGTAGCCGTTGATGGTGGTGTCGGTGGTGTTCCTGATCAAGAAGATGTGCAGGTTGTTGCGGACACTCGGAAGCGTCGTGAACGTGGCCACGATCCCCGTGAACTCCGCACCCGTGCCGCCTTCGAAGTACAGTCCACCCTGCGTCCGGTCCGTGAACAGCAGACGAGCGCCTGACTGCATGGTGAGCGTGCCCGCGAAGTCGTTGATCACGATGTAGTTGGCGTTGTTGTTCGCTGCCTTGCTGTTGTCGAGCCGATAGTCACCTGCGGGGAACGTGATGGACAGCGTCGGATTGTTGGTGAGGGCAGCGACCAGGTTGTTGCGGTTCGTCGTCGGGCTGTTCGACGGGGTGATGCCGAGCTCCGGTGCCGTTGCGGCGTGAGCGACCCGAGGTCGTACGACGGTGACACCCACGCCACCGGCCACGCCAGCCGCTACGGCCGCGAGGCCGCCCGCTCCGAGCCGAAGGAGCCGCTTGCGGGACAGGCCAGTAGGTCGAGAAGACACGGTGCTCTGGGACTCATGCCGAGGATCGCGACGCGGTGCCATGGTGATAGTCGCCTTCCTGGGTGATGGGTTGTCATTCGATGACTAGCTCCGCGATCTGGGTACGTTGCTGATCGTCGATGAAGATGTCGGTCGTTCCGATTCCTGTGAAGGTGTTCTGCGAGATCAGCAGGCGATCCAGGTTGCTGTACACCGTGGTCACCGGGGTCGGCCCGCCGACCCAGATTCCGGCGTGCGGCGTGTCGCGCACGATGTTGCCGGCGATCGTTACGTCGGCGCTGGTTCGCCCCTTCGTCAGACCGTGGAGCGCGATCGCCCCGGGCAGGTACGTGAGCGGCCCGATGTTGACGTTCACGAGCGTGTTTCCCCTGAGCTCGAGGCGCTTGGCCGGGTAGTGGTTGCATCGCTGGTAGACGTAGATACCGGGAAGGTGGGTCTCTTTGATCTCGTTGTCGACGACCTCGACCTGATCGCCGCCTGCTATGCCGATCCCGGCGCCCTCTCGGCTTCCTGTCACGCGGTTGTTGCGAATGGTGACGTACTGCGGCTGGCAGGTGATGCTGCCCACCCATGAGGACTCGATCGCGTTGTCGCGGCTCTGCAGCACCTTGTTGCCGTCGACGAACACCTGCCGGGCTGCCGCCAGCTCGATGCCGTACGTGCCCGCATGGCGTACCGTGGTGCCGGTAACCCGGACCAGCCGGGAGCTGTCGACCCGGATCCCAGGTCCGCTCGATCTGACCACGGTAACCTCGGCTGCCACGCAGTTGCGGGCGCCAGAGAACTCGAGCAGCGCACGATTGCGGCGGAGAGCCGGCTGGTGGGCGAGCTCCAGGCGTACCTTGCTGATCGAGCAGTCGGCGGCGTCGACGAAACGTACGCCCTGATGGTCGGCGCCGCTGAAGAGCAGCACCGACTGGTCGCCAGAGCCACGGATGTGGACGTTGCGGCGCCCGTAGATCGCCAGATGGTGTCGGATACACGTGAACGGGAGCGAGTCCTTCCCCGGAAGCGGGCTCAGCCGGTAACGGCCGGGCGGAACTGTCAACACGCCACCGGTCTCCGGGAGACTTGCCACCGCCGCGAGGAACGCCGGCAGGTCGTTGGTGCGACCATTACCCCGCGCGCCAAATTTTCGTACGTTCGCGGTGTGCTTCGGCCATGTGGAGGGCAGCGTGGGCGGGTTCGCCTGCTCCGTCTCGTCAGCTGCGCGCCGGAACTCCCGGTAGATGTCGCGATAGGTGGGCTCGGCCTGGACCACCGTGAAGCCGTCGAAATCGCCCGCGACCGAGCCGTTGACCTGCGGAGCCTGGGAGACCTGGTTGCCGTCGCACGCCGCGCCGGTGACGGTGCCGTCGACCAAGACACTCGCCGTGCCGGTGTCGAGGATGCGGTTGTTCTCGAGGACTAATCCATCGACGGTCGTGCGGTCCACGACATGAATGCCGGACTCGGTGGTGTCCTGGATGTCGTTGTCACGAAGGACGAAGCCGTGCCCGTCGACGGCATGCCAGCCGTCGATGCCGAAGGTCATCCCGTGGACCTCAGAGCCGTAGACCTTGTTTCGCTTTAGCGTGAGGCCTTGGACCTCCAGGATGATGCTCAGGCCGGCCTGGTATCCGCCCGTACCGAACCGGTAGAAGGCGTTGTCCTCGCGCTGCGCCAGGTTGCTACGGATCACCGTGTTGTCACGTACGTTCGAGTCGTAGAGCGGCGCAGGTGGCCAGTTGGAGAACCCTCCGACCGTGGAAAAGATTCCCGCGTTCGCGGCGGCCTCGACCCAGTTGTGGTCGGTGACCTGGCCTGCGCCGCCGAGCGTCACCCCGCGTCCCCATGGCACGAAGACCACCGTGTTGTGGGAGAGCCGGACGCCGGTCAGGATCGACGGGTCCGGGGTCGAGATCGTGTTGGTCACGTTGGCGACAGCGTCGTCGTAGCCGTTCTCCACCCAGTTGTAGGCGGCGACGGAGTTCCAGACGCTCTCGAAGTGGATCGAGTCTGCAGCCACGTTGCGCAGAACGCAGTCGACGACCCAGTAGCCGCTGCCCTGGTTCATCCACAGGCCTGGCTGACCCTGGTCGATGAGCACACCGATGAGCTGCGCCTTGTCCTGCTGAAAGAACGACACGGTGTAACGGGCACGGGAGTTGCGGCTGAGGAAGTACGGACGCCAGCTGAAGGCCATCGCGCGGATCGAGATGTCACTCGAGTCACCCAGGTTCCAGCCGTGCCACGACGCATTGATGAAGTCACCCAGCCGCGGCTGGTCGAAGATCACCAGTGACGACTCGCCCTCGCCCACGATGTGCACGTTGTTGAGGACCCGACGCCAGTAGAACCGCTCCGGCTCCGGCGGCAGGGCGAACAGGTAGCGGCCTGGCGGCACGTAGAGCACCCCACCGCCCTGTGCGTCCAGCGCGTCGACGGCTCGGTCGAACGCCTCCCGCTCGGGGGTGACGCCATCGCCAACCGCACCAAAGTCGCGGACGTTCGCCACCGGCATCGACTCCCAGTCGATCCGCGGCATGCCCTCCAGACCCGGACGCTCGTAGAACGACGCTGGCAGATTGCGGACCCGTGCTGGTTTGGCGGACGCCCGCCCGGCCGGCAGCAGACCCGCCGCCGCCGCGGCAACGCCCGCGGATGCATAACCAGTACGGCGAAGGAACGTCCGACGATCGACGGATGGACTCATGGCCTAACCTTCCGAAGTACGGCGATCTTTCTCGTGAGCCTGTTCGACCGATCACGAGATGGTCAGCAGATCGATATGGGCTCGTTGCTCCTCGCTGATGTCGATGGCCGCTCCACCGACGTTGGAGATGGTGTTGTCACGTACCTCGAGACGCTCCATGTCGGCGAACTTCGAGCCGATAGGGGTGGACCCACCAACCCAGATGCCAGCGAAGGGCGACTTGTTCACGGTGTTGCCGACGAGCAGGATCTCGGCGCTCCTCCGCCCTCGCTGCAGGCTGTGCAGGGAGATCGCGCCCGGCGTGAAGGAGAGCCGACCAGTGTTGGTGTTGGTCAGCAGGTTCTCCGAGACCTCGATGCGACGGTGCGGGAAGTTGGGGCACCGCGAGTAGATGTGGATACCGGCGAGGTAGGAGTCGGCGATCTCATTGCCGGTGACAGTCACGTTGTCACCGCCGATCAGCCCGATGCCCGCTGCCTCCTCTGTGCCGACCACCTTGTTGCCGGCGATGCGGATGAACTGAGGTGCGCAGGCGATGCTGCCAAGCCAGCCCAGGAATATCCCGCTGTCGCGGGACTTCCTGACATCGTTCTGCTCGACGAATACCTGCCGGCTCGCAGCGATCTCGATGCCGAACGTTCCAGCCCGGTGTATCCGGTTGTGCCGTACGGCGATCAGTCGTGACGAGTCGACGAGGATGCCAGGGCCGCTCGATCGATGGACCATGACATTCTCGACAACGCAGTTCTTCGCAGCCGAGAACTCCAGTAGTGCGCGGTTGTGCCGCAGTGGCGGCGTACGGTCCAGTTCCAGCGTGAGGTTGGAAACCGACGAGTTCTCGGTGCCGACGAAACGCAGTCCCTGATGGTCAGGGCTGGTGAACACCAGCACCGAAGTGTCACCTGACCCCTGGATGTGGATGTCGTTCCGCCCGGCGATCAGCAGGTGATGCCGAACCCGCGTATATGGCAGGGAATCCTCGCCAGGCACAGGAGTGAGCAGGTAGCGGCCTGGTGGCACTTTCAGAACGCCGCCGGAATCCGGGATGCTCGCGATCGCACGGTTGAACGCCTCCAGGTCGTTGGTCCGGCCGTTACCACGGGCTCCGAACTTTCGTACGTCGGCGACGTAGGTCGTGCCAGCGTGGGCTGACCTCGCCGGCGGCTCCGCCCAGCCGGACTCGTCGTCGGCTACCCGGAACTCGTGGTATACGTCGAAGTACTCGGGCTCGTCGTCAACCTGCGTGAAGCCGGAGAAGTCTCCGACAACCGTACCCGTGACCGTCGGAAGAACGGTGACGTCGTTTTCGGCCGTGCTGACATTCTGCAGGTTCCCTTCGACCAGAACGCTCGCCGCTCCGGTGTCCAGGATGTCGTTGTCGGAGATCTGCACCTGGTCGGCGCTCGCCGTCGAGATGAATCGGATACCGGCACCCATCTCACGTTCCAGCCGGTTGTCCGCGATCACGATGTCCTCACCGTCGAGCGGGCGCCAGTCTTCGATGCCGAACGTCATCCCATGGACGCCCGACCCGAAGATCTTGTTGCGCTCGATACGCATGCCGCGGATCCCGTCGCGAACCGAGATGGAGCCCTGGTAGCCGCCGGTGCCGAAACGGTAGAACGTGTTGTCTTCACGTTGTGCAAGGTTGTTGCGGATGAGTGTGTTGTCGCGAGCAATCGCGTTGTAGAGCGGGGCGGTGGGTGCGCCGGCGAAGACGCCGACATCGGTGTAGATGCCAGCCTCGACCTGCGCCTCAACCCAGTTGTGCTCGATCGTCTGGTCTGAGCCGCCGAACGTCAGGCCGCGTCCCCAGCCCACGAAGATGATGGTGTTGTACGCGAAGCGCACATTGCCGCTCTGCGAGGTGTCGGGAGTCCGGAACGTATTGGTGAAGTTGGCCAATGCGTCGTCGCCTGAGTTCTCGACGTAGTTGTAGGCCCCTACCGAGTCGGTCGCGCCTTCGAAGTGGATCGCGTCTGCCGATGTGTTCCGGACGACGCAGTCGACCACCCACTTGTCGCGCCCCTCGGGTATCCAAAGTCCAGGTTGGCCACCGTCGATCTGAACCCCGATGAATTGGGCGCCTTCTCCCGCGTCCAGCACGATCGAGTACCACGGATTGCTGTCCCGCATCAGGGCGAATGGCGTCCAGGTGAATGACAGCGCGCGAATCGAGATGTTCCGTACCTCAGGAAACGCCCAGCCTTGCACGAACCCGTGCTTGGGCGTGTAGTCGTCCACCGCCGTGATGGGGGAATGCTCGAACACAATGATGGAGGACTCGCCTTCACCCACGAAGTGAATGTTCGACAGACCTTTCCGCCAGTAGTGCGGGCTCGGCGGCGCCGGTGGCGTAAAGACGTATCGGCCAGGGGGAACGTAGACGATGCCGCCGCCTTTAGCAGTCAGGCTGTCCACCGCACGGTCGAACGCATCCCGGTTCGGAGTTCTCCCGTCGCCGACCGCACCGAAGTCGCGGACGTTCGCCACCGGCATCGACTCCCAGTCGATCCGCGGCATGCCCTCCAGACCCGGACGCTCGTAGAACGACGCTGGCAGATTGCGGACCCGTGCTGGTTTGGCGGACGCCCGCCCGGCCGGCAGCAGACCCGCCGCCGCCGCGGCAACGCCCGCGGATGCATAACCAGTATGGCGAAGGAACGTCCGACGATCGACCGAAGGGCCCATGGCGAACCTCCTTGGGAGGCCTGACGTTTGACTCCTGCATGTAGGGCGAGGTGGATGACACGGGTGCGCTCAGGTACGCCACGTGCCACCCGTGGAAGGGCACGTCAGGTCGTGCGTGGGCTGCTGGACATGGCTGGGTGGACCTCAGAAGGTCCCCAGGCGGACCCCGGCTGCACGGACAGGAGTCGCTGCAGTCTGGGTGTTCGCCAGGGCTTCTTGATTGATCAGGTTGGTCACGAAACTAGAAATGGAGCGTTAATGCGTCAAGGATGCTGGCCGATCTTTGCCAGCTACCGGACGTACACAAGAGCAAGCATGGAACATCAACGCAGTATGGATGTCGTACGGTGACACGAACTGGTCCCTGGCGAGCGGCGCCGGAAGACAGGCGAGGGAGATGCTTCGATGAGCATGGACCGTGATGCGCCGACGCCGCTGTACCACCGCATCAAGGAAGAGCTACGGGCGGCAATCCGACGCCAGGAGTACACCCCTGGCTCGCCCTTCATCACCCAACGGGAGGTCTGTGAGCGATACGGCGTCAGCACGACGACGGCGATCCGAGCTCTGAACGATCTAGTCGCTGAGGGGGTCCTGGTTCGACGGCGTGGCCGGGGCACATTCGTCACCGATCAGACCGAGACCGACGCTACCTCCCGGCGACCGAAGCCTACGTCCAAGAGTCGAGTCGCGACGATCGGATGCATCGTCCACGGCCTGGAGGGCCCGCACTCCACCAGTGTGGTGTCGGGTGTCGAGTCGATGTGCACGGAGCTTGGCTATCGCATGCTGCTTTCCGATTCGTACGGCACACCGGAGCGGGAGGCGCAGGCACTCCGCGAGGCGGTCGATGCTGGCGTGGCCGGCGTGGTCGCCTATCCGGTCCAGGGGCGCGCAAACACCGAGGTGTACGCCGAGCTTCGGCGACGCGGCCTCCCGCTCGTCGTGGTCGACCGTTACCTACCCGACTTGCCCACCGATGCTGTCGTACCGGACAACTTCGCCGTGGGATACGAGCTGACCAGCCGACTGATCGAGCTCGGCCACGAGCGGATCGCCACCCTCTGGAGCGAGACCGAGTGTACGAGCGCGCAGGAACGGCTGGCCGGCTACAAGCAGAGCCTGCGCGAGCACAGTCTGCCGGTCCGCCCGGAGTTCTCAGCCCTGCGTCGATACTCCACCTATGCCGACGGCACCGACCCCACGTATCTGCCGGAGCTGCTGGCTCTCCCGGAGCCCCCGACCGTTCTACTCTGTGCCAACGGGTTCGTCTTGGCGGCGGCTGCGAAGAACCTCCTGGAACTCGGTATCGAGATCCCCGACCAGATGGAGTTGGCCGGGATGGACACCGCCGGCCCCTTCGATCCGCTACCCATCACGACCGTTGCCGCCGTGTTGCCGTCCCGTGAGCTCGGCCGTGAGGCGATGCGCATCCTGGCGAAGCGCATTGCGGAGGGCTATGACGCGATGCCGCTGCAGCACATCGTGCTGCCCATCACGGTGACGAGCCGCGGCTCTGCCGCCGGCTACCTGCGCGCTGTCGCCTCCCCCCGCGACTGACCGGCTTCAAGCAATTGACGGCCGAGCTACAGCGGAAAATCGCTGTGCCAGGGAGCATCCAGTTCATCCGGATCGACGCCTGCTTCTCGAACCGCATCATCGACATCATCAAGAGTTTCGACGATCTTGAGATATGGCGTTGTCATATCTTCTTCGAAGAAGCACTTGTCCTCATCCACGAGATGCTTCGGCACTTCGATCGCAGCTACTCGAAATTTCCCCGAGTGCAGTGGTATCACCCACACCCATGAATAGCAATCAGTCTGGGTGGAGTGTCGCCGCGCGGCTACAGCTCCACGGGTCATAACTAAGCGATTCCTAGCCTGCACCTTCATCAGGGATTCCAGAAAATTCGTATGATTGGACCTTCGAAGGTATGGATCTGCAAGTGCGGTAGCGCACCATGCACATTTCCTTCGCCGTGTCCCTCTACACGACCCTCGGCGTCGAGCCGGTCATCCCAATGGTAGGTTCCCCGCTTCTCTCCAAAGTACTGCCTCGTGCCCTTTCCATCAAAGCCTGTCGCGTTCCGATATCCAGCACCTTGATACAAACGTAGGAAGAGCTCCTCGGCCTCGGAACGAGACCCAACCGTGATGCTAGTGGCACCCGCCTCCAGCTGACGGGCTGCTGCGCTGACGCGCCCACTACTCCAAGGGATCTCATCACAGTTGTGAACCAGTACTGAGACGTCGCCAGCTACAACATAGTACGTATGGATGGCATCAATGGTCAGATCGTAGGTGCGCCGCCTGTCGTCGTACTCCCGGATACCAACGACCTTGACGAACCTTCCGCTTAGTGCGCGGAGTCGGTCACCCGATTTGACATCTCCCGCATCGACCCAGCGCTGCTGATCCGTTGACCAGAACGGATGATGTTCCGTGGTCGTGATGGTGTGCTCACCGCCGCCCGCAGTGCGAACAGTGACGTCCACGAAGTCCTTGTCCTGGTCAGTCCGGATGGTGTGGGTGACCTGGCGCTGCTCGGTCCTCCCGGACCGCGGGTCGGTGGCCAGTACCGTGTCGCCGGGCTCGATCTTCTCGATCCGCTTCGATGAGCCGTCGGCGAGCAGAACCGTGGTGCCGGCGACGAAGCTGTGCCGAGGCAGCGAGGCGGGACAGACCTTCGGCGTGTCATCGGCGCTGGTTCGTGGCGCGTCCTTCGCGTTGCCGCCACCGGTCTTCTTGGCTTTCGACCGTGCGGCTTTTGCCTTGGCGGCTGCCCTTTCTGCAGCCTCTTTCGCGGCTCGTTTCGCTGCCGCTCTGGCGGCAGCTGCCTTCTTCGCCGCCTCTCTCGCTGCTCGCGCGGCAGCTTCTTTAGCGGCCCTGGCGGCGTCCTTTGCACCTTTGATGATGGCGCGAGCCCACTTGAGCTCCTTGGCGAAAGTGACGACGGCCTTGCCCGCACGATAGATCGCCTCTGCGATCTTCTTCGCCTTGAAGATCTTGCCCCACGGCAGCATCCCGACAACCAGGGACACACAGCCGACGAGGTCGCCGTTGAGGCAGCTGAGCAGGTCGTTGATGCCGAGGAACTCCATCAGCACCTGGCCGCCGGCCTCGATGATCACGTCGACCCAGCTCTTGCTCTGGATCTGCTGGGCTTTGGCCAGCTCCTCCGGGCTCGGCCCGTTGACATCTTCTGGGCTCGGCCCCGGGTCGGGCTCCGGAGTCGGACTGATGCTGCCACCGCCTCCGCCGCCGTCCGCGGCCAGCATGGCGCCGGTCGGGTCGGTGTGGGCGAGCGGGTTGTTGTTGACATAGGCGTACGACGAGATGGCGGTCAGACTGTCCGGCATCGGGTCGGTGGATGTGAACCGACCGGTCCCGGGGTTGTAGTTCCGTGCCCGCAGGTAGTAGTTGCCCTCGCCGAGCCTCGAATCCTGGTACGACCCTGCGAACCGCAGCGGGTTCTTGGGTCCCGCCGCCGCAGTGTCCGCCTTGCTCTTTGCAGCTGGCGCCGCAGGCCGGCTGGCCTTCTTGCTGGTCGCAGTCGGGCTCGGTGTAGGCCGAGCCGTCGAGCGGTCGGATCCGCTGCCGAGCAGCTCACCGAGCAGGCCACCGCCCGAACCGTCGGATGGGTCCGTCGATGATCCGCCCAATATGCCACCAAGCAGACCGCCATCCGAGCGATCCGATGTCTCGCCGGAAGAGCCACCCAACAGACCGCCAACGAGGCCGTCGCTGGCTCCCCTGTCACGGTCGGCAGGCTCGCCTTCGGCCTCTTCGGTCTCCTCGCCACCGCCGAGGGTCGGCCCCTCACGCGGGTTGCCGAACGGGTCGTAGTCGTAGCCGGCTTCCACCTGACCGGTCGGCGACAGCATGTTGGCGACTCCGCCGAGCCAGTCGTGGGTATAGGCGTGCGCGCCAGTCGACGGATCGAGCAGCGCCAACGGCTCATCGTCAGGGCCGTAGGTGAAGCCACGCTTCTCCAGCGTCTGCCCACCCGCGCCGGTGACCGTGTCGAGCGCGATCTGCGGAAGAGCACCGTTGATGTCCCAGGACCACCGTTGTGTAGCAACGTTCTGGCCGCTACCTATGCTCGCCGACACCCGTAGCCCGGTCGCCTCGTAGGCGAACCTGGCAGTCTGACCGTCGACGGTGGCCTTGGCCAGGCTGTGGTCGAGGTTGTAAGTAAAGGCGTCCTTGCCTGCTCGGATCTGGTTGCCCTGGACGTCGTAGTCGTAACCGGTGATGTCGACACCCAGGTCGACATCGAGTCCTAGCAGAGCCTTGACGTCCAGACGGGCACCCAGATCGTCGAGATCGAGCTCGAGGAGGGCATCGACGTCCAGCCGCGCGTCGATGGCGGGTCCGGTTACCTTGAGTTCTTTCTGCAGCTGGTCAGCCGCGTCGTAGAAGTAGCGCGTGACGTCGTGACCCGCGCTGCCGGTGCGCTTCTGGCTGGTCCGATTGCCCACCAGGTCGTAGGTGTAGTCGATCCGACCAGCCGATTTCCCATCGCAAGAAATCGCCGCATAGCAAGCCGAAACGACCCGGTCGGCTGCGTCGTAGGCATAGGCCACCGACTCCGACACCCCGCCGCGGGTGGTCACCACCCTGATCGGGTTGCCAACCTCGTCAAGGGTGAGTGCGAAGTTCGAGACCGGATCTTGCACGTCCGGACGCGGCTCTGCACCAGGCGCGCGGATCGTGCCGATGTTCGTGAGTCGGCCGGCATCGTCGTAGGTGCGCCGCTCGACCAGCCCGATCGCCTCCGGGAACGTGGTCGACGTACGCCGCCCCGCAACGTCGTAGCCGAATCTCCACGTGGCTGGCTCCGAGCCGGCCGCACCGCCTACCGTCGTGAGCCTGGTGATCCGGCTGTCGGCGTCGTAGCTGGCGGTGATCCGGGTGCCGTCGGGGTAGGTGCGGGACGCGATGTTGCCCCGGGGGTCGTAGCCGTAGGTGAACCGCTCCCGCGCTCCACCTGCCCACTCACGAATGACCTCGGTGATCTGGTCTTCGTCGTCGTAGCGCACCAGGCGACGCCCCAGCGGGTCTCCGTAGGAGACGATCCGGTCCTCGGCGTCGTAACCCCACGTGTAGACAGGACCGTCGGTGCCGAGCCTCCGTTCGGTCCGACGCCCCACGATGTCGTAGATGTCGACGATGGTCCGCTCGGCGCGCTCGGAATCCGACAGCCTCTCGTGCCTGCCGATGGTGATCACCGAGATCGGGTTGTTCTCGGCGTCATAGCCGATCTCCGTTCGCCGACCGAGCGGGTCGGTGCTCCTGATCAGCCGCCCGGCCTCGTCGTAGTCGAACGTCGTCCGGTGATGGTTCGGATCGGTGACCGAGGCCAGCAGACCGTCGTCGTAGTAGTCGTAGACGGTGGCGCCAAGTGACGGCAGCAGACGTCGCTCCACTGCATCCGGCGCGATCGCGGTGCGAATCTGGTCGTCTTCGCGGTAGCTGTAGCGAGTCGTATTGCCCTTGGCGTCGGTGACGGCGATGAGTCGGTTGTTCGCGTCGTACTTGTACGTCGTCGTGTGGTCGAGCGGATCGATGACCTTGGTCAGGTTTCCAGCCAGGTCGTACTCGTAGTGGGTGGTGAACCGCTCCTTGTCGGCACCCGGGACGTTACCGCGCGGCTCAGTCATCGCGACCAGGAAGCCGTCGTCGTCGTACTCCCAGGTGGTCTTGCCACCGGTCGCCGTCGTGGCACTCGTCCTGTTGCCGGCCGCGTCGTAGGTGAAACGGGTGCGGTTACCGCCAGCGTCTGTGATACCGGTCTGCCGACCGTTCTTGTCGTACGACATGCGCGTCGTACGACCCAGCGTGTCTGTTGCCGCGGTCAGGTTGCCGGCAGGGTCCCGGGTGAACTTCGAGGTCTTGCTGAACGGGTCCACCGTCGAGGTGGTCCGGTCGAGTGCGTCGGTCCTGATGTCTTCGTGGACCATCCGACCGCCGGGATAAGGACGAGAGATCCGGACCAGGTTGTCGTTGGCGTCGTAGCGATACAGCGTGGTGAAGTCTTTAGGGTTCGCTCCCGGCACGTTGCCACGCGGTGACGTCACCGACCGCAGAAGACCCTTGGCGTTGTAGGCGTACGTCGTGACGAGGTCGGGCTCGTCATCCATGTGCACGCGAGTCTCGATGCGGCGGCCAGCGTCGGAGTAGGCGTAGGAAACCTTCCGGCGCGTGTCTTCAACCGACCGCAGGTGGCCATCGGCGAAATAGCGGAATCTGGTCGTGACACCGGCTGGGTTCTGCCTTTTCACAACACGGCCGGCCGCGTCGTACAACGTTCGCGAAGGGTGGCGCTTGCCCGGCTCGTGAACTGCGACGATGCGGTCCTGCTCGTCGAACGTGAACCGGGTGGTGAAGTCGTCTCGCACGTCGTCGTCGACCGTTCCGCGCGGGTCCACGACGGCGATGCGTCGGCCGGTCTCGTCGTACTCGAACTCGGTCCGGCGACCCATAGGGGAAACGACCGCCGCGAGCAACCCCGCATTGACGTCACCGTCAGGGAAGTATTCGTACCGGGTGACCTTTCCACGTTGGTCGGTGCGGCTCACGAGCAGGCCGCGCTCGTCGTAGGAGTAGCGGATCCTGTGCTTCTCGGCGTCGATGCTCTCGACCAGCTCGTTGTATTCGTTGAACTTGTTCGTCCATTTGTTACCGCGCTCGTCGACGAACTCGATCGGGTTGTTCCGCTCGTCGTACTTCGTCTGCTGGTCGAAGTTCAACGGCTGCGGCGCCATCCCGACGAGCTGGTTTCCTCGTGCGTCGAACGCCGCTTCGTTCTGGTTCTGCTTGCCGTTGACCACGAGGCTGCGGTTGAGCTTGCGGTCGTAGCGGTGGTTGTCGACGTCGCCGTTACCCCGCTGGCTGTAGATCAGGACGTTGTCGTGGTAGCCGTCCCACACCACGACACCGTCGGCGTCCGTGGTCTTCGCCTCTTGTTTGTCGGGGTTCCAGGCGAACCTCGTCGCATGGCCCAACGCATCGAATTGCCGTACGACCCGACCGTTCGGACCGTACTCGTTACGGATCGCGACCACACCGGGCTCATCGCGGTCCCGCTTGCCCGTCGCCGGCTCCACGACCTCGGTCAGCAATCCGGCGGCGGAGTACCGGTACCGCCAGACGTAGCCTCGCGCGTCCTTGACGGCGACAAGCCTGGAGTTGTCGTCGTACGCATACCGGACGTTGCGACCATCCGGCAGGCTGATCTTGCGGATCAGCCCGTCCTTCACCCGGGCTTTGGCGACCCTCCCTGAGGCGTCGGTGAGCCTCACTTCGTCCTCGGTGTAGGTGAGCCGCACGCCGACCTTGCGGGCGGTCAGCACCGACACCAGGCGGCCTCGAGAGTCAAAGCTGTAGGTGATCTGCTCGGGGGTGACGAGCTCCCAGCCGGCATCAGTCTTGCGCAACGTGGAACGGACGCCCGGGGGCCGCTCATAGCGGCCGCTGTTCAACCGGTACTCCACGATCGCGCCGTCGTCGGCGCGCACCAACGCGCCACGGTCCGACCGTGCGACCTGCATCCCGTACGACCATGCCCAGCCCGGACCGAAGAAGCTGTTCGGCGGGTTGGCCGAGGAGTACACGCGGACCGAGACGAACGGCACGCCGAACGACGCCATCGCCAGGTCTTGTTCCACCCGGCTGAAGGCCCCCGTCGCGGTGTTCACGCCGACACCGCGCACGGCTTGCCTGGCATCGGTCAGCCCCAGCGCGTTGCCGCAACCACAGCCAGCGGCCTGCCGGTCCGGGATCGGCGGCGGCAGGATCGTGCGTCGCGGATGGGACCGCTCGCTGGGCGGCGACGGGACCTCACGGTCCGGGAAGACCGCCGTGATGGTGAGGAAGTACTCCTTGGAGGGATCCAGGTCCCATCCGTCAGTGGCGCCGAACGACCGGCAGTACTCCCGCTGCGCAGCGCAAACAGACTGCCGCAGGTCATCCCTGGTCAGTACCGTCGACGCCTGCTCGGTTTGTGACTCGGCGTCGTAGAGCGTGACCCGCCATGAGGTCCACGGCTGGCTTTCGTCGACGTCGAAGTACGCCAACAGCGACGTGTCACCGAGCACGTAACCCGGCCGGAGCAGCAGCCTGGTGAAGGGAGCATCGTCTGCCTGTAGCAGTCGCACGGCATCGGGACGTGACACCCTGCGCCACTGCTCGGCGGACAGCTCACGAGGCTCGCCGCTTGCGAAGACTCCACGGGGGACGACAGGCGGCCGCTTGCTCGGAGTCACCGCCGAGTCCCGTGTGGCAGCCGCAGGTGCCGGCCGATCGACCGGGCCAGCCCCCGGAAGTGCCCGAGGAACCACCGCGGCCTCGGCCTTTTGCGGCATCTGCACGGGATGCAAGACCGATGCCACGAGGGCTAGGCCGCAGATGCCGACAACCCACCGAACGCAACGAGACCAACGTGGACGCTGATCCGCCATCGTCCCCCCGAGGGATCAGCTACATGCCAAAACAGCACATAGCGGCCGACAAAGGTAGAAATTTCATCTTTGTCGACAATTCGGGGCGATCGCAAACTCGACCCGCTCAGCGGGACACGTTTCGGTTACGTATCGTGACCGTCGAGGGTCAGTGGTATGCGGGGGCGGGGACTAGGCGACTCTCTCATCGGCGTATCGAGGCGCTAGCGAGCGCCGCGCCGACGGTCTGCTCAAGCAGTCCAGCCTGGCTGGACCGCTTGTTCACCAAATAAATGTGGCCTGGGAGCACCGTGGGCAATGCACCCACCGTGCTCCCAGGTCTCGCCTGGATCTCAGCTGAGGACGAGATCTACTTCGGCAATCTTGCCCAGCTCGGCTTGCACCGAACCCTCGCCCGTCGCACCTTTCGGCGCCAAAGCTCGCACCGTCCAGGTGCCGGGCGCGGCGAAGAACCGGAAGACCCCGTCACCGTCGGTCGGTACCTCGGCAGCAAACTCGCCGGACGCATCCAGGAGGCGTACGTACGCACCGCTCACCGGCTGTGAGTCGCGACGTACGACGCCTTGGATGACCGCCTCGTTGGCGAGGTTCACCCCGGCGAGCGCAGCACCGCCCACGGGCGCGCCGCAACCGTCGCTTGCTGTGGCACCTGCTCGTGTGTTCACCGTCGTCATGAGGCCTCTCCAGGCTGGTCACCGAGAACCACGGGTACGCCGACCAGCGAGCCGTACTCCGTCCAGCTCCCGTCGTAGTTCTTCACGTTGGGCTGCTCGAGGAGCTCGTGCAGCACGAACCAGGTGTGCGAGCTGCGCTCACCGATCCGACAGTAGGCGATGGTGTCCTTGTCGAAGTCCACGCCCGCCTCGCCGTAGATCTTGCGAAGCTCCTCGTTGGACTTGAAGGTGCCGTCCTCGTTGGCCGCCTTGCTCCACGGCACGTTGACCGCGGTCGGAATGTGGCCAGGCCGCTGCGCGACCTCCTGCGGCAGGTGAGCAGGTGCGAGCAGCTTGCCCGAGTACTCGTCCGGCGAGCGCACGTCGACCAGGTTGCGCTGACCGATCGCAGCGACGACCTCGTCGCGGAACGCCCGGATCGAAAGGTCGGGGTCCTTGGCGACGTAGGTCGTGGGCTCCCGAGACGGCACTTCCTCGACCAGCTCCCTGCTGTCCAGCTCCCACTTCTTGCGACCGCCGTCGAGGAGGCGGACGTCGGCGTGTCCGTAGAGCTTGAAGTACCAGTACGCGTACGCGGCGAACCAGTTGTTGTTGCCGCCGTACAGCACCACGGTGTGGTCGTTTGCCACTCCGCGCTCGGACAGCAGCTTCTCGAACTGCTCCTTGTTCACGAAGTCACGGCGTACCGGATCCTGCAGGTCCTTCTTCCAGTCGAGCTTGATCGCGTTCCTGATGTGCCCCTTGTCGTAGGCACTGGTGTCCTCGTCGACCTCGATGAGGACCACCTTGGGGTCGTCCAGGTGCTCCTCGACCCACTCGGCGGTAACGAGGGACGTCTCACGGCTCATGCGGAAGCCTCCTTGCTGCTGGAATCGGTGGTTGACGGTTGGATAGCGGACAGGGCGCGACGGCCGAGCAGGTAGACCTCGCAACCGAGGCACAGCCCGAACGCGGCGTTCAGGAACGCCGCCACAAACGCGAGCCCGGTGGCGACTGCGCCCACGATCGTCGCCCCGGACAGGTAACCGACGAGGCCGACCACGGCGAAGGCCAGGCCGACCCCTTGAGCGAACCTCGGTGGCGCCTCCTCCTCGAGCTCGGCCGGCGGTGCCAGCCTGGGCCGAATCAGGTGGGCGTACACGAGGCCGTAGGGCGATCTCCGTACGCCGAAGATCACCGCGATGGCGAAGACCACCGCCTGCAGCGCGAGCAGCCAGGCGGCGTCGGTGAGGAGAACGACCGCCAGGACCACGGTGGTCACGGCTGCGGCGAAGCGGGGACCACGCGGGTCCAGCCCTGACCGACCCGCACCCGATGCCGCTGAACCGGCCGGCGCGTCGTTGCGGGCCTGCGTGGTCTCGGATTGCTCCTGGGATCTTGGTGGGGGTTCCGGGTCAGACATGGCGATCGACTCCTCGCGGGAGGTGGCGGAATTGCCGGTTGATGGAGCGTCGGTCTCCCAATGGGTGGAGGGTCCGCGCTCGGGACGGCGCTCGGCGAAGCTCGTGCTCGGTGCTTGCGTTCCAGCGCTCAGGGACCGCGGAGGCTGGACAGCGCCGTCCGATCAGTACGTACGACAGAGACAGGTAGAGGTGCGGCAGTGATCGACAGCGCGCCGCTTGGTCAACAACGTCGTACGGAACACGTCGTTCAGGCTACGGATCGGAATCACGGGTGTCACTGTCGTCTCACATCTTGGTACGGCCACCTCGGGACGTGAGACAACACCCGCGACAGTGCGTCACATCGGGCCGTCGCCGTCCACACCGCCGGTCGGACCGCTCCGCCCGGCATCTACCTGAGGACGCCACGAGGAGCCCTCGACGACGACTGAGGCGGTGCCACGAGGAAGCCCCGGGAACACCAGGCGGTGTGACGAGGAGCCTCGCCCGGCCTCGACGCTGTGCGAGAGGCGCGAAGGCCCTCCTCACCTGGTCATTTGTGTGGGATCAGGCGATGAGGCGGCGGGACCGGAACGGCCCCCGCCTGCCGGGGCGCGTCACCCGGGTCGCCGAGGCGGCGCGCCGGAACGCCTGGCCGTAGATGGCAGCCATCCGCTGCGCGTACGCCGCCGGCGTATTCTGCTCGGCCCGCCGCCGGCCCTCCTCGCCGACCCGCTTGCGGTAGTCAGGAAGCGTGAGGAGGTCTTCCAGCGCCTCGGCGAACCGCATGGCGTCGGTGCTTCCGAAGACCCCGGTGCCAGCGAGCGGACCACTCGAGTACAGCGCCTCGTCCGCGAGCACCGTCGGCAGCCCGGCCAGCGCAGCCTCCTGCACCACGAGCCCTTGGGTGTCGGTCAACGACGGAAACGCGAACACGTCGCTCGCGGCGTAGGCGTGCGCCACCTGCTCCGGCGGCAACTGTCCGGTCAACACCGTCCGCCGCTCGATCCCTGCACGTTCCAGCAGGCGGTGCACCCACCGGGGTTCGTACACCGCGCCCACCAGCACCAGTCGTGCGTGCGGCACGACCCGCGCCAGCCGACCGAACGCCTCGGTCAACAGGTCGATGCCCTTCTCGCGGTTGACCCGGCCGACGAAGAGCACCACGGCCTCGTCGGGTCCGATCCCATGCTGCCGTCGGAAGAGCTCCCCCGCCCCGGGCGGGGTCGGCGGCAGCGAGACGCCGGCCGGCGCAAGGTAGATCCGCTCGTCCTCGACCGGCAGATGGCAGCGCTGCAAGATCGCCGGAGTCGGCACGAGGACCGCATCGGAGTCGACGAGCAGGACGCGGGTGGCGGCGTCCACCACCGCGGCACGGCGTTCGGCACGCGAGACAGGCCGCGGGATCTCCGGCTTCGGGCTGCTCAGTCGGCGTGCCGCGCAACGAGTGATACCGGCGAGGACCCGGGAGGGCAGGCGGTAGGCGTCCGCGTACGCCCGAAGGTCGGTGTGGTACGTCTGCACGAGCGGTAGGCCCAGCCGCCGGGCGGCGAGGATGCCGAGCAGGCCCACCGTGCCGGGGGTGTGGACGTGGATGACGTGCGGAAGCCAGTGCGCGATCCGCTCGACGTGCTTCGCGCGCGGCCACGCGGCCATGCGGTACTGCGCGATGCCGCACGGCACCGAGCGAATCCGCAGCATCTCGACGCCGCGGCCGAGCCCGTTCTCGCCTTCGTCGGGATAGCGGGGCACGACGAGCAGGCTGGTGTGACCCTCCTCCGACATCGCGTTGGTGAGCGTCTGCAGCGCGGTCACGATGCCGTCGCGCCGGGGCAGCCAGGTGTCAGAGAAGTGGGCGACCCGAAGCGTAGGGCGACCTGTGCGGGCGGCAAGCGACGGATCGAGAGGGAGCACCGCCGCACCATTCGACCCGATGCTTGTGAGGTTCCGGATCAGCCGTCGCGGCCCGAGGGGCCGCACGATGAGCTTGCGGAGGTCCATGGACCCGGCTTCCTTTCTGTCGCTGGACGTCCTTCGGCCAGCGACTCGTCAGCGGCACAAGCCCCCTCGCTCCCAAGGGTCACGACGGTAAGCCTGGCACGGATCCCCTCGGCGTTGGTCGCGCCGAGGTAACGTCCGGGGTGACGTTCGGTGCAACACTCGCGTCTTACCGTGTCTCTACCCTCTGGAGGGCACGGCAAGACCCGACGTGCGCAGGACCTGCCGCGCTGCGCTGCCCCGCCCGGTGCGGGACCGGGCGGTAGGTTAGCCGACCGGAGACGTTTCGGCACCATCCAGCACGGCGAGAACGCTGGCCCGGTCCGGCCGACCCGAGGCTCTCGCCAGCACCTTGCCTCGTCGATCGAGGATGAACACGGTCGGCGTCCGCATCACGCGCAGCCGGCGTACGAGGTCAAGATGCGACTCGGCGTCGATGTCGACGTAGCTCACGCCAGGGCGTTTGGCTGCGATGTCGCGCAGCATGACGCGTGTGGCCCGGCAGGGTGCACAGAAGGCAGATGAGAACTGCACCAATGTCGCCCGCTCGCCCAGCTCGGCACCGAGCTCGGCCGGTGTGAGATGCTCCACGTTCGGCGGATCTCCTGCCGGTCTCCGGGAGTCGTGCCTGCGGAACCGTCCGTTACGACGGAGGGTCACCACACCCACCGTCGCGCCGATCACGAGCGCGACGACGAGGACTCCGACTCCGACGGTCACCGTTTCAGCGTACGGCTCACGGCCTGTGCCCGCCCGGGGGCAGTGCTCGACCGACATCACACGCCGGCGTCGGCACAGACCCGGGAAGCCACGTCCAGCTCAGCCCTCCAGCTCGACGAGTGACTTGTCCCCGGGGGCGTAGACCTCGATCCGCACCACCTGGTCGGCCGGCACGGCGACGCCACCGCTCCACCGCACGCCCTGTGCGTACGCAACCCGCCAGCTTCCGGCGTCCCACCGACGGCCGGACTTGTCCAGGACCGCCAGCGAGCAGATGTCGCCCTTCTTGACTCCCTGCAGGACGATGTCGATCTTCGTGCCCCAGGGTACGGGGTTCATCCGGACCGTGGCGCTCACGTGCGACCGCGGGTCCACCCGGGTCCACTCGATCGGAGGCGCCGTCAGCCGCGGTCCCGGCTGCGGCGACGGGGACTGCGGCGTGGGGGTCGGTGTGCTGGGAGACGACGCCGTTGGCCGCGGCGTGTCGACGGCGATCGGCGGACCGAACGGATCGACCGGGAACGCCCACCGGCCGAAGGCCCAGCCGCCCAGCCCGAGCACGATCACGGTGGCAGCGGCCGACATCGCGCCCCTCCACCATGCCCGCCGGCGTATCCCGCGCAGCTCCCGCTCCCGCTCCGCACGCACCCGCGCTTGCAACCGCTCCAGGGCGCGCTCGCCGGGGTGGGGCAAGCCCTCGAGGACCTCCTGAGCGCTCACCAGATCGAGCAGGGTGGGGACACCGGCGAGCTCCGCCTGCGCAGCCCGACAGTCGGGGCATCCCTCGAGGTGTTCCCGCAGCGCGGCCTGTTCGCTCGGCTCGAGCGCACCGAGCACGTCGACGCCGAGCGCCGCCCGGGCATCCGCACACGACAGGGGTCCCTGACCGGATCCGGAGGTCATAGCGCCACCTCCGGGGTGATGCCGCGCTCCTCGAGCAGGAGCTTGAGCTGTCGCAGGGCGTAGTACGTACGACTCTTCACCGTGCCTTGGGGCACGTTGAGCAGCTCAGCCACCTCGGCCACCGAGCGGCCGCGGTAGTAGACCTCGACCAACACTTGTCGATGGTGTGGCGCAAGTTCCGCCAGCACCTCCATGACCTCCCACGACAACATGGCCCGATCGAGGTCGTCCTCGGCGGCCGGTAGGACGGCCAGCGCCTCGTCGCCAACCTCGGGCGGGCGAGCCCGGCGAGCGCGTTCACCGTCGACGACGATGTTGCGGGCGACGGTGGCCAGCCAGACCCGCAACGGGCCTCGTGCCGGGTCGAGCGACTCTGGGTGGCGCCAGGCGCGCAGCAGCGTCTCCTGCACGACGTCTTCGGCCCGCTGTCGGTCTCCCCTTACCAACCGGAGCACGTAGCCGAAAAGCGGACCCGCGTGCTCGGCGTAGAGCGCGCGGACCAGCTCGTCGTCTGCAGCCGGATCCCGCGACGACCCTCGGCTCGCCACCCCGCCCCCCACTTCCCCGACCGCAGGGCCCACATTCTCCTCACGCGGAGAGTGGCGGGACGGTTCATTCGGCACGCCGCGATCGTAGTAGCCGGTCACGCTCAGGCGAACCCTTTGGCATGACCAAGTGGCTCGAGCGGCGAACGGTCGATCACGACCTGGTGCCACAACCCGTCAGCGGCGACCTGACACACCCGCTGCCAGATCGCCCGTCGGCTAGGAGTCGGCGACCCCGAGCCGTTGGACGGTGGATCTCCCCTCGCCGATCCTCGGGAACGGCTCGAGGGAGAACACCGCCTCCACCGGCACGTCGAAGTAGGCGGCGATACGCAGCGCCAGGTAGAGGCTCGGGCTGTACTCGCCACGCTCGAGATAGCCGATCGTCTGGTAGTGCACACCGAGCGCTTCGGCCAGCTGCCTGCGAGACACGCCGCGCTCCACGCGCAGGAGCGCGATCCGGTTGTAGACGGTTTCGCTCATCGTCCCGACCGCTGCAAGGCTCGTTCCCGCCGCGCCTCCACCGCTGACCCGGACTCGTGACGCGCCATCCGGCGCAGCACGACGGGCGCCAGGATCAAGCCCATGATCGCCCAGGTGCCGAGAACGGCGGCCGTCTCCAGATGCCGCCACGATCCCCCGATCTCGAGAGCCGCCTGGCTGGCTGGCAGCAGTCCGGATCTTGCCCCGAGACCCAGCCAGTAGAGAGGGAATGCCTGGGCGATCCCCTGCGCCCAGCCCGGGTACGCCGTGATCGGGTAGAAGATGCCCGACGTGCCCACGAGCGCCATCCAGGGCAGCATGACGAGCCCCAGGTGGCGCGGGTTGGAAAGAAGCGAACCGAGAACCGCTCCGATCGGCAGGGTGGCCGCGAACCCGAGCAGGATCACCCAGATAAGATGCAGCCAAGCGCGCGGATCGTCGGTGAGCACGTCGCCGAAGAGGACGACGCCGGGGACGAAGCTCACGAGGCATCCGGTGAGGGTCATTCCCGTCACGGTGAGGATCTTCCCGATGAGATAGCCGAGCATCCCGTTCGGGGTGGCTTTGGCCCTGAGCAGCGTGCCGTCCTCGCGCTCGACGGCTAGCTGCTGCGCCAGGAGGATCAACCCGAACCCGACGCTCATACCGAGGACGCTCGGCAGGGTCCGCGCGCCCAGAGAAACGGGCATCCCAGGGATCGTCGCGTGACGCTGGAAGTACATCACCGCGACGAAGATCGCGTTCGGAAGGATGTACCCGGCGAGGTCGTTGTAGTTCGTCAAGCTCTGCCGGAACTCGATCCAGCCACGCGTGAGACCGGCACGTGCCGCTATCACCGTCGGGTTCATCGGACCACCTCCGAGAAGTCACGCACCGCCGTCGTGGTCCGACCGGCCTCGAAGTCGCGCACGAGCGTGATGTACGCGTCCTCCAGACTGGGCCGCCGTACCTCGAGGTCGCCGATCGCATCGCCGTACTGCTGGAACAGGTTCCGCACGAACGCCGTCGAGTCGGCTGTCGCGTGGACGAACCGCTGACCGTCCAGGGTCCACCGGATCTCGGCCTGCGCCGAGATGCGACGGGTCAGCTGGTCGGCCGATCCCTCGGCGATGATCGAACCACCCGCGAGGATCACGATGCGGTCGGCCAGCTTCTCGGCCTCGTCCAGGTCGTGTGTGGTGAGCAGGATCGTGGTGTCGTCGATGTCGGCGAGCCGGTGCACGAGGTCGTGGAACTCCCGACGCGCCTCGGGGTCGAAGCCCGTGGTCGGCTCGTCGAGGAACAAAAGCTCCGGCCGGCCGACGATGCCGATGGCGACGTCCAGCCGGCGTCGTTGCCCTCCGGACAGCTGGCCGACCCGCTTGTTCGCGTGCTGGGCCAGTCCGACGGTCGCCAGCAGGTCGTCGACCTCCCAGGGGCGCCGGATCCGCTCGGTGGAATAGGGGGCGTAGTAGACGCCCAGGTGGGCGAGCAGCTCACGGACCTGCCACTTGGCATGGTCGCGCCACGACTGCAGCACCACCCCCAGCCGGGCACGCCACGCCTCGTCACCGTGCTTGGGATCCACGCCAAGCACCGAGACCTCACCGGCGGAGCGCATACGGAAGCCTTCGAGGATCTCGATCGTCGTGGTCTTGCCGGCTCCGTTGGGACCGAGGAGAGCAAGCACCTCGCCGCGGTGGACCTGGAACGTGAGACCGGCCAGCACGTCGGTCGAGCCGTACCGCATCCGCAGGTCGCACACCTCCACCACGGCGGATTCGCTGGACGGCTCGGCAGCTCGAGCCGGCGCGCCAGACCGCTGCACGGTGGCCATGGTTGTACCTCGCTTCGTATAAGGGCTAGTGCAGACGATAGCAGACGTACTACATCTGGGAGCGGACCTGCTCTCGCTCGAGCCGAGCGATGTGATCAGCTAGCCACCCGCAAAGGGTGGGAGTGCCTCGATCCGCGCACCGTCGGTGAGCACGACAGACGCCGGATCGCGCTTCCCGACCGGATCCCCGTCGATCAGGAAGGAACAAAGCCCCAGGACCTGCGCGAACCTGGGCCGATCGGCATGCCGGGCCCGCACGGACGACAGCGCATCAGCAAGCGTCGCCGCCTCGACCTGCTCCTCCACCAGGCCGGCGGCCTCCCTCGCTGCCGCCCAATACCGAACCGTAACCGTCACGTTAGGGGACACGGTGAGTTATCCTTCCTGCAACCGAGCCTGGGCGACAGCGGCGTCATCAGATTCCAGGTCGAGATCAAGCTCGAGGAGATCGCCCGGTGAGCACACTCTTGTTGCTGACGAATGCGCTGCAGCCCTCGGCCGAAATCGTCCCCGCACTTGGACTCCTCGCCCACAAGATCCGGGTTGCTCCGGCGGAGGCTAGCGCACTTCTCGACGTCGGACCTGCCGACGCCATTCTGGTGGATGCGCGCACGGACCTGATGCAGGCCCGCAGCCTCACCCGCGTCATCCGTACGACCGGAACCGAAGCCCCGCTCTTCGTGATCGTGACCGAAGGCGGCATGGCGGCGGTGAACGCCGACTGGGGCATCGACGACGTGATCCTGCACACCGCTGGGCCGGCGGAGGTCGACGCTCGGCTGCGGATCGGGATCGGTCGGGTTGCGCTCAAGTCCGCAGCCGAGCGGCAGCGCCCCAACGTGATCCGGCGTGGCGACCTGGTGATCGACGAGGACACCTACACCTCGAAGCTCGGCGACCGCACCCTCGACTTGACGTTCAAGGAGTTCGAGCTGCTCAAGTTCCTCGCGCAGCACCCGGGACGGGTCTTCACCCGTCAGCAACTCCTGCAAGAGGTCTGGGGGTACGACTACTTCGGGGGCACGCGCACCGTCGACGTGCACGTACGCCGGCTGCGGGCGAAGCTGGGCCCGGAGCATGAAGCCTTGATCGGCACCGTACGCAACGTCGGATACCGGTTCGTGGCCCAACAGCCCGTGAACGACCTGCCTCCCGCCGAACGCGAGGACGAGCACCACGTTCCGAACGACCCACGCGCATTGACGTCTCAATGACCACGCGGCGCTGCGGCACACCAGCCACGGCATGCGTCGGCGCCCGTTGAGGGTACGGATCGGCACCTCAGGCGATCACCAATGCTGCCTCGACGGCCGTTACGGTAGAGAGGTGAACCCGCCGCGGAAGCCGACGATCCACGTCCGCGATCGTCTCAGTCCGTCGGAGGTGGCATCGATCGAGCATCTCGTCGTGGCCGCGGCCGGCGTCGACAAGGTGCGAGCCCTCGACGAGCAAGCCACCCTGCGACTTCACCACTCCGTTGCGCCTGCGAACGACGCCGAACGACGTGCCGACGGACGAGCCGACGACGTTCCGGCCACCACCCACCTGCTGGCGATGCAGGACGACGAGATCAGGGGGTACGCCTATCTCGACCGACCCGATCCCGAAGGCGACGCGTCGGCCGGCGTCGTGGTCCATCCGGACCATCGCGGACACGGGCTGGGCGCCACGCTCGTCGGCACGCTGCTCACCAAGGCGGACGGAGCACCCGTCCGCATCTGGGCACACGGCCCACACCCGGCAGCCGCACGCCTCGCCGATGCGTACGGGTTCGTTCCGATTCGCGAGCTCGCCTGGATGCGACGCCCGTTGACCGGACCAGAGGCGGCGCCGCTTCCAGACGTACCTCCGCCCGTTGACGTCACGATCCGCACCTTCCGACGGGGGCAAGACGAGGACGCGTGGCTCGCCGCCAACGCCGAAGCGTTCGCGAGCCACCCCGAGCAGGGCCGGTGGACACGTGCCGACCTGGAGGCACGACTCGCAGCGCCGTGGTTCGACCCGGCGGGATTCTTCGTCGCCGACGACCCGCGCCAGCCCGGCCGGCTGCTCGGTTTCCACTGGACCAAGGTGCACGAGGGCGAGACCCGAGGCGGTGAGCCGGGACCGGTCGGGGAGATCTACGTCCTCGGAGTGGTGCCGCGTGCGCAGGGCACCGGTCTCGCCAAGGCCCTCGCCGTGGTCGGGTTGCAGTACCTCCGCCAGCGCGGGCTCGGTACGGTCATGCTCTACGTCGAGGCCGACAACCCCGCGGCGCTGCGCCTCTACCAGAAGCTCGGCTTCACCCACGCCGCGACCGACGTGATGTACCGCCACCCGGGCTCGACCCGAGCCTGAGCGACGGCGACCCCACCGAACCGGGTCAACCGTCCGATTCAGGGCGTCCGGAGGGATGCACGCTGATCGATCACGCGAGATCCTTACCGCTCGTCAACGTCGTGGTGTCACCATGGCAGCGTGAGCACGCACCTGGTGAAGTCCGACGTCGCCGAGTACGACATCGAGCCGCCATACGACGTCACCAGTGGCGATCTTCCCGACGACCGGTTCCTCGATCGGGAACTCTCCTGGCTGGAGTTCAACGCCCGCGTCCTCGAGCTGGCCGAAGACCCTGCCATCCCCCTGCTCGAGCGGGTCCGGTTCCTGGCGATCTTCGCCAACAACCTGGACGAGTTCTTCATGGTGCGAGTCGCCGGTCTCAAGCGCCGGATGGCTGCCGGTGTCGCGGTACGGGCGGCCTCAGGTCTGCTACCCCGCGAGGAGCTCGAGGGGATCTGGGCGCGTACCCAGGAGCTCATGGCCCGGCACGCCGACTGCTTCCACAACCAGATCCATCCCGAGCTCGCGAAGCACGACATCGAGATCCTCCGCTGGGCCGAGCTCGACGAGGACGCCCGGAACCGGATGCACGAGCTCTTCGCCACTCGCGTGTTCCCCGTGCTCACTCCGCTCGCCGTGGACCCGGCGCACCCGTTCCCCTACATCTCAGGGCTCTCGCTCAACCTCGCGGTCGTCGTCCGCAACCCCCAGACCGGCACCGAGCACTTCGCCCGGGTGAAGGTCCCGCAGATCCTGCCGCGCTTCGTACCCGTCGAGGAGCAGCGGTTCGTGCCGTTGGAGGACGTCATCGCGGCCCACCTCGACCAGCTCTTCCCGGGCATGGAGATCCTGCAGCACCACACGTTCCGGGTGACGCGCAACGAGGACCTCGAGGTGGACGAGGACGACGCGGAGAACCTCCTGCAGGCGCTCGAGCGTGAGCTGATGCGACGCCGGTTCGGCCCGCCGGTACGCCTGGAGGTGGAGGCGTCCATCGACCAGCACGTGCTGGACCTTCTCGTCTCCGAGCTCGGAGTGACGCCGGCCGAGGTGTGCAAGCTCACCGGGCCGCTTGACCTCACCGGCCTCAGCGCGATCGCCGAGCTCGACCGGGCCGACCTGAAGTACCCGGCGTTCGTCCCCGCGACACATCGGGATCTCGCCGAGAGCGACAGCGCGCACCCGCCCGACATCTTCGCCGCCCTACGGCAGCGTGAGATCCTGCTGCACCATCCGTACGACTCGTTCTCCACCAGCGTGCAGCGGTTCATCGAGCAGGCCGCGGCCGACCCCCAGGTGCTCGCGATCAAGCAGACGCTCTACCGGACTAACGAGGAGTCGCCGATCGTCGACGCGCTCATCGACGCTGCCGAGGCGGGTCGGCAGGTGCTCGTCGTCGTCGAGATCAAGGCGCGGTTCGACGAGGAGGCCAACATCCGCTGGGCCCGCAAGCTGGAGCAGTCCGGTTGCCACGTGGTGTACGGCTTCGTGGGGCTGAAGACGCACTGCAAGCTCGCCCTCGTCGTACGCGACGAGCCCGACGGGATCCGGCGCTACGCGCACATCGGCACGGGGAACTACAACCCGAAGACCGCACGACTGTACGAGGACCTCGGGCTCCTCAGCGCCGATCCCGTGCTGTGCGCCGACCTCAGCCTGCTCTTCAACCACCTGTCCGGATACGCGCTCACCACCGACTACGAGCGGCTGATGGTCGCACCCCGCTCGATCCGCGAAGGGCTGATCGAGCGCATCCACGCCGAGATCGACCACCACCAGGCCGGCCGGCCCGCGAGGATCCGGATCAAGGTCAACTCCCTCGTCGACGAGGCGGTGATCGACGCGCTCTACCACGCCTCACGCGCCGGCGTGCCGATCGACCTGTGGGTCCGCGGGATCTGCGCGCTCAAGCCAGGTGTGCCCGGGCTCTCGGAGACCATCCGGGTCCGCAGCATCCTGGGTCGGTTCCTCGAGCACTCGCGGGTCTTCTGGTTCGAAGCCGGTGGCACACCCGACGTGTGGATCGGCTCGGCCGACATCATGCACCGCAACCTCGACCGCAGGGTCGAGGCCTTGGTGCGGATAGTCTCCCCCGAGCACATCGCCGAGCTGGACAGCCTGTTGGACCTCGCGTTCGAAGAGGACACCGCGGCGTGGTACCTGGAACGCGACACCTGGCGCCAGCACCGTGTGAACAGCGCAGGTGAGCGGCTACGAGACCTGCAGGGGTACCTCATCGCGACCAAACGGCGGCGCCCATGACCGACCCGGACACCTCACCGCCCGCGTCGCCCGCGCCAGTGGAGGCGGCCGGCGCCATTGTGTGGCGGCGTGGCGAGGCTGGGAGCGTGCAGGTGCTGCTCGTCCACCGGCCGACGTACGACGACTGGGCGTTCCCCAAAGGCAAGCTCGAGCCTGGCGAGCTGGCCCACGCTGCCGCCGTGCGCGAAGTGCGCGAGGAGACGGGTCTTGGCGTACGACTCGGCCCGACGCTCCCCACAGCTCGGTATCCACTCGCGGATGGCCGACCCAAGGTCGTGCGCTACTGGTCCGCCGTCCCGCTCGAGGCGACCGTCGAGCGGCCGAACGCGACACCGGATCCCACGGCTTGTTTCGTCCCGACGTCCGAGGTCGACCAGTGCGCCTGGCTGGAGCTTCGAGAAGCCGAGCTTTCGCTCACCTATCCGAACGATCGACAGCTGCTGCGCCACCTGTCGCCCGTACCGACCCGCACGTTGATCGTCCTGCGTCACGCGCAAGCCGTGAGCCGCGACGCGTGGCAGCACGACGACCTCGACCGGCCGCTCGCGGACGTTGGCCATGCGCAGGCCACGCGGCTGGCGCCGGTGTTGGAGGCGTACGGCGTGACGTCCGTGATCTCCTCACCGGCCAAGCGCTGCATCGACACGGTGGCGCCCTACGCCACGAGTCGAGGCCTGCCGATCGAGACCGACTCCGCACTCACCGAGACCAGCCCGCAGCAGGCGATCGAGACCGCCATCACGCGACTGAAGAACACCCGAGAGCCGACGGTCGTGTGCACCCACCGACCGACCCTCTCGACCATCTTCGCCACCCTCGGAGTCGACGCCATCCGCCTGGAGCCGGCCGCCGCCGCCGTGATCCACCTCCCGACGAGCAGCGATCCCGGGGAGCCCGGCCCCTGGTGTGCTCCCTTCAGCATCGACCACGTGTCGATCCCGTGACGCGACCGGCGACGTCCCGACCTCGCGTGTGCTCACGCGACGGCCGTCACGGTTTCGCATGATCGTCATCATCCCGCCGGCGGACGTTCATTCTGCGTTCACACACCTCCCAGAGCGCTTTCACCTCGCCGCCCTAGCGTCCGAAGCGACCGCACAGAGGAACGGAATGCGAAGGACGACGAAGGTGAACCAGAATCGGTTCGCAGCACTGGCTGCCGCAGCGCTCGGCAGCACCCTCGTGCTCGCCGGCTGCGGAGGCCAGAACCCAGACTCCGACTCGGACAGCGCGACCGGCGGAAGCGGCGACGGCATCTCGGGGGAGGTCCGGGTCGACGGCTCGTCGACGGTCCAGCCGCTGACCGCAGCCGCCGGTGAGCTGTTCAAGGAGCAGGAGCCCGACGTCGACGTCTCGGTCGGGACCAGCGGCACCGGCGGTGGCTTCGAGAAGTTCTGCGCCGGAGAGACCGACATCTCCAATGCCTCTCGCCCCATCGAGGAGGACGAGACAGCCGAATGTGAGCAGAACGGCATCGAGTACGTCGAGATCCAGGTCGCCAACGACGCTTTGACGGTCGTGGTGAACCCGGAGAACACCTGGGCCGAATGCCTCACGGTCGACCAGCTCAGAAAGATCTGGGAGCCGGAAGCCGAAGGAAAGGTCACCACCTGGAAGGACGTGGACCCGAGCTTCCCGGCCGAGCAGCTCGACCTCTACGGGCCTGGCACCGACTCGGGCACCTTCGACTACTTCACCGACGTGATCAACGGCGAGGAAGGTGCGTCGCGCGCCGACTACAACGCGTCCGAGGACGACAACGTGCTCGTCCAAGGCGTTGCGGGGAGCAAGGGTGGCATCGGGTACTTCGGTCTGTCGTACTACGAGGAGAACTCCGACAAGCTGAAGGCGGTCCAGGTCGATGGCGGCTCAGGCTGTGTCGCGCCGTCCATCGAGACCGCCCAGGCCGGCGAGTACACGCCGCTCGCCCGCCCACTCTTCATCTACGTCTCGAGAAAGGCTTATGCGGACAAGCCACATGTGAAGGCGTTCGTCGACTTCTACGTCGAGAACAACCAGGAGATCACCGAGCTGGCACAGTTCGTACCCCTCAACGATGACCAGCGCAGCAAGGCCCAGGACGCCGTGAGCGCGCTGGGTGACTCGTGAGCCGGCACGACAGGAAAAGCCAGGCAGGGATCACGTGAACGTGACGACAACGAGCACCGCGGGTGAGGGCGCGAAAGGCCCTCACCCCGGCCACGTCTCATCGCTGCGTTCGGCTAACCCGCGGTACGGCGAGCGGATCATCCGGGCGATTCTCGCCGCCGCGGCGGCGGTGTCGATCCTCACCACCGTCGGGATCGTCGTGTCGCTACTCACTCCGGCCGTCGAGTTCTTCACCGACGTGTCGATCGTCGAGTTCTTCACCGGCACCCGATGGGCGCCGACGTTCGCCGATCCGAGTTTCGGCGTGCTCCCTCTCGTGACGGCGACCTTCTGGACGACGGTCGTGGCCCTCGCCGTCGCCGTCCCGTTCGGGCTGGGCGCGGCCATGTATCTCAGTGAGTACGCCTCGGAGGGCGTGCGCCGGATCCTCAAGCCAGTGCTGGAGATCCTGGCCGGCATACCCACCGTCGTCTACGGGTTCTTCGCGCTGCAGTTCGTCATCCCGTACGTCTTGCGCGGCTGGCTGGGTCTCGACGTCGGCACGTTCAGTGCGCTGGGCGCTGGCCTCGTGATGGGCGTGATGATCATTCCTACCGTGGCGTCGCTCTCCGAGGACGCGATGTCGGCAGTTCCCATGAGCATGCGACAGGGATCGTTCGCACTCGGCGCCAACCGGATGCAGACGACGGTGCGGGTCGTCGTCCCCGCGGCGATGTCCGGCATCATCGCCGCGATCGTGCTCGGCATCTCTCGTGCCGTTGGCGAGACCATGATCGTCGCGATCGCGTCCGGCCAACAGCCGGTGATATTGCGCGATCCCCTCGAGGCAGGGCAGACCATGACCGGTTTCATCGCCTCCGCGGCGCTCGGCGACAGTCGCGTCGGATCGCTCGAGTACAACACGCTTTTCGCCGTCGGGCTGCTGCTCTTCGCGATGACGCTCGTGGTCAACCTCGTGAGCGTCCGGCTCGTCCGACGCTTCCGGGAGGCGTACTAGATGGCGGCCGTCTCGACACCTGCAGCACCCGCCGGGCTCCGCCGCAGCCGTGGCGGCGAGCGCAGCCTGGTGTCGTTGGCGTTTCTCGTCGTGCTGTGGCTCAGCCTCTTCTTCTCGTTCGTCTTCCTCGCGATCCTCGTCATCACCACGTTCATCGAAGGGTTGCCACGGCTTGACGTCAGGTTGTTCACGAACTACACGTCGGCTTTCGCCGAACGCGCCGGAGCGCGGGCGGCCATCCTCGGATCGCTCATGGTCGTGGGGTTCTGCGCGTTGCTCGCCGTGCCGCTCGGTGTCGCGGCGGCGATCCACCTGGAGGAGTTCGCCGACCGCCACAGGTGGTACAACCGGCTCTTCGAGTTGAACATCCAGAACCTCGCCGCGGTGCCGTCCATCATCTACGGCATCCTGACGCTCGGCGTTCTCGCTCTACTCGGCGTGAAGAACAAGAACATCGTCGCCGGCGGCGCGCTCGCACTCGCGCTGTTGATCCTGCCGGTCATCATCATCACCGCCCGGGAGGCGCTGCGCGCCGTACCGAACGACATCAGGGAGGCCTCGCTCGCGCTGGGAGCCACCGAGTGGCAGACGGTCTGGCGCCAGACGCTTCCAGCCGCGATACCAGGCATCGCCACCGGCACGATCATCGCGCTGTCTCGAGCGATCGGCGAGGCCGCGCCGCTGTTGGTGCTCGGTGGCCTCGTGTTCGTGACGTACGACCCCAACGGCTTGCTGAGCGGATTCACGACCATGCCGATCCAGATCTACAACTGGGCGGGGCTCCCGCAGGCCGACTTCAAGGTGGTGGCCTCCGCGGCCATCATCCTGCTGCTCGCGATCCTGCTGGCGATGAACGGACTGGCCATCTACATCCGCAACCGCTATCAGCGGCGGTGGTGATCCGACCATGATGGGGCGCACATCCATGGCACAAAGCGATCGTACGATCCATGTCGGGCAGACATCGGCTGCCCGAACTGCCGAGAGCGCGGAGAACGGCCTTGGCCGGGTCGACGGACGGCGCCTGGTCGAGTCCAGGCTCAGTCCGCAGCAGGAGCTCGCGGCCGAACCCGTGGCCGTGATGGAGTGCCGGAGCCTCAACGTCTACTACGGGTCGTCCCATGCGGTGCAGGACGTGACGCTTCCGTTCGCCCAGAACGAGATCACCGCGCTCATCGGTCCGTCGGGTTGCGGTAAGAGCACGGTGCTGCGCTGTCTCAACCGGATGAACGACCTGGTGCCGGAGGCCCGGGTCGAAGGTGAGGTGACCTTTCGCGGCGAGAACATCTACGCGTCCGACGTCGACCCGATCGAGGTCCGTCGGCGGGTCGGCATGGTGTTCCAGAAGCCGAACCCGTTTCCGAAGTCCATCTACGACAACGTGGCCTACGGCCCGCGCGTGACCGGCATGAAGGTCGACGACATGGACGAGCTGGTGGAGAAGGCACTGCGCGGTGCCGCGCTCTGGGACGAGGTGAAGGACAAGCTGCACCAGAATGCGTACAGCCTGTCCGGTGGGCAGCAGCAGCGACTCTGCATCGCGCGTACCATCGCGGTGGAGCCCGACGTGATCCTCATGGACGAGCCGTGCTCGGCACTCGACCCGATCGCAACGGCCAGGATCGAGGACCTGATGCAGCAGCTGCGGGAGCGCTACACGCTGGTCGTGGTGACGCACAACATGCAGCAGGCGGCACGCGTGTCGGACCGTACGGCGTTCCTCACCGCCCGGCCCGACGAGACGACCGGCAACCGCACCGGCGTGCTGGTGGAGTTCGACACCACGGCGAAGATCTTCTCGAACCCCTCCGAGAAAGCCACCGAAGATTACATCACCGGCCGCTTCGGCTAGCTGACAATGACCACGTTTCGTGGGTCATTCACTCCTGTCAGGTGCCTGTATGCCTCGGGAACGTGTTGATCGCCTCGGTAGGCTGCGGCTGCAGCGACCGGGCAGAGCTGCCGGGGTCGTGCTGACGGCAGCAGGCTGCCGCAGCGATGCAAAGGCCGCGGCGGCGATCCAGCCGCGTGAGTGGGTTGGCTGCGGGATATCCACAGATTGGCAGCGCGGCTGGCTTCTCCACAGAAGCGAACGACGACGACCGCGGCCGTCCCTCGCGTCGCCATCGTGGTGGGCATGACACAACGACCTGCTCCGCACCCTTCGCCGGCATCAAGACCAGCGCTGGACGAGTCGGACATCGTCGAGCGACAGCAGGCTCTTGCGGCCGGCTACAACGACAACGAGATCCAGAGGCTGATTGCCAACGGTGTGTGGCGCCGCCTACGCCGTGGCCGGTACATCCGGGCCCAGGCTCTCGTCGGCCTTGACCAGTTCGACGTGCATCGACTCGAAGTTCGCGCCGCGCTGTCCCAAGTGCCGAACGCGGTGGCAAGCCACTGGTCTGCCGGCGTCATGCACCGACTGAACATGTACCAGCCCGAGCTCTCCCTGGTGCATCTCACCAGGCCGCATGGACAGTCGTCTCGAGTCGAAGGTGGCGTGCACCATCACGTCGGCGCCTTCGACTTCAGCACGGCTGTCGAGATCGACGGCGTTCCGGTCACGCCCCTGCACCGCACCGTGCTCGACATCGCTCGACACTCGTCCTTCGAAGCAGGTGTCGTGGTGGCCGACAGTGCGCTGCGCCGAGGAATGAGCCGAGAAGCGTTGCGTGCCGAGCTCGACGCCTGCCGCAACTGGCCTGGCGCTCGAACCGCTGCCCGCGTGGTCTGCTTTGCCGATGGTCGAGCCGAGAGCGTCGCCGAGTCGCTGGCACGGATCGTGCTCGACGAGCTCGGCCTGCCCAAGCCTGAGCTGCAGACCGAATGGCGCGCACCGGACGGCACCGTGCTCGCCCGCACCGACTTCTACTTCCCAGACCATCACACCGTTGTCGAGTTCGACGGCAAGCTGAAGTACGACCAGTCGGTCGACGACGCCGAGCCCGCCGACGACGAGCCGACCAACACGCTGTGGCTGGAGAAGAAGCGAGAGGACATGCTGCGGCGACGCTTTGGTGTCGAGGTCGTCCGCATGACGTGGACTGACCTGAAGCCTGAGCGTCGTGGGGCGCTTGCCGCACGCATCCGAGACGCCTTCGAGTGGGCTGAGGTACGCAGAGCCCGACCCGTTGCCGGCTAGCCAGCCGATGCGAGGGAACTCCCACCCAACCGGGGCAAACATGCACCTGTCAGGTCGCCATGACCCACGTAACGTGGTCATTTTCGGGCAGGGTGGGCGTGCCGGGTTAGACGAGTGGGGTTAGGCGTGTGGGGTTACGGCAGGGCGAGCTGGGCAACGCCGTATATCCCCGCCGCGACGGCGGCCGCCATCGGGATGGTCAGCACCCACGCGGTCACGATGTTGCCGGCGATCCCCCAGCGCACCGCTGAGAGACGTTCGGTCGCACCGACGCCCATGATCGCCGAGCTGATGGTGTGCGTCGTCGAGACGGGAGCATGCAGGCCGATCGCCATCACGTACAGCACGCTCGAGGAGGTCAGGTCCGCCGCAACACCGCGCGCCGGATCAAGCTTGATCACTCGACGCCCCAGCGTCCGCATGATCCGCCAGCCGCCCGCATACGTCCCCAGGGCAATCGCACCGGCGGCGGCAAGCTTCACCCACAAGGGAACACCGTCCCCTTCGTGCAGATCGGCGGTGACGAGTGCGAGCACGATCACACCCATCGTCTTCTGGGCGTCCTGCAGGCCATGACCGAACGCGATGGCGGCGGCCGACACCGACTGGCCAGCGCGGAAGCCGCGATTGACCTTCGCCGGACTCGCCTTCCGAAAGATCCACAGCAGTCCGACCATGACGAAGTAGGCGAGCAGGAAGCCGAGCAACGGGGACAGCACCATGGGGATCGCCACCTTGTCCAGGATGATCTCCCAGTGCACCGTCACCGAAGCCGCGAGACCGGCTCCGATCAGACCACCGATCAGCGCGTGCGAGGAGGAGGACGGCAGCCCGAGCCTCCACGTGATCAGGTTCCAGGTGATGGCACCCAGAAGTCCGGACAACACCACGGTCATCCCGTGGGAATCGACCGGTGGCGTGATGATCCCGCTGCCGATCGTGTTCGCCACGCCCTCGGAGACCAGGGCGCCGGCGAGGTTCATCACGGAGGCGAGGATGAGCGCGACACGCGGCGTGAGCGCACGGGTCGACACCGAGGTCGCAATCGCGTTGGCAGCGTCGTGAAACCCGTTGGTGTAGTCGAAGATGAGCGCGATGACGACAACGGTCACGACGAGGGCGAGCTCCATGGTCAACTAGTCCCGGTCGATCCCTTGAAGGCTCACGAGTCCTTGACGGCGATCTGCTCGACGGTGTTCGCGACGTTCTCGAACGCGTCCACCGCAAGCTCGAGCTGCTCGACGACATCCTTCAGCTTGATCACAGTCAGCGCGTCGTAGGAACCGCTGAACAACTTGGCCACCATCTGGCGATACACCTGGTCACCGAGGTTCTCCAGGCGGTTGATCTCGATCCAGTACTCCTCGAGGTGGCGCATGGTCCGCAGTCGCGGCATCGCGGCAGCGGTGAGCTCGGCAGCGCGCTGCAGCACGTCGACCTGTTCCTCCATCCCCTCGGGAAGGATGTCCAGCTCGTACACGCTCACGAAGTCGACCGCCGCCTCCATGTAGTCCATGACGTCGTCCAGGCCGGCCGCGAGGCGGTAGATGTCCTCGCGATCAAACGGCGTCACGAAGGTGGAGTTCACCCTCCGGATGATCTCGTGGGTGGCCTCGTCACAGCGGTGCTCGGCGTCCTTCATCTGGCGCGCGATCGCCGTGTTGTCGCTGTCGTCAGCCAACAGCTCCGCGAGGAGCCTCGCACCGTCGACCAGGTTGGAGGCCGACTTGGCGAACAGGTCGTAGAACGTCGTGTCGACCGGTGTGAGTCGGAAGCGCACCGCGAACTCCTGTCGACGTCTTCGGGGTTGGCCCGGTAGAGCCCTCGTCCCGGCCTGGCTCCGGTGCCGGCCAGGGCCATGCTAGGCCGCCGGTCAACGATGCATCACAACGGCCAGCAGGTCGAGGACACCGATGACCAGGACAAGACCGGCGGCAGCGACAGTGAACCGTCTCCGGCCGAGCAAGACATCAGCCGGACCCGCTCTGACTGCACGATATACACGGCTGGTAACCGCCCAAGCCGGCACGGTGAGTACGAGTACCGCGAATCCGGCGATAGCCGTCCATGTGACCTCATCCTTGGCGATCCGGACCAGCAGCGCACCGTTGACCGCCATCGCCAGGAGCGTCCGGTTCCAGGCCAGAGCGGTGCGCTCGAGCTGGGCACCCCGGTCGACCTGTCGGCCGGTGCCGGGCGGTGTGCCCGCCCCGGCGTCACCTCGCTTTCCGGACATCCTCAGGCCTCCAGGTCCCTACGGCGTGCCACCTTCCACCATGGCAGACAGCCTCGTCAGGCGAAGATGACCAGGTAGATCGCCGCGATCGAGACGAGGAAGGCGGCGCCGGCCAGGCCGAGCGGCATGAGCGTCTGCGGGAGCGGCTCCTGCCGACGCATCGCCGCGACATTGGCCCGCCATCGCACGTACGCACCAATCGACGTCGCGATGCCGGCCACGGCGAGAACCACGCCGATGAGGCGGCGCAGCCACAGCTCCTCCACGGCGGTGAGGAACTGCACCGTGGCGACACCTGCGGCGTCGAGCGCTAGAGCCGTACGCAGGTACGCGAGGAAGGTGCGCTCATTGGCGAGCGTGAACCGGTAGTCCGGCTCGGATTCCGCGCCATCCTTGGCACGTTCCGGCGCGAGTCCTTCCTCCGACGGGCTGCTCGCTGACACGGCTCCATCCTGACATGCACACTAGGGATGATCAGCCCTGCCTTGGCGACGAGACTACGGACCGTAGCGAGCGAGGAGTCACTTCATGCATGCCGGCTTGACGCCCGACGAGCTCGACCTGATGCGAAAGAACTTCGCCGACAATCCCTTCTATCAGATCGCTCAGAACGCATTGACCCAGACCAGCGTCGATGATCTCACGCTGAGTCGGGACATTGTGGTACGAACCGACCGGTCGGTTTCTCACCTGCTCGACGACTGGACCGTGACCAACCAGAAGCAGAGCGGTCGGTGCTGGCTCTTCGCCGGGCTCAACCTGCTGCGGGTCGGCGCGATGAAGGCGATGAACCTCAAGTCGTTCGAGTTCTCCCAGAACTACGTCGCGTTCTGGGACAAGCTCGAGCGGGCGAACTACTTCCTCGAGGCGATCATCGACACAGCCGATCGCGACATCGACGATCGTACGGTGGCCCATCTCCTGCGCGACGTCGCCAACGACGGTGGTCAGTGGAACATGTTCGTCGCGCTGGTACGAAAGCACGGGCTGGTTCCGAAGTCGGTGATGCCGGAAACCCAGAGCTCGTCTGCCACCGGCCGGATGAACGACATCCTGCGCCGGCTCCTGCGCCAGGGCGCCCGAGACCTGCGTGCCCTGCTGGCACGTGGCGAGGGAGTCGACGCCGCACGGGATCGCAAACGCGAGATCCTCGACGTCGTCCACCGGGTCCTCTGCATGCATCTCGGCACACCGCCCAAGCAGTTCTTCTGGCAGTGGACCGACAAGGACCGCAAGTTCCACCGCGACGGTGAGCTCACGCCACTCGAGTTCGCCGAGCGCTACGTCACCCTCCCGCTCGACGATTACGTCTGCCTGGTCGACGATCCACGGGAGTCGAGCCCGCGCCACCGTACGTTCACCGTCGATCGGTTGGGCAACGTCGTCGGCGCGCCGCCGGTCATCTACCTCAACGTCGAGATCGAGCTCATGAAGCACCTCGCCATGCAGACGATCATCGGCGGCGAGCCGGTCTGGTTCGGCTGTGATGTCGGCAAGATGTTCCGCAGGGATCTGGGCATCTGGGACGCGCAGCTCTACGAGCTCGAAGCCCTGTACGACACCAGGTTCGACCTCACCAAAGCGGAGCGGCTTCTCTACAGCGAAAGCGCGATGACCCACGCAATGCTGTTCACCGGTGTAGACGTGCAAGACGACCGACCGCGACGGTGGCGGGTCGAGAACAGCTGGGGCGAGAAGGACGGCGACAAGGGCTTCTACACGATGAACGACTCGTGGTTCGACGAATACGTCTTCGAGGTCGCGATACGCAAGGAGCTCTTGCCGCCGAAGCTGCAGGATGCGTTGACCGAGGAGCCCATCGTGCTGCCCGCGTGGGACCCGATGGGCGCCCTGGCGGGTTGAGCCGCTCGAAGAAGCTCGACCAAGACCAAAGGTCCCCCCGTCCAAGCCGAGCAAGGACCCCAGTCCGGACGGACTTTCGGCAGAGCACACCGCCCATGCTGCCGAGGTGTGCTGAGGGTCAGATGGAAGCTTCGGCTGGGATGGGAGTACACGATGCCCGGAAACAAAGCAGTCGAGTACATTGGCCCGGGAAAGGTCGAAGTTCGTACGATCGACTATCCCACGCTTGAATTGCGCGCCGGTCCTGGCGTACCCCAAGCGAGCGCCGGTCGACCATGCCCCCACGGCGTGATCCTCAAGGTCATCGCGACGAACATCTGCGGTTCCGACCAGCACATGGTCCGCGGCCGCACCATGGCACCATCCGGACTCGTGCTCGGTCACGAGATCACCGGAGAGGTGGTGGAAAAGGGCCGCGACGTCGAGTTCATCGAGGTTGGCGACTTGTGCTCCGTTCCGTTCAACGTCTCATGTGGTCGGTGCCGAAACTGCAAGGAACGGAACACCGGTGTCTGCCTGAACGTCAACCCCGAGCACCCCGGTGCCGCCTATGGGTACGTCGACATGGGCGGATGGGTCGGCGGGCAGGCCGAGTACGTCATGGTTCCGTACGCCGACTGGAACCTGCTCAAGTTCCCCGACAAGGACCAGGCGATGGAGAAGATCCTCGACCTGGCCATGCTCGCGGATATCTTCCCCACGGGCTATCACGGCGCATACACCGCCGGCGTGACCTCCGGTTCGACGGTCTACGTCGCTGGTGCCGGACCGGTCGGACTGGCCGCCGCTCACTCGGCACAGTTCCTCGGTGCCTCGGTCGTGATCGTCGGGGACCTCAACCAACGCCGGCTCGAGCAGGCACGCAGCTTTGGCTGCGAGACGGTGGATCTCACGCTCGAGGCCAGCCTGCCGGAACAGATCGAGCAGATCCTCGGAGTGCCGGAGGTGGACGCAGCCGTCGACGCCGTGGGTTTCGAGGCCCGTGGACACGGACCACATGCGCAGACCGAGCAGCCCGCCGCCGTCCTGAACGCGCTCATGGAAGTCACGCGAGCCGCAGGAAAGATCGGAATCCCGGGTCTTTACGTCACCGGAGACCCAGGCGGCGTCGACGACGCTGCGAAAATGGGCAGCTTGTCGATCAAGATCGGACTCGGCTGGGCGAAGTCGCATTCGTTCACGACGGGCCAGTGTCCGGTCATGCGCTACAACTACGGTCTGATGCAGGCGATCCTGCATGACCGGGTGCAGATCGCGAAGGCAGTCAACGCTCGGGTGATTCCGCTCGACGAGGCTCCGAACGGGTACGAGGACTTCGACAAGGGCGAGGCCTGCAAGTTCGTCCTCGACCCCCACGGGATCCTGCGCGAGCGCGCGGCGGCATGAGTTTGCCTGCCCTGACCGCACCGATGCCTGACGGGATCAGGCCGGCCTGATCACCCGCTGCTCGGTGACGATGGCGGTCACCAGCTCTGCTGGCGTGATGTCGAAGGCGGGGTTGAAGGCCTGTGCCCCCGCAGGAGCTATGCGGTGCCCGGCGACATGGGTGACCTCGTCGCTGCGCCGGTCCTCCACCAGGATCGCGTCACCACGCGGGGTGTCTGGGTCGACGGTGGACTCGGGGGCGACGACGATGAAGGGGATCCCGTGTCGGTTCGCCGCGAGTGCTAGCGGGTAGGTACCCACCTTGTTGGCGACATCGCCGTTGGCCGCCACCCGATCCGCTCCTACGAGGACACAGTCGACCAGTCCACGCGCGAGGGCGCTCGCCGCCGCAGAATCGACGCACAGCTGGTACCGAACTCCCATCTCGGTCAGTTCGTACGCGGTCAGGCGGGCGCCCTGCAGCAACGGCCGTGTCTCGCTCGCGATGACGTTCTCGACCAGTCCGGCCTCTGCCAGATGCTTGACCGTACCCAGCGCGGTGCCCCAGGCCACGCATGCGAAGCGACCGGTGTTGCAGTGCGTGAGGAGCCGAAGTTTGCGTTCGGCACAGAGCTCCTTGACCAGTTCAGCAGCACGCGCGGATGCGGCACGGTTGACCCGCTCATCCTCGTCCAGCAGGGCACGGGCGTACGCGAGGACGGCGTCCGGTCCGTCGTCCAGGCGCTCGAGTGCACGCTCGACACCCCACGCCAGGTTCACAGCGGTCGGTCGAGCCGCCGCGATGCGGGCGGCTTCGGCTCGTACCTTCTGCGCATCCTTCGGATGCTGCCGGGCCGCGAGCGCCACACCGAGGGCGCCCGCAGCGCCGAGCGCGGGTGCTCCACGCACCGCCAGCCGTTGAATCGCCGCGATCAGGTCGTCGACCGTCGTGATCGTGAGAGTACGCAGCTCGTCTGGCAGCGCGCATTGGTCCACGATGACGATCGCGTCGTCGTCCCAGTCGATCGTGCGTCTCATGACACCGTTCCTCGGTCGCCCCTGTCCCGTCGCCTCCCTATAGTTCATCGTGATCGCCTGCCGCTCCACGGCAGGGTACGCCTCCAGCAGGCCATGCGGTCAGGAGAAGAGAGGAGCGACGGTGGTGTGCCGAGCCGCCACGCACGCGGCTGGGTGTGCTTGTGACAGCCCGGTTCGATAGTCGCTTTTGGATCACGTCAGCAGGGTCTATGGAGAATGTCCTGCGGGCAATCTCACACGGAGAAGACGGTCGTATGAAAGCCACGATGCTTTGCGGAATCGTCGCAGGCCCCTTGTTCGTCCTCGCGTTCCTCCTCGAGGGGGCGACCCGCGCCGACTACGATCCGTTGCGCCACCCGGTGAGCTCACTCGCCCTCGGACCTGCCGGATGGACTCAGACGGCGAACTTTCTCATCGCCGGACTTCTCACCACCGGGTTCGCATGCGGCCTTGCCCGTTTCCAGGGCGTCCGCCACAAGGCAGTGGCGATCCTCGTGGGTCTCTGGGGCATCGGCCTGCTGGGGGCAGGCGCCTTCGTGACCGATCCGGTGAGCGGCTATCCACCCGGTACACCTCCAGTTCCGGACCCCATGACGACGCACGGCTTCCTGCACGACTTGTTCTCCGTACCGGCCTTCTTCGCCTTGGCCATCGCGTGCTTCGTCGGCGCGGGCGGGGCCGGCTGGCGCTGGCTCGTCTACTCACTGCTCAGTGGACTGGTGGTCCTGATCGCGTTCTTCGTGTCCGGCATGGGGTTCGAGCAGACCGAGCCGTTCGTGAACATCGCCGGCCTCTCGCAACGCATCTCGGTGACGGTCGGCTGGGCATGGGTCACTCTGCTCGCCTTACGCCGCTATCGCCGCCTGCCACAGACGCGTCACGAGCTGATCCCCCGCGGCACAGGGTGATACTCGGTCAAGAACTCCACCAGACGTGCGTTGAACGCCTTGGGGTTGTCGAGCTGGGCCAGGTGACCAGCCTTCCGAACGACTTCGTACCGGCAACGCGGGTCGCGTTCCGCCCACGCTGTCGAGCTACGACGAATCCCAGGGGTGACGTCGTGCTCCCCATGCATGACGAGCACAGGAGCGTATATCCGGTATGCCGGTTCGGTTCGGATCGTCTCCCACTGTGCCCGCAGCGTTGCGAGGATGCCCCTCTTGTCCAGCAGCTGCGCGCAGTCGAACGCAGCGCTCTGGACCCAGGGTGTGACCGCGCTCTCCCGGCCGATCCGGTCGTGCAGCTCGCGAACTGGCCGCAGCATCCATGCACCACGGACGGCTGTCGAGACGAGAGAACGCCACACGACGGGACCGGGTCGGGTGATGCACAGCGAGCCCACGACGACCAACGCCGCCACTCGGTCAGGTCGGTCGAGCACCACCTGCTGTGCCACGTGTCCGCCCAGTCCTTGTCCGACGAGGCACGCATGTCGGCCGAGCAGGAAGCCGTCCAGCAGCGCATGCAGGTCGTCTGCAAGGTCGCGCAAGGTGAGGGGCGACTTCCCCATGGGCTGGGATCGGCCATGCCCCCTCATGTCCCACCGCAACGTGCGATAGCCCGCCGCCCACAACTCGGCAAGCTGCGGCTCGAAAACCCTGTGGCTCATGGCCATTCCGTGGGTGAACGCCACGACCGGGCCACGCCGGGGGCCTCCGATCCAGTAGCGGATCGTCGATCCCGACCGCTGAAGGGTGCCGGACACTTCGGGCGATTCGCGACCAGAGCCTTGAGCCGGCAACGCCCCCACGATCGCCCCCCTGGCACTAACGTCCGACCGAGCCGATCGGCCTTCACGTGCGCCGTACGGCCCGCCCGTTCCATCAGCGTAGGCGAGCCGAGGGTGAGGAATCCTCAATAATAGAAAGGAAATCGCGACCAGTCGGGGCGACGTTTCTGCAGAAATGCGTCACGCCCTTCCATAGCCTCGTCGGTCATGTAGGCCAACCGTGTGGCCTCACCGGCGAAGAGCTGTTGGCCGACCAGGCCGTCGTCGATCAGGTTGAACGCATACTTCAGCATCCGCAGAGCGGTCGGACTCTTCCCGTTGATGCGCTCTGCCCACTCCAGTGCCACCCGCTCGAGATCAGCGTGGGGTACGACCGCATTGACCATGCCGAGCCGATGCGCTTCCTCCGCGTCGTACTCCCTGCCCAGGAAGAAGATCTCCCGGGCGAACTTCTGCCCGACCTGACGTGCGAGGTAGGCCGAGCCGAAGCCGCCGTCGAAGCTCGCGACGTCGGCATCGGTCTGCTTGAACCGCGCATGCTCCTTGCTGGCCAGCGTGAGGTCGCACACGACGTGCAGGCTGTGCCCACCGCCCGCGGCCCACCCGGGAACCACGCAGATCACGACTTTGGGCATGAAGCGGATCAAACGTTGGCATTCCAGGATGTGCAGCCTGCCGAGCCGGGCGCGATCGACGGTCTGCTCCGTCTCGCCGGACGCGTACTGGTATCCGTCCCGTCCTCGGATCCGCTGGTCCCCACCGGAGCAGAATGCCCATCCCCCGTCCTTCGGTGACGGACCGTTACCGGTGAGCAGGACACATCCGACATCCGGCGTCATCCGCGCATGGTCGAGTGCGCGATACAGCTCGTCGACCGTGTGAGGGCGAAACGCGTTGCGCACCTCTGGGCGATTGAACGCGATGCGTACGGTCTTCTGCCCTACTGCCCGGTGATAGGTGATGTCGGTGAACTCGAAGCCCTCGACCGGCGTCCACGCGTCAGGATCGAAAATCGCCGACACTTGCTCCGTTCCCACGCCACTCCTTCGGTAGTGTGCTGTCGGCCGCAACACAGGCCATGGGGTACGTTCGACACGGTGCCGACGCGTGCCGAAGGTACGTCAGGCCGTACTGTACGTCGTTATTGCAGGCGAAGGTGCCCGTCGAGGGCCAGCCCGGCCGCCTGAGGTGGCCTCGTCCGGGGCGGCACCGGAGCTCGGAGGTAGAAGACAGCCGGAGGCGTAGTGTCCCGCGCACCACTGGTCCGCGCCATCGTGACGTTTGGCATCTTGGCGGCCGCGCTCTACTTCGCGATCAGTACGCCGATCAAGCTCGGCCTGGACCTGCGCGGCGGTACGCAGATCGTGCTGGAGACCCAGGACAGTCCGACCACGAAGGCCGACCGGGAGGCGACCGCCCGCGCCCTCGAGGTGCTGCGGCGACGGGTCGACGCGCTCGGCGTCGCCGAGCCGGGGCTCACCCAGTCGGGCGACCGGAGGATCATCGTCGAGTTGCCCGGCCTGCAGGATCCGCGCGAGGCGGAGAGGGTGATCGGCCGCACCGCGCAGCTGAGCTTCCACCCGGTGCTCGGCATCGCTCAGCCGAACGAGAAGCCGAAGAAGGGGGAGCAGATCCTGGCCGACGAGGACGGTCAACGGATCAAGCTCGGACCAGCGGCGCTCACCGGTGAGGGTGTCACGGACGCGCAAGCTCGCACCGATCCCCAGCGGGGCGTCGCGTGGTTCGTGGTCGTCGACTTCAACGGCAAGGGTGGGGGCGCCTGGACCAAGCTCACCGCGGACGCAGCGTGCGCGCCACCCGGCGACCCGCAGCGTCGGGTGGCGATCGTGCTCGACAACCGGGTGATCTCCTCACCACAGGTGGATCCGAGCGTGGGCTGTCGGGTCGGGATCACGGGTGGCTCCACCGAGATCACCGGTAACTTCACGATGGAGTCGGCACAGCAGCTCGCGGTCCTGATCAAGGGTGGCGCGTTGCCGGTGCCGGTGAAGGTCATCGAGCAGCGCACTGTCGGCCCGACCCTGGGCAAGGAAGCGATCGAGGCGAGCGCCAAGGCCTGTGTCGTCGGTATCGCGTTGACCGGCCTTTTCATCCTGCTCGTCTACCGTCTGATGGGCCTGCTCGCGACGATCGCGCTCGCGTGCTACGCGCTGATCTCCTACGCCACCTTGATCGTGCTCGGCGCCACGTTGACGTTGCCGGGCCTGGCTGGCTTCGTGCTCGCCGTCGGTATGGCGATCGACGCCAACGTCTTGGTGTTCGAACGCGCCCGGGAGGAGTACGCCAGTGCCTCCCAGCGAGGTCTTCCGGGAGCCCTGACCCGTGGCTACTCCGGCGCCTGGACCGCGATCATCGACTCGAACGTCACGACGTTGCTCGCCGCCGGGTTGCTGTTCTTCCTGGCGTCCGGGCCGGTGCGAGGCTTCGGCGTCACGCTCTCGGTCGGTGTCCTGGCCTCCATGATCTCGGCCCTGGTGATCGCTCGCCTGCTCACTGACTGGGCCGTGAAGCGCCGCTTCGTACGAAAGCATCCAGCGATCAGCGGCATCGCGAAGCTTGGACGGGTGCGCACCTGGCTGAACGAACACGGACCCGACCTGATGCGCCACCGGAAGCTCTGGGTCGCGATCACGGCCCTGGTGACCGTCGTCGCCATTACCGGCATCGTGACCCGCGGGCTGAACCTGGGCCTGGAGTTCACCGGCGGACGGCTGGTCGAGTACTCCACGTCCCGCCCGGTCGACATCGACCAGGCACGCGAGGTGGTCGCGGACGCGGGCTTCCCGCGCGCGGTGGTCCAGGAGTCAGGGGACGGCAACATCTCGGTGCGCACCGGTCAGATGACCACCGAGCAGTCCCTCGAGATCCAGCGTGAGCTCGGTGAGCTCGGCGGCAAGGTCACCAAGGAACGTGACGAGCTGATCGGACCGAGCCTCGGCAACGAGCTGCGGATCAAGGCACTGATCGCGCTCGGCGTCGCGCTGCTCGCGCAGATGCTCTATCTCGCCGTGCGGTTCCGCTGGACGTTCGCGTTGTCGGCGGTCCTGGCGATGTTCCACGACATCATCTTCGTGACCGGTGTCTTCGCCTGGCTGGGCAAGCCGATCGACGGGGTGTATCTCGCCGCGGCCCTCACCATCATCGGTCTCTCGGTCAACGACACCGTGGTGATCTTCGACCGGGTACGCGAATTGTGGGCGGCGAACCCGCGTGCGCCGTTCGCGTCGACAGCGAACGCCGCAGCCCTGCAGACCGTACCTCGAACCGTGAACACCGGCCTGGGCGCGATGTTCATCCTCGGCGCACTGGCCGTGTTGGGCGGGGAGTCGCTCACCGACTTCGCGATCGCCCTGCTGCTCGGCCTCGTCGTCGGGACGTACTCGTCGGTCTTCGCCGCGACACCGCTCGCGATCCTCTTCCAGGAGAAGAGCCCGAGTCCACCGCCACGGGTCAAGTCGCGGGCGCCCGAGGCCGTCGCGCGTCGCCGCGCTCGTCGGGCCGGCACCGGCGCCGTCGTCTAGCCTCCACGCACCGCGCGGTAGGCCGCTGCACCGCCGGCAGGCACCGACGACGCTGCGCATGTCCACGATCGGCGGCTGCAGCAGTCGTCCGCCCGCCACGCCTGGTCAGTGCCGAGCGGAGGCGAGCAGCAGAGCCACGTCGTCGTCGTAGCCCGTCGGTGGCCGCAGGGCATCGATGACCTGGTCACACATGCCCTCGAGCGTTCCCCTGGCAAGGCCCAGGGCTTCCACCAGCTGGTCGATGCCGGCGTCGACGTCGCGATGCCGGTTCTCCACCAAGCCGTCGGTGTAGAACGCCACGACCATGTCCTCGGTCACCGACACGGCGTGTTCGGGAGCCGCACCCGCGCCGACACCTAGGGGCAGCCCGGTCTCGTGGTCGAGCCGACGCGCGCGTCCCCGGCCGTCGACGACGAGCAGCGGCAGATGACCGGCCGAGGCGTACGACAGGCTGCACTCCAGGGAGTCGAACACCGCGTAGACACACGTCACGATCTCGGCTTCCCCCAGATCGGCGACGATCCCGTCGAGGAGCGCGAGGATCTCCTTCGGCCGCAGGTCCTGACGGCCGTACGCCCGCACAGCCGTCCGCACCTGACCCATGAGCGTCGCCGCCCGCAGCCCGCGGCCCATCACGTCGCCGATGACCAACGCGGTGCGGCCGGTCGTGAGCGGGATCACGTCATACCAGTCACCGCCCACCTCGGTCTCCGCCGTTCCGGGGAAGTAGCGCGTCGCCACCTCGAGGTCGCCAGGCCGGTAGGGCACCGCCGGCAGCAGGCTGCGCTGCAGGGTGAGGGCGGCTCTGCGTTGTCGGCGCTCGCTCTCCTGCAGGTGACGTGCCAGGCGCCGTTCGGCGTTGAACAGCCTCGCGTTCTCGATGCTCTGCGCCGCGCGACTCGCCACCTGCTCCAGCAGAGGGAGATCCTCGCCGGCGGCGAGTTCCCGACCATACGCACAGCCCGGACCGAAGAGGCTCAAGACACCGAGCACGCGGCCGCGTGTGATCAGCGGAATCGCGACAAGACCCCGGCCACGTGTCGCCCGGGCCACGACCTCGCACGCGTCGGGGTGGTACATCGCGGCGAGCCGCTCCGCCGTGGCGCGCTCGACGACGACCGGCCGCGCGGTGAGTGCCGCCCTGACAGCGGGGTCCTCGTCGGTCTGCTTCCCACCCAGCGCGCGGATCTGCTCGACCAACTCCTGATGCGTCGGGTCGTCTGCAGCCTCGCTGTCATGGACGTACGCACGGTCCAGCGAACGGCCGTCCCACAGATCGATGACGCAGAGCTGACCGAACCGCGGTACGACGAGCGTCCCCACCGTTTCGTACGTCATGGACACGTCCAGCGACGACGCAAGCCGGCCACCGGCATTGGCGACGAACGCCAACCGGTCACGGGCGTGCTCGAGCTCCGAGCGGACCGCCCGCTCGGCACGCAGGAGCGCAGGGTCCGGTGCCGCGTCGAGGGGGGTGAACACCACGAGGAACTCCTGAGGCTCCGGATCGGCCCGGTCGTCCTCACTCACGGGCGCAGCCTCACCGCGATGCGCGCCACGAGACAGACCCGTCCCACCAGCCGGAACTACCTCAGCGCCGGCGCCCGAAAGAGCAGCGTCGCCTGGACTGGGTGCGAGGGCCCGGGCCCTGATGACACACCGGACGGTCGTGTCGTCCCCCCGGACGATCGGCCCGATTCCTTCCCAGGTCTGCTGGTGCGTCCGCAGGGTTGCGAAACGTTCCCGGACCACCTGCCGGAGGCGCTCGGGCACGAGCAGATCGATGGCATCCCGGCCACAGATCGCAGCGACCGGTCGTCGCACGATGGTCTCGGCAGCCGGGTTGCACGCGGTGACGACGGCCTGGCGATCGAGCACGAGGACACCAGCCGTGACCAGGTCGAGCAACGCCTCGAACCTCACGGATCCCTGCCGGGTTTGCCCGTGTCGGATGACGTCCGTTCCCGGCCCGACCGGTCGTATCACTCTCCGTGCCCCTTCTACCTCGGAGAATCATCTTGCCTGGTCCAGCTGGGGCGCGTGGACGTAATCGAGCACTTCGCCGTCCACTCGTCGTTGCCGAGACCCGCAGGGATCAGGAGTGCACCGACGGGGACCGGCCGTCCGCACACGTTGTGAATCGTCAAGGATGTTGCAGTTTTCGAGGCGGCACGGTCGGGTCGCGGAACCTACCGACCAGCTGCTCGTCGAAGACCGCACGGAGCGCTGCGTAACGCTTTCGCACGACCACCATGCGTTCCACGTCCTCAACCGTCGGCTCCACCCGTGCCTGCGGTGGCGGAAGCTCCCGTCTTAACGCCAGGGCCGCGGCACCGCGAGCCCCGACCTCGGGATCGTCGGCGAGACGCAATGGCCGGCCCAGCGTCGCCGCCAAGGCCGCTCGCCACCACGCCGAGGCGTGCACGGCACCGCCTCCGACCACGACCTCGAGCCGGGTACGAAACGACGTCTCCAAGACCTCCAGGGCGCGCGCCACCTCCAGCGCCACACCCTCGAGCGTCGCGGCGAGCAGCTCGTCGGGCGACGTGTCGAGGGAAAGCCCCACGATCAGGCCGGACCCGGCGGGGGCGGTGCCCGGCGGTCGGCTTCCGGCGTGGAGCGGGATCGAGAGCAGACCGGACGTACCAGGTCGGCAGGTCGGCTCGGCGTCGGCGGGCAGCCGGAAAGCCCGAGTCGCCCACGCGTGCAACACGCCGCCACCGGAGAACGCGATGCCGCTCACCAGGCGTTCGGCATCCACCCGGTAGCGCCAGACGGTCGCAGGGGGCGGCGGAACGTCCGGACCGTGCACGACACGAAGCGCAGCGGAGGTGCCGACGGTGACCGCGACCCGGCCGACCGCTCGATCGGACTGGTCTGTCTGGCCGGGGCTCCAGCCGCACCCGCTGCCGAGATTCGACGCGGCGCCGTCGCCGAGGACCGGATACCAGTGGGCCTCGGCGAGCGCGGGCCACCGGGCGCGCCAGGCGGGTGCGAGCCGCTGCGGCGTGTCGTCGATCGGAGGTACGTCGGACACGTCGAGCTCGGCGAGCTCCAGTGCCTCCGTATCCCACGTCCCGCGCCGCAGGTCGAGTAGACCGGTGCCGGACGCAAGCGACAACGACGTGGCGTGAGTGCCGAGCAGCACGGCACGCACGTAGTCAGGCAGGCCGATGAAGCGCGTGGTCGACGGCAGATCCAGGTACGACCGCAGGAACGGGACCTTGGCGGACCAGTAGAGCGGGTGCACCCACGAGCCGGTCCTCTCGTGGAACGCGGTCGCGTCCTCTGGCACGCCCCCATGACCGTGGGCTCGGGTGTCGAGCCAGGTGAGCACGCCTGACCGCGGTCGCAGCGTCGCCTCGTGGTCCGTGCCGGGAGCCGGCTCGACCGCCATGACGCTGTGCCACTGGGACGACGTCGCGACCCGGTCGACACCCTCGAGCGCGCCGGCGCCGGAGAGCTCGTCCAGACACTCGACCAGCTTGTCGACATACGCTCGCGGATCGAGCTCGGCGCGTCCGGACTCGTCCTGGTCGGGATCGATCCGGCGACGCGCCCGGGCGTTCGGGACCGGGTTCGCCTCCTCGTCGTAGATGGCCGCCCGGACCGAGGAGGAGCCCAGGTCGAGCGCGAGCACACGCGGTCCGGCCGACCTCCCGGCGCCTTCCGGACCGCCGCCCGCCTGCGCGGTCATGGCCGCTGCGCCCCTCTCAGCTCGCTCAGGAACGAGTTCGCCCAGCGATCCACGTCGTGCTCCACCAGGTGCCGCCGCATCGCCCGCATCTTCCGCGTCGCCTCCCGAGGCTCCAACCGGATCGCTTCGAGCAGCCGACGCTTGAGCATGTCGACGTCGTACGGGTTCACGAGGATCGCCTGTCGGAACTCGTCCGCGGCACCGGCGAACTCGCTCAGCACCAGCACCCCCGTGTGGTCGTACCGGCACGCGATGTACTCCTTCGCGACGAGGTTCATCCCGTCACGCAACGGCGTCACCACCATGACGTCCGCGGCCCGGTAGAGCGCGACGAGCTCGCTGCGTTCGTGTGACGTGTGCAGGTAGGTCACCGCCGGCCGGCCAATCCGTCCGTACGCACCATTGACCCTTCCGACCATGAGCTCCACGTCGTCTCGCAGCCGCTGGTACTGCTCGACACGTTCCCGGCTCGGCGTCGCAACCTGGATGAACGTCGCTTCCTCCGGAGTCAGCAGACCGTCGCCCAGCAGCTCGGCGAACGCATGGATCCGCTCGCCGATGCCCTTGGTGTAGTCGAGCCGGTCGATGCCGAGCAGGATCTTCGACGGCGCACCGATCTCCTCGCGGATCTCCCAGGCGCGCCGCTCGGTCTCCGGGCGTCGTGCGATCTCCTCCAGCTCCCCCACATCGATGGAGATCGGGAACGACCGGGCCCGCACCACCCGCCCGTCGGGCAGGAAGACCCGATCGCGTTGGGTCTGGTAGCCGAGCAAACGGCGGGTGAGACGCAAGAAGTTCGACGCAGCGCCTGGGCGCTGGAAACCCACCAGGTCCGCACCGAGTAGCCCGCGCAGAATCGCCTGCCGCCAGGGCAGCCGCGCGTAGAGCTCGACCGGTGGGAACGGAATGTGCAGGAAGAAGCCGATGCGAAGGTCCGGTCGGATGGCTCGCAGCATCTCCGGCACCAGCTGCAGCTGGTAGTCGTGCACCCAGACCAGGGCGCCCTGCGCCGCGACCCGTGCCGCGGCCTCGGCGAACCGCCGGTTGACCTGGCAGTACGCCTCCCACCAGTCACGGCGGTACTCGGGTGGGGCGATCACGTCGTGGTAGAGAGGCCACAGTGTCGCGTTGGAGAAGCCCTCGTAGTACTTCTCGACATCTTCGGCCGTCAGCCGGACCGGCACGAGGTGCATCCCCGCCTCGTCGAACGGCTCCGGCGCTTCGTCCGTCGTGCCGGCCCATCCAATCCAGGCGCCCTTGTTCGCCCGCATCACCGGATCGAGGGCTGTGACCAGGCCACCTGGGCTGCGGCGCCAGGTCAGGGTGCCGTCGGGCTCCTCCACTCGGTCGACTGGCAGCCGGTTGGCGACCACGACGAACGAGCTCACCCGTCCCAGACCTGATCGTCTCCCGCCGTAACTCTCGGTGGTCAAGCGGCTCTACCCCCTTGATCGTGACGAAGGGTCTCTTCGGACCCTACGTGTCCCGCATGGCAGAACTCCTGTCTCGCAATGTAGACCAGGGACACGTCAAGGGGCGTCATCGACCGGGTAACGCACGCCCACCTGCTTCCGTACGGCGTCGAGAACATCCATGACGGCCAGGCTGTCGTTCCAGGACACCAACGGGCTCTCGACCAGACCTTCCCGAAGGCACCGTGCGACCTCGATCGCTTCGTACGTGTACCCGATGCCCTTCCGCTCGACCGATACCGCCTCCGGCTCCCGGCCTTCGCGATGCACGACGAGGGTGTGGGTGTCGTGGAAGCTGCGCGGCAGCACGATCCAACCCTCCGTACCCGACACCCAGGCCTCGTTGGGCAGCGTGCTGACGAGCGAGCAGGCGAGGCTCGCCACCTGCCCAGCCTGGTATCCCAGCGCGATCGCGACGCTGGCGTCGACACCAGTGGGCGCGAGGGTACCGGTCGCCTGCACGACGTCGGGCGGTCCGAAGACGTGGTACGCAAGACTGACCGGATAGACGCCGACGTCGAGGAGCGCGCCGCCTGCAAGCTCAGGGGCGAAGAGCCGGCCGCGTGGGTCGTACTCGGCGACGAAACCCAGGCTCGCATGCAACGCCTTCGGCTCGCCGATGACGCCATCCTTCACCAGCTCCGCGAGCCGTAGGTGGAGCGGGTTGCAGCGCATCCACATGGCTTCCATGAAGAAGAGCTGCTTCTCCCTGGCCAGGTTGACGAGCTCGCGTGCCTCGCGCGCGTTGACGGTGAGCGACTTCTCGCACAGCACGGCCTTGCCGGCGTTGAGCGCGAGCCGGGAGGTGGCGAGATGGTCGGAGTGCGGAGTCGCGACGTAGACGACGTCGACCTCGAGATCGGCGACCAGCTCGGCGTAGGTGCCATAGGCCTTGCGTACCCCGTGCTCCTCGGCGAACGCCTTCGCCCGCTGCAGGTTCCGTGAACCGACCGCCACGACCTCGTGGTCGGGAAGCAACGCAAGGTCTCGTGCGAACTGTCCAGCGATGTTGCCCGTCGCGATGATGCCCCAGCGGATTCGCGGGTGCATGCGCACGCTCTCCTCTCCGTCTCGTCGAGTGACGACCCGATCCCGGTCGAGCTTCCTGACCACCCGTGCGGCCCGGTCTCGTGAGTTGGCCCTTTGACGCTACTTTGGCCGGATCGAGCGGTCTGTGGCTGGCTTCACGAGTTGGACGCAACCGTCCGGTAACGGCAAGGCCACGACGAGATCAACACCGCCAAACAGAAATAACCGGTTGCACACGGCTCGACGTAACCGGCACAATTCGTTTGCAGGTTGTTTTGATCTTGATGTGGCAGCGAGAGCCCACACACGAGCGGAGAAGATGATGTCCAACACCACCACGACCAGGCCGGTCGGCCGGCTCCAGGCGGTCGCGCTGGACTGCCCCGACCCCATGGCGTTGGCCGAGTTCTACAGCGCGCTGATCGGTGGAACGCCCGAGGGCGAGGACGACTGGGTCACGTTGAGCGACGGGGATCGGATCCTGCTCTGCTTCCAACGGGCGGACGAGTGGGCGCCGCCGATCTGGCCAGGTGCCAGCCGGCCCCAGCAGGCGCACGTCGACATCGAGGTCGACGACCTCGACGAGGCTGAGCGCCAGGTACTCGCCCTCGGAGCACGCAAGGCCGACTTCCAGCCGGGTCAGTCGTTCCGGGTCTTCTTCGACCCGGTGGGCCACCCGTTCTGCCTCTGTGGCTGAGGAGACCGACGACCGGTCCGGGGCCTCGCGGTGTGCAGGTCTGCGCACCACGAGGCTCCGGCTACACGTCGGCAGTCGCCTGCTGCACGTCGTCTGCTAGACGTCGGCAGTCGTCAAGGAACCGTTGACACGGCGCGGGATGCCCAGCACGTTCTGGTCGCGCAGCGGCTCCGGCAACAGCTCGGCCGGCATGTTCTGGTAGCACACGGGCCGCAGGAAACGCCGGATCGCCGTCGTCCCCACGGAGGTGTGGATCGACGCCGTTGTGGCGGGCCACGGTCCTCCGTGGTGCATGGCGTAGGTCACCGACACGCCGGTGGGCCAGCCATTCCACACCAACCGACCGACGCGGTCACGCAGCAGAGAGAGCAGCGGCGCGATCTGGTCGTACTCGGAATCTTCAGCGTGCAGGGTCGCGGTCAAGTTGCCGCTGAACGCCGCGGCGGCGTCGACGAGCTGCTCCAGGTCGTCGTACTCCACGATGATCGACGCTGGCCCGAAGCACTCCTCGAGCAAGGTGTCAGTGTGCTCCAGAAGCGTCGGCACCGTGGTCTTCACCAGCGTCGGGGCCACGACGAGGCCCTCCACGGCGGCGGCCTGCACGAGGACGGACACCCCTGGCACGGCGACCAACCGCTCGAGGTTCTGCGCATACCCCTCGGCGATCCGCTGGTTGAGCAACGACGCCGGACCCACCTCGCGCGTCGCTGATGTGATCAGCTCGTCGAGGCCGGAGCCGGACGGTACGAAGAGCAGACCGGGCTTGGTGCAGAACTGTCCGACGCCCAGCGTGAACGATCCCGTGAACCCGGACGCGATCTCCTCACCTCGCGCCTTCGCCGCCTGCGGGGTCACGAAGACCGGGTTCAGGCTGCCCAGCTCGCCGTAGAACGGGATCGGATCGGGCCGACCCGATGCGATGTCGAAGAGCGCCCGACCACCCGGGATCGATCCGGTGAACGACCCCGCCTTCACCCGGGGATCTTTCAGCGCCTCGACACCACGCTCGAAGCCGACGATCACGGCGAAGCTGCCGCGCGGTGCGCCGGCGTCAGCGAGCGCCTGGCTCACGATCTCGCCAGTACGCCGGGACAACGCGGGATGACCCGAATGCGCCTTGAGGATGACCGGGCATCCGGCAGCCAGCGCCGAGGCCGTGTCACCGCCGGCGACGCTGAACGCGAACGGGAAGTTGCTCGCCGCGTACACCACGACCGGACCCAGCGGCACCAGCATCCGACGCACGTCCGGACGTGGACCCATGCCCCAGTTGGGATCGGCGGTGTCGATCGTCGCCTCGAGGTACGAACCCTCCTCGAGCACCTCGCCGAAGAGCCGGAGCTGGAACGTCGTTCGGACGAGCTCAGAACGCAGCCGGGCCTCGGGCAGGTGGGTTTCCTCCATCGCCAGCGGCACGAGCTCGTCGGCTGCCGCGTCCAGAGCGTCTGCGACGGCTCGCAGCAGCCCGGCTCGCTCGGCCGGACGCATCGCCCCAAGGGGGCCGGCCGCCTCAGCAGCCGCGGACAGAATCGCCTCGAGCTCGGCTGGCTCGGTCGCGGGCACAGCAGTCACTTCTCAGCCTCCTTCGCGGGCGTAGTCGACCCTTGCCGCAGCACGGGCTTCGGACGAGCGAACGGATCACGCAACGCGTCCACCAGCCACGACAGTGGCGCCTTCCCGACCACCACATGGTTGGTCAGCGAGCCGACCTCGCTGATCGCTATCTCCACCACGTCACCCGCGGCGAGTGTGAAGGACATGTCGGGGATGATGCCGGTGCCGGTCGCGAGAACTACGCCCTCGGGGAAGACGTCTCCGGCGAAGAGGTAGCTCACGAGATCGGTGAACGTCCGGCGCATCCGAGCAGTAGACGTCTCGCCCTTGAAGGCCACCGAGCCTTCTCGCCGTACGGTGAGCGTGATGTCGAGGGCGGCCGGATCGGCCACCTCCCAGGCCGGCCGGATACCGGTCGAGAGCGCACAGCTGCCGGCGTACACCTTCGCCTGCGGCAGGTAGAGCGGGTTCTCGCCTTCGATCACCCGAGAGCTCACGTCGTTGCACACCACGTACCCGACGATCTCGCCGTGTGCGTTGACGACGAGCCCGAGCTCGGGTTCGGGTACGTCGAGTCCGGAATCGGCCCGGATTCCGATCGGTTCCGCATCGGTCACGACCCGCCAAGCCGGTGCTTTGAAGAAGAGCTCGGGCCGCTGGGCCTCGTAGACCTTCTCGTACACGGTCTTCTCCGAGCTCTCCGCGACGCGGGCGTCCTTCGAGCGTTCGTACGTCACACCGGACGCCCACACCTCCGTACGGCCATCGACCGGTGGCAGCACCAGCACGTCGTCTGCCGGCACGGTGTCACCGGCATTTCCTGCAGCCGCTATCCGCTCGCGGATTTCCTGGTACGGAAGTCGCAGCAGCTCCGCGACATGGCCGACCCCGGTCACGCGTGCGATCTGGTTACCCTGCCGAACTCCGACGCCGATCTCGACGCCTGCGTCGGCATCGTCTCGGCGTACCGCATAACGCACGATCTCCATCGGCATTCAGTCTTCCAAACGTGAGACACGGCGCAACACCCCTGGCCGATCGGCAAGACCGGCGACCAGGCGTACGCCAAGACCCGGCTCGTCGTTGAGCCGCACGACACCGTTCTCCACGATCGGCAGCCCTTCGACGAGCTCGCCATACCACGTGCGGAGAAACGCACGGACGGTTTCCTGGATCATTCCGTTCGGCTGGCTCATCACCACGTGACAGCACGCCGCGAACGTCACCGGACCCGTGCAGTCGTGAGGGGCGACCGGAACACCGAACGTGTCGGCGAGACTCGCGACCTTGCGCGCCTCGGTGATGCCACCCGTCCACTGCACGTCGACCGTCGCCACGTCGATCGCCTGTTTGTCCAGCAATGGAAGGAATCCGCGACGGCCGGTCACCGTCTCGCCGGTCGCGATCGGCACGTCGACCGAGCGACGCAGCGCGGCCAGCGCGTCGGCCGCATCCGGACGGATCGGGTCCTCCACCCACACGGGCGCGTAGGGCGCGACGGCGGCACAGATGCGCTCGGCACAGGGGCGGTTCCAGAACCCGTGGAGCTCCACCATGATCCCCATCTGGTCCGCCGAGACCTCGGAGCGGATCTGCTCGAGGACCGACGCACCACGGGCGAGGTCGCCGTCGGAGATGCTCGTGCCCCGCGTCTTTTCCGCGTACGTGTCGAAGGGCCAGATCTTCATCGCGGTGATTCCCTCGGCGCGCAGCTCCTTGGCCAACTCGGCCGGCCGGTTCAGGAAGGCGTCGAGGTCTTCGTACGGTCGGGTCTTGCTGCCCGGCCCCGCGAGCCCCCAGTTGTCGGACTCCTGCCGGACGGACGTGCTGACGTACCCGGGTCCGGCGCAGGTGTTGTACACCCTGATCTCCTCCCGGAGGGCTCCCCCCAGGAGATCGACCACACGTCTCCCGGTCGCCTTGCCGAGAAGGTCCCACAAGGCGAGGTCCAGGGCGCCGAGTGCGCGGGTCTCGATTCCGCCGGCCTGGAACCCGACGTACGGCGCGAGGCGCGTGGCGGCCTGCTCCGGTAGCAGGTCCTGGGTGCCGAGGATGGCTGGCGCAACGACGTCGTGGAGGTACGCCTCGACCGCGCTCGCCGAGAAGAACGACTCGCCGAGCCCGGTGAGCCCGTCGTCGGTGTGAACGGCGAGCAGACACACGTTGGGTTGAATCTGCGGTCGAAGCGTCTCCACGGCAGTGATCCGCACAGCTACCTCCTCGTGCTCTTCGTCCCCCACCTACGGCTGGTCGCGCCTCCTGCTCGTTGCGCCACCGCCAAGTCGAGCTGACAGCGTCGCCGCGCCCTTGCGTACCACAGTCGCCAACTCATCCGTGCGTTCCGGCGTCCAACGCAAGATTGGCACCGAAATGCTCATCGCCGCGATCGTCGACCCGGTTCGGTCGGTCACGGGAGCGGCGACGCACGCCACGGCTTCGTTCGACTCGCAGTACTCCTCCGCGAGGCCGCGGGCGCGGATCTCGGCGAGGCGCTGGCGCAGCGCTTCGCTCGACGTGATGCTGCGCTCGGTCATGGCCGGCAGCTCCTGGTCGGGCGGGAACAGCTCGTCCAGCCGGCCGGCGTCGAGGCTCGCCAGCAGCATCAGGCCCACCGCCGTGCAGTGGGCAGGAAGTCGTCGCCCGACAGCGGACACCATGCGGACCGGATGGGTGCAGTCGGCCTTTGCCACGTACACGACGTCTCGGCCATCCAGGATGGCGACGTGCACGGTCTCGTCACAGGCTGCCGCGACGTCGGCGGCCACCGCCTGGCCCTCGCGCGCCAGGTCGAGCCGCTCGGCATACGCAGAACCGAGCTGGAACACGGCGACGCCGAGCCGGTACCGGTGTGGCTGACCGGGCACCGGTGCGAGGTAGGAGCGGGCGGCCAGGGTGTTCACGAGCTCGTGGATCGACGTCCGGGGCAGGCCGAGCCGAGCGCGCATCTCGGGGATCGAGAGGTCTTCAGCCGAACCGAACAGCTCGAGGATGTCGAGCGCCCGCATGACCGCTGGGACGGATCGGCTCATGTCGTGCGACCAGCTCCGGCTTGACGCGTCAGGGTAGGTTTGCTCACGATGTTCGAGTATACGAATGGTGTTCGAAATTTCGAACACAGAACGTCGCTCGTGATGCGTTCCGATGACTGAACGCACCGATGAAGCAGCTTGGGAGAGACATCGTGAACGGCACCCGTCTGCTCGAGCACCTGGAGTTCCCGCCCCGCGACCTCGGTGAGCTGCCGTCGTCGACGAAACGGTTCCCGGATGGCGTGCGCTATCGGATCGAGATCCCGAGTACGGAAGGGCCGCGGTGCCTTGCCGCGGCACTCGAGGAGGCCGAGCGGCTGCAGGTGCCGGTCACGAGGATCTCCCAAGGCACCGGTGTCTTCCTGCTGACCGACGACGAGATCGACTCGATGGTGGAGCAGGCCGATGCGGCCGGCATCGAGATCAGCCTGTTCGCACGGCCCTGCGCCGGATGGGGGACGTCCGCGACCGCCCGTTCCGCCGCCGGAGGCGGCTTTGCGGCGACTGCGCACGGTCAGGACCAGGTGGCGGCGGTGCTCGACGACATCGTGCGAGCGGCCGAGCGGGGGGTCCGCAGCGTGCTCATCTCCGACGTAGGAGTGCTGTCCGCGTTCGGCAAGCTGCGGGCTGCCGGCTACCTGCCGAGCGACATGCAGGCGAAGGTGTCCGTCATGCTTCCGGTCACCAACGCGGTGACCGCGCGCCTTCTCGAAGACCTCGGCGCCAACACGTTGAACGTCGCGACCGACCTGACGCTCGCCGAGATCGCCGCGATCCGCGCCGCCGTGGACATTCCGCTGGACGTGTACGTCGAGGCACCGGACAACCTGGGTGGATTCGTACGCCACCACGAGATCCCCAAGCTGATCGAGGTCGCCGCCCCGGTCTACATCAAGTTCGGACTCCGCAACGCACCCGACGTCTATCCGGCGGGAACCCACCTGGAGGCCACGACAGTCGCGTTGACGAGAGAGCGGGTACGCCGCGCCCGGCTCGGCCTGGACCTGCTGCGCCGCAGTGGAGTCGACGAACCGACCTCCGAACCCCGCGCCAAGGGCCTCGCCGTTCCCCTCCGAAAATGACCACGTAACGTCGGCCACTTCCCTCTGGAAGTGGCCAGCATGCCGCGGAAAGGTATGACTCGCCGCGGCCAGTCTGATGAGCGAGGCTGCAAGAGCTGTTCACGGATGCAGGCGGCCAGCTCGGATAGGCGTACAGCAGGTCACGCCGCCATCACGTACGCCGACTGGAGGAGCGCCTCGAGCGGGTACGTACGCAGCCGGAACGTACTCAGACTCCGATACGGAAGGCCTCCGTCTGCACGCATGGGCCTAGCTTGTCGATGACGTAGTCCACGAACGCCCGGCTACCGCTCATCCACCTGACGAGATGTACGCCGCGGCCTGGGCACGCCGTCTGGAACCCTCGCCGATGCTGCCTGTGCTGTCTTGTAGTCTTCGCCGACCCGACCATCACTGCTCACGACTATCCGTCAAGGCTGCCCGCGGCGAGTCGTACCTTTCCGCGGCATGCTGGCCACTTCCAGAGGGAAGTGCCCGACGTTACGTGGTCATTGTCGGGAGGGTGGGTCAGCCCTTGATGCCGGTGAGGGTGACGCCCTCGATGAAGTAGCGCTGCAGGAAGAAGAACAGCGCGATGATCGGCGCGATCACCGCAGCCGACGCGGCCATCAGGTACCCCCACTGCGCGGTGTAGATGCCCTGGAACGACGCCAGCCCGAGCGCGAGCGTGTAGTTCTCCTCGTCGGAGAGATAGAGCAACGGCCCCAGGAAGTCGTTCCACACGCCGATGAACGTGAAGATGACCACGACGATGATCGCCGGCCGCGACAGCGGCATCACGATGGTCCAGAAGACCTTCCACGGCGTCGCGCCATCGATGTAGGCGGCCTCGTCCAGCTCGAACGGAATCGTGAGGAAGAACTGCCGTAACAGGAAGATGCTGAAGACGCCACCACCAGCGCCTCCGAAGAAGGCCGGCACCGTGAGCGGGATGAAGGTATCCAGCGCCCCGAGGGTACGCCACATCACGAACGTCGGAATCAACGTCACCGCGTACGGAAGCATCACGCTGGACAGCAGGATGGCGAACACGACGTTCCGCCCACGCCAGCGCAACCGAGCGAAACTGAAGGCCGCGATCGAACACGTGAGGACGGTCCCGATGATCGTGAAGACCTCGATGATCATCGTGTTGATGAAGTAGCGGCCGAACGGCTGAGCGGTCAGGGCGCCGCTGAAGTTCGACCACTCGAACGGTCGCGGTATCCACTGCGGCGGGGCAATGAAGATCTGGTTGTCGTTCATCAACGCACTACGAATCAACCAGACGAACGGCAGCATGGTGGGAATGGCGCCGAGCACGAGGACGACATAGATCCACAGTCGCTTGACGCTCCGCCAGCCTCGCGCCCGTGCCCCAGCACCACCAGCCGCGGGCGGCCGCGGTCTCAGCCCACTCGTCGGCGCGACCCGGCCACGACGCTTTCCCACACTGGCATCGCGTACGGACGTCATCGCGCACCTGCCATCTCGTAGTAGACCCACCGTCGGGCGTTACGGAAGAGCATGAACGTCACGACCATGATGATCATGAAGAGCACCCACGCCAACGCGCTGGCGTACCCCATCTGGCTTTCGGTGAACGCCGTCCGGTAGAGGTAGTAGATGTAGAACAGCGAGGCGTTGTTGGGCCCGCCCTGCGTCATGACGTACGCCTGGTTGAAGACCTGGAACGTCCCGATGACGCCCGTGACCAGGTTGTAGAAGATCGTGGGTGTCATCATCGGCAACGTCACGTGGCGGAACCGCTGCCACGCACCGCCACCGTCGATCGACACCGCTTCGTAGAGCTGCCGCGGCACACCCTGCAGACCGGCCAGAAAGATCACCATGGCGTTGCCGAATCCCCAACTGCTCATGATGATGAGCGAGGGCACGACCGCGGTCTCGCTGTAGATCCACTGGGACGTGGGCAGCCCGGCCTGCCGCAGGAGCGAGTTGAGCAATCCGAAGTCCGGATTGAAGATCCAGATCCAGAGCACTGCGCTCGCGATCGACGGCACCAGCGTGGGAAGGTAGTAGATCGTCCGCCAATAGCTGAGACCGCGGACCTTCTGGTTGAGCAGCAGGGCGAGGACGAAGCCCAGCACCAACACGAGTGGAACGGCGCCCAGCGTGTAGTACGTCGTGACGCTCAACGACTTCCAGAACAGCTCGTCGTTCCACAGCATCCGGTAGTTGTCGAAGCCTATGAACCTCGGGCTCGCTCCGATCGTCCAGTCGGTGAGGCTGAAGAAGAACGACGCGAGCATCGGCCCGATCGTGAAGATGAGGAACCCGAGGATCGCCGGCAACGCCATCCCGATGCCCCAGCGCAACTCCAGCCGGCTCTGACCGGACATCCTCCGTCGCCGGCGCACGCGCGTCCCCGTCGGCCGCTCCGACACCGCGGAGGTCATCGGCGTCACCTGCCCTCAAAGCTCCTGAGTCGGGTGCCAGCCCTGCAACAGCTCGTCGATCTTCGGTACGACCGACCGCATGATGTCGGCGACCTTCTCCTTGCCGCCCTCCACGCGCTGCAAGGCCGGCGTCAGCACCTCGCTGATGTTGTCCATGTTCTTCAGGCGTTGCCCGATCGCCGTCGTGGCGTTGTTCAGCGCGTAGTCGACGACCGCCGTCTTGTACTCCGGCGGATGCACGCCCTCGGTCAACCACGACTTCATGGCTTCCGGATCGGTGTAGTACTTGAGCTCCAACGGCATCCACAGACCGTTCTTGTAGAGGTCGACATGCTGCGGATCGTTGTGGAACAGGTAGAGCTCGAGCGCTTCGTCCGGATGCTTCGACGAGGTGAAGATGACCGAGGCGCCGCCAAGGGAGGTGGTCTTCGGCTCACCGTAGCTCGGTAGCACGCCGATCCCGAAGTCGACGTCACTTTGCGACATGTCGAGCAGGATCCACTGCCCGTCGAGCACCATCGCGATGCGCTTCGTCTGCAGCTGTACGGCGGTAGTCGGCGCGTTGTTGCCCAGCTGCACCGGGGTCGGCGCAACCCTGTGCTCGTACATGAGGTCCTGCAGGTTCTGCAGCACCTCGATGGCCTCCGGGGTGTCCAGCAGACACTTCGTGCCTGCTTCGTCCACGAGGTCGATGCCGTTGCTGCGCAGCAGGCACTCCCAGCTCGGGGTGTACTGGACGCTCACCGAGACTCCGAACTGTCGTACCCGCTTGGGGTCGAAGCCAGGCTCATCCGGCCGCCTGCCTTCCTGGTCGTAGGTCAGCTTGTACGCCGCCTCCACGAGATCGTCCCACGACCATGCCTCGTCCGCCTTCGCCGGCGGATACTCGACGCCCGCCTCGTCGAGCACCGCCTTGTTGTACCAGAGCAGCATGATCTCGTTGGCGGTCTGCGTACCGAACGTCTTGTCCTTGCCGTACCAGAAGTACGTGCCGGGCAGGCGATTGGCGAGCTGGGGATACTTGTCGAAGTACTGGAACACGTTGACCAACTTGCCTTGCTCGGCAAGGCGGTACCCCATGGTTGCACCCATGTACGCCACGTCCGGCGCCCGGTTGCTGGCGACCAGCGTGTTGACCTTGGTTTCGTACTCCTGTGGGGTGTAGAGCGGCTGGACCGACACGCCTTCGTGCTCGTCCTCGAACTGCCTGAGCATCTCGTTGACGGCCTTCTGCTCGAACGACGAGCCCCAGTACATGAACTGCAGCTCGACGTCGCCGCCCGACCCGCTTCCGGCGCCACACGCAGCGAGAGGAGCCACCGCACCAGCGGCAGTCACCAGACCGCCGAACCGCAGCAGGTCACGCCTGCTCCACGACACCCTGGAGTGGGCCCGGCTCATGACTCGTCTGTCGCTGCCCGACGTTGCGGTCGATCGCGTTCGCATCGCGAACTCCCTTGTCTTTTCAGATCTGTTGTGACGGGTACCAGCCCTGAAGCAGCGGCTCGACCTTGGGCTTGAGGGCGTCCAGCACCTGCTTCGCTGGTGCCTTGCCGGTCTGGATCTGCTGGATGGCCGGCGTCAGAACCTCCGCGATCGCATCCATGTTCTTCAAGCGTTGGTCGAACATGGGGACCGAGTTGTTGAGTGTGTAGTCGACGACGGCGGTACGGAACTCCGGTGGGTGCGCGTCGTTCTTGGTCCAGGAGTCGATCGCCTCCGGATCCGTGTAGTACTTCTCCTCCAACGGCATCCAGAGACCGTCAGCATAGAGATCCACATATCGAGGATCGTTGTGGAACATGTAGAGCTCGACCGTCTTGTCGTCGTGGTCCCCTTTGAACGCGACAGTCGCCGCTGCGAACCCGACGGTGGTGGGCTCCTGGAAGCGAGGAAGCACGCCGATGCCGTAGTCGAGGTCGCTTTGGGCCATGTCGAGCAGTACCCACTGCCCGTCGATCGCCATCGCGATCCGCCGTGTCTGCAGCTGCACTGTCGTCGTGGGGGCGTTGTTCCCCAGCTGGGCCGGCGTCGGCGCGACCCGATGCTCGTACATCAGGTCCTGCAGGTTCTGGAAGACCTCGACCGCCTCGGGGCTGTTCAAGGTGTAACGCGTACCCGTCTCGTCGCAGAAGTCACCACCGTTGCTGCGTACCAACGGATACCAGCCGTAGTTGTTGAAGTTGGCCGCGATGCCGAACTGGCGTACCTGCCGAGGATCGAAGCCGCTCTCGCTGGGCCGGCGCCCTTCCTGGTCGAAGGTCAACGCATCGGCCGCCTCGACCAGGTCGTCCCACGACCAGGCCTGTGCCGCCTCGGCGGGCGGCGGATCGACACCGGCGTCGGCGAACGTCTGCCGGTTGTACCACAGCAGGATGACCTCGTTCGCCGTCTGGGTGCCGAGCAGCTTGTCCTTGCCGTACCAGTAGTAGGTGTACGGGAGGCGTCGGCCCAGCTCGGGATACTTGTCGAGGTAGTGATAGAGGTTGATCAGCTTTCCCTGCTCTGCAAGGCGATACGCCATCCCGCCGCCCAGGTAGGCCACATCCGGCGTACGGTTGCTGGCGACCAGGGTGTTGAGCTTGGTCTCGTACTCCTGTGGTGTGTAGAGCGGTTCGACGCTCACGTCGGAGTTGCGGTCCTCGAACTCCTGCAGCATCTTCTCGATCGCGGTCTTCTCGAACGACGAGCCCCAGTACATGAACTGCAGGCTCGTGCCGCTCGAGCTGCCAGGGCCGCCGCAGGAGACGAGGCTGGGAACGGCCAGACCCAGAGCACCCATTCCGCCAAGGCGGAACAGGTCGCGCCTGCGCCAGGCCGTGGTGCTCATGCGTGACTCCGAGATTCAGATCGCCGACTGGCCTCGCCACCGGACTCCGTTGTAGGTCCTGCTCCGGATCGGGTGGTGCGGACGGGAAGCCAGACCCGCATCGGACCGGCATCACGGTTGTCCCAGAGGAAGTACGGAACGGCTACCGCACGCGCCTTTCTCTCACGGATCCGATCCTCCGGCGGTGTCGTGGAATACAGCTCGTCGGTCGGGGCCGACCGGGCGACCGCATTCACGTGGATGGTGACGGTCCTGCCAATTCCGGCGAGGTCGTCGAGCTCGACGGTTGTGAAGTCGGTGTCGGCCGCGAGCGCAAGGTCGTCGAGCTCGACATCGTCCTCCTGGTCGATCTGCTCGAAGCAGTAGAGCAGTGGACCGCGCTCGATCGCCGCACACCCACGAAGGGCGTCGACCCGATGATGCGGAAACACCAGGCGCGGCGACATGTCCAGCTCGAGCGTCACCACGTCGCCCGGTTCCCAGGTCCGAGCGATGCGGATGTATCCGTCGTCGCCAGCCGAGACGTCCAGATCGGAGCCACCCAGGCTCACGCGTGTCGACCTGCTCCACGCCGGGTCGCGCAGCGCCAGCGTCCATGGCTCGTTTGGCGTCTGTGTGACCGTGAAGGAAACCTTTCCGTCCCACGGGTAGTCGGTCTCCACGTTCACGTCGACGCTGCCGCTGGACAGCTCGGCACGGATCTGGCTGGACGTGAACTGGTGCACGAAGAGCGCCGCGTCGGTCGCATCGACCGTCGCGACGTAGTGGCCCAAGGACGCCACCAGACGCATGATGTTTGGCGGGCAACAGGCGCAGGAGTACCACTCGTGGCGCCGTCCCGGATCGTCGCCCTCGTAGTGGTCGTGCCGCCGCTGCAGCGGATTGACGTAGAAGAACCGGGTGCCGTCCGTCGAGGTGGATGCCGCGAAACCGTTGTAGAGCGTGCGCTCGATGAGATCGGCGTAGCGGGCCTTGCCGGTGGCCAGCAACAGACGCCAGTTCCAGTGGATGTTGGCGATTGCGGCACACGTCTCGGCGTACGCACGGTCCGGCGGCAGCTCGTACCGGTCGCCGAAGGCTTCCTGCGCGTGACGGGATCCGACACCACCGGTGATGTAGAGCTTGGTGGCGACCAGGTCTTCCCATCGACGAACGGAGCTCTCGAGCAGCGACTCGTCACCGGTCTCGAGATAGAGATCGACGATGCCGGCTTCGAGGTAGAGCGCACGAACCGCATGGCCGACCAACGTGTCGGCGTCTCGTACGGGCATGTGGTCTTGCACGTAACGCACGCTGCGTCCGCCGACGAGACCCTTGCCGCGTTCGTCGACCAGCTTGCGGGCGAGCTCGAGGTAGCGTTCGTTCCCTGTGACGCGGTAGAGCTCGACCAGCGCCGTCTCGACTTCGGGGTGCCCGTCGATTCCCGTTCGGCCGCCTTCGAGGAATACCGTGACGAGGTGGTCGGCGAACCGCTCGGCAACCTTGCGTACCTTCTCCCCTTCGCCGATCCGCGCCAATGCGACGGCAGCCTGCATCAAGTGCCCGGCGCAGTACATCTCATGGCTGTAGTGCAGCTCGGCGTACTGCTTCTCGGGCTCGACCACCTGGTAGTAGGAGTTGAGGTAGCCGTCCTCACGCTGTGCAGCTTCCAGCAGCTCACCGACCTGGTCGATGAACGCCACCAGCTCCGGACTCGTCTCGCGCCCGCACTCCCACGCCACCGCCTCGAGCTGCTTGTAGACGTCGGAGTCGGAGAACCGCGGCCCGCGGTACGACGGGCCGCTCGCGGACGAGGACGCGCCGCCGTTCTCTGCGCCCGAGGACTTGGCGAGCTCGGCCGTAAGGCGGAGGTTGTCGAGGTTGCCTGCCTTTTCGAGCTGCTCCAGCCCGAGCGGGATGCTGGCGTCTCGGTTCACGCGCTGCCACCGCGCGAGGACGCCACCGGTCAGGCGGACGTCTCGGATGCCAAGCGGCCGCTGCCTGACCCGCGCCTTCGTCGTGGGGACCGCGGGACCGCATGCCGCGCTGACAGAACGTGAGCTGGTGGATGAGGAACCGGCCATCGCGCTCCTTCCGGCTGATCACACCCGGGTGGCGCCCTCGCCACCTTTCCGATCAGCGCATGGCGAAGGAATAGGTTTTCCGCAAACTAGAGATCGGATTCGGCGGGGTCAAGGAGCCTGTCAGTCTTAGGCCACCCGGGTCGACGCAGCGAGATCTTCCGTTCGCCTTGCCAAGAGTCCGTGTGGCCTGCCGAAGACCGGCAGAGCAGAGACGTACTGGATCATTCGTACGAACCGACGTGCGAGTTATCCTGAGGCCACCACGGCCGCTGGTGAGGGAGGGAAAAGGGTTGCGCGAAGGATTGTCACGCGATGCCGAGCCCGACCTGCCCACCGCCAGCCGCACGCCGACGATCAGGGACGTCGCCGCGGCCGCCCAGGTCTCGATCGGCACCGCCTCCAAAGCGCTCAACGGCCGCGGCAAGCTGCGACCGGAAACTCGCGAGCGCGTGATCGCCGCCGCGGAGCGACTCGGTTTCCGTCCCAACGCCCTCGCCCGCGGGCTGCTGAGCGGGCGTACCTTCACTGTCGGCCTGGTGACGTCCGACAGCTTCGGCCGGTTCTGCATCCCGGTCATGCTCGGGGCCGAGGACGCTCTCGGCGCCGGCCAGATCTCGGTCTTCATGTGCGACACCCGTGACGACCCGATCCGGGAGCGCCACCACATCCAGACGCTGCTCGCCCGGCGCGTGGACGGCATCCTGGTCACCGGTCGGCGGGTCGAGCCGCGCCCGAGCATCGGGCGCGACCTGGGGGTCCCCGTCGTCTACGCGATGACCCAGTCCACCGATCCGGCGGACTTCTCGGTGATCCCCGACGACTTCGGTGGCGGGGAGCTCGCCACCAAGCACCTCCTTGCGCTCGGGCGTACGAAGATCGGCCACGTGGCTGGGCCTCGTCGGTTCCTCGCGACCCGCCAGCGCTTCGGCGGGATGTCGAAGGCCCTGGCGGAGGCGGGCCTGCAGATCGCCGGTGGAGAGGCGTACTTCGGCGAATGGAGCGAGGAGTGGGGACGGCAAGGCGCCGCCATCCTGCTCCGGGCAGAGCCGGACGTCGACGCAATCTTTTGCGGTAGCGACCAGATCGCTCGCGGAGTCGCCGAGACCTTGCGGGAAAGCGGGCGGCGGATACCGGACGACGTGGCTCTGATCGGCTTCGACAACTGGGAAGCCCTCGCGAAGGGTTGTCGACCACCCCTCACCACGATCGACATGAGCCTCGGTGAGGTTGGACGGGTCGCGGCCGAGCACCTGCTTGCCGCCATCGGCGGCGAGGCACCAGAGGGTGGTGTGAAGTCGATCCCGTGCCAGCTCGTTCCCCGCGAGTCCACCGGCCCGGCTCCGATTCGGCGCAGCTGATTGCGTCGCCTGGCCCTGTCGAAGACCAAGAAGGCTCTGGCAAGCCACGCCACCACCGGCACCATGCCGCTCAGAATCCGACAAGCACGGATCAATGCTCCCCAACTCGAGTCCAGGGCCCTGACCACACAGGATGCCACCAAACACCAGGAACAGGCGGCCGACCGTCCCGGCCGAAATGCGCTGCCTGTCTAGGGCTCGCTAGTCGAAGAAATACTGTTGCGGGTTCGATGGCATGAGCTCTGCGTGCAACCAGCCGGCCAGCGACTTGCCCGGCGTGCTGTGCAGATCGTTGTGGAAGATGCCGTACTCACCGGACCTCAGCGCGATCCCGATACAGTAGAACTGCTCAGCCGCAATGTCGAGGATCTCCCTCATCAGTTCTGCTTGTCGGCGCGTATCAGGCGTTGCGATAATCTGCCGTTCGAGTTCCATCTGCCGCTTCGTCGCCTCCGGAGGCTCCTCGGCGAGCGGGTTGTCGGGTTGCCGAAGCCAGTAATCCCAAGGGAGGGCGTACATGCTGTTCGGTCCCTGCGGCATGTAGAACATCCGGTCGAGCAGTACGCCGAGTCCGCCGTGTCCGACGTTGACACAGGCGTCGTGCTGATTCGCGAAGACGCGGCTGATGAACAGGTTGAAGTCCGCGGTCTGGATCCGTGCGTCGATACCGACTCGTTTCCAGTGTGCGATGACCAGCTCCAACGCATCGATCAGAACTACTTCACCGGCACTGACGAGCACCTGGAAACTGAACCGGCGGCCATCGGGTGCGAGCCTGATACCGTCCGAATTCTTGGTGGGCAGCACGGAGTCGAGGTGTCGTGCGGCCAGATCGGGGTCGTACTCGGTGTACTGCTTGGCCAGTCGCTCGTTGTAGAACTCGGACTCGGGTCGAGGCGCTGCCTGCCAGGGCTCACCCTGATGTTGAAAGACGACATCGATGATCTCCTGCCGGTCGATCGCGTGAGAGAGTCCTGTCCGGAAAACCTTGTTCGCGAAGACTTGACGCATCATGGGGTCGCGATGCGTGAGGTTGACCATGATGATCATCTGGTTCATCTGCTGCGGAACGGTGTCGAAGAAGTGGTATCCACCCTTCTCCCGGTTCCTTGCGAAGACCGGCTTGTTGCGCAACTGGTTGATGCTCCGGTCGACCGCATCGACTTCGCCCGCCAACACCTTGAGGACGCCTGCCTCCGGTGTGTTGATGGGTTCGTACACGATACGGTCGATGTAGGGGAGCTGGCTGCCCTCGGGATCAACCTTCCAGTAGTACGGATTGCGTTCGGCCACAAGCTGTCCCGTCACGTCTCCCACCGCGGACGTGAGGGTCCAGGCGTTGAGCACCGGAAGCTCGGGGTTCTCGGCAAGTCCAGTCTTTCCTAGGAAGAGATCCATCCAGTTGTTGAGATTCTGCTCCTTCGCCTGGCGTTCCACGGCGGGGTTGTACTTCTTGTGGAACTGCTTCAGGTAGTGGGCGGGATACTGTGTCGGTGCGCGCCCACGCAAAGTGGCCATGCTGATCAGAAACAGGCCGTGCGGCTCAGGAAACCGAAAGACCACGGTGTAGTCATCGTCGGCCTCGACAACCACGGGCCCTGACTTGGTGAGCATGGCCGCCTCGAACTCACCGGGCCAGACCGGTGTGAGCTCTTTGTTCGTCACCACATCCTCGTACCAGAAGAGTATGTCGGCGGCGGTGAACGGCTCACCGTCGGACCATTTCACCCCGGCCCGCAGCTTGAATGTGTACGTCGTACCGTCATCGCTCGCCGTGTACGACTCGGCGAGGTTCGGCATGAGCTCGTTCACGGTAAGGTCGGTCGCGCCCGGCCGCCATCGCAACAGTTGCTCGTAGCCAATGGTCGTATACAACACATAGTCGGCGGGCTCGGACCGCAACAAGGTCATGTTGAGCTCTCCGCCGTACCGACCGACCCGATCGATTGGCTGCACCGCCATGGGGTTCGCCGGGAGACGTTCCTCCACGGGTGGAAGGCTTCCCCGCTTCACAAGAGCGGCCAACTGCGGAGCTTCCTTCCCCTTTGCCGACCGCGAAAGGCCCTCGCGTCGGCCACCGGCTGGATCCGTGGACAGCAGGTCGCAGCCGGCGACCGATGCGGCGAGCATGCCGGCGCCTGCCGACACCAGCAGCTCTCGACGCCCGATGGGTTGGGGGATTTCAGGCATGTTCGACACCTCTTTCTCGGGTGAGGAGTGCCGACAGTCGGAGTCGATCCCCCCTGATCCAGACGTCGGAGTACTCGAGCGGCGTGCCATCGTGCAGGTACGTGACCTGCTCCAGATACAGAACCGGACTACCAGGGGTGACCTCGAGTGCGGCGGCCACGGTCGCGGTCGCGCCGACGGCCGCGAACGTGCGCCGACCCGACGCGAGGGTAAGGCCGTATTCGCCCTCCAGGACGTCGAAGAGCCGCTTGTGCACGAAGTCGATCCGGTCGATGCCGTCGCAGATGTCCAACCGGACATGGTTGACGAGGTAGGCGATCGGTTGATCCTGGACGAGATACCGCCGGGTCAGTCGGAACGTCGGCATCTCGCCGGCGAGATCCAGTAGTGCTCCGACCCGATCCGGTGGTGGAGACACGTCAGTTGCGAGCACGTCGGTCTGTACGGAGAGGCCCTGTCGCGCGAGCGCCTCCGACAGCGACAGCATCTCCTGAGCGATCGCAGGCTCGGGCTCGGATGCGGTGACGAACGTCCCGCGACCGTGCGTACGTGCCAGACGTCCTTCGTCGAGGAGAGTCTGCAGCGCTCGGCGAAGCGTACCCCGACTCACACCGAACTCCGCTGCCAACTCCGGTTCGGCACGCAGCTTGTAGTGCGGAGGCCACACACCCGCATCGATCCTGGCTCGGATGAGATCGGAGACCTGAGCGTGCAACGGTCGTGCGACATCGGTCCGCAGTGCGGCGTCGGTCGATGCCGCGGAGTCCGGCGAGGTGGCGCGCTCAGTACGAGCCGGATCCTCGTGCTGGTTGCGCATTCGCTGTGACAAGAGCTACTCCTGAACTCGTTCCGATGAGGTCCGCGCCCGCATCGATGAGCGCCCGCGCATGGTCTGGAGTGGAGATGCCGCCAGACGCCTTGATCTTGACGTGAGGCGGAGTTCGTTCCTTGAGGTAGCGAACGTGAGCGACCGTAGCCACCCCCACCGCCCCACTGCTCGCGTTCTTCACATGAGTCACGCCCGCCTCGATGGCGAGGGCGACGGCGAGCTCGCGCTCGTCGGGCTCGAGCAGGGGAAGCTCGAGGATCGCCTTGACGGGCACACCTGCCGCCTCGACCACGGCCGCGAGATCGGCGACGAACTCGTCGGCGAGACCGCTGCGGAGCTTGCCGATCTGCGTACCGACGTCGATCTCTTCCGCGCCAGCCGCCACCGCTGCTCGGACCTCGGCGACCCTGCCCGCCGTCGTCATCCCACCAATGGGGAAATCGACCGCGGTGGCGACCGTGACCCCGGTGCCTGACAGTCGTTCGTGGGAAAGCGCGACCCACACCGCGGGGACCATGGCGGCGTCGAAGCCGTACTCGACACACTCCGCACAGTGCCGGACGATCTGCTCGGCTCCGACGCCGGGTTCGATCAGCGTGTGTTGGATGTATCTGGCTAGGTCGGTCGTTCCCGTACGGTCGCGAGCCGAAGGTGTCGTGGTCACTGACCGCTCCTCTCCGGATCGGTCGAGATCTCGGTCCCGGCCGGAAGGTCGACCGCACAACGGAAGCCGACCGTCGAGCACCGGTCGAGCTCCGGCCAGGAAAGGATGAACTTCACGGCGAACTGGGGCGGTCGCGGGCCTCCGTCGACGTACCAGACCGAGCCGTAGGCCTGATGGTCGGCGCCTCCTTTGAGAATGCAGAACCTGGTGTGGCCGTCGGAATGCACGCTCTCGGTCCACTCCCACACCCGGCGGTTCCCGAAACCGACCCGCCCACTCTCAAGCGCGTGCTGCCATTCGTGCTCAGTGGGAAGCCTCTTGCCGGCCCAGCGTGCATAGGCGCGAGCATCGTCCAGATCGACATGGACGACCGGTAAGTGCTCAGAGCCCGGCGGCGGCGTACCGTCCTTCCAGTGCGCGAGGAATCGACAAGGCCGGACCGGGGCGTAGCCCGTTTCGCGTAGGAAGAGCGCGTACTCGGCGTTGGTGACCGGGCTAAGGTCGATGGCGTACGGTGTCAGGTCGACGGTCTGGGTCTCCTGTACGTGGTGGTGAAATGCGGGGAGGCGGCGGTTTTCGGGACGAGCCGGTCCATAGGTGCCGCACTCCCGGAATCGGAAGACCACGTCGATCTTTCGAGTAACCGCGGGAAAGGCCACCATGCCCGCTGGTGTCGTACGGGCGAGCCGGATGTCAGGCGGAGTACGCCGGATCATCGGCTCGGCGGCAAGCCGGACGACCTGGCGTCGTGGCCGCGCCGAGTCCGGCCCGAGCACTGGCGCGACGCGCGCCTGCCAGACGGCGTCCGGGGCGGAGACGAGGCATGCGATGCCATGCGGTTCGAGGTCCGCAGCGATTCGTGCGACTCCGGACTCGAGCGCGGGTTGCAGCGCCCGACCGGTGGTCAACTCGGCGTAGTGCGCACCGCCGACAGCACTGACGTCGATCAGCGGCCCCTCGACCTTCCGGTCGGAGCGGTTCACAACGGTCCACAAGCGCAGCCCGTCACGTTCCCATTCGCTCGCGTAGACGTGGTCGACCAGCGTCGGCACCAGCGGTGTCCAGCTGCCCTTGCTGAAAAGATCCGCGTACCTTCGTTGCAGCGGTGCCATGGTCTTCAGCAGCGCGCTGTCGCGGGCGTTCCAACCGTTCCAGGAGCCGAAGACGTTCTCCCACACGACGACGCCGACACCGTTCATCCAGGCGGCGTGGAGCTCATCGGTGTGGTCAGGGTCCCAGCGATGGATCAGGTGTTGCATGTGCCGCCGTTCGATCCATTTGTTCCGTAGCACGGCGGGCACCGTCTCAGTGATGTCGAACCACTGTCCCCACGACATGTGATGATCGTGTAGGTGCTCGAGCGGAAGATGCCCTTCCGACTCGAAGACCACCCCAGCCTTGCGCGCATCCACCTTGGACCGCAGGGCTTCGCCCTCGCTCATCGTGTCGAGGAAGATCCCGTCGGCGTCGATGGCTTCCACCAACCAGGCGAGAACGTCGGCGTCGCCGACTTGCTCACGTCGCGTGCCGACGTCCCAGGGGTTGTAGTCGACGAAGACCCGTACGCCGTTCGCATGAAGCCGTTCGCTCACCTCCCTCAGGGTCGCGAGGCCACCTGGAACGTAGCGGTAGAAGTCGAACTGGTTCAGCTCGTCGACACCGATCCGCGGATAGGCGTGCCACAGCACCACGGCGTCGTAGCCACCGAACTGCTCCTCCCCCCGTCTCAGATAGGACTCGACGGTGAAGCGTCCAGTCGTACTGTCGTAGAACTCGGAGTCCCAGAGCATCACGAGCGCACTGGTGAAACACGAGGAAGACCAGGAGAACTCCGCACGGTCGTAGAGTCCGCCGTCGTAGCCCAGCTGATCGCGGGTTGTCTCGGCCCAGCGATGCAATGCCAACCGCCACTCCGGCCAGAGCTCCGGGTCGGTGGGCGGACGGATGACGCCATGACCGAAGACGAGTTCCATGAGCCTCACCTTTCGACAGCTTCGTGCGCTGGATCGATCGACGTACGCCATCCGTCGAGGGCGGCGTCGAGCTGCTCGCGCGTGGGAAGGGCAGGGATCACTCCGGTGCGACCCACCACGTGCGTGCCGGCAGCGAGAGCGGTGGCGACGGCGGAGGTGAGTGGCCTTTTCTCAGCGAGCTCGACGGCAAGTGCTGCCGTGAAGGCGTCGCCTGCACCTGTGGTGTCGACGACCCTGGACGGCGTGGGTGCCGGATGCCGCCACCGGTCGTATCCGTCGTCGACGAGCGCGCCGTCGGACCCGAGAGTCAGGACCACAACGCCCGTGAAGAAGGTACGAAGCCGGTCCACCAGCAGGCGGGGATCGTCCTCGCTCCGCATGCCGGTCAAGGTCGCAGCCTCGAGTCGGTTGGGTGTGGCGACATCGACGAGAGGCCAGACCTCCGGTGGCAGGTCGGCCGCCGGAGCCGGGTTCAGAATCGTCAAAGCTCCTGCATCCCGGGCGAGCTCGAGCACGGCGACAGCGACGTGGGTTGGAATCTCGAGCGATACCACGCACGCGTCGGCACGCTCCAGGATCGGCTCCAGTGCTGCCACGTCCGAGACAGTCAGCTCCTCGAGCGCTCCCGGCGCGACGATGATCCGGTTCTCGCCGGTGGCATCGACCAGGATCGTCCCAACCATCGTGGGGAGCGAACCCGTCCTCACCGCCTGCGTCCCGACGCCTTCACGGCGCCACAGCTCACGTCCGGCTTCGCCAAAGTCGTCCGCGCCCACGCAGGTGAACAACTCGACCTCAGCACCGAGGCGCCTCGCCGCAACCGCCTGGTTCGATCCTTTGCCGCCTGGACCCGACTGGAAGCGTCCTCCGGTCACGGTTTCGCCGGGCTCGGGGAACCGGGGCGACAGCATGGTCAGTCCCATGCCGTACCCGCCGGCTACCACGATGCTCGGCATGGGCCCTCCTAGATGTCTATGGACATCTATGGACATCTAGGTGCGCATTGTCAATGCTCTGTCGGGTACCGAATGTGGACAGTGGACGACGAAGCCCTGGTCAGGAGCTACGAGTCCACGCTCTTGAGGTCGACGACGAAGACGAGTGGGGAGTTGGCCGGGATCTTGTCGTTCCCCTCCGCGCCATAGCCCAACGAGGCCGGCAGGATCAGGATGCGCCGTCCACCCTCCCGCATCGGTGGGATGCCCTTGGCGCCGCCAATCCCCTGGGAGAAGCCCTTGACGACCCCGGTCAGGGGGAACTGCGCGGGCTCGCCACGGCTCCACGACGAGTCGAACTCCTTGCCGTCCTTGTAGAGCACACCGACGTAGTGGACGGTCACGGTGGACGTCGGTGAAGCGGGCTTGCCCTTCCCGACGACAAGGTCCTTGTACTCCAACTTCGTGGGGGGCTTGGACGACTTGGACGTGACCCGAGGCATACCCTTCAGGTCACGAGCGCCTGCGACGGTCACGCCACGGAACTTGACCGCTGGCCCCGTCGCCGTCGGCGCCGGTGTCGGCGTCACAGGCTCGGATGTTGTGGCAGGCGTGCTCTCGCTCTCGGCCGCAGTCATCGTGTCGGACCTGTCGGTCAAGGCGATCACCACGATGGCGGCGATCGCAAGCACCACAGCGGTCGTACCAGCGATGGTGGCGATCAAGATCCGCCGGCGTCGTGCCGCCTCTCGCTGCTGGATCAGAAGCAGCTGCCGCTGCCGTTCGCGTCGAGCCGCTTCTCGGCGCTTCCGCTTGGACGCCACACCATCCTCCCCTCAAGACGAGCGCTTCCAAGGGGGCAGCCAGGACGCGGCGGCAAGTTTAGAGGCAGTAGCTGGGCAGGCTCGGGAAGAGGCACACGGCGATGACCAGACCTCGAACTCGCCCACGGAATCCGTACGACACCGACGTCAGCTCATCGCGTCGTACCAGGACCGTGGATGCGCGGCCAACCGTCCCGCTCCCAGACGATGCGCCGCAGCCCGAGCCGGAAGTCGCCGTTCGCGTTTCCGTCGTAGTAGTGGTGTGCGACGATCCCACCGAACACCGACTGGCCACCCGGCCCGAACATGGATCCCCGTTCGGACAGGATGACCGTGCCGCCCCCATGCGCGAGCGGCGTGCCAAGCCGGTCATGGTAGGGCCCGGTGACGTTCCGGGAACGACCAACGGCGATCTTGTACGTGCTCTCGACGCCACGACAGCAGAAGTCGAACGACACGAAGAGGTAGTACCACCCGCGGTGCCGCACGATCGCCGGCGCCTCGACGGCGTTCGGCGGGACATGCCGATCGGCCAACCGCAACGGCTCGCCCTGCCCCGCCACGGGTTTGCCGCTCGGCCAGCTCAACTGCACCATCCGGATGCCACTCCAGAACGAACCGAAGGCCATCCACGGCGTGCCGTCCTCGTCCTCGACGATGGCAGGATCGATCGCGTTGTAGTCGTTCTCAGGTACGGACTCGAAGACCAAGCCTCGGTCCACCCACTTGTAGTCGGGGTCACGAGGATCGAGGGTCGTGTTGGTCGCAAGACCGATGACCGAGCGGTTCGAGCCGAACGTCGAACCCACGTAGTAGAGGTAGTAGACCCCATCATGCCGGTAGATCTCCGGTGCCCAGATGTTGGAGACGCCGGGCACCTTCTCTCGTACCCACGCGGGAATCTCGTCGAAGACCGTGCCGACGAAGGTCCACGAGGTGAGGTTGTCCGACCGGCGGATCTGGACGTTCCCGCCACCTACCTGGGGGTCACCGGTCGAGAAGACGTACCAGTCGCCGCCGGGCTCCCGAATGAGCGCCGGGTCGTGGGTACGGATGTCGCCCGTGAGCTCCGCGGGCGGGACGACTCCGGCAGCCGGGCCGCCGCTCGTGACCGCCGTGGCCGGAGGGTTCGGCCGGGCCGGTTGGGCAGGGGTTGATCCGGTGGGGATCGATCCGGTTGGTATGACTGCGGCAAGCAACGCCAGCGCGGCGGCCGTGACGGCTTTCACGCTTTCCGCCTCCTTTGGCCCACGAGGTTCAGTCGCCGGGCAGCAGCAGAACCTTCCGCAAGTCGGCTGGGCGCTCGGCCAGTGTCTGCAGCGCCGACGCGACCTCGTTCACGGTGAACCTGTGGCTGATCAATGGTTGAAGGTCAAGGAGCCCAGAGTTGAACATGCTCACGACCTGTTCCCACGCCGCCGCGGAAGCTCCGAAGATTCCTTGCACGGTCAGATGCTTGAGCGCGATCTCGGTGAGGTTCCCGTCGGCCGGACCGGCAGGGATCCCCTCCAGTACGACGGTCCCGCCGCGCCGGGCAGCCGCCAGCGCAATCCCCGCCGACGACGTGCGTGTGCCCGCCTCGAACACCACATCGGCCTCGCATGTCCACCCGGGCTCGGAGGCTTCGGCGACGCTCACGCACCGCGTCACCCCCCACTGCTTGGCGAGCTCGCGTCCGCTCGGGCTGTCGCCGATCAGCACCAGCTCGGAGGGGTTGTACGCCGCGAGGATCTGGCAGGCGACGAGGCTCAGGGTTCCCGTACCGACGACGGCAGCACGCGCCCCGACCAGCGGGCGTGCCGAGCGGATGCCCTCCACGACGCATGCCGAGGGCTCCAGGAGAGCTGCGGCCTCGAGGTCGGCGTCGGGGCGGAGCCGATGCACCAACCGGGCAGGGACGGTCACGTAACCGCTGAAGGCGCCAGGGTGGGTGAACCCGGTCTCGGCGTACCCCGCCTCACAGAGGTTCGTCGCGCCCTCACGACAGCGTGGGCAACGACCACAACTGCGGAAGCCCTGGGCGACCACGCGGTCGCCGACCTGCAAAGGCTCGCCACGTCCCGCTGCATCGGCGGTGGCAGACTGCGCGACGTTCTCACCTACCGCAGCGATCGTGCCGGCCCACTCATGTCCAGGGACGACGGGATAGCGCACGTAGGGGGCAGGCCTGGTGCCTTCGAAGAGCTCGACGTCGCTACCGCAGATCCCCGCTGCGCCAACCCGCACCAGCACCTCGTCCGGCCTCGGCGGCGTCACGGGCAGGTCTTCGACGGCGAACTCATGGGGCTTGCGGACCACTACCGATGGCGTGTGCGTCGGAATCTGGCCCATCATCACCCTCCCCGGCAATGATCACGGTAGGTACGTCTTTCGCACCGGACAGGGCCTACTCGCCTCTGCCGGATGTCACTCGCCTCGAGCGGCCGGGCTGGTTGCCGGACCGGGTGCCCGGACTGCCCGACAGGTTGCTGGCGGAGCCGCCGGATCTGCTGGACGAACGACGGGACGGCTTGCCCTGACCGCCGGCCTGGATGGGCTGCCTGCCGGCCGGACTGCTGGTCGCGCGCACGGTCAGCCTCGGCGGGAGCCACGTCGCGGGCGACACCTCCCGGCCATCGAGCTTCGCCATCACGAGCTCGACCGCCTGCCGGCCCACGTCGTCTGCCGGCAGGGCGACACACGACACTTCCAACCGGGCCGCGAGCTCGTCCGGGCAGATCGCGACCACCGACACGTCGGCCGGGACCCGCTTCCCGCCGTCGCGAAGCGCCGCCAGCACCGACTCCAGGATCGACTCGTTGTGGACGATCAGCCCGTCCAGGCCAGGCTCGGCTTCGAACAGCTCGCCGATCGCCCGATACGCCGCGTCGCGGGTCGGCTCACAGGCTTTGGTGCGTACGACAACACCTCGCTGCTCGGCCGCCGCCATCACACCCTCGGCCACCCGGCTGGCGAAACCCGTGCGGCGTTCGTAGACCGCAGGCGGGCTCCCGAGCAGGGCCAGCTTCCGACGGCCGAACTCAGCCAGATGATCGACGCACATCCGCCCGGCGGCGACGAAGTCCAGATCGATACAGGTGAGGCCCTCCGCTTCGGCGGGAAACCCGATGAGGACGCACGGGGTGCGCAGCTCCCGTACCACCGGCACACGGACGTCATCGAGCTCGATGTCCATCATGATGATCGCGTCGGCGAGGGAGCTCGCCTCGACCCGGCGAAGGCCGCGTTCACCCTCGTCCTGGGTCAGGAGGAGGACGTCGTGGTCGAAGTCCCGGGCTCGCGCGACGACCGCCGCGACGAACTGCATCAGGACGGGGACGTGGACACCCACCCGGAGTGGGACCACCAGCGCGATGACATTGCTCCGCTTGCTGGCGAGCGCCCGCGCGCCAGCGTGCGGGTGATAGCCGAGCGCCTTGATGCTCTCGTGGACCCGGCGTTGGGTTTCGGGAGAAATCGGACGCTTGCCACTGAGAACGTACGACACAGTGCTTGCCGACACGTTCGCGTGGCGCGCGACGTCAACGATCCCAACCATGAGCTCTCCGGAATGCCCGTCATTATTGCATGGGCAAGCCAGCCCGATAGGTCCTCGAAGTGGCCGTACGCAGCCAACTCTCGGCCGATCAACGTCGACCCGATCAGCTCCGTTGCCCAGGCCGCAGCAGCCACAACGTCGTGACCGCCATGCAGAGCAGGCAGCCCGCACCAACCACTGCGAGACCGACCATGGAGACGGCGGTTCCGAAGATCGCGAGGCCGACCGGCGTCATCGCGGTCGACGTGACGGTGACGACGCTCTGCACCCGGCCGAGAACGTCGGGTCGCGTCTCCGACAGCAAGACACCGCTCAGGATGGCGTTGCAGGGGCCGACGCAGAACGACCACCACGCAGCGGCGGCGCAGACGACTCCGACGTCCGTACCGAAGATCAAGCCGGCGAATCCGGGCAGGCCAGCGCACACCCAGAGCCCGAGGGCCTGCCGCGGCCGGTGGGTCTGCGCCACGACCGTGCCCAGCAGGCCACCGACGATCAGGCCACCCGCGAGACATCCCGACACCAAGCCGTACCCGGAGGGACCCCACCCCTCCTGCTGGGCCTTGAGTACGACACCGACGCTCTCGACCGGGATCACCACCATGTTGAGCACCAGGGTGACGATGGCGAGGCTGCGAATCAGGTCGTGGCCGACCACGTAACGAAGTCCGTGTCGCAGCGCCTGACCGACGCCGGTTATCCCCTCCGGCCGGGCGATGCTGAACCGCGGCCGGACGAGTAGCAGGATGCCGTAGCAGAGCAGGAACGTGGCGCCGTTGACGAAGGCCGCCAGAGCGAAGCCGCCAAGCGCCACGACGACTCCGCCGAGGCTCCGTCCCGCCACCTCCGCGATGCTGCGGCAGAACTGCCGGATGGCGGCTCCTCTGGCGAGCAGGTCTCGCGGGAGGATGGCCGCAAGGTAGCTGTTGGCCGCCGGCAGGTAGAACGCATCGATGGTGCCGAACGCCAGGCCGAGCGCGATGAGGAGCGCCGCGCTCGGTGCGGCGCCATCCGCGGTGAGGGCCGCACCGATCAACGCCGTCACCGCGGCCAGCGCATCGGCGGCCAGCATGATCCGGCGTGGTCCGCGCAGGTCGGCCATCGCCCCGCCAAGCAGCATGAACACCGCACGCGGAATGCCGGTAGCCGCGAGCACGATGCCGGTGAGCGCCGGGTCACCCAGCATGGCGGCCGACCAACCGACACCGATCAGCCACACGTTGTCACCGATGTAGCTCGCGGTACGGGCGGCGACATAGCCGATGAACCGAGCGTCGTTCCGCAGCCAGTGCCTGACTGCTACGGCGCCCTGGTCATGTCGCGGCGGACGCGAAGCTCTCACTCCCTTACGCCGCCCGCCGTTGTGGGCGGGCGGTCCAGGTTCCGTGTCCCGTGTCTGGGACGGCTCATCCGATGGACTGCGTCACAGTATGCGAGTCCTCGTACACGAAACGCCAGGGGCCCCGGGCATGGAGGTCGGTGCGGACACCACGTGACTTCCAGTCACTCTCGGACGCTGCTGAAACCGGACACCTCCCGAGGCAGCCGTCCGATTTCGCCTTCGTTGATCAACTTCTCGCCGCCTGCGCGTCTATGCTTCCTGCAGTAGGCGACGTGGACGTGGAGGAGTACGCATGGCCGCGCAGGCGACGGACGTTGAGCACAACGGTCGGAAGCCGCTTCGGAGCCGGGCCTGGTTCGGCGCCACCGGGCGTACCGGCATGGCGCACCGGTCGTGGATGCGCAACCAAGGCTTCGGTCCCGAGGTCTTCGATGGACGGCCGGTGATCGGCATCGCCACCACCTGGTCCGAGCTCGCCCCCTGCAACGCGCATCTGCACCGGGTCGCGGAGGCAGTCAAGCGCGGCGTGTGGCAGGCCGGCGGTTTCCCCCTGGAGTTCCCGGCCCTCGCACTCGGCGAAAGCCTGTTGCGGCCGACGGCGATGTTCTACCGCAACCTGCTCGCCATGGAGGCCGAGGAGCTCATGCGCGCCAATCCGCTGGACGGCGTCGTGCTGCTCTCCGGCTGCGACAAGACCACTCCCGGCTTGCTGATGGCCGCGTCGTCCGTCGACCTTCCCGCCATCATGGTGACCGGCGGGCCGATGCTCAACGGCAAGTACCGCGGTCAGGACATCGGCTCGGGCACGCACGTGTGGAAGTTCGAAGCCGATCTCAAGACCGGCGCGATGACCCAGGAGGAGTGCTACTTCGCCGAGGGCTGCATGTCCCGCTCCAACGGCCACTGCATGACGATGGGCACCGCGTCGACCATGGCGTGCGTGGCCGAGGCGCTGGGCATGCAGCTGCCGGGCTCGGCGACCTGGCCCGCGGTGGACGCACGACGCTACGAGGTCGCGCAGCGTGCCGGGCAACGCATCGTCCAGATGGTGCACGACGACCTGCGGCCGAGCCAGATCATGACCCGGCAGGCCTTCGAGAACGCGATCCGTACGAACGCCGCGATCGGCGGCTCCACCAATGCGATCGTGCACCTGCTCGCGCTCGCCGGGCGGCTCGGTGTGCCGCTCACGCTCGACGACTTCGACGAGCTCGCCCGTCCCGTGCCGACGCTCGTGAACCTCATGCCCTCGGGGAAGTACCTCATGGAGGACTTCTGTTACGCCGGCGGGCTTCCGGTCGTGATGCGGCAGCTGGTCGAGGGCGGGCTGCTGCACGGCGACCACGTCACGGTGACTGGTCGTACGGTCGCCGAGAACTACGCCGACGCCGAGTGCTACAACCGCGACGTCATCTACTCGCTCGACGAACCGTTCCAGCCGCCAGGCAGCGGCACGGTCGTGCTCCGTGGGAACCTCGCGCCGAACGGCGCCGTCATCAAGCAGTCCGCGGCTTCCCCGCACCTGCTCAAGCACGAAGGCCGCGCCGTCGTCTTCGACTCACCGGAGGAGTACCACGCCGTCTCCGACGAGCTCGACGTCGACGCCTCGGACGTCTTGGTGATCCGGTACGCAGGACCCAAGGGCTATCCAGGGATGCCCGAGGTCTCCAACGTTCCGCTGCCGACCAAGCTGCTGAAGGCCGGCGTCACCGACATGGTCCGGATCTGCGACGGGCGGATGAGCGGGACCGGCTACGGCACGGTGGTGCTGCACGTGTCGCCCGAGGCCGCCGTCGGTGGACCACTCGCGCTGGTGCAGACCGGTGACCGGATCATCCTCGACGTACCGGCGCGGACTCTGAGCATCGACGTCTCGGACGAAGAGCTCGAGCGGCGCCGAGCGGCCTGGACGCCGCCTCCGCAGCGGTACACCAGCGGGTACGCCTGGCTCTACACCCAGCACGTGACCCAGGCCCACGAAGGCGTCGACTTCGACTTCCTGCGTGGAGCACGCGGGCACGAGGTGCCGCGGGAATCCCACTGATCGGGGCGAGCTGCCGGCTCAGCGTCGGAGGAGCCAGGAGGCTTTCCAGATCAGCCATGCCATGACGGCGAACGGGAGCGTGGGGACAGCGAGGATCACCGGCACGGACGCCGCGTACGCCGCCTCGCGGGGCAGGAATGCCATGCCCAGCAGGCTGAGGCTCATGACGACGAACCCGATCCCCAGCACACGCTCCCTGCCACGAAGCCGTCGCGGCAGGCCTCGCAGGTGCCGACGAACTCCTGCTGGCAGGCGCCGCACGACGAGCCAGGTGCCTCCGTCACACAAGAGGATCACCACGAGCCCCGTCAACGTTCGGGGCCACCATGCGGGGACAGCACCCACCTCCTCGTTGACGAGCAGCACCCCCAGAACGAGTCCACCGATCACCTTCGCTATCAGCACCCGCACGAGGACCCACACGGCCAAGGCGTCGAGGTTGTCGCGCAACACGGGCTCGTGCGGGTTCCCGCGCAACGCCGTGACCAGCAGGCCCAGGCCACGGTCTGGCCGCCCCCGATCGACGTCCGTCGCCGCGAGGTTGTTGAGCGCCAGGACGTGCCCGGGATCGAGCTCGAGCGCCCGCAGGTACGCTGCCCGCTCCTCACGCCGCCGACCTCGAGCACTGCAGGCAACGCCCAGGGCCACGTGGGCGTTCGCCTCCTCTGGCGCGAGCTCGACCGCGCGTTTCGCCACCGGGTACGCCTGCCGCTTCTGCCACCGGGTGGCGAGCAGCGCCGTCGCCAGCTCCACGTGAGGTTCCCAGGCGTCGGGCGCCAGACGCACCGCCTCGCGGGCGGCCGCCACGGCCTCGCGAATCCGGCCGAGCTCGCGCAGCGCGCAGCTGCGCAGACGATGCGGCCACTCGTCCTGCGGCGTGAGGCGGGCGGCCGCACTCGCGGCCTGCTCGGCGGCCTCGGGCTGGTCGAGCCGGAGCTGGCAAAGGGCCGTGAGGCACAACGCGGCGGCGTCGTCAGGCACGCTCGCCACATGCGCGCTCAGCAGCCGCAGCGCCTCGCCGGGCCGACCCACGTCGAGCAGCGCGCGTGCCCGCTCCAGGACAGCCACGTGCTCCAGTCCACCGTCGGCGCTGGATCGGCTGGTCGTACTCACAGCATCCGACGCTTCTTCATGTAGGCCGCCAAGTCGTCGTACATTCCGCCCTCGTTGGCGAAGAGCACGACGTTGCGTGCGCTGTCGAACCACGGCCCGGTCGACGGACGGACCTCCTTCAAGGCGTTCTCGAAGTCCCGCATCTCGATCATGCGGACGTCTCCCGTGCGGGCCGAGTCGAGCAGGGCGGCCTCCGCCGCACTCTCGCAGAGGTGAGCGAGGTCGGCGCCGGAGAACCCGTCGGTCTGCTTGGCGAGCCGGCGGACGTCGATCCCCGCGATGGGCCGGTCGCGCAGGTGGTATCGCAGGATCGCCTCGCGGGCCGGCTCGTCCGGGGGCAGCACCAGCAACGTACGATCGAGTCGACCCGGACGACGCAGCGCCGGATCGACGTCCCAAGGCTGGTTGGTCGCGCCGAGCACGAAGACACCCTCGTTGCTCGCGTCCAGGCCGTCCAGCTCCTGCAGGAGCTGGTTCACGGTCGAACGTGCGGCCGACACTCGCATGTGGGTGCGTTTCCGGCCGAGCGCGTCGAGCTCGTCGATGACGACGACGCACGGCGCATTCCGGCGGGCGGTCTCGAAGAGGGCATGGAGGTTGCGCTCGCTGCTGCCGATCCACATGTCGAGGACATCGACGAGCGAGATGCTCACGACGTTCGCCCCGAGCTCTCCCGCGATCGCCCGGGCAAGGAACGTCTTGCCACATCCGGGCGGGCCGTAGAGCAGCAGTCCGCCACGCAGACTCTTGCCGTACAGCTTGCGCAGCTGAGGGTTTCGCATCGGGGCGAGGAACGCCGCTTCGAGCCGGGCCTTGACCTCGACCATTCCGCCGACGTCACGAAGCCGTACGGTCGACCGCTCGACGTCGTATGCCGGCTCGTCGTCGGCGTCCGCATCGGCGACCTCACCGTCGGAGTCGACGAACATCGGAGGTACGACGTCGGCGACGTCACGCTCGGCCTGGTTCCAGTCGAAGCCTTCCTCGTCGTTCGATTCGTCGCCTTCCCGCCTGTCTGCGGTCTCGGCAGTCTCAGCACCAGTCGAGCCGTCAGTCTCAGGACCAGTCGTGCCGTCCTCGTCGCGTTCATCGCCGCGAGGTGGCGGGTTGGCCTCGTCCGCACCGATCGCCCGGGCCATGAGCTCGCGCGCGTCCGCAGAGGTGGGATCGCGCTGCAGCGCGGCAGCTGCATGGTGGACCGCCTCCGCCACCTCACCGGCGGAAAGCAGCAGGTCGGCTAGATGGCAGCGCAGCGGTATGTCGTCAGGGGACGCCTCGACGGCCCGACGCAAGCTCTCCAACAGGCTCGACTGATCCACGGGATCATGCTGCCATGACCGTATCTCCCACTCGAAGTCCTCGCCGAACGCCTCGTCGGCGTGACGGGCACCCATCGCTCACCGGTCGCCCGGGCTCGCTCGACCAACGCCATCTCGATGACCGGCGCTCGCCGCTCTGCGCGACGCAAGCCTCCCGCTCGCCGGCGGTGAGGCGCGAGCGTGGACATGAAACCTCGAGGACGTGGGCGCGCTGCCGGGCGGTTTTCGCCGCGCTGGATGGTTCGCCGCGCTGGAGGTGTCGAGGCGCTTCCCCGCCGGATCGTGATCCGGGGCTCGACTGCCCCGCTCGACTGACGAACGCGCCTGACAAACCCGACTCACGAACCAGCGCCGCGCCGCTAGACTGGTCGGCCTTGTCTCGACCGGCGCGGGGTGATCCACGGCCGCAACGACGGACGTCGGGTGAGGGCGGGGCGGCATGCCGGGAACACTGCGCCAGACCGGCCGCTTCGCGCAGCTCGCGGTGCGCACGAGCCCCGGCTTGTCGTTCGTCACCGTCGGAGCCTTCGTCGTCGCCGGCCTGGCGCCGTTGGCCATGGTCGGCGCCATCGGCGTCGTCGTCGACCAGGTCCTCCTGATCGTGCGCGGTGAGGCATCGGCGGACGCTAGTCACGTCGCCCTCGGCTGGGCAATCGCGGTGGCCGGCTGCTTCGTCCTGCACCAAGCGGCGACCGCCGTGCAAGGCGCGGCCGCCACTGCCTTGGGCGAACGCATCGACGCGCGCTTGCAACGTGACCTGATGCGCGCAGCCATGCGACCGCACCACATCAGCCACCTGGAGGATCCCGCGGCCGTCGACCTCATCTCCGTCAGCAGGCAGAGCTTCCACTCGACCTGGCTGCGAAGGGTCGCTTGACGACCACGCTCAGCGGGTTGCTGTCCGGCTGGGTAGGGCTTCTCGGCGCCTGCGCCATCGTCGCGCGATTCCATGTCCTCGCCGGAGCGGCGTTGCTCGCAGCAGCCTGGTGGATGGCGTACGAAGACAAGAGGGCATCTCGGATCGAGGCGTCGCACCACCGCGGCAGCACGGAGCTGTCCCGACGCACGGAATACTTCTACGAGCTCGGCGTCAGCCCACCCGCCGCCAAGGAGGTGCGGGTCTTCGGGCTTGCGGGATTTCTTCGCGACCGGCACGATCCGGATGCGCGAGCGCAGCATCATGGTGTTGCAGCGGCGGTTGCTCACACTCGCGACGAACGTTCCCGGCTTGCAGCACTTCGAGCGGCCGGACTTCTGGGATCGCGTGCAGCTTCTCAAGCAGAGCGCGCACGACCTGGTCATGGGCCTCTCGAGCGCTTTCCTCGGACCGCTGCTCGTCGGGCAGCTTCTCGTCGCCTCCGGCCTGCTCGCGTCCTTGCAGCCCGCTCTGCTTCTGGTGCCGTTTCTGGCGATTCCCGCCGCCTGGTTGAACGGTCGCGCGGAAGGCCTGCACCAGAAGGCGGACACTCGGACGGCTGAGAAGCGTCGTACGACGCACCACCTTGCGGACCTCGCGACGAGCGCGAGCGCTGCCGCAGAGATCCGGCTCTACGGCCTGCAATCCGAGCTGCTCGACCGGCATCAAAGAGCGAGCCAGGACGTGCATCGCATCGTCGAGTCCGCCTGGTTCCGAGCAGCGGCCATCAAGGCGGTCGGCTGGCTCTGCTTCGCGCTGGTCTACGGCATCGCCATCGTGGTCGTGGTGCTCGAGGCCATCGCTGGCCGCACCACACCTGGCGACGTGGCGCTCACCCTCGGTCTGGTCACGGCTGTCGTTGCTGCCAGCAGCCAGGTGTCCAGCCTCGCTGGCTCCGTGTTGCGGGTGCGTACGACGGTCGAGCACTACCAGTGGCTGGAAAGCTCCGTTGCACACAAGCGTTCTGAGGTTCCACCGCCTGCACGGCTGCGCACCGGGATCGAGCTCGACCAGGTGACGTTCGGCTATGCCGGGTCGGAACGGCCTTCGCTCGTGGACGTTTCGCTGCAGCTTCCGGCCGGCTCGATCGTCGCCCTCGTGGGCGAGAACGGCGCCGGCAAGACGACGTTGGTCAAGCTGCTGTGTGGAATGTACGAGCCGACGAAGGGCCGGGTCCTTCTCGATGGCGTCGACCTCACGACCGTCGACCTGGAGGAGTATCGGCGTCGCATCACGGCCGGTTTCCAGGACTTCATGCGTTTCGAGCTGCCGGTCCGGGAGACCGTCGGCATCGCCGACACGTCGCGCATCCACGACGAGGAGGCCGCGCAAGCCGCGCTTGCCAAGGCGAGTGCGGATTTCGTGGAGCGGCTACCGGCCGGACTTGACACCATGCTGGGTACAGCATGGCAGGGCGGCGTCGAGTTGTCCGGTGGCGAGTGGCAGAAGCTCGCCCTCGCCCGCACCTTCTTCCGTACTCGCCCGCTGCTCACCGTGCTCGACGAGCCGACCGCCTCGCTCGATCCACAGACCGAACACGCGCTGTTCGAGCAGATCGCTGCCGAGCATCGTGCTGCCGACGGCAGCCAGATCACCCTGCTGATCTCCCACCGGTTCTCCACCGTCCGTATGGCCGATCTCATCGTCGTGCTCGATCGCGGTCGGGTCATCGAGCAGGGCAGCCATGCCGATCTTGTGAGTCGCGGCGGCCTGTACGCCGAGCTCTACGAGCTGCAGTCACAGGCGTACCGATGAATCAGTAGCGCCAGCGTTGCGGATCGGGCGGATAGGTCTGGTCGGCCTCAGCCGGATCGGTGCTGGGCAGCCAGGACGGCCGCTGCGAACGCTGCCGTGGCGGAGCGCCAGATGGTCGTTGTCCCGACCAGCTCGGGCTCGCTGCGGAACGCGGCGGTTGCGAGTAGGACGAGCGTTGGCTGCGCGAGCTCGGTGGTTGTGCCGACGAGTTGGTCGGGTACGACGGCCGCGTGCTCGAGGCGCCCGGCGGTTGGGCGCGCCCGGTCGATGACGCACCTCGTCCAGGCTGGCTTCGCGGGTGGTAGCCGTTCAGCTGGGCGTAGCCCGGCTGCTGGTGTCCAGGTGGCCAGGAACCATTGCGTGCGCTGCCATTCCACTGCCCACCGTGGGAACCGCGAAAATCGCGGCCACGCCCCCAGGCTCCGGCTCCCCCTTGCTGATGGCCGGGCATACCAGGTCCTCGCTGCCCCCACTCTCCGTGAAACGGCCTGGTACGGGCCGCGCCCGGAAGGGCAGACGGTCGCGGGCCCCAGCCATAGCCGGCTCCCGCGCCACCCGCGGCGTAGGTGGAGCGATGCCGCGGGGGCACGGCGCGACGCAACGTGGGCATCACGACCCGTTCCACTTCCTCGACCGGCTCGTCGGATTCCGCGCTGCGGCGACGGGCGGCGAGCACCGCGAGGAGCGTCCCCAGCAGCGCGACAATGCCCGAGGCAATGAGCATCTTCACAAGATCGGACTGGAGTGAGCGAGCAAACGTTTCATATCCAGCCAGTGCGAGAGAGCGCGAGGAATCGGAGTCGAGCTCGGCGAGAACGCGGTTCTCCACCATGTCGAGGGCGGCCAGGTCGCCCAGCGCCACGAGCATCATCCCGACTCCCGCGAACGCCACCGTCCACCATCGGCGTCGCGACACGATCACAGCTAGTGCCAACAGCACGATGCTGGGCACCGGGACCAGTGGCGCAGTGTCAGCGACAAACTGCGAGACGTCGCGCGCCCGGACGACGGACGGGTGATCCACGAGGACGACGCGGCTCGATTCCTCGGGGAGTTCGGCGGGCAGTTCGACCCCCTCGGCGCTGAGCTCTTGTCGTATCGGCCCCAGCAACGTGGAGACGTCGACCGCGACCTCGGTGCCACGTCCGCTCAGCACCGCATCGCGTGCCTTCAGGTTCGCCGAGACCCAGAGCTTGGTGACTTCCGGTGTGCTCAGCGCCAGAGGGATCTGCTCCTGCAACGTGCCGGTGACCCCAGGCGACACCGGCCGACCGGAGGCTTCGAGGGCATCCAGCAGCAGGTCGACGACCGCCTGTTGCACATCGGGATGGCTCGGCAGCGCGCTCACGGTCTCGACGTACGCGTCGGTGTGGAGCTGGGCGTCCAGCCACCGAACGGGGACGATGAAAGCAGCAGCAGCGCAGCTCAGAAGGACGAGCAGGCCGGACACCACCCTACGCATACCGACCCCTTACGCGCCGCTTTGTCCCGATTTGACCCGCCTGGGCATCTTAGCCCGCTATGGGCCAATCGGGCGGGTACGGTACGTGTAACGAGCCAGCCCGCTTCGGGGTGACGGCCAAACCTGTCACATGTCGATCAGCTGCTGCCGTGGACCGGCTGACACCGAATTCGCCCCGGCCTTCCGCAGGCGGTTCATCACCGGCCAACTCACAAGGCCGATGAGCAGCCCGACACCTAGCGCAGCCAATCCAGTCCACGGCTCCCCGTCATCTTTCTCGCTGGCCGCTCGGCTCACGCCGACATTCCTGTCCGCCGCGGGAACCGCGGTGTCTTGCGACGAGTTCTCTGAACCGGTGGTCGGAGCCGAGTTGTCGACAGCATTGCCCGCTGGCTCGCCGTCGAAACCGCGGTCGGGAGCGTCACCCGTCTCATCGCCCACCATCCCCCAGCTAGCCAGCAAAGCGAGCAGCGCTTTCGGCTTGGGCGACCTGTGCCAGATCGACCGCGCATCCGGTCTGAACTCACCTTGCAAGTCCGTCTGGACGGTGTTGATCCACACCTCGTCACCGCCCTCGACGAAAACCCGGTCGACCCGCCAGACCCCGACGTCGTGCCACAGCCACGTGACGTTGATGTACTGCCCTCCCGGACCCAGCTCACGGTCCGGCGCGCCCCTCTCGCGAACCGGTGCCGGGTCGAGGGCCTGAAGCAAGATGTCGTACTCCTTCATGGAGAAGTACGCCGATGCTGTGATCTGCCGCTCCCGCGACACGATGAGAACACTCGTCGGTCCGCCGGCCGCGGCTTGCCTGGTGTCCGCGAGCAGTAGTCCCGACACTGCCGCGAATACGGCGAGGACGAGAACAACACCGCGAACGGTCCAGAGCTCGTAGGCTCGTCTGAGGTACGCCGTGCTGACATGTGACATGCGGTGCTCCTTTGGATCTCGAGCCGCCGAGCGATCACCTCCGGTACACCGCGGACGGCATACGGGTTCTCGCCGACGGAGAGGAAGATGCGTCGTCAGCCACCCGACCCAGTTGTGGAGGCGGCGATCTCGAGGGCTCGCTTCCGATCGGAGACACCTTCCAGCCGAAGGGTGAGTCCCCTGGTCTCCCAGATCAGGGTGGGACCGGCCGACCGTGCCGACTCGATGCGTTCCCGGCCGTTCTCATCCAGCAGTACGACGTGGTGTGGCTTCGGAAGCCACAAGCCCCCGCGTCCACCGACCTCGACGTACTCTCCGGTTCCGGAAAGGACCTTCTTGAAGAAGAGCGGGGAAAGCTGGTCGGCGAATTCGTCCAGTCGAATGCGGTGGCCGTCCTTCTCCCAGGTCATGCTCAGCAGACGGCGATCCGTATCCACGCCGACAGCGTCCGGTTCCCCGAGGGCACGAGGAATGACGGGAGCGAAGCCCACCAGCCGCTGCGCCTCGTCGACGTCCACGGGCTTGCTGACAGGCGGTGGGGGTGGAGCCGTCGAGACGGAAGGTCCCGGGCGTACGACGACACCGAGGCCCAACCAGTCGGCCACGGTCGCCCGGACCGGTGGGGTCAGCGCGAGCGCCAGAAGCGCTCCAGCCACGCTGGCGACGAGGAGCTTCCTGCGCCGTTCGATGACCGAACGCCACGACCGAAGGGCCGCCTCGGATGGTCGGTCGGAACCGGGTGCGGTTTCGGTCGTTATCCGCTCCAGGACAGCGGCTGCCAGCGCGGCTTCGTCGATGTCCGGGGGCGGCAGCACGCGGCCGAGTGCGCGAAGCTCGTCAGGCAGCCGATCGGCCGCGGCTCCTCGCCTGTCAGTCGGCATGGCCGCCTCCCTCCACCATGCGACGCAGCCGCCGCAGGGCGCGGTGCAACCGCGACTTCACGGTGCCGCGAGGCCAGTTCAAGACGGTTGCGGTTTCCTCCTCGTCCAGCTCCAGGAAGTAGCGACAAGCCACCACCAGCATCTGGTTCCGCGGCAACGCGCGTACCGCCGCCAGCAGCGTGGCCCGGCGCGCTTGCGAGAGAGCTTCAGCCGCGGGGTCGTGCTGGGGGTCCGGCGTGTACTGCTCGAACTCGGCCAGCCGTGCGGTGGCGTTTCGTCGCCGTCGCGCGGCGCGTAGGGCGTTCTTCGTCTCGTTCGCGACGATGCGCAGGAGCCATGGTCGAAAGGACGCTCCCGGACGGAACGATGCCTGGCGACGCCTCACCAGATCCCCACCGGTCTGTTGCGGAGCGGGAGCGACAGTGAGGGCGTGGTACGCCTTCACGAACGCCACCTGCACCACATCCTCTGCCTCGTGTCCCGCGCCCAACAGTTCAGCAACGCGGTAGGCGGCCGCCGCGTGGAGACGCACGAGGTCTGCGTACGCATCCTTGTCACCGGAACGTACGCGATGGACGAGGGCCACCTCGTCGGCGTTCGGTCGGTCGGCGAGCTCGGCAGCGTCACCGTCTTCTACCGTGCCCGGCGACCCCTCGGCCGGCTGCGCAGCATCCACGAGATCGGAAATCCAGTCCCTCCCGTCGTCGCCTTCACACTCTCTACACCAACGGCCGGCCCTAGGTTCCGTGCATCCGTGACCGACGCGGAAACGCGGACGAAAAGCCGCGAGAAAGTGCGCAACCGCGCCCGGCTCACGGGCGTTACTCCTGCCGGCGAGGCCATCACAGGCCGGCACCACATATCAAGGGGGAAAGAACGAGATGACAATGCTGCGCCACAAGCTGAGGCGCGCGGCACGTGCGGCGCTCCGCCACGACGATCCCAAGGTCTCGCAGCTACCGCTGCGGCTTCCGTACCGACTACCCGACCCACTGCGACGTCATCGCGGTGAGCGTCCGTCTGGAGCCGATCTTCGTCGCACCCTGGACTTCCTGCTCCGGCTCGGCGAGCTTCTGCTTCGCAGCGGAGCCGGCTCCGTCGACGTGGAGGCCACGATCATCGCGTGCGCGATGGCGTTCGGGCTTCGTGACGTCGAGGCGTCGGTCACCAACACCGAGATCCTCGTCTCCGTCGCAGTCGACGAGACCGGCACTCCGCTCACCGACCTCAGGAACGTCCGGGTGCGTGCCGTCGACCACAGCCGGCTGGTGGCGCTGCACGAGATGGTGCTCAACCTCACCGAGGGCAGGCTCTCACCAGAGGAGGCATATAAACGCCTCGACGAGATCGTCCACGCACCGAAACGGTACCCGCGATGGGGTGTCACGATCGCCTGGGCCACGCTGGCGACGGCGGTGTCCGTCCAGCTCGGCGGCAACTGGCTCCACGCGCTCGTCACGTTCGTCTCCGCCGGCGTGATCGACCGCCTGGGCAGGCGGCTCGCACGCCGCAACATCCCGGACTTCTACCTGAACTTCATCGGCGCCGCGCTGGTCACCGGGGTCGCGGTCGGCCTCACGGCGGCAGGCGCCCCCTTGCAGCCTGCGCTCGTCGTGGCGGGCGGTGTCGTCTTGCTGCTTCCCGGTCTCGCCCTGCTCTCTTGCGTACAGGACGCGCTTACCGGCTTCGTCGTGACGGCTGCCGGCCGCTTGGTCGACGTACTGATCCTGGCGGCCGGCATCATCAGTGGCGTGGCGGCAGCGCTCATTGTCGCCCGCCAGGCCGGTCTCTCGATGCCGGTGCAGCCGCCCGCGCCGTTCACGCTGACCGGCCTGCCACCGCAGTTCATCTCGGCGGGGATCGTCGCGGCCGCCATGTCGTTCGGCTTGTACGCACCGCTGCGCGTGCTGCCGTTCGCGTTCCTCCTCGGAGGGTCCGGCTACGTCGCCTTTCTCAGCATCAACCACCTGCTCGCGGCCCCATCGATGTCGCGCGGTCTCGTGGCGGTCGTACTCGGCGTGTGCGGTCACGCGATCGCGACGCGCTACCGACTGCCCGCACTCACCGTCGTACTTCCGGCGATCATCCCGATGCTTCCCGGTCTCACGATCTACGGCGCGATGCTCGAGCTGACCCAGGGCGACAGGCTCACCGGCATCGGCCTCCTCCTGCAGGCGGGTACCGATGCGCTCGCCCTTGCGGCCGGCGTGATCCTCGGCGAGTTCCTGGGCCAGCCGTTGCGACGTCCGTTGACGCGGAAGGAGCGCCGGTACGCAGGGCCACGTCTGTTGGGCCCGATGAAGGTCCGAGCCGACCGACCGGCACTCGACGTGCCCCACCAGAACAGCCGAGGCAGCGAGCGGAAGAACGTCGCCCGCAGCGGACCCCGGGTCAAGATCCCGCGGCAACGACCATTCAAGCCGCGAGGGAGAACGTCGTCGTGAGCTCCTCGGTCTTGCCGGTCGCGGCCGACCGGTACGCCGACTCGATGATGTCGATGACGTGACGAGCGTGCTCTGCCGTGACCGGGCTTGGCTTGTCCTCCCGGATCCAGTCGACGAGCTGCATGATGTCTTCGAACACATGCTGCTCGTCGATGTCACGGTGGGGTCCGGTCACGTGAGGTAGCAACCACTGCCGGCCCAGCCAGTCTGGGCCGGATGCAGAGTTCGCGATCTCGTGACCGGGGTACTCCAAGGGCTTCCCGTTCAGCTCCAGCCCGACGATCGACCCCTTCGTGCCGAAGTAGTCGGCGGAGAACCCTCGGTTGATGGCGCCGGCCGCGGTGCCGTACGCAAGCGCGAACAAGCCGTCGCCGAAGTCCAGCAGCATCATCGTGTTGTCGTGCGCATCGCACTGGACGCGACGGCCCCGGAACACCCGCTCGTTGATCCGCGTCGCCGACATCGCGGTGACCCGACGGGCCGGTCCGAGGACGGACGTCAATCCGTGCAGGCTGTAGACCGTCATGTCGTAGAGCGGGCCGCCGCCCGGCTGACGGAAGTACCACGACGGGTCGATGACGTCGGTGTCGCCGGTCGAACGTTCCGGCTCGTTCTCGTGGTAGGTGCCGAACGCCGCGCCGCAGGTGGCCCAGCACAGCGTTCCGATTGCGCCACTTTCGATCAACGTCCGAATGTACGCATAGTGGGGACGCAAGACCTCTCCCGGCGACGCCACGATCCGAAGCGATTTCGCCTTGGCGAGCTCGATCAGGTGAGTCGCCTCGGCCACCGTCGTCGTCAACGTCTTGTTGACGTGAATGTGCTTGCCGGCTTCGAGTGCCTGCCGCCCCTGCTCGTAGTGCAGCCCGATCGGGGAGGCGATCGTCACCGCATCGATGTCGCGGTCGGTCAGAAGCTCCGCGTAGTCGGTATAGGCCTTGGGAACGCCGAATCGTTCGGCTGCCGCCGCGGCTCGCCCGGGCGCAGGATCGCACACCGCCTCGACGCGTACCTCACCCGCAACGTCGTCCTGGGTGAGATGAGGCAGGATTCCACGCTGCGCCAAGGCTCCGACTCCTACCACTCCGATACGCACGGGATCTGCCATGCTCCGCCTTCCTCCGTCACCAGCGTGTGCCCGATACGGTCAGGCTCGCATCGCAACGAGGCAGGTGACGACCGAATCGGCCGGGTGCGGCCGACACCGGCCCGCGCCGACCGCAGCATCCCTTGCCGGTGATCTCACCGGCTCGAGTCATACCCTGGCCGAGCGTGACCCGTAGGCCGCGGCCTCGCGCGATACCACGATCCGCAGGAACACCCTGATCACGCACGTTCGGCGACATCGACGTCGCCGAGGAGGCGGTCCGGGACGCGTTCGCCCAGGCCGTGGCGCTGGCCTGAGGGCGGGCTGCCGCCCAGACCTGCCGGTTGGATCATCACGACGGCACGCAACCGTGCGATTGGTTCCGTACGCCGACCTGAGCGCGATCACCGGGTTTCGAGGAGAGCATTCACCGACTGACGACTGGCACGCGTACCGGCAAGGTCTTGACAGCTCGGCACCCGCACCACGAGCTGGGTGGCCACAAAGCTCGACGAGTCTCGGGTCGTGCGGCTCTAGTCTTCCGCGACAGCCGTCTTCGGCGGGTTCTTGACTCCGAACCGCTCCGCTGCGACCCGGGCGAGCTCGCTGCGGGAGCTGATGTGCAGCTTGATGAACATGCGGCCCAAGTGCGAGTCGACGGTGTGCCGAGAGAGCTCGAGTCGGTCTGCGATCGCGCGATTCGTCAACCCGACTGCGACAAAACGTGCGATCTGCAGCTCGGAGTCGGAGAGCGCTGACCATCCGGTCCGCGGGCGGGTTCGACTCTTTGCCGACGGCACACCGCCCAACGAGTGGAGTTGCGTCCGGACCCGATCGGCGAAGCCAGTCGCATCGATGCGTTCATACGTATCAAGCGCCTTCGTCAGGTGAGCGATGCCCGCGTCCTGGCGGCCGCGCGCGAGAGCGGCGGCAGCGGCGTCCTCGTGTGCCAACGCGTACGGGATTGGTCGGCCGCTAACCCGGAGATGCTCAAGCGCTGTTTCGAGCGAGTCCGGGTCGTGACGGAGTAGGCCGGTGGCATGCGCGGCGGCCCCACACACCGACGCGATGCTCGGGTTGAGGTTGGCAAGCTGCACAGCCGCATCGGCGGCTCGAAGCGCCATGTCGCGACAACCCGCGCGCAACGCGATGCGCACCAGATGTGGCGAGGCAGTGGGTGTGAAGGCGAGCAGTCCGAAATGGTGGGCGAAGCTGGACCAGACCGGAGCCATCACCTCGAGCGCACGAGCCGCGTCACCGGCCGCCTCGGCAACCAGGCCACGCGCAAAGAACGCCTCGAGTTCGTAGACACTGTCACCGCCTGAGGGAGCTCGGACCATCTGCTGATGCGCCTGCGCAAGATCACCGCGAAGCAAGGCGACCCTTGCCAGCACGGCCCGGGCGGTCGCGACGAGCGGGCCGGTGCGAAACTCGTCGGCCAGAGCGATCGCGGCCTCGGCTTCGGCCTCGGCGTCGTCGAGTCGACCCAGGGCAAGCCGCTGCCCACTCAGTCGTACGTGCCACATGTGCAACAGGGCACCGACACCGAGCTGAGACATCTCACGCCGCACCCGCGCAAACTCCGTCTCAGCCTCGTCGAAGTGGTCGGTCACGGAGAGAGTTCCGGCGTACCACCGTGCCGGTTGCAGCAACAGCACACTGGACGGCCCGACCTTTGCGCGGCTGGTCGCTTGTTGGAGCAGGTCCAGCGCCTCGCCGAACCGACCGCTGAGTCGAAGCGCCAACGCCTGGGCAGTCAGTCCGGTGACGACGGCTGCGCCTCGCCCAGTTCGTTCGCCCGCGCTGACCGCGGTCCGGCCCGCCTGGATCGCTTCGTCGATCCGGCCCAACATCATGAGCCACAACGCCTCTATCGCGGTGAGGTGTGCCCGCGACCCCGCCGGAAGTCCATAGCGAGCGAGGCCACGGCGCGCCTCGAGCAGAGCCGATTGGGTCGGTGCGGGCTCGACGTGCTGACGTAATCCCGTCGCGACCGACAAAGACGATCGGATTGTGGCTTCGTCGTCCGGATCGATGCCTGCGGCGAAGGCCTCCTCGGCCAAGCGGCGCATCTCGCCCATTCGTCCGGCATCCGCCAGCACCGGTATGGCCTCGAGGATTGCCTCGGTGTGTTTCCTCCCCGACCCGCGCAACAAGTCGATGACCTTGAGATACAGATCGGAGGCCGTGTCGGGTGACTGCGGAATGGCATCACGCGCCGCACACGCGAGGACCTGCACGGCCTCGGCGTCGCCCGGCTCGGCGAAGCCCATCAGGTGACCCGCGACGTCCAGTGGTGCAGCGCCTGCCGCCAGGAGGTTGCGGGCCGCCTTCCGGTGCAGAGTCCGACGTTCGTCGAAGGGGACGTTGTCGTAGACCGCCTGCCAGAGCAGGTCATGGGCGAAGGCAGTGTGCTCCCCCTCATCGACAAGTACTCCGATCCGACACAGCTCCTCGACAGCTGGCAGCAGAGCGCTCACCGGCTGTTCGATGAGATCGGCGACATCGGCGACGTGAAAGGACCTGCCGAAGATTGCCGCAGCTTTCAACAGCTGCTGCGCACCGGCGCCGAGACGCGCAAGTGCGGGCCCGTGACGCTCCTGGTTCCCAAGCCCCGGCAGGTTGGCGGCGGGATCGAGCAGACCCTCGCCGCGAACCGCTCGTGCGGCCTCGATGATGTAGAAGGGATTGCCGCCTGCTCGACGAATAATTCCGCGTATGTGGGTGTCCGGCGCAACGCCGAGCACGTCCGCAGCCAGAGCTTCAGCAGCCGTCTGGGGTAATGGCTTCAACGTGAGATGCAGAGGATTCAGCCTCGACAGCTTGGCCAGCAATGCTGAGGCTTCGCTGCCGTCAGGCACCCGCCGGTAGGCGATGACCCACCCGACAGCCGCTTTCGACAGCTGCGTCGCGAGCGCACCAATTGCCCAGATCGTCGCAGGATCCGCCCATTGCAGGTCGTCGACGAGAACGAGAACCGGGCGTTGGTTCGAGCGGTTCTCCAACGCAGTACGCAGCCGGTCCAGCAGCCAGAAGCGTTGGTCGTCGAACTGCTCGAGACCAGCGAGATCCGTGACGGTCATGATGGGCGGCTCGGTCTTGCCGAACGCATCGATCAGCATGCCGAGCGGGGTGAACTTGGCCTGATCTGCCCGGGCGTACGCCACCGTGAATCCAGGAATTCCGGCAGATGCGCTTTGCGCGATTTCCGTCAACAGACGGGTTTTTCCGATTCCAGGAGGTCCCTGGATTAGTGCGACCCCACCGAGGCCCTCGCCGATGGGCCTCAGCCACTTGCGAAGCGCGGTGAGCTCCTCGGTGCGCCCACGCAATTGGATTGATTCCACGGAGGACCCAATCGAGCAGCCTCTATGTCTTCGCAGTCTGCGTCCGGAGTCACTGCAACCGGCGCCAGAGGACTCTTCGGTCTTCTATCCGTCGTGTTTGCCACGTGCTCAACGGACTGGACCGTCCGATGCCTTCACGCGATACTGTACGTCACTGCTCAGCTAGGGCCAATGAGCGGCTTATGACGCCGCCGCAGCTCTCGCCTCGACGTAGGGCGGCCGGTCATGAGGTCGCGGATCTTGTCCATGAAACCGACGAATGGGCTCAGCATGCCGAGCAGGATGGGTTGATTCGGCATTTCCGGGTGTGGTCGGGTCGGTGCAGCGTCCATCACGATTCGCACTCGATGGCCGAGCTCGCGCAACTCGTGTGGGGAGCAAGTGGTCCGAATCGTCGGGAAGAGGTTCTGCTCCTCGTTACGCATGTGCCGTCGCGCCATGCGGATTACCGTCTCGAACTGACGGGAGAACTCCGGTTTCGCCGGATTCATCCGCCCGAGCTTGCGCAACGCCCGCTCGGTTTCGATGCGCTCCCTGTGCTCACGCATGGTCGTTCGCCCGCGACCACGAAGCACCCGTCGCGCCGTGGGGTAGAGACACCGCTGCTCCGCCATGAAGTGCCTGACGAGCTCGGCCGTCACCACGTCGCCCAGCCGCCGGCGGCGCTCTGGCGACATGTGTCCGTTCTTCTCTACTTGGGAAACAGCTGCTCGAGTTCGCGATGATGGTCGGTGAGAACCTCGATCATGTCCGCCTGTGCCCTGGCCACCGCTTCAGCTCCTCGTGTCCCCCGACTCCCACGGTGGTCACAACACCACCGTCGGTGCACCGTCCGCCGTCTGTCGCCACCTCGCTGCAATCCGTACCCACGCCCGGTTGGCCAAACCGCTATTCCGTACGTCGCCGAAGATCGCCGGGACCTGCGTACCGCACGACGCAACGAACCATTTTGTCCTGGTCACGTCAACGCTGCGATCAGCGCGCCACCGGCCGCGGTCACCACGACAACCAACCACGGCGGGAGCTTGGCGAACACCAAGAGACCAAGCGACACGAGCAACAGGGAGAAGTCTGCCGGTGAGTGGATCGTGTTGATCCACAACGGGTCGTACAGCGCGGCCAGCAGGATCCCGACGACCGCGGCGTTGATGCCACGAAGCGCGGCTTGAACCCGCGGATGCGTACGAAGGACACCGAACGACGGCATCGTGGCGACCACGAGAAGGAACGACGGGGCGAATATCCCCACCAGACCAAGCAGCCCTCCGACGAACCCTCCGGGCGGGATGGACGAGGCCGCCCCGACGTACGCGCCAAACGTGAACAATGGCCCCGGCATCGCCTGAGCCGCGCCGAATCCCGCGAGCGCTTCCTGCTCGGTGAGCCAGCCCTGGCCGACGACATCGGGGACCAGCAACGGAAGCACAACCTGTCCGCCGCCGAAGACCAGCGCGCCTGCCCGGTAGGTGCTGTCGAGGAGTGCGACGACGTGGTTGTCGGTGAGGTGCGCTGCCACGGGAAGGCCGGCCAGCAGGAGGAAGAACGCCACTCCGGCGGCGATTCCGACCCATCGGCTGATACCGACGACGAGATGGGCACGGGGCTGAGCTCCCCCGTCACGCATGAAGAGCAGCCCGATCACGCCAGCGACCGCGATGATCGCCACGGTGGTCACCCGGGACGGCAGGAGCACCATGACGATCGCGGCGCAGATGGCCAGCCCACCGCGTGGAAGATCGGGCGCCAGCCTGGTCGCCATGCTCCAGACCGCCAGCGCCACCACCGCCACGGCGACGACCTGCAGGCCGTGCAACCAGCCCGCCCCGCCGGTCTGTATCGTGCCGGCACCGATGCCGAAAAGGATCATCACCAGTGCTGACGGCAGCGTGAACCCGAGCCATGCCGCCAGGCTTCCGGGCAGGCCGGCCCGGATCATGCCGATCGACATCCCGACCTTGCTGCTCGTCGCGCCGGGCAACGACTGCGACAGTGCGACGAGGTCAGCGTAGGTCTCGTCGTCGAGCCAGCGTCTCCGGTTGACGTACTCGTCGCGGAAGTACCCGAGGTGTGCGACGGGACCGCCGAAGGATGTCAGCCCGAGCCGTAGCGCCACGCGGAAGACCTCGAAGATGCTGCTCCATCGGGTGTCGGGCGTCCCAGAGGCGGACGTGGGCCGACCCTCAGCGTGTCGACCTTGCTCCACGGCAGTTCCCTTCGTGGCTGTCGCGTCCGCCGGACCGATCCCCCGACCAGTGCTCCCGCGTAGGATCTACCTTCCCATGGGGGTTGTCGGGAAGCCGTACCTGCTGCCGTAGTGTTGGTAGTGGTATGGGGGTCGGGCGGCTCCTCGCCCCGGAATGCCCGGCACGCCCGGGTCCTGCCGAATGACCCGATTCGGCTGTCCGCGGGCGGTGCCTGTAAACTCGTCAACCGCCCCTGCGCTCGTAGCTCAACGGATAGAGCATCTGACTACGGATCAGAAGGTTGGGGGTTCGAATCCCTCCGAGCGCGCCAGTCGAGCACACACCAAGTCGCAGGTCAGAGGCCCCGTCCCCTCGGAGGGAACGGGGCCTGTTTGGATCTCTGCGGTGTCGTCTGCACTCAGCTCTGCACTCATCCGGTCCCCGGCACGTCGGCACGGCGGTCTTCCCCGGTGAACCAGCCGTCGAGCGCAACGGCGACCTCCCGGTACTGCGTCGGCAGGATGTGGGTGTAGATCTCGGACGTGGTGGTGATCTGCGTGTGGCCGAGGATCTCCATGATCACCCTCAGCGGCACCCCGAGCTCGAACAGCAGCGACGCGCAGCTGTGCCGCAGGTCGTGGAAGCGCACCGCGCGGACCCCCGCGGCCGCGCACAGCGCCTTGAAGTGCCGGTAGACGTTCTGAGGCTCGAGCGGCGTCCCTCGCGCGGTGGTGAACACCAGATCCGGATCCACCCAGTCCTCCGCTTCGGCTCGCTGCGCCGCCTGACGCTGGCGATGCTGCCTCAAGACGTCGACGCACACCTTGGGCAGCGGGATCGTCCGCCGCGACCTGTGGGTCTTCGTGCCGGTGAACCGCAGCTCGCCACCGACGCGCTGGAGTGAGTCCTTGACTCGAAGCGTCCCGGCGTCGAGATCGATCGCGGACCAGCGAAGCCCCAGCAGCTCGCCACGGCGAAGCCCAAGCAGCAACGCCAGCACATACAACGGGTACAACCGGTCGCCCTCGGCGGCCGCCAGCAGCTTCCGAGCCTCGGCCGGCGTCAGCGGCTGGAACTCTTTGCGCTCGTAGCGGACCGGCTTGACCTCCCGCGCGACGTTCCGTGCGATCAGATCCTCACGACGAGCGTCCTCAAGCGCCCGACGCAAGATCGCATGCAGGTAGTGGACCGTTCGCCCGCTCAATGGCGCGCCGGTCCGCCTCGCCACGACACCATTGCCGAATGTCTTCGCGTGAATCCTGTGGCCCTTGGCTTTGTCCCGCAGGAATCGGCGCACGTCATCCTTGGACAACTTCGCGAGCTGTATGTGCCCCAACGCCGGAATCAGATGACGGCGCGTGAGATCCGCATAGCTCGCCTGCGTGCTCGGCTTCACCGTCCCAGGCAACAACTCAGTGAGCCAATACTCCAGATACTCTCCGACCCGTAGCTTGTTTCGATCAAGATCGAGAAGCTGGCCCGCATACTCCGAGTGCAGCTCCCGAAGCTTCGCCAACGCCTCCTGTTCTGTCTTCGCGTACCGACGAACCGTCCGCCGCTTCCCGTTGACCATGCCGAGGTCAAGCTGTGCACACCACCGGCCGTCACTCGAGCGACGGAAGATCGACCCTTCGCCGTGCGCCCGACGCCCTCGCCCCCTTTTACTCACGCCGCCTCCCCGCTGAGGCTCGCGATGTACTCATCCAGCGCACTGACCGGTATCCGACGGCAGCCGTCGATCTTTACCGACCGGAGCCGACCGGAATGAATCAACTGATAGACCTTTGTCCGGCCAAGACCGAGCACCCGAGCGGCCTCGACCACCGTGAGCAACTTGCGCTCCATCTCCGTCCTTTCTCACGCTGCCCGACCGGTTGCTGAATTGCTGCCAACGTGGGGTCCGACGCGTTGCTTGGCTTGCTGGTATTGGGTCTGCCATCGGTTGCGTTCGGCGATGGCTGCGGTGATGACGGCGGGGTAGCTGGGTGGGTTGTCGGGGTCGGGTGGCTGCCAGAGGTAGCGGGGGTGGCCGTCGTCGCGGAGGACGGTTGCTGAATAGCGGTCGACCTGGCCGGGGTTGATGCCGGCGGCTTTGAGGATGGCGTGGACGGCGGCCCGCCGGTCGGCTCGGTGGGTGGTGAGGGTTTTGCCGGTCCACTTGCGGGAGACGAGGACGCGGCGGCCGCCGAGTCCGAGGTGGTCGCGGTCGTGGGCTTTGGCGGGACACTCGCCGGGGGTCATGCCGGGTTGGGCGCCGGCGGGTTGGATGCCGTAGGCGAGCCAGTTCGCGCACCGTGGCGAGCAGGGCAGCCACCGGATCTCGCGGTGGAGTCGGTCGATGTGCGCCTCTCGCGCGGCGGTGGGTTCGGTGTCTTCGCTGTCGTCGTCGAGGGGGTCGGTGATGGCTTTGGTGAGGTATTTGGTGAGGTAGCCGATCCGCTGGTCGGCGTCGCGGGTGTCGGCGATGATGCCTTGGATGTCGGTTTGGGCGCCGAACCGGATGACGTGCGCCGGTTCAGCATCGGGGTCGTTGTCGAGGGCATCGAGGGCTTGGTGCCAGGTGGGGAGCGGGCGGCCGGTGTCGGGGTCGACATAGGCCCGCTGTCGTTCATCCCACACCGGGGTGCGGTCGGGGCTGTAGATGATGTGGTCGTGGCGTGGCCACCACACAGACGCGTAGGTGGCAGCCACCACCTGACGGAGCACCTTGCGTGGGATGGCGCCGCGGATCGCGGCATGAATATGGGGTGCGAGCCGGCGCTGGGGTTCGATGGTGGCGAAGTATTGGACGTCGTAGCCGACCGCGCGGCGAAGGTTTTGGATGAACCGGTCCCACAGCTTGGGCAGGTGCAGGGCGTCGAGGGCGGCCCGCCGGTAGTCGTAGGAGTCGGGGTCGACGGGGGTGCCGTCGGCGCGGACGGGGCCGTAGCTGGGCATGGTGACGGTGAGGAACATCGACGGCCGGAACACTTTGCCGGTCTTGGTGTCGGTGAAGGTGCGGCCGACCGTGTGCGGCGCGATGGGGAGTCGCGGCAGGTCGGGCACGTCGTCGCGGCGGCGCGTGGACCGCACCCGGCGTGCCGGCCGCTCGCCCGGCTTGGCGAGCTCGCGCAGGGCTGTGGTGACCGCTGCGAGGAGCGCGACGGCAGGGATGATCTGGCGGTGGGTGAGCCACCACAGCGGCCACGGCCTGCGTGGTGGTTCGGGTTCACGGTCGAGGTGCCAGCCTTCGCGGCATTGGTGCATTCGCAGCCGGCGGGCACGCTCAGCACAGCTCGGGCACACCCTGGCGAGGGTGGACCCGCACGGGATCGGCACCAGCCGGGTCTGGCCGGTCAGGGTGTCGATGAGCCGCCGCACCACGGGCCGGACGCAGACACCTGCTTGGATCGCACCCGCGCGCACTGTCTCCAGGTCGACGGGTGGTTTGGCCATCGCGTCTGCGCCCCCTTACCAGTCCACTGCTTCGATGTAGGCGCTGGGGTTGTGGTCGAAGCCGCCGTGCATGCGTTCGCTGTGGGCGTTGGCGTCACGGTTGGCTTCTTCGAAGGTGGCCCGCTTAGGGCCGCGCATGTCGCAGGCGGCGCATCCACCCCGGTAGGCCCACGGGTAGCTCGGAGTCTTCTTCTTGTTTCGTTTCCACGGCCACACGGTGAGGCTCCTTCGCTGACTCGATGGGGGGTTCGTGGTTATGCGGCCGCGCCGGTCACCCGGTCGCCTGCGGTGTCGACGAGGCGTAGGTCGGGGATGGTGGTGCCGGGGGCGAACAGGGAGCACATGGTGTGGATGTCGTGGTCGCTGATGTAGGAGAAGCGGACCCGGGTTGGCTCTGTGTGGCCGTCTTCGACCACGAACCCCACACCCGGGGTGTCCTCAGGGATCTGGTCGCAGCGAGCGCCCCGGTCTCTGGCGCCACCGCCGAGCACTAGATCCACTTCGGACTGCTCGGACAGCCGCAGCGCGATCCGGGCCGGGAACAGGCCGCGGGAGGGTAGGACTTCTTTGCGGGGGTCTTGCAGCGCGGCGACGACCAGGACCCCGACGGCGCGGCCTTGCGACAACAGCAGGTTGAGCGCGGCTTCGATGCGTCGTTTGGCGTCGCGGTCGACGACGTAGGCGGTCAGGCTCGCCAACTCATCGATGATGATCACAATCAGCGGGTCAGCGGGGCTCGGTTTGTGCATGCGGGACCGTCCGCGAAGCCGCTCCTGACGCCGCCGCATCTCCGCCACCGCCGCCTCGAGGAAGGCCGCGAACTGTTGCTCGTAGCTGGCGGTGTCCTTACCGCCCTTGGTCGGCTTGCCGCCGTCGACTGCGGGGGTGGTGTCGGTGGTGTCGGGTTGGCCGTAGCAGACGCGGGCGAACAGGCGTTCGCCGGCGGCGAGTTCCATCCCGCCTTTGGGGTCGATCACCCACAGCTCCACCAGCCGGGAGCGGATCCCTTCGCCGAGGGCGCGGATGAGGGACCACAGCACTGAGCCTTTGCCGGCACCGGTGGCGCCGACGATGAGCCAGTGGGTGCCGAGCAGCCGCATCGTCCACACCAGGCCGTCTTCTCGCAGCGCCACCGGCAGCGCTCGAAAGTCCGGTTTGGCGGGCACCTCGAACGGTGCCACCGGTTCGGTGAGCGGGTCGCGCACCAGGAACCACAGCTCCAGCACCCGCGAGGCCCCGCCGCGTCGGGACCGGCCGGCGGAGCGGACACGGCAGTCGGAGGCTTCAAACGCCTGGGCGAGCCGGTCGGCGTTCTTGGCGAAGTCGGCCAGGACTTGGCCGGGCAGCATGCGCACCTGCACCCGGTCGACCGTTGCGGTCGACCGCACCCGCCGCAGCTGCGGATACTGCTGCCTACCGTCGCGGGAGACGGCAAGGCCGAGGTTGGCCATCACGGCCTGCCACTCCCGCCGGTACACGAACACCCCACGCCACCACGCACGCGCCCGCCACGCCACCAACCAGCGGAACGAGCCCGGATGCGCATACCGCCACACCAGCAGAACCGCCACCACAGCGGCGGCCACAGCCACAACCGCCGGCGCACCGGCCGAGGCGTACAGCCACCACAGCCCCCAGCAGGCCGCAGCCGCCAGCCACACGCCGGGGTGACAGGCCAGCCACCACAACCCGGCAGTTAGCTTCGACCCCAGCCAGAGCGCGATCACCGCGCCCAAACCGATCCGGATCACCTCAGGCCGCACCTGCGGAGCCTCAGCCACGGCCACCACCCCCCGGCACCACACCCAACCGGCGAGGCTTCGACCGCGACCGCCTCTGGCACCGCTGGCACAGCCCATCAGCCATCCCCGCCTCGAGCCGGCCGCAGCCAGCGCACCGGTACACCCAGCCAGCAGACCCCGCCACCGGGGCGAACAACTCCTCCTCACACGCCACACACCGTCGGCGCGTGTGTCTAGACTCAGACACGACTTCGCTCCCTCCACCAGGGATCGAGGTTGTTGAAGGCGCGAGGGCGGTGGGGTCCCGGGCAAGGTCCAGCACCGCCCCCCGCGCGCTTGTCAGATCAAGACGGCCCGCCGCCTACGCGGCCGCGTCCTTGCTCTCGCGCGAACGCCCCGCGCTCCGCGGCTTCGGCGCCACAATCCCCGTCGCACGGAACGACCAGGCCAACCGCGCCCGGCACCGATGCGCACCAGGGCCACCCGAGCACCGCGACGTATCCACATACGGCGCCACCGTCAGACCCTCGAACTCCACCGGCCGAAACGGCATCCCAGCAGGCGCCTCCGGCAACACCGGCTTATGCTCCGACACGATCCGCACCGTGATCGCCTTATCCCTCGCCTGCGGGTCCGCATCCAGCACCTCAAACGTCCACACCGGAAGCCCGGTGTCCTTGTCAACCTGCTGCACGAACCGATCCGACGTCGACCGCTCAAAATCCCGAGCCGGCTCCACCTCCGTCGCCACGAACGCGTACAACCCATGCGGGAACACATCCACCGAATCCACCGGAAGACGCCCACCGATCGCCATCTGCAACCTCCCTAGGTTGGCTAGCCATGTCGGACTTGCCCGAAACGCTAGCTAGGCTGCCTAGCCATGTCAAGCGATCTTGGCGTGATTGTTCTAGGTTGGCTAGTCAGGCCGCTACGCTGGCGCGCATGACCTTGGACCCCGATGACCCGCGACCGCCGTACCAGCAGGTTGCGGACGCGCTTCGAGCCGCGATCTTGACGCGGAAGCTGAAGCCTGGCGACAAGTTGCCGTCACAAGCAGAGCTCGCGGCGCGCTACAACGTCGCCCGCATGACCGTGCAGCAGGCGTTGAGAGTACTGCGGGCCGAGGGCTTGACTGTCTCCCGTCAAGGGAGCGGTGTCTATGTTCGAGAGCGCACCGAGCGGCCGGTTGGGCTGCGCCCTCATGTCGAGGCCGTGTTCGAACGACAGCATGTGTCGATCGATTTCGCCGGCTTTTCCGGGGAGACACTGCACGGAGCGCTTCAGGAGCCGTTGGACAAGATCCGAGCCGGTCAGCTGCGACCGAGGACGATCGCGATCCGGATCCTGCTTCCGGATCTGTCCGTGCCGGTGGCGATACCCTCACGAGCTGGTGACGAGCCGGGTGATGACCCTCGCGTCCGGAAGCGTTCGGAGAGGATCGCCCGCCGCCACGTTGGCGCGATCATCGATTCGGTGCAGGAGCTGGCAGACCTCGGCTTGGTCGATTCGGCCACGGCACAAGCGCGCGTCTTCACTGGCACGCCGCTGTTCAAGCTCTACATCCTCAACTGCGAGGAAGTGTTCTTCGGCTTCTACCCGGTCACTGAGCACACTGTCAGCGTTGGCGGTGAAGCGGTCCCGATCTACGACGCGATGGGTAAGGACGCCGTGCTGTTCCATCACGCCGCTGACGACGACACAACGACGGGCAAGCAGTACGTGGAGCAGGCCCGCACCTGGTTTGACAGCATGTGGGACACGATTGCCCGCGAGTGGACGCCATGAGTATCGACGAGGTGCGGGAGCTCACGGCACTGTTGCGGCGGACCGGGCCGGTTCTGTTGGACTTCGACGGTCCGGTTTGCGGGATCTTCGCAGGCGGCCGTAACGCCGCCATCGCTTCCCACCTTCGAGAGCTTCTCGCCGACCATGGTGTCAGCGTGGGCGAGGAGCTGGCGGACGACCCGGATCCGCTCAACGTCCTGCGCTACACCGCGCACGCCGCTCCGCGCCTGCTGTCCGCCGTCGAGGAAGCCCTCATCCACGACGAGATCACCGCGGCTTCGGTGGCAGCGCCCACACCGCACGCCCATGAGGCCATACGCGCCTGTCACGCGGCCGGGCGGACGGTGGTCATCGTCAGCAACAACTCACCAGCAGCGATCCGCGCCTACCTCGAGCACCATCGACTCACTGACTACGTGCGCGCCGTCGTCGGGCGAGCCCACGCGCGCCCAGACCTGATGAAGCCGCACCCCGACCCCGTCCACCGGGCACTCGGCATCCTCGCCACGGCGCCGGACGCATGCGTCTTGGTCGGCGATTCCGACACCGACGTCCAAGTCGCCCTGGCTACCGGGGTTTACCCGATCGGCTACGCCAAGCGGCCCGAGCGGCGCAGCCAGCTCGCCGAGGCCGGCGCCGAGGTCGTCATCGACTCCATGGCAACCTTCGCGGCAGCGGTCTGCGCCGCCTCGCCTCTGCTGAGTTGACCTCTATCAGATCAAGGGCGCGCCGCTGGCGCGGCGCGCGCCGCGCCCGGCCTCGGCGCTGCGGGCGGCTGGGGGCCGTCCTCGGCCGGGCCGGCGCGGCCACAGCAGCGGACACACCACTGACTAGGCCGAGGCCAACAAACAGAACGCGGGGGCGCCGCCCCCGCACCCCCGGTCCTCCCTCCGGGAGAGAGACGGCCGGGCTTCCCTCCCGCCGGTCGGCCACCGCAAGCGGCGTACCCGGAACCTGCCCGGGGCCGCAAGGCCAAGCCGCAAGCGGTCGACGGACGTCGAGCCTTGCGGCCCCGGACAGAACCCGGGTCCGGACAAGCCGTCCGACCGACGGGAGAGAAGCCTCAGGATCAGCTACTTCGAAGCCCATCAGTATACGCTTCGATGCACAACTGAAGTACGAACAGCGGTGCCCATACTGCTTCATCGGGATCCACCTTCCCTAGGTGCTCGAAGGAGCCAATATCTATCTCAACCTCTGTCCAGAAGCGCGAAAGAGCGCCCAAGATTGACAGCGCGTCGAGAAAGAGTTGCACATCAATCTCGAAACCAGGGTCGACTATGTACTTCAACAATTCATGGGTTAGCTCGTGGCGAAAAGCGTAAATTTCCTCCAGTCTGTCGGCTTGCTTCAAGGTGATGACGTTAAGGTCTACTAGCCACAGCAGTGACGCACGAAACCTATTCTTGGGTGCCCTGGCCAGCACGTTTTTCGCGTAGCGCTGTTCGTCATAAATGTGGCGGCCATCCCTGAAGCCACACCAATAGAATTCCCGCACGCGATCCAGAACTAATTCCTTTATGAGCTCATGAGTTATCTGGTACAGTCCGGCAAATTCAAGTGTGGCACGGATATGAACAGGATCGAGCTTAGCCTCCAATCGCCGCATTGAATTCTCTGAGTGCGACCGATGCGCCCGACCTTCTTTGGATCGACTCTCATTATCCATCTGCTCAGTATACGTGGTCGACGATCTTGTTGCATTGACTAACTACTGACTGGGTGCGCGGCGAATGTTGCGCGACACTGGAGAACTGTCATCGTGTGGACGATGTTCTCCGAGGTATTCCCGGATATGCCATCGAGCCCTCAAGTGCGGGGTTGACGCGTCGGAGCCGATAGCCGGGCATCAGCGCACGCGATATACCCGCACCAGCCCGGGGGCGAAGGAGCCGCCCCAGCAAGTCTTACCCCGCCGGACAAGGACCCCGAGTCCGATCAAGCGTTCTGGCCGATGGGCTTGCGGTCCTATATTGGAGCACCATCGAAGCTGATGTCGGATTTGAGGTATTCTGAAAGCTTCTCAATGAGACGCTTGTAGTCCTCTCTATAGGCTGGAACTTCGACATTTTGCGGACGCAAGATGAGGCCATAGTCCAGTAGATACCTCTTGCCATTGCGTTCTCTCGGTGCCCACAGGAGCTTCGCAAGAGAGCGCATAATTTGTTCCGCTACCTCGTCTTTACCATTTCCCATGGCGGCGTTCATGCAATATCTCATTCCGCCGATGGCTAGGTCGACAAGCGAGTTAATGTGAGAGGCTCCGTCGCAGGACATCGAATAGTGGATGACCCGATCCGCCTTTGACTGCCATCCACTCGGGTATGTGAATGGTGTTCGAAATGTTTCACGAAAGTACTTGAAGCCAAAATCTTCCTCTACGCGGTCAATGCAGACTGCACCAAAGTCGTCCACCCGCTCCAGATAAATTTTGTCGAACGACGATATGAGCTGGTTGAGCGCATACGTTTGAGCGTATTCCTTGCGTGCAATCTGATGATGAACTGCGTAGACGATTAAATCTACCCCAATACTATGTGCACGCTCCAGTGCCTGCGACTTGGCCTCCCTCCAGCTTTCGACTGGCATGGCTTCGGGCCGAGTTCTCGTTGAAAACTTGAATTGATCCGTGTCACTGAATCCATATTCAGTCCTGACGTCCGATATCATGTGATGAACGTCTGGAAGTTTTTCGCTCCTTATCGCAAGTCCGCCGTAGATAAAGAAGGGTCCAGCCTCAGGTGATGTATTAGTTTCATCAAGGAACAACCAGTACATTGACCCTCCGTTTTGAGCATGTGTTGGTGGCGATCAGACAGTACGACGGCGTATCACCGCGCCCTGCAAGATCATCAACGAGGAGATAGTAGATCACGTCAATCGACCTTGGAGCCGATTCGATCAAGAAGGCCATCGATGGAGCATCCCTCCCTCAAGGGAAGAGGTGGGAATGCCCCAATTGCGGCGGTTCACGTCAGCCTCCACTCTGGGTTCGGCAGCTGCGCAACCGGCGAGCCACCCGAGCACTAGACAGCTGCCTACCAGATCGCCTCGCTCTCGCCAGAGGTCTCGCGTGGCGCCGCAGACGGAATCTGCACTCATGTGTGCACGCAACCGCCTGGATCAAGGCGGCCGGAGGCGATCAAGCACGGCCACCTCTATGCAGCTCGTGGACGACGATGAACGCCCCCGGAAGTGCCGGCCGCAACTACGGATCAGAAGGTTGGGGGTTCGAATCCCTCCGAGCGCGCTCCTAAAACCGCAGGTCACAGGCCTGCACCTCTGTCGAGGCGCGGCCCGGACCCGTTTTGATCTTGGTTTTGGCCACATTTTGGCCACACCTCGATCCGCTTGGCCGCCTCGTCCAGCCGTTGCGCCCAGGTGTCCATCTCGTCGGAGTAGAGGTGGCCGTAGAGGTCCATGGTGATCGTGATCGACGCATGACCCAAGATACGCTGGACCACTTTCGGCGGGGTACCTGCCGAGATGTACAGCGATGCCGCTGTGTGCCGGAGGCCGTGAATGGTCAGCCCTTCCAGACCGGCAGCCCTGACCGCCGGGTGCCAGACACTTCGACGGAAGTTGGTCAGCCGTAGCGGTCCGCCACGAGGCGAGGTGCGGGCACGATCAGCAAATGGCGTACTGGCAAACCGCAGAGAACACGTAGACGGCCTGCTGGATGTCGGTTGCCGAGAGCCGTGAACTACCGAGTTCACTGCGGATCTTCTGTTCTGCAAGCCAACGTGGAGCGTCAATCTTGCGGCAGAAGTTCCTATTGCGTTCACGCCGGGATGTCGGCCGGGCAGTGCATCGGAACTCTAGAACTCTGTGTCGGAGTGATCTCGTACCGTGATCACCGTGCATGTGTTCGTGGACGAGGCGAAGCGGACGGAGTTCCTGATAGTCGCAGTCCTTGTAGCACCGTGTGACCTGGCGGTATGCAGACGTACGCTGCGAGGCCTGCTGATCGGCGCGCAGGGCGAATTCATTTCAAGGGCGAGCGGGAGTCGCGGAGGCGGCAGATTCTCGCGGCCATCCTCGAACTCCCCGTGTCGGTTCGGATCTACTCTAGTGATCTTCGGTACGAGCTCGATGCGCAACAGGCGTGCCTGGCCAAGCTGGTATCGGACATCGCGGCCGCCGGCGCATCGCGACTGGTGATCGAGCGAGACGACTCGATGGTGCGGCATGACCGACGGACGTTGATCGAGGCTGTGGCAAAGGCCGGCTGCCGAGACCGGCTGCGCTATGATCACTACGGTCAGACGAGGACAGTCTGTTGTGGATATCAGATGCGGTCGCCTGGTGCTGGTCGAAGGGAGGCCGCTGGCGCCGCCAAGTCGAGCCGATCGTCTTCGAGGTCATCAAAGTGCCCTAAAATGCGCGAACCCGGCTCACCGGCCATTGCGGCCGGCTGCCGGGTCTACGACTTCGCAGGGCTACTGCCCCGTGCAACACTGATCCTGCCAGACACAAGAGGTGCGTTCAACCGCTTTCATTGGCTGCGCGTGTGTCCTCGAGGTCAACGTCTGCCCATCGCAGGTCAGTAGCTCACCCCGACGCGCGCCGGTATAGGCGGCGAGGTGGAAGAACGCATAGAGCCGGTGTCGTGACGCAACCGTGAGGAATGCACATCGAGCCACTCCGCCTTGAGGTCGTCGACGCAGAGTGGCCGGCGTCCTTGCCGCCCTAGGTGGTCTTCTCGCCGTCGCTCGCGGTGTCGGTGGTGTCGGGTTGGCCCGTCAACTGCCAAGGGGGTATACGCAGGTCTACACTCTGGTGGTCCAGCCGACCGACGCGGGTAACGGAGAGGGGAGCCTCCTGGTCTTCGCCGGCATCACCCCCAGGGCTCACTTGGTGTGGCGCGGTATCTCATCGACGAAATCCTCGAGCTGTACCGCCAGCTTCGCACTCACACCTTCTCCGTCATCGTCGGCACCGAGTACGACCCATCAACCAGCGAGCCTCGCAACGTTGAGCTGCTGACTCCCTCCTACCGCCACAAGGACGCCTGACATGTACATCACTCTCGCGACGGAGCCAGCACGATCCGACCGGCCCAACGAAGCCTTCGTGGCGACCACGCTCGACACCCTGGTGGTGCTTGACGGGGTGGGCACAGCTGGTACGAAGTCCGGCTGCATCCACGGCACTCCCGGTTCGTCCAGCAGCTGGGCAGCACTCTTCTCGCGATGTTGACCGCCCAGCCCGGGGCAGATCTCGCAGAGGTGCTGGAGGAGGCAATCATCGCAGTGCGCAGCCGGCACGGTGACAGCTGCGTGGTCGACCACCCCGGCACCCCCTCCTCCACCGTGATCCTGCTTCAGGAGCACGCCGATCAGGTGCACTACCTAGTCTTGGCCGACTCCGTCCTGCTCTTGGACTCGACTGACGGGCTGCAGGTCGTCACGGACGACCGCGAAGCCGCCTTTGCCGCCCGAGTCCGCGGCGACTTGGATGCCACCACCAACGGCATGCCCGAGCGCGAGTCCGCCCTAGCCAACTTCATGACCCGCATCCAGGCCTACCGCAACCGCCCCAACGGGTTCTGGGCCGCCGCTGCCATACCCGAAGCCGCCCGACAGGCCATCACCGGCAGCGTCCCCGCCGCTTCCGTCCGCCGGGTGGCTGTGCTCACCGACGGCGCGACCCGCCTCGTCGACCGCTTCGAACTCTTGGACTGGCCTGACCTGCTCGACATCCTCGACACTGCCGGACCTGTCGAACTCATCCGACGCACGCGCGAAGCCGAAGCCAGCGACCCTCACGGCCGCCGGTGGAAGCGCGGCAAAGCCACCGACGACGCCACCGCCGCCTACTGCACCGCATTCGCCCGCACCGCTGCGTCGCTGCATTGACCTCTGAGCCAGACATCCGAGCGCCAGTGGTGATCGCTTTCGTCTCGGCTTTGGCCGAGTGCATGCTCGCGTAGATGGCCGGAGACCGACACCTTGATCGTCAGAGGTTAAGCTCACTTCTTGGTAGCGGCGGCACGCCGGGTCCACACCTCGGCCTCTTCTGGTCTACCCCGATGCCTCAGCAGGCGACCTAGCTCCCTCATCGCCCTGGTGTCGCCGGCCTCAGCCGCCTTCCGCCACCACTTCTCAGCCTCGTCCAGCTCACCCCGCTCGTGCAGCAGCGCCATCGCTGCGCTTTCGGCGGCGTCGGCTACCTTCCGATACCAGGCCTCAGCCTCATCCAGCTCACCCCGCTCGTACAGCAGCTGACCCAGGCCTATCATTGCTAGACTGTCGTCGGCCTCGGCACCCTTCCGAAACCATTCCTCAGCCTCGTCCAGCTCACCCCGCTTGCCCAGCAGCAGCAGGTAACCCAGATCCGCCATCGCCGCGGAGTTGCCGGCTTCGGCGCCTTTCCGAAACCACTCCTCAGCCTCCTCGGTCGCACCCCGCTCCCGGAGCAAGTAGCCAAGCCACCTCATGGACTCGGTGTCGCCGCTGTCTGCACCTTTCCGAAACGCCTGCTCGGCTATATCCAGGCGTTGTTCGTGTCGAGCGGCAAAACCGATGGACACGCGTACGTCTGGGCTCGCCTGCTGGATAACCAGGTTCCACTCTTCGGCAGAAACAGCGTGTGCTGGCGCATCGGCGCAGGAGCTGGCGTGTTGAACGAGCACGTCGGAGACCCGGTAGCCGTCGACGACACCGACCGAGCTTGCCTGCGGAACCAGTGGCGCGGCCTGCCCGCGCACCGGTTGGCAAGCCCACGCAACAGCGTGCTCGAACCAGTCCCGGGGTGCCGTGGCACGCTGATCGGCAGAAAGCTCGTGCTCGGCCAGAGGCTTGACAACCTTCACCGGGATCGGTTCGCTGTGGCCGCAACGACGCGCCACCACCGCAGCCGTGATCACCGCGGCACCGAACGGATCCGAAGGGTTACACCACCGGGCGATCAACTCCGGTGCGGCAGCCAGTGTCTCCGCGATCCTCGGATCGTCAAGCCGCGTCGCTTCGGCCAGCCGTGGGTCATGCTCGGCGAGCTCTCTGGCGCGTTCCTGCTCCTGGCTGGTGAAGACCGACGGCAGGTCGATGCGAAGGTCGACCATCGACAAAACGTCGCGTGCGTCGTCCCCGCCTTCCGGCAGCATCAGCCCATCGCTCGACTTCCTGACCGGCCGCATGTAGCGGTCGAAGGTCTCCGGCCAGAGAGTGCCGACAAAAATCACCGGGCGATCCCGGTTCGCCAGAAGACGCCGTACCGTGGCGGCGGTCAACCCGCCGCCACCGAGGAAGTTGTGCAGGTCGTTCAGCCAGACCACGGTGCGCGACAAGTCAGCCCCAGCAGCCACCAGCTCGTTGACCTGCGCGCCGTTGCTCGGCCGAAACAGCCACCAGTCCGGCACAACAGCACGCACCGCCTCGTACAGACACCGACTCTTGCCAGACGCAGCCTGACCCACCACAAGGGCGAAGCCACCCCTGCGCTGCCGCGCCGTCAGCCACGTACGCAGACGGGCATCGACATCACGGGGCACATACGTCGGCAACTCCACAGACAGGTCAGTGCCCACGCCATCCGGCAGCGGAATCGCCGGATGAATCCCCAACCACGCCCGATCAGACTCATCCAGATCCCGAATGCGAGGAAACCCGCCGCCACCAGTGGCCTCCTGAATCAACTCCTCACGGCGCTGAGCCTGCTCAACCCGCCGCACAGGCCGCCGAGCCCACGCCCCAACACAAGCATCCACGGCCGGCTTCACCACCGCACCCAGCGCAGTCGCCACCGCGCCAACCAACGCCACCAGCCACGCAGGCCACGAAACATTCACCGCCCGCAACACCGCCGGAGCAGCCGCCAACACACCCACGAACACCACACCCGCGGCCAACAGCCAGCCGCCAACCCAACCGACACGCAACCGCACCACAGCCCTCCCCCGAAGGCTCGACCCACAACCTGTGATCATCCCACGCTGCACTTATGGAGCGCCACCGGCGCATGAAGGCAGTCTCTTCTACCGGCCAGCTGTCTCGCACCCCAGCTGAATGTCCCGACCAAGTCGTCAGAGTCTTCTTGTCGGGGTGGGCTCGTGGAGACCGCCTCCCGACCGGACTCCCACCGACTCGTACGCGCAGCTCCAGCTTGCTGGCGATGATCTGCCACGCTGTCGACCATGAGAGAGCCATTGGTCCTCCAGTACGCAACGCCCAATGCGTGGATCCTCCATCCGCCAACTGACCCGTGGGGCGATGGCTATGTCGCGGTGATGCGAGCGGAGCTGCGTGGCCACGGCCTCCACGCCAGTACCGACGTCAAGGTTTCGCTACCGTCCGAGGACGAGGACCCAGACCTGCTCCCGTTCTTCCAAGGGCTGGCCCGCGACTGGCGAGGCTGGTCCGGTGAGCGTGCATGGCGATCGCTAGACGGAAAGCTCTGGATCCACGCCGTCCATGACGGCGCGGGCCACGTCAGTATGACGGCGACTCTGCGGGAGAGTGCGAGCGCTCCGGACGCCTGGACAGCACGTGTCACCGTGAGCGTCGAAGCTGGCGAGCAGATGAGCACACTTGTCGCAGACCTGAGATCGCTGTTCGCGCGGTAGCGCGATACGTCTCAGTGCACAGTTGCACTGCCGTTTCATGATCTTGTTTACCGCCCTGCATCCGAGTGTCAGCGGTGATCGATCCCGCATCGCCTTGGCTGATGCATGCACGCACAGGTCCCGGCATCTCGGCCTACCCAGAGCGCAGGGGCAGCCACCGATGGGACCGAAGCCATCGATCTCCGTATCCCTGGGCGATCTCGTAGGCCGACTGCTTCAACACGAAAGACCCGGTCTCCCATGACGTTCCCGGCTATGCTCGCTGCCGTTGTACGGGGGGCGGCGCCGCGACCGGCCTGACCCATGGCGGTGCCACGAGCAGACCGAGGCGTCGAATGCGAAGACTCATCATTGTCTTGTTCGTGCTCGGCCTCATGTTCGTCGTGGTCGACCGCGTCGCCGTTGTGGCTGTCCAACGAGAGATGGCCGCTCGAGCGCAGACTGGCGCTGGTTTGAATGCGCGGCCCGACGTGGTGATCCGCGGCTTCCCCTTTCTGACCCAGGCGATTCGTGGGCGGTACGACCACATCGAGGTCTCACTCGGAGACGTGTCACGAGGCGACATCGAGCTGCGTGACGTACGGCTGGAGCTACATGACGTACGCGCACCCCTCAGCTCACTTCTCGACCAGAACCGACAGCTGCAACCGCAAGCACAGACCGTGCAGGCCTTCGCGGTCGTGCCCTACGCCGTTGTGACCCGGAGCTTGCCGCACACCGTCCTGCAGGTTCGAGACGTACGCCCACAGGGCGAGTCGCTGCAGCTCACGGGAGAGCTCACCCTGGCGGGACTGCCGACCATCCCGATTTCTGCCACCCTCGACATCTCCGCCCTGGCTGATGCCATCGCCATCAGACCGTCCCAGGTCGACGCCGGCCCGCTTCCCAGCCTTCCCGTTCACAGGGCGCTCACCATTACCGTCCCGGTTGACCTTCCGGCTGGCTTCGAACTTTCTGGCGTACGCGTAACACGAACCGGCCTTCAGATCACCGGGCACGGTCGAGACATCGTGCTGGCCCGCGTCCGGTGACAAGACCAGCAAGGAGAAAGGCCCATCAGTCCAGGGGCGCATGGGAGTGCGGAGCGTTTGCCGCCCGAACCGCGTCACGCATCACGGTGTCGCCACGTTCGTCGTATCCATCGATGACGCCCTTGACATCGGCGGCTGGGCGATTCTGGCTCATTTTGACCTTCGCCTCTATGCGAGTGATGCAGAGTTCCACCCCCACGATGGCGCGAAGCTGGCCGGCAATGAAGTCGGCAGGCGCGTCGTCGACGGACCACGGATGTGGCAGATCTGCCTCATGATGATCAGTAAGCCGACGTACCAATTGTTCCAGCCATGCCGCGTCATCGTGTACGACAAGCCTTCCGTACACATGCGCTGTGATGTAGTTCCACGTCGGTACGACGCGTCCGTGCTCTGACTTTGATGCGTACCAGGAAGGCGTCACGTACGCATCGGGACCGTGCACGATCACGAGCGACTCGCCTTCGGCCGGCTCCCGCCACTGGTCGTTGTTGCGTGCGACGTGCCCGAGCAGTGCACCGCGCTCTCCCACGCTGGGGTCGTACAGCAGCGGCAGGTACGTCGCGAGCAGCCCCCGAGGTGTTGACGTGATGAGGTCTGCGGCACGGCAGCGAGAGAGCAGCTCGTGCACCTGCGTGTCGTCGGCGGCGAAGTGACCTGGTACGTACATAGGCTAGTCATCTTTCCTGCAGTCAGAGAACTGCAGTTCGTGGTATGCCGTTTTCGCAGTGCTCCGCTGGAACACCACTTCAGAGCCTATGGGCAGTGCAAAGACGAACTGGATGTCGATCAGCGCCCGGCCGGTCGCCGCCTGCCCGATGGGCTTCGAGCCGCAGGAGGCGGAGTCAACATGTCTGCCAGCGCCCGCGCGGCGGTGGACGGTTCGACATCGCGACGCTGCGCCAACAGGATCGTCCGGCTGAGCCCGGGCGCGGCAAACGACACTACCCGAAACCGTTCGTCCGCCACCGTGCGCGGAACCACGGCCAGGCCGAGGCCGGCGCGGACGAACTCGAGGACGGCGTCCATCTCCCCGCCCTCGATGGCGAAGGTTGGGGAGAACCCGGCCTCGCGGCAGGTGGCCACGGTGGTTTCGCGCAAGTCGTAGCCGGCACGGAACATCACCAGCGGCTGCCCCTCGAGCTCGGCCACGGTGATTCGGTTTCGGCGACCGATCGGGCTGGGGGCCGATCGCGAGGCGATGACCACGAGCTCCTCGGTAAAGAGCGGCAGCGTGGCCAGTTGCGGATCATCGCCCAGACGGGTGTCGACCACCAGGGCAAAATCGAGCGCTCCCTCGGCCAGCCTTCGCTGGAGGTCACGGGAGCCACCCTCCTGGATCATCAGCTCGATACCCGGATGGTCTCGGTGGAACTTGGCCAGCACCCCGGGGAGCAGCCCCGTGCAAAGGCTTGGCGTCGCCCCGAGTCGGACCCGTCCGCGATGCAGCTGCAGCACCTCCCGGATCCGGTGACGGGCGGCGTCGGCATCGGCCAGCATTCGGCGGGCCACCGGGAGCAGGGCCTCGCCGGCGTCGGTCAGCGACACATTCCCCTAGTCCGATGGAAAAGGGGCGCACCGAGCTCCCGTTCGAGAGCACGCACTTGTTGGGACAGTGAGGCGTCGGCTATCCGCTCGCCGGCCTCCTCACCCAGATTGGTGGCGTACGCGTCGCCTACGGCCTCGGGCTGTTCGTCACCGGGGCCGCGTTCCTGGCCGCGTGGTTCGCCATTCCTGCCGCACCCGAAGGACGCACTGCACGGGTCCACGTCACCGGCGCGGTCCTGCTCGTGTGTGGACTGTTCGTCGTGCTTTTGCTGGCCAGCGAGACCGACCTGTGGACCCGACACCTGACCCTCGCCGTGATCCTTGCCGTCGGCACGATCCTCCTACTCTGCGCGTAGATTGCCTCCGAACTGCGTAGTGAGACGCCCCTGGTCGATGTTCGGGTGGTACGACACCCGGCGGTCGCAGGGCGAACCTCGCCATGTTCGTCGCCGGCGTCGGCATGTACCTCCTGCTGACGCTCATCACCCGGTACGCACAGACGCCGCAGAGCGCCGGCTATGGCTTCGGCCTGAGCATGTTCGTCGCCGGGCTGGTCCTCGTCCCGTTCTCGCTGCTGGGCTTCGTCGCCGGCAAGGTCGTCCCACGAGTACGCATTGGCGCCCCATTGCTCCTCGCCGGTAGCGCCGCCATCGTCCTCGGCGGATTCGCCCTTTTCGCGGCGGCCCGGTCGACCCTGGCCGACCTGTTCCTCGCAATGGGCGTGCTCGGCTTCGGGGTCGGCAGCTTCTCCGCCGCCATGCCCGTCGTCATCCTGGCCGTCACCCCCGCAAGCGAAACCTCCAGCGCCATGAGCTTCAACTACGTCGTCCGCACCGTCGGGTACTCCCTGGGCAGCGCCGTAGGCGGTCTCGTCCTCGCGGCTGGCACCGACACCGGCCGGCTTTTTCCCAACGAAGGCGCCTACACCATGGCAGCGTTGGTGGGCATGGCGACGATGGCGCTCGCGGCGTCGACGAGCCTTGCTCTCGCTCGTCAGCGAGCGACTGGAAGCCAACCGGCCGCCGCACCGAGCACGTACGGATCAAGCCGGTAAACCACCCGAGCTCTCCGGTGCCGCTTGACACTTTCAGCGACATCCTCAATGACGTTCGAGCAAGGACGCCGTAGACCCGAGCGACGTTCTCCCACTGAGGTGCAGGGAGAAGTGCCAGGCGAGGCGCCTCAGGCGGCATGCGTTGGCCGTCATAGGAGATTCCCGAAGATCTCGAACGCGCGTTCCCAGTGCTCGGTCTGGGGATTCTTCAGACCGGGGTCAAGGACTTTGAAGGTCCGGGCGAGGGCCAGGCTGAGGCCTCCAGCGACGAAAGGCAGCTTGGCGATCGTCGCCTCGCTTGGCGTGATGTCAGGCGGCGTGGGCGACGCCAGACGTTCGAGGAGTGGACTCACGTCGATCTCCTCGTCCAGTTTCTCGAACTCGTGCATGCCTTCCTGAAGGCCCTTGGTAATCGGCAGGTCATGGGGCTCCACGATGTCGCGTCCGTTGGCGTTCGCCACGGCTTTCCCGACCACCAGCATGTCGTAGATCTTCATGTCGACGAAGTCGCTGTAGCGCTTGAGGTCGTTCTTGTCGACATCAAGGCTCGCGGCCTTGCGGAAGAATCGTTCGAACTTCGCAATCCCCATGACCGGCACGGCGCCGCACCTCCACTCGCGCACACCTCGATGCCAGCCGACCAGAGCAGGGGGAACCAGCTTCAGGGCCACGAGTCCCTCCGCCTCCCGGCCGTTCGACTCCGCCGACGGTCACGAATGTGTCAGTGTCCGCCGCCCCGGAGAGAGCGACACTAGCCGAGAGCCGACAGACGCTACGAGGCGCGAAGGCCGGTCTCTCGTCGTGAAGGAGCACGACATGGCTGAAACGGGCTTTTCGTCGTTCAGTACGACAGTGGACAAGACCAACCGCGTGATGCGGGAGATCGAGGAGGCGTACGGATGGCCGAAGGAGCGTCGCCGCCAGTCGTACGCCGCCCTGCGAGCCGTCCTCCATGCCCTTCGTGACCGCCTCGGTATCGAGGAGGCGGCGCAACTCGGCGCCCAGCTCCCCATGCTGATCCGTGGGATCTACTACGAAGGGTGGGACCCGACGAAGGTTCCGGTGAAGATGACCAAGGAGGAATTCCTCCGAAGGGTCCAAGAGGACTTCCGCTTCCAGGTCCAAGGCGGCGCCGAACTCCTCGTGCAGCGGGTCGTGAAGGCATTGCGTCGCTACATCACCGAAGGCGAATGGCAAGACATCAAGGCCAGCATGTCGAAAGACCTCGCGTCCGTCCTGCCGTAGCACCGACCGCGACACGAGGCGATGGGAATGCCGCGCGACGGGATCGCCCCCGTCTCGGGGAAAGGGGTTCAAGCATGGCGGACGGCGAGTCGAGGGACGTCCTGCGGGAGCAGCTGCGGGAGGTGGAGGAGCGCCAGGCGGCCCTTCGCCGAGCTGCCGCCGACTTGCGACGTCAGATCGGTGAGTCCGGCGGCCTCGGTGACGCTGCCGAAGCGGCGGAGATCCTCCGAGAGGCGGAGGAGCAGGAGGCCCTTGCTGCGAGTCTCGAGGCACGACGGCGTGACCTACTGAGCAAGTTGGAGGAATGAGGACGCCGGAGCGCTCTCGCGTCGGCTCTCCCCTCGTCAAGGGATCAGGGCGACATCGACGGCGGCGCCGACGATGTCGACCCCGCCGAGCCGGCGCTGGTCAGGAAGACACGCGTCACCCACCTCGCGACGTCACCACTTGTAGTCGAGGAACTTGCCGTCGAAGGTGACGACGACCCGGTCCCCCTCGGGGTCCGGCCGTCGGGAGAGATCTACGCGGAAGTTGATGGCACTCATGATGCCGTCGCCGAACTCCTCGTGAATGAGCTCCTTCAAAGCGGGACCGTAGACCGACAGCGCCTCGACGAAGCGATAGATCGTCGGATCACGCAACGCCGACCGGTCGGCGCCACGGAACGGCTGCCTTTGCAGGCTTTCCGCCACCGCTTCGTCGAGGCCGAGGATCTCACACGCGCGTTCCGCTTGTTCCCGGGTCAGAGGATGCTGCCCGAGGAGCGCTGCCGTGGTCCACACGACCGGGGCGCCGATCTCCTCGGCGATCCGTGACCAGGTAAGACCGCGGCGGGTTCGAGCGGCCACCACGAGCTCGGCGGCCTCGTGTTTGCTCATGATCGGGGTCATGCGGGCTCCTTCGGATGGTTTGAGGCGCTCACAGTTTTCCCACTCCCCACACCGACACGCCAGCTCCGACACCTCCTGACGCGCACTCTTCATCGGCACGACACAAGGCGGCAGCCCACACTGGTGTGTGACGAGAAGAGCAGCGAGCCATGAACCAGTCGACTCCCCTAGGTGCCTGCGGGCGAGGGCCGAGCGCTCGAAGGCTCGTATCGACTCGGTGGGGCTAGCACCACCGTTGGATGGGCGCTGGCCCTGTTGTTGCGCAGCCTCGTCCTCGAAAGACTGCTCTCACGTTCATTCCACGCCATGCCTGGCAGCGTGAACCAACGGCAAAGCCGGTGGCATTCATGCCCGAGGGACCGTTGCGCACCTGCATGGCATTTCTGTCCAATCGACCAAAGCGCCTGCAAGAGAACATCATGCACGACGAGGGGGTCTAGGAAGTGAGGACGAGAAGGACTCTGGGTCGGCTCGTCGCGGTCGTCGGCGTGCTCGGTACGGCCTTGATTGCGGCGGGGCTACAGCCCGCAAGCGCCCACGACTTCACCCACCACCATGGCGCAGACAAAGGCGGAGTAGATCGTTACCACAGCCGTGTGTGGGTCGAGGACAACGAACGCGATGGCAACCGCGCCTACCTGCACTACCAAATTGCAAACTCCTTCGGTTACCGCGCGTTCGGCCAGCTGCTAGACCCGAGCGAGGCCTATGGAGGCCGGTACTACGGTCAAATCGCTGAAACCTGGCACGTCGGGCGGTCACGTCTTTGCGAGCAGCGGCCAGGCAAGGACAGCTGCACACCGTGGCGCTGGCACCCGTTCCGCTATCGTCACGGGCAAGACACCGCCCTCATCACACGGACACACGATGGCGTCCGTGTCGCTGACCGAGAATGTGACGGCAACGTGGTGCGCCTGGAAGTCCGCGCCGGAACCAGATTGGAAGAGCGCAAGGACTTCACGGTCCGCGACCCGGATGGATGCGGTGGTGCTGTCGGACGCAAGACCGTGAAAGGGTGGCACATCAACCTCACCCGACTCTGCGAGAAGCGACCCGGCGGCTGGAACTGCACACGGTGGCGCTACCACAGCTGATACCCGACCGCACACTTAAGCGAGCTCTTCTTACAACCTCAACGGCGGCCCCCAAACGAGGCCGCCAGAAGACTGACGACCCACAACGACAAACAACCGTTCACCTCCTCCCGCTGATGGCCGGGCGGGCGCCTTCCCCCCGGGGCGCCCACCCGGCCCCACCATTACCCGTTCGATGCCGACCAGGAGACTGGGTAGCCGTCTTCCAGGTACGCCACCGCCGCTTTAGTGCGCGCCTCCAAACAGGCCATGATCCACCGCGCTACGAGCGATGACAGCCTCTTTCTTGCCTCTCGAAGAAACAGAACGCCCATGTACGATGCTCGTCCTCCGGGAGTGTGATCTCCGTAGCCATATCGACGGGTACAACGCCGCCGTCAAAGACCGAACATCAGGCCCTCCGTGCGCCCACCGTCCTGAGGCGGTACCCAGTCGACAACCAGAAGCCCGCCCACCGGCAGACGCAGGCCGAGCTCCTCGTTCAGCTCCTGGCACGCGGCCTGATACGAAGACTCGTCAGCCTCGACAACGCCACTGGGGATTTCCCAGTGGTCCTTGTACGTCGGCTCGACGGGAGGACTCGATTCTCAGGGTCGAGGAGCAGCACGTCTGCTCCTAGAGGAGACGACGGACCTGGATAAGAACCGCCGTGCGGTCGCCTATTAGGTATGCCATGGCGCTCCAGGCCCATCGAGTAGGGTGCGTATGCGCGAGCCCATCAGTGCCGTACGCCTTACCCCCGTCTCGAGCCGTTCGGGGCCATCGCCAAGAGCGCAACCGTATCGGCCGTGAGCTTGAGGTTCCTCATCGTGATCACGTCATCTCACGTAGCGGGCTGGGACGGCACACCGCCTGACTAGCAGCGCCGCGGTAGAGCCGGGCTGTACGTAATCGACTAGGCTCGGCGACCGTGAGATCTCAGAGCAGCTGCGCTGCTGCTCGGTCGATCGACGGGCCCTGCAGGACGAGCCAGATGAGACCTTTCCAGCTTACGGACTCCAGCGCGCTCCCGAGGGCTCGAAACATGCCGAGTTCCGACTCAAGGTTTGTGTCACGGACCCTCTCATGAACCAGCGCCACATCCTCGGTTGCCTCACGACCGTCGCCTTCGTGTTCGTCGGCGTAGTGCTCGGCCTTAGCCTGGTCGTTGCCTGGTGGTGGCTGGACGATGCACGCGTTCTGGTGCCGCTACAGGTCTACACAGCGCCGCCGGGTCAGATCTACCAAGCTGAATCAGGGCACAAGGTTGTGCTAGCCCGGATCGATAACCACCTCGGTGGAGTCCAGGGCTACGAGGTGTGGCTAGGCCGAGCCGTGGGCACCGAGAGCCCGTATGGGCACGTCGTCAAGGTCCCTTCAGGCTGGGAAACGAAGGGCATGCGTGTCAATTGGCGCGCCACCGGGGTCGAATTGATCTTTTCTAACGGCGGACGGATCTTCGTCCCGGACGACCACTTCACCGGCGGCCGATAACCATCTCTGCGCGTAATCCAACCAGGTAGATGCAGGAACCCTGAGGTGGCGGAGCCATCGGGCCACACTGGCAAGAAGCCGTCGGAACCTGGCAACGCTGAACCGGCCGCCGGGCAGGTCTGTCACGGCTGGTTCTCTGGTCGCGCCACTAGCTCTTTCATCGGCCCTGCGAGTCGCGCGGCAAGCTCTGGGGCGGCCTGGGCGATCTCCGCAAGGAGTAGGCGTGTGGTCGCGACGAACGCACGATGCAGCTCGTCGAGTTCTACATCTTTCGCCCTCGTCTCGCAAAGTCCTTGCAGGAACCCTCCAGGGAGCTGGTCGACGCCGCGTCCCTGGTGAGCCGGCAGTCCATGGCGCGCACAGGCAAGTCCCACCACCTGATCACGCATTCCGTCGAGCATGTGCACGGCCTGCCACAAACGGCCGCGGGCTAAAGCAGACCGGACGTGCAGCGCATAGAGCCATCCCATCCCAGCCAGATGCTCCACGGACGGAGCAGGGTCTATGCGCGGCGGAGCAGCCTCACCGAACAGCAGCCGGAACGAAGGAGTCGTGGCGCGAAAGTCGTCTGCTGACCAGAACGACAAGTCGACCTGGAGCGAGTTGGCGAAAAGGAAGACGCGGTAGAGCGTCTCTCCCCTCCACACATCAAGGTGGTGCACCGCGCCGTGGTCGGCATACATCACGTCTGTCCATGCCTGCACGACTGCACTCAGTTCGGCGTCGAGGCCAAGCTGCAAGGCCAGATCGATGTCGGACCAGTCGTCCTCCGAGCCGGCTGCAGCTGACCCAACGAGCGCAGCTCCGATCACGTGCTCATCTGAGCGTGCCCTGGCTACGAGATTGTCCCGCAGCGCACGCCGTTCTTCAGAGGTGAACATCGCCCCAAGACTAACGCCAGTTGCTTACCAGGCCATGAGGTCGCACCATGACCCTGCGGCACGTGTGCTGGGCGGCGGCCAAAGCTCGATGCGCTTGAGCCACCACGAGCACCGTCAGTACGTCACCCAGATGCGACGGGCGGGCCCGTCGATCCGAATCCGACCTCCGATCGGAATGATCAGCTGCGGGTCGGTATGACCGAAGTCGACGTCGAAGACGGTCAGCACCCTGGGTGATACTCGTCGAGGGCCCGACAGATCGCGTTGGCCTGGGCGGCGGCGTACTCACGTCGCTCCTCGAGCGTGGTACGCCGTGAGATGTTCCAGGCCTTCGGGCGCCCGACGAGCACAGCAGCAAACCGTTGCAGCAGTCCCGCCTCACCGAAGTTGCGCAGGATCCGGTAGACCTGATCGGAGGACGGCATCTCCTCAGACGTCTCGATCAGCAGGACGGCACCGTCGTACGCCTCGAAGGGCGCCAGCCACCGACGCACCGCGAGCTGCCAATCCAGGATCTCCAGACATCCGCCGAACGTGACGCCTTCGATCACCTGGTCGGCATTGCGCCACCGCCATCCGTCGTTGGGGCGTATCGGTGCGGCGCTGGTCAGCGCCTCAGGCGTGCTCCAGTCGATTGACTCGTCAGTGTGCTCACCGGGTGGTATGAGCTCGACCTCACCGGACTCGAACAACGCGCGCCGCAGCGACCCGATGCTGTACGGGTGCAGCCGTCCGCGTCCCAGGTGTACCAACACCGAGCCACCGTGGTAGCTCACGATCCCGAGCTGCCACAGGTAGGTGAGGAAGTTGGTGTTGTCGGAGTAACCGAAGAACGGCTTGGGGTGCGTTCGCACCAAATCGGGATCCAGATGCGGCAGTACGGTGATCTGGTCGTCGCCGCGATAGACGCCATCAGAACGGTGATCTCGGGATCCGACAACGCGGCGTGGATGTCCTCGGCCCGCGCCGGCGGACTCGCGCCCATCTTGCGAGTGGTGGGAAACTCCACCGGCTCTAGGCCGAGTTCCTCACGAATGCGACGCAGCCCAAGCTCGAACACCTCGGGGAGCAGCTCTGGCAACCCCGAGGATGGAGAGAGAGCACGGCGACCTTGTCACCGGGCTTGGGTTTCGGCGGATACCTCAGGTGCATGATCGCACTGTAGGTCGGCTACCACGACGAACGCGCGGGATTTTTCTGCAACGGCAGGGCTCGGGCGACGTTCTCCGCTTCGCGTGCCTTGGCTGCCTCTTCGATCACTATCGGCGCGGCCTCCATCGCATCTTGGCTACAGTGCCCAGGTACTCGCGCCTGTTGTCCGTCGCTTCGGGAGTAGTCACATGCAGACCACTCGGGCTCGCGTCGTCACACTTGTGTTCGCAGGACTGCTGACCCTCGCCCTCGGGTGCAATCCCGCTGCCAAGCACACAGGGCCAGAAGAATCGCCCATCCCGAGCCGTACGCCAACCGCCCGCGACACCACACTGCTCCCGACTGAGTCGCCTCCGGGTCTTCACATCGCCAGGGTCGAGCTCGCGTCAGCCGACGAGGATCCTTCCGCAGCCAACGAGTACAGCGGTCGGCTCGTGACGGTGTACGGCGACCCGAACCTCGAGGACCCCCTGAAAGGTCCACTCCTGGTAGCCGGCAGGGACTGGGGCGAGGAGTGGGCAAGCTTTGGTTGTGAATCAGAAGACAAGACAGGTGCCCGCTCCAAGCACGGCCCTGTGGTGTCGTGCTCCGGCGAGCTCTGGGTGAGCTGGGAGAACCCGACAAAGGACTACACCGAAGAGGACGTGGGGGTCATGGGCCGCAACGTGTCGCCTGAGCTGGTCGCCCGCGCAGCAGATGCACTCAGTCCGCCCAAGGGCGCCGTCGGCGTTCCGCATGAGCCACTCGAGATCCCGGCCGACGTCCTGCCCGCTGGAATGAGGCAATTGGCCAGCGGACCTGTCTGGGGACAGGCTCCTGACATCCGCCCGGTGGGGGAAGACATCTACCAGTGGAAGCGTCACAGATCTTCGGCACGCATCTACCTGCGCGTGACCAACGCCAGTGACGACCTGTCGCTGCTGACGCGGGTGGACCTCGGCGGCACGTTCCGTCAAATCCGCGGCGGACCGGGCGCCGTCCGCTCCAGCCAGAGTGTCCACGCTCTCACCTGGCGCGAAGGCGACCTTCTCGTCGCCGTCGACGCCCAAGGCGTTGACCGTGCGACCGTCGATGCATTCGTCAGGTCCTTGCAGAAGGTACCGATCGACAAGGCCTGGGAGCTCAAAGACTCCTTCCTGACCGGCCCACCCCAAACCTTCCTCCCACCAGGCGAGAAGGTGGCGCTTGCCGGCCGTCGGGGAAGCCAACGGTGGATCGTCGGAGTCAGCGCCGACGGCCACCACGAGACCATCCTGACCGTCACCAAGGACGGCGACCGGGGCGGCAAGGGTGGTGCTCCAGGTCGGCCCAGCCGCTATGAGATCATCGCCAAACGTCTGCGTACCGACGGCGGCGCCCTGATCATCTTCCACGTGCACAAGGACGTCACCAAGCTGGTCGTGACCACACATCGCGACGGCAAAGAGATCGAGCTACCGCTCGCCGAATCAGTGCTACCCGACGGGTCCCGCTACGCAGGCACGCTGCAACCAGGCCCCACCGACGTGGAGTTGGTCACCACATACGACTCCGAGGGCGACGTCATCACACGCAAGCCCGAAGAAGCTCTCCTCTGGTGAGCCAGACGAACGTCTGCGAATCTCGTTCCGACGTTGGAGGCCTCGAGAAGTCGGAGCTAGGGTCTTGCGGCATGGGTACCGACCTGTTCGATCTCCTAGCCGAGAACGCCTGGACGCTGCCCACGACCGACGGCGTGGCGACGTTATACGTGACCGAACTGGGCACGGGAACGCCAGTGGTGACGTTGCACGGCGGGCCCGGGGCCCACCATGCCTACCTGGTCGATGCCGTCAGAGGCTGCCTGACCCGAGCACAGTTCGTACTCTTCGATCAGCGGGGAAGCCTGTTGTCAGCAATGCCCGACGACAAGCTCGACCAGCTCACCGCTGACCAACTTGTCGCCGACCTTGAAACCCTGCGCCTCGCCCTCGGCCAGAACCAGCTGTTCCTGTTCGGCCACTCGTGGGGTTCGCTCCTCGCGCAGCTGTACTACCTTGCTCACCCCGAGCGGGTCGCGGGCATGATCCTGACCGGCGCCATGTGGCCGTCCAAGCCGCCGGCCTCCTACTGGGCCGAGGCGCAGGACAGGCAAGAGCGGCTACGCAACCGGGCTGAGGTCGAGGCAGCTCTCCGCAATGCTGGGCTCGACGGAGACCCCGACCGACTGAGCCCGAGGCAGAAGTCACTTCGGTATCGGATCACCGGCCTCGCGGCACCCAGCATCTACCGAATCGAGAACTGGCGTCGCGTCCGAGCGTTGCACTGGAACCAACGAGCAGCGATCGCCATCGACAAGAGCCTTCCAGCATGCCACGACATCCGGCCCGTCCTGCGTACTCATCCGATCCCCGTCAGCGTCATCCAGGGCGACCACGACTACGTCGATCCCAGCGCCAGCCACTGGCAGCGACTTGCTCGCGATCACACGACGGTTGACGTCACGGTCATCGAGCGCGCCGGCCACGCCGCATGGATTGACGACGTCGACGCGTTCACCCGAGCCCTCGATTCCGCACTGCGGCGCATCGGCATCGCCTCCGGGTGAACCCTCTGCCGGTCCTGCAAGGTCCCGGAGCGTCTGAGTCCACCCGGGTGTCAAGTGAACGGTCTGGCCGGAGACCACCTGCCGCGACTCAATGGTGGCCGCCCACTGGCGGCAGGAATGCCGGCACATGCGGAGTGGCACCGTCGTCTCCCCAGGTGAGCACGGCCGCATACATCACCCGCCTGCGGTTCGGATCGGTGACGACACCGTCGAAGTCGCACGGCTCATTGCTGTCCGAACACACCCAACCGTGCAGGAAGATCCGGCTGAGGCCGTCCTCGGTGACAACGACGTCGGCGCCGCCCGGACCGCAGAGACCGGTGTTGGCCCTGTCCAACAGCACGTGCTCAGTCTTGTCGGCGAACGACCACATGTCCGTGGATCGCAGCCACACCGTGGCGTACTTGCACTGATCGAACCAGTTCGCGGAAGCGAACAGGACGTAGTGCTTGCCGCGCTGCACCATGACAGGGTTCTCGATGCTGTCGGAGTGCCGGACCAGTTCGCGGCTGGGCTCTCCTCGGCCATGCAGTCCGTCGTCGGACAGCGGGAACATCCGGATCGTGCCCGGTGTCTTCTGGGTCTTGTAGAGCAGGTACCGCTTGCCGTCGGCGGCCTGGAACGGCGAAGGGTCGATCACGCCGGAGGTGGGGTTCGGCCGGTCCGCAGCGGGATCCTCGCCGTTGAGGATCGGACAGATGAGCGGCGAGTCGGACGGTTCGTACGGTCCGGTGGGCTGCTCCGCGACTGCCGTCCCGATACAGCGTTGGCCGCCGAAATCCCTGGCGATGGCGGCGAAGTAGAGCACCCATCCTGCCGAGGTGTGCGTTGCGTCGGGTGCCCAGACAGCGCCTTGCCCCGCCGCCCAGTCCGGCCATCTCGTCAGTGCATCCGGCATGGCGGTCCACGGGCCCTGTGGCGTCTCCGCTCGAGCCACCCGCGCGCGCCCGCCGGTCATGAAGGCGATGTAGTCATGGCCGTCGTAGATGACACCGGGATCGGCGGCCGTCGGTCCGTACACCGGCTTCGGTACCGGCGCGGACGCCTGAGCCGCGGACCCGGGCGCGGCCAGCGCCGCGGCCGCAGAGACGCAGGCCACGCCAACCGTCACCAGTGCTCGTCGAATCCGCATCTTCCCTCCTACGGCGGCGCTTCGGACGCCAGCTGTCAGGTGCATCATCGTCCCGACAACGCTCGCGTTGCGGTCGGCGGTGTCGACGACGCCCAGTCCTTCACGACGCCCGAGCGTTTCGGCGCGGGGCCGCTAGAAGGGCTGCACGGAGAGGTCGTCGAACGTCGCGCTCGTGGTGGCGAAGAGCCCAACATTGCCGCCCTCCCATGGCTTGGGATCCTTCCAACTCAGAACCCTCATGCCGTCGACGTAGACATCGATCGTGTTTCCCGCGTTGACGATGCGCAGCCGGTAGGTGGACCCAACCTGGACTGGAGCAGTGAGCTGGCCCTCGGCGACGACCTGCGACGCCCCGTCGTCCACTCGGCTGAGTCGTACCCGGTCGGAGCCGGCTACCAGCTCGGTCACGTATCCGTTCAGCTGCATCTGGCCAGGCTTACCGGCGGGCCCGGTGGTGCCGTGGGTCACGAGGCCGGCCGTGCCGTGCTCGTCGTTCAGCTGGACGTCGGCCTCGGTCGTCGCGTCGAGGAAGTACGTGGCCGCCGCCATCGCCCGAGCCTTCCCGTCGGTCACCACCTGCAGACGTGCGTCTTCGGTTGGGCTCCACGTTCCGCCGTACGCTGCGAATCCGTCGGGAAGGTGGGTTGCAGCACGGACGACATCAAACGGTTCGTGCAGCGGGAACGCCGCCGCCCAGCGCTGCCAGCTGTGCATGAGCCGCTGGCGGTCGGAGGCGTAATGAGGGTTGCCGATCTCGTTGTGCTGCTCGGTAAAGCCGTCTGCTCGGCCGTCGCCGTCGTAGTCACGACCCAGGTCGAACACGTACTCGCTCGCTTCGCCGGTCGGTGTCACGTCGCGGAGGTACTTCAGGTCCCCGGACCTCACAGCCAGCCGGGCGGTGCCAAGCGGTGCACGCTTGGCGGCGTCGCTGTAGTAACGCCACCAGAGCGTGTCGTGCGCGACCCCGCCCGAGAGGACGGGCGGTACGAGATCCATGCCCTCGCGATTGCCGTTGGACCAGTCCACACCAGCCGCGGTGGCGAAAGTTGGCAGCAGGTCGAGTGCGCTGACCATTCCGTCGTACGTTCGGTGCGCCGGAATCCGCGCCGGCCACCGCATCGCGAACGGGACCCGAACGCCACCCTCGAAGGCCGTGTACTTCCCCTCACGAAGGTCGCCGGTCTGCCATTCGTGCTCGGGCCCGTTGTCGGACATGAACACCACAATGGTGTTCTGCACGTTCGGATCGGTTGCGGGATTGCCGACGATCCCGTCGGCGGCGTCCAGGGCGCCCAGCACCGTGCCGACACCCTCGTCAAGGATCCGGACCATCTCCTCGTAACGTGCTCGCCGCTCCGACTCCGGCGGCGGGGTCGAGCACTCCGTGCGGGTCTGCAGTGGTGCATGCGGCGCGTTGTACGCCAGGTAGAGGAAGAACGGGTCGTCCTTGCCTGCCTGGTCAGCGACGAACTCCGCCGCCCGCTCACTGAACTCGTCGGTCAGGTACTGGTCCGGATCGTCGCTCACGTACCGCCCAGAACTGCTGTCCCAGCGGTAGGTCTCATTGTCGTCCTGGGGGCAGTACCGCCCGATGCCGGCGAGGATCCCGTAGTACTCGTCGAATCCCACCGTGTGCGGCAGGTTCGGGTTGTCCTGCACGGTCTCTTCGGTGTCACCGGTCGTGACGCCTGAGAGGTCCCACTTGCCCACGGCCATCGTGGAGTAGCCGGCGTCGTGCAGGAGCATCGCGATGGTGGGACCCGGTCCAGCCGGGTCCGTGAGGTCTGCCGGCTGCCGCCGGGACAACACGTTGCTGTTCCCGCCCCAGCTCGGAGCACTCTGGCCCGTCATCAATCCGAACCGGGACGGCGAGCACACAGGCGCCGCTGCGTAACCGTTGGTGAAGGTGACGCCAGCGCTGGCCAGCGCCTCGATGTTCGGTGTGTCGATGGTGCCGCCGTACAGGCTGGTGTCGGCGTACCCGAGGTCGTCTGCCAGGATCATGATGACGTTCGGACGACTCGCGGTCTCGGACGCCCCGGCGGCATGCGTCTGCGTGCCAGCTCCACCTGGGGCCGCGGCGGCTGCAGTGGCCACCCCCAGCGTGAGCGCCGTGAGCAGACTCGACGTGCGTCCTGCCATCGCAGCAACCTCGGATCTCTAGCAGCGCGGCAACCAACCCGCGGACGCTCGAGCGTGCGGTGTCTGCAGGCTAGGCCAGGTCTACAACGTTGTACACAGCGCCGGTGAGACCATGACCGGCATCGGTCGACTCAGCCGAGGCGTTCGTCGGGCGTCCGGAGCTGCGAGCGAGGTGTTCGCCGCGTGACAGTGTGGAAGCCGTAGCGTCACGAACCGCCACTGGCTTTGGCGGCACATCAGCCGGCAACGCTGCGAGATTCGCGGGCGCCGCTGTGATCGTGTGCCGACTGTTAGCATGCCGTACATCGATGTAGGCCGGGACAGGTACGCAGAGTGGATCCGGAAGCAATTCTTCGGTGGGCCAGTTCTGGCACAATGACGTGCCTCAACGCCGATGGTGGCGAGAGCGGAAAGAGGGTAGCGTGCGCGCGACGTTGAAACGCGCGACGTTGAAAGATGTCGCAAAGCTGGCGGGTGTCTCGACCAAGACTGTCTCGAACGTCATCAACGGGTACGCCTACCTGCGACCGGAGACCCGCGCGAAGGTCGAGCGGGCGATCAAAGAGCTGAACTACCGACCGAACGTCACGGCACGCAACCTCCGTCGGGGCAGCACCGGCCTGATCGCCCTCGCTCTGCCCATGATCAGCAATCCGTACTTCTCCGAGCTGGCCCAGCACGTCGTCGAGGAGGCCGAGCGGCACGAGCTGACGGTGCTCATCGACAGCACGCAAGGCATCCTGGAACGCGAGAAGCTCGTCGCCGACGGTTTCCACCAGCAGATCATCGACGGGCTGATCATGATCCCGCAGTCACTGTCCGTCGACGACCTGCGGCGACGGGCCGACGAGACACCCCTCGTCCTGCTCGGTGAACGGGTGGAGAACTACGCCGACTGCGTTGCGATCGACAGCCGCGCTGCCGCGCGAACCGCCACCGAGCACCTCATCTCGCTCGGTCGCCGCCGCATCGGCATGGTCGGCGGCACGTCGAAGACCCCTGGGCCGGTCCCCTGGCGTCGTCTGGAGGGCTACAAGGAAGCCCTCACCGCGGCGGGGATACCTGTGGACCCCGACCTGATCGCCATTCCCAGTGCCTACACGGCTTCGGCGGGCGCTGCCGCAGTGGACCGGCTGCTCAACGACGGCGTACGCGTGGACGCCCTGTTCTGCCACAACGACCTGCTCGCGCTCGGTGCAATCCGGGCAGTGCTTTCGCACGGGCTCCGGGTCCCCGAGGATGTGGCGGTGATCGGGGTGGACGACATCGAGACCAGCCGGTACTCCAACCCGTCGCTCTCCACCATCTCGCCGGACAAGGCCTACATCGCGCGTACGTCCGTCCGGATGCTCGTGGAGCGGTTCACGCCCGACGGAGCCGGCCCGCCTCGTCAGGTGACCGCGGGTTTCACGCTCGTGGCTCGGGAAAGCACGGTCGGCGCACGCGCAAGTGGCTGACGAGCGCGTGGCCATCCGACTCTGACGGCGGGCGGACCGTGTGAGAAGTCTCGTCGTTCGGCAGCGCACCGAGTAGGCAACCGAAAAGTTGCAACTGGCGAACGAGTCTTTACAACGTTGTCTACGACGATGTAGAACCCTCCTCACGGAGCCGTCCTGACGCTCGGGCGAGGCCTGGCGGCATCCACACTCGGAAGGACAGTCATGAGCCGATTCTCTCGACGGCAGTTGATGCAACTCGGCGGCGTGCTGGCGGGGGCGGCCGCACTCGGCGCCTGCGACACCAGACCGTCCCAGGTTCCGACCAACGACACTCGTGAAACCGGCACGCTGCGCTGGTGGGACCAGTTCGAGCCGAACGCCGAGTTCGAAAGGGAGCTGTTCGCCAAGTTCGCCAAGGAGCCGGGCGGCATGCCCGTCGACTACACCGTCTACAACCCGGTGAAGATGGGTCAGGCGCTGCAACTGGCCCAGTCGAGCAAGCAGATGCCCGACGTGTTCACCCTCGTCGGCGTGGGCCTGCCGCCGGCTGCCCTGGTCGCGCAGGGCTGGTTCAGCCCACTACAGCTCGACGACGCCCACAAGGCGATGCTGCCCGAAGGGTCCCTGATCGAGGGCAAGTCGGTATTCGACGGGAAGGTCTACACGTTCCCCATCCAGAGCTACCGCAAGCACGACACGCTGAACTGGTTCAACCGCGAACTGTTCGAGAAGGCCGGACTGGAGCCCGAGAATCCGCCGAAGACCTACGACGAGTTCCGGGCGGCTGCCCGCGCGATCAAGAAGAAGGGCGGCGAAAACGTCAGCGGCTGGATCGCACCGATACAACTGACCGGCCGACTTGCCGGCCAGATCGAACAACTCGCGATGGCCGCCGGATCGCCGACCGTCGGGGGGATCGACATCCGCACCGGCGAATACGCGTACCACACCCAGCCGTTCATCGACGCCATCGAGTTCTGGCTCGCCCTCAAGAAGGACGGGGTCCTGTTTCCGGCCTCGTCGTCCCTGGACGCCCGACAGGCGCGGGCCCGCTGGGCCACCGGCGTCGCCGGGATGTTCTTCGACGGCCAGTACTGCATCGGCGTGCTCGTCAGCTCGTTGAAGCAGTTCGTGGACAAAGTGGGGGTCGGCCCGATCGTGGTGCCCGACGCGTCCAAGCCGATCGTGATCAACACCTTGCCTCAGGTCGGCGGGTTCTGGATCTCGGCGCAGTCCAAGTATGTCGAGGCCGCGAGCCGACTCGTCTCGAAGTTCGCCGAGCCCGAGGTGCAGGTCGGTCTCGCCTCCGCGATGAACGCCCCACCGCTCAAGCCGGAGTACCTCGAGAAGGCGGATGTGCACCCTACGTTCCGTACCGCGGTGGATCTCTTCAACCAGCACGTGTTCACCGCGCCGGACGCCACGGTCCGCAACCCGGCCGTGGCCGACGTGGTGGCCGAGATGAAGCCCTCGCGCCCGGACTTCGGTGAGATCATCCAGGGCATCATGACCGGTGACATCACCGACTGGAAGGCCCAGCTGCGTAAGTACTCCGACAGCCGTAGCAAGGAACGTGAGCGGGCGATCGGCGTGGCCACCAAGAAGGGTTCGAAGGTGAGCCTCGACGACTGGCGGTTCCCGGACTGGCAGCCCGGCACGGAGTTCGGCCCCGAGTCGTACAAGTAGTCCCTGCGGAGCGGGCTGCTTGATCCCGTCGCCGGTCACCCGGCCCGACACCGCTAGCCGGAGGCATTCACGTGAGTTCCGTCCTCGGACCCACTGGCCCCACCCCGCACGACGTCATCGTCATCATGACCGACCAGCACCGGGCCGACCTGTGTGCCCGGGAAGGCTTTCCGGTCGATTGCACGCCCACGCTCGACCAGCTCGCATCCGGCGGCCGCTGGTTCAACCGGGCGTACACCACTGCGCCGGTGTGTGTACCGGCCCGGATCAGCATGCTCACCGGCCGCTACCCGAGCGCGCACGGCGTACGGGAGAACTACGGCTACGCCGACCCGCACTACAGCCGCGACCTGTTCGACCTGGCACGGGAGGCGGGTATGCGGACCGCGATGATCGGCAAGAACCACTCGCATCTCACATCGGACCGGGTCGACGAGTGGTACGAGTTCGGCCACCTCGGCGCCAAGCGCCTTGGCGGACTGGGCGATGGACGCGGGACATCGCATGGCCGAGCCATCAGCCCAACCAGCGCAGCGTTCGCGTCGCCACGTGAGGAGTCGGCGATGGCCCGCGAGTTCGACGGCTGGTTGCGTCGGCTCGGGGCGAACACCGCGACCGACGCCACGCCGTACCCCGTGAGTGTGCAGATACCGGCACGGATCGTGGACCGGGCCATCGCATGGCTCGACGCCGACACAAGCACGCGTTCGTTGCTCTGGTTGTCCATACCGGAGCCGCACGTGCCGTATCAGGTGCCCGAACCGTACTTCTCCGAGTACTCGCCACGTGTGGTGCCGCCGCCCGCGACAGATTCGCAGCACCGACCGAATGACTCGCCAGCCTGGCAGGTCGTTGCCGACCTGGCAGTTCGTACCGGAGAGGCCGACCCGCAGGTGCTGGCACGGGCGCGTGCCAACTACGTCGGGATGCTGCGGCTGATCGACGACCAGATCACGCGGCTGGTGCGCCACCTCGCCGCACATGGGCGCCTGTCCCGAACGTTGATCGTGTTCGTGGCCGATCATGGGGACTTCGTCGGCGAGTACGGCCTGATGCGCAAGGGCCCGGGGTTACCCGAGGTACTGGCGCGGGTGCCGATGTTCTTCTACGGCCCGCAGGTGACGGCCTCCAGCTCACCGTCCCACGCCCACGTGTCGATCGTCGACATCCTGCCCACCCTGTGCGAGCTGCTCGGTTGGCCGCTGCCAGAGGGCGTACAGGGACGCAGCCTGGCGCCGATCCTGTGGGGTGAGCCATACCCGGAGCGGGAGTTCGACAGCGCCTATGTCGAGCAGGGCTACGGCGGTCTTCCTTACACGCTTGAGGAATTGGCCGCCCTGCCGCCGCGAGGTGCGAAGCGAGGCGGCGCCGACACCCTGTCGGAGGGTACGCAGAGCGGTTCGCTGCGGATGGTGCGAGCCGGGCGGTGGAAGCTCGTCGCCGACGCGCTCGGGCGGTTCTCGTTGTTCGATCTAAAGACCGACCCGTACGAGCTCGACAACCGTTACGGCCGCCCCGGGCATGAGGAAATCAGCCGTACCATGCTGGAACGGTTGGCCGCCTGGCTGGTACGCACTGCCGACCCGCTGCCGATCCCACCTGACGGATACGTACGGAAGCTGCACCCCCGCAACTATCAATGGCACGAGGCGTAGTCATCGGTTCCGCCTCACTCGCCACTGCTCCTCCGCTGTACCCTGCGCCGGTATGCATCGACCAGCTCGGCAGGAATCGCCCGGCTCGGCCGCGTCACCACCTCGCGGATCGCCTCGATCGGCAGCTTGGGGTTGCGGTCCTCGTCGAGGAGCCCGTTGCGCTCCTGCAACGTGTCGGTGAGCTGGGTGTAGCAGAAGCCTGCGACCTCGGTGGAGTCCAGCAATGCCGTCACGATCTCGGTGAACTTTGCAAGGTACTCCTCGGCCGACGACACCGTCCCGTAGCCGAACCACTTCTGCCCCGCCTCCGGCGCGTACGACAAGCCGCCGAACTCGGTGATGACCACGGGTTGACCGCGCTGGTACGCGGGATCGTCCGGCGTCCCGAGCACGACCTTCCGTCGCCCGGGACCGGTTTCGAACAAGCTGCGTCGTACCGCATCCGGGTCACCCCAGCGCTCACGGAGACTCTTTCCGTCCGGCGAGTAGTCGTGCACGCCGAAGATGTCGGTCTCGGCGAGTTCCCAACCGTCGTTGGAGATCACCGGGCGACTCGGGTCGAGCGCCTTGGTCAGGTGGTACAGCGCGTTGGCGTAGTGTCGCCGATCCGGCTCGGTCTCGATGTCGGGCACGCCCCAGCTTTCGTTCAACGGCACCCACGCGACGATGCACGGGTGACTGAGGTCGCGGCGTACGACCTCGAGCCATTCCGACACCAACCGCTCGACGGCGCGGCGGGAATACTCGAAGGCGTTGGCCATCTCACCCCACACCAGCAGCCCGAGCCGGTCGCACCAGTACAGGAATCGTGGGTCCTCGACCTTCTGGTGGATGCGGGCGGCGTTGAAGCCCAGCTCCTTGATCAGCTCGACCTCTCGCCGCAACGCGTCGACGCCCGGCGCGGCCAGGTGGGACTGAGGCCAGTAGCCCTGCTCGAGCACCATGCGCAGGTAGTAGGGCTGGCCGTTGAGCAGGAAACGCCCGTCCCGGAAGCCCACGCTGCGCAGGCCCAGGTAGCTCGTGAGCCTGTCCACGACGCGCCCGTCTGCGGCCGTCACGGTCAGGTCGGCGTCGATCAGGTTGGGGGACTCCGGCGACCAGAGCAGCGTCCTGCGGTCCATCTGATGCCGCAGCGCCGGCACCGACACGTCGACGTACGCCACCTGGTCGGTGACGGTGACCTGTTCGCTGGCCAGCTCCCGGTCACCCTTGCGCAGCCGTACCCGCACGGTCAGCGGCTCGGCAGGCACCCGATCCAGTCGCAGCTCGACACCGACCCGGCTGGCCGGCAGATCTGGCATCCAGTGCAGCGTGGTGACGTGGTTGTCGGCGACCGGCTCCAGCCACACCGGCTGCCAGATGCCGGTGGTGCGGTCGTAGAAGATGCCGTGCGGCTCGGTACGCCAGTCCTGCTTGCCACGCGGTTGTGACACGTCCGTGGGGCGGTCCTCGGCGCGGACCACCACGGTCTGCGGACCGGTGCCGGACAGCACACCGGTCACGTCGAGCGTGAACGGGGTGTGGCCACCGGTGTGGCCGCCCAGGAACTCGCCGTTGACCCAGACGCTCGCCTGGTAGTCGACGGCGCCGAAGTGCAGCAGCAACCGACCGTCAGGCGGCAGCGTCGGAGCTGCGAACGTCCGCCGGTACCACACCACCGGGTGGTAGCCGGTGTCGCCAATGCCGGACAGCTTCGACTCCGGCGGGTACGGCACGACGATGGTGCGGTCGAACACCCCTTCTGCCGCGCCGCTCCCCGTGTCGAACCAGCGCTCGGCGACGCCGCGGTCGTCATCGTCGGTGGCGAACTCCCACTCGCCGCACAAGTCGATCCACTGCTCGCGTCTCACCTGCGGTCGGGGATGGAGGCTTTCGGTCACGGAGTTCCTCCTCTCCGGCCGCACCGCGGCGGCCATCGTTCGCTGTGGTCTGTGTTGCCTATGGTCTGACGCAGACCGGCGACGGTGGCGGATCTGCGGCTGGCTACCGGTTGCGGCCTTCGCATGCTGTCGGCTTCGTCGGCTACCAGTAAGCGATTCGCCGCTGGGTCCGGTCCTCGGTGGCGACCAGGACGTCGAGCAGCATCTCCTGCAGCTGGACCCGGGTCTTGCGATGTGCCGGGTCGGACCACAGGTTGTACAGCTCCTGCGGGTCGGCTTCCAGGTCGTACAACTCTCCGGAGCGCTCGCGGTCGGTCGCCGGCGCGCCGTGGTAGGCGACAAGCTTCCACCGATCGTGCCGCAGCATCGTGGTGTGCACCGGCACGTCGTACGGGTGGCCACTGTTGCGGTACTCGCACAGCGCCCAGTCGCGGGTCCACGCACCGGGCTCGCCTCGGGCGAGGCCGAGCAGGCTCTCGCCCTGGCCACGGGGCAACGGCGGTAGGCCGGCGGCCTCGAGGAACGTCGGTGCGAGGTCGATCCACTGAACGAACTCCCTGCGACGCTCCCCGGCCGGTAGTACGCCAGGCCAGCGCATGATGAGCGGCACCCGTACCGCGCACTCGTACATCATCGGGCCTTTGAGCATGAGCTGGTGGTCACCGAGCATCTCGCCGTGGTCGCTCGTGAAGACGACCAGGGTGTTGTCGGCCAGGCCCTCCTCCTCGAGCGCCGTGAGGATCCGCGCCACCTCGTCGTCGACGAGGGTCACCATGGCGTAGTAGGCGGCCTTGACCTCCTGCAGCTCCTCCTGGCTGTAGGTGACGTAGCCCCTTGCGTGCCCGGCGTACGACGCGTGCGAGGCCTCGGTGAGGATCGGCGGCTTGTCGGCCAGCTCGCCGTCGCGAGTGATCGGCCGGGACAGCTGCCGCGGGTCGTACCGCTCGACGTACTCCTTCGGCGCGCCGAACGCATGGTGCGGGTCGAAGAAGTTGGCGATGAAGCAGAATGGTTTGTCCTTCTCACGCCCGTGGCGCAGGAACTCCACGGTCTCGTTGCCGATCCAGTGGCTGTAATGCGACTCGGTCGGCAGGGTGTCGAAGGTGACCGGGGAGCTCGGGTCACAGGCAGCCTCGTACAGGTCCGGGCGGGTCGCCTTGAGCCAACGGTGGTACTGGTTCTCGGACGAGCCGACGTACGGGTCGTGCGCCCACCGGAAGACCCGGAACCCGTCGTCGTGCCGGCGTTCGGTACGCCCGTCGTGACACGCGTCGAGGTGAAGCTTGCCGACCAGGCCGCAGTCGTAACCGGCTTCGGCGAGCTCCTTGGTGAACAGCCGTTCGCCTTCAGGCAGGTCGACGCCGTTCGCCCACAGCCCATGTGAGTGGACATACCGCCCGGTCATCAAGCTCGCCCGGGACGGCCCGCAGACCGGGCTCTGCACGTAACAGTTCTCGAACAGCACACCCTCGCCGGCGAGCCGGTCGAGCGTCGGCGTCTCGATCTCCGGATTGCCGTACGCCCGTAGTGCGTTGAACCGCTGCTGGTCGGTGCAGATGAGCAGGATGTTCGGTCGGGACATGGACTGGTTGTCGGCATCGGTCATGACTTGACGGCTCCCGCGATTCCCTCGACGAAGTAGCGCTGTAGGAAGATGAACAGAGCAACGATCGGGAGTAGTGAGATGACTGCCGCAGCCGCCATGCCGGACCAGTCGATCGAGTCCTCCCCGACGAAGGCGAGCATGCCGACGGACAGGGTCCGCAGGTCAGGCCGGCTGAAGGTGAACACCAACGGCAGGAAGAACGCATTCCACGTCGCCATGAAGGTCAGCAGCGTCACGGTAGCCGTCACCGGGTTGGCCAGTGGCAACATCACCCGGAAGAAGACGGACAGGAAGCCCGCGCCGTCCATGACCGCAGCCTCCTCCAGCTCCTTCGGCAGGCCGCGGAAGTATCCGGCGTAGAGCAGGATCCCCGCCACGTGTGGTCCGCCGGCCAGCGCGATGATCATGCCGGTGAGGGAGTTGAGCAATCCTAGTTTGTTGGAGATGTCGACCACCGGGATGATCGTGTAGCCCGTGGGCACGAACAGCGTCGCCACCAGGACGCCCATCACGATCTTCTTGCCCCGGAAGCCGTATCGGCCGAGCACGTACCCCGCCATCGCACAACGCACCACCACCAGCACGACAGTGGCGACGGTCACGATGACGGTGTTGGCGAGGTACTGACCGAAGCGCGCATCGGTCCAGGCCCGCTGGTAGTTCTCCCAGATGAGCGAGTCGGGGATGAGCTGCAGTCCGGAGGCGAAGATCTCCAGAGGGTCCTTGAGAGACGCGGACACCATCCAGAGGAACGGGTAGACCCACAGGAAGGCGCCGCCGGCGAGGACGGCGGCCGCGATCCACCACGGCAGGCGGCGGAGGATCGCGGCAGGGCGCCAGCGGTTCCTGCGGGCCGACCGCCGGGAACCTGCACTCAGGCTCGTCTCACTCACGACGGTCATGTGACGCTCCATGCCTTACGTGCGGCGCGGATCCCGAGCAACTGGAACAGGCCCACGAAGCACACGAACAACCCGAAGATGACCGCGGCCGCCGAGGCGAAACCGAGTTGCGGCACGGTCGCGGCGAATGCCCACCGGTAGATGTAGATCTCGACGACCTCGGTGGAGTAGTACGGCCCACCGTTGGTCATCGTGAGCATGAGGTCGAAGATCTTGAGCGTGCTCTCCAACGTGAGCAACGTGATGATGATGGTGAACGGCTTGAGCAGCGGCATGGTGATCCACCGCATGAGGCCCCAGGGCGAAGCGCCGTCGATCCGGGCGGCCTCGTACAGCTCGTCGGGGATGGTCTGCAGCGCCGCGAGCCAGTAGATGAGCGTGATGCCGAACCACTTCCACACATACACGCCCACCACGGTCCAGAGCGCGGTCGACGACGAGCCGAGGAAGTTGATTCCCTCGTCGACGAGCCCGAGCTTCATGAGCAGCAGGTTGACCGGGCCGCTGGCCGGGTCGAAGACGAACTGCATGACCACGCCGACGATGGCGGTCGTGGTGACGACCGGAAGGAAGAAGGCGGTGCGGAACAGTCCCCGGAACGGCATCTTCGGCGAGTTGAGCAGAATCGCCACGAACAAGGTGGAGATCACCTTGATGGGGACCGTCGCGACCATGAACAAGACCGTGATCTTGAAGGTGTTCCAGAACAGCGGGTCGGCGAGCACCTCCTGGTAGTTGCGCAGGCCGACGAACTCCTTGTCGGCCTCGAAGCCGTTCCACTCGACGAACGAGTACCAGTAGCTCGCGATGATGGGATAGACCGTGTAGAGCCCGTACAGCACCACGGTGGGGGTGAGGAACCCCCAGATCCAGATGTCGAGGCGTCCGAAGCGGCGCTTCCGTCCGGCGGATGTGGCGACCATGCCGCCGGCCTCGATGGCCTCTCGCTCGGCCAAACTCGTCACGTTTAGACCCGCGCCTCACTCGTCACGACCGGGCGACGGGCATCCTTCCGCACCGCCACGGTCACGTCCCCACGCTGGGCCCACGGCCCTTCTTCCCCAGCCAGCGCACTGGCTGACGCAGTTCACCGGAACCGTACAACGATGTAGACAACGCTGTAAAGAGTCGTCACAGAAGGCTTCGGGACGGCAATCCACCTGCGTTCCTCAGGGAAGAGTGGTCGTGGTGAGGCTGGCGAGAGCCGTGGTGGCGAGCTCCGCCTGGATGCCGCTGTATTCGGGGTTGCCGGCGAGGTTGCGGATCTCGTGGGGGTCGACGGTGAGATCGAACAGTTCGCGGTAGGTGCGACCTTGCCGGTGGGCCACGACGAGCTTGTGGGTGCCGTCGGTGACCGTGACGAACTGCTCGCCTTCTGCGTAGACGTGGGTGTGACCGGGTTGGTCGAGGTGGTGTCCGTCGAGGTGGTTGGCACGCGGTCGAGGTCGCGGGTTGTCAGGGGTGGTGTCGGTTGCCGGCGTGGGGTCGAGGCCTGCGATGGCGGTGAGGGTGGGATAGATGTCGACGAGGCTCGTGAGTCGGTCGCTGCGGGTGCCGGCCTCGTGTCGGCCGGGCCGACGGTAGATGAGGGGGACGTTGAGGACGTCCTGGTAGTAGCAGTTGTTCTTGCCCCAGAAGCCGTGGTTGCCGAGCATCTCGCCGTGGTCGCAGGTGAAGACCACGGCGAGGTTGTCGCCGAACTTTCGTTCGGCGGCAGTGAGGATGGCCCCCACCTGGTCGTCGATCAGGGCGATGTTGGCGGCGTAGTGATGCCGGAGCCGTCGCCAGTATTCCGGGGTGCGGTCGTGCCATCCGCCGCCCTCGATCCAGCCTTTGGCCGGGCCGTGGAAGCTGTGGTAGTGAAGCCGGTCGGCGCTCGTGAACTCCTTTTCGTCGAGGAAGGGCTCGCCGAGGGCTGAGGTGTCGACGCGGTCGAGATAGTCGGCCGGTGGGTCGAAGGGGAAGTGAGGGCCGGAGAACGAGATCCAGGCAAAGTACGGCGTGTCGTCCGTGTGGTTGTCGATCGACTCGACGGCGTTGCGCCCGACCCAGGCGTCGGGGTGCCATTCGGCGGGGCCTGGGAACGTGAAGACCTTGCGGTAGTCGGGGTTCCAGACGGCGTCGCGGTAGGCGGTCAGGTAGCCAGCGGCGTCGAGTTCCTTGGCGTAGTCGTCGTAGAACCACACCGACACCTGTTTGTCGTCCTGTAGCCGCAGGTGGTCGATGCCCAACGAACGGTAGTACTCGTGGAAGTCGTCGTACGGCAGCGTGCGGTCAGGGCGGGTGCTGTCGTACGGGACCGGCGCGTAGTGGCATTTGCCGATGTGGGAAATGGTGTAGCCGACGGTGCGCAGGCTGGTGTACAGGTTCGGTATCTCCGGTGACAGGCGCTTGTCGCGGAAGTTCGAGTAGGCGCCGTGGTGGCGTGGGAGGCGTCCGGTCAGGAGGGAAGCTCGGGAGGGGAGGCACCACGGACTGGCTGTGTACGCGCGGTCGTAGACGGTGCCGGATGCGGCCAACCGGTCCAGGTTCGGGGTGGCCACCGCCCGGCCGCCGTAGCAACCCAACCCGTCACGCCGCAACTCGTCCGCGGTAATCAGCACAATCGCCGGCCGATCCGAACTCACTGCCGTACTCACCTACCCGTCTCCGCCTGATCCGGCCTGGACCCGCTGGTCGGCCGCAGATAGGTTCTACAACGATGTAACGACCCTGTAAAGCCGAGAGGCAGGCCCCATGCCGCAACGCCCGCCGAACGTGCTCGTGATCATGAGCGACGAGCAGCGCTGGGACACGCTGGGCAGCAACGGCAACCCGGCAGCCCGCACGCCGCACCTCGACGCGCTCGCCGAACGCGCGACCTCCTTCGACGAGTGCCACACGCCGTTCCCGCTGTGCTGTCCGTCGCGGGCCAGCCTGTGGACCGGTCTGATGCCACGCCACCACCACGTCATGGGCAACTGGCGGCTCATCGCACCACAGCTGCGCGACAGGAGCCTGGCGACCGCGTTCGCCGACGCCGGGTACCACACCATCTACAACGGAAAGTGGCACGTACCCGGCACCACACCCAAGCGGATGGGCTTCGCCGACACCTCGGCGATACCCGCGGTGCTCAACGGCCGGGACCGCGGACGTTACATCGAGGAGTACCGCGCGTACGCGACTGCCCGTGGATACGAGCTCGTCCCCGGCAACATCGAGAACCTCACCGCACGCGATCTGGCGCATGTCAGGCGCGGAGTCGGAGCGCCGATGTGCGGCACCGCTGAGATCGCCCTGGAGGACTATCTCGAGACCTGGCAGACCGAGCAGTTCCGCCGCGCGTTGGACCGTCGCCCGACGGACCGTCCGTTCTTCGCGGTCTGCTCGTACAACGCGCCGCACTTCCCGATGGTGGTGCCGCGGCCGTACGACCGGATCATCGACCGCGCCGCCGTCCGACTGCCGGCGAGCTTCACCACAGGCCCGGACACCAAGCCTCGCGAGGTGCGCGAGTCGCACTTCGCCGCTGACTTCGCCCACCTCACCGAGGAGCAGTGGGTGGAGGTCGTCGCTCACTACTACGGTTTCTGCTCCCTCATCGACGCTCAGGTGGGAGCGATCCTCGACCACCTGCGCCGGGCCGGCGAGCTGGACCGGACCATCGTGGTCTTCACCTCAGACCACGGCGACATGATGGGCGCGCATCGCCTGATGGAAAAGGGCCACCTGTTGCATTACGACGAGGTGACCCGGGTTCCCCTGCTGGTCGCCCACCCCGACGCTGGCGCCGGCCGCAGCAGCAATCTCGTCTCGATGGTCGACATCGCGGTCACCATCGCCGAGCTGGCGGGTGTGGCGTTCTGCCCCGGCGACGGCCGGTCGTTCGCCGGCATGCTCGGCGGTGGTGGGGCACCCACTCGGGAGTACGTCACCACCGAGACCTGCCTGTACGACATGGAATCTGAGGCGAACGGGCAGTACAACAACCCGGCTGACCTCGACCTCGCCAAGGACGCGCTGAACCTGTCGGTCCGCACGTCCACGATGCGCTACATCTTCCGCTCGCACGACATCGACGAGCTGTATGACCACACCACGGACCCGCACGACCAACGCAACGTCGCAGCCGATGAGGCGTACGCAGCACAGCGGGACCAGTTCCGCGCGCTCCTGGCCGCCGAGATAGGTGACGTGTTCCCGGAGGCGGCGAAGGTCCTGGCCGGCTGAGACATGCTGGTCGCCCGGATTCGGCATGACAGGCGTAGGACGGCGACGCGCCGCTTGCTGATTCCTTCTCACGGGCAGATAATGGGGCCGCTCTACAACGTTGTACGGCGAACTCAGGCTCGCGGCTCAACACGGGAGGCCTTTCCATGCTCACTCGACGCCAACTTCTCCTGGCGGCGGGCGTTCTCGCTACCTCTGCGACCGCTGCGGGCTGCGGCGGTGACGGGCCGGCCGAGCCGCGATCAGAGGGCAAGCTCCTGTGGTGGGACCACTTCCAGCCACGGGAGAAGTTCGAACGGAAGCTCTTCGAACGATTCGCCAAGGAGCCCGACGGACTACCCGTCGACTACACGGTGTTCAACCCGGAGAAGCAGGGACAGGCGCTGCAGTTGGCCAAGACGTCCAACCAGCTCCCGGACGTGTTCACCCTGGCCGGAGTGAACGCACCACCCGCCCAGTTGGTCCGCGAGGGCTGGTTCGCACCCCTCGAACTCGACGACGAGGCCCGCAAGGCACTGCCGACCGACGCGTTGTTCGACGGGCTGTCGGTCTTCGACGGCAAGCCCTACAGCTTCCCCGTCAACAGCCCGAAGGAATACGCGGTGCTGGTGTGGTACAACCGCGAACTGTTCGAACGGGCCGGACTGGATCCAGACAACCCACCGAGCAGCTACGACGACTGGCGGGCAGCCGGGCGGGCGATCCGGACCAAAGCCGGCACGAACGTGTATGGCTGGATCCTGCCGCTTGGCTTCGCCGGACGGATGCGGGAACAGACCGAAGCGCTGGCGCAGGCAGCCGGCTCCACCGACGTGCACGGCGTCGACCTGCGCACCGGCGAGTACGTCTACCACAGCGAGCCCTACGTGCAGGCCATCGAGTTCCTGCTCTCACTCAAGCGGGACGGCACGCTTTTCCCCGCGAGCGCCCAGCTGGACGCCCGCTCAGGCCGGGCCCGCTGGGCCACCGGCGTGGCCGGCATGTTCACCGACGGCTGCTACTGCATCGGAGTCGTCAAGACCAGCTTCGCGGCGTTCGCCGACAAGATGGCCGTTGCTCCGGCACCGGTCCCCGAAGCCGGCGCGCCGATTCGCATCTACCAGCCACCCCAGCCGGGCACGTTCTGGATCTCCGGCCAGAGCAAGCACGTGGCGGCCGCCTCCAAGCTGGTGTCGTGGTTCATCGGCGATGAGCACCAACGCGACATCGCCACCAGCATGGCCTCCCCACCATTCGTCCGCTCAGCCATCGACGAGGCGGACGTGCACCCCACCTACCGCAAGGCGATCGAGTACTTCGACCAGCAGTGCTTCCTGGCTCCCGACCCGGTCGTGCGTAACCCGGCCGTGGCAAAAGTCCTCGCCGCGATGCGCGATGTCAAGCCGGGGTTGCCGGAGATCGTGCAGGGAGCGTTCTCGGGCGACGTGCCCGACTACCGCAAGGCCTTGCGTACGTTGTCGGACAAGATGCAGGCCGAGCGGTCCAGGGCGATCGCCGAGGTCGCCAAGAAAGGCCAGAAGGTCAGCGAGGAGGACTTCGCCTTTCCCGACTGGGAACCGGGCCGCGACTTCGGCCCGGGCTCCTACTGATCGCCGTGGCACTTGATTCCAAATGACCATGTGCACTACGTCCGTCGGAGGTGCACCACGTGTCGACACGTGTTACAGGTCCGACAGGCCGTGGTTCTGGCGGTCAACTGTCAGCCTGACTCCACGGGCTAGCCGGCGGGTGTCAACTGGAGCAGGGTCACCGAAGCGGGTGGGAACGTATAGGCGAACGACCCGCCTCCGACCTGCAGTTCGGCTCGGTCGATCACCACGTCGTTCGGGTGCTCGATGCTGTTGAAGCTGGTGAAATGCTCACCGGCCACCGTGGAGACCGCGACCGTGCCGTCGTGACGGTAGCCGGCGGGCACCACCCGCGCGGTCACCGGATCCGTGGAATCTCGGTTGACCACTGCGATGAGCAGGCGACCGTCGCGGTCGACCGTCGCCGTGCTCGCCAGCGCCGGATATGACGAGCCGAAGTTGGTCGGCTCGGTGGCCTCTGTCGGGTTCTCCAGCACCCGGTTCGCCACCACGTAACCACCGCCGTCGAACATCGGACGCAACGCTTCACGCGCTGTCGCCTCCGCAGTGAAGACGTACACCGGCGGCCCGCCGAGCACCGCACGCAACCCGCTCGGAGCAGACGAGATGAGCGTGTTGCCCTCGGCCCATGGCATGCCGACGTTGGCGAATCGCGTCCACTGCGATGCCATGTAGGTCACGTGGGACATCGCGGTGTTCCAGCTCGGATAGACGTCCGCGTCATGCGACCCGAAGAACAAGGCGCCGTACTCCGACACGGTGACGTACGTGCCTGGACTCGCATACCGCCGCACCGCAGCGATCACGTCGGCGACCCGCTTGGTCTGCGTCGCCTCGCCGAGCATGTGCCAGTCATGGCCCTGCTGCGCGCTCTCCAACGTGTTGCCGAAGTCGCGCGAGAAGTTCGTGTACGGATGCACCGTCAGGCAGTCGTACTCGTCGGCGTGCCCAGTGTCAGCCATCAGCTTCGGGAACGACGGCTCGCCCCAGATCGCGCAGACGTCGATGCTCGGGTCGGCCGACTTCATCGCCCGGTAGAAGTCGAGGAACCCAGGATGCGGGCCGGAGTCGTAGTCGGCCTCGACGTCCGCACCGGCCGGCGGGACCTTCCCGTGTACACCGTCCCCGAAGACGATCTCGCCGGATTCCGGGCGGAGTTCGTACACCTCGTCGTCCGGTCCAGCCGAGCTCAGGTCGTCGACCTCCTGCCACACGTCGCCGCCGACGTACACCACAGCGCTGCCGGGCACCACCGGCGGGAACCGGACGTTGAACACCTGTCCCGGCGTGCCGTCGCTCGCTACCGCCACCCGGAAGTCGCAGCCCTTGCCGACCTGCTGGCCGATGTCGGTGTGGTATTGCCGTTGGGTACCGCCGAAGACGTACTGACGCATCGCCACGTCGACGTCCTCGCGGTTGAGCCAGTACCGCTGGTTTCCGTTCCGGTCGTGCTCGTTGCCGATCTCCCAATACTTCACGCCGTACGGCTCGGGATGACCGTTGGCGGCACGTACGTCGGCCCACGCGATGCCGCCGTTCGGGTTGGTGCCGACTGGCGCGTTCATGTATTCGACCCAGTCCGCTGCGTCGGCCGGCGACTCGCTGGCGAACGAGACCATGATCTGGGCCTGCGCACCAGCCTGCGCGACGAACTGCATGTGCTCGTCCGGACCGTACCTGCTGTCCAGTGGCCCGCCTTCGGGCCGGCCATCGCGCTGGCAGCCGCGTTGGTCCTGCGGGCCGATCGCCCGCTTCCAGTCGAAGAGGTTCGCCGATGTACCGCCGGGATAGCGGACGAGGTGCAGCCCGGCTCGCCTCGCCTTGGCGACGACGTCGGGATTCACCTGCTGCTTCTCCGGATCCCAGAGGCCGTGCGAGTCGCCGAACCACTCGTTGTTGTTGACGCCGTTGAGCAGCGACGACATCGGGTGCAGCCGCCTGTGTGGTTGGACCAGCACCACCGGGTCGTCCTGCGTCGCCTGCTTCTCTTCTGCGCTCGGCTTCTCTTCTGCGCTGGACACGGGTGGCGCGAGCAGCAGCATGGCCGCCGCACCGCCACTCGCCAGTTTCGCCAACCAGGCCGTCGAGGCCATCCCACATCCTTCTGATTGACCGACAGGGCTGACGCGGCGAGGCCTATCCCCCCAAGGGGCGTCCAGTGGAGCCGGGGACGGTACGCCTGGTGACAGGTGACCACATCCTCGGTAACCTCCCGCGATCTCGGGCACGCGCAAGTACCAAGGTAAGTAGAGTAGTACAACGATGAACAGAGCTTCCCTGGAAAGATCGCCCGCCGTGTCCTGTTCTTGCCGTCGTGTGAGCTGCTCGAGCGACGCGTCGGACGTCAGGGGTGTTCGATCGTGACCGTCCCAGCGGCACCGTCGACGGTGACGAGCTGCCCCGTCCGGATGCGTTCGGTCGCACCCGGGACACAGATCACGGTCGGGATGCCGTACTCCCGTGCCACCGTCGGTCCGTGCGCCATCACAGCTCCCGTCTCGGTGACGAGCCCACCCGCGGTGAGGAACAGCGGCGTCCACCCGGGGTCAGTCGTCGGTGCGACGAGGATCTCGCCCGGCTCGAGCGATGCGGTCGTGGGGTCGCGAACCACGCGAGCGCGACCGCTGACCCGTCCCGGCGCCGCAGCCGCGCCCGTGAGCGCGTGTCCGTCCGACGTCCGAGCTGGCAGCAGCGTCTCCACATCGGTCCCGTCGGAGAGCAAGGCGACCGGAACGGTCCGGCGCCGCATCTCCCGCGCGTACTCCGACCGCCGGCCGGCGACCGTCTCGCGCAGGTCCTCGCCGCGCTCCACCACCGTGCGCAGCTCAGGGAGCGTGAGGAACATGACGTCGTCGGCACGCTCGAGGAGCCCTTTCGCCTGGAGCTCGGCACCGATGAGAAGGAGACGTCGGCGTCGGTCACGCAACGAATACAGCCCCGCGAACTTCCCCGCCTCGCGCAGACCGGCCAACTCCCGGGCCCGGCGCAGGAAGAAGGCGGCAATCCGGCCGCGCACCGGACGCATGCGGCGGGCGCGCTGAGTGAGCTCGGCAAGCATTGCCTCGGCCCTGGCCGCAGCGCGTTCGAACCGTCGGTCCGGCGCCTGCTCGGGGTCGGTGACCCGCAGATAGTTGGCGAGCATCGCGAACACCGGCGTCGGGTCCTCCGACCAGCGTGGCACGCCGACGTCGACCTCCGCGGCAGACCTCACGCCGTACGCGTCGAGGAACGCGCTCAGGCCGATGTCCGGTAGCGTGCCCGCCAGGTAGGCCGAGGCGAGCTCGTTCGGCGGTGTGTTCAGGAAGGTCTCGCGGTACGGCGCTGCACGCTGGGCCACCTTCCAGAGCGCAAGGTCCATCTCGATGGTGACGTTGTGCGGCATCCCACCGAGCACAGTGCGGGTCTCGTCCTCGCGCGCGATCCCTTTGAGCAGGGGCGTCAGGGCTGCGGAGACGACAAGTCCGCTGATCACCGGCCAGAGGACCACGTCGAGAGGGCTCAACCGCCTGGTGTCCTCGACCAGTTCCAGTAGCTCCGCAGCTGTGGCGGGATCAGCGATCGGCTGCCGTCTGAGGCGTTCGATCTCGCCGAACACGCGCGCCCGTGCCCTCGCCGGTCGAGCCAGCGCACCGAGAATCCCGGCCACTGCTCTCGGCCCCATCGTCAGCGCGGCTGCGCTGCGCCCGCGGGCGCGCTTGTCCGGAGCGAACCGCGGATCGTTCAGCATGTGCTCGACCACCGCCTGCGCGCGTGGTCCGAAGTCGACCGCTGTCAGCTTCACGAGCCGCCGCCGAGTCGACGGGTCGCGGATCACGTCGGTCAGGTCGCCGTACAACCGCCCGCCGATGTCGACGATCTCGACCCTGAGGCCGAACGAGGCAAGCATGCCTGCGATCAACGACTTGAGCGTCGACATGCCCATGGGCGTGACCGGCTGGAGCATGCCCTGGACATGACCGAACTCGACGTACAGCCGCGGACCCGGCTTCTCGGTCTTCGGAGGCGCCGGGAACAGCGTGGTGATCGGCCGCGACTGCAGCAGCCACAAGGTGCCGTCACGGTCGTAGGCCCACTCGACATCCTGCGGTACGCCGAGCTGCTGCTGGAGCCGGTTGCCGACCTCGTACAGCTCCTCCAGTCGGGCCGGCGTAAGGCAGCCGCGTCCTGCCGGCGGGGTGCCGTCCAGCACGTAGTGGTCGGCGGCCGCCGTCCCGTCGACCACCGCCGTACCCAGCCCCGGCGCGGCATCGACGACAGCCTCGCTTCGCGAGCCGGTGACCGGGTTGGCCGTGAACAGCACACCTGCGACCTCGGCGTCGACCATCCGCTGAACGACCACCGCCATGCGCACGCTGTCGTGGGGGACCCCGGCGGCCTCGCGGTAGGCGACTGCGCGCTCGGTGTGCAATGAGTCCCAGCAGGCACGGATCGCCCTCAGCAGCTCCTCGGCGCCGGTAACCCCCAGGTACGTCGCCTGTTGCCCGGCGAAGCTCGCATCCGTCAGGTCCTCGGCGGTGGCACTGGAGCGGACAGCGACCGGACCGCCGCCGAGCCGGTCGTACGCCGCGAGCACCTCGTCCCGCGGGACCTCGCCGCGGCGATGCGATTCGGTCGTGACGCAGAAGCCGTCCGGCACACGTTCGCCCAGCTGGATCAGTGTGGCGAGGCCGGCGGCCTTCCCGCCCACCAGGTCCCGCTGTCCCGGGTCGACCGCTGCCAGCTCGAGCACGTCCATTCCGGCGGCCTCCTTTTGCCATACAGCTGTAATGTATACGGGTAACAATACAACTGCAATGTAAAGTGGCCACATGCCCCGCAAGGTCGATCACCGTGCGCGCCGAGAGCTGCTCGCCGACGCCCTGCTGCGGCTCGCCGCGACGCGAGGCCTGGAAGAGGTGAGCCTGCGGCATGTGGCGGCCGAGGCAGGGGTCTCGACCGGGATGGTGCAGCACTACTTCCGCACCAAGGACGAGATGATGACGTTCGCTCTCGACATGGTCATGGACCGCATCCGCGCGCGGTCACAGGCCGCAATGACGTCGACGGTGCCGCGCGAGCTCGTCCGCAGCCTGCTGCTGCAGGTGCTGCCGCTCGACGAGACGCGGCGACAGGAGAACCACGTCGTACTCGCGTACTTCGCCTATGCCGCCGTGCGGCCCGCGATCGCGTCAGGGCTGCGCGAGGCTGCAGCGCAGACCCGGAGGTTCCTCGCCGACCAGCTGCGGGCTGCCGGGGCTTTCGACCTCGACCCGGAACGTGCGGCCGCCGGGCTTCTGGCGCTCGTCGACGGACTTGGCCTGCAACTCCTGTCGCGGCAGCTCGCCGAGGAGGAAGCGGTCGCCGCACTCGACGCCCAGCTCGAGCTGCTCTTCGGTCGGTCCTAGAAGGAGGTACGGCAGAGCCGCGGTCCCGGCGGCTCAGAACCTGATGCTCAGCGCGATCGCGGGTTCAGACCAGCACCGTTTCCTTCTCCTCGACGTCTCCAGCTTGGCGCGCCGGCTCGTCGCCGGTCTGCGGCTCGGATTGCCGTAGCGAGGGCACCTCGGGCTCGTTCGCGATGGCGAGCAGGACGTCGCGGTGGCACGGCTGGTCCAGCGGACACCAGTCCGCCAGGTCACGGCCAGCCAGTTCCGCGCGCGCCCGCTCGATGTAGCCGGGGGTCATGCGTACGAACAGCTCGAACAATTCGACCGCGACAGCCGGATCAGGCACGACCGCGTGGCCTTTGTAGCCGGTGAACGGCGGCGGAATGGGCTTACCCACCTTGAACGGGTTGCCCCATGGAGTGGAACGGTCCACGATGACCGCGTCCGGATGTTGAGGGCGCCACCTGCGTTTGCGGGTCATCTGCACCCCGCGTGGGCACCGGTTCCCTTGCTCTGGCTGCTGACTAGTCACTCATGCCCCCTTCCAACGACTCAGCCAGGTCAAACGTGCAGCGTGGACGAGCCTGGGGGTCAGCTCTCACCGCCACTCTCGTCGTGACCCTCCCCGCGACGGGAGGGACGTTCCGGCCGACGGCCTCGCATGATGAGGATCGCGCCGAGCGTCGCGGCGGCAGGGAGGATCCCTAGTCCCAACGGTTGCAGGAGGACCAGCACACCGGCGATCACCGCCCCACCGAGCAAGGCGAGCACCTCGAGGTACTCCCTGCGCATCGTGGCGCGTGCGCCTCTCGTGGCGACGTGCGCCACCAGCCGGGCGAGCGTGCCAGTGAGGTACGTCGTGGCCGCGCCGGGAACCCTGATCGTGTTGACGGCCGCCGTCTGGACGCCCATGGCCCATCCGAGGAGCACGACCATCAGGTGGCTGACACCGGGGGCCGGCTCGGCTCTGGTCACGATCCAAATCGCGAGGGCGCCGAGCTGTGACACCAAGCCGAGGCCCAGCACGGTGGTGACGGGTGACGGCCACGGGTCGTCGACGCTGACTCGTACCGGCCGTAAGAGGCGGGCGGTGACGAAGACGCCGCCCGCGAACGCCGCGAGCGCGACTACCGGCCGCGCGACGGCCTGTGAGTCACCCGATCCGGCACCGAGGCCGAGGAGAACGAGGTTGCCGGTCATGACGCTCGTGAAGACGTGGGTCAACGTGGCGAGGCTGAAGACGTCGCTCGCACCGGATCCCGCCGCCAGGACCACGAGCGCAGCCGAGATTCGCCGCGACGAGACGCGCTGGCGACGGGGTCGACAGGAGGCCACGCGATCTCACCTTTCCGGCATCGGAACCGCTGAATCCGGCCGAGGCCCGTCGGCTGAGTTCGAACGAAACCGCGACGTCGAACTCGCCCGAAGCACGGGTCGCCACGAGCTCTCGACCGGCCCTCCCGGCACCCCGTTCACTGTCCGACCGGAGCCCGGAAGAACGCACCACCTGGACTGGCCAGCCCAGGCCGGCACCACTCGGCATAAGGCGTGCGAGGTGTGGCAAACTGTGCGCACGATCTTGCTGGAGGCCCAATGGACAGATCTGCAGCGATCCCATCCAGTGTCGATCCGACGAAGCCGAGTGCCGGGCGGATCTACGACCACCTCCTTGGCGGCACTGAGTACCTCGAGGTAGACCGCCGGGCAGCCGAGGCGATCCGCAAGACGGCACCCGAGGTCGAAGACGCCGTGTGGGCCAACCGCGGGTTTCTCCAGCGCTCGGCCCGCTGGCTCGCCGAGACGGCCGGCATTCGCCAGTTCATCGACATCGGCGCCGGCCTGCCCACCCGCAACAACACCCACGACGCCGCTCAAGCCGTCGCCCCTGACGCGCGCGTCGTCTACGTCGACAACGACCCGACGATCTACGAGCACGCACGGACCCTGCTCGACGACGCCGACAACACCGCGTTCGTCCAAGGCGACCTGCGCGACCCGGACGGGATCCTGAACCACCCGGAGGTCCGCAACCTCCTCGACTTCACCCAGCCGATCGGCCTCATGCTCGTCGCCGTCGCCCACTTCCTCTCCGACGAAGACGACCCATGGGCGGTGGTTCGTCGTCTCGTGGAGGCGGTTCCGTCGGGAAGCTACCTCGCGCTCTCGCACGCCACATCGTCGCGGACGAACCCCACGGTCATCGAGCGCATTCAGCAGATCTATGCCAACGCCACCGAGCAGACCTACTTCCGGCCCGAGGAGGACATCGCGCGGTTCTTCGAGGGCCTGGAGATCGTGCCACCCTACCCGGACGCACCACCGGCGCTCACCTACGTCGGACTGTGGGGGGCCGAGGATCCCGAGCAGGCAGACACGGAGGGCTCGCGCTGGATCATGTGCGCAGTCGCCCGCAAACCCTGACGCACAGGTGCACCACCCTGACGACTCGACCCAGACCTGAAGGTCACAAGCCCACGCAAGCGCGGACAGCACGAAGGAGGCCCCGATGAACACGCCGGCAGCGATACCTCCCGGTGTCGACCCGACGAAGCCGAGTGCCGGGCGGATCTACGACCTGTTCCTCGGTGGCACTGACTATCTCGAGGTGGACCTCAAGGTCGCCGAGATGATCCGGCAGATGTTCCCGGAAGCGGAGGAGACCGCGTGGGCCAACCGTGGGTTCCTGCAGCGCTCGGCGCGCTGGCTCGCCGAGACGGCCGGCATTCGCCAGTTCATCGACATCGGCGCCGGCCTGCCCACTCGCAACAACACCCACGAGGCGGCCCAGGCTGTTGCGCCCGACGCACGTGTTGTCTACGTCGACAACGACCCGACCATCCTGGAGCACTCCCGCGCCCTGCTCGCCAACGCCCGCAACACCGCGTTCATCAACGGTGACCTGCGTGATCCCGACGGGATCCTCAACCACCCGGAGGTCCGCCAGCTCATCGACTTCAGCCAGCCGGTCGGCCTCATGCTCGCCGCCGTCGTGCACTTCCTCCCCGACGAGGAGGATCCGTGGGGCGTCGTCCAGCGCTACGTCGAGGCGCTGCCCTCGGGAAGCTACCTTGCGCTCTCGCACGCCACGTCGACGCGGACCAACCCCAACGTGATCGCGCGGGCCAACGAGCTCTACGCCAACGCGACGGAGAAGCCCTACTTCCGGCCCGAGGAGGACATCGCACGGTTCTTCGAGGGCCTGGAGATCGTGCCGCCCTACCCCGGCGCACCGGCGGAGCTCACGTACGTCGGGCTGTGGGGAGCAGAAGACCCCGAAGCGGCCGACACCGACGACTCCCGCTGGCTCTTCTGCGCGGTTGCCCGCAAGCCCTGAGGGCAGCCGCGAGACTCACGACCGGTCGGCGGGACCTGAGGGCACCGCGCCGTACCAGTACGTCGTCGACCCGTAGACGGCCGGCCAGGTGTCGTCGCCACCGTGCTCGATACCAAAGCGGATGCTGGACGTGAACTGAATCGCGTCACCGATGAGGAGCCGGTACGCCGAGGTGCAGGAATAGTCGCACCCCATGTCCTGGATCTCGTAACCCGGCGCACCGTTCATCGGGTTGGAGAACGTACCGGTGCGGAAGTACCAACCGCCTTCGTAGAAGTCCTCGGTCCCCGTACCGTGCAGCGATGGCGTGGCTTCCCCGTCGACCCACACCCGTTCGTCGCCTTCGAGATAGTTCCGCGAGCCAATGCTCGCCGGATTGGGCTCACCGAGCATGGTGTGCGAGACACCCACGACCTTCCCCGCGCCTTCGACGTCGAGGAAGGTCCAGTCCTCGCCGTCCACGGTGTGACCTCGCTCAGACGTCGCATGGAAGCGGCCGAGTCCTTTCGGTCCGCCACGCCGCCAGGCGACCGACCCCTCGGCGAGGGCGACGGTCTCGTCGGAGCCGTTGACCAGCTCGACGGTCGCCGACCGCTCGAACGGCATGGGCCACCAGGACGTGTACCAGCCGTCAGGTGAGGGGTCGACGGCGAGGAGCAACGACGTTACGGCGTACTCACCGAGGCCTGTGCCGAAGAACTCGCCGAGTGGCGCGTCGACGGTGGTCTCGCCGTCGAACGTGATGCGCAAGCGGAGCTTCTCGAGCAGCTCGTCGCTGCGGGCGATCGCCTGCCGGTCTCCGGTCGGTGGGTACGCTGCCCATCGCCGGCCCTGCCACTGCTCACCGACGATGCGGTAGCCGTGCGCCTCCTCGCTCGCCGTCGCGTCCGGCCCCACGTCGAGCGTGTCGGTCCGTACGTACTCACCGCCGACCTTGGAGTCCACCCAGTAGCGGAACTCCTCGAAGCCGCCGAGGATCGAGTTGCTCCAGACGTTCCGGATCACAAGCTGCGACTTGTCGCGGGTCAGCTCGGGAGGAATGAGCGCCACCGCGTCGGACCATTCGTTGCCCGCCTTGCCGGGGAACGTGCTCCAGCCACTCACCGGCACACCATCGACGAAGACGGCGACGACCTGCGTGGCCGCCCAGAACGTGTCGAGCCGCCGGGTCAGGCGTACGCCGTCGTTGGCAGGGTCGATGGCCACGGTGAACTCGCTGCTCCCGCCCGCGTGGAAGGCGCGCCCGTCGTCGACGAAGGTCGGACGCACGGTTGGGCCGACGATCTCCGGGATGCGCACCTTGAGCTCCCGGATCGCGCCGCGCCCTCGCAGGGACGCGACCTGCATGCTCGCGCCCGGAGCGAGCTCTGCCTCAGCGCGGACCGTACGGGCATTGCGGTAGGGCGGCGCTGGATCGGCCCTGCCCGCGCGGCGAAGCATGGCGATGACATCCTCCGCGCGGTCGGTCGGGTCGAACGTCCGTACGCCCGCGGCGTCGGCGAACGTCCGGTAGGTCACGTGGTAGAAGAGGAAGCTGGTCGCCTCGACCGTGACCCGCATCGACGTACGGAACGGCATCGGCACCTTGATGTAGACGCCGCCCGAGCTCTGGTGGGTGTTCGCCACCAACGGCCAGACGAAGGGTGCCCCGAGGCTGCCGTTCACGAGGTCTTGCACCGGCTCTTCGATGATCCGCTGCCCGTCGAGCTCCACGATGAGGGTGCCGAGTACGGACGCGTCGTCACTGGCGATCAGACCGAGGTGGGTGAGCCAGATGCTCTGGATCTCACCAGCGCCCGTGTGTTCGGCGATCACGCAGCCGTCCTCAGTGATCCGGACGCACTCGCCGGTCCCGTCACCCGCGACGGCATCGTCATTGCCACCGTCGCGGTCGTAGCTCGACGTCTGGACGGTACGGACACCCGACGCGAGTTTCGGGAGAAGGTCCAACCTGCGATAGACGTCCCAGCCGATCGGCCCTTTGGCCTGCTCCACGGTGTTCGACGCCCTGTCGACCGTCGTCTCAGCAGCGGGCCGGTCAGCTGTCAGCGAAAGGCCGCTCGCAGGTGGCACGGCGAGCACCCACACGAGGCTTGCCATGCCGAGCAGCAAAGCCGCGCGGAACGCCCGGACGCCGACACGACCACGCAGCCTGAACGAGGGACGGCCCATCGCTGCCTCCTTCCGGAGCGCCGGCAGGGTGGCTCGTGGCCGCACGGGTAGCAGCATGTCCACTAGTATTCCAGTGATCGATCGTACCGCCTCGGGTCGCCGTTGCGGTCCGTGACGTTGGTCCGGGTTGGTCTGGCGTTCAGTCACGGAAGTCATGGCCGCGGGCCGGAAGCCCGGAGTGGCTGACGTGTGCGCTCACCGGAGCAGGAGCGGCAACAGCACCAGCGCCGTGAGATCGAGGAGGAAGTGCATCAGCACCGGAGCAACCAGACTCTGCCGCCAGACGTAGACCAGCGCGAAGACCAAACCTGTCGCCGCGACGGTGAGCACTCCGGCGCTGCCTTCGTAGCCGTGGCCGACCGCGAAGACGAGCGTGGAGAACACCACCGCCCAGGCGCGGCTTCCCAGGATGTTCCTGATCCGCAGGATCAGGTAGCCACGGAAGATCGTCTCCTCGGCTACCGCAACAACGGCGACAAGCAGCAGCGAGAGAAGGATCTCGGCAAGGGTGGGTGCAGGTACGAGGCTTGGTGCGGGAGCCCGCGGTCCGGAGAATCCCACCTCACGCAGGACGCTTTCCAGCGCCTGAGCGCCGACAAGCACGAACGCCGAGAGGACGACGCCTAGCGCGATCTCCCGCCAGGCCGTACGAGACGTCCAGCCGATCGCTGCGAGCGGCTCATGCCCCCTCGAGCAGAAGAGCAGGATCAAGGCGACCAGACCCGCGTCCCGAAGGATCGTGGACGCGGCGACCACGGGGAACGGAACCATGCCCTGCCGCACTGCGGCGAACGACAGTGCCAAGGAGGGCACGATCAGGAGAAGGAAGACACCCAGTTCCAGCGCCTCCTGACGCCGTGTGAGCATCCCGGCAGATTTCTCCGTTTCCTCGCGCATAGCATCTGCCTACCCGCTACAGCGCTCCCCTTTGGTGACAGCACCCGCCTGGCCGGCGTGCGAGGGTGACGACGGAAACGGATGACTACGACATGCATGAAGCCGGCTGGTTGTCTCGGCAGTCGCGAGAGTGCCTGCCTTGGTTGGTCAAGAAGCAGGATGGGTGACCCGCTGGATCGGCGTACACGGTGACCCGAATGTGGATTGCGCCCAGCTCTTCGGCACGCTTCATTGCGGCCTTGCCGGCTGGCGTCTGGTAGTGCGGACGTTCGTCGTCGACGGTGAACCGGTAGTCCACATGCAGTTGTGCGGGACAGGCTGGGTTGCCAACGAGGCGCTGGGAACTGGGCATGCTGAAACGCCACGTTAGGGAATTCGTCGTCACCCAGGTCGACCACGACGCGCTCGGGTGAGTCTTCGAGCCGCTTCTCCGCGCCGATGAAGCCTTCGTAGAAACTCGCCAGCGAACGCGGACTGAAGCAGTCGTAGACCAGGCGGCCCACCGTCGTTCCCCTCGCCGCCTTGGGTGGATCGCGGTAGAGGCAGAACGGGTGTCCAGCGGGATCGGCATCGATTCGATATCCGGCATTGTCTTGGAGCAAGGTCCCGCCTGCGGTGGTGACGAGCGCGTCGGCCTCGTCCAGATCTGACACAGCGACGTCGAGGTGGACCTGCTGTGGGTACTCGGGGTCCGGCCAGCGCGGCCATATGACAACGCTCACACCACCTGGTGTGGCTGAGCACTAGGCAGGACATTGAACGCGCGTATAGCATCATGAACATGCGTTCAACGATCACTGCGGCGGAGGACCTCACAGCGAAGGCGCGGATTCGAGACGCGGCCATCCGCCGCTACGCCTCCGACGGCATGGACGCACCGCTGCGCGCCATCGCCGCCGACGCCGGAGTGAGCCCCGGCCTGATCGTGCACCACTTCGGCTCCCGCGCCGGGCTGCGTCAGGCCTGCGACGAGTACGTCCTCGAGCAGATCCGGGTCAACAAGTCGTCGCTCCTCGGCTCCCAGCATTCGCCTGGAGCCCTGCTCGGCCAGCTGGCCCAGGTGGAGCAGTACGCCCCCTTGGCGGGGTACGTGTTGCGCTGCCTCCAGGCCGGCGGAAAGCTCGCCAGTGACTTCGTCGAGCAGATGGTCGCCGACGCCATCGGCTACATCGAGGACGGCGTTCGCGCCGGCGTGATCCGACCGAGCCGCGACCCCGAAGGTCGCGCTCGCGTGCTCGTGGAGATGGCCGTGGGAGCGATGCTCCTCCAGCTGCCCGCACGCCAGGAGCACCTCGACCTCGCCGAACTGCCCGGCTGGTTCCGCTCCTACACCGAACGGATCATGCTTCCCACGCTCGAGCTGTTCACCGAGTCGCTGTTCACCGACAGCTCGTTCCTCGACGCCTACCTCGCGGCCCGCCAGCGGTCTGACGACAGGCCAGAGAACCATCTCGACGACGGACGGAGCACCCTATGGCAAGTCTCGCGATTGAGACGCACAACCTCACCAAGTCCTACGGCACCACCCGGGCCTTGGACGGCCTCTCGCTAAGAGTCGAAACCGGCCAGGTCGCGGGGTTCCTCGGCCCCAACGGAGCCGGCAAGTCCACCACCATCCGCATCCTCCTCGGCATGCTTCGAGCCGACTCCGGCACGGCTCGGGTCCTCGGCCTCGACCCGTGGTCGGACGCCGTGGCCATCCACCGCCGCATCGCCTACGTGGCAGGTGACACGAACCTGTGGCCGAACCTCACCGGTGGCGAAGTGATCGACCTCTTGATCCGGACTCGAGGTGGTGAGCCGCGTTCCCGCCGGCGGGCCGAGCTGCTCGAACGTTTCGAGTTGGATCCCACCAAGCGAGTTCGTACGTACTCCAAGGGCAACCGCCAAAAGGTCGCGCTCGTCGCAGCGCTGGCCTACGACGCCGAACTCTTCCTGCTCGACGAACCGACCTCGGGTCTGGATCCGCTCATGGAGGCCGTGTTCACCGAGGAGGTCCGCGCCCTCCGGCAACAGGGCCGCACGGTGCTGCTGTCCAGCCACATCCTGGCTGAGGTGGAGAAACTGTGTGACACCGTCACGATCATCCGTGCCGGCAAGGACGTGGAGAGCGGGACGCTCAGCCAGCTACGGCATCTCACCCGGTCCACCGTCACCGCGTCACTGCGGAACCCGGCCGTCGTGAGCAGCGCGCCGGGAGTTCACGACTTCACCGTCGAGAACGGTCACGTGCGCTTCGATGTCGACAACGCTGAGATCGGCTCCGTCCTACGGCTGCTCACCGACGCCGGTGTCGAGAACCTCACCGTCGCACCGCCGTCATTGGAAGAGCTGTTCCTGCGCCACTACGGCGACGAGGTGCGCGAGGAGGTGACCACGCGATGACGGCTACCACGATGGCTCGCGCCGAGCGCAGAGCGCCGAGCCGTCCTGGCTCCGCCGAGCCGTGGGCTGGCACCCTCGACCTGCTCCGCCTCTACCTTCGCCTGGACCGCATCCGCATTCTCGTGTGGACAGTGTCGATCGGTCTCCTGGTCGCCGGCTCGGTCGCCTCGATGAAGCAGATCTACACGACGCCGGAGTCGCTTCAGGCCCGAGCAGCGCTCATGGCCAACCCCTCGGCGGTCATGATGACCGGCCCGGCGTTCGGTCTGGACAACTACACCTTCGGCGCCATGGTGGCCAACGAGCTGTCGCTTTACCTGCTTCTCGCGACGGCGATCATGAGCATCCTGCTCGTGGTTCGACACACCCGCGCCGACGAGGAGGCCGGACGTCTCGAGATCCTGCGGGCCCTTCCGGTCGGCCGATTCGCGCCGGCCACGGCCGCGGCGCTCACGGTGATGCTTGCCAACCTCCTGGTCGGTGCCGCTCTCGCCCTCGGCTTGGTCGGGACCGAGATGGAGACCGCCAGTTCCCTCGCGATGGGTGCCGGTGCAGCCGTCACCGGCCTGGTGTTCGGCGCCGTCGCGGTGGTGACCGCTCAGCTCACCGAGCACAGCCGTGCCGCCACTGGCATGGCGCTGGCGACATTGGGCGCGGCGTTCGGCGTACGTGCCGTCGGTGACGTCATCGACAACCAGGGTTCGTGGTTGTCGTGGTTCTCCCCGCTGGCGTGGGCCCAGCAGACGCGGTTGTACGTCGACCTGCGGTGGTGGCCGCTCGCGCTATCGCTGATCACGGTCGTGGTCCTGCTCGTGGTCGCGGTGGCGCTATCCCAGCGGCGCGACCTCGGAGCCGGACTCCGCAAAGGCAAGCCAGGTCCCGCGGAGGCAACGGGGTCGCTGCTCTCGCCCGCAGGTCTGGCGCGCCGACTGCTCAACGGCGCGTTCCTCGGCTGGATGCTTGGCACTTTCGTCCTCGCGGTGGCCTGCGGCTCGATGGCCAACTCTCTCGAAGACGCCATGATGGAGATTCCAACGCTCGGCGAGTGGATCGCCATGGACCTTGACGACCTCACGTCGAGCTTCGGCGCCTCGATGTTGTCGTTCCTCGCGATAGCCATGGTGGCCTTCGCTGTCTCGGCCGTCCTGCGGCTGCGTACCGAGGAGGAAGCCGGTCGCGTCGAAGCGTTACTCGTGACCGGCAGTTCCCGCGTGGGACTCTTGAGCGGCTGGCTGGGCTGCGTTGCCCTCCAGACGCTCGTCATGGCAGTGGTCACAGGATTCGGTCTGGGTCTGGGCATGTGGGCCGCTACGGGCGACGTCGTCTGGGTCGGACGGATCACGGCCAGCGCACTCGCGTACCTGCCCGCGACCTACTTCATCGCCGCGGTCGCGGTCGCCCTCTACGGACTCCTGCCGCGGTGGGCCACGGTGAGCTGGGTGCTCGTCATCTGGGTGGCCTTCGTACTCTTCCTCGGCACGTTGCTGGACCTGCCCTCGTGGGCGATGGACCTGTCGCCGATGGCGCACACACCGCTGGTGCCGAGCGTCGACGTCGAGGCCACTCCCCTGCTCACCATGAGCGGCCTTGCGGTCTTGCTGGGCTTCGTGGGCTTTCTGACGTACCGACGCCGAGACATCGTCCCTGGGTGACACGCAGCTCTTCTTCGTCGCGGATCCAGGATGACGCCCGGCACCATCTGCTCGGCGAAGCGCCGCCGCACGTCACGGTCGACAGCAGCAAGGCTTCGCTTCTCCTGGTCCTCGGCCGTTGACGCCTCCACTGCACGGGTCAGCCGATCTCCGTAGCCGGTCCAATCCTGCCTACGAGCCCAGTCACGAGCGGCCCGTTCCTGGGCGTGGCTCAGGTTCTTGAACTCCGGAAAGACCTGGCAGCGGTGTCGCAGCCGGTCCACACCGTCGTACTCGACGACGATCGAGGGCCGGATGCGCGCAATCCCTTGCGGCAGGCCCTGGAAGGGCGGGATGGACAGCTGGTACGCCGTTACAGTTCCGGCGCCGCTGAGCACGACGGCCGCAGCTACCGCAGCTGCGACTCGCCACAGGCGGCGGCGCGGAGTGCCGGGGGTTACGGCGACAGCCGTCCTTGGCCAGGACCGCCAACTCGCGCGCCGCCGTTTCCGCACCGGGGCGCAGTCGAGTAACAGCTCCTTCCATCGGTCCAACTCTGCGTCAGTCATCTCTCAAGACATGAGCTCCCCCTCTCGGCCCCTACATGGCCGGCGCTGCCCTCGAGCGTTGCGTCAGGATCAACGGCGCTCAGAGTTGGCCTGAGGGCGCAGCCTGATCCGGGTGAGCTGCGGATTGATCCAGATCACACCGGGTCCATTCGGCTGTCTGCTGCGCTCTTGCTCGGGTGCCCTCGCTCTCCCGCCGCGCTATGACACTGCAAGGAGATTGGCCCACTCGATCCGGACCATCGCCTGGTATGCCTCCGCTCGTGCCGACGACCCGGAGAGCGTCCTCTCGTCATCGATCTGGGGCGTTCCCGTGGGAAGGTTCCGGGTCGTCCGGACCGGACCTTCGTTGCAGAAATACCCATGCGGCCGCGGCCGACCTGGGGAAGTGGGACCGCGCGGCGCTCGAGATCGACCCGCAGCGATGGGCGTTCCACCGTCGGCGGACGCTGAGACGACCGCGCGACCTATCGCTCGTCAGCGCTCGCTTCGTCCGCAGCCGATCGCACGCGTGAGGAAGGCGCTCGGCAATCGCGTCGATAGACTCGCCCGCTGTGCCGGCGTACGTCATCTCGGAAGTAGAGATCCTCGACGAGCGCGGTGCCGACGAGTATCGGGCACGAGCGGCGGCTTCGATCGAGCAGTACGGCGGACGGTACCTGGTCCGCGGCGCCGCCCCTGACGTGGTCGAAGGCGAGGGCACATCACGACGGATCGTGATTGTCGAGTTTCCGTCGATGGAACGCCTGCACGAGTGGTACACCTCGCGGCCTACGCGGAGGGGCTCAGGTTCCGTGCGACCGCGTTGGAGCGCCGTCTCATGTTCGTCGAAGGCCTGCCAGAGCTCTAGCCATCGCCGGACGCGAGACTGCCCTCACCGTCCCCTTCGATCGAAGCGCTGAGGCGGCGGATGATCTCCGGTGCCTCCCGCCGCCAGTGCGAGATCATCCCCACCCAGCCGACCTTCGCCGGGGTCATCGGCTGCGCGACGAAACGCTCCTCCGCCTGAGCGTCGGGAGGGTTGAAGAGGCTGTCGCTGGCGGTCAGGCCGTTCTCCACCGTCCGTCGCCAGGTGAGGTCAACGGCACCGCCCAGGTTCAGGGTGGCGTCCAGCGATAGGTGCCGGCCGGGACCAGGTAGCAGATGGCGTCCGAAGGATCGTCGCTGGGCAGAACGTCGCACGGCCGGTGTGGACGTCCACCAGCGGCAAGGCTGCCGTGACACCGCCCCACGGCAAGGCGGGCGTCCGTCCCGCGCCGCGCTTCTGAGTCGTCGACGTTCTCCACGGACAAGGACTTCTGCATGGTGAATATTGCATGTAACATGCTCGCCACGTGGCCCAAAGGAGGGGTATGTCGGAAGTCCATCTGGACGCCTCCGCCATCAGTCGTGGCGTGGCCTTGGCCGACCAGGCCTATGTAGCACTGCGTGACGCGATCCTTACCCACCGACTCCGTCCGGGCACTCGGTTGTCTGTGCCGGAGGTTGCCCGCCAATTGCAGATCAGCCGCAGCCCGGCGCGCGAGGCGATCGCACGCATCACGCATGAAGGGCTTGCGACCTTCGTACCGAACAAGGGAGCCGTCGTCGCCAAGATCGACGCTGCAGAGCTGGTCGAGATCTACGACCTACGTGAGGTGCTCGAAGGACTCGCCTGCAGATTGGCTACCCAGCATCTCACTGCCGACGTCGTCGAGGAGCTCGAGCGAATCATCGCTGAGCACGAGGAAGCTGTGTCCGCCAACGATGTCGAACGCCACATGGACCTTGACGCCATGTTTCACCAGCGGATCCGGCAGATCTCCAAGAACCGTCGGTTGATCGAGGCGCTCGATCGGCTCCAGGGACAGATCCGAGTCGCGATGTACACCACGCGTCACTCTCCAGGCGGGATGAAGCAGGCGTTGGCTGAGCATCGCGCCATTGCTGCTGCGCTCCGCAGTGGCGACCCGGATGTAGCAGAGAACACTGCGCGAGCGCACATCCGGAGACTACGCGCGCACATACGCGAATCCGTCGACCGCGAGGAGGTCAGGTGACCAGCGCTACCAGCTCGACCTCGACCGAAACCGCGCCGAAGGGCGGGCGTCTCAACGGCGGCGCAACTCGAGCGGCAGTCGGCAAGGTTGGATATGGACTGTTCGGCGCTCTACTCGTGGTCGTGCTGTGGTTCCTCATCGCCGTGACCGGTGTTGTGGGCAATGGGTTGGTGCCGAGGCCGGACGAGGTGGCTGTGGCGATGTGGCAACGGTTCGCCCACTCGGGGTTGCTGTTTGACCTGCGAGTGAGTGTCACCAGGGTGCTGATCGGGGTCGCTGTTGGCTGCCTGATCGCGCTTCCGGTCGGCTTCTTGCTCGCCTGGTATCCGCGGATCCGAGCAGTCTTCGAACCGCTCGTCAACTTCTTCCGCGCCCTTCCTCCGATCGCCTTGATTCCGTTGGTGATCGTGTACTTCGGCATCGGCGAGCTGGCTCGTATCTCGATCCTCGTCTACGCGTCGTTCTTCGCAGCCGTCGTTGTCTTGTACGAGGGGATCTCATCCCTCGATCCGATCTACGTCCGGGCCGCGCGGGCGCTCGGCGCCACGTCCTGGGAGGTGTTCAGCCGGTGTGTCGCACCGGCCTCGGTACCCCACCTCTTCACCGCTTTACGGGTTGCACTTGGCGTGTCGTGGGCAACCCTCGTGGCAGCCGAACTGATCGCTGCGTCGCGAGGGCTCGGTGCTGTCATCCAGACTGCGGGCAACTTCTTCCAGATCCCCGACATCTACGTCGGCATCATTCTGATCGGCTGCTGCGCGCTCGTCATGGACTATCTGCTCAAGGTCATCCAAGCGCGTGCGACGAAGTGGCAGGAAAGGACCCAGCGATGACGCACGAGAACGTGATCGTCTTCGACGACGTCGTTCGCCAGTTCAAGCGTGGCCGCGACACGCTTCGGGTCCTCGACGGCTGCCGGTTCTCCATCCCCCGCGGTGAGTTCGTCTCCGTCATCGGTCCATCCGGGTGCGGCAAGAGCACACTGCTCAATCTCGCCGCAGGGTTCGACCAAGCCGACCGTGGACGCGTTCTGATCGAAGGCGAGACAGTCCGCGGGCCCGATGCCAGGCGGGGTGTCGTCTTCCAACAGTATGCGATCTTCCCCTGGCTCACCGTACGGCAGAACATCGCGTTCGGACTCACCCTGCGCGCGTCTCGGCGGTCCAAGGAGTCCCGGGAAAAGGTCACCGAGCAGTACATCGATCTGATGGGCTTGCGCGGCTTCGAAGACTCCTATCCCAAGGAGTTGTCGGGTGGCATGCGGCAGCGAGTGGCGATTGCACGTGCCTACGCGACCGATCCGCACGTGCTGTTGATGGACGAGCCCTTCGCCGCATTGGACGCCCAGACGCGGGAGCAGATGCAGGAGCTGTTGCACGAGATCCAGCTTCGTGAGCGGCGCAGCGTGATGTTCATCACGCACAGCGTGGAGGAAGCCATCTTCCTGTCTCACCGCGTCGTCGTTCTCACGAATCGGCCCACACGCGTGCGGGAGATCGTCGAGATACCTATCCCGATGCCACGGCAGGCCGACACCAGACTCACCAGCGAGTTCGTCGAACTACGTCGGCACCTCGAGCACCTCCTTCGCGAGGAGGCCACCAACACAAGGAGAGTCGCATGATCCACTCGTTGTCACGGGCACGGACGATCGTCGGCGTACTACTCGCGACACTCTCGCTGATGCTTGCTGGCTGTGCACTGGAGGGCAGCGGACCCGACACGGCAAGTCCCAAGGACGACACCGACGAGATGACCACCGTCAAGGTGGGCTACCTGCACACGGTTGCCGTCGACGCGCATCTGTGGCTCGGAATCGTCGACGGTACCTGGGAGAAGCACGGCATCAAGGTCGAGCCGGTGAGGTTCGACACCGGTATCGCGCTCAGCCAGGCCCTCTCCGGCGGTTCCGTCGACGTCGCCATCATGGGCGCGGTCATCTCCAACTTCCCCGCCCGCGGCGGAAGCAAGATCTTCCTTCTCAACGACGTGGAGTACGACACCGCACAACTCTGGGTGCACCCGGAGTCGGGCATCACGTCGGTCAAGGATCTCGCCGGCAAGAAGGTCCTCACCACGCAGGGCACCACGGCGCACGTCTTCCTGCACAACGCATTGAAGGAAAACGGCGTGGATCCCACGAGCGTTCAAGTGGTCGACGCCGCGATGCCGGCTGCGGTCAGCGCCTTCATCTCAAAAGCGGCACCAGCTGTGGCCCTGTGGGTTCCCTTCGACGCCAACGTGAAGAAGAACGCACCGACGGCGAAGATGATCGACTCCGCCAAGTCCTACTACCCGGATGCGGCGATCCTTGGTGGCTGGATCACCAGCGACAAGTTCCACAAGGAGCGACGCGACGTCCTCAAGAAGATCGCGGCGGGCTGGTTGGAAGTCAACGAGCAGCTGGTCGGTGACACGAAGACCGCGCTGAAGAAGGTCCACGACAAGGCCTACGCGGACACGCAGGAGCTCGAGGACACCGAGCGACAGTTCTCCTTCGAGAAGGCCTTCACCAACGACGAGTGGGTGGAGATGTACGGCAATGGTGAGGTCATCGAGTGGATCGACAAGGTCGAGAGGACCTTCATCGAGATCGGCGGGCTACCCACGTACAGGGATCCGAAGGAGTTCTTCGACCCCACCATCCTCACCGAGGCTGCCAAGGAACGAGGTGGGAACGAGTGAGTAGCGTCGCGGTGCTCGGGCTCGGAACCATGGGTGGCAGAGCCGCCGCCCGGTTGGTGAGCCACGGTCATGAAGTCCACGGCTACGATCCGGCGGCCAGCGCGAGCGAAGCGGCCGCAGGTGCCGGCGTCCACGTGCGCAACAGCGCAGACGAGGCGGTGAGATCGGCGTCGCTCGTCGTCCTCTCCCTTCCGCGGCCTGAGCACGTCCTCGCTGCGGCGAACGGGCCGCTCACCGCGGCGGCCGAGGGCACGATCGTCGCCGATCTGTCGACCATCGACCCCGGCACCGCACGTTCCTGCGCCGAAGTCCTGGGTGGACACGGCATCAGCTACGTCGACGCGCCCGTGCTCGGCCGTCCGGATCGGTGTGGCCACTGGACGCTGGCGGTTGGAGGAAGCGAAATGGCCATCAGTCAGGTTCGCGCCGTCCTCGAAGGAACGATCGCTACCTCGGTCGTCCGGGTGGGTGACGTCGGAGCAGGGTCGGTCGTCAAGGTGCTGAACAACCTGATGTTCGGCGCGATCAACGCCGTCACCGCCGAGGCCTTGAATGCCTGCCGGCTCGCCGGCGTCGACCCCGCCGTGTTCGTGTCTACTGTGGCGGACTCCGGCGCCGCAACAGTGTCGAATCTCTTTCGCGAGATGGCTCCACGTCTGCTTGCTAACGACTACAAGCCTGCGTTCGCGTTGTCCCTGCTGCAGAAGGACAACCGCCTCGCCCTGCAGCTGGCGGATCAGGTCGGTGCGCCGACGTTCGTGGCAACGTGCGTGGACCAGGTGAACACACTCGCCGCAAACCTGGGTTATGCCAGCCACGATGCCGGAGCTGTCCAGGAGCTCTACAGGTCGTTGTCCGGCAGCGCGGAGCGGCAATGATGCCGGATCGATCAGCGGGTATCGAGCAACCGTTGGTCGCGGAGCTCCTTCGGGTCAGGATCCTGGAGGCACCGCTCACCTCGGTAGTCCCGATGTCCTTCTCCTCGCTGCGAGCCCGCCGGGTCTGTCTCGTGGAGGTCCACGCGGACGGTGCCGTCGGCGTGGGGGAAAGCTGGATCAACTACCCCGACTGGGTGGTCAGTGAACGCATCGCGACCCTCTCCGAGGGCGTCGCCGGCGTGCTCCTCGGCAGCGACGTACGTGACCCTTCGGCCTCACTGAGGCGATTGTCAGCGGCGCTGCTTCCGTTGGGTCGCCAGTGGGGAGCACCAGGACCGATCTGGCAGGCGATCAGCGGAGTAGAACTTGCTCTCTGGGACCTCGCGGGCAAGGTGACGTCCCGCGCCGTCGCGGAGTTGCTTGCCAACGGTACACCGCGCTCCACGGTGCCGGCGTACGCGTCTGGTGTTGGTCCTACCGATGTCGAAGTGTTGTGTGAGAGGGCACTCTCCCTCGGCCTCGGTGCGATAAAGGTCAAGCTCGGCTTCGGTTATGAGACCGATGCGGAGACGCTGCGCACCGCGCGTGACGTTTGTGGGGACGACATCCGGCTGCTTGCCGACGCCAACCAGGCATGGGACCTCGCCACGGCCATCGACATGTCCACCGTGTTGAAGGCGCATCGGGTGGAGTGGATCGAGGAACCTCTCGCCGGTAACGCGGTTGCCGACCTCGAGGAGTTCGCTGAACGAACCGGCCTCCCTGTCGCGACTGGAGAGAACGTGTATGGACTGGACACCTTCGCTGAGTACGTCCAGTCACCGGCCGTCCGGCAGGTCCAGCCTGACGTGTCGAAGACTGGTGGTCTCGCAGTCGCAGCAGCGGTCGCCGACCTCGCTGCCGAAGCAGGCGTGGGTGTGAGCCCGCACTGCTACGGCGGTGCGCTGTGTCTCGCGGCCAGTGTCCATTTGGGTGGAGCCTTCGACCAGGTCGATTGGGTCGAGCTCGACGTACGCGACAACCCTTTGCGGTCGGACCTGCTGAGCTCACCACTGGTGGTGCGCGACGGCGTTGTCCAGGTGCCAACACACGCTGGACTCGCTGGCGAGCTGGATCCGGACGTTGTCCGCCAGTACCAGGTCTATCAAGCAGATCGGAAGCGACCATGAGTGCTACATCGCAGTTCTCCGAGACTCTCCTGTCGACGCCGGACGGTACGTGCCCCGCGACCAGGGTCGCGGGCAGCGACCATGCCGGTGAGGCAGGGCACACCATCGTCGACCCGGCATCGGGAAAAGAGGTCGCTCAGGTCGGATGGGCTGGGCCTGAGCTGGTCGACGAAGCTGTCGAGGTGGCCGTCGCCTCGTGGCCGGGTTGGGCGGAGAAGTCGGCGCGTCAACGCGGAGAGGCGCTGCGCCGGATTGCAGGTGATCTGCGCGACGCGACAGACCGGCTTGCTCAGCTGATCACCGCGGAGTCCGGAAAGCGACTGGCGGAAGCACGTGCAGAGGTCGCCTTCTCTGCCGACTACTTCGACTGGTTCGCCGAAGCTGCCGCGACCGCCGCCACCGCCGATCAACGCGTCACCCCGAACCGGCGGTTCCTCGTCAACCGACAGCCGGTCGGTGTGGTAGCGGCGCTCACTCCGTGGAACTTCCCACTGTCCATCCCAGCTCGCAAGCTGGCACCAGCGCTCGCGGCTGGCTGCCCGGTCGTTCTGAAGCCGTCGGAGCTGACGCCGCTGGCGGCGTATGAACTGGTGCGGATCTGCGAGCGGCATCTGCCGTCAGGCGTGGTCGGATTCGTCCTCGGTGACGGCGAGGTCGTGAGCAACGCGCTGGTGGACCATCGCGACGTGGCCTGTGTGACGTTCACCGGCTCGACCCGAGTCGGTGCTCTCGTCGCGGCACGGGCCGCGACCAGCTTCACGCGTGTGACGCTCGAGCTGGGCGGCAAGGCGCCATTCATCGTCTGCGAGGACGCCGACCTCGAGCGGGCGGTAGAGATCCTCTTGGTCGCGAAGTTTCGCAACAACGGCGCCTCCTGCATCGCTGCCAACAACGTCTTCGTGCATCAGTCGCGCTACACGGACGTGCTCGACCTGCTGGTAGATCGGGTTCGATCGCTTCGAGTCGGTGATCCCCGAGACGAGGAGACGGAGCTGGGTCCGCTGATCCAGCCAGCACATGTCGAACGCCTAAGGAACCTCGTCGAACAGGCTCGCGAGTCCGGTTGCCGCGTGTGGAGTGGTGGACCTGTGCCGGCCCAGGGAAACTTCATGGAGCCGACCCTGGTGGAGACGCTCACGGACCTGACGTTGTGGAACGGTGAGATCTTCGGCCCGGTCTGTGCCGTCCGGCCGTTCGCGAACGAAGACGCCGTGGTCAATGAGGTGAACACTTGGGGCTGCGGTCTCGGCGGCTACGTCGTCTCCTCTGACAGCGAGCGAGGCGCGCGGCTGGCGGAGCGACTGCGGATCGGCATCGTCGGAGTCAACAACGGTGCGCCGAACACACCTGAGGTGCCCTTCGGCGGATTCGGCAGCAGCGGAATCGGCCGCGAAGGTGGCATGTCGGGCTTGTACGAGTTCACCGAGGAGCAGACCGTCTCGGTCGCTCGCTGAACGAAACGACGACGACGGAGAGGGCGATCACGACGTGCGCGTAAGGCTCGAGTATGGCGTCGGGCACATGGACGTGGACCTACCGGAGAACGCTGTGGTCGTACGTGCCGGCGAGTCGCACGTGGAGCCGCCGCCGCTGGCTGATCCGGTGGCAGCGACCCGCGAAGCGCTCGCCAACCCGCTGGGCTGCCCGCCGATCCGTGAACTCGTCGGGCCCAAGTCGCGCGTGACCATCGCCTTTCCGGATCGGGTCAAAGGCGGTACCCGCGCCACGGCACACCGTAAAGTCGCGGTTCCCCTGCTGCTGGACGAGTTGGAACGTGCCGGTGTACGACTCGAAAACGTCACGCTGGTCAACGCCATCGGCCTGCATCGGAAGAACACCGTGACGGAGATGGCGGAGCTGCTGGGTGAGGACGTCATCCGACGTGTCGGCCCAGACCGAGTGGTCAACCACGATGCCGAGGATCCCGACGGCATGGTCACGCTGGAACCGTCCCACCTCGGTGACGTGGTCACCGTGAACCGTCGGGTCGTGGAGTCGGACCTCACGATCCTCGTCAGCCATGCCGCAGGGAATCCCTACGGCGGCTTCAGCGGTGGCTCGAAGATGCCGTCCACCGGACTCACCGGCTGGCGGTCCATCCGGTGTCATCACACGCCGGCGACCATGGCCCGCCCCGACTTCGCGCCGCCGACGACAGGGAGCCATTTCCGGTCGCAGCTGGCCTCGATCCGAGAGCGCATAGAGGCCGCCATGCCACAACCCTTTTTCACAGTGGATGCGGTCTTGGACAGTCAGTCTCGGCAACTGGGTATCCGGGCAGGTCGGATCAGGGATGTCGAGGAGGCGACATGGGGCCTGGCGCGATGTCGCACAGAGGTGACGATCCCGGGCCCACCAGCGGACGTGCTTCTGGTGGGCATGCCGCGTGACTTCCACTACGGCCGAGGCATGGGCACCAACCCCATCCTGATGATGCAGGCGATCGGGGCGTCTGTGGTGCGGGCACGCGGGGCCTTGCGGAAGGATCCGGTCGTGATCGCCGCGTCAGCCTGCGACGGTTGGTTCAACGCCGAGGAGTTCCCGCCCTACGCCGCGGCCTACCAGCTGCTGCAGTCCTGCGACCACCCGCATGCGATGGTCAATTATGAGGAGACATTCTGCACGCAGCCGAAGTGGATCAATGCGTATCGGCACGAGTTCGGATACCACCCGTTCCATGCGTTCTCGATGATCTACATGGGCGCGGTGGCCCGCGACGTGGCACAGGCCATATATATCGCGGGGGCACAAAGTCCCGAACACGCGACTGGGATGGGAGCCATTCCGACCGCCACCGTAGACGAGGCGCTCGCCGAAGCGACCCGTCTCTTTGGCACGGAACCACGAGTGCTGGTAGTCCCGGAACTCTCCAAGCCCGGCTACCACCTGCGCGTCGAGTAACTGCTGTTGGAGATCATGGCGCTCCCCAGCAGCAAAGTCAGCCGTTGCGGATCTGGTCGAGATAGTTGTAGGCGGTGACTCGGGATATTCCGAGGCGCCGCGAGACCCGATCAACGGCCCGCTTGACGAAGAAGGCTCCTTTGCTGTCGAGGAAGCGTAAGACCTCGATCTTGTCTTCCCGATCCATCAGCGCTACCGACTTGCCCGACTGCGCGATTGCCGTCTCGATGAGTTCATCGAGGACCTCGTTGATGTCGGTCGCGAAGACCTCGTGGATTCGTCGTGTTTCAGGGGCCGGCAACAGGGTGTCAAGGGCCGACCTGGCCGCTTGTAGGGGTGTCAGATCGACGTTCACAGCGAACGCCGCAGCCACTTGACCGTCATGGCCGCGGAGGTAGACGACCGAGCACCGCAGCTCCCTGCCATCGGCGGTCCGGGCGAGGTAACCGAACTCGTTATGGTCGCGGTCTTCCTCCCGGAGCAATTCCAGGCCGAGGTTAGTCGAGGGGCCGCCCACTTTACGGCCGGTGACGTGACCGTTCTCGATGGCCACCAAGGTGTGGTCAAGCTCTCGTTTCGATAGGTCGTGGAGGACAACCTCACAGTGCGGGCCGACGGACGCGGCGATCGCTTTCATCACAGGTTCGAGAAGTTGTCGGAGTTCATCGACCTTGGTCACGTTAAATACTGGGGCGTCGTCAGCGTTCTGACCGGTTTCGGACACGGGCCCCGATGATGCCGCAGGCCTAGGGCCCGTCTTGCTGGCTGGGCGCGCGGCGGGGCGCTGATCCTTGCGTGGCGACACAGTCTCCCCATGCGGAGCGGCCACAGGAGTGGCTGGCCGGATGAGACAGATGATCCGTCGTGGTGAGGTCGAAAGAATTTCTATCCACCACCTTGACGTTTTGTCAATCTCGCCGCCAGACTCAGCGGCGTCGACAGCGATGTCGCGTGATTAGGCCCAGGTCCACGCCAGGACGAAGGACTGATCGCATGACCTCATGTCACCCGCTTCGACGACGACTCGCCCTTGCGATGATCGTCTTCCTGTGCGCAGGGCTTTCGGCGTGCGGACTGCGCGGTGGTAACGACCCCAACACGATCACCGTGCTGGCTGTCCAGGACCCGTTCTTCTACGGTCTTCAAAAGCTCCTTCCCGAATTCGAGAAGGAAACAGGTATCCGGGTCAGGCTTGAAGGCGTCGACTACAACACGCTCAACGCACGGTCGACGAACTCCTTCCTGACCCGTCAAAGCGACATCGACGTCATTAGCCCAGACTCGATGTGGCTCTCCCGTTTCGTGAACAGCGGGTGGCTCGAAGACCTGACCCCGCTCATTCGCCGGGATCGCCACGAAGTGCGCCCCGACGACTTCATCCCAGGCGCGGTCCACAGCCTGAGCGAATGGAAGGGCGGCATCTACACGCTTCCCGTGGCGGCGTACGGCACGGTCGTCCTCTACCGGCCGGATGTCTTCAACGAGCTAGGGCTCCCGATGCCGCCGGCCAAGCCATCCCCTGAATGGACATGGGACGCCTACCTCGAGACGATCAAAGCCATTGACGGCAAGACGGTCAATGGCCAGCGGATGTACGGGACTGTTGTCGCTGGCTCCGGTCCGCAGCCCGTTTTGCACATGTACAGCCAGGTGGCTGCGAGCAAGGGCGTCCGCTGGTTTGCCAGCTTTCCCGACTCTCAACGGTGGGATTTCACCCCGCAGCTGGACTCACCGGAGAACCTCGAAGCTCTCACGTACTTCCGCGAGCTGTATCGACACTCACCGCCGGAGAGTATCAACTACCTGTGGTTCGATGCCGGTACCGCCTTTTCTACGGGGAAGGTCGGAATGTTCTACTGGTGGACGCCGTACGCCTATCTCGTGCGTAAGTCCAGCTACATGGGAACGAAGGACTCCGCGGTGGTCGGTAAGTATGCCGTCGCCGCACTCCCGCAGGAGCCAGGCAAGGAGCAAGTGAGCAACGTCGGAGGGTATGCCTTCGGCATCAGCAGCTACTCGGAGAAGAAGGCCGCGGCCTGGACGTTCGTCAAGTGGGCATCGAGCGCCGAGACCCAAAAGAAGATGGCCTTGCTGCCAGGTCACCAGTTCGCCGACTTCGCCCGCCGGTCTCTCTACTCCGACCCGGAGCTACTCAAGGTCTACGACTATCTGCCGACCCAGCTCAGCGTCCTGGAAAAGGGCGACGGCAAGGTGGCCCGCCCACCGATCCCCAACTACACCACCCTTGAGGGTGACTACGGACAAGCCCTCAACCAGATGCTGGCCGGTGAACTCACACCTCAAGAGACCGCAGAGCAGGTGCAGGCGAAAGTTATAGAGATCCTACGCAACGAGCACTACCTGCCGTGGCGCCAACCGAGCTACGCCGACACTGTGGAGTCAACCACTCGACTCCTGGAGCGATTGGGGAGGCCGGAGTGATGACGACGAGTGAGACGGTCGCGATCAGGCAACCCCGCCATTCGAGCCGCCCGATGGCAGGGCAGCGATCTTTCGCGAACGGCCCGTTGGTGTGGCTACTGCCCTCCATACTGACGCTGTTGGCGGTCAGCCTGTATCCGCAGCTCTATTCGTTGGTCAACAGCTTTCGGTTCTTCAACCTCGGCGTTTCACCCGAGCCGCTCAACTTCGTCGGGTTGGACAATTTCGCACGAGCGTTTCGTGACGACGGCTTCCTTGGCGCAGTGGGACGGACGACGCTTTTCGCCGTAGTCGCGACGACGTTTGAGATCGTGCTCGGGATCTTCATCGCGCTAGTCCTGAACCAGAAGCTCCGCGGGGTCAATGTGGCGCGGACGCTACTCATCATGCCGACCGCGATCGCACCGGCCGTCGCCGGCCTAGTGTTCCGTCACCTGTACTCGACCGAGGGTGGCCTTGTGCCGTTCCTGCTCGAAGCGATGGGCGTGGACGTCCCGGCCGAGGGCATCCTCGGTTCGCCCCGGACGGCCTTGCTCGGTGTACTAGCCACGGACGTGTGGCAGTGGACGCCGTTCGTCGCCCTGATCGTCCTCGCTGGTCTCCAGGGGGTGCCAAGCGAATTGGTGGAGGCGGCGCAGGTCGACGGTGCAAGCCCAGTCCGCGCGTTCTGGTCGGTAATCCTGCCAATGCTGAAGACCGTGATCGTCACGGTCACCTTGCTGCGGTTCATACAAACGTTCAACGTGTTCGACATCGTCTACGTGGAGACCAGAGGCGGCCCGGGCGTGAGCACGAACGTGATCGGACTCGACATCTATTACAACGGCCTCAGCTACTACGACATCGGCTACGCGTCTGCTCTTACGTGGATCGTTGCGATCTTCATCGCGGCAATCATCAACGTCTATTTGGCGACTGCCGGCCGAAGGAACAGGTGATAGCGGTGTTGCGCAAAGTGCTGCTCTACCTCGCCCTGGTCGCGATCGTCGTGGTGTTTGTCGTGCCGCTGCTGTGGTTTGTCCTCCTCGCGTTCCGACCGGCCGACGCTGACCCCTTCAGCGTGTTCTTCATCCCTGATCTGTCGGCGTTCCGTTACGTCTTCGTGTCGCCAGGCATCGGCCTGTCCGCTTTGGTGTCGAGTGTCATCCAGGCAGTCGGAGCGACCACGGTAGCGCTGCCTCTCGCGATCATGGCGAGTTTTGGACTGACGCGGTTCCGCTACCGCGGCCGTCAGGTCCTGTCGATGTGGTACCTCGGGATGATGCTCGCTCCACCCGTGATCTTCGTGATCCCACTGTTTGTTGTCCTGTCTCAAGTCGGTCTCATCGGCGGCGACCTTGGGCTCATGCTCGCCTACCAGACGTTCGCGGTGCCGCTCGGTGTCCTTCTCATGCGAGGGTTCTTCGAGGAGATCCCTACCGAGATCGAGGAGGCGGCAATGGTCGACGGCTGCGAGCGCTGGCAGATCCTGATCCGCATCCTCATACCCATCGTGCGACCAGGCCTGCTCGTTGCCGGGATCTTCGTGTTCTGCTTCTGCTGGAACAACCTCATATTTGCTGTTCCGCTCACAGGTGGCGAGACGGTGCCGTTGACCGTTCGCGCGTTGAGTTTCTTCGCAACGAGCGGCATCTCCTGGAACTACATTGCCGCGACCGCCACCGCGAGCATGCTCGTACCGATGGTGCTGTTCTGGATCTTCCGACGTCACCTCGTTGCAGGTCTGACATTTGGCGCGGTGAAGGGATGACCACCCACCTCGACCGGAGGGCGACACGATGAGCACACCGAAATGCCAGCTGTACATCGGCGGGAGCTGGGCACCCAGCGAGTCCGGTGCGACGTTCGAGGCCATCAACCCGGCTACCGGCGAGCCGATCGCCATCCTGCAGAAGGGCATCCCGGCTGACATCGACCGGGCTGTCGCGTCGGCAAACGAGGCGTTCCCGGGTTACCGAGCGCTCTCTGTATGGGAACGCGCGTCCCTGTGCGAGCGCGTGGCTGACGTCATGGTCCGGCGCCGCGACGAGCTGGCTCGGATCCTTTCGCTCGACCAGGGCAAGCCGCTCCACTCGGAGGCGTACGCCGAGGTCGACACGGCGATCGACGGTTTCCGCTCGGCCGCGGCGCACGTCAAGCACCTGAACGGGGAGACGATGCCGGTGGCCGACCCGAACAAGCGGGTCTTCACTCGGCGAGAGCCACGCGGTGTCTACGCCGTCGTCACACCGTGGAACTTCCCGATCAACATCCCCACCGAGTACCTCGCGCCGGCCCTCGCCACCGGCAACACCGTCGTCTGGGTGCCAGCGCCGACCACCAGCTACTGCGCAGTCGCGCTTGCGGAAGTGTTCGACGAAGCGGGTGTTCCGCCAGGTGTCGTCAACCTCGTGACAGGCGAAGGCCCGGTCGTAGGCGACGCTGCCATCGCACACGCCGGAACTCACGCGCTGGGCTTCACGGGTAGCACGGCGACCGGCCACACGATCGCAAGACGGGCCGCCGGCAAGCCCCTGCTGCTGGAACTCGGCGGCAACGGCCCGACCATCGTCTTCGCCGACGCCGACCTCGAGCAGGCTGCAGCGGCCATCGCGGGCGGTGCGTTCTTCAACGCTGGACAGACTTGTTCAGCGACCGAAGTGGTCTTCGCCGAACGCAGCGTCGCACCAGAGCTCGTCAGCCTGCTCGCCAAGGAGGCCAGCCGCGTACGACTGGGCAACCCGGCCGACCCGGCGACCACGATGGGGCCGCTAAACAACGCCGCGGTCGCAGCGAAGATGGACCGGCATGTCGCCGATGCCAAGGAGCGCGGCGCACACGTCGTGGTCGGTGGTGGCCGAGCATCCGATCGTGGGTCGGACCTGTTCTACGAACCGACCGTCTTGAGCGACGTCCCAGTCGAGGCGGTCCTCGTCCGTGAAGAAAGCTTCGGGCCGATTGCGCCCGTGGTGTCGTTCGACACCACGGAGCAGGTCCTGGCGTGGGCCAACGCCAGCCAGTTCGGCCTCGTCAGCTCGGTGTGGACGCGCAGCGCTGGGCTTGGCATCCGCACAGCCGAGGCGATGCGCACAGGGATCGTGAACATCAACGAGAGCTCGACCTACTGGGAGATCCACATGCCGTTCGGCGGTGGCAGTGGCACGGGGAGCGGCATCGGCAGGCTCGGGGGAATGCACACCCTGATGGAGATGACCGAGCTCAAGACCATCACACTCGACCTCTCCCGCTGCTGACCACGCGCCCGGCACTGTCCACCGCACGACCGGTGGCGACTGACAACCCGCCCGTCGAGAAAGACAAGGAGGACCACCCATGCCGGATCGTCTGAAGGTTGGTGTCGTCGGCCTTGGACTCTGGGGCCAGAACCATCCGCTCGTATACGACGACTACGACCGCTGCGAGCTTGCCGTCGTGTGCGATCTCGACGAGGAACGCGCCCGTAAGGTCGCCTCCACCTATCGCTGTGAGTGGACCACTGACGTCCGCGAGCTGGCCGCGAGCGATGTCACGACGTTCAGCGTCGCAACTCCCGACCACGCGCACTTCGAACCTACTCGCGTTCTACTCGAGGCGGGAAAGAACGTGCTCGTGGAGAAGCCCCTCACGACCGACCTAGCCGAAGCCAAGGCGCTCACTCAGCTCGCCGAGCAGAGCGACGGGAAGTCGATGGTCGACTACCACCTACGCTGGGCGCCCAACTGGTGTCTTGTGAAAGACGCGGTCGAGCAGGGTGAGCTCGGCAAGCCCGTCATGGGTTACATCCGGTTGAACGACGCGATCGAGGTTGCCGAAAACTGGCTCTCGTGGGCCGGCCAGTCGGGTCCGCACTGGTTCCTGTTCCCGCACACGATGGATCTGGTGCGGTGGATCATCGGCCAGGAGCCGCGTCGAGTCTTCGCAGCCGGGCACCGCGGTGTGCTCCAAGCGAAGGGCGTCGACACCTGGGACTGCATCCAGGCGATAGTGGAGTTCGACTCGTGCCACGTGACATTCGAAACCTCGTGGATTGTCCCGAACGGCAATCCAAGTGTGCTCGACTGCCACGCTTCGCTGTATGGCGACAAGGGCAAGATCGACCTCGACCAGGACTACTCCGGTATCGCGTTCGTGTCCGATACGAAGACCTCCTACCCGTGGGTGCCGCTCGGCAAGAAGGACCGCTGGGGCCGGCTCGACCATTACATGTACGCACCGATGCGGTACTTCGTCGACTGTGTCCTCGACGACCGCACGCCAGAGTGTCCTCTGCGCGACGGGTTGGTCGGCGTCGCAATGATCCACGCGGTGGTGCGTTCGCTTGAGACCGGTCAGCCGGTGGACGTGCAGGAGTTGCTTGCCTGATATGGAGGGCCACGGCTGGCGCTTCATGTGCTCCGCGTGCGGTGTGCCGTACCACGCGGCTTACGCCGACTACTGCGCCGAGTGTGGAGCTCCAGTGATCGCCAGCTGGTCGGGATCCAAGCGCCCGCGGGCCGTCGGTTCGCGTCCCGGACTGTGGCGGTACGCGGGCCGGCTACCGCTCGACCCGTCGCAGAGCTGGCTAAGTATGGGAGAGTCAGAGACGCCTGTGGTTCCGGCACCTGGTCTGGCGAGAAAGGTCGGCGCCGGAGAGGTCTGGCTCAAGCTGGATCACCTCAATCCCACTGGCTCGTTCAAGGACCGCGCGGCAGCGGCCGGCATCGCTCACGCCGTACGATACGGAGCGCGAGGCGTCGTGTGCGCGTCGAGCGGCAACGCTGCCGGTTCAGTCGCCGCCTATGCGGCTCGCGCAGGGCTGCCGTGTGTGATCGTGGTACCAGCCGGTGTCCCGACGAATAAGCTGGTCGGCTGCCTTTCGTACGGTCCGACGCCAATCGCCGTCCCCGGCGACTACAGCCGCTCCTTCGCCCTTGCCCGGGCGCTCACCCGTGCCCTACACCTCACGAACCTTGCCACGACGTACGTCAATCCACACGCGGTTGCCGCTCTGCGCAGCGTGGCCTTCGACTTAGCGAGCCAGGTCGGACCACACGTGGACGTCGTGCACGTCCCCACCGGATCGGGCCCGCTGGTCCACGGAGTGGTGCAGGGCTTCCGCGACCTCTGCTCAACGGGCGAGGCGTCCCGAGTGCCGCGGGTGGTGGCAGTGCAACCTGCGGGCTGCGCACCGATCGCGGCAGCGTTCGACCGAGGTGATGATCAGGTGACCCCCTGGCCGGAAGTGACAACTTCCATCTCAGGGATCAATGATCCGCTGCACGGTTACGCGGGCGACGGAACGCTCACGTTGCGAGAGATCCGCGCAAGCGGCGGTCACGCTCTTGCCGTTACCGACCAGGCGATCCTCGCGGCGCAACACCTCCTCGCCACCAGGTACGGCATCTTCGTGGAACCTGCGGCAGCATCCTCCGTGGCTGGACTGCTCGCGCTCGCCGACCGCGGCGCCCACGGCCCTGACGACACGGTGGTCTGCCTGCTCACCGGCCACGGCCTGAAGACGGTCAGTGCCGAACCCGCGAAAGTGCCAGTGGTGGACGACGTGGACGCCGCTCTCCGCGCGGTTCGGCACCTGGGCCTGGAGGCGAGTCGGTGACGACAAACGCTTTGGTGATCCGTGGGGGCACGGTGGTGGACGGGTCCGGTAGCCCGGAGCAGCCGGCGGACGTGCTCGTCGAGGGCGAGACCATCACCGCCGTGCAAGCGGGCCTGCATGTGCCACCTGATGCTGCCGTGATCGACGCGTCCGACCGGCACGTTCTGCCCGGCTTCATCGACGTGCACTCCCACGATGACGTGGCCGCGCTCAAGCCGGGCTTCCTCGACCCAAAGCTCCGGCAAGGAGTGACCCTCAACGTCGTCGGCAACTGCGGGCACGGCTGCGCACCTGTGTGCGCAGAAGCCGAACTCACGTCATACTCAGCACCCATCCTGGGCCGCGTCCCCGTCGCGATGAAATGGCGAAGCTTTCCGGATTACCTTGCCGCGATAGATGCCTCCGCCCGCACGACTAACGTCGCCGCGCTCGTCCCGCATGGACCACTGCGGGCCTCCGTGGTAGGGATCGAGCGACGCACGGCGACTCGGACGGAGACGGCACGAATGTGTGCCATACTTGACGAAGCGCTGGACGCCGGCGCAGCCGGGTTGTCGCTGGGATTGATGTACCCACCAGGCAACGCCGCAGGGGAAGACGAGCTGACCGCCCTCGCTCGTGTCGTGGCACGACGCGAAAAGCTACTCGTCGCCCACTTGCGTAACGAAGCCGACGCCATTCTTACCTCGCTTCAGGAATTGGCCCACCTCGCCAAGCGCAGCGGCTGCGCGGTACACGTGAGCCACCTGAAGGTGACCTCACCGGCAAACCACGGACGGATGCCCGAGGTGCTGGATACACTCGACGCGCTACGCGCGGAAGGGGTCGACGTAACGGCAGACGTCTATCCGTACGACGCGGGGAGCACTACGGCTGCGTCTTTGTTCCCGCCGTGGACCGCCGATCGAGGACTCACCTCCCTGCTCGCCGCCTTGGACGAGCCAGCGATGCGCCGGCAGGTCGTTGACGACCTTCAGCGACCGTGGGTAGAGCTGGAGAACTACTTCCTCACGATCGGACCGGAAAGGATCCGGCTGATCGGGTTTACCCTTCCCGAGTACCAACGCTTCGAAGGGTGGTCCCTAGCCGACGTCGCGCACGCACAGGACGCACCAGCAGCAGAGTGCCTCGCGGACCTGGTACTGGCCGAGCACGGCGGCCTGTCCGTCGTGTTGTTCCAGATGGCTGAGTCCGACATCCGGACTGCGCTTGCTTGGCCGTGGACTATGGTGGGATCGGACGGTCTCCCCCTCGACCACGGAAGCGTGCATCCCCGGTTGTACGGCACGTTTCCTCGCGTTCTGTCCAAGTACGTCGCCGAACCTGGACTTGGGTTCGTCGAAGCGGTCCGGCGAATGACGGCATTGCCCGCTTCACGTTTTGGGCTCGGCCGGCGAGGTCTGGTCGCGCCAGGCCACGCCGCCGACCTCGTCGTCGTGAATCGCTCTCGCTTGGCCGATCGCGCCACCTACAACACACCACGGGTATTTCCTGAGGGCATCGATGCTGTCCTGGTAGGGGGCCGGCTCGCGTGGTCCCCTGCCGGTGGCATCGTCTCGAATGGCAGGCTCATCCGAGCCGAAGTCACCGGATCCAGTCTTCCCGGCCGATAAGGTATGCCCCTGTCGACATCGATACGTTACCGCCTGCCGTTGAGTTGTGGCGCGGCATACTGGTGGCTCTGCAATTGACCCAACTTTCGGGACAACATGCGGCTGACTGCCGGGGCCTCACATTAGGTCGGAGCTCAGGCGAATGATCGGACCGGTCGTTCGCCGAGGCTTAGCCATACCCGCTGGGTTGAAGTCGGCGAGTTGTGCCTCGGGACCATGCCCCGCTACCACCGTGACGAGGCGACCGCTCATCGGACGCTGGACCAATATGTCGCGGCAGGCGGGACAGGGCTCATGCAACGCCCAAGCGTGACCGCTCCTGTCATTGGTGCGCGTAGGTGCGCCCAACTCGTGGACAACCCGGCCGCGGCCGACAGGCCGTTGGACGATGAGCGCGTGCAGCGCCTCACCAAGCTCAACTACCGCTCTTTGCCGTATCCGTCCGGTTTGCTGAGTCGGTTCGCGGAGAGGCTGAGCGATCCCGGGTGAGCCAAACCATTTGCGTAGGCAAGGGTGCTCGCCCCAAACTCCGATCGCGTGGACGACGCCGAACTCGAATCGCTGCTGAGGAACGAACGCTACCCGCGATCCGCTCGATACTCCGCCCGCTGGATGGTCGACGGGGCGATGGGGCCGAACCCTGTCTGGCTCGCCGAGGCGTTGGCCGAGACCATGCAGCTCAACGCCGGTATGCGGATACTTGACATGGGCTGCGGCACCGCTCTCAGCTCGATCTTCTTGGCCAAAGAGTTCGACGTTGAGGTGTGGGCGACCGACCTCTGGATCAAACCGCATGACAATCTGCGTCGAGTGGTGCAGGCAAACGTCCAGGACCAGGTTCACCCGATCCACGCCGAAGCGCACGCGCTGCCCTTCGCCGAGAACTTCTTCGACGCACTCGTGAGCATCGACTCCTACCACTACTTCGGCACCGACGATCTCTACCTCGGCTACTACTCACGCTTCGTCAAACCCGGCGGCCAGATCGGCATCGTCGTCCCTGGCCTGGTCCAGGAGTACGAGACCCTTCCCCCGTCACATCTTGCGCGCTACTGGAAATGGGACTTCTGCGCCTGGCACAGCCCTGCCTGGTGGCGCCGACACTGGGAGAAGCCCGGCCTGGTCACCGTCGAGGTGGCTGACCTGCTGCCTGAAGGCTGGAAGGACTGGCTCATGTGGAACGACGCCTGCGACGGTGACCGAGGCGAGCCGGGCGAGGAAGCCGAGATGCTGCGCGTCGACGCCGGCCGCAGCCTCGGCTTCACCCGCGTCGTCGCCCGCCGCGTCGGCTAGGACCACGCAGCCCGGGACCCGACAGGACTGCCGTCGAAAACGACGTACCTCACGGGCGGGAACGCGTCGCCTTACTGTCATGTCAGTACGACAAGGCAATCTTGAGGGCACTGCCAGGATCGTCGTCGAGACGCTTGTACGCTTCCGGCGCACGCCGGAACGGTATGGTCTCGGTGAGCAGCGGCTCGACCACGAGCCGATCCGAGTAGATGAGGTCGACGACCGTCTCCATCATTCGTCGGCGATGCCATAGCGGATGGTCGCGGTGCGGACAGCCCCACACGCCCATACTCGACACGAGGGTCGGCCGGTTGTGGTGCCATTCCTCTCCTAGCCGAAGGTCCAGACCCCCGCCCTGGTAGTAGCCGGCGGCGACGACCGTACCTCCGACCCCTACCGAGGCGATGGCGCTGTGCAACCCCGAGTAGGTGCCGGACGTTTCGATGGCGATGTCGGCACCGCGATCCCCCAGGAGCTTCTTGACCTCGTAACCCACAGGCATGTCGGTCGCAGTGGGATCCAGTGCGGCCGACGTTCCCAACTGGCGGGCGATCCGGCGCCGGTCGGCATGGGGTTCGACCAGGACGACGCGGCCCGCACCATTCATCGCCGCCAGCTGACACACCAGCTGCCCGATCACCCCACCGCCGAACACGACGACGGCGTCGCCCACCTTGATCCGCGCGTCGTGGATTGCCTGCAATGCCACGCTCGCCAGGCTCGTGAAGACGCCACGGTGGACGTCCTGTCGAGGAAGCTTGCACGGCGGGTAGAAGTCCTCGCCTTCGTCGAGGCGAATGATCGACTCGTCCTGGTGCGGTTGCCCGGTGTGCAGGATGTCGCCGACCTCGACACCATCGACGTCGGGGCCGACCTCCACAACCTCACCCACCATGTCGTAGCCCAGACTCACGGGCTGCTTCGAGGTGGTCGCCGGAACGAAGACGCGCAGGTCCAGGTCGAACCGCTGCGTCGCGAACGGCGCCGTGCCGCGGTAGAGGTTCATCTCGGTGCCATGGCTGATCCCGCTGATCAGGCTTCGAAGCCTGACCTCGCCTGCTCGCAGTGGACGTGATTCGGACTCGACGAACTCCACGACACGCGGTGCCGTCAAGACGAGCCGTACCGGCATCAACGATTCCCTTCTATGCTCTGAGGCTGCCTGACGTGAGACCAGAGATGAACCGTCGCTGGAGGACGAGGAACAGGACCAGGACCGGACCGATCATGAACAGGCAGCCGGCACTTGTCAGTCCCCAATCTCTGGAGAACTGCCCGCGGAACGCCAGCAAACTCGTGGAGATAGGCTTGAGCTCTTCATAGTCGATCAAGGTGTTGGCGAAGAAGAACTCGTTCCACGCAAAGAGCCCCGTCGTCAGGGCCACGACGAGCAGACCCGGACGGGCCAGCGGCAGGATGACCCGCGTCATGACGGCCCACTCTCCCGCGCCGTCGATCCGCGCGGCGTCGTCGATGTCACGAGGCAGGCTCACGAGAAACGCCCGCAGGAGCAAGCTGCCGAACGGTGTGAACAACGCCCAGTAGATGAGCATCAGACCGAAGAGGCTGTTGTTCAGGTGCACCCGAGTCCAGAAGAAGAAGACCGGGATGATGAAGAGCTGGGCCGGCACGGCGGTGCTGACGAACAGATACAGCACCATTCCCGTCGGCCGTCGGAGAAGTCGCGCCAAGGCGTACGCGGTGAGGTACGACACGATGCAGACGCCTAGAGCCGTACCGACGGCCAGGATCGCACTGTTCCGTAGTGTGGTAGCGAAGTTGCCGAGCTCCCACGCCTCGGCCAGGTTGCCGAACGTCGGCCGCAACGGAGGCCCGAGTGGATTGCTGGCGATCTCGGTGTTCGTCTTGAAGGCGTTGAAGACCAGCACGACCAGTGGACCCATGGCGTAGAGAGCCAGGACCGCCAAGGCCACTCCCATCGACGCACGAGACAGCCGTCGCATCAGACCGACCATCCCTTCCTCCGCACGACCACGAAGCCGATCGTGACGAACGCGCTGATGAGCGTGAGGCTGAGGCCCATCGACGCCGCGTATCCGACGTCGAACCGTTCGAACGCCTCGCGATACATCAGCGTGCTCACCAACTCCGTCGCTCCGGCCGGCCCGCCTTGCGTGATGATCCACACGTAGTCGAAGGCAAGGAGCGACCACATCACGCTGATGACGACGACGAACACCAGCGTGGGAAAGATGCCTGGCAACGTCACGTGCCAGAACTCCCGGACCGCGTTGGCGCCATCGATACGCGCCGCCTCGTACAGGCTCTCGTCGATTCCTTGCATGGCGGACAGGAAGATGACCAGCAGGAACCCCCAGAGGGCCCACACGTTGATCATCGCGACACTCGGGAGCGCAGTCGCCTGCTCACCAAGCAGCACGAGGCCGTTCGGCACCGTGACACCAACTGAGCTGAGTAGGGTCAGAATCCCCCGCTCGGGATCGAGGAGGTCCTGCCAGATCGCCGCCGTCACGACGCTCGCGACCGTGTAGGGAAGGAAGTAGACCAACCTCAGCACGAGTCGGCCCCGACGTATCCGCGCGAGCATTGCGGCACCGACCAGCGCGATTCCGATGGGCACCGTGAGGTGGATGCCGGTCCACACCAGGTTGTGGGCGAGAGCGGCGTAGAACTCGGCTTCGCTCAGCAGACGCCGGTAGTTGTCCAGCCCGACCCATTGGGCCGGGCCGACACCGGTCCAGTCGGTGAGCGAGAAGTACGCCGTGGCAAGCGAGGGTCCGACGATGACGATGACGTTCAACGCAAGGAACGGCACCAGGAGCACGAGGCCGAATCGAGCTCGGGCCGCGACGATGGAGTTTGCGCCCCTGCGGTACGTCGTACCGTCACCCATTGTTCACCTGGGGATCGATCACCACGGGTGTGAATCCGCGCTCGAGGTCCTGTTGGAACGCGTCCTCGATTCCGGCCATGTAGGCGTCCGGCGCGAGCTTTCCGGCCACCAGGTCTTGCGCCTTCTCGTAGATCTCGACCGCCGCCTTCGGAGCCGAGAACGTCCAGTTGGTGTAGCCGATGTTTCCTCGCCCGGTCGCCGTCATGAGGTCGACGTACGCCGTACGAATCCGCTCGTCCATGCTCGTCGGGAAGTCGTCGGCCGTGAAGCGCAGGGGGAGCGCGAACTCCGCTGGGAAAGCCGCGATCCGCTCTGCGGCTTTCTTACGATCCCCGATGAGGAAGTCGATGACGTGAGCGGCCGCGTCCGGGCTCGCGCTGTCCGCGTTGATCGACAACGTGCCACCGGTACCCACCGGATACAAGGGATACGGCACCTCGTCCCGAAGTGACGGGAACGGCGCGAAGCCCCAGTCGTTGTTGTTGCCACCGGCCTTGCCGAAGAAGTTGTTCACCTCGGCGAAGAACCACGTGCCTTCCATGTTCATCGCAGCCTTTCCGGCCGCGAGATCCGCATGGACTTTGTTGAACGACGTCGTGAAGTAGCGCTCCACACCTCCGCCGAACCACCCCCGTTGGAAGTAGTCCTGCATGAGTGCCGCCGCCTCGACCAGAACCTGGTTCGTCCAGGGACGCTCGCCGGTCAGCACGTCGTACATCAGCTGAGGTCCGGCATAGTTGCTGAAGAACACGCTGGTGAACCACTCGATGGTCTGGGCGAAGTCACGGTTACCCGCGGCGAACGGCGTGATGCCTTGATTCGCGAGCTCACTGCAGAGCGCTTCGAGGTCTGCACGATTCTCAGGCAGCGTGTATCCCAGCTTGTCGAAGAGAGTCTGGTTGTAGAAGATCCCCAGCGTCTCGAACTGGATGGGAATGGAGTAGAGCTTCCCGTCGATCGTGCCCAGGCTCGGCACCCACGGCAGCAGCGTGTCGTTCCAGCCAAGCTGCTTGGCGTACCCGCTGAGGTCGGCGAGATAGCCCTGCTCGGCGAGCTCGGGAACGAAGGCGGGACCGTTGGTCTCCACGATGTCCGGGGCGGTGTTCGCGGCCAGCGCCAGTCGTACTTCACGTTCGAGATCGTGCGAGTTCTTGTAACTCACCTTGATCTGTTCGCCGGGATAGGCCTTGGCGAACTTCGCGACGACTTCCTGCGCAAAGTAGCGACGGACGGGCGCTCCCTCCAGCGCAGACCAGTAGGTCACCGTGCCCGGCCGACCGGTGCTGCCGGACTCAGGGGCGCACCCAGTGAGCACCGATCCGAGGCCGCCGACGAGGCCCAGGCTTCCGAGGGCGCAACCGCGCAGCACGAGTCGTCGGCTGATCGTCGTCGTCATGCCGACCTCCTTACATCCGCATGTGTCACGCGAACTTATGCATGAACGATGCATAAGTCAAGACGTAAGCTGCTGAAGTTCGGGTATGCTGCCGGCATGGCGTCCAACTCCCGACGACCCGGCTCGGTCCCCGCGCTGCCTGATGGGACAGCTCAGGTGCTGGCAGCCGTACGGCTGCACGGCTGTCGCTCGCGGGTGGAGATCATGCAGCGCACCGGGCTCACCCGCATGGTCACCGCCCAACGCGTTCAGCAGCTGCTCGACCTTGGGCTCCTGCGCGAGGACGGGCTCGGCCCGAGCAGTGGAGGACGACGACCGCGGCAGCTGACGTTCTTGCCCGAGGGCCACCTCCTCGTGGCAGACGTCGGCTGGACGAGCATCGACGTCGCCGTCGCCGATCTATCGGGACGGCTCATCGCACATGTGGCCGAGGACGCCGACGTCACGACCGGGCCCGACCACATCCTCGGCCGAGTGGAGGAGCTCTTCGACAAGCTGCGCGACAACTCAGAGCGCGATCTCGGTCAGCTCTGGGGAGTGGGCATCGGCATCCCAGCGCCGGTGGAGTTTCGCACCGGCCGCGCCGTCGCGCCAGCTGGAATGCCCGAGTGGGACGACTACCCGATCCGCGAGCGACTGAGCGAGCGGTTCGACGCCCCTGTGTGGGTGGACAACGACGTCAACATCATGATGCTCGGGGAGTACCGCGAGGGGGCGGCGCGGGACCAGGACGACGCGATCTTCATCAAGCTAGGCACCGGCATCGGCATCGCGTTCATCTCCGAAGGCCGGCTCCATCGCGGCGCGCAAGGATGCGCAGGCCGGCTCGGCAACCTCCTGCACCTGGCGATGAGCTTCAGCAAGTCGGATCTTCCCCTGCCCGGGGACACCGCGTCGCAGTGGACGGCGGCGTCGGTTGTCGAACGCGCACGGAAGCTCGCCGCCACCGGCGAAAGCCCACGACTTGCCAAGATCGTCAAGGACGGAGGGGTCCTGACGACCAAGACCGTGGCTGAAGCGGCCGCACACGGCGACCAGGCCTGCCTCAACCTGCTCCGCGGAGTTGGTACGACGATCGGCACGATGCTGGCGAGCGTCGTCAGCCTCTTCAACCCCTCCGTTCTCGTCATCGGTGGCGGCATGAGTGAGTCGGGCGACTTCTTCCTCGCCGCGATCCGAGAGGCGGTACACGGCCAGGCAGTGCCGCTGGCCACCCGTGACCTTCGCATCGTGAAGGCACAACTCGGACCACGGGCCGGTGTGGTCGGCGCGGCCTCGATGGTGCTCGATCAGCTGTTCAGTAGTGAGAACCTCGATGCCACGGTCGCCCGCTGGCTTTCGCTGCGCGGCTGAGCATCTGGTACGACGGCTGCTCACGCATGTGGCGAAGGGAAATGCGGAAGCGCCGGCGACCATTCGCTGGTCGCCGGCGCTTCGGTTCGAATTCGTACGGCTAACGCAGCCAGGAGGTCTCACGGACGACCGGCAGCTTCGCCCACAGCCGCCCGAGTCCCCAGGTGTTCCCGGCGTGCGTCACCGCAAGGGCGATCAGGACTAGTGCGTAGATGATGTGGTAGTCGACGAGCGGGTTGGTCGACATGCTGGGCTCTCCTGTCGAGAGCATGCGGGCCAGGGGCCACTCCGCCGCCCACATGAGCACCATCATCACCGTGCCGGAGATTGCGGCGATGCGCAGCGCGACGCCGGCGATGACCGCAGCGCCGATGCCGAGCAGACCCAGCATGAAAAGCCAATCGGCCCAGGCCGCACCGGCCCAGCTGTTGAACATCGACTGGAACGGGCCTACGGACACGTTGCTGAGGAAGCCGTACGTCGGCGAGCCGCCGTTCAGCCAGGCCCGCTCGCTCGTCGTGGCATAGCCCAGGCCGAACGTCTTGTCGAGGAAGGCCCAGAGGAACGTGAAACCGATCGCCACACGAAGGAGGGCGAGTGCTCGGGCTCCCAGGGTGACAGGTGATGCTGCGTCAGCCGCGGATGACGCATGGTCAGGGCGCTGCCGTGGCAGGGAGGCCACCTTGGATGCTGATTGCTGCTGGGTCGTCATGGTGCGCCATCACCTCTGACTGCATATGCCTTGTTCGTTTGGCTCCACGGTATGAATTCGCGGCTTTCGTCCGCTGCGGTCCGTGGGCGCTTCTCGTGTGAGCCATGAGTCACCGTCGGAGGACCGTGAGACCCACGCAGCAATCCCTTCAGTAGGGACCATCGACCCATGTCCTAGGCGAGTGGTGTGAGATGCGTCGGGAACGGCCCCCGAGTCTGGTGCGTGAACGTGGAATGTCGCATGCTGGACCACGAAACGAGGTCGATGCCCCGTCGTCGCGTGCCTGCCGGGAGCAGAAGATGACTGATGGTGATGCCGCGGCTACAAGCAAACCCACGAAGGTCTTCGTGCTCGACGACCACGAAGTCGTACGGCGAGGACTGCGCGACCTGCTGGACGCGGAGCCGGACATCACCGTGGTCGGTGAGGCGGAGACCGCCCAGCAGGCGCTGGCACGAATTCCCGCGCTGCGTCCGGACGTGGCTGTGCTCGACGTCCGACTTCCCGACGGCAACGGTGTGAGCGTCTGTCGGGACCTGCGGTCCACGATGCCCGAGCTCGCCTGCCTCATGCTCACGTCGTTCGACGACGAGGAGGCGCTGCTGGACGCGATCATGGCGGGAGCAGCGGGATATGTGCTCAAGCAGATCAAAGGCGCCGACCTCGTGACGGCGGTGCGGACGGTCGCGGCCGGCCAGTCGATGCTCGACCCGAGCGCCACTGCGAAGCTCATGGCGCGGCTACGTGGCGAGAAGCCGGACGAACCGGTACCGGACGGTGTCGCACAACTCACCGAGCGCGAGCGCGAGGTGCTGGCGCTCATCGGAGAGGGCCTCACCAACCGCGAGATCGGCGAGCGTCTCTTCCTCGCGGAGAAGACCGTGAAGAACTATGTCTCGCGGCTGCTGGCCAAGCTGGGTGTCGAACGCCGGGTCCAGGCGGCACTTCTTGCCACAGAGATACTGGGCGGACATTGACGACGTCGACGACCGGACCGGGAGGCGGCGTGGAGAGCGACACGGGTGTTAGCGAACAGCTGCGGCACCTGCGGCTCGATCAGCTCCTCGATGAGCTGCGCGTCCGTATCGACGCCGCCCGCGGCACCCGCGACCGGATGCGCGGCCTGCTCGAAGCGGTGCTGTCCGTCGGTCGCGATCTCGAGCTCAAGGAGGTCCTCCACCGTATCGTCGAGGCGGCGGCAGAGCTCGTCGACGCGCAATACGGTGCGCTCGGCGTCCTCGACCCGTCCGGAGAACGCATCGTGTCGTTCGTCTACACCGGCCTCAGCGAGGAGGAAGCCGCCGCAATCGGCGCGTACCCGTCGGGGCGGGGAGTCCTGGGCGAGCTGATCCGTCACCCGCTGCCGCTTCGGCTGGACGACATCACCAGCCACCCGGTCTCGTACGGTTTCCCGCCCGGCCACCCGCCGATGCGGACCTTCCTCGGCGTACCCATCCGAGTGCACGGCAAGGCGTTCGGAAACCTCTACCTCACCGAGAAGCGCGGAGGCGTGCCCTTCGACGCCGAAGACGAGGCCGTCCTCGGCACGCTCGCGGTGGCAGCAGGAGTGGCGATCGACAACGCGCGACTCTACGAGACCGTCACACGACGCGAGCGATGGCTTGCGGCGAGTGGTGAGGTCACGAGGAGTCTCCTCTCCGGCAGTTCTCGTCTCGCAGTACTCGACCTCATCGCGGAGCGCGCCCTCGGCATCACGACAGCCGACCTGGCCCTCATCGCGATGCGGATGGGCGACACCGGCACGTTGACAGTGGAGCTCGCAAGGGGTCGGCGAGCCGACGAGTATCGCGGTCGAGTGGTTCCGGTCGGCGACGGACTGCTCGGGGAGGCGTACGCACGTGGCGCACCGATCACGGTCGACGACCTCCAGCGCGACCGGTACGCCACGACGGAACCGCTCCCCTTCGACGGCTTCGGTCCCGCGCTCGCTGTGCCCATCGGAACCGGTGAGCGGGTCGACGGCGTCCTCCTGCTCGCCCGGTCCACTGGCGATCTGCCGTTCCTCGCCGAGGACACCGAGCCGCTCGAGCACTTCGCCGGCCAGGCTGCGGTCGCGTTGGAACTCGACGAGCGACGCCGCGACAGCGAACAGATCGCGCTGCTCGAGGATCGGGACCGGATCGCGCGGGACCTCCATGACCTCGCCATCCAGCGACTGTTCGCCACCGGCATGACGCTGCAGAGCGCCGCCCGCTTCATCGAACACCCAGAGGCCTCCGATCGGGTGCAGCGGGCGGTCGACGACCTCGACGAGACAATCAAGATCATCCGATCCACGATCTTCGGCCTGCGGTCCCGCGAGGACGAGAGCGACCAGGGTCTGCGCGCCCGCATGGTCCGCGTCGTCCAGGAGTCGTCCGGGGTCTTGGGGTTCGCCCCCTCGCTGCGGATGGAAGGTCTCCTGGACACCCAGGTACCGCGGGCAGTCGCCGACCACGCGTTGGCCGTCCTGAGCGAGGCGCTCAGCAACGTCGCCCGGCACGCGAAGGCTGGCCGTGTGGATGTGAGCGTGCAAGCAACGGCGGAGGACATCACCCTCACCGTGGCCGACAACGGCGTGGGCATGTCGCCGAACGGACGTCGCAGCGGGTTGCTGAACGTGAGCGAACGAGCCGAGAAGCTCGGCGGGACCTTGGAGCTCGACAGCGCGCCCGGTAAGGGCACGAGACTCATCTGGCGGGTGCCGTTGTCGCAAGGGTAGGGCCTGCCTGCGCTGGTGGTTGGTCCGTACCCAGGTCAGCGGTCGCTCGCTCAGCCAGCACGTCACCCCTCAACCGTTCGGGAAACCGTTCTTCGCTGAGGCGGTGGCGATCTCCCGACCGCTCACGAGCTCGGTCTCGATCCGGACGAACGTGTCGTCGGGCGTCGGGACCCATGAGTCGGGCCCGGTACGGCGAAGGCGTTCCCGCTCAGCCGGATCGGTGACCACCTGGGCGCGTCCGGTGACGACGACACTCCAGCCGCACCGGCGCTCCTCGTCGAACGCGTCAGCCTCGAACGCCACCACGACGCCGTCGACGGCTCGGGCGAAGCGGGACGTGCCGGATGTGCGCACGAGGATGGCGAAGTCATGGTCGAGGGAGAAGTTGACCGGCAGAACGGCGGGAAGCGCCTGATGGGTGTAGACGATCCGTCCGATCGGTACGCGGGTAAGCCGACGCAGACACTCGTCCCGGTCCAGCTCACGGAAGCCGTCGCGATGGTGCATGGCCCCATCGTCGGTTTCTCAGGCCGTGCGCGACTAGGGCCGGTGGTCCCCATCTGATCAGCCCACCCACGCGGTGGCTACTTCCCGGCACCCATGGTGAGGCCCTTGACGAGACGCTTGGACAGCACACCGGCGAAGACGATGATGGGCAGCACGATGAGCGTGCCCGTCGCCATCATCGGGCCCCAACGGATCCCGAAACCGGTCATGAAGTTGGCCGCTTCAACCGGCGCGGTCTTCGCGGCGTCCCGGGTCAGCACGAGCGCGAAGAGGAACTCGTTCCAGCTGAAGATGAAACAGAGGATCGCCGCGACGGCGATACCGGGTGCCGCCAGTGGGAGCGCGATCCGCCGAAATGTCCCGTAGACGCCTAGACCGTCGACGTAGGCGGCTTCCTCGATGTCACGCGTGATGGCGCGGAACTGGTCTACGCAGAGCCAGATCACCAACGGCACGTTGAAGGTCAGGTAGACCAGGACCAGAACGAGGTGGGTGTCGAGCAGCGCCAGGTTGCGGCCGAGCAAGTAGAACGGCAGTGCCACCGCGATCGGCAGCAGGAACCGGTTGGAGATGAACCAGAACCACAGGTCCCGCTTGCCCCGGAAGTCGAAACGGGCGAGCGCATAGGCCGCCGGCACACCGAGCACGATCGCGAGCAGCGTCGACGCCACCGCCACGATGACGCTGTTGAGCAACGCCCGCGGCACAGTGCCGTCCTGAATGATCGCCTGGTAGTGCTCGAGGGTAGGCGTGAAGAACAGCTTTGGCGGCACGGCAAAGGTGTCGTTGGTGGTCTTGAACGACGTCATGATCATCCAGACCACCGGTGCAAGCAGCACCGCCGCGACGGCGAGCAGGACGACCAGCTCCAGCACTGCGCTCCCCATGCGGCGAGGACGCCCGGCCGGCCGGGCCGGACCTCGACGCTTGGGCCGCGTGGTTCGCTGGGCGGCATCAGCGAGGGTCATGCTTCCACCTCCCGGTACACGAACCGCACGTAGAGCTGGGCGATGAGAATGGACAGCACCAGCAGGATGACAGCCTGCGCACTCGCCACACCCATGTCGAAGACCCGGAAGCCGATCCGTTGCACGTAGAGGCTGATCAGCTCGGTCGACACCCCGGGACCACCGCGCGTCAGGGTGAAGACCATGTCGAACAGCTTGACCACATCGATGGTGCGGATGATGAGCACCGCGGCGATGCCAGGCAACAGGTACGGCAGCTGGGCATGACGCAGCATCTGCCACCGGCTGTTCGTCTCCAGCCGGACCGCCTCCGTCACCTCCGTCGGCACCATCGTCAGACCGCCGAGGGCGACGAGGGCGAAGAACGGTGTCCATTGCCAGACGTCGGTGAGCGCGATGGACACCATCGCGGGAATCGGCTCGCCGAGCCACGACACGGGGCCCAGTCCGACCAGCCCGAGCATCCAGTTCACCACGCCGAAGTCGCGGTTGAACAGCAACCGTCCGACCAGGCCCACCACGGTCGGCGTGACCGCAAGGGGAAGCACCACCAGGATCCGTACGACACCGGCAAGGCGCTGCCAGCGGGTGCCGTCGAGCAGCAGTGCCAGCGCGATCCCGGCCACCAGCTCGATCGGCACGGTGATGAGGAAGAAGATCGCAGTCCGGCCGAGCGCTCCCCAGAACAACGGGTCGCCCAGCACCGTCGCGTAGTTCGCGAGGCCGACGAAGGGCGTGCCCAGGTACGGCTTGGTGAGCTGTACCGAGTGCAGGCTCATGTTGACCGCGAAGAACGCGGGGTAGATGCCGACCGCCAGCAAGGCGATCACTGCTGGCCCGAGCATCAGCAGTGCCGGGAGCCGGTACGCCGATCGCAGCCGACGTCCCTTCGGCCGGCGGCGGCGACCGGCGACGGCGGGGGCGACCGGAGTGGTCCCCCGGGTCGCCCCGACCGTCTGCTCCGCTGTGTGCCTGGTCATGATTCGCTACTCCAGGTTGGTGTGCCGGTTGCGCAGATCCTCAGCGGACTGGTTGGTACGGTCGCGTACCCGCAGGGCCACGAGGTCGCCAAGCACCAGCAGCGCAGCCTCGTAACAGCTGCCCATCGGCAGGACCGTCGCCGCCTCGCGGTCGTCGGCCATCGTCTGGGCCGGGATCACCGCCACCCGGTCGGCGGCGCGCGCGGCCGACGAGTCCGGCTGCGCGGTGAAACACAGCACTCGCGCACCGGCCGAGCGAGCCACCTGCTGCAGGGCGAGCACCGTGGCGAACTCGCCCGGGCCGGCCGAGACGGCCAACAGGTCACCTCGACCAAGTGGCGGCACGGTCATGTCACCGACCACGTGCGCATCCAGTCCGCAGTGGAACAAGCGCATCGCCAGGGCCCGCATCGCAAGGCCCTCCCGGCCCACGCCGTAGCAGGCGATCCGCTGCGCGGCGAGAAGCTCGTCACAGACTTGCTCGACCGTGTCCGGGGCGAGGGCGGCGAGTGCCGCCCCCACCTCGGACACCGCTGCACGGGCAAGCCCGGCTTGGTCGAATTCACTCATTGCAGTTTCGGTTTGCCGTCCTCGTAGTAGGGCTTGAGCACTTCACGCACCTCGTCGTCGATGCGTTTCGCGCCCTCCTCCACCGACACCCGGCCGAGCTGCATCTCGCTACCGATCTGCGCGATGACCTCGGAGATCGCCGGCCACTCCGGGAACCGCGGCCGGAACACCGGGTTGCCGTACTTCTCCCACGACTCGACGAGCGGCTCGAAGTACGGGTACTGCTCCTTGAGCTCCGGATCGTCGTACACCGCCTTGCGGCCGGAGACACCACCGTTGGTGATGTAGGTCTTCGCCTCCTCCTCCGACGTGATCCACTGGATGAAGAGGTACGCCGCCTTCTGCCGCTTCTCGTCGACCTTGGCGTTGACACCCAGCGAGAAGCCACCGAGCGCGGGCACGGGCTTGCCGGTGGCACCCGCCGGTTCGACGTCGACCTTCAGGCAGTCCACGATCTTCGAGGTCTCCGGGTTGGCCAGCGTGGCGTAGTTGGCGCTCCACTCTGTGATCATCGCCACTCGACCCTGGGCCAGTCCTTGGACCGTCTCGTCGTGGTCCCACTCCACGATGTCCGGCGGCATGTACTTCATGAGGTCCTGCCGGAACTTCAGCCCGGCCAGCGCCTCCGGTGAGGACAGCTGGGGCTCGAAGGTCTTCTCGTCGATGAGCTTGCCTCCAGCCTGCCAGACCATCCGCATGAAGGAGTCCGCCGACTGGGTCTCACCGCGTCGGGACTGCAACGCGAACGCGTACTTGCCGTTCTTGGTGAGCGCCGGGCCGTACTTCTCGTACAGCTCCTGCCAGGTCTTCGGCGGACCGTCGAAGCCGGCCTCCTTCAGCATGCAGTCGTTGTAGAACAACAGGCCGGAGTAGTTGTCGAACGGGAGTCCGTAGACCCGGTCGTCCCAGGTCCCGAACGAGTCGAGCAGGATCGGGAAGAACCCATCCAGGTTGAGGTTCGGGTCGGCGAGCTTCGGGTCGCGCCAGAACGTGTCCAGCGGCGCCACCCAGCCGGACGCGGCGAACTCCCCGATCCACACCACGTCGATCAGGACGACGTCGTAGTTCGGGTTACCGCTGGTGAAGTCCAGCACCTGCTTCTCGTGGCTGTTCTCGTACGGGATGGTGTCGTACTCCACCTTGATCCCGGTGCGCCGCTCGAACTCCGGCAGCATCTTCGCCGCCGCGCGGTAACCCGGGCGGTCGAGGAAGACGGCTCTGATGGTGGTCCCCCGGTACGGCTCGGCCGCCTTCTCCAACGTCCAGTTCGCATCCGCGGCGGGCGGGGCCGCGGTCTCGTCGTCGCCTCCGGCCGGGCCCGCTGGTTGTTGGCCCAGGCCGCAGCCGGTCGCCAGCGCTGTCAGCAGCGCCACCATTGCGATCCCCAACGATCGCAGTGGTCTGTGCTTCATCAGTACTCCACTCCCTTCCCTGCGGCGGCGGCCGAATGTGCTCGTCCATGCCGTCGCAGCACTGATGCCGAGAAGGGCCGGGCAGCCGTTGCGGTCTGTGCTCACGGAATGAGGACGACCTTGATCGACTCTCGGCCGTTGGAAACCAACTCGAAGCCCTCGCCGAAGCGGTCGAGTGGCAGCTCGTGCGTCACGATGCGTGCCATCGGCAGCTCTTTCGACTCGAGGAGCCGGATCGCGGCGGGCCAGCAGTGTGCACCGAGGTGCGCACCGCGGATGTCGAGCGCCTTGGTGTCGCCGATGATCGTCCAGTCCACCGTCACCGGGTCGCGGAAGACGCCGTACTCGACGAAGGTGCCCATCTTCCGGAGCATGTGCAGGCCCTGCACGACGGACTTCGGATGGCCTGCGGCGTCCAGGTACACGTCGCAGCCGTAGCCATCGGTGAGCTTGTGGATCTCCGCTATCGCGTCGACCTCACCGGCGTTGATGGTGAGGTCGGCTCCACATGCGCGGGCGACATCGAGGCGCCGGGGGTCGAAGTCGACGGCGACCACCAGCCGAGGGTTCTTGCGGCGGGCGCCGGCGACCATGCCCAGGCCGATCGGGCCTACCCCCGCAACCACCACCACGTCCTCGAAGCCGATGCCGGCACGCTCGACGGCGTTCAGCGAACACGCGAGCGGCTCGGCGAACGCGGCATGGGCGGCGGGAAGGTCCGGTGAGATCTTGTGGACCACCGCCTCGGCGGGGAAGACCATGTACTCCGCCATCGCGCCCGGCGCCTTGCGGCGGAAGCCGTAGATGTCGTGTGGCTGGCACATCCAGTAGCTGCCCTGCTGGCAGTACCGGCACTGCCAGCACGGCACGATCTGTTCCGACACGACACGGTCGCCGACGTCGACACCCCACCGCCTGCGAGCCGTGTCGTCCAGCTCCACGATCCGGCCGACGAACTCGTGGCCGGGAGTGATTGGTGGCTGACAGTAACCTTCGCGGTACTCGTCACCCCAGAACAGCGGCGCGCCGCTGTAGCACTTCACGTCGCTTGCGCAGATGCCGACCGCCTCGACCTTCACAAGTGCCTCACCTGCTCCGGGCGTGGGCACGGCCCGCGTCTCCAGCCGGTAGTCCTCCGGCCCGTAGCAGGTCACGGCGCGCATCTCGCGGGTTACCAACGGCTTCTGCCCCCTTCCCCAGCTGAGCCGTCAGTGTAGGTCTGCACTGAGCATCTGTCCAGAACCGATGTTCACGTATGCTATGGCAGGTCGGAAGTGGTGAGCGCGTCTGAGGAGTACTCATGTCCGACCGAGCCCGCCGCCCCGGGAACGACACCGACGGCGGTCGGTTCGCACCCCACGAGTTGTACGCCGCCGCGCAGCTCTACTACGGGCAGAACCTGTCGCAGGAGCAGGTCGCTCAGCAGCTCGGCACAAGCCGCCCGAGGGTGAGCCGGCTGCTCGCCGAAGCCCGCCGCCGCGGCATCGTCCGCATCGAAGTAGTCCCACCTGTGCCGGCCGACGAGTTGGCCAGCCAGCTGACCGAGGCTCTCGGACTACGCGAAGTCGAGCTCAGCCCCACCGTGGTGCCGGGCACGCCACCCGGACGGATTCTCGCCACCGCGCTCAGCGCGGTGCTCTCCCGCTTGGGCCTACGATCCGGGGACGTCTTGTTGATCTCGTCCGGTCGTACGGTCTGGCAGGCGGCGCAGACCAACCTCCCCGCTCTCCCGGGCGTGGTGCTCGCCCCCACCATCGGCGGCCTGGACGAGGTCGAGCCGTGGTTCCAGACGAACGAGATCACCCGCCGGATAGCCGAGACGGTCGGGGGCCATCCACGACTGCTCTACGCCCCGGCCATGCCGTCGCCCGAGCTGCACGCCACGTTGCTGCGCGACCGTCGCACCAACGAGGTGCTGCGGTTGTGGGACGAAGCGACGGCAGCCGTCATGGGCGTCGGTGCGCCGCTGCGACTGCGCGACTCGATCCCGACGTTCCTGCCGTCCGACCCGACGTTGCGCCCTGACTCGGCCGGTGACATCTCGTCGCGCTTCTTCGACGAACGCGGCGATCCCGTGCCGTACCCGGGCGAGGAGCGGCTGCTGTCGGTATCCCGCGAGCAGTTGCAGGCGATGCCAGCCTCGATCGCCCTGGCCGCAGGTGAGGCCAAGGTCGGTGCGCTGATCGCCGCGGCACGCGCCAAGTTGTACTCGATCCTGGTAACCGACCAAGCCACCGCGTCGCAGATGCTCACGCGTCTGAAAGCCGACGCCACCGGTGAGACCGATGGTGCCGCCGAAACCGACGGCACCAGTGAGACTGACGTTACCGAAAGGACTGGTCGCCATGACAGCTCCGTTTGAGGCCCCGTCGTTCCGGCTCGACGGCCGACGCGCGCTCGTCACCGGTGCGTCGCGCGGCATCGGGCAGCATGCCGCGCTGACCCTCGCCGACGCCGGTGCCGACGTCGTCCTCGCCGGTCGTGACAAGGCGGCGCTCGCCGACGTCGCGGCCCAGGTACGCGAGCTCGGCCGGAATGCCACGCCGATCACCGCCGAGCTGGCCAACCCGTCCGACGTGGAGCGGCTCGCCGAGGAGGCACTGGCGGCCTACAACGGACTCGACATCCTGGTCAACAACGCCGGCGTGGCGCCGGTCGAGTCGGTGCTCGACACCAGCGTCGACGTGCTCGACGAGGCCTATGCCGTGAACCTGCGAGCACCGCTGCTGCTCGCGGCGCGGGTGGCGCGCGCCATGGTCGACGCCGGGCGGGGTGGGAAGATCATCAACATCGCTTCGGCCGCTGGGCAACACGCGATCGCCGGCCATGTGGCGTATGGCGCCGCCAAGGCGGGCCTCGTGCTGGCGACCAAGGTCATGGCACTGGAGCTGGCGCCGCACAACATCCAGGTCAACGTCATCTGCCCGACCGTCATCCTGACACCGATGGGCCTCTCGGTCTGGGGCGACCCGGCGAAGGCCGAACCGATGCTCGCGAAGATCCCGGCCGGACGCTTCGGCCAGCCAGGCGACGTGTCGGCCGCCATCCGCTATCTCGCCTCGCCTGCGGCTGACCTCGTGACCGGGACCGAGCTCACCGTCGACGGCGGCTACGGCGCGGTGTGACCACTGACGCTGGCGTCCGCGTCGGCGTCACGGGTCCACTCGCGCCGGCCGGAACAGCTTGGCGTCCTTCGATCCCCCGATACCCGAACCCCACTCGATCCAGCCCTTCCGCCCAGAACCGTCGTTGTCGTTGACGAGAAGCGACAGGCTCAGCAACCGATCGTCCGGTTCCACCGGCTCGAGCTGGTCCCACGGGATGGCGAGCTCATAGACCGTCGTGTTCGTCGTGTCATCGCGGTTCACGGCCACGGTGGCGTCTGTGACGGGTCCGGTCGATCCGCTCGCGGCGATCCAGCGATGAACCTGTGGCCCGGACGACGTGAGCGCGACGCCGTACTCGTACCAGCGGTCGGTCTCCCCAGGCATGCCCTGCCCCACTGCGAACTGGATGCTGTCACCCTGCCAGATGGCGTCGCCGCTGGCCGGTTGGGCATGTGTGTCATCCCGGATGCTCGCCGACAGGTAGAGGTGGTCGGCGTCCCAGGTGAACCACAGGTTTCCGCTGAGGTCGTCGGCTCCTCCGTACTCAGGCATCTGCACTTCGCCGTCTTCGACGAGGTCGATGCCCGGAACGGCTTGCAGGTCGTCGAGCTTGCCGTCGACGGTGACGGGAAGCTCGGCGACGCTGTGGACCGCGCCGGGTTCGACAACGACCACCGTGCCGGAGTAGCGCACGTCGGGGAAGGTTGGTGTCGGCACTCGCAGCTCGTACGGATAGCTGCCCGGCTCGGCGAGTCCAGACAACGGAACGTCGACAGTACGACTGCTTCCCGCCGGCAACGAACCGGGCAGTTCGATCGAGCCCGTCTGCTCACCCAGCGTCCACTCGACGCGATCCGCCGCCACGTCCTTGCTGGACACGTTGGTGACCGTTGCCTGCAAGACGTCGGCGTCGTCGCGGAACACATGCCGTGCGGTCACCGAGATCGGATGGACGACCTCGACCTCGGTCGACAGCCGAGCCACCGGCCGTCCACCGACGTGGAGCTGTCCGACGAGCCTTCTCATCCCCATAGTGCCCTGGTCGGGAAGCGTGACCGGGATCTCTGCGTGGCGTCCGGGCGCGACGTCGACCGCGACCGACTCACCGGAGATCTCGAAGGAGCCCTTGATCGGTGACCGTGGCGGCTCGACGTTGTTCACCGCAAGAGTCAGCTCGATCGGCTCGCCCAGCACGGCTTGACCGTCGTCCGGAGCCTCGAGGCTCAGCCGTTCGCTGGGATCGACCGAGACCCCGCGACCGGTCACGTAGATCGGCTCGCCCGATAGCGTCAGGTAGACCCGCCCCGCGAGCGGGTGGTACGTCTCGGTGCGCCCCGTGAGATCGGTGATGCTGATCGGCCGGTCGGTACGCACCGCAATCGTGCGGGGCTCCGTCGACCAGATCACCCTGGTCTTCGTTCCTCGCCCGGCGTCGAACACGAAGCTGTAGACGCCGGCAGCGACGTCCTCCTGACGCTCGAACTCCGTGCCGGTCAGTTGCCGCGTCATGGCGGCGTACGAAACGTACGCCGGCTTCGGTGCCCATTTCCCTCGCGGGTCCGACGTGTTGCGTATCACGCCGAAGTTGTGCTCGTTCAGCGTCTCGTCGAGGCCGTCGTTCATGAAGTCGTACCAGAAGTACTTCTCCACTCCCCGCGACAACGCGAGCACATGGGCACGAACCAGGTACGCGGCCTGCGTCTGCTCGCTGACGCCGCTGCTTCCACGATGCGTCGGCCAGCCGTGCTCGGTGATCCAGATCGGCTTGGGCTCGCCATTGTTGTACCGCCGGATCAGCGCGTCGAGAGCCTCGAGGCTCTGGACCATCTGCTCTGGCTCGGTCGGGTAGAGGTACGGATGGATCGAGACGGCGTCCATGTAGTCCAGCCCACCGAGCCGGAAGAGCTCCTCCAGCCAGTCCAGCGGCACCCCGGCCGTCGCGGCCCCGACGACCGTGGTCTGCGGCCTGGTCTTCTTCACCGTCTCGTACGTCTTCTCCAGCAACGGCAGGTAGTAGTCCGGACGCGAGTCCGCAGGTCCGTCTCCCACGTCACCGAAGAAGATGTTGAACTCGTTCCACACCTCCACCCAGGGAATCTGGTCGCCGTAGCGCTCCAGGATCGCCTTGCCGTAGTTCGCGTAGCCGGCACGACCCTCGTCTGTGTAGGGCGTCGCGCCGTTGTCGTAATGCGGGTTGACGTACGAGAAGATGATGAACGGGTTGATCGAGGCCGCCTGCAGTCTCTGCATGTAGAGGTCGTAGCGGGCCGGGAAGTCGTACCTGCCGCGCTCCAGCTCGATCTCGCTCCAGTAGAGCTCGTCCCGGATGTTCCTCGCACCCGCCTTCGCGATCAGGGGAATGAGGTTCGAATCCCACTGTTGACCGAAGTGAGTCGAGAACCCGAAGGGTGAGTCGGAGATGTCACCGCGCTCGAACGGCGCCAGGATGGCAAAGCTCGCCTCCCGCGTCGCCAGCGTCTCGCCGCCTTGAAGAGCAGTCACCTCCAGGCGGTAGTAGCCATGCCGCTTCACCGGGATCCGAAGCGTCGACTCGCTGCCCACCGCGTGGCTTCCGGCGTGGACGCGGGTTCCGTCGAAGTCGTACGCATTCCACGCGATGGCGTCGCCGGTCGTGAGAATCCGGAACTCGACCGGCTGCCCGTCGGTGAAGACATTGCCCAGCTGGACCTGCTCGATCGCGAGGTCAGGCGGCGGTGCCGTGACCGTGACGTCGTCGAATCGTACGGATCCGTTCGTACGACCGTCCGTCAGGTCGGCCTTGTCGAGGAGGAAGGCGATCCGGCTCGCCGGGCCATGCCAGACCCCGTCATCTGCGCCTCCCCAATGGCTGTAGTCCTCACCGCCGTCGAAGGTCGTCACGGTGAGCTGCTGCCATTCATCGGTCGCCGTGAGGGGGAGTCGCTGCTGATGGGTTTGCCCCGTGTCGTCGGTCATCCGAAGCCGAACAGCCGACAGGTCACTCGTGCGTACCCAGAACGAAAGCTCGCGCACGTCCACCGCGACGTTCCGCTCGATCTGGACGTAGGCGCCACCGCCGCTGAAGTCACCGGTGAGCAGCCCCGCGTGGGTACCCCCATGCGTATCGCCGTCGTCTGCGACGAACGTCCCTCTCGCTCCGGGGAACTCCAGACCGAGCCCCAGAGTCCAGCCCTCTGCGTCGGTCTCGAATGCCCCGATGACGTGACGAATGTCGTCCGCTGAGGCTGACGCAGTGGGCGGTACACCGACTCCGGCGACGACAAGCCCGACGACCAGGGCCACCAAGCCTCGAAGTCGTCGCATGGTTTCTCCTCACCTCGACCCAGTCGGGCTTCATCAGGGCACGGCAAAGTGCTGGAAGCACGAGGATTGCGTCTCGGATCGGAAACTCGGATGTCCGACAGCGCCAGCCGTGCCACGAAGCACGCTCTGTAGCCGGAGAGTATTTCTGGCCTGTCGGCAGGTCAATGATCGTGGACGACACCGTCAGCAGACGGCCAGGGGAACGTCTGTCGACGCTGACGAGCCTCCCTGACCGTCGTCATCCGGGCTCTGGCATGGCACGCAGGCTGTGCGGGTTCTCCAAGCTCGACCGGAAGCGGACGCCACCGATGACCGTCTCGTTGTCGGCGTCGGCGTTCTTCTCAGCCCACGTGGCGGCTCGCTTCCGTAGCTCCGGGTCGGTGAAGATGGCGTCGGCCATGGTGGCGAACAACGACGAGCACGCCACAGATCCGGGCCCGTAGTGGCAGTGTGCTTCCACCGCGCGTACGTGCTTCTCGTCGTCGTACTCGATGCTGGTATAGAGGTCCCACTTCGCGTCACCAGGAGCCGAGCACTCGAGCTCCTTCGGTGCCCGACCCTCTTCGACATTGGTTGCGGGCACCTCGTGCGGCTTGCAGGTATAGGAGTTCGCCTTCTTCATCCAGTCGTCGGCGATGCGCGAGACCGTGACACCGGGAAGGTACCGCTTCTCGGCGTTCGGGAAGTCGGCGGGAATCGCCGGTGGAGCAGAGGGGCCCACCGGCTGCGGCGCCGTGACGACGGCGAGGACGAACCCGGCCAGCGCTCCGACCGCCCCACAACCGAGCACGATTCCGATGACCGGGGCGACGAGCGAATCGCGCCGACGCGCAGGAACCGGCGGCTCCGCCGACCAGCCACGCGGTCCACCGGCACCTGCTCCCGGCGGACTCCCGGGCATCGGTGCCCCCGCAGGTTGGCCAGCAGGCGGCACCGGCTGGGCAGGAAATGGGCCAGGTTGGCCCCCGTGGGCGGTCGGCTGCGCTGCCGCTGGCTGCCAGGCCTGGCCGTCCCAGTAGTAGTTCCCGTCCGGTGAATACTGTCGTGGGGGCGGTGGTTGAGGGCTCATCGACGCGAGGCCTCCACGCTCATCCTCAGGTTCTCCCCTCCTCCGGAGAATCTCTCGAGCTCGTACCTGTATCCGCCGACATTGGCAGTCGCCTTGGTGTTGTTGGTGGCGAACTCCTTGGAGACCCAGGCCTTGATCTGTTCGCTGAATGCCTTGTCGTGCGCATACGGCAAGGTCGCAAGCCAGCTCACGAAGGACATGCTGGTGTTGCTGCTCTGCCTGCCCTTCGGAGCCTGGACCGTGGCGTACATGCTCAAGATCTGGCCGCCCATCGTGCTCAGGCTGACCTCGTAGTTCGTGTCGGCGATGACGAGCAGGCAGCGGTGACTGTCGCTCCGCTCTTCGACACAGCGATATCCCTCGGCTTCGAGGGCTTCGATCACCTGTGTGGCACGCAGCGTGGGAATGCAGACGTCGTGCATGGATCCGCAGTCGCCAGGCCCGATGGTGTCCTGGCCCCGCCTGACGGGAACGAACGCCGCGACAGCCGCGAGGATGAAAGCGGCCACACCACTGACGGCGAGGATCAGGAGCCGCCGCCCACGGGAACCGTTCGTCGCCGGCTCGCTTGCCGGGCGTGTGCCAGAGTCGGTCTGCTGAGCCCATGGGGAGGCTTGTGGCGGCGGTCCGACCTGGTGGCCGGCAGGTTGGACAGAGGGGTTGGGGCCTGGAGGGGACGTCATCCGATCACGCTCCTGCTCGAACGAAGCTCGCCCACCGGTCGAGGAACGTGGCAGCCCCCATGCCCAGGACCCTTCGACAGATTCCGTCGAAGGCAGGCTTGTCGACGAAGTTCGACGTCTCGAATTCGCTGTACTTGATCGTCTTCGCGTAGAACTCCACGGCCGTCTCGCGTCCCTTGAGCTCCTCGACGAAGCTGAAGATGGTGGAGCTGAGGGCGTAGTTGAACACCGCGTCGTCGTAGAACGTGTCGGACGTGGGCACCCCCTTGAACTTCCCCGCAGCCGCACCTTGTGACGCGGCCCAGGCCTCAGCTTGCCGCCTCCGGGGATTGTCGATCGTCTCCGTCCATCGAGCGAAGCCCTCGACCGCCCACCTGGGCGCCCCCATCGAGATGCCGACTCCTATATCTGTGCTTCGCGCGCGGGACGTGATGCCGTGCGCAAGCTCGTGCCGCATGACCAAGGCGGGGTCGTCACCCCAGTCCGCGATGTTCTCGAGGCTGACCACGATCCGGGCGCCGACGTACTGGCCGTTGTAGACCCTGCCGTCATTGCGCACACCGAAGAGCGCGGCGGTGATACCTTCGATCTTGTCCAGCTGGTCCTTGTCGGGGGACTGTCCCAGGCCGTACCACGCGGCGAAGTTGTCGGCGTCGTTGGTGAAGAAGAGAAGGCTGCCCGGGAACTTGGTGCGATCTCCCCACAGCCGCTCCACGAACTCGACCTGACTGGATGCCGCCGATGCGTACTCGTCGAGGTTCGGGACGCTCGAGTCTGCCGCCAGCCAGACATTGCCGACCCGCTTGACCTGCAATGGCGTGGAGTCCCAGGGGACATCTGTCAGAAGGTTCGCGGGTAGCAAGAGCTCCGCCCGGTTCTGCATGGTGCCGTGGATGACATCTGTGATGACCAGCTTGTCGCCTTTTCTCGCCAAGGAGAACTGGTAGCCCTCAGCCGGCGCTACGTCACTCGGCCCGTCATCGATCGTAAGCTGCGTGACCTGCAAGACCGGACGCACCGGATAGACACCGTTCTCGGGGGTCCACCTCGAGCCAGGGACGATGTAGCGGAGGCTCTTGAACTCGAGCTGGGTGAGATTGTCGAAAAGCATCTTCTGCTTGCGTATCAAGGCGTCGTTCGACTCGTCGAGGTCGGCGAGGAACGTGCGCTCGTCCTTCGCCAACAATGCCTTCGCACGCCGGTCCAGGAGCTCCTGTACGGCCGAAGCGTAGATTTCGCCGGAAGCTACTGGCTCGTCGAGGCCTTCGATCGTAGGCCGTGCGTTGCTTGGTGAACATCCAGCCAGAGCGAGACCACCCAAGATCAACCCGCGCCGCGAAATGCATCCGCCGGCTTGCTCGCCGCGCGCGGTGTGTTCCCGCATCATCGACTACGTACCTCCCCGCACAAGATGGCGCACAAGACCTTCGAGCAGACGTTGCCCAACGCCCTGCCGAGAGCGCGCAGGAGCATAGCAGGCCGCTCGCTCACGTCACGGACCGGTCATCATGCGAGCTGGGCGGACCGGGCCCCACGACGTGTGCGACACGCTCAACGGACTGCAAGCGCCTACGGGTTGTCGGTCGCACGGTCTGGGTTGCGCGTCCGACCGACGAGGTACGAGTTCGGTGGGAGCTCGCGGCGGTCTACGTCAGGACGACTGGGAAGCCAGCGGTTCGAGACCCGGTCATCACATCGCACCTTCAGCCCGTCGGGCATGGCGCAACCGCCAGACGTAGAAGCCGATCGCGACCACCGCGCAGACCAGTCCCGTGCCGATGCCGATCACCATCGCGATCCCGCTGGTGTAGGCACGCAGCGCGAGCTCCTGCCAGCCGGGGCTGAACTGCTCTGCGAACTCCACCGCGCTGGCCGGCGGGTTGTGACCCAGCGACGGCCCGACGTTCCAGAGAGCCTGATGGACGATCACGAGTGAGAGTCCGTACAGAACTCCGAGGACCACGAAGTCCCCGAACGGGCGACGCGTCGCACGGACGACTGCCACCGCCAACCAGGCCGCGAACGGCGTCAAGGCCAGGACGTAGTACAGCAGCCCGCTCTCCGGCAGAACCACGCCCAGATCCGCCAGGATGGTGCGCGGCAGGCCGAGGGCAACGAGTCCGAGCATCAGCCAGACCGGCATGTCAGTGGCTGGGAATCGGCGAGCAGGGGTGTTCAGAGGTTCCCTCGGGACCGGATTGCCCGGCAACCCCCCGTGGATCCCGGATTCGTCATGCTGATTCATGGCTTCGATACTCCCGGGAAACCGGCGTTCACACATCGGCTGGCGGGCCGACGTTCGATCCGTCCGGCTACGCCCCCGGGCGTACCCCACGGTACGCCGCCGACATGACGGCACCGACACGCGAGGCGGCAGCGTCCCGATCTACGACGGTCGCGCTCGCCGGCCATGCGCGCCACGGTGAGTCTGCACTGTGCTCACCGCACATTCCTCGAGAGCAACCGGTCCAGGGGCGCCGCACATGGCAACGCCTCAGCACGCACGTCCAGGACGTCATCGGCATCATCGAGCATCACGATCTGCATGACGTGACGCTCGTGTGCCACAGCTACGGCGGAATGGTCATCGCGTGCGTGGCCGACCGCATTCCCGAACGGATCGCGCACCTGGTCTGGCTCAACGCGATGCTTCCCTCCGATGGTCAGTCATGTCTCGACAGCGCCCTTGGAGCAGCGGAACTTCACTCGTAGGTACATCAAGGCCGCCGGCCCTCCACAGCCGCCACCCGGTCAGCGCACCGGGAACTTCTGGAACGCCGCGGCACGAGTCCGTCATGATCCGGCCTGGCGCTACGTCGAGCTTCCGTTCGGACACTCGCTTCCCAACGAAGCGCCGGAAACTCTCGTGGGACTGTTGCGGCAGCTGACAACCACCACGGGAGGCCCGATACCGCAGTGACGCTGCGTGCCGGCCTGGTCGCTGCAGAGAGCAGAGGTTGCTGGCGGAATATTCAGGGGCATTCGTCGAGGTTGTACGTCCTGGCGGCTGAGTCCATGCCGCCGATGAGTTCGGCCTGCACCGCAGGTCTCGTCATGAGAGCCGCTCGACGATGGCGAGGAGTACGTATGGCCGCGACGCCACCCGCGCAGAGTGTGACGTGGCTGCGTGGGCCGCTGCGCCCGTTCCGCACCGGGCAGTACCGCCTGCTGGCGGCAGCGCTCACGATGTCGCTCTTCGCCGCAGGTGGATGGCTGATCGCCGTCGTATGGCAGGTCATCGCCCTGGGCGGCGGGCCGCGGGAGCTGTCCTTCGCCTCGACGGCGTTCGCCGTCGGCATGCTGGTGGCAACGTTGCCGGGCGGGGTCCTGGCTGACCGCATTCCGCAGCTTCGCATCCTCGTCGGCGTCGCTGCGCTGCGTACGGTCACGGTCGCCCTCGTGGCCGGCCTTGCGGTCGCTGGCTGGCTCGACCTGTGGCATCTCGTGGTGGCGGCGTTCCTCTGCGGATGCGGTAACGGCCTCACCTATCCGGCCTACTCCGCCTTGCTCCCCTCGATCCTGCCGGCCGACGACCTGCTGCCAGCCAACGGCGTGGAAGCCAGCCTGCGCCCGACGATCATGCAGGCGGCCGGACCGGCTCTGGCAAGCGCTCTGATCGCGGCATGGTCGCCTGGAATCGCTTTGATCATGGTAGCCGCCTTCGAAGCGGCTGGAATGGTGCTTCTGCTGACGATGCGGCCGGTACCGCTACGGCACGACCGGACGAAGGACGACACCCATCCGATCAGGTCGACCTTCGTCGATCTCAAGGACGGCTTCGTCTACATGGCGCGAACGCCGTGGCTCCTCGCCACCTTGCTGTTCGCGTCGCTCCTGATCCTGCTGATCATGGGACCGATCGAGGTGCTCATCCCGTTCGTCGTCAAGGACCGTGTGGGTGGCGGTCCCGGCGACCATGCGGTGGTGATGGCCGCCTACGGGATCGGTGGTGCAGTCGGATCGTTGGCGATGGCGTCGTGGAGGATGCCGCGACGGTATCTCACGGTGATGAACCTCTTCTGGGGCTTCGGATGTGCTCCGCTCGCCGTCGTCGGCGTAGCTACTCAGCTCCCGCTGATCGTCGTCGCGACGTTCATCGTGGGGATCTTCTTTGCCGCGCCCATGGTCATCTGGGGGACTCTCCTGCAGCGACGGGTACCGCCGGCGCTTCTCGGCCGGGTCTCGAGCCTCGACTTCTTCGTCTCCTTAGTGTTCATGCCGGTGTCCATGGCTGTCGCCGGTCCGGTCAGCGCTGAGGTGGGCCTTCGTACCACATTCCTTGTGGCCGGCCTGATTCCCCCGATCGTCGGGCTGATCGCCATCGTCTGGGCCAAGATGCCGAAGGACGAGCTCGCCAACCCGCTCGACACGACTCAGCGCGAAGGGCTGACTGCGCCAACGTGTGAGGCACAGGCGGCACCACCCGTCTAGGTGTGCACCTGGTCCGCACCGCACCCCTAGGCTCTTCGGCTTCGACCTTCAGCTAGATCGGCAAGCCTGGAAAGGGTTTCTGTGTTCCGAGGACGGAACATCAGCTCTTGGACCTGATGAGGAATCATCCGACCCGGAGCGTCGACCAGCTCTTCAGCCAGACGTACCTCGGTCTCGGTACTCGTCTTGGGCACAAGGGTGATGTGAATGTGCGCGGCTCCCACCGGCCACGCCCGTGCATGAAGCTCCAACCGGGAATCGGGCTCCATCCCGATCACCTCGGTCTCGTCCTTGATCACGAACGGCCAAGGCCCGACCATATGGTGAATCTTGCTGCCGACACGCGGCCATTCCGGGTCCACGGCTCGAATGTGCGACGTCCCCAGAACCCAGCTGGCGTACGACCAGCCATCAGACAGCACCTCGAAAATCTGCTTCGGCGACGCCGAAACCTTGCGAGTGACTTCGATCATCTGGTCCGTCCGGCAAGATCCGCATCGTACGACTGCCGTCGGTCGTGACCCGGGCTATAGGCGCGCCTGCAGCATCTGCTTGCCCTGCTCGGCGCCCTTGCGACTCTCGGCTTGTGCTCGCCGGAAGAACTCCGCTAGCTCATGATCTCCGTCGCGTTCTGCGTCCTGGATGAACGTCTCCAGCCGCAGCGCATTACTCAGGCACTGCTCCGTGAACCACAGGATGTTGTAGGTCGTGTCCCTGGTGCCGGTGACGCGGCCGGTTTCCTGCGACATGGCAATCCTCCGGTGGTGGTGACCCGCGCGGCAACCGCCGGTCGACCGCGCCGAGTAGGCGGCGGCTCGATGACCGCCCTGCCGATCATCGAGACCATGGCCGGCGAGCCCCCGCTCGAGCTGGTGGTTCGTCCTCGCTTCCCCCCTACCCGCTGTCCACGGCATGACTCGTACGAGTCTCGGCAGCAGCGTGTGCATGGCCGCGTCACGTCCGTGCCCGTGCGACCCTCGCCCACGAGGCGGTGGAGTGCAGTGCAGCTGGCGACGGTCGATGGCCAGCGTTTGTCGGTGTGCGCCACGGGAAGCGGGGAGCTAGGGCACGCCTTGCGACCTCCCGGACGAGGCGAGGCAACAGGAGCGTGGTCGCGGAGTCCCCCAGCCGGCGGGGTCAGGAGGATACGAGTGCGAATCGGGTATTTTCTGTCGTGCGAGGAATTCGGGCCGAAAGAGCTGGTCTTACAGGCCAAGATGGCCGAAGACGCAGGGTTCGACGCTCTGTGGATCTCTGATCACTTCCACCCGTGGAACGACGAGCAGGGTGAGAGCCCGTTCGTTTGGTCGGTCATCGGCGCGATCTCCCAGGTCTGCCGCCTACCGGTGACGACCGCCGTCACCTGCCCCACGATCCGGATGCACCCGGCCATCGTCGCTCATGCGGCAGCTACCGCTCAGGTGATGCTGGACGGGCGGTTCATCCTCGGCGTGGGCAGCGGCGAGGCGCTGAACGAGCACATCGTGGGAGATCGCTGGCCCAGTGCCGACATGCGACTCGACATGCTCGACGAGGCGGTGGCGGTGATCCGGAAGCTCTTCTCAGGCGACGTGGTCAACCATCGCGGCCCTCATTACACGGTCGAGAACGCTCGCCTTTACACGCTCCCGGCGACGCCACCCCCGATCTATGTGTCGGCTTTCGGTCCTCAGGCCGCTCGCCGCGCGGCGGCAATCGGCGACGGCTTCTGCTCGACCATCCCGGACCCTGAGCTCCTCACACTGTTCCGCGAGGCTGGCGGCAAAGGAAAGCCGGCACAGGCTGGTTTCAAGGTCTGCTATGACACCGACGTCGCCCGGGCGCGGGCGACCGCACACCGGCTCTGGGCGAACGAGCAGCTGCCCGGCGAGCTCGCCCAGATCCTGCCGACGCCACAGCATTTCATGCAGGCGTCTCAACTCGTGACCGAGCAGATGGTCGGAGACGCAGTGGTGTGCGGCGACGACATCGACCAGCACCTCGGCGCCATCCGCGAGTACGTCGATGCCGGGTACGACGAGGTGTACGTCAACCAGATCGGGCCGAACCAAGCGGAGTTCTTCGACTTCTACCGTGCAAACGTGCTGCCGCGCCTCCGCGATCATTGAGTGCTCGCCAGGAAATCCCGCGATGGACATCGCGAGCGTGTGCGTCGCTTTGGCAGCCTGAGTCGGCTAGGTTGAAATCCATGGCCGTGCACTACACGTACCGCGTCGACATCCTCGAGGGCGACACCTGGCGTACCGACATCGTGGCGGAAGACCAGACGGTCGACGGCCGGTCCAGTACTGACATCGCCCGGGCAATCGTCGAGGGCTGGATCGTCGACCATCCCGAGCAGCTTTCCGGCGGGGGACGGGTCACCGTCCTCGACGGAGCTCCGGACGACCCCGACCTCGAACGACACGCTCGAGTGAAAGTCCGGATCTACGAACCCGCACCGGATGGACCAGACTTCGACGAGCTTGTCCTCGAGGGCGCCGGTCCGCCGCACCCTCCGGCCGCCACCGCGTTCATCCTGGCCAACCCGGACACCAACGACCCGAACGCATGGGTGAACCCCTGAAGGCAGATCGCGGCTCTCACGGATCACGCAATCGTCGGGTCACTCGCCTCAGCTGAAGTACGTGCCACCGTTGAGGTCGATGACGGCGCCGGTACAGAAGGAGCCAAGCTCCGAAGCGAGGTAGAGCACGGCACCGGCGACGTCGGCTGGATAGCCGGCCCGACGCAGCGGCGTCGCGGCGATGGTCTGCTGTTGCTGCTCCTCGGGTGTGAACGTCGGATGGAACGGCGTATCGAGGATGAGTCCTGGTGCGACGGCGTTCACCGTGATTCCACGTGGCCCGACCTCCTTGGCCAGCCCACGAGTGAGCCCGTGCACTCCTGCTTTCGCAGCACCGTACGCAGCAGCGCCCGGACCGCCACCGTTCCGGCCAGCCAACGACGAGATGTTGACGATGCGTCCGCCGTCGGGCATGTGTCGCAGCACCGCTCGACTGCAATAGAACGTGCTCGACAGATTGACGTCCACCACCTGCCGCCAGTGCTGATCCGACATCTCGGCAACCGGAACACGGCCGACGAGCCCACCGGCGTTGTTCACCAGGATGTCGATCTTCCCGCCAAGCGCCGCCGCGGCGGCGTCCACGACGCGATCGACCTCAGCGCTGTCGGTGGCGTCCATCTCGTACGCGACCGATCGCCGGCCCAAGTCGACGATCTCACGGGCGACAGCGTCGCCGTCGTGGCTGCGGTAGGTCAACGCCACGTCGGCACCGGCGCGCGCAAGCGCGAGGGCGACCTCGCGCCCGATCCCGATCGCTCCGCCAGTCACGAGAGCCGTCTGGTTGCTGAGGTCGATCTGCACGATGTGGCTCCTCCCGGTCGTGGACGCATTGGTGGCCTATCGGCGCGAATCCTTACCGTACGGTAAGGCGTCGACGATGATGGAAGCCGGTCATCCGGACCCAGCAGCTCGAGGCCGACTCGAACGTCGATTAGACGCAACGTCGCACGACTGGTCCATGGCGCCGCTTCGATGACTCACTGTAAGAAGTGGTGTGGTCGAGGCCAGACTGGCGAGACTGCCGTGGCTTTCGGATGAGAATTGCGGATTGCGCGTGTTACGGATGGTCACGCTCACGTGTGCGGGCGATCGTGATGGGACTGGCGTTCGCCCACGTGCTGGAGCTCCCGCAGAAGATTGGGGGTACGGCTTCGACCGCTACACGCGGGTGCAGCACAGCATCTATGCCTGTTTCACCTACGTGGGCGGACCGCTCGAGGTCGGCCAGGGGGAGTCTCAGGGAACCTGACCTGACATGTCGCGGGCGCTGGGTGTGCACCCGCCGCGCGGGGTGCCGGCCCCTGCCGTGGGTGGTGGGCACTCGCCACGCCTGGTCATTGTCAAAAGCCGCGCCTGGTCATTGTGAGAGGCACGGTTCGGACACGACATGAACTCTCCCACGCACGGAACCGTGCTGAGGGCGGGGCACCACGAACGTCCGAGGAGATGTCATGAGAAGACACCGGTTACCGAAGCTCGCAACGCTACTCGGCGTCCTGACCGCGGCCGTGATGCTGATGCTGGGCGCACTCCCGGCGGCCGCGGCCCAACGACCGGATCCGCCCACCAACGTACGGGTGACCGACTTCGATCTTGATGGCTTCACCGTCGCATGGGATCCGGTCGAGGGCGACGTGTTCTACGAGGTCCAGCGAGTGCGCCTGTACGCGGAGGGATCCAGGTCCACCTACCCTCCCGTTCGGGTGAGCGAGGGTGAAACGATCTCCTTCTCGAGCGGATGGGGAGCAACGTGGGAGGTGTCCGTCCGAGTTCGTACCCGGTGGGCTCCGGTGATGTATTCGGAGTGGTCGGATCCGGTCACCGTGACCATCCCGTTGCCCGACGGGTACGTTCCACCGAGCGCGCCGCAGAACCTGCGCGTGGCGGAACGCAACGAGAAGGGCGAGACAGTGCTCATCGCCTGGGATCCACCCGCCCAAGGTACCGGCTCCTTCACCTACACGCTCTTCATCGATCACCCGGAGATGTCGGGCCGGTTCGACTCGACCAAGGAGCTGAGCTACGACGCTTGGCAATTGCCGCTCAACACTGGCTACTTCGACGTGCCGGGGCTCACCGTCACGCTGTGGGTCCAGGCAACTGACCGAGCGGGTACATCTTCCCCGCTCAGCGAGCCGCTCGAGCTCGTCTGCTGTCCGTTCTGAACATACGTCCCGACGGCCACGTATGTGCGCCGAGACCCGCCTTTCGTCGCACGATTGGGCGGGATCCCACGGCGTACTGCGTTGCATCGGGATCACCCTGGGGCGGTCAGGGCTCGAACGAGGGCCCTGACCGCCCACGTATGTCCTGTGTCGCCTGCCAGCACAGCACGGCGATCCAGCACGCGCGGCAACGGTTTGGAGACGACGTGAACGTCCTTCTGCACGGTCACGTGATCTAGGACGGGCACTACGAACGTCCGAGGAGATGTCACGAGAAGGCACCGGCTACCGAAGCTCGCCACGCTGTTTGGCGTCCTGACGGCCGCCGTGATCTTCATGCTGGAGGCGCTCCCGGCGGCCGCAGCCGAACGACCCGACAAACCCACCAACGTACGGGTGAGTGATGTGAAGATTGACAGCTTCACGGTCACATGGGACCCGGTTGACGGCGAGGTCTTCTACGAGGTGCAGCGAGTGCTGCGGCGTCCGAACGGACACAACACGGTCTACCCGTCGTCGGTTCGCGTGATGCAGGGCGAGACCGTCACGTACTCCAGCCTCTGGGGGGCAACGTGGGACGTCCGCCTCCAAGCCCGCACGTGGTGGGCTCCGGTGATGTATGCGGAGTGGTCGGATCCGGTCACGGTGTCCACACCGTTGCCGGACGGGTACGTTCCACCGAGCCCTGCCGCTCAACACGGGCTAGTTCAACGAGCCAGGGCTCACCGTCACCCTGTGGGTCCAGGCCACCGACCGCGCGGGCGTCACCTCCCCCCTCAGCGAGCCGCTGAAGCTCGTCTGCTGTCCTTTCTGAACACACAACGCAGGGTCCCTTGCGGGCACCAGGTGTGGGGCCCAGCGCCGTCATCCGCCTTCTCTCGATGCGGTCGGGTGGGATCCGGCGTGTTGCGCCGAATCGGGACTGGCAGTGGCGGTCAGGGATCGGATACCGGCCTTGACCGCCATGTGCGCTCTGCGCTGGCAGACACCCCCGGTGACTTCCGGCGACGAGGATTCGACCACCTACCGCTCCTCTGGTCGCTCGACTGGCACGATCGGAAAGTGAGATGTCGAGCGATCCGAACGAACTCCTGCACGCCACGGCCCAGCGACTTGGCGTGGACGACATCGAGATCCACACGGCCACGACCGCCCACGGTGCGGAACTGTACGGCACCCGGCTGCCACGAGCTCACCGGGAGGAAGCGTGGGAGCACCTGACGTGGGAGCATTCGCGCAGCGGCTTGTGGCCGGTGCTGAGCCGTCGCAGCCCGGCAGGCTGGGCGGACTGGACCCATCGGCGTCCAGAGCACCTGCCGCCACCACGCGACATCATCGCAACCGCGACGAGCGAACGGACGGACATCTTCGCTCGGCTTATCCGCTCCCAGTGGGAGGAGGGCATCGACGACCACGCGGGGGACCCAGAGGAGTGGCAGCAGCACTACCACGAACTCCTCGATCCTGACACGGTGGAGTCGAGAATCGCACCGTGGGCGATACGAAGCGGCGTCGGGGGTCCGATCGTTCCTCAAGCTGGTCGCGGCTACTCGTCAGAAGACCCACGGCACGCACCTGAATGGCTGTGCCTACTCCGCGCCCAACCATACGAAGCACCAGCAATCCTCAGCGCGCCCAGCACGCACAACTGGACCGGATCGGCGACTCACCCGTACCTGGAACTGGCCGATCACGTCGCTGTACTGCGTTCCTGGCACGAGCGGTATTTCGCCCGGCTGTACTACCTCGACACCGCAAGTCTCGAGCTGAAGGTCCTCCTCCCACCGATGGAGCGCCACGAGGTGGCGCAGTGTGCCGTCGAGCAGTATGCCTACTGCCCAGACCTCACCCAGTTCTGCGGCGAGACGATCGACGTTGCGGAGAAGCAGGTCCGGTCTCACCACTGGAACTTCTGGTGGGACTGACCAAACGCGCACCGGCACGGGTTGCTATGCCGGATACGACGTCACGCAGCCGGCCACGACAACCACGACCGCAAGGGAGAGGACGCCTTCCACGGCCAGCGCCGAGACCGACCCGGTGAGGAGCAGGCCGAGGATGTGGTGGACGAGGAAGACCGACACCCAGGCCCACGCCCGCCACGGCTTGGAGCGCAAAGGAGGTCACGACCCAGAGCTGGGCTCGCGGACCACAGCAGGCGTACCGCCAGAGCGATGGTTCGGAGGCCCGGGCCTGCGAACGACCGGCGTACGTCAGGAGGTGGGCGTCGGCGTGGCAGTGGACTCGACCTTCAGCAGGCCCTGATCGCGAATTTCCTGGACCGCTGCCGTACCGATCTCCTTGACCCGTTCGCATGCGGCAGCCGCAGTGGATGGAGGCGTGTCTCCCACAACGACCTCGACCACGGTTCCTCGCTCTGGAAAGAACACCGCCGCGCAGGCCGGCCTGACGTCGCTCGTGCCCATGACCACGTTCGCGCCACCGAGGCGTACGTCTTCCTCGACCGGTACGGGAAAGGCCTGAGTGAAGTCGATCAACGTCTGGGAGTCCCACCTGACCAAGAGCATCATCGAGAACTTCGACGAGGTCCACGTGCAGCTGCGGGACGTCTCGCTGATGTCCTTGCCCACGCGTTTGAGGTCGTAGGCGGTCACCTGGGACTTCGGCAGAAGCGAGCACGGGTCGGCCTTCTGGACGCTGGTGGGCCGCGGCTTCGGCTTCGGCGACGCGCTCGGTGGCTCGCTGGCCGACGGCTGCCTGGTCTCGCTGCAGCCCACCGCGACCGTGACCAGCAGCATGGCGGCGCCGAGACGAGCCCACACCGACATGCGAGGAGTCCGTACCGGTCCCGCGGCCACGAAGCCCGGAACTGACCGCACGGCATCGGCCTCTGCCGCCTCCGCCTGGGCACTTGACGTCATAGGTCTCCTTCCCGGTTCTGTCGTCCCGCATCTCGCGACCCCTCGCCGCAAGCTTCGTCGTCGAACCGGTTGCCAGGCGACCGGCGGCAGCTTCCTGCCGCGCCGCCGCAGCCTCACCATGCCGCTTCCTACGCTCACCTCCTGGCGGCCACCAGCCGGCCGCAGGCTCGGCCGACGTGACGGAGAAGTTCGCAGGCGTTGAGATCAGAACCTTCAGCCCCACCTCCTCGCCTGCCGCTGCCACGGGAAATGTGTGACGATGCGTTTCGCGATGACACCTTCTCGGCCAGATCTCCCGCCGACCCCACCCGGCGCCCTGGCGCCCCTGGTGCACCGAGGCACCGGACCGGTCGCCACCGTGTATGCGAGCGTCCCACCAACGGGCGGCCGCGCCGCCGCCGTGAAGGTGTATCCCGGCCCGCTGGACCGACAGACGACCGACGAGCTGCTCGAGGAACAGCGCACCCTTGCAGGCTTGCGGAATGTCTCCTCGATCCTGCTGTACGACGGGATCGGCACCCTGCCCGACGGACGAGCCGCGATCCACATGGAGCTGTGCGCCCGCTCGCTGGCCGAGCTGGTCGAGGTGGGCGGACCGCTGCCAGTGAAGGACGTCATGGCTTTGGCCGAGACCATCGCCCGCGTGCTCACCGACGCTCACGCGGCAGGCATCGCGCACGGCGGCGTGACCCCGACGAACGTCCTGCTCCGACAGGCCGGCCAACCGGTGCTCGCTGACTTCGGACTCGTGTTGCGGCAGCGCTTTCCACGCCGATCCGACGTGGCACCCGGCTACACCGCGCCGGAGGTGCTCCGCGGAGCCGAGCCGACGGCGGCGACCGACCTCTACGGGCTGGGCGCTGTGATGTACCTGGTGCTCGCCGGAACACCACCGTTCCCGACTCGTCCCGGAGAGCCGCCCGGCGAGGTGCTGCTGCGTGTGCTCAGACACAAGCCCGCGGACATCGCCCGGCCCGACCTGCCGCCGACGCTGTCCGAGCTGGTGATGGCCTTGCTGGCAAAGGATCCAGACGTACGCCCGAGCGGCCCCGATGTGCTGCGCGTGCTCGGTGAGCCATTCGTCGTGCCACCGACGCGTGAGGCCCTCGACGAGGAATGCGGTACAGCCGCGGGCGGCGGGCGCGACCGTGCGACAGATCCGCGACCAGAACTCGCGACTCGGCCGGACACTCCTGGCCCGCCGGCCGAGGAATCGGAACCTGCACGCCTGCCGGTTCCACCTTCTGCTGCCATACAGATCGATCGCGAGCCTGCGGCGGATGTGGTCACACGGTCGGTCGAGCCTGTATCGCCACCCGCTGGTCAACGGCCGGTACCGCAGAAACGCGTCGGCCCGCGATGGCAGCTACACCGTGGACTTGCGGCCGCCGCGACGCTGATTGCGGCCACCGTCGTGATCCTTGGTGTGCTTGGCGACGACGACCGGGCGGACGACACCTCGTCGTCCGCCACGGACTCGCCGACCATCGCGGGAGACGGCAATACCTCGACATCGGCACCGACGCAGCCCGTCAGCCCGCCGACATCACGCCCACCAGCGGCGGAGCCGGTGAGAGTGGAAATCACTCGGTTGGACGACAACGGCACCACGGTCACGCTGGGGTGGCGCAGCAGCAAGCCGTTGACGTACGCCGTCTTCGTCGCCGAGCAGGGTCGCCAGTCGCCGTTCGTCCGCTATCGGGGTGCTGGCACGTCGTTGACCGTCCACGTCGAGCCTGACCTGAAGTACTGCTTCCAGGTACAGGGCACGGACGGCACCACCACGTACGAGAGTCCTCCCCGCCCGATCCGGGGCGCGACCTGCCGAAGCTAGCTTGCCTCGCTGGGTATCGGCGCCTCTCAACGCTCGTCCACCCAGCGAGACAACGTCCCGACGGGTGCAGTGGTCAAGGGTCGATCACCGATCCGAACGCCTCGCGTACGTCGGCCTTAGACGAGGTCACGTAGACGTCGGAGGGTGGACCGATGTCGACACTCATCCACGCCGGTTGGGTGTAACGCAGCACGGGCGGGCAGCTTCTCCCCCCGATCTCGATGGGTGTCTTGGTCACGAGTCGCCCGGTTCGCAGCTCGTAGACGCGTACCGGAATTCTCTTCTTGTGAAAGTCGACGTTGGTGTAACCGAAGGGATGCAGCTCGGACTCGTACGGACACGTCCGCACGACCGTGCCCATCTTCGCAGTGCCCGTGCAGATGACCAGGACCGCCTCGGTGGGGCCATCCGCAAGCCACGACGACGGGAGTCGTGACTTGTTCGGGGCCGCGCCGAAGATCAGGGCAGGATAGGGTCCCTTGCCTGCGCCACGATACGGCTTCGCACCGCCGTAGGGCGCCGGCTTCTTGCAGTACGCAGGGTTGCCGTCCGCATCGTACGGTGAGTCGAGCAGCATTCGTACCTTCGCCAGCTGAATCGCCAGCGTGGCTCGCCGTACTCCCCGCTTGGCCCGGCCAGCCAGCGCATGATCGGGGTACTCGTCGAGCAGCTGACGGTAACGCTTGCGGGCCTGCTCTGGACGGCTGCGCGCCATGAGCTCGTCACCACAGCCCACGATCGCAGCCGGAGCGACTCGGGGAACGACGTCGGCGGCGCGATCCAGTTCGTCGCCAGTGGGTGAACGGCCTCGAATCCAGTCGGTGATGGCCGCGGTGTCACAGGCGTTCTTGACCGGCAACGTGCCCAGGAAGCCGTCTAGGACCTTGCGCACCTCGGCCGCATGGTCGGGGAACTCGTCGAGGACTGTCGAGAGATGGTCGAAACCGACCGGCAGGCGTCTCGTGTCGCCAGTCAATGCAGTGTCGAACTCAGCCGCTGCCTCTGCGAGGAAGAGCTCGGCGCGCCGGTCGTCGGCGCCGGTCCACAGGGCGCCAGGATGCGAGCGGTACTCGGCCAGCGTCTTGGCCGCCTTGAGGCGGTCGCCTTCTCTCGCTTGTCGCTCCGCCGTCAACAGCAGCTTGCACGCGTCGACGCTCAACCGGCTACGAGCAACCAGCGGGGCGTCGACAACCCGATGCCCAACCCACAACCCGTCGAGGGTCGACAGCGCCTGCTGACAGTCGTTGGCACGGTGGGCATCGGCCGCCTGGCGTTCGATCCGCCACGCATCGACGCGCAGGAGAGCAGCGATCAGCACCACAGGAACCGTGATGGCCAAGGCGGTAAGCCGCTGCTTGGGCACGCTGCGCTGCAGGCTGGGGGCCTGGGAGGGACCGGCAGGCATGGGCCCCACCGATCCAGGGCTGGTCAAGCCGGGTACAGCAGCGGCGCCGAGTGTGGCCGTTCTTGGTGTGACTGGCCTCGATGTGGCTGGGCTCGGTGAGACTGCGGAACGCTCGCCAGACATGGGATTCGGTGCCGACGTCGCCCCGCTCGTCCGCCGCAGCCGATGTGCCGCGTACGCCCCATGCGCGGTCACGACAGCCCACCACACCACGAGCGCGAGCTGTGTCCACACAGGCTGCACGAGCGCGACCAGGAGCCCGACGAGCACACCGGTGACCAGCAGGTTGATGAAGGCGAAACCCCAGAGTCCCAGCAACAGATAGCCCACACCGAGCAACGACGCATTGCCGACGGCGGCCGCGACCGGGTCGTAGCGCCGATCTTGCAGTCGATCCCACGTGGCGTGGTGGTCCCATGGTGAGCGCGTTGAAGCGTTCGAGACCTGAGAGGTCGGCCCGACAGGGATCGAGGGCATCGGGCCCATGGGCGTTGGACGTGGCGGGTCGCCAGGCTTCGGCGGCATCGGACCCATGCGGGCCCCTTTCAGAACGTACTGGCTTTTCGTGCAGGCTAACTGCAGCCCTGCAGGCGTCGGTCGAGGACTGGCACCAACAGGACAGGAACGGCAGCGATGGCCACTGTCGTGGGGCTGGCAGCAATAGGCCAGTCAGGAATCCGCTGCTGCGTGGGCGGGCTACGTTCGCGGGATGCTGACGAACGCTTGGCGCGCACTCTGCCTGATCGGAACCGTGAGCCTCGCCACGAGCTGCGGCCTGCTGCCCGCAGGAGAGAAGTCATCCCCAGGCGCGAACGAGACCACGAAAGCGAGCTCGGCAACGCCCAGTCCTCCCTCACCCAGCCCCACCTCGCCGAGCCCTACGTCACCACGCCCGACAGCCACCCCGTCCCCTGCTCTCACCGCCTCGGACCGAACGAGGTACGAGGCATGTCTCGACGGCACGTGCGAAGTGGCGATCGGCCGACCGGTCACGATCCGACTGGGCGGTGCGACCGGAGGCGGCACGCTCACGATTCGCAAGGTGCTGAGCAACGGCATCGACTTCGACCTGAGTCTCGCCGGAGGCGGTGGTGGCACGGGACAGCTGCTGTTCAAAGGCGAGTGCGGGCCAGTTTTCTGGTTCTCGAGCTACGGCGGAGGCAGCGGCACGTTCTGCAAGGGTGACGGCCGGGCTCTGCCGGCGCCGAAACCCCGGCCCGGCATGGTCGGGTTGCAGGTGCCCGGCAAGACCAGATCCGGCTCCATCGTGCTGCGCATCGTCTCGGGCTGAGCGACCAACGCCTCGAACGCTGTGACACGTGTCGCGAGGTGAGTTGTCGCACGACAAGAACGGACACTGGGTGAGGTGGTACCACCCACCCAGCGAAGCTCGCGGCAGCTCTCACGCTGACAGCAGGCTGCGTACGTCGAGCGTTGCGCGCACCCGGGCCGCCCACGGCCGGCGGCGTAGTCCTCGATTCACCTGGCGGACACCGGCCCACGCATCGTCGACCACACGCTGGTCCACAGCGACCGGCGACCACAGCGCACGGTCGACCGCCCAGGCCACCTGCTCCAACCCACGGACCGTTTGGTCGTCGGCGATCTGGCCCGCAGCCCGCGCCAGGTCTCGGACCGTCGTCCCCGCGGTCACTCGGACCCCGTGCGCCCGCAGTCGGTCGCGTACTTCGGCCCACGCGCCGACGACCGCGGCCGAGCCATGCTGCCTGCGACGGCGAAGCGTACGCAACGAGCGCAGCACCGGCACACCCACAAGCCATCCGACCGGCGGCAGCGCGAGCAGCCACGCCCAGTGCCACAGCGTGAGTTTCGAGGCTGGCACCGATCGGCCCTGGCCCGGTTCGCCTGCTTCCCGCGGGGCCGGCGGATCGTCGAGTTCTCCCGGCGGAGGCAGCTCGGCGCGCGCCCGCTCGGTCACCTCGTCCTGGCCACCGCCCACCTGCCGACCTGGGCTCGCCAGCCCTGCCGGGTCCAACGGCCACCAACCGATCCCGTCGACGGCTACCTCCGGCCACACGAGCACGTCGTGGTTGCGGACGGTCGTCCAGCCGTCGCGATCGGAATCCTCGGGGGCCCGGAACCCCACGACCAGCCGGGCAGGTATGCCGTTCAGCCGGGCCAGGACGACGTACGCCGCGGCGAACTGCTCACTCGTCCCCCGCTTCTCGCCGAACAGGAAGCGACGCAGCTGCGGCCAGCCGTGCCCGGTCGGCACGGTCTGTCGCCCAGCCGATGAATCCTCTGCATCGGCATCAGGGCCGTTCACCAGCTGGTAATGCGTCGCCAGGTATCGCTCGAGCGCGAGCGCAGTCTGAAACGTCGCCCGCCGTCCGCCGACCGCCCGGGATGCCAAAGCCGCGACGTCCCGCGGCACGTTGCCCAGGTCACTGACCCGGACGTCACGGTCTACCGCCGAGTGCAGGAGTTGGTGAGCGGTGACGCGCTGGGTGTACCACGCGAGCGAGTAGGTCCGCGGCCGGTCCTTGGCGTACAACGTGCCGCCGACCGGCTCGACGAAGACCTCGCGCGAAGCATCCACTGATCGTGGCAACGGCTGGCTCGGCAGCCAGGGTGCGGACAAGTTCCGTACCTCGACGTCCGCGCGGGCGGTCAGCATCGGTGAGCGCAGAGCCGCACCGGGCGCGAGCTCGGCACCGAACCGCAGGAATGGCCGCGCGGTCGTCCAGTTCGTCCCGTCGAAGTCGTCCAGTGCGACAAGCCGCCAGCGGTCCACCGCGGCGTCCGTGCGGAATCGGAACACCACGGCCTCCGGGTCGAGCAGCCGGCCTGCCACCTCGGCCAGTGGACTGGTGGGTCGGTTGGACGGAAGGTCGGTGGACTGCACCCGCTGCAAGGTGTACGGCGGGCGTCCCATCGGGTCGACACCGATCGTCACCAACCCGCCGACCGCTGCGGCAGAGGCGAGGCTCATGGCGGCGACGAGCGGCGCCAGGTCACGCCGCTTTGGACGCCGCTTCGTAGCCGAGCGCGCCGCCGCCGGAAGCAGCACGAGCGCGGCAGTCGCTGCGTAGCAGAGCACGAGAACGTACGCAGCGCTGCCCTCGAGCGCGTCGTACGTCTGGCTGACGCCGGCCACCGCGAGACTTGGCAGCATCGCGCCCAGGGCACCCACTCGGTCCAACAGCTCGACACCCAGCACACAGGCGACAAGCACGAGCAGCGGGACGAAGAGCATGAGCTCGGGCTCCGGCTGCGCCGGCCACGTGGACTCCAGAGTTCGCCGCCACGACCACAGCCCGGAGCCGAGCGCCCGAATGGTCGCTGGCGTTGGCAGTCCGACCACAGTGGTCGGCAACAGCAAGGTCTCGACGATGCCGAGCACACCGCCGAGGACGAGCGCCAGCGGCCGCCATGGCACCAACACAGGCCACCGGCGGCACGACTCGACGACCGCACAGCAGGCCAGGCACACCACGAGCAGCGGCATGGCGAGAGCCCGCCCACCGAACACCGGCGTAAAGCACCAGCCGGCCAGCCCAGCTGCCGCTATCACGCCGATCTGTTGCCGTCTCACCGCGAGATTCCCCACCACGACGTCACGACTCCACGCCTACGCGGACACCAGTGGTGGCCCCTGGGGCAAGTAGGTTCCACTGTCGAACGGCGTCCGCCGCGTCGCCGGCAACGATCCGCCGCACCATCGGGCTTTGCACCTGGGGCGCAGTCGAGATGGGACCGATGGAGACGGCCGTCACCGACCGATAGCGCGTGGCCAACGTCGCGAGATCCCACCCGGTGACGACCGGACCGGTGACGAGCACGACCGACCCGCCGCCGGCTCGGCTCGACGTCAGCACGGGCGGCAGCAGGCGAGCGTTGTCAGGCGTCTGTGCCATCTCGGTCAGCGCATCCAGCAACACACGCGCGGCAGTCGGACCGGGTGTGGGTGCCAAGTCCCAGCCGCTCGGCGTGAGCAGCCGGCAGCGCTGCCCGGCCATCGCGGCAGCGAAGACGACCGATGCGGCAACCTCCACGGCCTCTTCGAAGGCAGATGGCGACAACGCCACAGGCCGTGTGTCCAGCAGAACCGACAGGCGAGGCTGGTCCGGGTCGATGTAGTCGCGAACCATCAGCTGCCCGACCCGCGCGGTCGCCTTCCAGTGCAGGTGTCGCACCTCGTCACCCACCACGTACGGTCGCACGTCACGCAGGTCCGCCGATCCACGGAGCGAATCGTCAGTGGTCCGGCCTTCGTGGTGGTGCCGTGGCCGACCGGCGATCGTCGGACGAACCGGGTGCCGCCTCGGATGCACCCAGAGCACGGTCGTACCGCCCGCACTCAGCCGTCGCCGGGCCAGGCCGAGCGGGTCGGCGCGCTCGAGCACCAACGGGCCGACCGTGAGGCGACCGCGTCGGACCGTCGGCAGCTCGTAGTGGGAGACTGCCTCGGCTCCCGGTGCCAGCCGACGGACGGCAACCTCCGCGCTGCGCGAGGTGCCGACGACGTCGTACGCGACGAACGGCGCCTGCCAACGGTTCCCGGCATTGCGCACGCGCAGTGTGGCAAGCGCAGGCTTTCCCCGTTCCACCCGGTCGGGATACACGTCGCGCCGGATGTCCAACCGTGGTTTGCGTACCGTCATCGCCAGCGCGACCACGAGCGTGCCGAGGGCCACGCCGGCCAAGCCACGAAACAACGGGTAACCAGCCCACACCCCGGCGACGTACGACCCGACTGACAGGACCAGGACGGCCCAGCCACGCCTGGTCAAGGGCACGGCGACCGCCAGCCGAGCCGGCCACCGCTGGCTCGGCTGGCTCGGCGGTCGGGCTGGGAACGCCGCTCGATCAGTGCGCACTGGCGGTCGGGGCTGCCGTCGCGGCCAACACGTCGTCGACCACCGACTCCGGCAGCCGCTGGTTGAGCTCGGCGTCCGGAGTGAGCACCAGCCGATGCGCGAGCACTGGCTTGGCGACGTCCTTCACGTCGTCCGGTGTGCAGAACGGTCGGCCCTCCGTCGCGGCGTACGCCTGAGCCGCCCGCACCAGCGCGATGCTTCCGCGCGGACTGGCCCCATAGCGGACCGCGGCGTGCTGCCGGGTCGCCGCCACCAGCCGGACCGCGTACGACGTCACGGCGGGATCGACATGGACCGTGCGCACGAGGCCGATCGCCTGTCGCAGCTCGTCCAACGACACCACCGGAGCCAACCCGTCCGGCGTGATCTGCTGGGTGTCACCGATGACGACCTGCACCTCGGCGTCATGGTCGGGGTAGCCGATCCGCAGCCGCATGAGGAATCGATCCAGCTGCGCCTCGGGCAGCCTGTAGGTGCCCTCCATCTCGATGGGGTTCTGCGTTGCCACGACGAAGAAGGGATCCGGTACCGCGTGCGTGACCGCGTCCACCGTCACCCGTCGTTCGGCCATCACCTCCAGCAGGGCCGACTGCGTTTTCGGCGTCCCTCGGTTGATCTCGTCCGCCACCACGACGTTGGCGAAGATCCCACCGGGATGGAACTCGAACGACTCACTGCGCTGGTGGTAGACCATCACCCCGGTGATGTCGCCTGGCAGCAGGTCGGGCGTGAACTGGATCCGGTTCCACGTTGCGCCCACGCTGCGTGCGATGCAGCGGGCGAGCGAGGTCTTCCCGACACCCGGCACGTCCTCGATCAGCAGGTGGCCCTCGGCAAAGAGCGCGGTGAGCGCCAGCCGGATCACCTCGGGCTTGCCGCGGATCACGCGCATGACGTTCTCGCTGATCCGGTTGTAGACATCGGCCGGCACGGTCGCGGCCTGGGCAGACAGCGGATCCATCTCACCTACCACGTGATCCGGTTCGACTCGATCGGTCCGTCGGGTCCCTCGGCGACAATCCAGACCTCTTGGCCGGTCGCACTGCAGGGGAACCGACTATCTTCGTGCTCCATGCCGTTCGCGTCGGTGGTGAGGATCACTCTGTTGAACTCGCCCCACTCGCTGGAGAACACCCGGAAGATGTACCTGGTGTCCGGCTTGAGCCCTGTGGCGCGGAACTCGACGAAGTGGCAATCCTCCTGGCAGGTGTCGCCGTAGGTCGTCTTCGCACCCTTGGACACCACGACCCTGGGGTCGTTCCCCAGGTTGCCGTAGTCGGCGGTGAAGGTCAGCACCGACTTCTTGCCGTACAGCAGTTCACCCGACGGTGACCTGGTCACGGCCTGCACGGTGAAGTGGTACCGCCTCCCCTCGACAAGGCCGCCCCAGGTCTGGCTCGTCCTCGTCATCTCCTTGCTGTTCGCGCCATGGTCACGGACGAGGAGGTACGTCACGAACGTGCCGCCGCCCATCGCCGGCCTGTCCCAGGTGAAGAGGTGCCGGTCCACCGAGATCGCCCGGACGCGGAAGTTCGGCGGCGCCGCGGCCGGACCGCCCGGAACCACACGCTCGGTGGTCACTCCGGGGCCCGCGCCGACGGCGTTGACCGCGCGGACCGTGATGGCGTAGCCGGAGCCGTTACGCAAGCCTCGGATGACCGCGGTACGCGAGCTGCCGGAGACGACCTTGCGGCCGCCCTGCCACGACAGTTCGTACGACGTGATCGGCGATCCGTTGTCCGAAGCCCCACCCCACGAGACCGTGATACGCGCGTTGCCCGCCACAGCGCGGACACCGACCGGGGCACCGGGTCGGCTGGCACGCACCGCTGGCCGTTCGGGCCTCGCCTTCTGCTCGGGGCGCTCGGCGGGTTCGCGAGGCTTGGGGGCGGGTGTATGGGAGGAGGTGTCAGACGGCCGAGCATGCGGCGACCGCCCACGGTGGCCGGATCCCACGCCGTCGACCTTCACCGGGGTGATGTCACCGTCGTCCTCGACCACCATGACGTGCTCGCCGGTCGCCGTGTCGACGTAGAGCCGGGAGTCCTGGCCACGGAACAAGCCCGGCTCACCGGCCGCGTGGGCGTGCCGCCTGCCACTGTGGCGCCTCGCGTTCGGCCAACCGTTGCCGACCTCGTGACGGGAAGCCTTCTCCTGCGGGGAGATGCGCGGGATCCTCGCCGTCCTGCGGACCTCACCGCGCTCGTCGAGCGTCAGGACGGTGTCGGAGTCCTCGTCGATCAGGGCCAGTGCGGTGCCTGACGAGGCGACCCGCTCGTAGCGCCCAGGCCGCAACCGCTTCGAGATCGGCGGTTCGACGGCCTCACCGCGCAACGCCGACGCGGCGTCGATCAAATGCAGCACCGACCGGTCCGGGTCGACGACCGCCACCCGTCCCTTCACGTCGTTGGCCGCCACCACCGACGCGTCCGGCAGGTCGAGGCCGACCCGAATCTCCCGGCCAAGACCCTCCTCCGAAACCGCACGCATCGCGTTGGCGGTCGCGTCGACGAACACCGCTTGGTCACCCACCACGGTGAGCCCGCCGGTGTGTCCGGTCGGCGTCGTGGCGGTGCAGGACAACCGGGTGGCCTCCAGCGGAAGCTGGCAGAGCTGCCCGCCATCCAGGCGGTGCACCCACAGCGTGCCGTTGGGTGTCACCACAGGGGTGCCGATTCGTCCACCCACCGGGGCAACCACGGGCTTGTCACCGAACCGGGCGATCGTGCCGGCCAGCGGATAGACCGCATACGCCGCACCAGAGGCCTCGAGACCGATCGGCTGCTCGTCGGCTGGCGGCTCGATCGGATCGGCCACCGACAGGTCGGACTTCCCGAACTCCACGATCCGGTCGCGGCTCAGGACGTAGCCCTTCCGGTCCGTCTGCACGACTGTGGTGGCGGGTGGGGCGCCCGGGACTCGGACCTGCGCGTCGATGTTCTTCGACGCGCCATCGATGTGGAACGCCGTCTCCAGCACGCTGTTGTAGATCCAGTGCCCGGACTGTACGAACTCCAGGCCCGGCGCCGCCTTGGTGCCCCCGGTGATGGCGACCGTCGTGACCGCGACGCAGACGGCCACGACGGCTGCGAGCACGAGGTGGTGCCGCATTTGCGAAAAATGCCCCTTCACGATGATCAGCGTAGAGCAGGCACGGTCGCGGGGACATGTCGCTACTCACGAAGCGGCGGCAGGCGGAACTCGAAGATCGCCCCGCCTTCCTCGGCGTTGTGGACGCTCAGCGAGCCGCCATGGGCCTCGGCCACCCAACGGACGATGGACAACCCGAGACCGGACGAGCCTCGGGTGCTCGTGAACCTCGCGAACAGCTCCTCGTCGGACAACTGCGGGTCGACTCCCGGCCCGCGGTCCGCGACCGTGACGGTGCCGCCTGCAACGGTCACCGTGACGATCGGCTGCTGTCCCGGCTCGTGACCGTGCTGCACGGCGTTGTCCAGGAGGTTCCTCACCGCCCGTTCGACCAACGTCCGATCGGCCAAGACCTTCGACGGTGCCGTGATCAGCGTGACGTTCGGCGAGCCGTCCGGGGCGTCGGCGTTCCACTGCGAGGAGAACACCTCACCGACCACGACGTCGACGAGCTGGTCGAGCCACAGGGGCTGCATCGACAGCTCCTCGACGCCGGCAGCGAGCCGATGGCGCTTCAGCAGCCCTTCGATGATGTCGCCCATCCGAGCCGCCTGCTTCACCACGTCCGGCAGCAGCTTGTTGCGCTGGGCGGGGTCACGTACCGCGGTCTCCGCATGTGCTCGCAGCGCCGCGACGGGCGTCCGCAGGTCGTGGGCGGTGTCGGCGAGCAGCTCCTCCTGCCGCTTCAGCGCTGCTGCCGCAGGACCGATCGCCCGGCCAGCCAACCAGTAGCCGGCGACTGCGACGCCAACGAGCAGGACCAGGCTGCCAGCCAGCACCAGCGTCTGCACCCGCCGATGTGCGGTGATCTGGTCGCCGAAGTCGGCCCACGCCACCACCGCGCCGGTGTACTGGCTGCCGGACTCGGCGTACGGCTCGACCATCACATACAGCGGCTCGTCACGGGTACCGCGCGCCTCGGCCACCAGCGAGCCGCGTTCGGAGACAGCCTGCGCCGCAAGCTGCTCCAGCGTCGTGTCGTCGAAGTCGGCACACTCACCCTGGCTACGGAAGGTCGGGAACGACGCGTCGCCGGACACGATCGCGAACCGCGGGCAGGCGCGATACATCGGATCGTTGGGCACCAGCGCGACGTCGATCGCGTTGCCGTCCACTCGGATGAGACGGGCCACCGCGGACGTCACTCGTCGCAGCTCCGCCTCCGCGGAGGCCTGCCGCCCCTGCTCGTCGAGGTAGACGATGAGCGGGGCGAAGACCACCAGCCCGACGGTGTTCATCGCCGTGAACAGCACCGAGAGCCACAGCCGAAGGCGTCGTAACCGTTCGGCCGCCTCGCCCTTCATCGACTTGATCGGGCGCATGCCGCGCATCGGCGATCCCGTGGTCGCACGCCGGAAAAGCCGCGCGGGTGTCCAGCGCTCACGCACGCTTCGCCGACTCGGTGGTCGGGCGAGGGCCTTCGTCGTCATGGGTCAACCGTTCCATGCCGATTCCCCGGCCTACTCGCGGGAGAGCCGATAGCCATGGCCCGGAACGGTCTGGATGAGCTGCGACCCGTGCAGCTTTCGCCGAAGCCGCCTGATCGTCTGGTCGACCGTGTTGGAGCCGGGGACGTCACCGTCCCAGCACGCGTCGATCAGCTCGGTGCGGGTCACGACGTGCTCGGGACGAGTCAGCAAGTACTCCAAGACGGCGAACTCCTTCGCGGTCAGGCCCAGCAGGACGCCGGCACGACGGACCTCGCGCCGCGCCGTGTCCATCTCCAGGTCGTCGTACCGCAGAACCGGTGACCGACCGACGCCCCTACGCCGGACCAGGTTCAGCACGCGCAGGATCAGCACGTCGACCTTGAACGGCTTGATCACGTAGTCGTCAGCCCCGGACAGCAGGCCAGGCCGCTCGTCGTCGAGCGCACTCAGGATGAGCACCGGCACCTCTCGACCCTTCTCTCGCCACTCGCGCAGGGCGACGACCGCGTCCACCGTGTCAACCGAGTCGGGCCGCTCGGGAAGCCTCCGGTCGAGCACGACGCAGTCGTACGAGTTCACCGACAGCTGGACATCGGCGCTCATGAGGTCGCCCACGTCGTCGACGGCGAGCGCCGCCGACCGCAGTGCCGCCGTCACGGACCTCCTGAGCTTCGCGTCGTCCTCGACAACCAGTACGCGCACAATCCCCCTCACGCACATGACGCCCGATGGCGGCAGGCTCCGACGTTGTCATCAAGCTGTCATCTCGTCTGAGAGAGCGTATGCGACGTGACCACGACCACCGCATCGCTGTATCGGGCGGAGTCGATCCGCCGGACGTCGCCGACGCTCGCGAGGCAGTCGGCCCACCCACGCGAGCTCGCCGTCCCACGTCAAGGCACGCCGGAGGGCGGCACGACCCGTCGGGAGCTCTCGGCACCGCCACCCGGTCTCGCCATCCGTTGGCTGCCGGGTGCCAGCGGGATCGCCGACCTGCTGGCCGGCGCCACCACCGAGGTGTTGGCGCTGAGCACGCTTTCTGCCGCCAATCCCGCCTTCCGCTGTCTCGGTGGCCAGGCAGTGCGCCCCGGCGTACGGTTCCGGGTGCTCTTCCCCGACAGCGCCCGCACCAGCCCGAAGCTGTACCGACACCTCGTGACCCTCGCGCTCGCCGGCGCTGACGTCCGGACCCTGCCCGAGATTCCCACCGATGCGGTCGTCGTCGACCAGCGAGTCGCGATCCTTCCCGAGCATTCCCCCGGAACCGTCGCCGAACTGTCGCTCCCCAGCGTGGTGACCGCCACCTGGCACCTCTTCGAACGGCTCTGGCCAGAGTCGGTGCCCCTGGTCGATCGCGACGCACCGACCCACGACGAGCTCACCCCACGCGAACGGGAAACGCTCAAGCACCTGGCTCGCGGTGCCACCGACGACCTGGTCGCGGCCGAGCTCGGCATCGCGGTGCGCACCGTACGCCGGACGGTCGCCACGCTGATGAACCGACTGGGAGCCCGCAGCCGGTTCCAGGCCGGCGTCAAGGCTGCCGAACGCGGCTGGCTGCTCGACCACGCACCCTGACGCCGGGGTGGTCTGGATCGGCTAGCGCTTGTCGAACGTCACCTTGAGGATCGGCAGGTCGCTGCGCAGGAAGCCGGTCGTGTGCGCGTACGTGATGTATTGCACGAGACCGTTCTTCTCGGCGTACTCCGGATGGGCGAAACCCGCGTAGCTGATCGAGCCCAGACCGGTCCCGACCGATGGCAACGCCATGCCGAGCAGAGCGGACCTCGACCACGGACCCTCCGGCCGGTACGCGACGCGATACCGGATCTCGTTGCTCAACGGCTGGCTGTAGAGGAACATGAAGACCCGCAGAGCAGGGTTCCAGAAGATGGAGCTGCCTGCCGCGCCGCCGCCCATGCTCTCGGGCGGACCACCGTCGGTGTCGACGGTCAACGGGACCGCGCAGTCGATGTCGGCAGACCACAGCTGCGGACAGCGCGCCCGGTCGCGATCCCGTCCTGCGTAGAACCGCCACGCGGCACGGTCCCACACCCACTCGGGCTTGGCCAACGAGACCCGGGCCAGTTCACATTCCGTCGCCAGGAAACCAGGGCAACCGTAGGCGTAGATGTATCCGCCGTGGGCGAAGATGGCGTTGTTGTACGCCTTGTCGGCGGTCGACGGATCGTCGTCGAACGGCCAGAGCGCGGTGGGGTTCGACGGATCGGTGGCGTTCCGGATGTCCTTGCGCTCCCAGCCGTCGCCGTCTGCCGGTGTCTGCGTCCAGACCGCGACACCGACGCCCGCCCCGCGGAACGTGTAGATACGACATTCCTCCACCCGGTTGGCGAAGTCCTCGTCGGTGCACGGGATCATCTGGCCCGGGTTCTCCGGATCGGGCCGCTCCTCGGCAGGAATGTGGTATCGCATGGCCAGGCTGTAGAACGACAGGATCCGCCGGTGCTTCGGATCGGCGACGATCCCGCCACCCCAGATGGCGTACTCGTCACCACACGACATCCAGTCGATCCCAGGAGCCGGTTGGCATCCAGGCGTGTCGGGATCGGTGTCCTTGTGCTGCCGGTTCCACTCGAGCTCGGTTTCGTTCAGCCGCCACGGCTCGCGGGGACCTTGGACGTCTCCGTCGTACTCCCACGTGCTCACGTTGTCCGACATCTTCAGGTCGAACGTGCGGGCACCGGTGTTGCCGAGGAAGTTCTTGCCTTCGCCGTTGGGTTCGGAGAGCAGGGTGTCGCCGAACGACCAGTACGAGAACCGCAGCCCATGCCCGTCGTCGTACAACGTGCTCTGGCCGTTGTCATGCCCCAGGATGAACGGCGGCTCGTCGAGCGGGCTGTAGACCGTGCCGTCTGATGCGGTCTCGTACCGCGGACCACCCGCGAAGGTGACGGCCGACCGTACGGATGGCAGGGGTGGCGCCTCGTCCGATCGACCGCGTCCCACCCGGTCCGCCTGACTCGTCACGTGCTCCAACTCGCTCGCAGGCTGGGCGTTGGCAGCCGTGCCGGCGATCAGTGGCGACGCCGACAAGGCGAGAACCGCAGCGCATGGGACGATCAACCGGCGTCGCGCGAACATGGCGACCTCCTGGCATGAGGCTTTCGAGAATCCGATCCACCACCCCACAAGGTCGCTTGTCCGGCTCGCCTCGCAGAGGTCATCGGCTCGGATGGATTTGTTGGAACGCTAGTATACAAGTCCTGATCGAGACTGTCAGAACCCGATGAGTACGCGTCCCGGACCGGTCGTGAGGCCGCCGTCGGCGATGTAGGTGGTGCCCGTGACATAGGAGGCGGCATCGCTTGCCAGGAACGCCACCACCGCTGCGATCTCGGCCGGGCTGGCAATCCGGCCCTGCGGCTGGCCGGTGTCACGCTGCTCGGTGACCGGTGGTTTGGGAGCGCGTGGATCCTTCACCAGCATGAGGGGCGTGTCGACCGGGCCTGGCGCCACGGCGTTGACTCGGATCCGGTCGACCGCGTGGTCGACCGCCATCGACCGGACCAGGGCATCCACACCTGCCTTGCTGACCGAGTAGCCCAGCACCCTCTGGCCGGGCGCAATTCCCTGGACGGACGAGATCGCGACGATCGAACCGCCGCCGCGCTCGCGAAGCCGTGGGACGGCGAACTTCGCGGCTCGGAAGATCCCGGTGAGGTTCGTGTCGAGGACGGCGTACCAGTCGTCCTCCGTCGTGTCCTCGACCGTGCCGTACGTCTGGATGCCGGCGCTCGCGACCAGGATGTCCAGACCCCCGAACCGCTCGACCGCGGTCTCGATGAGCGCTCGCATGTCGTCCTGCGACCGTACGTCGGCGACCATGCCGACGACCGAGCCGTCGGGCGACGACGGCGGGTCCGGCAGCGTGCGTGGATCGTGTGTGCAGTAGACGACGGACGCGCCACCTGCCGCCAGCCGATCGACCACCGCCCGCCCGATTCCCGTCGAGCCTCCGGTGACGACGGCCACCTTCCCCACGAAGTCATCCATCGTCTGACCCGCTACAAGACACCGAACTGACGGTAGACCTCGTCGATGGGCATCCCACCGGCGATCAGCTCGCGTTCGTGGTTCTCCTTCTCGTACGTCTCCTCGACCCGCAGCAGCACCTCGTCGACGTACGCTTCCGGGATGATCTGGACCCCGTCATTGTCTCCGAACACGAAGTCGCCCGGCGTGACCCGGACGTAGTGGGTGAGGTGTCCGGGCAGGTAGATCGGTTTGTTGATGTCGGTGATGATCCAGCCACCGAAGGCGTTCGGGCGGGTCCCGAAGCTGAAGACCGGGAAGTCCGGCATCTTGAGGACGTACTCCGTGTCACGGCAGTTGCCGGCGAGCAGCATGCCGCGACACCCGTGGGCGTACGCGAGCTGACAGCTCATCTCGCCGAAGTGGGCCGGCTGGCGGTCCCCGCCGGTGTCGAAGCACAGGACCGTGCCGTTCGGCCGCTCGGCGACGCACCGCATCATGCGCTTCTGCGGGTGCCCACCCTCGGCCTCCCAGCGGGCCTCCTGCTCGGCCTGCTCCTCCGGCGTGAGGCCCTGGTCGGCGAGCGTGTGCAGCTTGACTGGCAACGCGCGTCCGACGAGCACCATGCCTTGCCGGAGCGGACGGAACTCGGCCGACAGCACGGTGTCGGTGACGCCGCAGGCCCAGAGGGCGTCGGAGACGTTGCCGCCATAGCCAGCCCGCCGGAAGCGGGCGATGCGCTCGGTGTCGTCGATGTCGAGCCGGCGCGGCTCGTCCTTCCCAGTGCCCGGTGTCGAGGACATTCGTCACTGCTCCTTGTCCATGGCGAAGTTGTCGATCGCGTCGATCAATCCACGTACGTACCCGATGGCGAACAGTCGGCCGAGCATCTCGTAACCCGGCTGGCGGTTGTCCTCACCGGCCATGGTGGGAACGTGGTCGACGCGCAGATAGCCGTCGAAGCCCACCTCGGCGTACGCCCGCATCGCGGCCGCCATGTCGGTTTGTCCCTCGTCCTGGAACGTCTCCACGAAACTCTCGGGCCCGCCACGGACGTCACGGAAGTGCACGAAGAACACCCGTCCCGTGTTGCCGAGCAACCGGATCGCCGACGGCACGTCGACACCCATCGAGGACACCGTGCCCTGGCAGAGGGTCACGCCATTGGCCGGACTCGGCACCATGTCGATGACCCGCTTCATCGCCTCGGGACTGGTGAGGATCCGGGCGATGCCACGAATCGGTGAGATCGGCGGATCGTCGGGGTGGACGGCGAGCTTGACCCCGGCGCGTTCGGCGACCGGCACGACGCGTTCGAGGAAGTACCGCATGTTGTCCCAGAGCTGCTCCTCGGTGATCTCGCCCCACTTGGTCAGTGGGGCGTTCGCGAGGGCGGCGTGGTGGTAGCCCGTGACCAGCGCGCCACCCCGGCCGGGTAGCGCCATGGACGTCCGCTGCCACGACAGCCCTGCCATCCAGTTGTGGCAGATGACGGGAATGCCGAGCCGCCCCATGTTCTCGATCAGCTGGCAGAAGTGGTCGATGTGGACGTCGCGGTCCGGTGCGCCGAGCTTGATCGGCTCCTGGATGCAGGCCGGCGCCGACTCGATCACACTGAGCGTGAACCCTGCATCCGCAAAGCGCTGCTTGAGCCGGAACAGATGATCGAAGTCCCACGGCGGTGGGTGGTTGTCACCTTCCGGGACGCTGGTAACGGCATGGGTGACGCCCATCTGGCGGCACAGGTCCCACATCCGGTTCGGCTCCGGCGGAAGCGCGTCGGCCAGCTTGATCTGCAGCACCGCGCACCCTTCTTCTCGGAATTTTCGCTCTCCATCTGCAAGTTTGGATGCTAGTATGCCAGCTCATGCTGATGGCGGAGGGAGCGCACATCGAGCGGGCCGACCCCGGACGTCCGCGGCCGGACAACCGTGAGCCGCGCGGGCTCACGCACCGGAGACGAAACGCGCTGACGGCTTACGTCTTCATCCTGCCGACCATCATCGGCGTCGCCGTCTTCATGCTGTATCCACTCGCAAGCTCGCTGTACCACGCCTTCACGCAGTGGGACGGGCTCACGCCCGCGACCTGGACCGGCCTGGACAACTTTCGGTACCTCTTCACCGAGGATCCGACGTTCTGGCCGTCGATGAAGGCGACCGGCTACTTCGTGCTGCTGAGCGTCCCGTCCGGCATGATCTTCGGCCTGGCGCTCGCGGTGCTGCTCAACCGTGCCTATCGGGGCGTACGCATCTTTCGGACGATCTTCTACCTGCCGGTCGTGCTTCCGTCGATCGCCGTCCTGACGCTCTGGAAGTACATCTACGACCCGCTCTACGGCCTCGCCAACCAGGTCCTGTCGGCGCTGCACCTTCCCACCAGCGACTGGCTGCAGAGTCCGCGAATGGCCATGCCGGCCATCGTCCTCGTGGGAGTCTGGGGCGTCGGCGGCTCGATGATCATCTTCTTGGCCGGGTTGCAGAACGTGCCATCGGAGATCTACGAGGCGGCGCGGGTCGATGGGGCCGGCCCGTTCCGCATGTTCTTCGCCATCACCTTGCCGATGATCACGCCGATCCTGTTGCTGCAGCTCGTGCTCGGCCTGGTGCTCGCGTTCCAGGCGTTCAACCAGATCCAGGTGATGACCGGAGGCGGCCCGGACACGGCGACCTACCTTTTCATGTACAAGATCTACACCGACGCGTTCGGCAGCTATCCGAACCTCGGTCTTGCGACGGCTGAGGCGTGGATCCTCTTCGTCATCATCATGATCGTCACGGCGATCACACTGAAAACGTCGTCGATGTGGGTGTTCGAGGAAAACAAGTGAGCCGACAACTCATGCGCTCAGGTGGCATCGGCCGAGCGGCCGCGGTGTACTCGCCGGCGAGGGGGTGGCGATGAGCGCCCTCGCGGTGGAAGGGCACGCTGGGGCCCACCGGGCGAGGAAGGTACCTCTGCGCTACCGCGTGCCGATGACGGTGTCCCGGTTGAGTTGGTACGCCTTGTGCAGCCTGCTCGGCATCACGATGCTGGTTCCGCTGCTGTGGATGATCTCCATTGCACTGAAGCCCAGCAGCGACATCCTCCAGCTCCCGCCGCAGTTCCTGCCGAGCGCCTTCACCTGGTCGAACTTCGTCGAGGGTCCGCAGCAGATCCACTTCGGGAGGCTGCTGTTCAACACCGTGATCGTCACCGTGCTCTATGTCTTCGGCTCGGTGACGAGCTCGATGCTGGCCGGCTACGCCATCGCGCGGATCGACTTCCGCGGCCGGAACTTCTGGTTCTACCTCTTCACGTTCTCCATCTTCGTACCGGGAATCGTCACGCTCGTACCGATCCAGCGGCTGTTTTTCTCGCTCAACCTGATCGACACGTGGTGGCCACTCTTCTTGCCGGCGTTCTTCGGCAACCCGGTGTTCATCTTCCTGGCGCGTCAGTACTTCGCCTCGGTCCCGCGTTCCATCGACGATTCGGCGATGATCGACGGAGCCGGACACTGGCGCATCTTCACGAGCCTGATGATCCCGCTGACGAAGCCGCTGTGGATCACGATGATCATCATGTCGTTCCAGGCCGCGTGGAACGACTTCCTCAACCCATTGGTCTATCTCAACAGCGAGGAGAAGTACACGCTTTCGATCGGCATGGCCAACTTCATGGGGGCGCTCAACGAGGCCAATCCGCAGTTCAACTACTACATGGCATCGAACCTGCTCTACATGCTGCCCCCGCTGCTGTTGTTCTTCCTGGCACAGCGCTACTTCATGACGGGTCTGGGCTCACTCGTCATGACCGGCAAATGACGTTCTGCCCATGGGACCTGATTGCGACTGGAACGAGAAAGGTAGGTCCTCGATGAGACTCTCACCACGACGGTCCGTGCGTCGGCTCCTCGCCGGCCTCGCCGTCGCAGGCATGACCGCCACGCTGCTGTCCTGCGGCAGCGGCGACGACACGAGCGGCGGCACCTCGGAGAACCCGAAGGTGACGCTCATGACCTGGGCCGATCCCAAGACCCGCAACCTCTACAAGGCCTCGCTCGACAAGTTCACCGACAAGACCGGGATCGAGGTCGAGCTCGTCTACGTCGGCAGTGCCGCGCAGTACTTCCAGAAGGTCAACTCGATGGTGCTGTCCAACACGCTTCCAGACATCTTCTGGTGCACCACCATCAACGCGACGTTCACCCCGCTCGCGTCGAGCGGCAAGCTCTTCGACTGGACGCCCTACCTCGAGGGCACCGCCGAGGGCCAGACGAAGACGGGCCTGGACAAGTCGAAGTTCGGTCCTGGATACCTCGACTTCTACAAGGTCGACGGTAAGCAGTACGGAATTCCGAACGAAGCGAACACGTACGGCGCGTTCTACAACGCCGACCTGTTCAAGGAGGCCGGCCTGCCGGTTCCGACGTCGGACTGGACGTGGGAGGACCTCTTCACCGCGATCGAGAAGCTCACGGTCACGGAGGGCGCGAAGGTCACCCGCTACGGCATGCAGACGGCGTGGGGAGACCTCTACGACCCGGTCGGGCTGTCCATCTACTCGATCAGCAACGGTGGGGAAGCCTTCGCTCCGGAAAGAAACTGGATCAACGTCTCCGAGTTCAGCCTGGACCCGCAGATCGAGGCCGGAGCGCAACGGTGGGCGAATGCGATCAAGAACGGTTGGGTGACCGGCCCTGACTTCACCGCCACCAACACGTTCGCCGCCTTCATCAACGGCCAGGTCCCGCTCGTCTGGGGCGGCCAGTGGAACGCTGCCGCCATCTTCGAGGCCAAGCCGAAGATGGAGTGGGGCTTCGCTCCGATCCCGGCAGGCACGGCGACCCAGGTGGCGCCGCTCGAGTCCAACGCGTTCTGCTCACCGGCAGACCTGGAGAATCCCGACGCCACCTGGCAGGTGATCTCCTACATGCTGACCGACGTCTTCAACGACGCCTACTCCGAGTACGCCGTCGCGCCGATCGCCTACCTCCCCGGCTCGGAGGGGTACTTCGAGAACCTGAAGCAGCAGGGCCCGATCGGCGAGCAGGTCGCGGCCACCGTACGTCAGGAGCTCGAGAACCCGGAGAAGGTCGGAACTGCGTTCATCGACCCGTGGTCACCGAAGGCCGGGAACCTGATCAAGAGTCACTGGAACCCCATGCTGGAAGGTAAGCGACCGATCAAACCGACACTCGACGAGTACGTCACGAAGGTCAACGAGCTCATCGAAGCTGGCAGTTGAGCCGTCCATTCAGCAGGTGCGACCCCCGTGGCTCCTGACCCGGGGGTCGCCGCTTTTTCGGGGCCGAGGCCGCTGCCACGCGGCCGGCAAGCCGGCCGCGGCCGGAAACGCCTGCGGACGAGATCATGCATGCCGTACGCTCGAAGCCCACGTGCGAGAAGGCTCTGACGATTCGCCGTTCACAGGAGAACACGGGACTTTGACCGTGCCGAGACCGCAGGCCCTGTCCGAGTCCGTGCTCGTTCGACGACCGCACCGGCGTAGGTGGGTCGCATGAAGCACACCATGCTGACGGTGCGCAACTTCGCCGGTCTCGCGGTCGCCGACTTCCTGATCGGTTCGATCTCCTCACCGGTCCTGGTGTGGGTGACGACCTCGATCGGGCGCTCGCCGTGTGGATGGTCCTGGCCTTCATGAACACGGTGCCGCTCTACCTCTTCGAGGCGGCCTACGGCGAGATCCTGACCGTGCACCAGCAGGCCGGCCTGCTCTCAGTCAGCTCGACCGTGACGACCTGGCTCCTCATGATCCCGCCCGGCGGCCTTCGGCGTCTTCGTCCTGCGCTCCGCGCTCCTCGCCATCACAATCGGCGGCCTCGTCTCGACCGCCGTCCTCGTGTACGTCTTCGGGCGGACGCTCCGCAGGGACCACTGGACCGCCGGCGCTCTGCTGATGACGAAGGCACCGGCCTGAGCGTCAGGGGTCCGCACGACAGCTCGTCGCCCCCTGCGGGTAGCCGGCCCCGGCCGGCGACCAGATCCGGAAGCCACCCGCGGACGACCCGCCCACCGGGGGTCCGTGAGCACGGTCCTTCGAGAATGGTCTGGAATCGTTCCTTCTGCGGACACAGCCGAAAGAGGCCACGGTGCCGACGTAGCCACCGATCGGCTGACCACCGTCGCCGTGGTCCCGGGGATCGGCAGCGCAGGCGCGTCACCAACCGGAGAGTGCACGTGCTCGCCGCACGCACAGAGGCTCACGGAGCATTTCGCGAAGAAGGACGAGCATTCCGCAAGACCCGCAGACCTGGCATACTAGTACGCTGATTGTGCCGTCAACGATTGAGCGAAACATGAAGATCACTGATCTGCGAGCCACCCCTGTGACGGTCCCCCTCGAGGCGCCCCTGCGGCACGCGAACGGTGCGCACTGGGGACGATTCGTCCGCACCATCGTGGAGGTCGACACCGACGAGGGCATCACCGGCCTCGGCGAGCTGGGAGGGGGCGGCGAGGCTGCCCAATCCGCCATCGACGGGCTCAAGCGGTACCTCGTCGGACATGATCCGTTCCAGCTGGAGGCGCTACGCTTCAAGATCGCCAATCCGACTGCATCGCTCTACAACAACCGGAATCAGCTGCTGGCGGCGATCGAGTTCGCGTGCCTCGACATCTGCGGGAAGGCCCTGGACACGCCCGTCTACAACCTGCTCGGCGGCAAGGTACGCGACCGGGTGCCCTTCGCCAGCTACCTGTTCTTCCGCTTCGACCACCCTGGGACCGGATCCGGCGAGATCTTCTCCCCCGAACAGCTCGTCGAGCACGCTCGCGAGCTGAAGGCCACACACGGGTTTCGTTGTCACAAGCTCAAGGGCGGCGTGTTTCCCCCTGACCACGAGCTCGCCTGCTACCGCGCCCTGGCCGAGGCGTTCCCCGGCGACACCTTCCGGTTCGATCCCAACAGCGTCTTCTCGGTACGCGAGGCGATCCGGTTCGGCCACGCGATCGAGCACCTCGACAACGACTACTACGAGGACCCGACGTGGGGACTCTCAGGAATGCGCCAGGTTCGCGAGGCCGTGGGCATCCCACTCGCGACCAACACCGTAGTCGTCAACTTCGAGCAGCTCGCCACCAACCTGCGGGATCCGGCCGTCGACGTGATCCTGCTCGACACGACGTTCTGGGGTGGCGTACGCGCCTGCATCAAGGCGGCGGGGATCTGCGAGACGTTCCAGCAGCCGATCTCGGTGCATTCGTCCGGGGAGCTCGGCATCCAGCTCGCCACCATGTTGCATCTCGGCGCCGTACTGCCGAATCTCACGTTCGCTGCCGACGCGCACTACCACCATCTGGTCGACGACGTCATCGTCGGCGGGAAGTTCACCTATCACGACGGTTCGATCGCGGTTCCCGATGGGCCCGGTCTCGGTGTGAGCCTCGACCGGGAGCGGCTCGCGTACTACGCCGAGGTGTTCAACAAGCTGGGAACGTACGCGTACGACCGGGATCCGGCGCGACCGGACTGGTACCCGCTGATACCCAACACGAGCTGGGCGAAGCCGGAGCACACCGACTCAGCCTCCGTTCCCGGACTTGCGGAGTTGACCGATCTTCCCACCAAGCCGTACGCATGACCACCTCACCGGAGACGTGAAAGGCGAAGCAGGGCTGGAAGGTTTCGGACCACCTTCAGGTGGTGGCCTCGACGCTCACGAGAGGAGTCGCACATGCCGGTGTTGCGCGCCGACACCATGTCGGGCAAGCAAGGCACACGCCCGGACTGGTGTGAGCTCACGAAGTACGAGATCGTCTCGCTGACACCCGGCGAACCGCACGTCTGGGAGACGGGCGAACCCGCCAACAAAGTGGTGGTTGTCGAGGGCTCGTGTCGAGTAGGGGGCGGTGACGGCACCGAGCGGGTCGTGGAGCGCGGCGGCACCGCCGACCTGCCAGCGGGGCGACACGAGATCGGCTGCGACGCTGCGGCAACGGTCGTGACGCTCGAAGGCCACTGGGGCGACGACTGCGGCGGTGCGGGCCTCTTCGCGGTGACCCGCTCCGAGGATCCGTCCGACATCGGTGACCCGGTGGACTACCCCAAGCACACGAACTTCGACCGCCACTACCACGACTGCGACGAGTACTGGATCGTGGTCTCCGGTCGTGGCACGGCGTCGTCGGAGAACGTGCTGTACGAGGTGGGTCCCGGCGACTGCGTGGCGACGCGGATGGGCTACCACCACGACTTCCCCCTGGTCGAGGAGCCGGTGCTCGCCGTCTTCTTCGAGACCACGATGCGCGGACAGAAGCGACGTGGTCACCTCTGGGAGCACACCCATGGCCCGGCCATACCGGCCGACCGGCTCGACGACGTGGAAAAGGAGGCTACGTCATGACCTACCGGCTGATTCAGGTGGGCACCGGCGGCATCGGGGCTTTCTGGTGCGGAGCCATGTTGCCGCCCTTCGTCGCCGAGGGTCGCATCGAGGTGGTGGCTGCCGTCGACATCAACCCGGCTGCGCTCGAGAACGCGCAACGAGGTCTTGGTCTTTCTCCGGACCGCTGCTACACCGACCTGGCCAAGGCGCTCGAGGACCATCCAGCCGACATCTGCACGGTCGTCGTACCCCCTGCATTCCACGAGGACGTGGTCAACGCCGCACTCGATCACGGGCTCCACATCCTCTCCGAGAAGCCGATCGCCGACACGCTGCAGGCGAGCATCCGGATCGCACGGCGGGTCGAGGCGGCCGGCAAGAAGATGTCCATCACGATGAGCCATCGGTTCGACCAGGACAAGACCACGTTTCGCGAGGAGCTGCGTGCCGAGCGGAACGGCCGGCTGGACTATCTCGTCGCACGCTTCACCTCGGCGAACCGCAAACGCAACTCCTGGGGCGTGTTCCGGCACCAGATGGCCGACCCGTTGATGATCGAGGGCGCGATCCACCATCTCGACATCCTGGTCGACCTGGCTGGCGCGCGTTGCGCAACGGTGTCCGCGCTCACGTGGAACCCGCCGTGGGGCGAGTACGACGGGGATTCAGAAGGCCTTGTTCTGCTGGAGTTCGAGAACGGCGTACGGGCGTTCTACGAGGGCGCGAAGTGCACAGCCGTGGGCTTGAACGGCTGGGGGCAGGAGTACGTCCGTGCCGAGTGCGAGAACGCCACCCTCGTCATGGATCGGCGTGCTGTTCGACGGTACGTACCCGAGCGCGTCGTACCCGGCGAGCCTCCACAGCCGGACGAGGTTCCCCTGCTGGAGCGACCACGGTGGGGACATCTCTGGCTCATCGAGGACTTCCTCAACTGGCTGGACGGTGGCCCGCCCGCGCCCACCGCCGTGAGCGAGAACCTGCATTCGACCGCTGTGATGTTCGCCGCCATCGAGAGCAGCCGACGCAGGCAGGTCGTCTCCGTGAGCGATGTACTCGCCGAAGCCGAGGCACAGCTGTGACCGGGTGTGAAGCGATGCGGGCCTTGGCCGCCGAGCGAAGGCCCGCTAGCGGCGCCGGGTCCGCTCCGGGGTCTCCTCGCCGTCCTCCAGACGGAAGTAGTCGGGATAGCGCTGCTCCAACGGCTGCAACACGTCGAGCGCAATACGCAGATGCTGGCGCAGCACCTGATCGGCCTGACGCTTCTGCTTGGCGACCACATGGTCGACGATCTGCCGATGCTGGTTGAGCAGCTCACCCAAGATGGCTGGATCGGGCAGGGTCAGCATGCGTACCCGGTCCAGATGAGCTTTTGCCGACGAGACGACCGACCAGACGCGTGGATGTCCGGCGACCTCCAGCAGCGTGCGGTGCAGCGCCTCGTCGGTGGCGAACCACGTGTGCAGGTCGCCGCGCTTCCCGGCCTTCTCCTGCTCGTCAAGGAGATCGCGCAGATACTGCTCGTCCTCTTCGGTGATGTTGCGTATCGCATGCGGAAGCGAGGCGCGCTCCAGAGTCTCCCGGATGAACTGGATCTCGATGACTTCGTTCACGTTGATCCGGGAGACGAACGTGCCGAGCTGCGGCACCACCTCGATCAGACCTTCGTCCGCGAGTCTGATCAACGCTTCGCGGACCGGCGTGCGACTCACCCCGTGTTGCGCGGCCAGCTCGTTTTCCGAAACAGCCTGTCCGGGCGGAAGTTCGAGCGAGACGATGTCGCGCCGCAACAACGAATAGACGTGCGAGCGGGTGCTTGCACGCCGGAGAAGATCCAGCTGCGATCGGCGCGACGGCCGCAACGCACGTACTGCCATGACTAGCATTCTAGGGCACCAAACGGAGACGACCATGCACGACCTGACACGCAACGCGAGGGCGACCTCGCGCCGCTCGAGCTCGTGGGACACGACGGGCGGAAACCATGATTTCGTCGCCGTCCACGCCGGCGAGACGATCACGCTGCTGCATCAGGCCGGGCCGGGTTGTGTCCGACATCTCTACGTGGCCATGATCATGCCTGAGCTTTCCGACTACCGCGACGCGATCCTTCGGTGCTACTGGGAGGGGTCGAGCGTCCCGTCGGTCGAGGTCCCGCTCGGCGACTTCTTCGGGCTCTCACACGGGCGGGTGCGTGAATATTCCAGCGCGATGATGGCGGTCAACCCGGGATACGGCGGCTCGCACGGGCTGAACTGCTACTTCCCGATGCCGTTCGCCGAACACGCTCTGATCACACTGGAGAACCGCGGCGACCGTACCTTGGGCGGCGATCTCGGCGCCCTGTGGTTCCACATCGACTACGAGATCTACACCGATCCGCTCCCGCCCGACACCCTGCACTTCCACGCGCAGTTTCGCCAGGAGCTCGTCACCGAGGCCATCGGCGACCACCCGAACCAGACCCTGCACGATGCCGTCAATCTGGATGGTCGCCACAACTACGTTGCGCTCGAGGCCGAGGGCAGCGGGCACATGGTCGGCCTGCACCTGCAGGTCGCCAACCGCGCCGGCGGATGGTACGGCGAGGGCGACGACATGGTCTTCATCGACGGCGACACCTGGCCGCCCGCCATTCACGGCACGGGTACCGAGGAGATCTTCGGCGGCGGCGCGTGTCCGAACGTGGAGTACTCCTCGCTCTACACCGGCTTCCACATGATCGAGTCAGCCGACTACTCCGGGCTGGTCGGCATGTATCGCTGGTACGTCCACGACCCGATTCGCTTCCAACGCAGCATTCGGTGGACGGTCGAGCACGGCCACGCGAACAACTTCGCCAACGGCTATGCCTCCGTCGCGTACTGGTACCAGACCCCGCTGGCCACGAGCCAGCCCGAGCTGCCGTCTCGCGACGAGCTTCTCCCGCCGCTCGACGAGCGTTACCCGGTGCTGCGTGAGCGGCTGCAAGCTCTCAGCCGACAGGCTTCCGAGCAGGCCGACCAGGAACTCAAGCACCAGGTCAACGAGTGCACCCGGTTGCTGTTCCGCGGCGACTGGGCAGTTCTCGAAGAGCGGCTGGCCAGCATCGCGGGCTGAGCCACCAACTGTCCGATGTCAAGTGTGCTTGACATGACCCGAGGTGTCAAGCACACTTGACATCCATGAAACGGATCTCACTGGTTCTCCTGACGGCACTAGGCCTCCTCGGCCTGCTCGCACCTGCGTCGATTGCGTCTCCTCACGCTGCTGCCCACGAACCGGCCAGCAGTCACGGCGCCGCCAAGCGCGGCGACCATCTGCTTGCGAAACATCTCGACGACCTGCTGGCCGAAGGCGCGCCGGCCGCCGTCGCATTCCTCCGTACGCCAGAGGAACGGATCGGTCTCGCACGCGGCGATGCCAACGTTCGTACGGGTCGTAACGCCAAGCCCGACGACCGGTACCGGATCGGCTCCATCACCAAGACGATGACCGCCACCGTGGTCTTGCAACTCGTCGAGGAAGGCAAGCTGCGGCTCGACGAGCCGGTCGTCACATACCTTCCGGACCTCGCCGATCTCGGGCTCGATTCCCGCATCACCGTTCGCCACCTGCTGCAGCACACGAGCGGCCTTTCCACCGACACGATGCTCTGGCGCGAACCGGATGCCTACGTCAAGAACCGCTTTCGTACGTTCACACCGAAGCAGTTGGTGCGAATCGCCCTCACCTACCCGGATCCTCGTCCGGAGCCAGGAACGTCCTGGGAATACTCCAACACCAACTACATCATCGCGGGAATGCTGATCGAACGTGTCACGGGAAACTCGGTACGCACGGAGTTCGAGCGGCGCATCTTCCGGCCGTTGCGGATGAACGACACGACACTGCCGCGGTCGAACCCGTTCGTTCTCGGCCGACACCTGCACGGCTACCTTCCCGGTGAACCGCCGACCGACACCACGGTCTACAACCCGAGCTGGGCTTGGACCGCCGGAGCGGTGATTTCCACGACCCGAGACGTCACCACGTTCTTCCGCGGTTTGTTCGACGGGCGTCTCCTCCCGCCCGGCCGCCTTGCCGAGATGACGCAGGTCAACGAGGCGGGCTACGGCTTGGGCATCTTCCGGGTCGACCTCCCATGCGGCCAAGCTGCCTATGGGCACGACGGAATCATCTTCGGCTACCAGACCATCTCGCTCACGACGGCGGACGGGTCACGGCAAGTCACGATCGGCATCAACACGTGGCTGCAAAACGCCGACGGCACCCTCAAACCCCATGTCGTCATCGCCGCCATGCAAGCCCTGTGCGGCACATAGCCTCCCTCGCCATGTAGCCTCCCTCTCACAAATGACCAGGCGTGGCGGGTACGCAGTCACCAAAGAACGCGGCGGCACACACTGTGGCGACTGCACAGCCACCACGCCTGGTCATTTCCCATGCGGCGCATAGCCGCGAGCACCGCATGGCCGCAAGCAGCACTCGGCAATACACGCGTCGTACGCCTACAGGGCTTCCGCGATGCGGAGCAGCTCGCGCGGTAACTCACGCACCGTGTCCGTCGCGCATCTTCCCCATCGGCCACGAGGCCAGATGCGGCCAACCCATTGAGGCAAGGTTCGCTAAGGACAAAGCCGACTTTCTACGCTAATTACGCACGAAACGGACGGTCTCGGATCGTTCACGCCCACGAGGTAGTTCGTCCGAGGCGCTGCTGTCCGTACCCCAGTGATGCCGCCATCGCCCAACGGGGGCTGGCGGGGGAAGGCAGTGGAAATGAATCGTGAGTCGAACCTCAGACGCATTACCACAGCATTACTCGGTGGCCTGGCGTTGTTGGCCGCTCCCGCGTTCGCTACAGCACCGGCGCATGCCCAGTCGCACTCGGCACAACCCGATATCCAACAGCTGAACGAGCTCAAGGCCGACATCGACCAGTACGCGAGTACGCCAGGAACCGTCGGCCTTTCGTGGGGCGTCGATCCGAAGACACGGACCGTGGTGATCAGCGTTCCGAAGGACGACAACGACGCTGCGACCCGCGCGTTCTTGAACCGCGTACGGTCCATGGACGACAACGTCCGGATCCAACGCGTACCCGCAGCGCCCCGACTGATGGTCGGCCCCGGCGACGCCATCTACACCGGCGGAGGTCGCTGCTCTGCGTCGGTCATCGGCACGAACGGGTCGCGAAACTTCGTCGTGACCGCCGGACACTGCACCGACATCGGGTCGACCTGGACCACGGGAAGTGGCGAGACCATCGGCAACACCGTGCTGTCCAGCTTCCCCGGTGACGACTACGGTCTGATCGAGGTCACGAATCCTTCGCTCCCGCTGACGAACAGCGGGCTCACCCAGGTCGGCGAACCCGCCGAAGGCTCGACCATCCAGAAGGCCGGTTCCACCACAGGGGTGACGTCCGGGACGCTCGTCGGGTACGGGCGAACGGTCAACTACACCGAGGGAACCGTGTACGACATGATCGAGACGACAGCCTGTGTGCAGCCCGGCGACAGCGGTGGATCGTTGTACCAGGGGAGCACAGCCATCGGCATCACGTCGGGAGGCACCGCCGGCAGTTGTGGCCCGGGCTTCCAGTCGTTCTTCCAGCCGGTGAGGGAAGCGCTGAACGCTGGAGGCTTGAGCCTGCTCTGAACGCTGCCCTGGCATGAGGTCCCTGCTGAGTCACGACACGTAGCGGAACGCGCGACTACGGTTGGGCGCGCCCACGCTCGTCGGTACCGCGGCACCGCCGCCCTGGCGGACGGTTGGCGGGTCCAACCACGCGTACCCTCGCCGTCCGGCAGCCACCGGCCCCGGCGTGCCGTGACCAGGTCGCCGGGTGAGCAGTAGCCTCACCGGGAGCGGGCCCCTACCGCGGTGGGTGCCACATCGCCTCGCCTGGTCATTGTGAGAGGAAGCGGGCTGCATGGCCGACGACACGATTGCGGACGTCCACGCGTGGCAGGCGCTGGATTCACGCGGTAGACCAACGGTCGGTGTGACGGTCACCACCTCGGCCGGGCATGTGGGCCGTGTGGTCGTACCCTCCGGCGCGTCGACCGGCTCGCACGAGGCCGTGGAGCTTCGCGATCGCGAATCCGCATACGCCGGATGGGGCGTGCGCGGAGCCGTCCGCAACGTCAACGACGTGATCGGCCCGGCGCTCACCGGTAAGCGAGTCCGCGACCAGGTGGCGATCGACACGGTGCTGGAAGAGCTGGACGGGACACCGAACCTCGCCCGACTCGGCGCCAACGCCGTCCTGGCGGTCTCGATCGCGACGTACGTCTGCGCTGCAGAAAGCGCTCGCATGCCCCTTTATGCGTACGTCGACGAGGAAGCGGGCGACCTGCTCCTTCCCAGACCGATGTTCAACATCGTCTCAGGGGGCGCACACGCCGGCCGCCTCATCGACATCCAGGATGTCCTGGCGGTTCCCTTGGCCGCCGAAACCTTCGACGAGGCGCTCGAGGTCGGGTGCCGGGTGCGCGCGGGCACCGCGGCGGCATTCGACGCACGGAAGCTGGAGAGCAACCTGGTGGCCGACGAAGGTGGGCTCGCCGGGCGCCTGGCCGGCAACCGGGACGCCCTCGATCTTGTCGTCGAAGGCATCGAGCGATCCGGGCTCACGCCAGGAGTCGACGTCGGCATCGCCCTCGACATCGCGGCGACCCAGTTCCACGACGGCACGACGTACACGCTGCGTGCCGAGGGCCGGGCGCTCTCCACTGCCGAGCTGGTTGCCGAATTGCGCGACTGGTGTGAGGGTTATCCGATTGTCTCGATTGAGGATCCGCTTGCCGAGGACGACTGGGAGGGCTGGGTCCAGGCCAGCCGAACCCTCGGCGAGGGACGCCAGCTGCTCGGTGACGATCTTTTCGCCACGAACCTGCAACGCCTGCAACGAGGTGTCGAGCTCGCCGCCGGCAACGCAGTGCTCGTCAAACCCAACCAGGCCGGCACCATCACCCGGACCCGTGCGGTGATCCGGTACGCCCGCGCTCACGGGTACGCCACCGTCCTGAGTGCCCGCTCCGGCGACACGGAGGACTGCTGGCTTGCCGATCTCGCTGTCGGGTGGCGGACCGGGCAGATCAAGGTGGGCTCCACCATGCGTTCGGAACGTACGGCAAAGTGGAATCGCCTGCTGGAGATCGAGTCTCGCGCAGGTGGCCGATCACGACTCGCAGCGCCACCCGTGGTGAGAAGAGTCACGTGAGCTGCCATCCGGATCGAGCGACCGGGGCATGCATGATGGTTCTGCCGACAAGCCGTCGACCCGGACCCAAGTGACTTATCCTGGACGAGGATATGCCAGGTAGCCAGCACGAGAGCGACCCGTCCGAGCTCGCTGAGCTCACCGCCAGCTCCCGCGAGGTGATCGCGACGGTGCGGCGCTGGCTCGCCGTGTCCGCCGACATCCCAGTCGACAGCTCGGCACGACGTCTGGCAGAAATCCTCAAGGATCCGCGTGGTTTGCCGTTCGCGGTGAGCTTCGTCGACGGCGTGATCCGACCCGAAGACTCGCGAGTCGCGGCGCGAAACCTCTCCCTGCTCGCCGACGACCTTCCGACGCGCCTTCCGGCAACGCTGCGTTCAGCGATCCGACTCGGTGCCGCCTGCGGAAAACTCACACCTGGGCTTGTGATTCCGGTCGTACGTCGTGTGCTTCGTCACATGGTCGGGCACCTTGTCGTCGACGCGCGTCCGGAGAAACTCGGCAAGGCCATCCGGCGCATCCGCCGTCACGGCGTACGACTCAACCTCAACCTGCTTGGCGAGGCCGTGCTCGGCTCCAAGGAGGCGGCCCGACGACTCGAGGGCACGCAGCGGCTGTTGGCCCGAGACGACGTGGACTACGTCTCGATCAAGGTGTCGGCGAGCGTGGCACCGCATTCGCCGTGGGCGTTCGATGAAGCCGTTGACGACATCACCCAAGCGCTCACCCCGCTGTATCGACGTGCTGCCGAGGCCTCGCCGCAGAAGTTCATCAACCTGGACATGGAGGAGTACCGCGACCTCAACCTCACCCTCGCGGTGTTCACCCGGCTGCTCGACCAGCCCGAGCTTGCCAACCTCGAGGCCGGCATCGCCCTGCAGGCATACCTACCCGACGCGATGGCCACGATGAAACGCCTGCAGGAGTGGGCGAAAGCCCGCCGCCACCGCGGCGGAGCACCGATCAAGGTGCGTGTGGTCAAAGGCGCCAACCTGCCCATGGAGCGAGTCGACAGCTGGCTGCACAACTGGCCGCTCGCCACGTGGAGCTCCAAACTCGAAACCGACGTCAACTACAAGCGGGTGCTCGACTACGCCCTGACCCGCGAGCGCATCGACAACGTTCACATCGGGGTCGCCGGACACAACCTGTTCGACATCGCCCTTGCCTGGCATCTGGCGCGGGCGCGTGGGGTGAACCACGGCGTGGACTTCGAGATGCTGCTCGGAATGGCACCGGGTCAGGCCGAAGCGGTACGTCGCGATGTCGGCAACCTGCTGCTGTACGTACCTGTCGTACATCCCGACGAGTTCGACGTGGCGCTCGCCTACCTGGTGCGTCGACTCGACGAGGCGGCGAGCGGCGAGAACTTCATGTCCGCAGTCCTCGACCTGCACGACGACGCGGCATTGTTCGATCGCGAGAAGGATCGGTTCCTCGCTTCCCTGCAGGGCCTCGACCGCAAGACACCCGAGCCGAACCGACGGCAGGATCGGCGTGCTTCCTTGGGCAGTTCCCACGAGCTGGCACCGGGAGAGTTCCACAACACGGCCGACACCGACCCTGCCATCGGCGCGAACGTCGTCTGGGCACGGGAGATCCTGCAGCGTGCCCGCGACAGCGATCTGGGATCAGACCTCGTGCACGCCACGACCGTGAAGACCTCACGCGATCTCGACGCGCTGATCACTCGTGTCGTGCAGAACGGCGAGTCCTGGCGTGCGCTGTCTGGACGGGAGCGCGCCGGCTACCTTCGCAAGGCGGCGGCCGCACTCGAACGGCGACGGGCCGAGCTCATCGAGGTCATGGTCGCCGAGGCGGGCAAGACCTTCGACCAGGCCGATCCTGAAGTATCCGAGGCCATCGACTTCGCGAACTACTACGCCACGCTGGCCGAAGAACTCGACACGGTCGATGGCGCGACGGCCAGGCCGGTGCGGCTCACGGTCGTCACACCACCCTGGAACTTCCCCGTTGCGATCCCGACTGGCATGACCCTCGGCGCTCTGGCCGCCGGCTCACCGGTCGTCGTCAAGCCGGCTCCCCAGACCCCACGGTGCGGTGCCGTCGTAGCCGAGACCTTGTGGCAGGCCGGAATCCCATCCGACGCGCTCGGTCTCGTGCAGCTCAGCGAGTCCGAGCTGGGCAGTCAGCTGGTCGCAGACCCACGCGTCGACCGGCTGCTGCTCACCGGTGCGTACGACACGGCTGAGCGGTTCCGCTCGTTCCGCCGCGATCTGCCCCTGTTGGCAGAGACCAGCGGAAAGAACGCCATCGTGGTCACGCCCAGCGCAGACATCGACCTGGCGGTCAAGGACGTCGTGGCCTCCGCGTTCGGCCACGCCGGCCAGAAGTGCTCAGCGGCGTCGCTCGTGATCCTGGTCGGTTCGGTCGCGTCGTCGAGACGGTTTCGCGAGCAGCTCGTCGACGCGGTGACGTCACTGCGGGTCGGCCCTTCGTACGACCCGACGACCCAGATGGGGCCGCTGATCGGACCGGCCGAAGGCAAGCTGCTGCGCGCACTCACCGAGCTCGGTCCAGGCGAGTCGTGGGTGGTCGCACCTCGCAAGCTGGATGCTGCGGGCCAGCTGTGGTCTCCAGGAGTCAAGGAAGGCGTCCAACCGGGCTCGGAGTACCACATGATCGAGTACTTCGGGCCGGTGCTCGGCATCATGACCGCCGAAACCCTGGAACAGGCCATCGAGCTGCAGAACCAGGTTCCCTACGGCCTCACCGCTGGACTGCACAGCCTCGACCCCGACGAGGTGCAGCTGTGGCTCGGTCGTGTGCAAGCCGGAAATCTCTACGTCAACCGAGGCATCACAGGCGCCATCGTGCGCCGCCAGCCTTTCGGCGGTTGGAAGCGCTCCGCAGTGGGGCCTGGAGCCAAGGCGGGCGGACCCAACTACCTGATCGGCTTGTGTGACTGGGAGTCCGCTCCGGCCACCGCGACCGCGACCGTTCCGGCCGGCCCAGCCAGGCTGCTCGATGCGGCACGAGCCGCCGACCTCGAACCAGGAGCTCTGGAGTTCGTGGAGCGGGCGCTGCGAAGCGATGCCGCGGCCTGGGAGCAGGAGTTCGGCACGGCACGAGACGTTACGGGCCTGCCCGTCGAGCGCAACATTCTGCGGTATCTCCCGCATCCGGTCGCGATCCGGGCATGTGAAGGGTCGACGCTCGCCGAGCTGCTCCGCGTCGCCGCCGCCGGCGTCTGCGCGGGCGCGCCGATCAACGTCTCGACGTCGGCTGAGCTGCCGTCGGACGTTCGTCGCGTCCTGCACGATCTCGGTGTCACGCTCGTGCGAGAGGACGACGCTGGTTGGCTGAAGCGGGCCGGCCAGCTGGGGTCCGGACGCATCCGGCTTCTCGGCGGGTCGGTCACAAAGCTGTATGAAGCAATCGGCGGGCGGCCCGATATCGCCATCTACGCTCAACCGGTCACCGAGTCCGGGCGGGTCGAGTTGCTGCCCTTCCTGCAAGAGCAAGCCGTCAGCATCACCACTCACCGCTTCGGGACGATTCTTCCGCAGTTCCTTGCAATCACCACGTAAGGGAATCCACCAAAGTCTGATTTGTTCGGCTTGAACTGTGCGACAGTTCGCATTAGCGTCGCGACCTGTAGGGCTCGTCGAGTTGTACCGTGTCTTTGTGGTCAAGGCGGTTCAGATATCGGCTGACCTCAAAGCACACGCGATCTGGGTCCTTCAACTTCTCGGCGTTGCCGTGGCGTATTACGCCGGCACTCAGGTCAGTGTGCTCACCATTCCGCTCGGCCTGCCTGTGACCTCACTGTGGTTTTCGGCGGGAATTGGCCTGGCATGTCTTTTCTACCTCGGGGTCCGGATATGGCCGGGCATCATGGTGGGCTCGTTCATGTCCAACATCGATGTCGTCCCGCCGTTGGAAGCTTTACTGGTCGCCACAGGAAACACGCTTGCCCCGCTTTGTGCTTATCTCGTGCTGCGCCGTGTCGGCTTCCGCCTCGAGCTGGACCGGGTCCGAGATGCCGTCATGTTGGTCGTCCTGGGCGCCTTCGCCGGGATGATGGTGAGCGCGTGGATCGGCACCACCGCGCTGGTCGTCGCCCAGGTGTGGGCCGCCTCCGCGTTCGTCTCCGTATGGGCGGTCTGGTGGTCCAGTGACGTCCTGGGCGTGTTGGCAATCACGCCACTCCTGCTCGCGATACCCAAATATCGGCAAACGATCAAGAACTGGTCGGGCTGGCGGTGGGCGGAACTGACCGGCCTCATCGCGGTCACAACGGCCCTTGTGGTGTTGGTCAGTCGAGATCTCGGGATCCTCTTCCTGGCGTTCCCGCTCATCATCGTCGTGGCCCTGCGGTTCCAGCTGATCGGTGTCGCACCCTGCGCACTGATCGTTTCGGCGGCGGCCATCGAGATGGCGACCAACGGGGACGGCCCGTTCGGTGGGCGTTCTCTCTTGAGCAACGTCATGCTCCTCCAGGTGTTCAACGGCACCTTCGTCCTCACGGGCTTGCTTCTCGCCGCGGTGGTCACGCAATGGCGCGAGGCACGCCAGGACGTCGAGCAGACCTGCATGCGGCTGGCTGAGGTCGTACAACGGCTGCAGGAGAGCCTGCTACCGAGCACGGACCAGTTGCTCGAGCGGGCAGTCGACGCGGCGCGTGAAAGCTCCGAGACCGAGCAGCCGGCCGACGGGATGTCGGTGCCTGACGATCCGTGGGCGCGCGGAATCGGCTACCGCATGGGCACGTTCCGCACGCGCAGGCGACGCTCAGCCGGTAGCTGAAATCTCAGCGGAGGTAGGACGCGCCGTTGAGGTCGAGGATGGCACCCGTGGCGAGCTCGGCCTCGGCGGACGCGAGGTAGAGGACCGCAGCAGCGACCTCCTCAGGCCGGCCCACCCGACCCAGAGGGCTCTGCGCCCGGATCTCGTCTCCCTGGTCACCGCTCAGCGCCTCTGCCGCCATGTCGGTCTCGACGAATCCAGGCGCGACCGTCGTCACTGCGATGCCGCGGGGTCCGAGCGCCCGGGCAAGCGACTGGCCCAGCGAGTTGAGACCGGCCTTGCTCGCTCCGTACGCGGGTTGGCGGGGCTCGCCCCGGAACGCTCCTCGTGACGAGATGTTGATGATGCGGCCGCCTGGCCGCATGTGCCGAACCGCGCACCAGCACAGGTTCGCCGGTCCGAGAAGGTTGACGGCGAGCGTGTCCATCCAGGCCTGCTGCCATTCGTCGTACGTCACGTCGTCGATGCGGTGCTCGACGTAGATCCCGGCGTTGTTGACCAGCACGTCGATCCGACCGAATGCCTCGACGACGGTCTGCACCATCGCCGCAATGGCGGCGGGATCGGCGAGCTCGGCCTGCACCACGATGTGACCGTCACCGGGTAGCGACGCGCGCACCGACTCCACGAGCTCCGGTGAGCTTCGGTGGTGAAGTGCCACCCGGTCGCCTGCCTCGGCGAAGGCGCGCGCTACCGCGGCACCGATCCCCCGTGACGCTCCCGTGACGAGCACCGCACGATCCGGCATGGGTTCCTCCTGCTTCTCCCGGCCAGCCCCGTGCAAGAAACCTACCTTGGCGGATCAGCAGCGCGGTGCATCGCGGAGAGCGGCCGCGGTCAGATGTGCGGAGTGTCCTCGGGAATCTCGTAGAACGTCGGGTGCCGGTAGACCTTGTCGGCGCTGGGGTCGAAGAACGGGTCCTTCTCGTCCGGGCTCGACGCCGTGATGTCTGCCGAACGCACGACCCAGATGCTCACGCCTTCGTTGCGTCTTGTGTAGAGGTCACGCGCGTGGTGGAGCGCCATGCGCTCATCGGCCGCGTGCAGCGAGCCCACGTGCACGTGGCTGAGCCCGCGCCGTGGACGTACGAAGACCTCGAACAGCGGCCAGTCCGGCTCGATGCTCATGCGCTGCCATCCTTGCCGGCGGGTTCCTTGGCGACGAGAGTCAAGACGTCGTAGGTCGCAACAGTCTCGTCACGCTGGTTGGTGATCTCGGTGTGCCAGCGGACCTCGCCGTAGCTCGCGTTCTCTCGTGGGGTGATCTGCTTCGCGGTCAGTGTGACGGTGAGCACGTCGCCCGGCTTGACCGGCGTCAGGAACCGGAGGTTGTCCAGCCCGGCGTTCGCCAGCACCGGACCGGGCTCCGGGGAGACGAAGAGCCCGGCAGCCAACGACACGACGAGGTAGCCGTGCGCGACGATGCCCTGGAAGAACTCGTTAGCCGCCGCGGCCTCGGGATCGGTGTGTGCGTAGAACGTGTCGCCCGTGAACTCCGCGAAGCGGTCGATGTCCTCCTTCGTGACCACACGGGGCCCTGCGGTGACGCTGTCACCGATGCGCAACTCAGCAAGGGACTTCCGGAACGGATGGACACTCTCGTCCCGCTCACTGCCCGGCGTCCACCGGTTGGTCACCGCGGTGAGGACGTTCGGGCTCGCCTGCACGGCGGTGCGCTGCATGTGGTGCAGCACGCCACGGATCCCGCCCAGCTCCTCGCCACCGCCGGCTCGACCCGGTCCACCATGCACGAGAACAGGCAGCGGAGCGCCGTGCCCCGTGGACTCGGCGGCGTTGTCGCGGTTGAGCACGAGCAGCCGTCCGTGCCACGGCGCCACGCCGAGCACCACCTGTCGTGCGAAGTCGGCGTCGCCGGTCACGATCGAGCCGGCCAGACTTCCGGCCCCACGCGCGGCGAGCTCGATGACCTGCTGGGTCGACTCGTACGGAAGCAGCGTGGAGACCGGCCCGAACGCCTCGACCTCGTGGAACTCTGGCCGGTCAGCAGTGTCGGCGCGCAGCAAGATGGGCGAGAGGAACGCGCCGCGCTCGGCGTCGGCATCGATGACGTCGACACGCTGCGGGTCGCCGAACACGAACGTCGCGGTGTCGGTCAGCGCCTTGAGCGATCGACGCACCTCCTCACGCTGCTCCAAGCTGGCGAGCGCTCCCATGCGGACGTCTGGTGATGCCGGATTGCCCACGCGCACCTCAGCGAGCTTTGCAGCAACCGCGTCCGCCACCGCATCGAGCTGTCGGGTCGGCACGAATGCCCGCCGGATGGCCGTGCACTTCTGCCCGGCCTTGACCGTCATCTCGGTGACGAGCTGCGACACATAGAGGTCGAACTCCTCGGTGCCCGGAGTCGCGTCCGGCCCGAGGATCGAGAGGTTGAGCGAGTCGGCTTCGGCGTTGAACCGCACGGCGTTTCGTACGATCGCAGGATGGGTGCGCAGCTTCTGCGCCGTCGCGGCCGAGCCGGTGAACGCCACGATGTCCTGTGCTGTCAGGTGATCCAGCAGGTCACCAGCACCTCCGGCGATCACCTGGATGGCACCCTCGGGAACGAGACCTGAGTCGACGATCAGCTCGACGAGTCGGACGGTGAGGTACGCAGTCTGGCTGGCCGGCTTCACCAGGCTGGGCATGCCCGCGAGGAATGCGGGGGCGAACTTCTCCAACGGACCCCAGACCGGGAAGTTGAACGCGTTGATCTGCACCGCCACACCCAGCAAGGGCGTGAGAATGTGCTGACCGACGAAGCCACCGTGCTTTCCCAGCGGCTCGACCGGCCCTTCCACGTAGACCGTGTCGTTCGGTAACTCCCGCCTTCCCTTGCTGGAGTACGAGAACAGCACGGAAATCCCGCCGTCGACGTCGTACCGCGCGTCGTAATGTGTCGCACCGGCGCGTTTGGACAGCGCATAGAGCTCTTCCCTGTGTTCGCGCAGGTACAACGCGAGCTCCTTGAGCAGGAGGGCTCGTTGGTGGAAGGTCAGCTCACGAATCGCCGGACCGCCGACGCGTCGGCCGTACTCCAACGCCTCCGCCTTGTCGATGCCAGCGGATGAGAGGCGTGCGACCTCCTCACCGGTCACCGCATCCAGCAGTGGTACGCCGGACTCCGCGGGCTCGCGCCACGCGCCCGCTACGTAGCTGCGCAACGTCCCCATGCTCATCGGAGAGCCCCTTCTTTCGCGCACGCCGCTTTCCGCACATCGTAGGTTCGTCAGCTGCCCCATTCGAGCTCGTCCACGACATCGAGAATGCGTTCGACCGAGGGCAGGTGGTGGTGCTCGAGTGCGGGCGGCGGATAGGGAATGTCGAATCCTGCCACCTTGCGGACCGGTGCCTCGAGGAAGTAGAAGCACTGCTCGAAGATCCGCCCGGCGATCTCCGAGGCGACCGACGCGAACCCGGAGGCCTCGGCGACGACGACCGCCCTGCCGGTCCGCCGTACCTCTGCGACCACAGTCTCGTCGTCGAAGGGCACGAGGGTCCGCACGTCGACCACGCCGATGCTTCGCCCTTCGGTTGCCGCCATCTCGGCAGCCTCCATGCACGTCGACACCGACTGGCCGTAGGAGATCAGCGTGACGTCCGTGCCGGTCCGGCGTACTTCCGCGCGACCGATCGGTGCGACCGGCTGCGTGACGTCGACGGGTTCGGAGATGAAGTAGTGCTTCTTCGGCTCGAAGAAGATCACCGGATCTGGACAGTCGATGGCTTGGCGTAGCAGGCCGTAGGCGTCCTGGTTCGTCGCGGGGGTCACGACCACGAGGCCCGCGGTGTGCGCGAAGTACGCCTCGGAGGAGTCGCTGTGGTGCTCGACGCCACCGACGCCTCCGCCGTACGGAATGCGCACGACCACCGGGAGTCGCATCCGGCCACGCGTGCGATTGGCGAGCTTCGCCAGGTGGCTCACGATCTGTTCGAACGCCGGATAGGCGAACGCGTCGAACTGCATCTCGACGACCGGACGGAATCCGTTCATCGCCATCCCGATCGCCATGCCGACGATGCCCGCCTCGGCGAGCGGGGTGTCGAAGCAACGCTTCTCGCCGAAGCTTGCGGTCAACCCGTCGGTGACGCGGAACACGCCACCGAGCTGCCCGACGTCCTCGCCGAACACGACGACCGAGTCGTCTGCCTGCATGGCATCCCGCAACGCGGCGTTCAGCGCCTGCGCCATGGTCAGCTTGGCCGCACTCATCGCGCGACCTCCGCAGGATGCTCGCTGGCCTGCCGGTCAGCCTCCAGCTCGGCTTGCAGAAGCGCCTCCTGCGCCGCCAGCTGCGGACTGGCAATGTCGTACACGTGGGCGAAAAGCTCGGATGGCGCAAGCGTCGGAGCGGTCCGGATCCCCTCGCGGAGGCGTTCGGCCATCTCGTCCGCGGCAGCCGCGAACTCCTGCTCCAGCTTCTCGTCGAGGAAACCACCGTTGCGCAAGTAGGTTCGGATCCGAATCAGCGGGTCACGTGCCGCCCACTCGCGTACCTCGGATTCGTCGCGGTACCGCGTCGCGTCGTCGGCATTGGTGTGCGGCTCCACGCGGTAGGTGTCGGCTTCGACCAGAGTGGGACCCCCGCCTTCCGCCGCTCGGGTCACGGCGGCCCGCAGGACGGCGGTGAGCGCGGCGACGTCGTTGCCGTCGACGAGCTCGGCAGGCACCCCGTAGCCGATTCCCTTGATCGCCAAGGACTTCGCAGCCGTCTGCCGGACCAGTGGCACCGAGATGGCGTATTTGTTGTTCTGGACCAGAAAGACGACAGGTGCGGCGAACACCGCTGCGAAGTTCAGTGCCTCGTGAAAGTCCCCCTCGCTCGTCGCCCCGTCACCGCAGAGTGCCATGGCGACCGAGTCCTCGCCCTTGAGCACCGCTGCGTACGCCACCCCGACCGCATGGGGAAGCTGCGTCGCGAGCGGTGTGCACTGCGGTGCGACACGGTGGGCGAGCGGGTCGTAGCCGCAATGCCACCGCCCTTGCAACAACGCGAGCGCCTCGACCGGATCGACGCCTCGCTCGATGACCGCGGCGACATCGCGGTAGGTCGGGAACAACCAGTCGCTGGGTCGTAGCACGGCCGCGGCAGCGACCTGACACGCCTCCTGGCCCGCCGAGGAGGGATAGACCGCGAGCTGCCCCTGTCGTACCAGCGCGCTTGCCTGCTCGTTGACCCGCCGCGCGATCAGCATCGAGCGATACCGCGCCAGCAGCTCGTCCGGATCCGGTAGGTCGTACCGGTTGTCGGCTCGCGGCGTGCCATCGGGCTCGATCAGCCGGACCAGCCGGATCTGCGTCTCAGGCTCCTGGTCCCGCCGGTCGTTTCGGCGTTCGTGCCCGCTCTGTTCGCCCGCTGATGTGGGCATCGCGCCTCCTCGGATTGGGTCGTCAACCGAGTGAGACAGAACACGACAAGTATCTGGACAGGAGCCGACTGGTTCGCAGCAATTCTGCACGAATTGGAGACAAATTGGCGTGATCTAGGGTTAAGGTCAGCAATATGTCTTCCGCCGAGGCCCCCGTTGCCGATCAGCGTGGACGAATTGACCTCGACCAGCTCGACCGCCAGATCCTGCGCGAGCTCGCCCAGGACGGACGGCTGTCGGTCAATGCCCTCGCCGTACGCCTCAACGTCTCCCGTGCCAACGCCTACAACCGCCTGCAGCGGCTGAAGAAGGCCGGCGTCATCACCAGGTTCACGGCAGTCGTCGACCCGGTGCGCGCCGGCCTTTCAACGTCTGCGTACGTCATGCTCACGGTCCGACAGCCGTCCTGGCGCGACCTGAAGCGTCACCTGCGCAAGATTCCGGAAGTGCAGCACATGGCTCTGGTCGGCGGGGAGTTCGACGTCATCCTGCTGGTGCGTACGACGGACAACGAGCATCTGCGCCGAGTCGTCCTCGACCGCCTGCAGGAGGTTCCCGGCGTCCTCAGCACGCGCACGTTCCTCATCTTCGAAGACAGCGACAATCACTGAGCGTTCTGTCGTGCCAGCCAACCGCGGATCTGGTCCAGGTGCTCGGTCATGTGCTTGTCGGGCTCGTCCGGTTGGACGAATCGCCAGACCGGCAAGGGTTGCTCGGCTTCGGGGATCTCGTCGAGCCGACGTACCATCAGCCCCTCGATGTTTCGCGGATCATCGGCGAACGTCGGCTCCCAGAAGGGCGCGAAGCCCACGCGGGCGTCGATCAGGTTCTCGTCCAGGGTGTCGAGGAAGCTCAACGTCTGCTGCCTGATCCACTCCGCCTCCTCGAGCAGCTGCTCCCAGGTCAGGTTGAGCCCGGCCGTCCGGATGGCCGCATTGCGCGCCTCGGTCGTGTTGGGCACCGCTTCCGGCCAGGGGTCGCGCGGTCCATCGATCTCCTGCTGCGTGGGTGCGCGATGCGCGAAGGCGCCACGCAGCTGAACCAGCCGCCATCGTGCGTACGCCTGGACGTGCCCGACGACATCGTGGATCGTCCAGTCACCGCAGACGCCACCGGCACGGGTCAGCGCGGGATCGATCGCCCGAAGCTCGTCGACCCACACCGACCAGGCGTCGTCGTACATCTTCTTGATCTTCGGTGTGTAGACCGGGCAGACGCAGAACGGATGCCCGGCCGGGTCGGCCATGACTGGTGCGTCGCCACCCATGTCCGGTAGTCGGGTCGCGCCAAGCCGCAGCGCGTGCTCGGTGACCGCCTGCTGATCGTCGACCTGCAGGTCGAGATGGGCTTGTTGCGGGTACGCAGGGTCCGGCCAGCGGGGCGGGCGATAGTCGGCGACCTGGGCGAATCGCAGGGTGGGCGAGTCGTCTCGCCCGATGCCGTCGCCCGCCGGTTCGAGGGGCCGCATGTCGAGCAGCTCCGCGTAGAAGGCGGCAAGCCTCGCAGGGTCAGCGCAGTCGAACACGATGGTGGTGATCCGCGGCTCGTGCCCTCGATCTTCGGCGAGGCAGAACGGATGGCCGGCGGGATCGGCCCACAGATGGCCGTCGCTGTCCTCCTCCAACCAGGTGGCGCCGCGCTCTGGCAGCCAGGCTTCGGTCGCGGTGCGGTCAGGCACGCTGATGTGCAGGTGGACCTGCGGGGGGTTCGCCGGGTCACGCCAGCGCGGCGGCTGATAGCCCTCGCTCACCGGGTCGAAGGCCAGGCGTGGATACCGGCCCTCGTGTCCGATCACCATCCAGTCCGAGGGCCGCCGCAAGACCTGCAGATCCAGCAGGTCGGCATAGAACGACGCCAGCGCCTGCGGATCGGTCGCCTCGAGCACGATGTTGCGGATCTGTGGACTCATGCCCTCGAGCCTGGTGGCCGTAGTGGACAACGTGTGTCCTGTTCCAAAGAATGGCTGGATGCGTGCCGACCGCCTGCTCCGGATCATCTTGCGGCTCCAGGGCAGGGGCGTGGTGCCAGCCTCGACGCTGGCCCGCGAGCTGGAGGTCTCGACCCGCACGATCCGGCGTGACATGGAGGCGCTGTCGGCGGCCGGAATTCCCGTCTACTCGGTCCGTGGCGGTGCCGGCGGGTGGGCGCTGGTCGACGGCTACCGAACCAGCCTGACCGGCCTGTCCACGACCGAGGCGCTGGCCGCGATCGTGGGCCAGGCGCGTGGCATCCTCACCGAGCTCGGCCTGGAAGACCCCGGCGAGGACCTGGTCCTCAAGCTGCTGGCTGCGGTCGCCCCGGCAGCGCGGGAGCACGCCGAGCATGCCCGAGAGCGGATCCACATCGACCTCGACGGCTACTGGGGACCGGTCGCGGGTCAGCCTCCGCCACTCCTGCCGAGACTCCTCCAGGCGGTCTGGAACAACCGGATCATCGAGTTCCAGTACGGCACGTCGGGTGGGCACCTGCGGGTCAGCCCGTACGGCCTGGTGCGCAAGGGAACGCACTGGTACCTGGTCGGGGCACGCGATGACACACCCCGCACGTACCGGGTCTCCCGGATGCACGAGCTGGACGTCACGGAGGCGACGTTCACCAGGCCGGACGAGTTCGACCTCGCGGGGTACTGGCAGCGAGCGCAGCAGGCGTACGCCGGGACCTTCGCGTCGTTCCAGGTGCGGTTGCGGCTTCGTGGTGACGCGCTGACCCGAGCGGGTTGGGCGTACGCCAAGTCCGGGTCGTTCTCCCCGCCGGACCAGGACGGTTGGGTCGAGGCGGAGTTCGACACCGAGGACTGGGACGGCGCGGTCGCCCTGGTGCACTCGCTGGGCGGCGAGGTGATCGTGCTCGAGCCGGAGCACCTCCGGAAGCAGGTCGTGGCCGACGCCCGCCGCCTGCTCGAGCTCAACTGACAGACCTGGCGAGCACCTGCCCATGTCCGACGAACACAAAATGTGTTCACGCAACGTCGCTTAGTGATCGAACCGCCCGCATCGCGACAGCGATTGCGCCAAGATGGGCCGTACGTACGTCACGCCGAGGCTGACCAGACGGCGCGCGTACAGCCTGACGACCTGCACCGCTGGGGGATGAGCGATCGTGACCGCATTGCTGACCCGAGGCTTTCGCCGCATCGTGATCGTCGGAGCTGGCCTCGGGGGCCTCGCCGCGGCGTGCCACCTCAGCGGCGCTGGCCACCGGGTCACCGTGGTGGAGCAGGCGAGCGGACCAGGCGGACAGATCAGTCGGGTGGTCCGAGACGGCTTCACGTTCGACACGGGTCCGGCGGCGTTCTGCGCATCCGACCTGCTGGAGGCGACGTTCGCCGCGGCCGGCACCCGGATGAGCGACCTGCTCACGCTGCGGCCGCTGGAGGCTTCCTTCCGGGCGTGCTTCTCGGACGGCTCGACGATTCATGTGCACTCCAGCACCGAGGCGATGGCGGCGGAGATCCGCGAGCTGTGCGGTGCCCGGGAGGCGCAGGCCTACGTACGGTTCGGCCGCTGGCTCGAGACGGTGCGCGAGCTCGTCCGACAGCATCGTCCTGAGCAGACGCTGCGGCCGACATCCTTGCTCCAGCTTGCCGGTGCCGGCGCATTCCGCCGGTTCGACGACACCCTCCGCCGGCATTTCCAGGACGAGCGCCTGGTCCGGCTCCTTGGCTTCCCGCTCACGCAGGTCGGTCTGGATCCGCGACGCACTCGCACGGCGACCGCCGTCATGGCACTTCCGCCACTGACTGACAGCCTCTGCTACCCGGAGGGCGGTGTCGCCGCGGTCCCGGCGGCCCTAGCCGAAGCAGCCGAGAAGGCTGGCGCGACGTTCCGCTATGGCGTGAAAGCCCAGCAGGTACGCAGCACGACGAGCGGCCGAGTCCGAGCTGTCCGCCTTGCCGACGGTGCGGAGATCCCCGCCGACGTGGTTGTCGTGAACGCCGACCCTGCGACCGCCTACGACACCCTGCTGCCGTCGCTCACCATGCCGGCTGCGGTACGGCGTGCACGTCACGCTCGGTCGATGTATGTGTGGCATGTCGGTGTTCGTGGCCGCCCACCCGGTGGTGTGCAGCACGTCAACGTCCACCTGAAGGGTCGTTCTGGAGCGCACGTCGAGGACAGCTCCCACGATCAACTCCAGAGCCAGGCCGGTCTGGCGCTCGACGACGTGCCGGTGCTCGTGAACGTGCCGACGATCAGCGACCCTCGCCTGGCGCCCGCCGGCTCATCGGTCATGTCCGTGTACGTCCCCGTACCCAACCTTTCGGCTCACATCGACTGGACAGTCGAGCGTACGAAGGCCCGGGAACGGCTGCGTGCCCTCCTCGAGCGATGGGGTTACCCGACGGAGGTGGTCACGGAGCAGATCGTGGACCCCACCGCCTGGGCGCAGGAGGGCATGGCGATGGGTACGCCGTTCGCACGCACGGCGGGGTGGCTCGGGCACACGCCTGACGTCGACCGACGCATGCCGGGCCTCATCTTCACTGGTGCCGGCACGAGTCAGGGCCCCGGCATCACCGGAGCCCTGCTCTCGGGGAAAGCGGCCGCGCACCTGGCGCTCGCTGGCTGATGTCATGTCGAGCGGTTCCTGGTCGCACCGCAGTGCTCCTTTCGCAGCTCTGCTCTCACCGGCACCGCGGCGCTGTTTCCCAGCACTGGCCGGGGCAGTCGTGCCTAATCAAGGCACGCAAGGCCCCTGACAGCGGCGAGTAGCCGACCTAACGTGGTCATTTCACTTGGCACCGAGCTCGTCGAGGGCTTTCTCGGCGCCCGGATTGAGCGGGATGGGGTCGGTCTTCTTGGCAGTCTCGAGCGTGATGCCAGCTGCCGCCGAATTGACCTGCTCCAGATCCGCACGCTTCTCGAAGAGCAGCGTCACCAGCTTCTCGGCCAACTCCGGGTCGAACCCCTCCTTCACGAGCAGGACGTTGGGAACGACGATCGTAGGCACGTCGCTCGGCAGGTCGTACGTGTCAGCCGGAATCACGCCGGCCTCGTAGATCGGGCCGTACTCCGCTTGCATGCCCTCCAGCGCATCCGAGATGTCGAGGAGCTTCACATCGTCGCCCATGGTCGTGGTGAGGTCGGTGATGCCGCTCGTCGGGAGCCCACCCGACCAGAACATCGCGTCGACCGTGCCGTCTTTCATCGCATCCTGCGTCTCGGGAAGGCCGAGTCGCTGCGCCTGGACGTCGCGGTCAGGGTCCAGGCCAGCCTCCTCGAGCAGACGCCGCGCGATGACCTCCGTGCCGGAGTTGGGTGATCCGGTGGACACCCGCTTGCCCTTCATGTCAGCGATCGACTCGATGCCAGAGTCGCTGCGGACCAACACGTGCGTGTAGTTCGGGTACAGCCGGGTCAGCGCCTCGATCGGCTGCGGTTCCTCGAACGACCCCTCACCTCGCACCGCGTCGCCGGCCGAGTCGGCCAACGAGAATGCGATGTCGTACCTACCCGCCACCAGGCCTTGGATGTTCTGCACCGACGCGCCGGTCTCGCTCGCTGTCGCCTTGTATCCTTCGACGTTCTGGTCAATCAGGCGGGCCAGGCCGCCGCCCAGCTGGTAGTAGACGCCCGTCGTGTTGCCGGTCGCGATGGTGAGCCGACCGCCGCCAGATCCTCCAGATCCTGCCTGATCGGCGTCATCGCGCTTTCCCCCACAACCACTCACTGCGAGCGCGCCAGCCAGCACCAGCGCCGCGAGACGGAACCCTGATCTGATCATCACGTATCCCCTTGCGTGTGCCTCAGCTCATGAGCCACCACCAAAACGTGGACGTGGCTCGCGTGGCTTCACCACCGTCCTGCGGATGAGATGGGCGACGACAGTAGCAACCAGCAACGCACAACCGACACCCATCGTGATCGGTTCGAGATACAACAGCAACACCGCAGCACCAAGCGCAACCACTCGTTCGTATGCCACGGCCGGGCCGACGATCCAGCCACCTGCTGCCACGGCGAGCGCGGCGACAGCCAACATCGAGACCAGCGTGGCACCGACAATCGCAACGAACGTCCCTTGCGCCAGCAGAAGCGAGCCGTTGTCACTCAGCACGAACGCGAACGGCACAAGGAACGCTGGTATCGCGTACTTCCAGCTTGCCCACATCGTACGCACCACATTGCCACCCGTGATCGCCGACGCAGCGACAGCGGCCAACGCAGTCGGTGGGCTGACCTCTGAGAGCACGGCGTAGTAGAAGATGAACATGTACGCCTCGGGCCGCGTCACCCCGAGCTCCAGCAGCGCTGGCGCGATGATGACCGCTGCGATGATGAACGACGCCGTCACCGGCACCGCGAGGCCTAGCACCGTCACGGCGATGGCAGCAAACAGCGTCGTCAGCGCCAGAACCAACGTGGGATGGTCGCCAACCACCTGCGCGGCGTCCACGATGACCGACGCGAGGTTCAACCCAAGGCCAGTCAGCGTGACGACCGCCACGATGATCCCTGCGGCCGCACACACGACGGCGACCGGCAGCACGCTGCGGGTACCCGTCGCGAGCGCCTCGAGCAGACGCTTGGGCGTGAGCGGCCGGTCGAAGAACGACAGCACGAACTGCAGGATCGTGGCGTAGACGACCGCACGGAACGGCGGGATGCCAGCCGCCATGAAGGCCACGATGAGAAACAGCGACAGGAAGTGGAAGCCGAACCTCGCCAGCAACCGCCATGGTGAGCCCGTCGGCATCTCGACCGGACGCACACCGTGCTTCCGCGCATCGATCTCGATCGCGAGGATGATGCCGGTGTAGTAGAGGATCGTGGGAACGATCGCGTAGATGAGCACGGTGAGGTAGGACGTCTGCAGGAACTCGGCAATGATGAACGCGGCAGCGCCGAGCGTCGGCGGGGAGAGTATGGCACCGATCCCGGCCGCGGCGAGCACGCCGCCGCCCTGTTCCCTGGGATAGCCGGCGCGCCGGAGGATCGGCCAGGCGACCGTAGCGAGGCTGACCGTGGTCGCGGTCCCCGATCCCGACACCGTTCCGAGCAGGAATCCGGCAAGCGTGACCGTGCGGCCCGGCGCCGTGCCCGACACCTCAGAGTTGTCGCCGCCGCGGCGCCTGCTGCGTGCAAAGGCAGCGAACGACAAATCGATGAAGAACTTCCCGGCACCAGACATGTCGAGCACCGCGCCATAGATCGTGAACAACACGATGTAGCTCGCCGCGACCGACAACGGCGTCCCGTAGAAGCCGCTCGTACCCATGTAAAGTTGCGGCACGATCTCGTCGATGTTGAACCCCACATGCGCAAGCGACCAGTCGACCGGCAGGTAGGAGCCGTAGTAGGCGTAGGCGAAAAAGGCCAGACAGATCGCGGGCAACCACCAGCCGGTGGCACGCCGGCACGCTTCCAACAACAGCACCATGAGAATCAGACCCGCCACGATGTCCAGCGTGGTGGGGAGCTGTCGGCGCTCGAGAAAATCGTCGTACGAAATGAGCGGGTAGAGCGCAACGAGCAAGGAGATGCCGGCGAGGACCCAGTCGAGCCAGGTCGGACCGGTGTCGTCACGGCGACGGGATAGACCGGATCGGTAGTACAGAAAGGTGAGAGGCAACACCGCGGCCAGGAAGATGGTCAAGTAGAACTGGGTGCCCTTGGCCAGCGGGGCGAAGACCACGTACAACACGAAGAGGCTGATCAGCGCGCACACAACCGTGAGGGCGGTGGCAACCGGACCGGTCAGCTGGCGCGCCGGCCGTTCGTCGTGATAGTCGGCGACCGCAGCTGGAGCTTCGCCCTCCACCGCAATCTGCGGAATCTTCCCACTAGGTTCCTGATCCATGTGCCACGCTCTTCAGTCATGGACGAGCTTGCGCAAGCCGGCCTCGGACCACGTCCGTTCGCGAGGTGGTCGGACACCGATGTCGTACCGTCGAGTCGCAACCTAGCCTGGCTCGCCGAGAGGTTGGGCGAGCTGACGCCGGCACCAGCGGTGCCGGTCTCGGACATCTCGGTGCCCGACAGCGCATTGACCGAGCAGGACGTGCGCGCATTGCGCCGCATCGTAGGCGATCAGGCGGTCCACGTCGATACCGAGACGCGGCTCGCGCACGCTGGTGGTCAGTCGTACACCGACCTGATCCGACGTCGCTCCGGCCATCTCGTCGCGGTTCCCGACGGGGTCGTACGACCATCCAGTCACGACGAGGTCGCTGACCTGCTGGCCGAGGCAGGTGGGCTGGACATTGCGATCGTTCCGTACGGCGGGGGCACGAGCGTTGTCGGCGGCGTCGAACCCTTCCGAGGCAGCCATCACGCGGTCGTCACTGTCGACCTGTCGCTCATGAATCGGCTGCTCGAGGTCGACGACCTTTCCCAGACCGCGCGCTTCGAGCCCGGCCTCACCGGCCCACAGGCCGAGGTGCTTCTCGGAAAGCACGGCCTGACACTTGGCCACGTGCCGCAAAGTTTTCCCCGCGGCACGATCGGCGGGTTCGTCGCGACACGCTCTGCTGGGCAGGCTTCGACCGGTTACGGCCGCATGGATGAGCTGGTCGTCGCGTTGCGAGCCGCTACACCGGTTGGCACGTTGTCGCTCGGCACCGGCACACCGAATGCCGCTGGGCCCGACCTACGGGCCCTCTTCATCGGTTCTGAGGGCACCTTGGGCGTCCTGACCGAGCTGACCCTTCGGGTGAGACCGGCACCTGCCGAACGGCGGTATGAGATGTGGACCTTCCCCTCCTTCGAACGTGGTCTGGAAGCCGTTCGTGAGCTCGTGCAGGCCGACATAGCGCCCGACGTCGTACGCCTCTCCGACGAAGAGGAAACCGCGACCGTCCTCGCGTCACAGGGCACCGCCGGCCGGCTGGCCGGGCTCGTCTCACGACTGCGAGGTGTCCGAGAGCCCGCCTTCTGCGTGGTGGGCTGGGAAGGTGACAGCGACGCCGTCCAACGGCGACGCCGGGCGGCGCTCACGATGCTGCGCGGTGCGGACGCATCGTCGCTGGGGACCCGTGCCGGCGACGCCTGGCGTCAGCACCGCTTCGATGGACCGAAAGTGCGGGACGCGCTGCTTGACGTGGGCGTGTTGGTAGAAACCTTGGAGACCGCGACGAGTTGGTCGCGACTGCCAAAGCTCTACACGGCTGTCGCAGAAGCGCTGCGGGAGAGCTTGGCGAAACAAGGTACGCCACCCGTTGTCATGACGCACGTCTCTCATGTCTATCCGACTGGCGCCTCCTTGTACTTCACGGTCTTGGCGAGGAAGCTGCCAGAACCCGATGCTGCTCTGGAGCAGTGGAACCGCGCCAAGGAGGCCGCGAACTCGGCAATCGTCGCCGAAGCCGCGACCATCACCCACCATCACGCGGTCGGCCGTGTACATGCGCCGTTCCTTTCCGCCGAGGTCGGCGATGTCGGCATGTCCGTACTCAGGTCGGTCAAGACAGCTTTGGATCCCGATGGGATCCTCAACCCAGGCGTGCTCATCGAGACGGCGTGAGCCTACCCAGCCATTCGCTCGATGTGATGCGCCAGGGTCCGTCGGGTTTTCGTTTGAGGGTGTATTTGTGGGCGTGTTGGGCGCGGTCGCGGTTGCGGTGGCGGCAGGCGGGTGCGAGGTGGTCGAGTGGGTTTGGTGGGTGTTCCAGGGTGGATGCGGTCGATTTCGCACCAGCGGGCAGGGAGGGGGCAGTTGTTGTAGCAGCAGGTGGGATAGATGGCGTACAGGGCGCGGCGCATCCGGGTGGGGACGAGGCGGGTGGCGCCGCCGAGGTCGAGGATGCGGCTGGGGGCCGGCACAGCTTCTCCGCACGCCACCACACCCGAATCCGGCACCGGCAAACCCACCAAAGCCTGCGCCGCCTGCTCCAACACCCTCACCACATCACCCGACGACGCCGCCGCTGCGGCCACAGCGGCGGTGGTGGTGGCAGAAGCGGCGGCAGCCGTGGCGGTGCCAGCCGATCCCTGGCCAGCCGAACCCTGGATCGAACACATGATCCAACACTGTGGTCGCCGCCCCACACGACCCGCGCTACGAACCACACCTGTGGGCAATCCCACCACCACCCCAACCTGTGGAAAACAACCGGCCTGTCGCACAGACTCCTCCACCTGCTCCGAGTCACCGATTGCCGAGACTTCCCTGTCGGAGGTCGGTGACACACTCTCGACGTCCAAAACGCTCACGCTGGGAGGAGACGCATCGTGCTGCGCGGCCGCATCATCGTGGAAAGCCTGCGCATTGGCGCAGACATTCAGATTCCGAGCCGACCCTGACCAAGCTCACTCGTGCGACCGAGCCCGGAGCGGTTGACCCACAGCCCAAAGTCTGGACACTCCTCGACTTCGAGGTGCCACGCTCGCGTGCCGACGAGCTGGCCGAAGCTTTGTCGCATGCCTTGCTCGCCGAAGGAGGATGGTACGCCGACTTCGGCGTGGAGGACGATCACATTGTCGTCTTCGCCAACAAGGTCTCCCGTTACAAGAAGGGCGATCACAACGCACGCAAGGAAGTAGTCGCCTACGGTCTGAGCATTGGCGTCCCGGCCCACCAGCTTGACTGGGGTGACTGACGGCCGAGCGGGACTGGCATCATCTGCGCATGACGATCGTGCGGTCCCGCACCCGTGGCAAGGCTCGCGTCGTTGCCACATGGCTCGGCCTTGGCTTGGTCGCGCTCGCTCTGTTGGCGTTCGGACAGTTCAAGCTGAGCAATTCCCGCAGCTTCCAGATCTGCGGCGGACTCACGAACCGCGTCGACACACAGGCCAAGGTCGTGGCACTGACCTTTGACGACGGGCCACACCCTGGCGGAACGCAGCAGATAGTGCGCACACTGGCCGCGAAGCAGGTCCGGGCGACGTTCTACCTGACAGGAAGCGAGCTCGAGCGCTACCCGCAGCTTGGCCGCGAGATCGCGGCGGCGGGACATGAGATCGGCAACCACTCGTACGCACATGAGCGTATGCTCTTCGTGACCCCCGGACGGGTCGCCGACGAGGTACGACGGACCGACGCGCTGATCCGGCAAACCGGCTACCGCGGTGAGATCACCTTCCGCCCGCCGTACGGAAAGAAGCTCATCGCTCTGCCGTGCTATCTGCGGATGCACGACCGCACGACCATCACGTGGGACGTCGAGCCGAACTCCTACCCCGACGTCGACGCAGACGCCTCACGAATCGTGAAGTACAGCGTGGAGCACACTCGGCCAGGGTCGATCATCCTGCTGCACGGTATGTATCCCAGCCGTCACGAGACGAGAAAAGCCATCGGGCCGCTGATCGATGCCCTGCGCGAGCGCGGATACCGATTCGTCACCGTGTCAGAGTTGCTCGAGCTGAGATCGGCGCAAGCTGACGCCACGTAGCGCGTTGCCGGCAGGATCACGGACTGCGCAGTCGCGCACGCCCCGGGATGCCGATCGAGCCGTACGGCCACGGTCCGGTTACGCTCGGAGGTCGCGGAGCGCTCGCCTCGAACCACGTACGCCGCCAGGCGTAGTCGCCAGCGTCCCGACCACCGCGACCGGAGTAGCCGAACTCAAGACCACGAACGGATGCCGCGGCGGCGCGACACGGGAACGATGGGGCCAAACCTCATCTCATGAAGGAGTGCCCCCAGATGTCGCCCCGACCGTTCCGCTTCGGCGTCGTCGCCGCCTACGCCCCAGACGCTGAGACGTGGGCCAAGCTTGCCCGCCGCGCCGAAAACCTCGGCTTCCACACGCTGCTCGTACCTGACACCGGACGCACGTTCTCGGTCTTTCCAGCCATGGCCGCGGCTGCCTCGGTCACAAGCACGTTGCGTGTCGGCAGCTTCGTCCTCAACACTCCACTGCACGCGCCTGCCGCAGTGGCCCAGCACACCATGACGCTCGACATGCTGAGCAACGGACGGTTCGAGCTAGGGCTTGGCGCCGGGCGTCCGGGAGGTGAGCACGACGCCGCTGAACTTGGTGTTCCATGGGGTACGCCTGGCGAGCGGGTACGACACCTCGCGGCAACGATTCGTGCCGTCAAGGACGCCTTGCGCGAGGCAAGCGCGAATGAGACCAGGCGGGGTCCGGGACTGCACCCGGTCCAACGCCCCCACCCTCCCCTGATGATCGCCGGGTCCGGCCCACGTCTGCTTCGGCTGGCCGCCGAGGAGGCCGACATCGTGGCACTCGGGATCGGCCCTGAGGGCACAGAACGCGATCTTGCCGCCAAGGTGGACGAGCTGCGCAGCCTCGCGGGTGAGCGGTTCGACCACCTGGAGCTCTCCCTGAATATCGCGGCCATAGGCGACGACCTACCGCCGTGGATCGCGGCGCAGCTCGGCAGCGATCCAGCCAAACTACGGGCGAACAATTCGATTGCGCTACTTCGAGGCACGCCGGACGAAATGGCCGACGTCCTTGTCCGGCGGCGAGAGTCGCTCGGCATTTCGTACGTTTCGGTGAATTCGGCGTTCATGGACCAGTTCGCGCCCGTCGTGGATCGCCTTCGCGCCAACGAGCCGAACGACCGGTGAAGGTCAGGACCTTGGCGTGAGGAGATCACGCACTTGCGACGAATGGCGCAGCACCGCCGTAGGTATGGGCTGGTCCGTACCAGAGCTGCTGCCTTGTGCAGGATCTTGCCCAGAAGGAGCATCCTGCTGCAAGCTCTTGCAGCCTAGCCGCAAGAACCGGTCGGATAGCCCTTTCCCAATCGCCATGCCACGCGATCGAGAGCACCACACAAAGACGAGAGCTGCATAGCGTGGCGACATGTCCACGACCACAACACCCAGCGGCGTCGTGATCAGCCAACGTGGCGCCAAGACTGCAGCTACCCCAACCAAACACACCGGTTTGTTGAATTGGGTCGCAGAACTGGCGGACCTGTGCCAACCGCAACAGGTCTATTGGTGTGACGGCTCGGAGCAGGAGTGGAATCGGCTCACCGACCAGCTGGTGAAGTCAGGCACGCTCGTGCGCCTGAATCCGGACAAGAAGCCGAATTCCTTCTGGTCGCGTACCGATCCGAGTGACGTGGCGCGTGTCGAGAAGCGCACGTTCATCTGCTCCCGGCATGAATCCGATGCAGGGCCCACCAACAACTGGATGGACCCGGACGAGATGAAGCGGATCATGACGGAGCTCTACCGCGGCTGCATGCGTGGTCGGACCATGTACGTCATCCCGTTCTGCATGGGACCGCTGGAGGCCGAGAAGCCGGAGTTCGGTGTGGAGATCACCGACTCGGCGTACGTCGTGGCGTCGATGCGGATCATGACCCGGATGGGTCAGGCGGTCCTCGACCGACTGGATGCCGATCCAACCCGGGATTTCGTCCGGTGTCTGCACTCGGTCGGTGCGCCGCTCGAGCCCGGCCAGGCCGACGTTCCGTGGCCGTGCAATGAGACCAAGTACATTTCGCACTTCCCTGAGACCCGCGAGATCTGGTCGTTCGGGTCCGGCTACGGCGGCAATTCGCTCCTGGGGAAGAAGTGCTACTCGCTGCGCATCGCGAGCACCATTGCCCGCGACGAGGGCTGGCTTGCCGAGCACATGCTGATCCTCAAGCTCACGTCACCGGAAGGCAGGGTGCACTACATCGCCGCGGCATTCCCGAGTGCGTGTGGGAAGACGAATCTCGCGATGCTGGAGCCGACGATTCCAGGATGGAAGGTCGAGACGCTGGGCGACGACATCGCGTGGATGCGGTTCGGTGAGGACGGCCGACTGTACGCGGTGAATCCGGAGTTCGGCTTCTTCGGGGTCGCTCCCGGGACCGGCTGGAAGACCAACCCCAACGCCATGCGTACGATCGAGCGCGGCAACTCGATCTTCACCAACGTGGCACTCACCAGCGATGGTGACGTGTGGTGGGAGGGCTACTCGGAGGAGCCTCCCGCCCAGCTCACCGACTGGAAGGGACGGCCGTGGTCGCCTTCGGAGGCGGAGCCGTCGAGCCATCCGAACAGCCGCTTCTGCACGCCGATCAAGCAGTGCCCGATCCTGGCACCGGAGTACGACGACCCGCGTGGCGTACCGCTCTCCGCCATCTTCTTCGGCGGTCGGAGGGCCACCACGGTCCCGCTGATCACCGAGTCGCGGGACTGGGTGCACGGCGTGTTCATGGGAGCCACCCTCTCCTCGGAGACCACGGCAGCCGCCGAGGGAAAGGTCGGCGTCGTGCGTCGTGACCCCATGGCCATGCGGCCCTTCATCGGGTATCACGTCGGTGACTACTTGCAGCATTGGATCACCACCGGCCGAAGCCACGACGCAGACAAGCTGCCGCGCATCTTCCACGTGAACTGGTTCCGCCGTGGTCCCGATGGGTCGTTCCTCTGGCCCGGCTTCGGCGACAACAGCCGCGTGCTCAAGTGGGCGATCGAACGCATCGAGGGCCGAGCGGATGCCGTGGAGACCCCGATCGGATACGTCCCCACTCGTCGTTCGCTCGATGTCGAAGGGCTCGACCTCGACGACACCACGTTGGATGCGCTGTTGCGGGTGGACGCAGAAGAGTGGCGAGCGGAGCTCCCGCAGATCGCCGAATGGTTCGAGACCATCGGCGACAAGCTGCCCGAGGAACTGTGGGAGGAGTTCGACACCCTCACCACTCGCCTGGACTGAGCCCACCTCTCGCGCGTCACCACGAGGGTGCAGCCGCCGCCGGGTCACGCAGGTGGCCCGGCGGCGCTGTATCGTTGGCATCCGCGATGCCTCTCGCCCCTGCCCGCCTGTAGGTAGGATCCGGCGCTGCGGCTGTGCTCTGCTGGGGGAGTACATGCGTACGGTCTTGTTTGCGTTGCCGACGGTGATTTTCACGCTTGCGGTTGCGGCTGCCGTGTGGGCTGGCTCGTACGCCCGCCGGGCACGCCAAGAAAACGCCGAGTTGCGCGCACTCGTCAACAAGCTGAAAGACATCGCGTGGGATCAGCGCGAGTTGGACCCGAGCCTGAGCACGATCATCATCGACGAGATCCGTACGCACGAAAAGAAGAAGGAGCTGCGTGGATGAGGCGATCCACTGTCTCGGCCCTGACCATTGCCGCGACAATGGCTGCGGTCACCGGATTGGTCGGCTGCACGAGCATCAACACCCAACCCGACCAGGCCGGTCTCACGTACAACGCCGGACCGCTGTCCAACACGGCCTTCGACAGCTGCGTCGGCCCCAGCACACGAAACTGGGATGGCCCAGGCGACGAGCACTACACCTACCCGTTCGGCCAACGGACGTACGACTTCAGCGGTGGTGAGGGGTCCGACTCCGAGCCGATCAGCGTGGTCACCAAGGACAACGTGACGATGTCCGTGAGCGGTGTGGCGACGTTCGCGCTGAACACCGAGTGCGAGACGCTTCGGCAGTTCCACGAACGCATCGGCATCAAGTTCCAGGCCTGGATGGAGGACGGTCAGACAAGCACAGGCTGGATCAACATGCTGAACGTCTATCTCAAGCAACCGCTTGAGAAGGCCATGGACGCCGTGTCGAAGAAGTACGGCTACAAGGAGCTCTACTCCGACCCCGCGGTGAAGGAAGTCTGGGAGGACGAGGTCGGGAAGCTGGCATCCCAGTTCATCCGGGACCAGTCCGGCGCCAACTTCTTCTGCCGACCGTCGTACGAAGGGGCCGGGCCGTGCGGAAACCCGGTCGTGACACTGCAGTCACCAGTACCGCCGGAGAACATCCGAGCAGCGCTCACCGCCGAGCAAGAGGCGGTCGCCCAGAACAACGCGCAAAAGCAGCGGAACGCGACGGTACGCACGCAGCTGGAGTCGATCCGCGAGCTCGTGGAGGTGCTCGGCCCTGAGGGCTACGTGCTCTACAAGGCCATCGAGGACGGCAAGGTGAGTGTGGTGCCCGTACCCAACGGAAGCGGGATCAACATCACGCCGAAGCAATAGCGACTTGACACGCCTGTCGGTCGCTTCGGAGCGAGCCGGTGAGTGCTGCGGTGCTCGCCGGCTCGGCTTTCCGAGGCGATCGGTAGCTTGCCGCGGCATACACGCACCTGTGAGTAGCGACTCACCGTCGTTGCGTGGTCATTGCAGGCTCGGGGCGGTGCACGCCGCGGGGACGATAGCCGAGGGCCTCGCTTTCGCCGAGGAGGTCGGCCAGCAGCCAGATGATGGCGAGCCACATCTCCGTCCCCTGCAGACCGGCCTCGTGGTGGCGCCCTCTGCCCGGCTCCAGTGCGAACGCAAAACCTTCGCCGTCCCTCCACCGGGACACGGCACGTTCGAGCTGCCAGCGTGCCCAACGCTCCGCTTCGTTTCGGCGTGAGCGGGTCTGCTTCCCGGCGAGCCACAGCGGGTGGATCACATCGAGCACGTTGCACGCGTTGCCGCGATCGTCGGCGAAGTACTCCGGGTCACGCGCATGCGCGAGCACGGTGTCGATGGCCTGCTCCGGGTACGGCAATGGCAGCCCGAACTGAGCGTACGTACCACGGGTCAGCCGGTAGAACCCGTTGACCGGCTGCAACCAGCGCTGCCGCGTATCGGGTTTGGACCACATGCCCGTGAACGGATCGGCGTGCAGCTGCAGCCAACCGAAAAGCGTTTCCACCGGACTTCGTACGTCGAAATCCTTGAGGTTCCAGTAGGCAGCCGTCCCGATGGCATCCACCCAGTGTCCCGACGACCATCCGGCCTCGTCCCACGGCAGCTTCTCCAGCCGCGCGACCAGCTCGCCCGGTTCCATCTCCGAGACGGCACTGATGGGATGAGCGAACGACGACCCCAAAAGGTCCAGCGCGTAGCCGACGCAGAGAATGTGGTACGACGCCCCGCCGCGGTCCAGGCTGGGGCTGGACTCCGAATACTCCGGCACGAGGCCGGTCTCGCTGTCTTGCAGGGAACGCAGGTACGCCGCGAGATCTGCTCGTCCGACCTGCGGAAGCGAGCCGTCCAGCAGCAGGTCGGCGATCTCCACCGCGTCGCACCAGGCGCGCACGGTCGGATCCGCGTCGGGTCGATCCAGGAAGCGGCCACCCAGCTCGGACTCGGGGTCTTGCCGCCAGCAGCGGGTGAGCACATCGGGCGCCTGGTCGCGGACCCGTGCGCCGAACGACTCCAGAAGGCTCCCGACGTCCTGGGTGGCGATGGGTCGGCTCGAACGACCCGCGACGTCGCGGCGGTCGCGTATCACGCGCGCCGGGTTGCCTCCGACGACTGCCCAGTCGGGCACGTCCTTGGTGACGACCGCACCCGCGCCGATCACAGCATGACTGCCGATTCGTACGCCATCGACGACCACGACGTGCGAGCCGATCCAGACGTCGTCACCGATCACGATCCCCTTGCTGGTGGTCGGTTGTTCACAGATCGCGCGGTCCGGCGCCGTCGAGTGGTTGAAGCCGAGCAACGACGTGTGCGCGCCCACCCGGACCTTGGCGCCCATGCGCACCCGTCCACGTGCCACGGCATACGGGTTGAGCGTGCAGTGTGGGCCGGTTTCGAGGTCGTCGACCACGACGTAGGTGTGCGCAGCGAGATATGACCCGTCGCCCAACCGCAGCCTTCTCGGGTAGACCGCGGCGAGCCGGGAGACGAAGACCTGCTCGCCGAACTCGATATCGCCGCGGCTGGCCAGTTCCCGCTGCCACTCGAGCTGTGCCTTGCGCTCGGCTTCGGTCGCCGTCTTCCAGAACCCCCACGGGGCGAAGTCGTGAAAACCCCCAGGTGCCGTCGGCCCATCGTTCATGTCTCACATCCGAGCAGACACCGAGAGGCGAGACAACGTACGCATCAGGAACCGGCCGCCCGACAGGTGGGTCTCGCCTCAGCAGGTGAGCGGCAGCATCACAGGGCGCCGGCACCTCCTGCGGCGAGCGAGCAGCCGCCGCGCCTGGTCATTGTTCAGAGGCGCTCGATGATGGTCGCGACGCCCATGCCGCCGCCGACGCAGAGCGTCACGAGGCCGCGCCGTAGGTCACGCCGCTCCAGCTCGTCGAGCAGGGTGCCGAGCAGCATCGCGCCCGTCGCACCCAACGGGTGGCCCAGCGCGATCGCACCGCCGTTGACGTTCACGATCTCCGGGTCGACGTCGAGCTCCCGGATGAACCGCAGGACGACGGCCGCGAACGCCTCGTTCACCTCGTACAGATCGATGTCGGCAGGAGTGAGGCCGGCCTTGTCGAGCGCCTTCCGCGCGGCCGGGCCCGGCCCCAGGAGCATGATCGTCGGGTCGGTGCCGACCGCGGCAGTGCTCACGATCCGAGCCCGCGGCGCCAGCCCCAGGTCGGCGCCCACGCGCTCGTTGCCGATCAGCACGGCCGCAGCGCCGTCGACGATCTGGGACGAGTTGCCGGCCGTGTGCACGTGCTCGATCCGCTCCACCATCGGATAGCGATCGATCGCCACCGCGTCGAAGCCCAGCGCCCCGATCTCGGCGAAGCTCGGCTTCAGCGCGGCGAGGCCCTCCATCGTGGTGTCGGGCCGGATCCCCTCGTCGTGGTCCAGCACGACCATGCCGTTGCGGTCGACGACGGGGACTAAAGACCGCGCGAAGTACCCCTTGTCGCGAGCCACCGTGGCGCGACGCTGCGACTCGCAGGCGTACGCATCGACGTCCTCGCGGCTGAACCCTTCCAGGGTCGCGATCAGGTCAGCCGAAACGCCCTGGGGGATGAACCCCGTGGTCAGGCTGCTCTCCGGGTCGATGAACCACGCGCCGCCGTCCGAGCCGATCGGCACCCGCGACATCGACTCGACGCCGCCCGCGACGACGAGATCGTCGAAGCCGGAGCGGACCTTCTGCGCCGCCAGGTTCACCGCCTCGAGCCCGGATGCGCAGAACCGGTTGAGCTGCGTTCCGGGTACGCCAAGATCCCAGCCGGCCATCAGCACCGCCGTACGGGTCAGGTCACCACCCTGCTCCCCGACCGGTGTCACGATGCCGAAGATCACATCGTCGACGCGCGCCGTGTCGAGCTCCGAGCGCAGCTGCAGCGCCTCGAGCACGCCTGCCGCCAGCGTGACCGGCTTCACGCTGTGCAGCGCCCCACGCTTGCCTTTGCCACGCGGGGTGCGGATCGCGTCGAAGATGTACGCCTCCTGGGGCGAGGATCCGTTCGCACTGCGGGTTCGCGCTGTCATGGCTCCAAGCTTGCCCCGAGATTTGGCTCTGTGCCCAGCACATGGGCGTCCGATCAGGAAGACTTGACTCATGTCACGCCGGATCGTGCGAGCGGGATATCGGTTACGTCGGCGACGATTCGTGCTACGCCGCCTGGATCGCGGTAGTGGTGGCGATGTCGTACGAATTGGCGACACGGTGCGCCGACCCATGCCGGCTAGGGCCGAGTTCGTGAACGATGTGCTGCGGCACTTCGCGCGGTACGACTGGCCTGGGGCACCGCGCTATCTGGGCGCCGACGAGCAGGGACGTCAGATCCTCACGTACTTGGAGGGATACGTCCCACGAGGGCTCGCACAGCCGCCGGCCATCTGGGCAGACCGGAGCCTCGTGAGGATCGCCAAGCTGGTCCGGCAGTTTCATGACCTGACCGCGGGTACCCGGCTTGCCGGTGACGACGAGGTGGTGTGTCACAACGCGCTCTCGCCCGCCACGACGGTCTACCGCGACGATGGTGCCGGCCTGGTCCCGTACGCCTTCATCGACTGGGACCGTGCCGCACCCGGGAAGCGGGTGCACGACGTCGCCCACATATGTTGGCGGTTCCTCGACCTCGGGCCACGCCGGACGAACCCGGTCGGTGCAGCCGGGCTGGTCCGGATGCTCGCCGACAGCTACGGGCTGGCGAACCGGGATCGCCGCGTCCTGGTGGACGCGATCCTGTGGTGTCTGCAGCGAGCGCTGTATGGGTCCACGCGACCCGATGCAGACGTCAAGCAGGCGTACGACTGGGTGGCTGCTCACCGCGCCACGCTCGATGCCGCGCTGCGTCCGGAATGACCACGCAACCCACCCCTGACAATGACCACGTAACGTGGATCAGTTGGATCGGCAAGTGCCCTACATCCCTCGCGAGGGTGGGAATGGCGCCGGCCAGCACTGGATGGAAGCGGCGCCGGCCGATGTCAGGCCAGGCATAGGCACGCCACTCGGACGGTCTTCTGCAGCCTCTCCAGACTCAGGACATGTCACATCGTGCGACGCTGGTCGCGACGTTGGCTGTCGGGACGACCGGAGCCTTCGCGCAGCTGGTACGGCGTTCAGGCTGCAGCGTCTCAACACGCCCGTCCACCCACCACGATCCACGCACGTCCGGCCGGGCATGGCCGTTCAGACTCACCCGCACCCGCCACGCGGGCTCGTCGTACTCCTCCTCGTCCACCACCACGGCATCCACGCCACACTCGCCCATGACGTCCCGCACGGCGAGCTCGGCCACCTGCCCAGCTGGGCTCCACGTGGAACGTCCGCGGCAGCGCTGGGGCACCATCCGGCCCGCGGCAGCCTCGGTGAGCAGCCGCTCGGCGAACGGTGGATCCAATCGCCCGTAGAGGTAGCCGACCGGCAAGAGCACGGCCGTAGGGGCGAACCGGTGGCCGCCGGTGTGCGTGGTCTCCCACACCTGGTCACCGAACCGCCTCGCGAGCTGCTGGGCGATCGGTCGGCCGCGAAGCGCGCAGCAGACGTCGCGGCGGCCGTTGGTGCAGACGAGAAGCAACGTACGCGGATCCGGACGGCCGAATGAGGGCACGACCCCCGCCCCAAGCGCGCCGAAGTCGAACGACAGGAGCTGGCTCGGATCCGCGATCCGGCCGGCCACCAACCACGTACGCCCGGGGCGGGTGTGTGCGACGAAGATCTGCCGCTCACCCAGCGAGCTGTGATCGTCGGCGTGCCGGCCAGGTCGTCGGATCAACTGGATGCGTACGCCGGAACCCGCCGCCCGTCGTGCCAACTCGGCGCCGATCTTGCGATCGAAGTGGCTCTCGACGAGGGCGTCCGGTCCGTACGGACCTGGCTGCTCGATGCACAACCAGGTCTTTGCGGATGCGGCCGTTCCGGCCAGTGGCTCTGCGAGCGACTCAGAAACCTTCGAGCAGGCTGGTCGCTCGCCTACCCGGTCCGTCTCCGCATCCGCCATGCCTCATTTCTACCAATGGCATCTCGCCATGCCAGATGACGACCGGAATTCGTCAGAACTCCGCGTCAGGCGTCACTTTGTGCTGTCACCTGCGGTCAGGTTTGTGACGAATTCCGAATTGTCCTTCATCCAGGCGGTGACGCCTTCGGCTTCCCTTCCCTTGTATTCCTGGAGCGCAACGTGCTCCAACGTGCCGAGCGTCTCGTCGTTCATGCTGAACGACGACAACCAGCTGGCCAGCTCCGGAAACTCTTCAGACAAGCCCTTGCGTCCGACGGCGTGGATCTTCTCCGTCGCTCCCATGGTGCCCTTGGGATCTTCAAGGTCGCGGACCGGCAGCTTGGCGTATGCCCAGTGTGGGCGCCACAGCGTGACGACGATTGGCTCTTTCGCCTTGATCGCCTTGTCGAGTTCGGCAAGCATGGCTGGAGTAGACGACTTGGCCAGCTCGTACTCACCGTCAAGACCGTAGGCCGGCATCGTCTTGGTCTCCGTGGTCGTGGTGAGTCCCGCACCGGCCTCGATTCCCACGATCTTCCCGCCGAATTTGCTCGCGTTCCCCTTGAGGTCGGCGATGCTTCTCACGTCTTTCACGTAGTCGGGTACGGCAATCGTGAGCTTGGCGTTGTCGTACCACACGCCGAGATCTTCCAGCTGGTCACCGTACTTCTCCCAGTAGGTCTCATGGGTGATCGGCAGCCAGCCGTCGAGGAAGAGGTCGATGTCGCCACGAGCAAGACCCGCGTACAACGCGCCGGGCTCGAGCTGGACGAGCTTCACGGTGTAACCCGCGTCCTCGAGGACCTGCTTCCACATGTGCGTGACGACGATGTCCTCGTCCCACGGAATCCACCCGATGGTGAGGGTCTTGCCGCTACCGCCACCGCTGTCGCCTTGCTCCGTGGTGGTCGAGTCGTTGCCACCTCCGGTGTCAGACCCGCCGATCGTGCCGCAGCCGGCAACTGCCAGCACCACGGCAAGGAGCGCCGCGAGCGCGACCGCAGTGGATCGGATTGCTCCTTTTCGTTGCACGATACTCATCCCTTCTGGTCGATCTGCAACGAGGCTTCGGTTCCGCGTCTTGCCGTACGAAGAGGTCACCGTGCGGCAGCCGCCTGAGCTCGGACCACGGCCGAACGACTCGTCAATGCAGCGGTGAGACGGTCGAGGTAGATGGCAAGGATCACGACCGCAAGTCCAGCCTCGAAACCTGGTCCGATTTGGACGCGGGATATTGCGCTGTAGACGGAGTCGCCGAGACCGCCCGCACCGACCAGTCCGGCGATCACCACCATGGACAACGCCAGCATGATGACCTGGTTGATGCCTGCCATGAGCGTGGGCAACGCCAACGGCAGCTGAATGCGGAACAGCACCTTCGCCGGAGAGGCACCGAACGCTTCTCCGGCTTCGACAACTTCCGGATCCACCTGGCGAATGCCCAGCTCGGTGAGTCGCACTCCGGGTGCCATCGCGAAAATCAACGTCGCGACGGCGCCGGGCGCGGTGCCGACACCCCACAGGAAGATGGCAGGGATCAGGTAGACGAACGCCGGCATCGTCTGCATGAAGTCCATGACGGGCCGCAGGACGCGGCTCACCACGTCGTAGCGTGCGGCCGCGATACCGAGCGGAACGGCGAGAGCCACCGCGCAGGCGCTGGCCACCAAGACCAATGCAAGCGTCTGCATCGCCGGATCCCACAGCCCCATCGCGTCGATCAGCAGGAACGCGAGAAAGGCGAAGCTGCCGAACGCCCAACCGCGCAAGGCGAGTCCGATGATTCCGAAGGTGAGCGCGAGAACGTGTTGCGGTGCGACGTGTGCGGCAGCCGCCGCGTAGCCGAGTGCCAGGCTCCCGACGAACGCGGCAAGCCCCACCTTCCAGCCACGCCAAGCCAGAGCGAACCCACCGAAGATCACGGCCAGTACCACGATCACAGGTGCGGCGAAGAAAGCGGCAAGGTACGAGACGGCCTGGTCTACCACGAGCCCGATGGCGTCGAGGAAGAAGCCGAGATTGGCCGTCATCCAGTCGACGATGGCCTCGAAGAGCGCACCCAAATGAAGTCGTGGTGTCTGTGCGGCGGCAACAAGGCTCACGATGGGACCTCCTCGGCGGTGACCTCCTCGGCGTCTACTTCCTCGATGTGGTAGCCGTTTCCCAGCGCAGCGAGGAGGCTCACCCGCGGAATCACGCCTCGGAGCCGTCCGTCATCTGTCACAACCGCCAGTGGAACCGGAGACTGCGCCGATGGCGTCAAGAGGTTCGTGACCAACGTGTCGGGCCGGACCGTCACGACGTCACGGGGATTCATCAAGCGGTGCAACGAGTCGGCGCCGTTGCGTACCGCCTCGGCAACTGCCTCGTCACGGACGACGCCGACCAACCGCCTGTCACCGCTGACCACGAATGCGGAAGCCACCTGTCGTTCCCGCATCACACGCAACGCCTGCTGCACTCCAGCGTTCGCATCCAAGACGGCCACCGGTTCTTCCATCACGGCGGCGGCGGTCAGTACGCGCGACCGATCGACGTCTTGCACGAACTGCGCGACGTACTCGTTCGCCGGATTCCGCAGGATCTCTTCAGCGGTGCCGATCTGCACGATCCGTCCGTCACGCATCATCGCGATCCGGTCGCCGAGACGCATGGCCTCGTTGAGGTCGTGGGTGATGAAGACGATGGTTTTCGCCAAGCGGGCTTGCAGTTCGAGCAGCTGGTCCTGCATTTCCCTGCGGATCAGCGGGTCCAGTGCGCTGAACGCCTCGTCCATCAACAGGATGTTGGTACCGGTCGCCAATGCGCGAGCCAGACCTACTCGTTGCCGCATTCCGCCAGAGAGCTGTGTCGGCAAGTGGTCCTCCCAACCACTGAGGCCGACCATCTCGAGGGCTTCGTATGCACGCGCTCGCCGTTCTGCCTTGGGAACTTGACGAATCTCCAAGCCATACGCCGCGTTCTCCAGCACCGTTCGATGGGGAAGGAGGGCGAAGTGCTGGAACACCATGCTGATTTTCTGCTTGCGGATCTCGCGAAGCTGGCGTGGCTTCAAGCCGGTGAGCTGAACGCCGTCGACATAGACCGTTCCGGATGTAGGGGTGAGCAAGCCATTGAGCATCCGGAGCAGCGTGGATTTGCCGGATCCGGACAGGCCCATGACGACGAAGACTTCACCTGTCTGGACTTCGAAAGACACATCGATGACAGCGCGCGTGTCACCGAATACCTTGTTGAGCTTCTCGGCGCGTATTGCCGCGGGCACGAGCCTCCCATCCTCGGTTCGGCGCGCACCGCCGCACAACGCTGGCCGGCGTGGGGAATTCACATTCCCAGCGCCTGCCCGCGCACCTCGTCATACGGCGAGCACTCGGGGCGGCCGCGGCAACTCACCACTCCAATGCGTCAGCGTGCGAGCGTCCACGCCTTCTGCGGAACGTTCTCACGAGCCACGGCCCGACCGAAACCGGTCCCGACACGACGGCTGCGCTCACAGCCCATCGCCCACTCGAGGCCTGCAAGGCGCTCTTCCCCGGACTGGTCGTGTGGCGCATGCCACATCGAACCAGCACGGCACGCCAACGTGCGGCCGCGTCGACCGCGTTGGCCCGGTCAGTTCGAACGTACGAACCGTCGCAGACCGTCCGGCCCAGCCCCTGACGGACTTGTCCCGGTCCACGACCGTACCAAATGCCAGGACGAGCCGGCACCTCCCCGGTTCGGCACCTTGCCGCGCCTGGCCATAGCCCTGACATGGCAACTGGCTCCTTTCCGCGGCGTACATGCCACAGAAAGGAGCCAGTTACTTACGTAACGTGGTCATTCTCAGAGGTGTCAGGCGAGGCTGTCGAGCCAGGCCTGGTGCAGATCGGCGAAGCGGCCACTGTCGGCGATCAGCTGCGACGGCGGACCGTCTTCCACGATGCGGCCACCCTCCATGACGAGCACCCGGTCGGCGATCTCCACGGTGGAGAGCCGGTGCGCGATGATGAGGGCCGTCCGGTCGGCGAGGATCGTGCGCAAGGCGCGTTGCACCAAGCGCTCGCTCGGCACGTCCAGGCTCGAGGTCGCCTCGTCGAGGATCAGCACCGCGGGGTCGGCGAGGAACGCCCGCGCGAACGCGACCAACTGCCGTTGTCCCGCCGACAACCGGCCGCCGCGCTTACCGACCAGTGTGTCGTAACCGTCTGGCAGCGCCTCGATGAACTCGTCGGCTCCGATCGCCCGAGCGGCCGCCTTGATGTCCCGCATCGACGCGCTCGGCCGGCCGAACCGGATGTTGTCGGCCACCGTGCCGGTGAACAGGAAGTTCTCCTGCGTCACCATGACGACGACCTGCCGGAACGTCGCCTCGTCAAGGTCTCGCAGGTCGATCCCGTCCAACGTCACTCGGCCCCGGATGGGGTCGTAGAACCGCGACAGCAGCTTCGCCAGCGTGGTCTTGCCCGCACCGGTCGCACCGACGAGCGCCACGGTCTGACCCGCCGGGATGTGCAGGTCGAGGTGCGGCAGCACGAGCCGTTCGGGCTCGGACTGGTCACCACGCGGGTCGGACGACTTGTAGCCGAACTCCACGCCCTCGAAGCGCACCTCGCCGCGCGCCTTGTGACGCGGCAGCGGAACCGGATGCCGCGGCTCCGGAACGTCGGGCTGCTCCTCCAACACGCCGGACAGCTTCTCCAGCGCGGCACTCGCCGACTGGAACGTGTTGTAGAACTGGCTGATCTCCTGCATCGGCTCGTAGAACTGCCGCAGGTACAGCAGGAAGGCCGCGAGCACACCGACCGTCACCGCGTCGTGGAACGCGAGCCAACCGCCGTACAGCAACACGGCGGCCACCGTGACGTTCCCGATCACCTTGACGCCCGGCATGAAGACGGCGATCAGCCGCATGCCCCGCATGTTCGCATCGCGGTAGGCGACGTTGAGCTCTCCGAAGATCTCCTGGTTCCGCGGCTCACGGCGAAACGCCTGGACCGCACGGATACCGGTCATCGACTCGACGAAGTGGACGATGACCGCCGCCACCGCCTCCCGGGTGCGCCGGTACGCGATGCTCGACTGCTTCCGGAACCACTGCGTGAAGAACAGCAGGATCGGGATCGGGATGAGCGCCACGATGCCGAGGTGCACATCGAGCACGAGCAGCAGCACCGCGGTGCCCACCAGCGTCAGCACCGCGCTGACCAGTCCGTCGAACCCGGACTGCAGGAGCTCGTAGATCGCGTCGATGTCCGAGGTCAGCCGCGAGATCACCCGGCCGGACGTGTACTTCTCGTGGAACCGCAGCGAGAGCTTCTGGAAGTGGTTGAAGACTCGCCTGCGGAGCTCGAGCAGGATGTCCTGACCGATCCGACCGGAGAGCTGCAGGAAGGCCTGCCGCGTCGCCGCCTGGGCGACCGCTGCGATCAGCACCATGGCGACCACGGTGATGAGCACAGACGTGCCTTCACCCGCCAGGATCGGTGGGATGCCGTGGTCGATTCCCACCTTCACGAGGTACGGAATCGCCAGTCGCGCAGCGTTCTCGGCGATCACGATGGCGATCAGGGCGAAGATCAGCTTCCTGTGCGGGCGCAAGAGGTCGCCCAGCAACCGCCGGGACCGCGCCCGAAGCAGCAGCGACGCCTTCTGCGGGATCTCGTCGTGCTGCTCGGCTGCGACACCACGCCAGTTGCGGTTGTCGCTCAGCTGCTCCTTGGCTTGTGCGTTCTGCTGCTGTGTCGCCGTCTGTGCTGTCACGACAGCACCTCCTCGGCGTCGAGCTCTGCATCCTGGCCGAGCAGCTCGCGGTACTCGGGCACCTTCTCGAGCAGCTCGTGGTGGTGGCCGACGTGGGTCACCGTGCCGTTCTGGAGCAGCGCGACCTTGTCGGCCAGCAGCACCGTGGACGCACGGTGGGCCACGACGATCCCGGTGGCGTGCTCGAGGACCTTGCGCAACGCCTCCTCCACCAAGGCCTCGGTCTCGACGTCCAACGCCGACAACGTGTCGTCGAGCACCAAGATCTTCGGTTTCGTGAGCACCGCCCGGGCGAGCGCGAGCCGCTGCCGCTGACCACCGGACAACGACATGCCCTGCTCACCGATCCGGGTGTCGAGACCCCACGGGAGGTCGTACACGAACGTCGCCTGCGCGATCTCGAGCGCCTCCCGGATCTCCTCGTCGGTCGCATCCGAGCGGCCGAGCGTGAGGTTCTCCCGCACGCTCATGGAGAAGAGTGTCGGCTCCTCGAAGGCCGTCGCCACGATGGAACGCAGTGACGGCAGGCTCAACTCCCGGATGTCATGTCCGTCGATCGTGATCCGACCCGCCGTGACGTCGTAGAGCCGCGGCACCAGGGCGGTCAACGTGGTCTTACCGGAACCCGTCGACCCCACCACAGCGAGGGTTTCGCCAGGTCGTACGTCCAGCCACACGTCGTGCAGCACGTCGGTGTCGCTGTCGGGGAACCGGAAGCCGACGCCCTCGAACCGCAGGTGACCGGCCGGCCGCTCGATCGTCTTCGCTCCGCTCCTGATGCTCGGCTTGGTGTCCAGGACCTCCATCACGCGGTCGGCCGCGGTCATCGCCTCCTGCGCCATCGCGAGGATGTGCCCCAGCGACGCGATCGGCCAGACCAGCTGCAGCATCAGCGTGGTGAACGCCACCAACGTCCCGAGCGTCAACGCTCCACGTCCAACCGCGAGCGCGCCCAGGAGCAGGACGAAGGCCAGCGTGACGTTGGGAACGAAGCCGAGGAACGTCCAGAACCTCGAGGCGAGCTTCACCTTCTCCATCGAGGTCGCATAGACGTTGCACGCGCCCTCGTCGAAGATGTCGTACATGTGATGCCGCCGGCCGAACGACTTGATCACCCGGATACCGAGCGCACTTTCCTCGATCACGGTGGCGAGGTCGCCCTGCTCGTCCTGCACCTGGCGGGAGATCCGGATGTAACGGCGCTCGAACTTCCCTGAGGCGATGATGATCGGGATCGCCGAGGCCGCCACCACCAGACCCAGGGGCCAGTACATCTGGAACAGCAGGAAGGACACGACGCTGAGCTGGACGATGTTGGTGATCAGGAACAGCACGCCGAATCCCAGGAACCGTCGGATCACCGACAGGTCCGTCGTCGCCCGTGAGAGCAGCTGGCCGCTCTGCCAACCGCCGTGGAACTCCATCGGCAAACGCTGCAGGTGCTCGTAGAGGTCGTCCCGGATCTGGGTCTCGAGGCCGAGCACCGCACGGGCCTGGATCCAACGACGTATGAAGATCAGGAATGCCTCGCTGACGCCCAGGCCGATGGCGAGAAGGCCCAGCAGGATCAGCCCTCGTGCATCACGGTGCGCGATGGGGCCGTCGATGATTTCCTTGGTGACCAGGGGAATCGACATGCTGGCGCCGATACCGACCAGCGCGGAGGCCAGCATGAAGACCAACCGCCCGACATACGGTCGCAGGTACGTGCGAAGTCGCCAGAGATTGTGCAGCCCCGCGAGGCGACCATCCGGCGATCGGCCACTGTTAGCGTGTGTGTCTGACTCGGGCTCTCTGCCGTCTGATTCGTGCTTGGTGGATTGCTCTTTCGTATTGTCTCGGTGGTGGGCGCCAAGCGCCTGGCTATTTGATGGCATCGCTGAGCAGGCCACTCCTTACTGGGGTGCGAGATGGGAAGGCTGTGCCGGATCGCGTGTTGACCCCTCCCCGGCGATCCGAGCGGTCGCAAGACGACGTCATCTAGGGTAAGCCGTTGGGTCAACGGAGTTTGCTCCGTTGACCACACCTGGTATCAACACCGCAGAGCCTCGTGAGCTTCACGGGTGTCCGAATCCGGCCAGCCCGCGTGGCTCTCGGCAACAGGCGAGTCGAACTCCGATACGTGAAATGGCGTGACTGCTCGTCACCCGCAACGGGTGCACCGTCATCCTGCTGTCTCGAATGGCGGGCAGTCCTCAGCCAGATGAGGTACACGACCGCGTGATCGTCGATGGCGGCGACGGTGCCGCCGACGCCTTTCGGTGAGTGATCAGGACCGCTTCGGATCGTCTGCCGGCCACTCGGCTGGCCAGTCGCCAAGCCTTTGATGCTGCGTCGTCCAGTCGCTTGGGAAGCGGTACTTCTCACCACCAGGCTGGTCCTGGCCTGACCCGTCCGAATCACGCTGCTGGGCCTGCTCGCCGGGCCCCACGCCCTCCCCCTCGCGCGATGTCGCGGCCGAGGGCTCACCCGACCCGGAGGGAGTCGTGGCATCGTTCCCATTCGACGCACCCGGCGACTCCGTCGACGTGGCATCGGCTGCCGACGATCGCACCGCGGTGTCGTCCTCCACCGTCGCGTGGTCGCTGGCCTCGTCCTCACCGGTGGCTTCCGACCCGCTCGCCTGCTGGCCTGCTTGGGGCGGTGCGTCGAACCAGTAGGCGCCATCGCGACGACGAGCCGTGGGTGAGAGGACTTCTGTCGCACCGCTGTCGCTCGCCTCGACCCGTGGAACCCTCTCGGTCGGAGCGTCAGGTCGAGAACGCTGGCCTTGCTGGGGATAGGGCTGGATCTGGAACGGATAGCCAGGCCGTGGCGGTGTGTCGGACGGATGACCCTGTTGTGGCTGGTCCGGATGCAGCCGAGGTGGTTGCGGATGCTCTGGTTGTGACTGGCCTGGCTGAGCCTGTGCGATGTGGGGCTGGCCGGTCTGCGGCTGTCCGAACGGTGGCGGGCTCGGCTGCGAAGCGCGGGTCCATCCAGGATGGTCGGTCTGGCCCCAGCCCGACTGTTGCGTCCACCCCGGCTGATCGGTCTGACCGTACGCCTGGTGCGGCTGCCCGTAGGGCGGCGGCCCGGAATCCTGCCGTGCCTGCGGTTCCGGTCGGGGGTAGCGCCGCTGGCCGAGCAGGCCGTAGTCCTGGGTGCCCGACCATGGCGAATCGCTGCGCTCCTGCCCAGAAGTCTGAGCGGCTGGTCGACCCGCCGGCTCAGGCTGGCCGCCTTGCTCTGCCGGCCGCCGGGTCTCACCCCCAGCGTCTGTCGCCGCGGGCGGCAGCTGCGTGATGCGGGTCGTGTCGTCCGGCAACGACCCAGCTGCCGCTCCCTGCGATGGACCTGCCGGGAGAGCCGGCGGTCGGTCCATCGGGGCCTCAGGACGTCGATCAACCGGAGGATACTCGGCCGGCCGCCGGTCGACCGGTTGCCCCGAGGGACGGCGATCCCAGATGCTCGCCTGGTCAACTGGCCGATCGCAGCGCTCGTCCTCCCGGTCGCGCGGCTCGTCCTCACGCGCGTCGGCGGGTGGCTCGCCGCTCTCTGATCCAGGCTCCAGGCGTGCCGTCGCCTCGCTCGCGACGGGCGTGGGCGGATCGGTTTGCACCGCCGTGGCGTCACCGCCTGCTGTGACAGTGTCTTTCTCGGCAGCAGCCACCGACTCACCCGCGGCGGAGTCACCATCACCGGAGGCCGCGGTCGCACCTGCCGGGGAGTCACGTCGGTCGACTGCCACGTTGCCGCCGATCACCGTGACATCGTCACCGGCGGCAGGATCCTCACGGCGTACGGAGTCGTCAGCTGAGAGCGGCGTGGTGATCGGCGTCGTCGGTGCGGCGTCGGCTCCTTCCCGGCCTCGCTCAGCGGTGAGGTCGGAGGCCCGCCGGCGAACCGGGGCTGTCGGGTGCGACGGATAGCCGGCCGGCAGCGGACCTGGCGTCGGCGACGTCGACGCCGGAGCCGGTCCACCCAGCTGGCTACCCGCCTCGCCGTACGACCGGTCGAGAGCGCTCGCATGACGCCGGACCGCGCGGGCGACTGCGCCGACGGCCAGGACTCCAGCCGCCACCTCGAATCCGAATCCGATCCACAGCCAGTTCTCGGTCGAGTCGGCCGTCAGGCCGAAGGCGCTGAGGTCGAGGTCGATCAGCGCCTGCAAGCCGACGACGACCTGCATTCCGAGGCCGACGATGAGAAGCAGGGCGCGCACCAGCTGTCCAACGACGGTCATGGCGAGGAAGCGTAGCCATGATCGGCTGAAACGTCGCGATCACGAGACGGGGGATCGGCGCCCAGAGCACCGGTATCGCCGCCGGATCCCGTGCAAATGCGCAGCGTACCCGTCTATGGCCGAATCCGGTCAAATCTGGCAAATCGCCGCGATGCCACGCGTCGGCCACCGGTTGCCGCGCGAGGTCTGAGCAGCTGATGCCTAGCGGGACGCCCATCGACGGGCGACGTCCAGCACGATGTCGTTTGCCGCCACCTCGCCGACGCTGACCCGGCACCCCGCCCCGGGGAACGCGCGTACCGTGACGCCCTCGGCCTCACATGCCGCCGCGAAGTCCCCCGCCGCATCGCCCAGGGGCAGCCAGACGAAGTTGGCTTCCGTGACCGGGACGTCGAAGCCCAGGTCACGCAGCCCGTGCCACACCCTGGACCGCTCCTTCACGAGCTCCTCGACGTAGCCCAGCAACACGTCTTCGCAGGCCAGCGCGGCCACAGCGGCCTCCTCGGCGACCGTCGAGACCGCGAACGGCGGGGTGCAGGCCCGAAGGGCGTCGGCAACCGGCTGGTGCGCGACCGCGTAGCCCACCCGCAGGTTCGCAAGGCAGTAGGCCTTGGAGAACGTACGGAGAAGGCAGACGTTCTCGTGCTTTCGGTACAGCGCGAGCCCGTCGGCCGCCTCGGGGTCCCGGATGAACTGCAGGTACGCCTCGTCGATCACGATCAGGACGTCATCGGGCACCCGGGCACAGAACTCCGCGAGCTCCCCGTGGTGGACGACCGGACCCGTTGGGTTGTTCGGCGAGCACACGATCACCACCCGGGTCTGCGGTGTGATCGCCTCCGCCATCGCCGGCAGGTCGTGGCGGGCCTCGGCGGTCAGCGGCACCCGGATCTGCGTGGCGCCGGCCACCTGCGCGGCGATCGGATACGCCTCGAACGACTGCCAGGCGAACACCACGGCATCGCCGGGTTCGCACGCCGCCTGCAACAGGTGGTAGAGCAACGCGACCGAACCAGTGCCGACGGCCAGGTGTCCCTCCGGCACGTCGAGCCGCTCCGACAGCGTGCCGACCAGCCGGGAGGACGCCAGGTCAGGATACCGGTTCACCCGCTCGACGGCGGCGCGCATGGCCTCGACCAGCTGCGGCGGCGGTGGGTAGGGGTTCTCGTTGCTCGAGAGCTTGTACGTGGGGCGGTCGGCCGCGGCGGGTGGCCGACCTGGCTTGTACGAAGGGATGCCCCGCAGGCTGGGTCGCATGGTCATGGGTCAACAGTATGAGCCGCTCCGGCCTCGCAGGGTGAGCACCAGCCGCACGGGGCGTCGAGACCGGAAGGGACTACCGACTTGAGACGTTGTCGATCTAAGGCAGGCTTGGTTGCGTGCAGGCGTACGAAGCCGAGGCCGCAGAGGGCGTCAGTCGCACGGCGCCCCCCGAATCCCTCGCCCGTCTCCTTGGCGGCTGGCGGGCGACCACCGACGCGACCCTTCCACCGGTCGCCTTCGTCATCGCGTGGCTCGTGGCCGACCGCTCGATCGGCTGGGGTGCCGGCATCGCCCTCGCCGTGAGTGCCGGCCTCACGATCTACCGGCTGGCTCGCGGTACGCCCCCGAGGGCGGTCCTGCTCGGGCTCCTCGGTGTCTCGATCGCCGCCGCGATCGTGCTGTACACCGGGCGAGCCGCCGACTTCTTCCTCGTCCAGTTGGTCAGCAACGCGGGGAGCGGCCTCGCGTGGATCACGAGCATCGTCGTCCGGTGGCCGCTGCTGGGTGTTGTGGTCGGGACTGCGCTTCGTCAACGCGGCCGCTGGCGGCGAGATCCGGCCCTGCTGCATGCGTACTCCGTCGCGTCGTGGCCGTGGGTCGCGCAGTACTCCATACGCGTCGTCGTGTTCGGGATCCTCTATGCCGCCAACGCGGTGGTCGCGCTCGCCGTGGCCCGGGTCGCGCTGAGCTGGCCGCTCGTGGCGTTGAGCGTGGCGGCCAGCGCCTGGGTGATGCGCCGATCACTGCCTGACGATCATCCGGGCTTCCGGCATCCGCAGGAGGCGTGACCCGCAACGGCCGTCGGATCGAGCGCATTGACAAGGTGCGCGAGCGCTTCGCCCAGCGCCACGCCAGCCGTCGCGGCATCCCACGGCCATCGGCGGTGCTCACGGGTGGCTCGATCCCGCCTGCGGACCCGCTGCGGTCACAAGGCCCCGAGCGTCGGACGTCTTTGCGGCGAACGCCGCCTGCCATCGCAGCGCCCCCGCTATCGCCGCGCCAATGCCGGTTCACCATCGCCGCGCGTCGCGATCACTGCGCGAACCCGGCTGCCCGTCGATCGTCCTCGCCGCGCAATTGCGCCTCGCCACGTCCGTGTCGCCGCGAGCCTCAGAGACGGTTGCCAGCTACCGATCTCTCACGTACTATCGACGATATATCGTGAGCGATCGGAGGTTTCACCATGCGGTTCTTCCACGAAGGAACTCCACATGGCCCGCACCGCGGCCCTCGCAGGCACGGACGTTTCGACTTCGGCTTCGGACCCGGCGGCATCCCCGGCTGGCCACCCGGCCCGCCGTGGGGACGTCCAGGCGCCTGGGGACCCCCGATGTTCGGTCGGCGTGGACCGCGAGCCCGACGCGGCGACATCCGGATCGCGATCCTGCGCCTGCTTGCCGAGACCGATCGGCCGATGCACGGGTACGAGATGATCCGCGAGCTGCACGATCGCAGCGGCGGGACCTGGCGGCCCAGCGCCGGCTCGATCTACCCGACGCTGCAGCTACTCGAAGACGAGGGCCTGGTCACCTCGCAAGCAGGAGACGGCAGGCGGCTCTACTCCCTCACCGACGCCGGCCGGGAGAAGGTCCGCCAGAGCGGTGATGCCGCGCCCTGGGAGGAGTTCTCCGAGCCGGACGACTCGCCATGGCACGAGCTGCGCGACGCGGCCATGAGCCTCGCGGCGGCCACGATGCAGGGCGCCCACGCCGCGAACGAGAGCCAGCTTCGCCGCATCATCGAGACGCTTCGCGAGGCGCGATCCCGGATCTATCGGATCTTGGGTGACGACGAGGCGGAACAGTCAGGTGAGGATGGCTGATCCGGTCAGCACCTAGCGTTGCTTCAATGTGCGACGAATCGCTCACGTTGCGTAGCGATTCGTCCTAGTATCGGACGGTGGCTCGTCAAGCAACCATCGCGTACCACGTCGAAGAGCTCCTTGGCCGACCGGTGTTGTCGACCACCCCGGTGGCAGGGGGCAGCGTCTGTACCGCGACAAGGGCCCGTCTGGGCGACGGCAGGAGCGTCTTCGTCAAGGCACTGCCAGGAGCTCCGGACAACTTCTTCGCCATCGAGGCACGCCACCTTGCCTGGCTGGCATCGGCCTGTGAGTCGACGGCCGCAACTCCGACCGTGTTCGGCTACGACCGGGAATGCCTGGTCCTCGAATGGGTCGAGACCGGCCGGCCCACCTCGGACGCGGCTGAGCAGCTCGGCCGGACCCTGGCCATGATCCACCGCAGCGGAGCCGCCTGGTTCGGCGCCGAAACCGAGGGCTTCATCGGGCGGCTCCCGCTGCCGAACGCGCCCACCGAGAGCTGGCCGGCCTTCTACGCGAAGTTCCGGGTCGAGCCTTACGTACGCATCGCGTTCAACCGCGGCCGACTCGACGCTGGCGATGCCAACGCGATCTGCTCGGTGCTCGACCGACTCGACAAGCTCGCCGGCCCACCGGAACCCCCGGCCCGCATCCACGGCGACCTGTGGTCGGGGAACATCGTCTGGTCGATCGACGGGTATCCCCGCCTGGTCGATCCCGCCGCTCATGGCGGCCACCGGGAGACCGACCTCGCCATGCTCGCGCTGTTCGGCGCGCCCTTCCTGGATCGGATCTTCGCCGCGTACAACGAGGCGTATCCCCTGAGCGACGGTTGGCGGGAACGCCTGCCGCTGCACCAGCTCCACCCGTTGCTCACCCACGCCGCGGCGTACGGGGGCGGGTACGGCCCGCGCGCCGGCCGGCTTGCCCGCGAGCTGCTGGAACGCAACCGGTGACGCTCACGTCCGCAGGCTGACGATCGACGCGGTGCCGGGCGGCACCGTGACCGTCACCGTCTTCCCGGCCACGTCGACCGGCGTGGCCTTGGGTCGGCCCGTCGCCACCCCGGATGGCAGGACGCGGTGTCCGCCGAGCGTGATGGCCCACACGTCGGTCGAGGCGAGTCCCTCGGGCGCGGCGCTTCGCAGGACGACCTGGCGTCCGGCCCTGTACGGCGACGGCAGCCGCAGCGTCACCCTGTCGGTCGTACTGGTCGCCGACGCGGGGTCCTGCACGTTGATCAGGACGACGGTCATCGTGCCCTTGCTGCCCTTGAGCGCATACGCACGAAGCTTGTCCAGGTCGGCGTCGGCGAGATCCACGCTCAGGAACCGGCTGCCCGCGGGAACCTGCCGGAACGCCCAGATGCCGTAGTAGAGCGGGGTCGGCGACAGACCGTTCGCATCGAGCTCGGCCTGGTCGGCCGCGCAGAACGCGCCGTAGTAGCGGTACGAGATCGGGTAGTCCGGCGACTCCCGCGGCTTGAAGTCACCGCAGATCGCTGCGGTGTTGGTGTGGAACTGCAGCCGGCTGACCCCACTCTGCGCGGCCTGGAGCAGGTAGTCCAGCGACCACAGCGAGGTGGCGTACGCGTTGCTCACGTCCGGCTGGCCGCTGCACGAGGCGCTGTTGGACTCGTTGATCGTGGACTTGATGCTGCCGCTCACCCGCGCGTCCTCGGCCATGATCCCTGCCAGCTTCGCGCGCGTGTTCGTCACGGTCGCGGGCGACATCAAGGCCTCGATGGTGAGGTTGGACGAGCCGCAGTGGCTGCCGGGATACCAATGGGAGGCAAGCTCGCCGAGGACCTCGGCGTGATCGGTCGACGTGTCGGCGAGGACTGCGGTGACGAACCCGTTCAACCGGGTGTTCGTGCGACTCGTGTTCGCCGATGGACCGATCATGCGCAGGCGCGCCTTCGGCACCGCCTCGTGAATCGCCTCGCGGTACTGCTTCATCGTCTCCCACAGCTCGGCTTCGGTGAGCGTGGTGACGTTGTCGTACTCGTTGCCGAGCTCCACGCCCAGGAGGTCGTCGCCGAGCGTTTCGTACGCAGCCTTCACCTCGGCCACGACCTGCTCGAGGGTGAGGCGTGGCGAGGGGTCGCGCGAGGGATTCTTGATCTTGGATGGGTCGATGACGCCCTTCAGCGGAGCACCGAGCGTGACCTTCCAGCCGGTGGCGTCGAGCAGCTCGTCGAGCTTGTCGAGATCGCTCTGGTCGACGACGCCACCGATCGCCTCTGGTGGCACGGGATCGTCACGGTACGGACCGAACGCCGGCCAGACCAGATCCATCGAGTAGCCGCCGAGCCGGATCACGCCGCGCGGGCCGAGAGTCTTGAGCCGCTCCGCCATCAGCTCCTTGGTGACAAAGCCGTGCGCGAAATCGGCGGTCTCCACGGAGAACCCTTGGAAGTCGGCGAGGACCCTCGCGTGGGAGCTGGTGTCGGTCACCGTGAGGACGAAATCGCTCGTCGGGCCATCGGCCTGGGCCGCATTGACCTCCCGTGCTGTGGCGGCACTGCCTCCCGCAATCGTGGCGCTCACGATGACCGTGGCCACCACGAGCCTTCCGGCGATCCAACGGCGTCTCATCTGCGACTCCCGAGATTCTCTAGCTGCGGATGCTGATCACGACCGCTTCGCCAGGCGCAAGGTCGACCTGGAGCCGTCCACCGCGAATGGGAACGGTTGTGGGATGGAAACCAAGCCAGGTGCCGTCGCCGGCCACCTGACGTCCGTCGATACGTACCTTCGGAGCGTCGAGTGTCCGCCCAGCCCCACTGGGGTCGTACGGCGTCATCCGGCTCACTGAGGCCCGCGCCGCCGGCACCGCCACGTCGACCGTTGCCTGCTGGTCTCCCTTGTTGATGAGGAAGAGTCGCGGCTTTCCGGAGCGAGCGAGGACTCGCCACGCCTTGACCATCTGCGACGCCGAGACCACGCCAGTAGTGGGATCAGAGACGGACACCGGCCGCAGTCCCCGCGTGTCTTGGGCGTACGCGGCGAAGAGCAGCATCGCGTAGTAGACCGGTCTCGCCGTCGGCGCACTCATCGCAGGGCTGGGGTCGTAGTTGATCGCGTTGTAGTAGGCGTTGCCCTCTTCAGGCGACCAGAAGGCTCGCACCTCGGCGTTGTGGAAGTTGACGCCGACCGCACCGGTACGGCAGTCGGCGTTGGCGTTCGGCAGGTGCGGCGGCTGCGGACACGCGGTGGTGAACAGCGCGTCGAGCGCGTACGTCGCGCTTGCAGCGACGTTGCTCACGCCGTCCGCACCCCTACCGGCAGCGGTGTTCGTCTCCTCGAGCCGATAACCAAGACCGTGCTTGGCGGCCTCCTGCGCGTGGACGTACGTCTGGTAGTGCAGCGACGCGATGTGCTCGTCGGACAGCAGCACTTCGACCGACGGGCAGCGATACGGGCGGTTCACACACGTACGGGCCAACGGGTAGAAGTGGTCGCTGGCGTACGCACCGAAGGGTCCGGCGCGTCTTCTGGCTTCCGGAGCTGCGGCCTCGAGAATCTGCGGCCAGTCCCAGAACCACCGAGTAGGAACCGTGCGCTCGTGGATGCTCTGCCAGGGCAGAATGTCCTCGCTGGTGTTCGGTGTGATGATGGGGTACGGCCCGGTGATCTCCGGTGCGGCGTATTGCGAGAGGTCGGCGAGGTAGCCAGCGAGATCACCACGGTACGACAGGTCGGGCTCGTTGCCCAGTTCGATTCCGGCGATGAGGCGCGAGTCGTGACCACGAAAGACGTGCGCCACCCCCTCTCTCACGAATCGTCGAGCATGCTCGGGGCTGACGAAGGGACGGTTCTCGCCAGGCGGTGCCATCGCGGTGCCGAGCACGACTGCCCAGGACTTGTCGCGTCCTGCGCTGGCCTGTCGCAACGTGGCGCGAATGTCGGCAAGGTCCTCCCGAGTGATGACGCGATTGGTGTTGGGGGCAGTGGGATCGAACTCCATGAGGTCCTGTGACGAGCCGCCGATGCGCAACACGCCGGTTTCGAGATTTCTGAGCAAGTTGACGAATGTCGGACGGGCGTTCGTCCCCATGTAGCGCTCGACCAACGACCACTCGATGCTGAGGCCCACGTAGTGGGCCGGAATCTCCGAGCCCGGAGCAGCGTGGCCGTCGAACCAGCGCTTGGCCGCGTGCGTCTGGATAGCGCTTTCCGGCCCGTGGCGAAGAGCGCTGTCACCGAACGCTGTCCCGGGCACGACGCAGGCGACGCCGAGTGCGACGGAGGCGGCGACTCGTGCTAACCGTCGGCTCCGTCGTCGGTGACGTGAACCTGCGCCACAGGTACGAAATGCGCGCATGGCGGAAACCTCGCTCGGTCTGCAGGGCCGGACGCCATGTCCGCCACCACAAGGTCGCCACAAGGTCATGACAAGTCAAGAGTCATGACCGGCACTAACCCGCGACGTGAGCAGTTCCGGCCACGCCAGGGTGACTCATTCTGGATGTCAGCACTGTGTGTGGCGACGCGTCCGGGCCTTGCTGACCTCATCGCTCCTGGCTGATTCGCTTCGAACCAGACTCGGCCGCGGCAGCAGCGAAGAGCACGATGGCTGTGGGGAAGAAGGCAAGACCGATACCCAAGGCAAGCAGCAATGCCCAGACAGCGACCACCGCAGCGCACACCCAGCTCACCATTGCGACACCACGGCCCAATACCTCGGCCCCTAGGGCGGCGGCTGTGGCCACGACAGGTACACCGAGCAAATAGACGGTGGAGCTACCAGAGTCGGTTACCACGCTCGGAGCCAGTATGGCTGCGGTAGCCAGAGCCAGTGCGACAGCGATGCCACGAAGTATGCGAGAAAGACCGCCAGGCCACTCGTGCATGGTTCGCCGTCGCAGGAGAAGCCCTAGCCCAATGGCAAGCAGAACCGAACCCACAGCGATGGCAAGGATCATCGCGTCTCCCGACGCCAGTGACAGGTCTCGACACGAACCAGCAACGAGTGGTCTCGCCGGGCAATGCTAGCTACATGGCACCAGCTGAGCGGTCCTCTGCGCCAGCCAAGGTCAGTGTCGTCACGAGCGTGGCGCGACGTAGACGCAGAACTCGTTGCCTTCGGGGTCGGCGAGCACGTCCCAACGGTAGCCGTGCTCGGACAGACCCCTTGTGATGACGCGTGCCCCAAGTCCCAACAGACGGGTCACTTCTGCATCCAGGTCGTCCACGCCGACGTCGAGATGCATCCGATTCTTGCCCTGCTTGGCCTCGGGGACCTGCTGCAGGAGAAGCGTCGGGCCACCGCGTTCGGACACAAGACTGAGGTACGGTGCCGCGTCGAAGGATCGCCGATATCCGAGTGGAGACAGTGCAGCCTGCCAGAAGCAGGCAAGCGCTTCGATGTCGCGGCAGTCCAACGTCACGTGAACTCGCATCGTGCCACGCTATCGAGCGCGCTAGTACGTGCGCACGTCACTTCGCGCGCATACCTCACTTCATGGCCGGGACGTCGCACACATGCCACGGCCTGCTGCGGCGAAGCCGTTCAGACATCGCCACCTCGAGTGGCACTGAGGTGATCAGCGCTTCATGTAGGTCTCCGCGCCACTCCAGTCGAGTGCGACGAATGGCTCATCGCCAACCACCCAGGAATCATGCCCCGGTGAAATGATGAAGGCCTGGCCCTCCTCGAGCTCGCCTTCGGTCCCGTCGTCCATACGCACGTGCACCCGCCCAGACAGGACGTAGCCGGTGTGCGTCTCTTGACAGGTCTCCGTGCCTGCGGCCTCCTTCATGTCCTGCGACCAGCGAAAGCCAGGCTGCAACGTGAGCCGGCCAACCGTCGCCCCGGGCATGTTCACGACATCCAACTGCCAATTCCTGAATGTCCGTGTTTCATCGGCCTTGTCCAGATACCGTGCTTCGAACATCGTCCTCCCCCTTTGAAGCCGGTCCGCAGACCCTCGGGCGTGGACCTCCCTGCGCCGAGGTCAATCACTTTCAGTGTCACCCCCTCATCGAAGTTCCGGTAGGTCGATCGGCCTCCGACTTCGGCGCGAGATCTGACCGTGCCAGGACTGAACGGTGACATGGCACGAACCTTCGCCACGGCCCCGCATCGCGACATCTTCTGGACTCGCGGACCCGGCCTGCGGAGTACGGCGGGTGGCTGCAAACCAGTTGACGCGCGCCACGCGTTTTGGTCCGATGTGCGCCGTACCGCCGTCACGAAGGGTGGAGCCGGTGTTCGGCAAGATGCATGCCGACGAGCTCGACATTGACGCATCGCTCGTACGCCGTCTCGTCGCGTCACAGTTTCCGCAGTGGGCAGACCTCGACGTCGAGCCGGTTGACTCGTCCGGTACGGACAACGCGATCTACCGGTTGGGCGACGACCTAGCCGTGCGCCTGCCGCGACGGTACAGCCCTACTGCCCAGGTCGAGCGCGATATGCGCTGGCTACCGACGCTTGCCCCACTTCTTCCCGTACCCATTCCTGTTCCGCTTGCCAAGGGTGAACCTGGTGAGGGTTATCCGATGCCCTGGTCGGTGGTGCGTTGGCTGGAAGGCGAGCATCCGGTCCCCGGCAGATTGACCGACCCCAGCTTGCTGGCGAAGGATCTTGCCGAGTTCGTCGCTGCGTTCCGAAGCATCGACCTTCCGGACGGACCTCCCGCGTATCGCGGCGGCCCGTTGGCAGAGCAGGATGCCGCCACACGCCGAGCGATCGAGCAACTGGAGGGTGTGATCGACACCGACGCAGTCACGGCGGCGTGGGAGGAGGCGCTGAGGGCGCCCGACTGGGACGGGCCTCCGGTGTGGGTGCACGCAGACCTGATGCCAGGAAACCTGCTGGTATCCGGGGGTCGCCTCCGTGCCGTCATCGACTTCGGGACGACGGGCGTCGGCGATCCCGCCTGCGACGTGATCGTTGCCTGGAAGGTCCTCCCCGCTGGTGTGCGAGAGGAGTTCCGGACGGCGTTGCAGCTCGACGATGCCACCTGGGCACGGGCCCGCGGCAAGGCGCTGTCCATCGCCCTCATCGCGCTTCCGTACTACCAGGACACCAACCCGGTGATGGCGAACGGCGCTCGGCATACGATCAACGAGGTTCTTGCAGAACACGCAGCGACGCGCTGATCCGTTCTGTCAGCCAACTCGCTTGCTGCCGATGGCCTGGCTTGCCACCTGGTCTTCCGTGACTACCGTCCGACCTTCGACAGCGCGACGGTGACGACCCGCTCGTCACCGAAGGCGGGCTGACTCGCAACGTGGTCGACGCGGCCGTGCTGCTCGACGTCCTCGCAGGGTGCCCATCGCACGATCACCGGTTTCGCCGAGCCGGATCCGTTTGCTGCCCTCGTGCGAAGTGACGAGTTCAGCCCTCTACACCGCGGTCTGGAACATGACCGGCGAGCCCGCGCTCACCCTTCCGGTCTCCCAGAGCAAAGCAGGGCTGCCGCTTGCCGTCCAGCTTGTCGGGCCACCCGCCGGTGAGGACGTACTTCTACGCCTTGCTGCTCAACTCGAGGAGGCCAGCCACTGGGCTCGCCGCCAGGTTGATCACGTGCACGGTCGTGACCGAAGGCCCACGACACCCGTGTCCGTTCCGTACAGCGACGTCGATCATCACGGATTGAATGCTCGTATGCCTGGTTGCATGCATTCAGGCATGCCAGCAAGCAGGCGTACCGAAGGCAGCGACGCCAACCCGCCCCCCGCCAAGGTGCAGATGAGCGTCTACCTGCCGCCGAGCTTGATTCGACGGGTCAAGCACAAAGCGATCGACGACGGCATCAGCCTGTCGCACCTTGTGGAGCAGGCGTTGACCGAATACCTACAAGCACACGGAGAGGCAGCCGGATGAGCACGACCAACCTCGACCGGGCCGACGTGGTAGTCAGGCCGTTGCGGTTCACCGACCACCTGCCACAGATGAAGGCGTTTCTCTCACTCCTGGGTTTCTCGCCCCGGGTGAGTCGTGGCGACAGCTGGGTCACGATGGTCGGCGGATCTGGTGAGGTGGCACTGCATGATGCTGCCCTCAGCGCAGACGCTCAGTCTGGCGAGACCACGCTGATGTTCGAGGTCCCGGACGCCGCGGTCCTGCGGGCTCGCCTCGCCGCAGCCGGGTTCGAAGACGCGGAGATCTACGACGAAGCATGGGGCCGTGTCCTCACCGTCCGCGGAGACGACGACACGCAGCTCAGTTTCGACGAGCGGCCTCACGACTGCTACGGCTACCAGGTGGATGAGCCGCAGCCGCAACACGGCATCGTCTCCATGGCCCTCTTGTTCGGTCCGCCTACAGAGCCGCTCGAACGACTCTTCTCAGCAGCCGGCCTGGTGCGTCTCGACCACGACAGCCGTGAGACCTGGCACGTCTGGGAAGGCAGGGGCGGCCTCGTCGCCCTCTGTCCGGCCGATGACAACGTCCCAACCGAATCGGTGCGGTTGGCATTTCGTACGCGTGAGTCGTTGTCGGTCCTTGCCGAGCGACTCAACACCGCCGGCTACACACGCGTCTTGCTGACCGACAGCTCCGGCGGCCACCTGACGGTCACTGACCCAGACGGCCAAGATGTGCTCATTCAAAGGCTCGGCTGACTTGTCGAGCTCGTACGAACGCCTCATTCTCGAAGCCAGCAACCGTCAGTCGAGCTGACCAAGGGCGTGGCGGGCGAGAAGTGTGGCGCCCGCCACCGCGGCCGGCATGAACAGGACCGCACCGAGCGGAACCAGGAACGCCACGAACACCGCGACGCCGAACCCCAACGTGACCGGTCGTATGGCGCGAAGTGCCTGCCGTCTCTCCTCCAGCCGCTGCCCGCGCCGTGAGAAGGCCGCACCGGTCAGCTCGACGGCCAGCATCCATCCGCCGACCAGCGCGCCGAGCACGGTCGCGACGATCTGCCCGACAACCGGAATGAAGCCGACGAACAGCAGCGGCAGCGCTATGCCAGCGGAGGTTCCAATGAGGCGAGCCGAGTCGGCCGCGCTCTGCCCCAACGACCGCCACCACGAGACCTCAACCGAGTCGGGCACACCACCGTACTGCTCCTCCACCCACTCGGAGATCTTCTCGTAGAACGGATCGCCGAGGGCCAGAGTCACCGCGGTGAACGTCAGCACACCGAGGAGCGCACCAGCGCCGACCAGAGCGACCGCAACAGCGACACGCAGCGCCGAACGCGCCCAGGATGTCCAGTCATCAGCGAAGGGAGTCATGACGTCGGCCAGGTCGGTGGCATTCCATCCCAACACCACGAGTCCGACGATGAAGAGAATTCCCGTGATCAGCGCAGGCACCAGGCCGAGCACCACGAGCCGAGGACTTCGGGCGTATATCCAAAAGCCCCGAACCAGCAGGCCGACACCGAAGACGAACTTGCCGCCGATGCCGACGGGGTTGGGCAGTCGCACGTCCACAGCGGCCTAGCCTACGAATCGAAGCGGCTGCGGTAGCACGCCTCTTCTTCTTGTGCAAGCGCCGGAACCGGCCGTCCGTTCGTTTCCACACTGATTCCCTCGCCTTTCCCGCTCATCTACGTTCACGAGAGTTGATCATGCTTTCGTACGAATGTCGCGAGCAACCCACGCTGGTTCGGGTGTGTACGACGGGGATGGTGAGGCGAGATGCGGGACCAGGAGCTCGGCTGGCGACTGCGCAACGGTCTGCTGAACGAGTTGGACCGGCGGAAGCTTCTGAGCGTGGCCTCTGCGGCTGCAGCCGCGCTGGTGTTCGGCAAAGGCCCTTACACCACCCGGACACGGGACACCCTGCGGTTTACCGACTACCCCTTCAAACTCGGCGTCGCGTCCGGCGACCCGACTCCCGACGGCGTGGTGCTGTGGACCCGGTTGGCACCTGACCCACTCGACGTGACCGGTGCGGGCGGCATGCCGGACGTGCGGGTTCCGGTCCGCTGGCAGGTCGCCGAAGACGAAGACTTCCGCCGAGTCGTACGTTCCGGCACGGCGTCCGCATACCCCGAGCTCGCGCACTCCGTGCACGTCGAGGTCTCGGGACTGCGACCCGACCGGTGGTACTACTACCGGTTCCGTGTCGGCAACGAGATGAGCCCGGTCGGCCGAACGAGAACGTTGCCTGCGCCTGGAGCGTCTCCGCAACAGCTGCGGTTCGCGTTCGCGTCGTGTCAGGGCTACCCCGACGGGTACTACACGGCGTACCGCCATATGGTGAGCGAAGACCTCGACCTGGTCGTCCACCTGGGTGACTACATCTACGAGTACGGCATCCCTTCCAACGGCGGTTACCGCAACCAACCCGATCCACTGCCCGACTATCTCATCACCGAACCGATCACCTTGGATCGTTACCGACTCCAGTACGCCGTCTACAAGAGCGATCCGGACCTGCAAGCCGCGCACCTCGCTTTCCCCTGGGTGGTGACGACGGACGACCACGAGGTCGAGAACAACTACGCCGGTTTGACACCGGAAGCGAGCAGTCAGACGCCAACCCTCGAAGAGTTCCTCGTCCGTCGTGCCAACGCCTATCGGGCGTACTACGAACACATGCCACTGCGGCGCAGCTCCATGCCGAACGGGCCGGACATGCGACTCTATCGTCGACTGCGGTTCGGCTCACTGGCGGAGTTCAATGTGCTGGACACCCGGCAGTATCGTGACGACCAGGCAGCCGGAGATGGGACTGATCCGCCGAACCCGGAGAGCCTCGACCCGCGGCGCACACTTGTCGGCGCCGAGCAGGAGGCATGGCTGTTGGATGGCCTGGCGGCGTCGGACGCGACGTGGAACGTCATCGCCCAGCAGGTGTTCATGGCGCAACGTGATTTCGCTGAGGGCGAGGACAAGCTGTTCAGCATGGACGCCTGGGATGGATACGCGCCGAACCGGGACCGGATCCTTGGCGCCATCGCGGACGGCGAGATCGCCAATCCCGTGGTCATCACCGGCGACGTCCACGCCAACTACGCCAACGACCTGAAGACCGACTTCGACGATCCGAACTCACAGACCATCGGTGTCGAATTCGTCGGTACCTCCATCGCCTCCGGCCGTGACGGCGCGGACAGCACTCCGACGGGCGAGCTGATCCTCGCCGAGAACCCGCATATCAAGTTCTTCAACGGTCAACGAGGATACGTACGTTGCACCGTGACACCTGACCTGTGGCGAGCCGACTACCGGGTCGTGCCGTATATCACCCAGCCAGGCGCTGACATCTACACCAGGGCGAGCTTCGTCACCGAAGCAGGAAACCCCGGCCTTCAAATCGTCGACGAGAACGCCGTGCCGTCGCGGCCGGAGTCGAGCTTCGAGACGGAGGAAGAGCGCCGGGTCAGGGACCTGCGTCTTGGTCGCGGTCCGACCGCATGACCGTTGCCGGTCGACGCTCACCAGGTGCCAACCAGCAAAGGAGCCACCAGCATGCTCGACGATCTTCGCCGTTCTGCTCCGCGTTCGCCCGCAAAGGCTCGCGTGTCAGGCCGCGCGCTGGTTGCCGCGACGCTCACCAGCCTGCTCGTTGCAACCGTCCCGTCCATCGCCGCATCGCCGGCGGCATATGGCGCTGCCGGACCGACGACCGCTGCGGTGAACCAGGCTCGGCCATCGATCGTGCTGTCCTCACAGCCGGACAGTCTGACGACTCGGCAATGCCTGACCGAGACCCTGAAAGTCGGCATCACGAATCAGTCGGCCGAGTCGACGTTCGTCAACCTGTCGATCAGCCCGGACGAACCGATCTGGACTGCCAACCCGCGTATCTCCACCTACGTTCCTGCGAACAGCACCGTCACGGTTTCCATCCAGATCTACGTACCGGAAGATGCAGCAGACGGCGACTACACGGTGCGGATGCAAGCGACTCCGACAGCGTTCGGCGCGGCACCTCGCTCCCGCCTCGCCGTACCGGTCACGGTGTCCGCGCCCGCCGGTCGGCGCTGCATCCCACGAAGCGCCATGACGGTCACCGCCTCGAGTGCCCAGGAGCCGGAGAACGCGCCCGCCAAGGCCATCGACGGCGCCACGGCCACGATCTGGCACGCGCAGTACCGCCCGGAGCGCACCTTCCTGCCGCAATGGATCACGTTCGACCTGGGCGGAAGCTATGACGTGGCGGAGCTGTGGTACCAGCCTCGCGTCGACGGCAACCTCAACGGCACGATCATGGAGTACACCGTCCTCGCCAGCACCGATGGGACGAACTTCACCGAGGTCACGGCAGGCACCTGGGCTCGCGACGCGACGCGGAAGATTGTCGAGTTCAACGCACCGGGTGCGCGCTACATCCGCCTGCTGGCAACCGAGGGTGTCTCCGACTACGCCTCAGCGGCAGAGATCGCGCTCTTCGGACGCTCGAGCTCCGGGTAGGCCTCAGGCTGCTCACCCGTACCGCGGTCATCCGCTGACGATCGGCGCGCTGCAGGCGTAGCGCGCAGGCGTACGAGCCCGTGACGAGGGTGTGATTTCCTGTAGGCATGGACGTGCCGGCGGACTCCTCGTCACGGTTGCTCGTCGCGCTGTATGGCCCTACGTCGTCAGGCAAGACGCGGCTCTCGATCGATCTTTGTCTGCGACTGCTCCCGATCATCGAGCCCGTCGTCATCTCCGCCGACTCCCGGCAGGTCTACCGGTACATGGACATCGGCACGAGCAAGACCACCGTCGACGAGATGCAGGGAATCCGGCACGAGATGATCTCGGTGGCCGATCCGGCGCGGAAGTTCGAGCTCGAGTCGTACGTCCGCGAGGCTCGCCGGCATATCGAGCAGTGCTGGTCTGCCGGGCAGCTGCCGATCATTGTGGGCGGCACAGTGGTCTACGTAAAGTCCCTCCTGGAGAACTGGGAAGTGGACCGGGCCGCCGCGATGCGCGAGACCCTTCGTCGCGACTTTCCCCGCGGCATGGCCCAGGACGCCTACCAGACATTGCGCAGGCTGGACCGCAAGCTCGCCGCCCGCATCCACCCGAACAACTATGACGTCGTGATCAATGCACTGGCTCGCGTCATGTCGGATTCGGCGGCGGCTAGTGGTCCACACGAGAAGGTGCGAACCCTTGTGTTCGGCCTCGACCGCCCGGCTCGCGAGCTGGACGCCCGAGTTGCCCAGACGTTCGATCGGCAGATACAGACCGGGCTTCTCGATGAAGTCCTCGACCTGAACTCCCGCTATGACCTCGACGACGAGCTGCGGCGACGTGGCAAGCGCACTCGTAACCAGGTGTTGCACACCCACGGCTACCGGGAGTTCTGGGAGCTCGCGCTGGAACGTCAAAAGTCCGTGCGTTCCCTGAACGCTTCCGATCTCTCGATCGTTCGGCAGCGGGTCGTCGACCACATCCAGGCTTACACGAGACGCCAACGAGGAGCTTTTCGGAAGCTACGGGGTGTTCGGATGATCCGCACAGCCGACCGAGCGCATCAGCTGGTGCGTGCCGCCCTGCGGTGACCCGGCTATGCTCCCGCCTTTGACACACAGCATTGCCTGGTGATTGACACCACGTCGACATTGGGCGGGCCTAGCCGCACATTCCGCGCTGCCAGATGCGTTTCGGCTTGCGGTCGGATAGCACCGCAGGCGGAGGAGGAGTCCGCCGTGGTCCGCATAGGCGTCATCTGCCTCAAGGACTGGAGACGCGCAGCAGAGTTCTGGTCACGTGCCCTTGGGCAGATTTCGTCGTCATACGGGACACCGAGGCAATCTCTTCTGCGTACTCGACCACGATTGACTGTCGCCCCGATCAATGCCTTCGCAAGCCGTGCCGCCCATCTTCCCAGCTACCAACTACTTGTGCAGCTGCTTCAGCTATCACGATTCTTCAAGACCCGATCGGGGAAGTTCAGGCCAATCATCACATCCTTGCCGAGATTTTGCTTAATGAGATATACGAGTCGAGGCCCATCGATAAGCTCTACCCGGCCATTCTCCCGAGCCTTGGCTTCCGCCTTTGCGGTAAACCACGAAGTGGTGACGAGGATGCCCTTGCCAGCTCGCTTCTCGTCCATGGTGCCGACAAGCTCACGGATGTGACTCGGTCCGATCACCGCCCGATAGCGTTTGGCTTGTACGACCGCGAGGCCTCCAACTAGGGCTGTTTTGTTTATGACAACACCATCAACACCATCGTCGTTGCTCCGCGTGGTAGTCCATCCTTCAAACTCTGGATATGCCTCGAAGACTTGACGGATCAAATGTTCGAAATTTTCAGGAGACATATCCAGCAAGTCTGGCCGGGAGTCCAGGGATGACACCGCATCGAGCCCCTCCACGAAGGAGAACTTGGTGAGTTCGAAGTCGAGTACGGGTTGAACCCCTTCAAGGGCGTACGGGTGATGAGTGATGATTGCTTGCAGACGCTTCAAGCATGCTTCCGGTTTCACTTGGTCGAGCACCAGATCGGCGAATTCCGCTCGATCAACAACAACACTGATCAAACATGGGTACTCCCGCTTACCGGTCGCGGGGTCGATGGCAGTGACATGCCCATTGAAGCCGACCCTTTGGAGAGACGGGTCCGCATCGAAGAGATCGCGGATGCAGAGTAATGTGAGCTGGGATATCACGGATCGATAGAGCTCGTCAAACTCCTTCTTAGGCCTGGGGTACTCTTTAATTTCATCGCGGGCTCTGACGTACTTGTATTCTCGCGCCGCCGGAACTACATCGGCCTGCGGGAGCTCGAACTGAACTAGCAGGAGTTCTTGAGGAGGACCACTGTAGGTAACATCTGCCGCGTACGGAAATCCCGCCGGCCGCGGCATCGCCTTCAACACCCTTCGAGCATAATTCTCGACGGCATTTCGTTCTCGCGCTTTGAAGCCTTCCTCTTCAGCCGCGATCAGGCGGTTGTAGGACTCCGTCTCGGCCCGCGCTCGGGCTACCTCCTCAGAGTGGCGACGGCGCATAGCGACGACCTTCCGCTGCCGCTCGGCCTCAGCCTTCTCCCAGGCCTGTGTCGCCTGTTGGAAGTCGCGCTCACGCCGGGCCTTCTCCTCCTCATATCTCCGGATTCCTCCGAAGATACTCTTCAGTAGACCAGGCGGTGCGGGCTCGAAGTCTTCCCAGCGAGGCTTCGGTGGGGGCTCGGCAAGGTGTCCGAGGTCCAACGGAGGCTCGATATACACCCGCTTCATGTCTTCAAAACTCAACTTGGCCGAGCGCCTCAGCCCGTCAGACAAGATCGAGTTGAGGGCCTTGACCCTATGCTCAACTCCTCGGGTCCGCTGCTCGGCCTCCGCGGTCCGCCTCGCGATATGACGCTGCTTTGCCTCCTGCTCCGCCTTCCTCTTCTCTGCCGCAGCGCGTTTCTTAGCCTGTTCGCGAGCTCGCTGTTCCTGCAGGAGCTCGCGTTGCCGCCTGGCTACCGGGTCATACGATCGCCCTGCCATTAGTCACCACCCCGGGACGAACAGTGACCGCTCCTGCGGTCAGGGTAGATCACGAACGCCCCCTACGCGAGAGGCTAGGGAAAGCGACATAGCCGTCGAGGTCTCCGCCGGCCGGCCCATCAGAAGGCGCAGCCACGATGCACTCGGCCACGTCAGTACCCCGATCAGCTGCGCGGAAGCCCGATTGTCGGTGTCGTCTGGCAGGCTCGCTGTATGGACGACGGTGAGCTGATCGACGTAGGAGACGTGACGTTGTTTTCCGCCAGCTCGGAAAGCGTCGGCGCAACCAACCATCGTTGCTCGTCGTCCATGGGGGACCGGATGTCGGCCACAGCTACCTGTTGCCCGGTTTCGAGCCTTTGGCCCTCGACCATCACGTGGTGCTCTTCGACTTCCGCGGCTGTGGACGGAGCACCCGCGGCCTTCCCGAGGAGGCGCTGCAGCCGGAGTATGTCGTAGAGGATGCCCGCCGGCTGGTCGACATCCTCGAGCTGGGCCAGGTGGACCTGCTCGGCTTCTCGGCCGGTGGGCGCGCTGCCGTCCAGTTCGTCGACAAGCACCCTGATCTGGTACGCAAGCTCGTCATGGCGTCCACCTCGGTGTACAGCCGGGCGGACAGCGAGGCGAACTTGGAGCACTGGGACGAGTACCAACGCCGGCGCCGGATCGAGGAGGCCCACAAGGGAGCGCTTCGGAAGTCGACGCTCTCGGTCTGGGACCTGGATCTCGCGCCTGCGTATCTTCGCCTGCTGGAAGGCCTCGACGAGGGCGACTGGAGCTATGAGGCGTACCTCGCCGGCCGGATGCATCCATGGTTCACCGGCGATCCGGAGGCGATCCTGCGAGGCTGGGGGAAGCCGATCCTCATCTTGCACGGTGACAAGGACATGGACTTCCCGGTCCAGCTAGCCGAACGCCTGCACACCGCCCTTCCGAACAGCACGCTCGTGACCATCGAGAACACCGGTCACATGTGTCACTTCGAGAAGCCCGCTCTATGGTCCCAGCACATTCGAGAGTTCCTGGCCAGTGAGGAGCTCTGAGATGGCACAACGGAGGTGGCCGGTAACGTCCGACGACTCCGACTTCGATCCGTATCTGGGTCGGCCGACCTGCCACCAGCGTGGCACTGTCCAGGCGATTCATCGAGATGGCTCTGGCATGCGGTGAGCCCACGTTCGAGCTCCAGAGCGGGCCCGTGGTGTTGCGTGGCACGCGCCGGATCTTCGGCGCCATCACAGCCACCGATCGCGGGTTGACCGGTTACCTCGTTCTCCCACGCCGACTTGATGATCGGCGCATTCGGAAGGTGGACCCACTCACGAAGCGCCTCTTCATGAATCGGTTCCTTCTCACGTCCACGTCCGACCTCGACGAGTCGTTCGCGGAGTGGCTGTATGAGGCCTCGCAGGTCGGCAACGGCGAACGCCGAACCACGGGCTGACGCGATGTCGATGCTCCGGGCAACGTTTTGAGCGTCACGGCCGTACGCAGTGAAGTGGATGCCCAACCCAATCCCGAATTTCTGGTGCAATCCCGCTGCTCGCCGTAGGGTCGGCGGCATGATGGATCCAGATAACTGGAGCAGGCACTCGCCCTACTCTGATCCCGGCAGACACGCCGCACTGCTGGAGGCCGTGCCCACCGACATACCGAGCCTGTCGGAAGTGGCCCGGAACATCATCGTCCACTACCGCGGCTCTGGCCTGGAGCTTCCTTCGTACAGCCGGAACGACATCGACAGTCGATGGCTGTCGACCATTCTGGACATCGATCAGAAGCGCCACCCCAAACCACTCGCCGAGCATCGCGAAGCTACCGAGCGAGTTCAGGGATGCTGCCGCGACCACACGTTGTTCTGCGTCGGGGTCTTACGTCAGCACGGCATTCCGGCACGGTCCCTCGTCGGCTTCGCAGGCTACTTGCGGCCGGGCTACAACCACGATCACGTGATCGTGCAGACCTACGACAGAAAGACCCAACGCTGGGTGCGATTCGACCCCGAGATCGCCGAGCCGACCGAGGCACTGCCAACGCCGCACGACATTCCGGCTGGACCCGACGCTCCGTTCCGCACGGCCGCAGAGGTGTGGAAGGGCTGCCGCGCCGGAGCGCTTGACCCGGACCTGTTCGGTGCTGGACCCGGGCAAGAGTTCGGCGGACTGTGGTTCATCCACAACTACGTCCTGATACAACTCGCCCACCGGTACGGCGACGAGCTGCTGCTCTGGGACGCCTGGGGTGCGATGTGCTTGCCAGACGGACCTGACGACGCATCCATGGCCCTCGTCGACGACATTGCCGAGCACCTCATCGCGGTCGAGTCGGCCGCGTCGCCTGCGGAAGCGGCCCGGTTGGATGGTCTGTTGCGCAAGCGGTACGAGGATGACGAGCGACTGCACCCCGGCACGACCGTGACGCAGTATTCCCCGTACGGTGATCCACCACGGACCGTGCCGATCGCACAGAGCCCAGCTCAGTAATACGGAAGCCGTCGCCTCCAGCCTTTTCGACGCTCAGTCTGCGAGCGAGATGCCTTCCGAGGCGTTTCGTACCCACCAGGCGCATACCTAGCACAGGAAGAGGCGAATCGCCGACGTTGCGTGGTCATCTCCGGTTTGTCGCTAGGACCGGGCTGGCGTGTGCAGCATGCGAAATCGTGACGGCGGGATCCCGAACTGCGTGGTGAACGCCTGTCGCAGCGCCTCAGCCGAGGTGAACCCACACCGGCGAGCAATTGCCGTCAGTGGTTCGCGCGTGCCGACCAGCAGCCGAGAGGCGGCTTCGAGCCGGGCCTTGCGTACGAATCGTCCAGGCGTACGGCCCATGTGCTCGGTGAAGAGCCGGCTCAGGTGGCGTTCACTGACACCGACCAACGCAGCCAGGCTCGTGGTGCTGAGGTCGGCATCGAGGTGGCCAACCACATAGTCGACCACTCGGCGGACCAGCGCCTGTTCCGGACGTGGGATCTGGGTGAACATGCTCATCTGGGCTTGGTTGCCGGGGCGTTGCAGGTAGGTGACCATGCCCATCGCCACCCAACGGGCCATCTCGGCTCCGTGATCCTCCTCGATGAACGCCAAGGTGAGATCCAGTGACGCCGTGACACCGCCAGACGTGGCCACATGCCCTTCCCTGATGTAGATCGGCGCCGCGTCCACGCACACGTTCGGAAAGCGTTCGGCCAGCCGCTGGGCATAGAACCAGTGCGTCGTGGCTCGGCGTCCATCCAGCAGGCCAGCGGCCGCCAACACCGTGGCGCCGGTGCACACCGACGCGACACGTCGCGACGATGCGGCGACCCGCCGCACCTGACTGACGAGCCGGGAGTTGGCTGCCGCAGCTTCGTGTCCCAACCCACCGGAGATGATCAGCGTGTCGATCGCACCGGAGATGTCGTCGAGCTTTCCCTGTCCGCGCAGCTCCAGGCCTGAGTCGCTGCGGACCGGCCGGCCTCCCGGCGTGGTGAAGACGACCTGGTACGACGGTTCTGCGCCGAGCCGGTTGGCGTACTCGAACCCACTCGTCACACAGGCGACGTCGATGAGCTCGATCCCGTCGTACCCGACGACCACGATGAGCGGCGTGTCCATCCGGCCAGCGTAAGGCAGGTCAGGGCGTGTCTGGCGGACAGGAATCCCAGGAAAATGGACACCGGGTGGGACAGCGACTTCGCCTGGCGCCGCTGCGCGGAGATTCTCGTACCTGCCGACAGACGCCGGCTCCTGTTAGGCAGGACCTCGGATGGCACTGGGCAATCCAGGCTCACCGCCCGACAGACGTCGGCTCACAACTTCTGTACGCCGATCGGAGATCGATGACCATGACAACCTCGTCCGATCCGACGACCCACGTTTCGGCGCCGGTGGCGACAACCGGGCGCCACGTCATCACCAGGCGTACCGCAGTGCGCAGGTTCGCCCTGCACTACCTCGGCATGGTGGTGGCGATGACGCTCGGCATGGTCGTGCTAGGCCCACTGGAGTCATTGCTGGCACGCGGGCTGGGACGTCCGGAGGTGCTGAACGACACGATGATCAGCATGCTGGTGATGGCGCTGAACATGACGGTTGCGATGGTGGCCTGGATGCGCTTCCGTCGCCACGAGTGGCGGCCGATCGTCGAGATGTGCGCCGGGATGGATGTGCCGTTCCTTTTGGTGCTGGTGCCCTTCTGGCTCGGCCTGATCGGCGAGATGGCGCTGATGGTGGTGGGCCACACGGTGATGTTCCTGGGCATGTTCGCCGTGATGCTCGCCCGCCGGCAGGAGTACGTCCGCCACCGCCACTGATCGGCGACTCCGTGACCCGAATGAAGGTAGCCATGCAGATCGCCATCGTCCTCTATCCAGGCGTCACTGCACTGGACGCGATCGGACCGTACGAAGTCCTGCGGCTCTTGCCAGACGCCGACGTCCGTTTCGTTGGCGCCGAACCCGGGCCGGTCGTTGCCGATGGCAACGTACTTCTCCTCGGCGTCACCCACACCTATGCGGAGACTCCCGCGCCAGACATCGTGCTGGTTCCCGGCTCGACGCCACGAACCGCCACGATGATGGCCGACCGCCAGCTGATCAGCTGGCTGCAGACCGTGCACCAGACCACGCGATGGACGACCTCGGTGTGCAGCGGTGCGATGATCCTTGCCAGTGCAGGCATTCTCGGCGGGCTCCCGGCGACCACGCATTGGTACGTGCAATCCGGACTGGCGGCTCTGGGAGCCAAACCTCGGCGTGAGGAAAGGGTTGTACGGCAAGGAAAGGTCGCGACTGCGGCTGGTGTTTCGGCCGGTATCGACCTCGCCTTGTGGCTTGCGGGTGAGATCGCCGGTCGTGAGCATGCGGAGACGATCCAGCTGCTGATCGAGTACGACCCGCAACCTCCGTTCGATTCTGGTCATGCAAGCAAAGCCAGCCCACCCGTCATCGACGCAGCGAAGACATTGCTCCGCAAGAACGCGCTCAATTTCAGCGAGATACGGGCGTACCCCACGATCGCCTGGCGGAGAACGATCGACGCATTCCGCAAACGACAAGGCCTGCACGACCAGGGCTGAGAGCACGTCCTGACCGGAAGTTCACGACAACTTCACTGACGTTGTCGAGGTTTATGTAAAGCCGCGGTCCAGCGGCGTACGACATGGCCACGAGGAGCTCAGAGGAAGACGGAGATCGCCGTAAGGGAGCCAGGGCAACGAGTGGACGGAGTTCGCCGTACTCCCCACCGACCCCGGCGAGTGGCAGGCATGGCTGTCGGACTCCGCGCAGCGGGTCGTGAATGCGTTCTCCACGCTCGACGCACCCGTGTTCAACGCCGCAGGGGACGAGCGGGCCGGCGTGGAGTTCTGGATGTCCAGTGTCCTCAACGAGACGGTCGTCCACGGTTTCGACGCCGCCAACGCGGCTGGGCGACCGGTCGACATCGACGCCGACATCGCAGCACCGCTCATCAGCAACCACTTCGCGATGCTCACCGCCCACCCGTGGCAGATGCAGCGGCCGGAGTCCGCCAATGCCATCCGGGGCACCGGGCAAACTTTGCAGTGGGCGGCCACCGACACCGCCGCCGATGCGCGCACTTGGCTCGTCGAACGGCGGCCCGACGGGGCACGATGGCGGCGTGGAACCCAGCCAGCCGATGTGACGGTGAGCGGCCCGGCACAATCCCTGCTGCTGGCGCTGACCCGACGACTCGCGGTCGCCGGCCGCGAAGCCGCCACCATCGGCATCGAGGACGACATCGACCTGGCCCAGCACTGGCTCGACAACACCGCCCATGTCGCCGACTGATCACCGGCACGGACCCACTCCGACGAGAACCATCAGCTCAACACCGGTGGCAAACCACCCGACGGCGAATAGTCGGTGCGTCTGCAACGAAAGATCCACACGACCGGGACTAAGCGTGTTCTGACAAGAAGTCGTAAGGCCGTCCTTCGGAGTCCGTGGCCGTTGCCGTATGACCGAAGTTGACCGAGAACTGGGACGTGCTTGCCGGTAGCGCCAGATCATAGGCACGAGGCCGCACACGTGGTCGACTCGTTGGGGGAGAGAACGCATGGCCCGTGCGCGCTACAAGACCAGTGAGCTGATGAGGGTGGGGACTGCGCACCTCCCGGAGATCGCCCGCAACGTCGGCGACGCCCTCAGGTACCTCAGTGACGCCAATGCTCTGGCCGGGCAGGTGTTCGCCGGGAAGTTCGTGGCCAAACTGGCGTGGTTGACGGTCGCAGAAGATGCCGAGGGCATTGTGGAGCGTACGGCGACGGCGGTTCGCGAGTCCGCTGATGCCATGGTGGTAGCGGCCACAAGGTACGCCCAGGCCGAGGAAATCAACATGCGACTGCCCTGGGAAGCCTACGGGGGTACGGGATGGGAGGGCTCGGAATGAGCGACGGGCTCGGGAGCGGCTTGGGGGCAGGTATAGCCGCTGGTACGCCATGGGATCCAGTTGCCAAGGCCGACGAGATCTACGCCGCGTTTGAAAGAAAGTGCATGGAACAGCCTTTGACGTGGGGCAGGACGCTCACCGTCATCGGCTCGGGCATGGCGGGCGCTGAGCTTGCCAATGCATACAGGCCCGAAAGGTTCCGAGCGGCGTTCGAGCCTTGGGTCGACGGAGATCCCAACGCCGCGAGCGCGATGTACGACCTGCTCGGAAAAGCTCTTGACGCATACGAACGCGACCAAGGCGACCCGATCACCGACGTTCGTCTCGCCGTGAACGGATGGACAGGCCACGCCGCGAGGGAATTCAAAGACTACTTTGGTGAGCTCGAGACCGCTCTGCTCCTGCAGAAGGACCTCATCAGGACGCTGCAGAACATCGTCAGGGCCCAACACGACCTGATGGTGAAGGCGCGTGACGATCTCCTGACCATTGCCGACGGGACGCTGCAGGCCATGGAGAGCGTCGAACCGTCCGGCGGTGTGAGTCCATGGGCCGCGGTCTTTACAGCGGTTGGAGTGGTCGCCGGCGTGATAGCCGCTATCCCGAGTGCGGGAACGTCGTTGACCGTGACGGCCGCCTCGGTTTCGGGGCTTTCGGGTGTGGCGGCGTCCGGCCTCGCAACAGTTCAGGGCACTGGGCCGACGGGTGCCACGGTCGCCGGCACCGATCCGTTCGAAATTGCCGACTCGATGTTCAAGGCGCTGGAAGACCTCGACGAGGCGGTCTCATTGGAAACCCGGAAGCTCACTGCATCGCTCAACGGGATGCTCCAGTGGCTCGACGACCCCAGCAACCTCAGGGAGATCCTGCCGAGACGGCCCGAGCTACCCGTGGGGCCCAGCACGTTCCATCTGCCTGGGGACGGCCACGGCAGGCGATGAGAGCCGATGACGTCGTGGCTGGCCGATGCCGATGGGCCGCCACGAGGAACACTGTCTGGCCTTTGACCTCTTGCGACTGGCTATGAGATAGGTCAACGCGCTCTCAGTGGCGGTGCCACCAGAAGGCCGCCGCAAAAGGCTCGGTCGACGCGCAACCTGGCCGATGCGCCTCGCATCCCTTGGGGCAGGAAGAAACCCTGAGGAGACCGCCTTGAATGACGCAGACGCCGAGTTCAGCGCGTACGTCGCGGCACGGCAGAAGGCGCTCGTGAGGACCGCCTACCTCCTTACTGGCGACCAGCATAGCGCCGAAGACCTGGTGCAGACCGCACTCGCTCGTACGTACGCCTCATGGCACAAGATCAAAGACAAGGGCGCGGTCGACGCCTACGTGCGCCGCGCGATAGTCAACGAACACAAGGGGTGGTGGCGACGCGCATGGCGTCGGCTCGAGCGCTCGAGCGCCGAGGTGCCAGAACCCACCGGCCAGAGTGTCCCTGATCACGCCGCAACGAGCGCTGACCGGGAGCACCTGTGGGAGCTCGTCCTCACACTGCCGCCACGACAACGTGCCGCCGTCGTCCTCCGCTACTTCGAGGACCTGAGCGAGGCCGAGACCGCGAAAGCGCTCGGCTGCTCCGTCGGCACCGTCAAGAGCCAGACCAGTCGAGCGCTCGCCAGCCTGCGCCGCCAGCTCGACGATGCCGCGGCGACCTCCTCGGCCGTCGCCACGGAAGGAGCATCATGACCAGCCAACTCGAAGAACAACTCGCCGAGGCACTTCACCGGCAAGCAGGCCGGGTGACGCAGACTGGCGACCTCGCACCGGGCGCCTTCCGGCTGGGACGCCGGATGCGTTGGCGCCGGCGTGCTGGGACCGCACTCGCTGGGGTCGCAGCGCTGGCCTTGCTCGTGCCGCTGGGCCTCACGGCCGTCGACAACTACGGGAAGCAGTCCAAGATCGAACCCGCGGTGACTCCCACCAGCTCGCCGAGGGAGGAGCCGACACGGGAGCCCTCACCCGACACTCAGCGCAAGCCAGCCAAGCCGGCGCGGGTGACCCTCGACTTCGACCAGCTCGAAGTCGGCGAGGCACCGATGGTGCCGTGGCTGGATCGCGAGGGCGTGATCCACGACGGTGAGCGAACCGTTCAGGTCGGTGGAGGCCTCAAGCCCACCGGGTTCCGACCCATCGCCAATGGATACGTGGTAGAGGCTAAGGGCCAGATTGCCCTGATCAGAAATGACGGGTCTGTCGTCGTCAGCAGACCAGGCAACGGCGCAGTGGTCTCCCGCGACCGCCAACGTATCGCTTGGGTCGCGGGACTCAACGCGACGAAGCGCCCCGTCGTCGTCTACTCGGCGACAGGCGAGCTGCTTGCGGAGGCGAACCTTGGCGCAGATCACGTCGTCGGGTTCATAGGCGGCTCGGTGCTCTTCGACCGCCCGCCGGCCGACCCGCCCGGTACCGGTGATCCGTACCTCTGGAATCCGGAGACTGGCGATGTCTCGAGGTGGGGAGAGTCCGTAGGTAGCGGTCCAGTGTCTCGGAGCGGACGAGTGGCGGCCGTGATCCTCGATGAAGTCCGCCCAACGCCAGAAGCCCAGGACCTGGTTCCTTGCATGGCGATCGTCGAGACAACCGAGATGCGCGAGCAATGGCGTGGCCGTTGCGGAGTTCTCGTCGAGGGCTTCTCGCCTGACGAGCGTTACGCAAGAACTCGGGTGATTCCCGCCATGGGGACCATGGAGTACACGTTCCTCGACATCAACGCCGACCGGCCAGTGCTCACAGTCTCGGCAGACCGCATGGAAACTGTCGTCTGGGAGTCCGCGGACACGTTCCTCGTCCAGGCATGGGACGGCAGGCGGGCATCGGTGGTTCGCTGCAACCTGAGCGGAGAGTGTGAGCTTGCGCTCGAACCGATCGAGGTCGGGAACGGTACCGCTCCTTATCGCCTCTGAGCGAAGCGACCCGTGAAACTCTGCCGGGGGTCGTCAGCAGACGACCCCCGGCGTCCATTCGCGTCAGATTTCAGCAGCCGTCACGACGAGGTACGCGGCACTGGCCTACGTGCCTCCTAGCGAGTCCCTGGGGCCTAGGCGATCGGGTCGCCCGGCTGTGCACCATCGTCAGGTTTGAGCAGCCGCACCGTGCCGGTGTTGTCGATGGCGCCGAGCACGAGGCACTCGCTCACGAATCCCGCGATCCGCTTGGGGCCGAGGTTGACCGCGCAGACGACGAGTCGACCCATGAGCTCCTCGACCGAGTAGTGGGTGATCTGGGCGCTCGACTGGCGCTCGCCGAGCGGACCGAAGTCGATACGAAGCTTCCAGGCCGGCTTGCGTGCCTCGGGAAACTCTTGGACGGCTACGATCCGGCCAACGCGCATGTCCAGCGCGGCGAAGGACTCGGGTGCGTCAGGCTTCGCGGCAATCACATTCGGCAAGCCTAGAGCGACCTGCTAAGTGGCGAACGGGTGAGGTTGGCGTCCTCGTAGCCGTGAAAACTAGGCGATGACGGCGGCACCACGTCGTGGGTGGGAGATGGGCTGATCAGCGATGCCGTACCGCTTCTCGACCGAGCGCGTCGACTACTCGGACTTCGCCAGCGGGCGGGTCTTCCACAGCCTGCCCGGGCGCACCGCGTTCCCCGTCAGGCTGGCCGACGAGCTGTTCCAGCGTTGCCAGGCCCGCCGACCGGCCGCCGTACGAGATCATCCGGTCGTCCTCTACGACCCGTGCTGCGGCGGCGCCTCGCTGCTGTGCTCGCTGGCACTCCTGCACTGGACGTCGATTGCGCAGATCGTGGCCTCGGATGCCGACCAGGAGGCTGTGGCCCTGGCGACGCGCAACCTTGCCCTGCTCACGCCCCATGGCCTGGCCGAACGGCGCCTCGAGCTGACAGCACTTCACGCGAAGTACGGCAGAGCCTCGCACGCCGAGGCCCTCGCGAGTCTCGACCGGCTCGCGGCACGCGTACGTGATCTCAGCCACGACCACCCGCTCCCGACCCAGCTGTTCCAGGCCAACGCGCTGAACGAGACCGACCTCACCGCCCACCTCGAGCCGGAGAGCATCGACGTCGCCATCGCGGACGTGCCGTACGGCCAGCACTCCAGGTGGCTGGTCGACCGGGGCCAAGGAGCGACGCCGGACCCTTCAGGACCTCCGCCGGTCTGGCAGCTCCTCGACACGATCCGGCCGTTCCTGGCCGTCGACGCGGTGGTCGCCATCGTGAGCGACAAGTCCCAGCGAGCCCGCCATGAACGATACGTACCGGCCGGGACATTCCAGATCGGGAAGCGCCGCGTGAGCCTGCCGACGCTCGCGTGACCATCACAGCACAAGGCCCAGGCGAGCTGATCATGGCTCTCACCTGGGCTCATCCTGGAGCGGGTGACGGGAATCGAACCCGCACTATCAGCTTGGGAAGCTGACGTTCTGCCATTGAACTACACCCGCCGGCGAAGAGCCGACCGGGCGCACATCGTCCCGGACGACCGAGCCAGAATACTACCCCCTCCTAGCCGATTCGATAGGTTGCCAGGGTGCTCCTCTCCGACCGCGACATCCGAGTCGAGCTCGACAAGGGCCGCGTCGTGCTCGAGCCGTACGACCCTGCCATGATCCAGCCGTCCAGCGTCGACGTGCGGATGGATCGCTACTTCCGCGTCTTCGAGAACCACCGGTACCCGCACATCGATCCGGCTGAGGAGCAGCCTGACCTGACGCGGCTCGTGGAGTGCGAGCCGGATGAGGCGTTCATCCTCCACCCCGGCGAGTTCGTCCTGGCGTCGACGTACGAGAGGGTCACCCTCCCCGCCGACATCGCGGCGCGCCTGGAGGGCAAGTCCAGTCTCGGCCGGCTCGGTCTTCTCACCCATTCCACAGCGGGTTGGATCGATCCGGGATTTTCCGGACATGTCACCCTGGAGCTGTCCAACGTGGCCACGTTGCCGATCAAGCTCTGGCCGGGCATGAAGATCGGCCAGCTGTGCTTCTTCCGACTCTCGTCGCCAGCCGAGCACCCGTACGGCTCTCCCGAGTACGGCTCGCGGTACCAGGGCCAACGAGGGCCCACCCCCTCCAAGTCGTACCGCAACTTCTACCGCGCCGACGTCTGACCGACCCGCCCACCATGCGGCCGTGATCGCCCCACGGCCACGCCCAGCCCAGACCACGACTGGAGCCCAGCCATGATCCGCAGGGATCCGAATGCGGAGCCGCGACGCCCGCCGCGCGGGGCGTTGCGAACGACGGGTCCGACCGTCGAGCGCTGTCACGAAACTGCCGAGCAGCTGATGCTGCCGTGCCGCGGGCTGTCCCGCGTAGCGAGTTCTGGACGACGAGCCGAGCAGTGGTGCCCGTCTCGTCGCGTCGGCGTGCCCTTGGAGAAGGTCGAAAATGAAGGGTGGCCCGAATGAAGGGTGACATGGAAGACACGCAAGACCGTACGGCGACCTCCGAGTGCCTGATCGGCGAGGCGGCACCGCCGGCCCTGCATGTCATGTCGTTCAACGTCCGGGTGGGCAGCGATGGCCTTCCCGACCCGTGGCCTGATCGCCGAGCAGCCGCCGCCAGCGTGATCAACGACGAACGGCCCACCATCATCGGCACGCAGGAAGGGCTCTACCCCCAGCTCCGCGACCTGGCCTCCGACATCCCGTCGTCATACGACTGGATCGGAATCGGTCGAGAGGGAGGGAGCCGAGGCGAGTTCGCGGCCATCTTCTATGACACACGTCGCCTCGAGCCCCGCGAGTTCGACCACTTCTGGTTGTCCGACACCCCATCGGTTGTCGGCTCGGCGACGTGGGGTAACCAGGTCGTCCGCATGGCAACCTGGGTACGCTTCCACGATCGCCGAACCGACCGCGAATTCCTCGTCCTCAACACACATCTCGACCATGCTGTCGAGGGTGCGCGCCGAAAGGGTGCTCAGCTGATCAGTCGGCGTCTTGCCGCCACCTCTGACATCCCGATCATCGTGACGGGAGATTTCAACACCCCCGCCGAGGCGTCAGAGTCCTATCGCACGCTGACGACTGACACCGGTCTGTGTGATACCTGGCTCGCGGCAGAAAAGCGCCTCACTCCTGCATACGCCACGTTTCACGGTTATCAGTCGCCAACGGTCGATGGTGATCGCATCGACTGGATTCTTGTGAGCCCTCATGTACGGGTCACTGCCGCAGCCATCAACACCCGGACATTGGATGGCCGCTGGGCCTCGGATCATTGGCCCGTCCAAGCTCTCATCGAGCTGTGATGCTGTGGTGCCTCACCTGGCTGGATGCCCGTCGCTGCCGTGGCAGGGTGATCGGCTGAACCGGAGTCGGCTCGACATGGTTCGCTACCCGCCGCAACGTTGAGGCAATGGAGCGACGCAGTGCTGTCACACCTGACTGCACCTTCCGTTGCATCACCTCCTGTCGCAGGTGAGCAGCCTGCGCCTCCGCCAGAAGATCGGCATGACGGAGCTTGGCGAGCTCGTACACTGCATGGTGATTCATTACTGTTGTTGTGCCCTTCTCTTCTTCGTACTCCGTAGTGGTTTGTGGCGCAGCGTTTATCGGTTCGACTGGTGCCACGTCGCACCGCGACACGAATCCCGCCACGCCCGTTCACCGCAGTCCATGCCTATCAGTGAGCACGGACAACGGCGACGCCTTTTCCTGCTAGGCCGGTAGTCCCCATCCATGCATTGAGCGTTCGCATGGACCTAGGAATTCCCGCCGTTTTCGCTGGACCCATCAGCAGGTTCCGCGGACGCACATCGCGGGACAGCGAGGAGATGTCGAGTCACGCAGAGCTTTCGCCCCGCCACAGCGACCTAGATGTCGCCGAACCCGAGGTGGTCAAATCCGTGCATCGTCCCCCCAACTTGCCACCGTGTGCAGACCCACTGGACGGGACGTCGCCCCCAGCTCTCACGGTCTCTCGACAGAAACTGTCACCACTTGCTGCCTGGGATTGATGATCGACGTGGTGCCTACATGGGCGTCACGAGGCACCGACCCGAACGTGACGCCAGTAAGTCTACCGTCAGCTACCGGATCACACGACGTAATTTCGCCCGCGCCTACCAACCCTCCAGCAAACGGACGGTGACGTCACATCCACTGGTCGCATCGCCGGCCGGCAGCGCACAGTCACTACCCTCGTGTACGCCACCCGAGCCTGCTGCTGTGGAGGAGTGCCGATGCGAGCTGCAGCGATCGTCGTCTCGACCGTCCTGACCGTGGTGGCCGTGTCGTACGTGATCCGCACCGCCGTCCGCATGGTCGGCGTGATCCGGCTGGGTCAGCCAGCGGTGGGACGCACGGATCAGCCCGGGCAGCGGTGGCGCACCATGCTTCGGGAGACGCTGGGACACACACGGCTTGCCAAGTGGCGGCTCGTGGGGATCTCGCACTGGTTCGTCTTCGTGGGTTTCGGCTTCCTCTTCTTCACCCTGGTCACGGCGTACGGCCAGGTGTACGCGGGCGCGGACTGGGCATTGCCGATCATCGGACACTGGTGGCCGTACGAGATGGCGTCGGAGCTCATCGCGTTCCTGACCCTGCTCGGCATCGTCGTCCTGATCGTGATCCGCCAGCTGGTGCACCCGCGGCGACTGGGAAGATCGTCGAGGTTCAGCGGGTCGACGTTCTGGCAGGCGTACTACGTCGAGTACACGATCGTGGTGATCGCCCTGTGCATCCTCTGCCTCCGCGGTCTGGAGAGTGCGTTGTGGGGCGACGTCGGGCCGAGCCTGCACTACCCCGTGAGCTTTCCGTTGGCCGAATGGTTTTCCGGCCTGAGCGTCGATGCGTTGGCCAACGCGATCTATGCGGTCGCCACCGTGAAGATCGTCGTGTCGATGGCGTGGTTCATCGTGATCGCCGCCAACATCACCATGGGCGTGGCATGGCATCGCTTCACGGCGTTCCCGAACATCTGGTTCCGACGCAACGCCGACGGCGCCGACGCGCTCGGACCGCTCCCGCCGATGTATTCGCGTGGCAAGCCGATCGACTTCGAGGAGCCGAGCGAGGACGACTTCTTCGGAGCAGGAGCGGTCGAGCACTTCACGTGGAAAGCCCTGCTCGACTTCACGACCTGCACCGAATGTGGTCGCTGCCAGTCGCAGTGCCCAGCGTGGAACACCGGCAAGCCGTTGTCGCCGAAGAAGCTGGTGATGGACCTGCGCGATCACGCGTACGCCAAGGCACCGTTCCTGCAGACTCCGGAGGACAAGCGTGACGCACTGCCGGAAGCCGTCCGGAAGGAGGCGGAACGCGGTCTCGTCGGCCCGCTGGACCAGGGCTTCGTGATCGATCCCGACGTGTTGTGGTCGTGCACGACCTGCGGGGCCTGTGTCGCGCAATGCCCGGTCGACATCGAGCACGTCGATCACATCGCCGAGATGCGGCGACACCAGGTGCTCGTCGAGTCGGAGTTCCCGAGCGAGCTCAACCAGCTGTACCGCGGCCTGGAGTCCAAGGGCAATCCGTGGAACATGAACCCGTCGTCCCGGCTGGACTGGACGAAGGGACTTCCGTTCAAGGTGCCCGTGCTGGGTGTCGACGTGGACGACCTCGCCAGCGTGGACTACCTGTTCTGGGTGGGGTGCGCCGGCGCGTACGACGACCGGGCGAAGCGCACCACCCGTGCCGTTGCGGAGTTGCTGCATCTCGCCGGGGTCTCGTACGCCGTGCTCGGCGAAGCGGAAACCTGCACCGGCGACCCGGCCCGGCGGTCCGGCAACGAGTTCGTCTACCAGATGCTGGCGCAGCAGAACGTCGAGACCCTGCGGGAAGCCGGTGCGACCAAGGTGGTCGTTACCTGTGCGCACTGCTTCAACACGGTCCGCAACGAATACCGGCAGCTGGGACTCGAGCTCAAGGTCGTGCACCACACGCAGCTGCTCAACCGGCTGGTGCGGGAGGGTCGGCTGCGGCCGGTCGCGCCGGTCGACGGTGACGGGGCACGGCCGATCACGTACCACGACCCGTGCTACCTCGGTCGACACAACCAGGTGTACGAGCCGCCGCGAGAGCTGCTCGGCGCGCTTCCCGGCAACGAGCTGCGGGAGATGCCGCGACACGGCAACCGTTCCTTCTGCTGCGGCGCGGGCGGTGCGCGCATGTGGATGGAGGAACGCATCGGCACCCGCATCAACCTGGCACGCACGACCGAAGCCATCGAGACCGGTGCGCAGCGGATCGCGACGGCGTGCCCGTTCTGCACGGTCATGCTGAGCGACGGCGTGACCCAGCAGCAGGCCGAGGGGACAGCAGGCGAGAACGTCGAGGTGGTCGACGTCGCGCTGCTGCTGCTCGAGGCGGTCCGCCGCGGTGACCAGGCAGGCTCGGATCGACCGTCGGAGTCCTCCGAGCAGCCCTCGGAGTCCTCGGATCGGTCCTGACGATCTGCCTTCCTCAGATCGGCATCGCCACGAACGGCGACGCGTAGCCGACCACGTTGTCGAGCACCTCGGCGATTCGTTCGTCGGTCCAGTTGACCCGGTCGCGCTCGGCTTCGATCAGCTTGCCGAGCAGACTCACCTCGCCGGCCGTGGCGATGCCCGTCACCTGCGGATGCTTCAGCACCCACGCCACCGCAGCGGTGATCTTGTCCTGCTCGTCGAACGGCTCGTACCACGTCGTGTAGCGGTGCTCGTCCTCCGGCCAGTTCCGCCGCGAGATGGTCTTGATGATCATCAGACCGACGTCCTGGCGCTGCGTCTCCTCGGCGAGCTCCTCCCACGCCGCGCGGTACTCGTCGTCACGAGCGAGCGCGTAGTTGAGCGGCGTCAACACGGTGTCGAACGGGAACCGCTTCAAGGCCTCCCGGTGCGTGGTCGGGGCGTCGTGCCCGTGACCGGTGATCCCGATCGCACCGACCATGCCCTCGTCGCGAGCCCGGATCGCCGCCTCGAGCGCTCCGCCCGGGCCTGTGGCCTTGTCCAGCTCGTCCAAGTCACCGACGGCGTGCAGCTGGATCAGGTCGATGTAGTCGGTCTGCAAGCGTTCCAGGGACTTGTTGATCGAGGCCCATGCCGCCTCGCGCTCGCGCTCCCCTGTCTTGGTGGCGAGAAAGATCTGCTTACGAATCCGGGGCATCCAGGGGCCAAGACGCAGCTCGGCATCGCCGTAGCTCGCCGCGGTGTCGAAGTGGTTGATGCCGGCGTCCAGCGCTTGCTGGATCGACTGGTCGGCTACCTCTTGGCTCACCTCGGCCAGGGCGGCCGCCCCATAGATCAGCACACTGCTCTGGTGTCCAAGTCGCCCAAGCCGTCGTTTCTCCATGACCTACGCTCCGCTCGCAGTTGCCGCTTGTGAGTCGTACGCCGTTCAGCTTATGGGTACGAAGCAAGCGTTCGCGCCCGGAAAGTCAGGCCGACCGTGGCTCAGTCGTTCCTCACACTCCGTCGTTTCGGGCCCGACACTCCGCCGTTTCGGGCCCGGCACTCCGCCGTTTCGGACCTGCACACGGTGCCGACACGTGTCACACCCCCGACGGGGGTAGTGCACATGGTCATTTGGGAGGTCAGGCGAGGATGCCGCGCTTGGTCAGCAGCTCGACGACCTGGCCCACGGCGTCGTCGACGCTCAGTGTGGACGTGTCGAGCGCGAGATCGGCGTCGGTCGGTTCCTCGTACGGATCGGAGATCCCGGTGAACTCCTTGATCTCGCCCGCGCGCGCCTTGGCGTAGAGGCCCTTGCGGTCGCGGCGCTCGCATTCGGCCAGCGGCGTTGCGACGTGCACGAGCACGAAGTCGCCCCCCGCCTCAGCCACCATCTGCCGGACCTCTGCCCGGGTGGACGCGTACGGTGCGATCGGGGCGCAGATCGCGAGCCCGCCGTGCCGGGCGACCTCGGCCGCCACGAAACCGATCCGCCGGATGTTGGCTTCCCGGTCGGCCTTGGAGAACCCCAGGCCCGCCGAGAGCATCCGGCGTACGACATCGCCGTCGAGCAGTGTGACCGTCCGGTCGCCGCGCTCGAGCAGCAGGTCGCGGAGCCGGCGGGCGAGCGTCGACTTCCCGGAGCCCGACAGACCCGTGAAGAAGACGACGACTCCCCGCTCGTGAGGCGGTGGATGCTCAGCCCGGATGATCGACGCCACGGCTGCGGGATACCGATCGGGCGTCACCTCGCCACCTGCAGGCAGTTCCGGCAGGTCGAGCGGCTCGCCGTACGCCTCGGCGACCAGGCGGCGGCGCTCGGCATCGGCGTCGGGATCGGCGCGCCGGGCCAGTGGGACCGGTACGACGAGCGGCTGACCGGGGAGCAGCTCCGCCGCCGCTCTCGTCGCGCGTACCAGGCCATGCGGCGAGAGCCCACGCGGCGACCCGGCACCGACCAGCGCAAGCAGCACCACGACGTCGTACGACGAAATCAGCCGAGCCAGCCTGTCCAGGGCCTCGCTGTCCAGCGGCGCGTCGACGAGCAGCGACCCGATCCGCTTGCCGGCGTACTCGTTGCGTACGTCCGCGGGCGTGCGGTGCAGGTGTCGGAAGACGCCGTCCTCGCGCGGCGCCAACGCCGTGACCGGCCCCGACAGCGCGTGCCGCTGGTCCTGTCGTACGCAGGACGCGATGCGCAGCCGGGCGACCGGCGTGCCCTCGGGATCGGTGAGGTCGAGCACCTCGCCAGGCTCTGGTGCGCGATCGGCGGGCACCGTCACGCTGACGTCCGGGAAGATTCCGTCGAGTGCCAACGCGAGATCGTCGTACTCCGCCGGAGCCGGTGCCCATTGCGGAACTGGCGCCATCAGCTCTCCAGGATCAAGGTGACCGGACCATCGTTGACGAGCGCGACCTCCATGTGAGCACCGAACCGACCGGTCTCGACCGTGGCGCCGAGACCGCGGAGGGTCGCGCAGAAGTGCTCGATCAGAGGTTCTGCGACCTCGCCCGGAGCGGCATCCGACCATGACGGGCGGCGGCCCTTGCGGGTGTCGGCGTACAACGTGAACTGACTCACGACCAGCAGCGGCGCGCCCACGTCGGAGCACGACTTCTCGCCTGCCAGGATTCGCAGGCCCCAGATCTTCGCAGCGAGCTTCTCAGCCTTCGCTGGTGTGTCATCGTGGGTGCTGCCGACCAGGACCAGCAGACCGGGCTTGTCGATCGCTCCCACGACCTCCCCGTCGACGGTGACGCTGGCCCGGGACACGCGCTGGACGACCGCTCGCATGGAGCCGACGATATCCAAGTGACCGAGAGCCACCTGACCGACGTCGCAGAGCTTCTGCGCGGAGTCACCCGATGACGGAGACGTTGATCACGGTCGCGCCGACTGGCGCGGAGACCAGCAAGGCCGACTTTCCCGCGCTGCCGACCACGCTGGACGAGCTGATCGAGACGGCGCGCCGCTGCGAGTCCGCCGGCGCCGCCATGATCCACGTCCACATCCGGGACGCCGAGCACCGACCGACCCTCGACCTCGGCCGGCTCCGCGAGACCGTGGCAGCTCTGCGCAGCGAGACCAAGCTGATCATCCAGCTGTCCACCGGCGGTGCCGTGACCGACTCGTACGCCGACCGGCTGCGGGTGCTCGACGCGGAGCCGGAGTCCTGCTCGCTCACTATGGGGACGGTGAACTTCGGCGACGAGGTCTTCTCCAACCCGTGGCCGTTCATCACCGAGCTCTATCAACTGACCCAGGAGCGCGGTGTCGTGCCGGAGTTCGAGCTCTTCGATCTCGGCCACATCGCGGCGCTGCATCGCCTGCTCGACCGTTACGGCCTGCCGGCAGGTGGCCGGGTGCACTGCGACCTCGTGATGGGCGTACCAGGTGGGATGCCCGGTGACGCTCCGACCCTGGTGGCGGCCGTGCAGGCGTTGCCGGATGCGGTGACGTCGTGGTCTGCGACTGGCATCGGGCGTACGACGTTGCCGGTCGCTCTCGCCGCCTTGAGCTGCGGCGGGCATCTGCGGGTCGGCATGGAAGATACGCTCACCTTCGCCAAGGGCCGCCCGGTCACGCACAACGTGGAGCTGGTCGAGCGCGCCGCCAACCTGGCCAGCCTCGCGCAGCGGCCCCCGATGTCACCGGATGCCGCTCGTGCGCTCCTCGGTCTGGCCTGATCGCGATCCGGAGGGCAGGCGTGAGCGAGAACCCCGTCGTGGCGGAGGTCGTACGGTCCGGGTTCGTCGAGGCGCGGCATCGCGGTGCGGTGGTCGCGGTCGACACCGACGGCTCGATCGCCTTCGCGTTGGGCGACGTGACGACGCCCATCTATCCCCGCTCGGCGAACAAGCCGATGCAGGCCACTGGGATGCTGCGCGCTGGTCTCGACCTCGACGCCGAACTGCTCGCCCTCGTCGCGGCCAGTCACTCGGGTGAGGACTTCCATGTCGCCGGGGTACGCACGATCCTCGCCACGGCCGGCCTGTCCGAGGCCGCACTGCGGTGTCCGCCGAGCTGGCCGATCGACCAGGACGTCCTCCACGAATGGGTCCGTGCCGGCCGCCAACCCGAGCGGGTCGCCATGAACTGCTCCGGCAAGCACGCCGGCATGCTGGCCACGTGCGTGTCGGCCGGCTGGCCGACCGAGACGTACACAGACCCGACACATCCGCTCCAAGTGGGCATCCGGCAGACCATCGAGGAGCTCGTCGGCGAGAAGATCGCGCACACCGGTGTGGACGGCTGCGGAGCTCCGTTGTTCGCGCTGAGCCTGACCGGGCTGGCACGTGGGTTCCGGGCGATGGCGACGGCTCCCAGCGACTCGCCAGAGGGCAAGGTGATCGCCGCGATCCGGGCGTATCCCGAGCACACCAGCGGGACCAACCGCGACGAGGCGAAGCTCATCCGTGGCGTGCCCGGCCTGGTCGGCAAGGGTGGCGCCGAGGCGTGCTACGCGGTGGCGCTGGACGACGGGCGCGCGGTCGCACTCAAGATCGACGACGGTGGGCAGCGGGCACGGCCGGTCGTGATGGCGGCGGCGCTGCGCCGGCTCGGCCTGTCGTACGACGTGATCGAGGAGCAGCTGACCGTCCCGGTGCCGGGAGGCGGCCGGGTGGTGGGTGAGATCCGCAGCGCCACCCTCTGACCACGGTCACGCGGTGTTCAACGCTTACCAGGGCTAGTCGTACCTTCCCGAGCCATGCCGGCGCCGGCTAGGTGGGAAAGACCCACGAAACGTGGTCATTGTTGGGCGCGCCGGAGGTGGCGGACGAGGGGTTTCGCCGGGGGTGGCGAGCGGGGAAATCGCAGAGCAGGAAGCCCAAGCGGCTCCCAGCAGTTTGGGCGAACCAGTGACCACCTAGACCGTGCAGGTACCGAGTGCAGACACCGACGCAGAACCCCACTAGCTGGCAGTTTGCGCTTGCTAACTTTTGCAAGCACAATGGGCAGCGTGAAGGTTCGGTCCATCAGCACGCTCGGCGACTACCTCCGGGAGCAGCGTCGCAACGCGGAGCTCTCCCTCCGGCAGCTCGCCGATCTTGCCGGCGTGTCGAATCCGTACCTCAGCCAGATAGAGCGTGGGTTGCGCAGGCCCTCTGCGGAGGTCCTGCAGCAGCTGGCAAAGGCGCTGCGGGTCTCAGCGGAGGCGCTCTACGTCCGCGCCGGCCTGCTCGATCCGTCAGAGGAGGGGGGAAGGCAAAACCGCGCCGTCGAGACGGCCATCCAGACCGACCCCTACCTCTCGGCACGCCAGAAGCGGGTTCTGCTCGACATCTACTCGTCGTTCCGCCGAGAGGCGAGCGAGGGACAGGTCAGTGAGCCGGAACACAGGAGCACAACCCGGAAGAAGGCCGCACGCTCAACCCGCCGAGACGCCCAGCGCTCTCGCCGGACTTCCACGACACGCCATGCCCAACAGGAGAGGGTCCGACAGGAGGACTAACTGATGCCCCGCAACTCCCGCAAGTCTTCGACTGAACCAAATCCGCTCTATGCGCTCGCTGGCGCCGGCGATTTCGCCGTGGAAAAGATTCGCGAGCTCTCCAAGATGGCATCGCGAACGATCAGCTCGCTGGAGGCAACCGACCCCGCCATGGTCTCCGATCGTGTCCAGGAACGCATCGAACGGCGAGCCGACGCGCTGGCCGCAGCGCTTCGCACGGCCTCGCTCGACCTGCGGATCCAGGCGCGCGACCTGACCGAGCGGGCTCAGGCAGCGCTCCAGATGGCCATGATCCAGGCTGGTTCGACGTACGACGCCCTGAGCGAACGCGGCAAGGACGCCGTCATGCGCATCCGCAGCATGCAGAACGGCGGCAGCCGGCAGGTGAGCCGGGGTCGTACGACGAAGCGCTCGACGAAGCCGGCCACCCGCAAGCGGACCACCGCGAAGCGTGGCTCGTCCGGCACCGCGCGGAAGTCGACCACTCGGAGCACCTCCGGCAGCCGCAGCTCGAGCGCGAGTCGGCAGCGGTCCAACTCGACGAGCGCGTCGAAGTCGACCAGCACCAGCCCGTCGACCATGGCGAGCAGCGAGGTCTGATCCGGGTCGACCCACAAGCCGCTTCGGTGTCGGACCAACGACGTTCCGCCTCCGAAGCTTGCCAACCCTCACCGGCGCATCTCACGGCGAGCAGGTGTGTGACGCCAGCGTGGGTGGGTTACGGCTAGGCTCAGGGTGTGCTGACTCCGCTGTCGATCATCGGACCGATCCAGCTCGTGCTCTGGATCGGCCTGCTCGTGCTGAAGGCGTTCGCGTTCGGCGACGTGGTCATGCGCCCGAAAGAGGCGTTCCCTGCCGCGGACAAGCAGAACAAGACGATGTGGATGATCCTGGTGGGGCTCGCCCTGCTCGTCCACCTGCTGCCACCGTTCATGTCTCCGCTCAGCCTGCTCAACCTCGCCGGCACGATCGCCGCGGCCGTCTACGTCGTGGGCGTGCGACCGGCTGTGCGAGAGGTCGGTGGCCGGCCTGGGAAGAACGACGGGCCTTACGGTCCGTGGTAGTCGATCCCCTCGAGAGTCAACGCTGAGCAGTCACCCCTCCGCCTTCGGCAGTTTCGGAACGCCCATCCTGCTTGCGTCACCCGGGGTTTAGCCGGCGCTGCGCACTGTTGCCCTGGATGCCGTTCCATTCCCTGCCAAGGCATTGCGCCGCTGCGAGACTTCTCTCCTGCCGCTTGATTCGCCACACGCACCTGCGCCCACTTGTGCTCGGTCAGGGCATCCCTCGCAACGCCGTCACATATGAGCGTTTTGTCGTATTCCTGAAGATCTGCACCATGGCCAGTCCGGTACACAGGGGAATGAGCGCTCCTGTTCCCGAGGTTGTGAACACGTGGCCTGACTCGCCACAGTCGACAACCGACTCCGACCTGCCGGAGGTCATCTGGTGCACGGGATCTCACGACCGCGCGATCATGTCGCAGGCCGGCAGCTTCTACCCCGCCGAGTCGCCATGCTCAGCGTGCACACCTCGCCTCTCGATCAGCCCGGCACCGGTGACGCCGGAGGGATGAACGTCTACATCGTCGAGCTCGCTCGCCGGCTTGCTGCTCTCGGCATCGAGATCGAGATCTTCACCCGTGCCACGTCGAGCGAGCTGCCACCCGTGGTCGAGACCGACGAGGGCGTACGCGTCCGGCACGTGGTAGCTGGCCCGTTCGAGGGGCTGTCCAAGAACGACCTGCCGGCACAGCTCTGCGCGTTCGCTCGTGGCGTCCTGCGTACCGAGGCCGAACACGAGCTCGGCCACTACGACCTGGTCCACTCCCACTACTGGCTGTCCGGCCAGGTCGGAGCCTTGGCCAAGGACCGCTGGGGCGTGCCGCTCGTCCACTCCATGCACACGATGGCGAAGGTCAAGAACGCGCTGCTCGCCGAGGGCGACGCTCCCGAGCCCAAGGCGCGGATCATCGGCGAGGAGCAGGTCGTCGAGGCCGCCGACTGGCTGGTCGCGAACACCGACGAGGAGGCTCAGGCGCTGGTCGAGCTCTACGGCGCCGATCCGCGCCAGGTGGTCACCGTCCACCCCGGGGTCGACCTCGAGGTCTTTCGTCCAGGTGACAGGGCGGCTGCGCGGCAGGCGCTGGGGATTCCCGCCGACGCCCTGGTGTTGACGTTCGTCGGCAGGATCCAACCGCTGAAGGCACCCGACCTGCTGGTCCGGGCGGCAGCGACGCTGGCGCGGACTCGGGCAGACACCCGGCAACGGCTCGTCGTGGCCGTGGTCGGAGGACCCAGCGGCTCGAACACCGAGGGTTCGCAGGGTCTGATGGCGCTCGCGGAGAGCCTCGACATCTCCGACGTCGTACGCATCGTGCCGCCGGTTCCCCAGCGCGAGCTGGCCCGTTGGTACCACGCCTCGACGCTCGTCGTGGTTCCGTCGTACAACGAATCTTTCGGCCTCGTCGCCCTCGAGGCTCAGGCGTGCGGCACTCCAGTCGTCGCCGCCGCGACCGGCGGTCTCCTCACGGCCGTAGCCAGCGGCCATTCCGGCGTGCTGGTGGAAGGGCATGACCCAGACGAGTGGGCGCAGGTCATCGGCGACCTCACGTCCGATCCGAAGCAGCTCGCCCGAATGGGACGAAACGGCGTGCGGCACGCGCAGGCATTCGGCTGGGCGGTGACGGCGGCGCGAATGCTCGACGTCTACGCCGAAGCGCTGCGACGGACTCGGCCGGTGCGGGACCTGGCGCACGGCGTCGTCACAATGAGCGGGTGGATGCCGCAGCGGTAATTCGGGGCGCACTCGACGAGATAGGGCTGGGCTGGGACGAGCCCGAGCCGGGCTGCTTCGTGGCCACCCTGCCTGGTGAGCGCAAGCTGAAGACGACCTGTGTGCTACGCGTCGGCGCGCGTGCGGTGGGGATCCACGCATTCGTCGTACGGCGGCCGGACGAGAACCACGAAGCCGTCTACCGGTACCTCCTGGAACGCAACCTCAAGCTCTACAGCGTGGCGTTCTGTGTCGACCATCTAGGCGACATCCACCTCGTAGGCAAGCTGCCACTCACCGCCGTGACACCAGACGAGATCGACCGCGTGCTGGGGAGCGTGTTGGACGCGGCGGACTCGTCGTTCAACCAGCTGCTCGAGCTGGGCTTTCGCACCGCGATCCGGCGTGAGTGGGCATGGCGCACGTCGCGTGGCGAGTCGACGGCCAACCTCCAGGCGTTCCGCCACCTCGCCGAGAGCTGAGGCCAACGCCTGCGTGGCGAGTTCACCGGCAGCGGAGCGGCGCGCTCAGCCCTGGTGGTAGGGGCCCGACCGTCGTGGGCACCGTGCCGCAGCTGGCATCCGACGACGAGCTGCGCGGCTCTAGCCGGCGATGAAGAACTGCTCCGGGCCCACCGGCGCCGGGTCCGGGTAGAGGGAGCCCTCGGGGATCGGCTCGGGCACGTTGCGCATCTTGTTCTGCACGATCGAATACCGCCCAGCGATGAGCACCGTGCCGATCACGTAGAACTCCTCGCGCGTGATCTGGAGGATCTCCATGAAGAGCCGGCGACGGTCGGCCTCGTCCATGGTGACCTTGATCTGGTCGTACAACTCCATCTGCCGGCGTGGGGCCTCCGGCGGTTCCTCCCCGGCTTCGCCGCCGGTTGCGTACCAGTCGGCCCACGCCCGCGCGTAGTAGCAGCGACCACCGACCGGGAAGAACCATCCCGGGTCCAGGATCGCGTCGCGCAGACCATTCTCCGCGCTGTAGATGACCGCGTCGCACTGGTTGGCGAAAAGGCGCTGCCAGAACAACGGTCCGCCCTGCGACTTCACGCGCATCTCGACGCCGACCTCCTTCCAGTAGCCCCGCACGAGGTCGGCGGTGGAGGGGTAGGTGGGGTCGAACCCGGTGGGCAGCTCGACGGTGAAGCTGATCCGCTTGCCGTCCGGACGCAGCCGGTAGCCCTCGCTGTCCCGCTTGGTGTACCCGGCCCGGTCGAGGTGCTCGTTGGCTTTGTCGACGTCGTACTCGGTGTACTGCGTGGCGAGCGCTTCGTCGTAGAAGTCGGACTCCGGTCGCGGCGCCGACTGATACGGCTCGCCCTGCCGCTGGTGCACCGCCTTGATCAGCTCCTCGCGGTCGATGGCGTACGACAGACCGATGCGGAAGTCCTTGTTCTGGAAGACCTCGCGCAACGCCTTGTCCTTGTGCGTCAGGTTGAGACAGAAGACGCCGTTGTTGATGTCGGAGGTCAGCTGGTCGATGAGGCGGTAGTCGCCCTTCTCGGCGTTCTGCGCGAACACCGGCTTGTTCGCCGGTGTCAGGATGTCGGTCGACGGGAGCGTGAAGTCCCCGTTGCTCACCCGAAGCGCCGCGGTCTCCGGGCTGGTGACGACGTCGATCACGACCTCGTCCAGGTAGGGAAACTGGCTGCCTTCGGGATCTGTCTTCCAGTAGTAGGGATTTCGCTTGCAGACGAGCCGGTCCTTGGTGAGCGGTGTGCTCACGACCCACGGAAGCAGGACCGGAAGCTCTGGGTTCTGCCAGATCGCAAGACCCGACGTGCCGTCGCCACCCTTGCTGAAGTACAGCTCGGTCCACTTGCCGAGCTTCGCCGCCTTGACGAGCGCCTCGACGTCGGGGTTGTACTTTGCGTGGAACTGCTGCAGGTAGTGCTTCGGCGACGCGGCGAACAGGTTGCCTTCAGGGCTTGCGAGCCGCTCGAGGAAGAACGCGTGTGGTTCGGCGAACGTGAACCTGCAGGTCACCTCGTCGACCTTCTCGAACGTCGAAGGCTTGCCCCCTGCCATCAACCACTGGGGGAACACCGGGAACAGCTCGGTGTTGCAGAAGACGTCGTTGTAGGCGAACTCGATGTCGTCGGCGGTGAACGGCTCCCCGTCGGACCACTTCATGCCCTTGCGGAGGTGGAACGTGAACGTGCGTCCGCCGTCCGAGACCTCCCAGTCCACGACGTTGGGGATGACGTCGGTGAAGTCCCGAGACCAACGGACGAGGCCGTCGTAGCCGATGTTCTCGTACACCGAGGCACCGTCGGTGCCTTGGATGAAGGTGTTCCAGGTGCCGCCGTACACCCCGATCTCCTGCGCTGGCTCGACCACGAGAGGTTCGGCGGGCAGGCGCTTGTCGACTGGTGGCAGCTTGCCGGCCTTGACCTGGGCCGCGAGACTCGGCGCCTCCTTGCCTTTCCGTCGACGTCGCCCGGAGTCACGGTTGACGGCAGGATCGGTGCTCAGCAGGTCGCAGGCTGAGAGTGTGGTCGCCGCCATCAGCGTGGCGGCCACACCTCGGAAGGCGTCTCGCCGAGTGAGTCCAGCGCCGCTTCGACTGCTCGCGTGTCCTCGGTCGCGTGAAGTCCGTCGCGTGTAGCCATCCATCGAGATCCCGCCCATCCGCCATCTCGAGCCGCCCGGCACGGCAACGGCTGGAGATCGATTTCAACGTTGGAAAGACAGTCTGCGGATCTTTTGCCAGGCGGGTCAATGCCGCAGATCGTCCCATTCCGGAAGCTGACTCCACCGGACTCACCCCAAATGACCATGTGCACTACGCCTGCCGGAGGTGCACTACGTGCCGACACGTGTTGCAGGTCCGACAGGCCTTCTGCGTACGTACCGGGGTGCCGTCCGCTCCCCGTCGTCTGCAGGACCCCGGCCATGACCGGGTCCGGACAGGTCGGCCTTCCCCACCACTCGTACGTGATTGGCTTGCAAGACAAGGAATGACTCACGAGGGGGCAAGCAGCCCGCATGCACATCGATCTCGCAGGGCGAGTCGCCATCGTCACGGGCGGCGGGCGTGGAATCGGACGAACGTTGGTCCTGCGCCTTGCAGAGGAAGGCGTCAGCACCGTCACGCTCGACATCAACCGTGCGGATCTCGACGCACTGGCAGCCGACCTGCCACCCGGAGGACCACCGTCCAGTCAGCTGGTCTGTGACGTCAGCGACCCGGAGCAGGTTCGCACGGCTGTGGACGACACGGTACGCGAGTACGGACGGATCGACATCCTCGTCAACAACGCGGGCGTAGCGGGCGGAGGCCCGATCGAATCGCTGCCGATCGAGCGATGGCGTGCCTGCCACAGCGTGAACCTGGACGGCACGTTCCTCATGTGCCAGGCGGTCGTACCGGTCATGAAGCGGCAGGGTTCCGGCAGGATCATCAACGCATCGTCGTACGCCGCGATCACGCCCTCGGTGTTCGGCACCGCGTACGCATCGTCGAAGGCCGCGGTCGCCCACTTCACCCGCGCCCTCGCGGGCGAGCTGGGTCCGTGGAACATCACCGTGAACGCGTACGCACCCGGCATGATCCCCACCGACATGAACCATTTCACCGAGCGCTCACCGGAGCAGCAGGAACGCCTGCTCGACCTGCTGACCCTTCGCCGCTGGGGCTCAGCCGACGACATCGCCAACCTGGTGTGCTTCCTCGCCTCCGACCAGGCCGGTTACATCACCGGGACGCTGATCGACGTGAGCGGCGGGAAGCTCGCCACCCAGCTGCCACGCGTGGCGTACGACTGGGCGAGGAGAGCCACCTGACGAACGGCAGGCGACAGACTGACGTCACATCGGCCTGGAAGGTGGGTCCCGCGACCAGGCCGGCGAGCGCCGCCGACCGACAGACCGGTGCAGCCGGCTCTCGGGAATTGCCACGGCATTCCAGGCAACGGGCGATCACGACCGTCTCTGTAGAGTCGGTCCCATGAGTGACGTGCTATCCAGCACCGCCGCGCCGTACCGCCTGATCTTGCTGCGCCACGGCGAGAGCGAGTGGAACGCCAAGAACCTTTTCACCGGCTGGGTCGACGTCGGCCTGTCCAGCGCGGGTGAGGCAGAGGCGCGTCGGGGTGGTGAGCTGCTGCGCGAACACGGGATGCTTCCCGACGTCGTGCACACATCCGTGCTACGCCGGGCAATTCGTACCGCCGAGATCGCCCTGTCGGAGTGCGATCGGATGTGGATCCCGGTACGGCGGAGCTGGCGGCTCAACGAACGCCACTACGGAGCCCTGCAGGGCAAGGACAAGAAGCAGACGTTGCAGGAGTTCGGCGAGGAGCAGTTCATGATCTGGCGGCGCTCGTACGCCACGCCGCCACCACCGCTCGAGGACGACGCGGAGTTCTCCCAGGTGGGCGACCCGCGTTATGCAGACCTGCCACCCGAGCTCATGCCGCGTACGGAATGCCTGGCCGACGTGGTGGCACGCATGCTGCCGTACTGGTACGACGCGATCGTGCCGGACCTGCGCGCCGGCAAGGTGGTGCTGGTGGCCGCCCACGGCAACTCGCTGCGTGCGCTGGTGAAGCACCTCGACCAGATGAGCGAGGAAGCGGTCGTCGGGCTCAACATTCCGACCGGGATCCCGCTTGTGTACGACCTGGACTCCAACATGCGACCCGTGAAGCCCGGCGGCGAATACCTGGACCCTGAGGCTGCTGCTGCGGCGATCGAGGCGGTCAAGAACCAGGGTCGCTAGCCGACGTCCACCCAAATGACCATGTGCACTACGCGTGTCGGACCTGTGATACGTGTCGACACATAGTGCACCTCCAACGGACGTAGTGCATGGCAGGAATCGCGGACTCCGGATAGCGCATCCGCGCGATCTTCGCGACATGTTCGGCGAGCTCGCCCATGCGCTCGAGGCCGGCGACCATCCGCAGCGCGGCCACGAGCACCCGAAGATCGCTCGCCACCGGCTGCTGCAGGGCGAGCTGCTCGAAGGCGCGCTCCTCCACCAGTGCCCGGAGCCGATCGATCCCCGCGTCGGCTGCGATCACTTTCTCCGTGCGCCGAGCGTCCGCCTCGAGCAGCGCTGCGGTCGCTTCGTGGACCGCGGTCTCGACCTGTCTCGCCATCTGGACGAGCTGGTCGTTGATGAACTGCAGCTGCTCGTGGAAGACGTCTCGCATGCTGAACACCGTGCGGACGCGAGGGGAGGGAAAACCCCGGTAACGCTGAACGTCCGGTGAACACTTGCTGTCGAGCTCGTACCACGGCGGCCAGACGGGGCTTCACTGCCGAACCGCGCCCTACCATCGAGGACGTGGACGCGACACTCGCCGCGACTCTCGGCGGTCTCGCTGGCCTCGCCATCAGTGGTGTGGCCGCTGTCGCGTTCCGCTTCTCCGAGCGCGCTCAGGAACGCACACCAGATGCGCCACCGGCCCCCTTGCCACCGGACGTCGCCAAGCTGCTCGCCGTCCTCCCACAGGGCGCGGTCGTCGTCGGACCGACAGACGACGTGCGCTACGCCAGCGCACCTGCACGGGCCTTCGGATTGGTTCGCGGCTCCCGGATCGCGATCGCGGAGCTTCTCGACCTGGTCCACAAGGTACGCAGAGACGGTGAAATCCGGCACACCGACCTGGAGGTCCCGCGAAGCCGGTTCGGGCAGACCGCTCTGTCGCTGTCGGCCCGGGTCGCTCCGGTCGGCAGCGAGCTGGTCCTCATCCTGGTGGAGGACCGTACGAAGGAACGCCGGCTCGACGCGATCCGCCGGGACTTCGTGGCCAACGTGAGCCACGAGCTCAAGACTCCGATCGGTGCCCTGTCCCTGCTCGCCGAGGCCGTGCAGCACGCCGCGGACGACCCCGAGGCGGTGCAGCGATTCGCCGGGCGGATGCAGGTCGAAAGCGAGCGGCTGACCCGCCTCGTCCAGCAGATCATCGAGCTGTCCCGGGTGCAGGCCGACGATCCGATTCTCGAGCCCTCGCAGGTCGAGCTCGACGAGGTGATCGAGGCCGCCCTCGACCGGTGCCGCGTCGACGCGCAAGCCAAGCACATCGCGTTGGTACAGGCAGGCGAACGCGACGTGGTCGTCACCGGCAACCAGCAACAGCTGGTGATCGCCGTAGGAAACCTGGTCGAGAACGCCGTGAGCTACAGCCCGGAGCACACCCGGGTCGTGGTCGACGTACGCCGGACGACCGGCCCTCTCGAGGCGGCCACGTCGGACTCGTCTTCGACCCACGAGTACGTCGAGATCGCGGTGAGCGACCAAGGCGTCGGCATCCCCGAGCACGAGCTCGAGCGGGTCTTCGAGCGCTTCTACCGCGTCGACCGAGCACGTAGCCGCGAGACCGGCGGCACCGGGCTTGGTCTTTCCATCGTCAAGCACGTCGCGGCCAGTCACGGCGGGTCGGTCACGGTGTGGAGCGTGGAAGGCAAGGGCTCGACGTTCACCATCCGGCTCCCACTCCGCTGCGGCAGCGCACCGCCATCCGTAGCGGGACCGGCGGTCGTGGCAGGCGACGCGCGACCGGGCGCGGCGCTGCCCGTGCCAGCATTGGTACGCCAGAAGGAGGCAACCCGGTGACCCGTGTTCTCGTCGTCGAGGACGAGGAGAGCTACAGCGACGCTCTTTCGTACATGCTCCGCAAGGAGGGCTTCGAGGTCGCACTGGCGGCCGACGGCAACACCGCCATCGAGACGTACGACCGAACCGGCGCCGACATCGTGCTCCTCGACCTTATGCTTCCCGGCATGCCTGGCACGGAGGTGTGTCGCGAGCTGCGCCGACGCTCCAACGTGCCGGTGATCATGGTGACCGCGAAGGACACCGAGGTCGACAAGGTCGTCGGGCTCGAGCTCGGCGCCGACGACTACGTGACGAAGCCCTTCAGCCCGCGTGAGCTGGTGGCGCGGATCCGGGCGGTCCTGCGCCGCGGCGCGGAGGCACCCGAGCCCACGCAGACGGTGCTGGAAGGCGGTCCGGTCCGCATGGACGTCGAACGCCATGTCGTGACGGTGAACGGGACGGACGTACGCCTTCCACTGAAGGAGTTCGAGCTGCTCGAGCTGTTCCTGCGCAACTCGGGTCGGGTGCTCACCCGGAGCCAGCTCATCGACCGGGTATGGGGCGCCGACTACGTGGGGGACACGAAGACGCTGGACGTCCACGTCAAGCGGCTGCGGGCGAAGATCGAGCCGGACCCGTCCACCCCGCGCTACCTCGTCACGGTCCGTGGGCTGGGCTACAAGTTCGAGGCCTAGGCGTCGCGTCACCCTCTCGCCGACTGCAACGACCGGCCGATCACGAGCCGTTGGATCTGGTTCGTCCCCTCGAAGATCTGCAGCACCTTCGCCTCACGCATGTACCGCTCGACCGGATAGTCGCGGGTGTATCCGTACCCACCGAACACCTGCACCGCATCGGTCGTCACCCGCATCGCCGTGTCCGTTGCCACCAGCTTCGCGATCGCGGCCTCGGTGGTCGTGTTCCAGCCACGGTCCCGGCGTCGTGCGACATCGAGGTACGTCGCCCGCGCGCTCTGCACGGCCGCAGCCAGGTCGGCGAGGAGAAATGCCAGACCTTGGAAGGAGATGACCGGCTGGCCGAACTGGTGTCGCTCCGACGCCCAGTCGACGGCGGCGTCGAGGGCGGCCTGCGCCAGTCCGACGGCACACGCCGCGATGCCGAGCCGTCCGCCATCCAAGGCAGACAGTGCAATCTTCATGCCCGCTCCCTCGTCGCCGATCCGGCGATCATCGGGCACGTGCACGTCGTCGAAGTGCACCACGGCGGTCGGTGAGGCGGTGAGGCCCATCTTGCGTTCCGGCGCGCCGAACGACAGGCCGGGCACTCCGGCATCCACCACGAAGCAGCTGATGCCGCGGGTGCGGTGGTCGGACGTGCGCGCGAAGACCGTGTAGAAGTCGGCCTCGCCGCCGTGAGTGGTCCAGGCCTTCGTTCCGTTCAAGACGTAGCCGCCGTCCGGGTGCCGCGTGGCCCGCGTGGTCATGGCGCTCACGTCCGAGCCGGCGTGCGGCTCGGAGAGGCAGTAGGCACCGAGCAGGTCACCGGCCAGCAGCCTGGGCAGCAGGGCCTCGCGTTGCTCTTGTCTTCCGTACGCGAGGATCGGGAAACAGGCGAGGGAATGCACCGAAATGCCGACCGCGACGCTCAGCCAGGCGTACGCCACTTCCTCCAACGCCTGCAGGTAGACCTCGAACGGTTGTCCGCCACCGCCGTGCTCCTCCGGGAACGGCAGCGACAGCAACCCAGCGCCACCAAGGAGACGGAAGAGGTCACGGGGAAACTTGCCCTCTGCTTCGGCTTCGGCGGCTGCAGGCGCCAGTTCGTTCGCCGCGATGTCACGCACCAGAGCGATGAGCTCGTGTGCTTCCGTTGTGGGAAGCAGCCGTTCGACCGGCATGGGTCCCTCCGCTGTGATCTGCAGGACTGTCCGGCACATGCGCGTCAGCGGGGTCGCCGCTGTGGCGCTCGAGCGTACTCTCTCACGATTTCGGCGCACGCGTTTCCAGAGCGCACTGATCGGCATGACGCGATCACAGGTGAGCTCGCGGAGGGGTCGGTGTCACACGATCTCGACGCGGCGGCGGCTCGTCGGGTGAGTGACGTGTCGTCAGGAGCCCAGCTCCACCCGGGCGCAGGCGATGCCGCGGCGACGCCATGTGTAGGTGATCACGACGTCCTTGCCGTCCAGGATCACCGACGGGTAGGAGAACTCCGCGTCGACGGGCGGGTCCTCCTTCTCGATCACCGCGACGTCCTCCCAGCTGTGTCCGTTGTCGTTCGACACCGCGAGCACCAGCGGGCTGCGTGGCCCACCGGGCGTAGCGACCGGGTTGTACGCACAGACGAGCCGGCCATCCGGAAGCTGCGTGAGGTCGATTCCGCTGTTGTTGTTGGGCAACGACGTCTTCACCGCCGGGCTCCAGGTGCGCCCGCCGTCCGTCGAGTCACTCCGGCACGCCCACCCGCAGGAGCTGCGCAGCAGCATGTGGACGACACCCGGCTCGGACTCCCACAACGCCGGCTGGATCACACCCTTGCCAGGAAAGCTCGTGTGGTCGATCGGCACCAGACGACCGCGCCGCCAGGTGCGGCCCCTGTCGTACGACAGATCCACGAAGGCGTCCCAGGTGTGTTCCCGCTCGATCGACGCAGGTGCCGCCCATGTGCCGTCCGACAGTACGATCGGCTTGTTCTTCACCGGTCCCCGTCCACCGATGTCGCCGGGGACGAGCTCGCGCGGATCGCTCCAGGTGTATCCGTCGTCGTTCGACCGCATCACCCGCGTGAACCACATCGGGATCCGGCGTCCGACCTTGTAGAACAGCAGAATCTCTTCACTGTCGGGCGGACGGAAGAGCACCGGGTTCCAGTGCGGCAGGTCCTTCTGGTCGGCGATCTTCACGGGCCTGGACCAACCGCGGCCGGGTGCCCGGCGTGCGATCCAGATCGCGGTGTCGCCCGCGCCCTCCCGGCTACCTCCGAACCACGCGGCCAGCAGCCGTCGATCGCCGAGTCTCAGCACCGTCGAGGCATGGCACGTGTGGAAACGCGGGTCGTCGACAACCACAAACTCCGTATTGACCTGTGCCGCCACCGTGACGCTCCTGCCTAACCAGGACTATGCGAGCCTTACCAGGCATACAGAAGACTGACAGATCGGAGAGACCTACCATACGTGGTCATTTAGGATGGGCGCGAGGCTACGCGGAGCCGCGGCGGCGAGCGACTTCGTACAGCGCGATGCCCACCGCGACACCGGCGTTGAGCGACTCGACATCCGAGTCGATCGGGATCCTGGCCAGCCGGTCACACGTCTCACGGACCAGACGCGAGAGCCCCTTGCCCTCCGAACCAGCCACCAGGACCACGGGTTCGGCGAGCTCCTCGACCTCGGAGAGCGATACGTCCCCCGACGCATCAAGCCCGACAACCGTGAGCCCTTCGCGCTGACACGTCCGCAGAGCGCGGGTGAGGTTCACGGCCCGTGCGACGGGCACCCGCAACGCCGCCCCAGCCGACGCCTTCCACGCCCCTGCGGTCATCGCCGCCGATCGCCGTTCCGGCACGACAACGCCGTGCGCGCCGAACGCCGCCGCCGATCGCACGACCGCACCGAGGTTGCGCGGATCCGTCACCCCGTCCAACGCGACGAGCAGCGTGGGCCGATCGCTCGCGAGCGCCTCCTCCAGGAGGTCGTCGGGATGGGCGTACGAATAGGGAGGTACCTGCGCGGCGATCCCCTGATGAGCCGTGGCACCTGTGAGCCGGTCGAGCTCTGCCCTCGTGCATTCCAGCAGCGGGACATCCTGCTCGGTCGCGAGGCGTACGGCTTCCCGGATCCGGTCGTCCCGCGCAACCCGTTCGGCAACGTGCAAAGCCTTGACGGGAACGCCGTCGCGCAAGGCCTCGACGACCGGGTTCCGCCCGATGATCCACTCGCCAGCGGTTCCGGCGACCGCAACCGCCCGGCCTGCCGTGGACTGCGGTCCGGCAACCGACGCCTGATGTGCGACATCCACCGCATCGGGTGACGTCGCGGCCGCTCGTTTCGCCTGTGCCTTCTTGTACGCCTTGTGATAGACGCGCATGTGGGCCGGCGGGGTCGGTCCCTTGCCCTTCAGGCCACGCCGGACCTTTCCACCCGATCCCTTGGGTGGCCCACCGGACTTGCGTTTGCGCACAGCGCCACGCCGTCTGCTGTTTCCAGGCATGCTGGACGCTCACCTACTGTCGGATCGGGACCGATCCTGGCCGCTGGTGCTGTGCGTCTCTGCCAGCGCACCAGCCCGCCGGGCAATGGTCCAGCGTGGACCGTGCGGTGTGTCGGTCACCTCAATGCCGGCAGCTCGCAGCTGGTCGCGCACCGCGTCGGCGGCGGCCCAGTCCTTGCGGGCCCGCGCGGCCTCACGTTCCTCGAGAAGCGAGCGCACCAGCACGTCGACCGCGAACCGCAAGGACTCGTCGCCTGACGCCTCGCGGCGCCAACGAGGATCGAGTGGGTCCAGGCCGAGGACCGACAGCATGGCGCGAACATCGCGCAGCCGTGCTGCCACGGTGTCCTTGTCGTCGCGGGCGAGTGCCGTGTTGCCTTCGCGTACGGCCGAATAGACCACGGCAAGCGCCTGCGGGACGCCGATGTCGTCGTTCATCGCGTCGACGAAGGCGTCGGGCAGCTCTGGGCGCTCTCCCACTGGCGTGCCGCCGACCGACTCACCCACGAACTCGACCGCGTGCTCGACGAAGCTCTCCAGTCGCTGGTAGGCCGCCGCGGCCTCCTGCAGCGCTTCCTCGGAGAACTCGATCGTCGAGCGATAGTGCGGCTGAACCAGATAGAACCGCAGCTCGACCGGGCGTACCCGCTTCACGACCTCCGACACCAGCGCCGTGTTGCCCAGCGACTTGCTCATCTTCTCGCCGGCCATCGTCACCCAGGCGTTGTGCAGCCAGTAGCGCGCGAAGGGATCGCCGGCCGCCTGTGATTGGGCGCGTTCGTTCTCGTGGTGGGGGAACACGAGGTCGATGCCACCGCCGTGGATGTCGAACTCGGCTCCGAGGTATTTCGTCGACATCGCCGAGCACTCGATGTGCCAGCCGGGTCGTCCCGGACCCCACGGCGTCGGCCACGCTGGCTCGCCGGGCTTGGCTCCCTTCCACAACGCGAAGTCGCGGGGGTCGCGTTTCGCCTCGACGTTCTCGGTGTCGAGGGCTGGCTGGACATCCTCGATCCGCTGGCCGGACAGCGCGCCGTAGTCGGCGAAGGAGGTGACGTCGAAGAGCACGTCACCACCACTCACGTACGCATGACCGGAGTCGATCAGGCGCTGGATCAACGCGACGATCTCCGGGATGTGGCCCGTCGCGCGCGGCTCGAGTGTCGCCGGAAGGCAGCCCAACAAGTCGTAGGCGTGGGAGAAGGCCCGCTCGTTGCGGTAGGCGATCTCCCACCAGGGCGTGTTCTCGGCCGCCGCCTTGGCGAGCACCTTGTCCTCGATGTCGGTGACGTTCCGGACGTAGACGACCTCGTAGCCCTGGTGCAGCAGCCAGCGACGCAGGATGTCGAAACTCAGGGCGAACCTCACGTGGCCCACGTGTGGTGGGCTTTGCACGGTCGCACCACAGACGTACATCGTGACCTTGCCAGGCTGAAGCGGCGTGAAGTCACGAAGTGCACGCGTGCGCGTGTCGTACAGGCGGAGGTTCACCCTGCAAGGGTACCGAGGGGGTCGCTCGGCGCCGGGCGAGCCCTCGCCCCGCTTGGCGCCGGCGGGCTGGCGAGGTCCGAGCACGTGGCTGAGGCTTGGCGCCGGGGAGCCGGACTTCCCTGGTTACGTCGTCGCGTCCGCCCTGAGCCGGTCAGCGCTCGGCCAGGTCGCGGATGATCTTGCGCAGCGTGTCGGCGGACTTGCCGAGCTCCTCACCGCTCAGCGTCTCCTGCACGTCGTACGTCGTACGGTCGTGCAGCTCGAGCTGCGCCCTCAGCGGGTACTCCTTGTCCACGGTCACCGACGCGATCTCTTCGTACGGAATCCACAGGCTCTCGGGCCTTCGCGCCAGCTCGGAGACGGTGTGGTTCTGGACCAGCAACGTGAGCCGCCGCTTGCCCTGATCGGTCCGCCTGGGGCACGGGAGGAGGACCAGACCCGAATCGGTGATCAACAGGTCCATCGGGTTGCCCCCGACCTTGACGTTGGCCATGGCCCCCAGCAGGTTGGCCGTCGACGGATCGGCCTGGATCTTGCGCGGCGCCGCGAGTGACATGTCGATCCCGACCTCGGTCAGCCACTCGCGCACCCGCTTCGCGCCCCTAGGTCCGGATTCCAGGGTCTCGATGATGGTGCGAACCTCGAATTCCTCGCCATCGGGAAACAGCAGGCGAGCCGACCGGTCCCAACGGTGCTCGACCCGGACGGCGCCGGACCGGATCGCGGCGATCGTCAACGCCGACGCGATCCCACCCTGTGGCGCGTTCGCCCGCATCATGTGGTCGTACAGCTCGACGAACCGTCCGGCTTCCGCCGCGCGCAGGATGGTCTCGAAGGTCTCGGGCGTGCGCCCGGTCACCCGAGACAGCGCTCGGTACATCGCGTCGGCGCGTTCCTGCTCCACCGCGAGGACGCCGTGAGCGGTGTACGCCGGCCAGTCCAGCAACTTGCGGTTACCGAAGTCCAAGGCGGTACGTTCGAGCTCCACCATCAGGTGCTCGATTCCCGCGATCAGCCGCCACGCGGGCCGTCGATCGCCGCGCCTGCCGGCCGCTCGAGGGTCACGTCCCGACGCGACACCGACACCGCCGGACGACCGTGGGTCGTGTCCACCGGCATCACGCTCCGGAAGCTGTTGCAGCGCGGCGATGCGTTCCGGCATCGACGGGTGGGTGTCCCAGCGAGACGTACGACCGTCCAAGGGCTGACGGCGTAGCTCGGCCAGCTCCTCCTGCCGGGCCTGCAGCATGCGCGGGAAGCCTGCGAAGACACCACGGGGTGCGATGCCGTAGTCGAGTGCCCAGGTGACGTAGTTCCTGAGGTAGAAGTTCCACGCGGCGAGCAGGACCGGGACCTCCCGCAGCGCCGTCTCCACCGCGTGCCGGCCGGCTACCGCCACTGCCGCCCTGTCGGCCTCGAACTCCTGCTGCCGGCTGACGGCGAACTCCACGAGGAAGTACGCCTTGGCGTAAAGCTCGAAGACCTTTCGGACGATGGTGCGGATGACAGAGCCATCTTGCAGTTGCTCGATGGTCCGAGTGATCGTCGTACGCCCGCGATAGTTGATCTCGCCCAGCCTGGTGTGCGCGTGGGAGTAGTGGCCGAGCTCATGCCCCAGGACCGCCCGTAACTGGTCGATCGTCATGGTGAGGAGCAACGGCAGCCCGATCACCATGTATCGCCGGCCGCCACGCAGGCCGAGCATCGAGGCGTCTTCGGTGACACCGGCGTTGACGTCGGCGACCAGCCAGATCTCGTCTGGTGGCCGGGTCACCACACGGTCAGCGAGGTCACGGACCATCGCCCACAGGTGAGGCTGGTCCTCCTCCCGCAGTGGTACGCCGACAGGTGTGAAGGGCTCTCGTTTCAGCGCCTTCACCAAGCCGACCACGATGGCCCCAGCGGCGGCAAGGAGCGTGAAGACGATGTGCATGCCGCCCTGGGTGTTGCTGGCGATGAAGTACGCGCCGAAGCCGATCAGTGCGATGACGGCGAAGGCCAACACATAGAAGCCGGCCAGCATCGAAACCGCGACTACCGCACGCCATCCGGTCCGCATCGCCAAACTCCGTCCTCGCCGGTTCGCCGGTCGTCGCCGGGGCAAGCACAGCCCGCGAGGTCTGGGGTGCCGTGCCAGCGGCGAAGTGCTGCGCCGAGGCGTGGACTCACACTGGGTGGTCCTGCCAGCTGGTCCCTGGTACTTCTTTGGATGGCGCAGCCTCCGACCGCGAGAGTAGCGGCCTTCACCAATGACCACGCGCGGCAGGTGTCCGCACGCCACGGTATGCGCCGGCACACACTGCGGCGACCGCGCACCCGCCACGCCTGGTCATTGTGAAGTCGGCGCACGTGTCCGCAGAAGCGGGCCCACTGGGTAGACGCATCCTCAACGTGACGGGCGGACGCATCCTCAGGGTGAAGTCCCTGCTCGATAGACGAGCGCGACAGCGATGGCAGCCAAACCTTCACCACGACCGGTGAAACCGAGCGCATCGGTTGTCGTGGCCGACACGTTGACCGGTGCTCCACATGCCGCGCTCAGCGCTTCGCATGCCTCCTTGCGTCGCGGCGCAAGTTTCGGGCGTACGCCGACGACCTGGACCGAGATGTTGCCGATCCGCCAACCGGCAGCACGTACCCGCGTGGACATCTCGCGGAGCAGCTGGACACCGCTCGCGTCCTTCCAGGCGGGATCCGACGTGCCGATCTGTGTTCCCAGGTCGCCGAGCTCGGCTGCGGACAAGATGGCGTCGCAACAGGCGTGGGCGGCCACGTCACCATCGGAGTGACCCGCCAGGCCGACGGGTTCCTGCGGCCAGTGCAGTCCCGCGACCCACATCGGCCGACCCGGAGCGAACGCGTGCACGTCCACGCCGATGCCGACCCGGGGAATGAACTCTGCTCTCTCGACCGGGCTGCTCCCGATGTCGTTCACCGGCCCACTGCCGCCTTCCGTCGGGCGAGAACCGCCTCCGCCATCACGAGATCCAGTGGTCGGGTGACCTTGAACGCCTCCTCGACCCCCGGGACCGTATGGACCCGAAAGCCCAGCCGTTCCACCATCCCCGCATCGTCGGTGATGGTCTCGAGCTCGTCGGCGTTCGCGTTGGCGGCCCATGCGTGCGCCTTGACGAGTACGGAACGCCGGAACGCTTGAGGCGTCTGGACGGCGCGAAGCTGACGTCGGTCGAGCGTACGGACCACTGTGGCGTCGTCGACCTCTTTCACGGTATCGACGAGTGGTACGACGGGAACGCACGCGTCGGCACCGGTGTCGCGGACCGCCGCCGTGACGGATTCGGCCAGCTCCGGTGGGGCCAGCGGCCGTGCGGCGTCATGAACAAGCACGACGTCGACGTCGTCGGGAAGCACGGCGAGTGCCTGGCGTACCGAGTCGTGGCGACGCTCACCACCCGGTACGACGTCGATGTCGGCCCGCCATTCGACAGCGGCGAGCAGCCGCTCCACCTCGGGCACGTCTGCCGCCGGCGCCGCGATCACCACCACATCCACACCACGCGCCCGCGCGAGTGCACGCACGGCGTGGACGAACAGCGGGGAGCCGCCCAGCAGTCGAAGCGCCTTGGGGACGCCCGGTCCGAGGCGCTCACCTCGACCAGCGGCCGGAACGATCGCGGCGGTTCTCATGGGGACTGCCTAGTGAAGGGGTCACAAACCCTTGTGGGCGGTTCATCGCAGAGCAACGGTCCCGGCGGCTCAAGTCTGGCCGGGACCGATGCACAAGTTACCCGTGCGTGGACCCGCTGACCACACGACGGGTAATCCCGATCTGATTAGGAAGCGAGGACTTCGTCGAGAAGGGTCTCGGCCTTGTCCTCGTTGGTGTTTTCGGCGAGGGCGAGCTCGGAAACCAGGATCTGCCGGGCCTTCGCGAGCATGCGCTTCTCACCTGCGGACAACCCACGGTCGCGCTCACGCCGCCAGAGGTCGCGAACCACCTCGGCCACCTTGATGACATCGCCGGAGGCGAGCTTCTCGAGGTTGGCCTTGTAGCGGCGCGACCAGTTGGTCGGCTCCTCCGTATGCGGCGCGCGTAGGACTTCGAATACCCTCTCCAGGCCGTCCTGGCCGACCACGTCACGTACGCCGACCAGGTCGACGTTGTCAGCCGGGACCCGTACAACGAGATCGCTTTGAGCCTTTATCCGGAGGACGAGGTAGGTTTTGTCCTCGCCCTTGACCTTTCGCGTCTCGATGTCTTCGATGACGGCTGCCCCATGATGGGGGTACACCACTGTCTCGCCGACCTTGAAAGTCATATGTCAGGTACCCCTTCCTCGAGACCATGCTATCACGAGGCGATCGGGCACCCCTGACGTTTGCGCAGGTCAAGGCCCGAATGAGGGCTTGACAAGACCGCGGTGGCCGTCTCCATGCAGGTGAACCGACGTGGCGTCGATCACCGGGCGGTCTCAGGACCAGGCCTCACAACCCCGGAAACGCAGGTGTTTTCCTTCGACGTACCTGGGTTTCGGCTGGTACGAATTGACGCCCGGATGTCCGCGGAGCAGGAACGCGCTCGGCCACGGAGGGTCATCGGTGACGATGCGGGTCGTGGTCGGAATGTAGCGGATCGTGAGCCCACAGCGACGGTGCGGAGAGGTGTTCGCGTTGCTCCCGTGCACGATGTTGGGGTGGTGGACCTCCACGTCGCCCGGCTCCAGCACGATGTCGACTGCCTTCGACTCGTCGACCTCGGCCGCGATCTCCTTACCCAGCACGCTCGCGACCTCGGTGTTGTCGCGCATGTCCGCGAGATCGCGTTTGTGCGTGCCCGGAATCAGCCGGACACAGCCGTTTTCGGGCGTCGAGGGGTCGGCCGCGAGCCACAGCGTCACCACCTCCATCGGCTCAAGCGGCCAGAAGGCGCCGTCCTGATGCCAGAGCACCGGCTGGCCGGAATGGGGCGGCTTGCAGATGTAGTGGGACGCGAAGAGCGCGATGTCAGGCCCGATGAAGAGCTCCGCGATGTCGAGCAACCGGTCATCTGACACCAGACGTACCCAAAACGGGTCGTCCCGCATCAGCACGTGACCGAGCTGCTCCGGCCGCAGCTCGGGGTGCTTGGCCTGCAGCCAGTCGACGTGGGCATGTACTTCTTTGATCAGCTCCTCGTCGATGACGTTGCGAAATATCGCGTATCCCTCGGTGTCGTACTGCTCGAGAATTCTTGCCTTGGACGCGCGGGCATCTGCTCGCTCATCGGTAGGGAGGCTCACTCGGCCACCTCCTTCACGTGCTCTGCTCGAGCCTGTCTGCGACTCCCGACGCGGGCCCACGAGCGATCGATCATTGGCCAGCTGTCACGCGACAGCCCGGGGCTTCGTCGCCCAGCCCGGTGACCCATCCTTGCGGAAAGCCCTATCCTCGCCAGGCGCTGGCGCCATCTGCGGCAACCGAGAACCCACCACACCTGGTCATTTGGAGGAGCTGATCGGGAGCAGTTTCATCGTCGAGGGTGACCGCGGAATGCAATAGCACTCATCATGCCGAAATATGTAATCTCTTGATATGTCGCCAAAGGCCCTGCGCTTCGCCAACCACGCGCTCGGCCGGCCCTACCACGCGGCGCACATCCGGATCGGTGCCCGCGAGGGCGGCACCGATCTGCACACGCACGCAGACTTCTACGAGCTCATGGGCATCGTGGGCGGACGCGGCGAGCATCGCCTCGCCACCGGCACCCAGCCACTTCGGTTCGGCGACATGATCCTCGTTCGGCCAGGCGATCAGCATGCGATCAGAGGAATTCCTCCGTACGGGCTGGCGTTCATCAACGTCGCCTTTCCAGCCGACGCCTGGCACTGCTTCCTCGACCTCAGTGGCGCTGACCCGCAAAGCGCGTGGGAACGCTCGTCCTTTCCCCCGCGGGTGTCACTCACAGGGCCGTTGCGGGAGAAGATGCAGGACTCCTTCTCCCGGGTCGTCACCGCCTTCGGACGCTCGCCCCAGATGCGTGACCTGTTGGCGTTCTGGTGCGACGCCGTCGAATTTCTCACCGAAGGCACGCCTGCCGGCGGTGTGGACGACCTCGAAGATTCGTACGAGCACAAGGATTCGCTCGACCGGGCCGAGGGAACCCGGCCGAGCTGGTTGGTACGGGCGCGGGTCGCGATGCGCCGGGAGGAGAACCTGCGCGGCGGCGTGCCACGACTTGTCGAGCTTGCAGGGGTGAGCGCTGCCCATCTCTCCCGGTCGATGCGGGCTCACTACGGCACGACCCCGACCGAGTTCGTCACCCGGCTTCGCATCGAGCACGCCTGCACGCTGCTCGCGACCACGGGACTCACGGTCACCGACATCGCCTACCGATGTGGGTTTGCGAGCCAGTCGTACTTCACGCGATGTTTTCGTAAGACACTGCAGATCTCTCCCCGGGAGTTTCGAGCCCGCGTACGACACACGTTCGTCCCGTGACCCGGTGTGGGAAGACTGCCCCTCATGACCACGTGCAGGGCTCGTGTGGGGTCGGCGACGCGCGCTTGCTCGCGTCGGTTCTTGTCGCCACACTCGCCGCGTCGTTGGGGATTCCACACGGGTGCCGCGGCTCTTCGATCGTTCGCAGGTGGAGTCGGGGCCATGGTGCTTGCCAGCGTCGTTCTCGTGCTCGCTGGGTGCGAGGCGACCATTCGATCGGAGAGCCAGGTCCCCTACACGCCGGGACAAGGCGTGTGGGCAGACGTCGACGGTCTCCGGGTACGCGGCGTCGTGGCCGTTGCTCCGAGCAACGGATCGGCGACGCTCGTGGGCACGATCCTGAACGAAGGCCGGCAGGGGGACGCCTTGGTCGCGATCCGCCTTCCCGACGGACGAGCCGAGCTCGGTCGCTCGCCACTGTCGATTCCGCCGGGCCGAGCCAGGGTGCTCGGAGTCGACACCTCTTTGGGCAGGGCCACGCCGGCGACGTTGCGCGGTCCAGGAATCCGTCTCGGCGAGGTCGTGCCGGTCACGTTCGTGTTCGACCGGGCGGGCAGGGTGAGCCTCGACGTGCTGGTGGTCGCGCGCGAGGGTCCGTTCGCGACGGTGGGGCCGCCTGGGGGAGCCGCCGCCCCGTGATCGCGTACGTCATCCTGGACGAGCCGTTGTGTCTCACCACGTAAGGCTGCGCCGGCGCCTCGCAAGGCGCTGCGCGCACCTCGTACGTCCTGGGCGAGCCGCCCTTCCCTCACCTCGTACGTCCTGGGCGAGCCGTTGCGCCCCACCTCGTACGTCATGAGGCGGGTCGGCAGTCTGGGTTGATGTTGGACACCTGCTGAGAGAGCTGGTCGAGGCCGCCGCCGCACGCCGGCCAAGGTCCGCACGGATCCGCAACCGCGGTGATTGACGCTCTCCAGATCGCTGTCGCACGGACCTGTCCCGCGTACCGACTCGCCGTTGCGCGGACTTGCCCCGCGCATTCGTACCTTTCCGGGGCATGCATGGGACTTTCAGAGGTAAATGGGCGACTCAACGTGGTCATTTCAGCGAGGTCGGTCAGTCAGCAGTTGCCGACGTTGCGGATCTCGAGCTTGGCCACGGCGTCCTGTAGGAGCGCTCGAGTCGCTTCGACCTCGTCGTCGCTGGCATCGCCCGCCGGTGCGTACGAGACCGTGGCCACCTGGATGCCCTCGCCTTTGAAGCCCTTGGCCACGCGCCACTCGTTCCCGCGTTTGACGTCGACCCGGCCGATCATCGCGCCGTCGTCCCCGATCTGCACCGCGGCGTCTTCGCCCTCCTTGCCACGCACCAAGGACTCGAGCCGCCGCTGACCAGGCGTGCCAGCGCCCTCGGTGAAGCTGCCCGAGACCCGTACCACACCGCCGCCGGTCTCACGGTCTGGCAGTGAGAAGCTCCAGAACTCGTCACCGTGGTCGACGAGCTTCCAGCTGTCCGGAAGCTCGATGTCGATGGTGGTGCACGGCACGAGCATGCCGTCGGAGGAATCGCTGGACCTGGGGCTGGGTTCACCGTCCGGCGATTCCTCGGCTGGCGCCGTGAGCTGCTGTGCGTCCGGATCCTTCGGGGGGAGCTCCTCGAGCGACGTCGGATACAGCGCGTTGTCAGCGCAGCCCGTCGCGAGCGACCCGAGCAGGAGGAAGGCGCTCGCCCCCGCGGCCAGGCGGGCAGCGCGGCCGACGCCGCCACGTGCGGTAATTCGGACGAAACGGGCGACAACAGGCACGAGGGCACTCTAACCAAGCGTGGTGGATATCTGGTCCCGCCCGGATCTGGGCCCGCAGCTCGCGTGGGGGCCGCAACTCGGCACCTTCCGGCCAGATCGTGCGCTTTACAACGTTGAGAAAGGATCAGTAGAACTCAGGCCATGACCCGGTCTGCGCACTCCCGCCACGCCGCCAAGGCCGCGCTGCTCGGCACGTTTGCCGCCGCGAGCCTCACCATCGCCGCCCTGACGCCACCCTCATGGGCCACGGCAGCACCCGGTGGCGCACCAACCACGGCATCGCCGGACGGCGCATCAGCGCAGGCGGTCAGCAAGCCTGCGACGTACACCAACGACGTCACGCGGGGCTACTCCATCGACTTTCCCGATCCGGCCGTGATCCGCGGCAAGGACGGCCGGTGGTACGCGTACTCCACCGGCGGGCCGTACGACGAGGCAGGCGAGCGGAGCTCGCCATACAAGATCGCCGTGTCCGACAACCTGGTCCAGTGGGAGGACGCCGGGTCGGTCTTCGACGAGAACAACCGGCCGAGCTGGGCGGACCCGACGACCGGCTTCTGGGCGCCCGACATCCGCTACCTCAACGGCCAGTACTTGCTCTACTTCACCGTGCCCAACACCACGACCAGCAGCCAGGGTTTCGACCCGGCCATCGGCGTGGCCACCGCACCGACGCCGGCCGGTCCCTGGACGCCCTCGGACGAGCCGGTCATCCCGGCCAAGCCGCTGGGCAGCGGGTACGACACCGTGATCGACCCGGCGATGTTCACCGACGACGACGGTACGCACTACCTCTACTACGGCGGCTACGGCACCGGGATCTGGGTGGTACGCCTCTCTGCGGACGGCCGGCGCGCGGTGTCGGAGCCGGTCCACGTGGCCGCCTCCCGTTACGAGGGTCCGAACGTCCTCAAGCACGGCGACTACTACTACCTCTTCGCGTCGTCGGCCAACTGCTGCGCCGGACCCACCACCGGCTACAGCGTCTTCGTCGGACGCTCGACCAGCCCGCTCGGGCCGTTCGTCGACCGGCTCGGCACACCGATGCTCGCCAGCCGCTCCGGCGGGACGCCGGTCATTGCACCGAACGGCAACGTCTGGATCGGTACCGGTCACCATTCGGCGGTGCTCGACCTCAGCGGTCGGTCGTACATGGCCTACCACGCGATCGACCGCAACGACCCCTGGCTCGACGTCCAACCCGGCTTCACGATGCGGCCGATGAACATCGACCGGCTCGACTGGATCGACGGCTGGCCCATCGTACGCGCCGGACTGGGAGCGTCGGCGACACCGCAACCCGCGCCCGTGGTACGCGGCGAGGCCGACGACCGGTTCGAAGACCCGGCCTCGCGCACCTTCGACGTCGTGCGGGGCACGCTTGCCGTCGCCGGTCCCGACGACCGCTCCGACTCCGGACACTTCGCGCACCTGTCCGGCGACTCGGCGCTCGCGTTGACCCGACGCCTGCCTCACGACGTCCGCGTCGAGGCAGACATTCGTACGACACAATCGGCGAGCGGCCAGGTCGGGCTGGTCGCACGAGCCGACAACCACGGCAACGGGGTACGCGCGATCGTCGACGCCGAGCGGCACGAGCTACGCCTCGAGGCGCCTGGTGGTCTGGTCGAGAGCGTTGCGATTCCGGACGGGTACGACATGACCGCCTGGCACGTGCTCGCCCTCGAAGCACGTGGAAGGACCGTGACCGCCGATCTGACCGACGCCAGGCTGAGCGATCCGTGGGCTCGAGTTTCGCTCACGCTTCCTCGGAAGCTTGACCGGGCCGGACGGGCCGGCATAGTCGCTGAGGATGCGGCTCACGCAGGCGCCGACGTGGACAACTTCTCGGCGACACGTCTCTACCGACCGGTGACGAAGCGGGTGCCGGATCCGCAGGCTGGCAAGGTTCTTCCGGCGTACTCCGACGAGTTCACCAACGGGCTCGGCTCCGGGTGGACCTGGCTACGCGAGGACCCGGAAGCGCAGGTGACCGACGGCGCGTTGATCTGGCCGACCCAGACCGCCGACCTCGTGGGCGATGGCACGCCCGGACTCCTGCTGCGCGACTCGATGCCGAGCGGCGACTACATCGTCGAGACCAAGCTCGACATCGACTTGGGCGAAGACACCATCCGCAACTTCCAGCAGGCCGGCCTCATCGTCTACGTGAACGACGACGAGTTCCTGCGGTTCGACGTCGTGGCGGTGGGTCCGACGCGGATCGCGGAGTTCGGCAAGGAGACCGTGCTGCTGGGCCGCCGGTCGTGGGGCGGCGGACTGGCTGGTGCGCCGGGCGAGACCACGTGGCTCCGGCTCTACCACACACGGAATCCCGACACGGGCGAGCACCAGTTCCGGGCCGGCTCCAGCACCGATGGCACGCATTGGACCTGGGGTCTCACCTGGACGCTGCCGGCCGACACGTATCCGAAGATCGGCCTGGTCTCGCACGGCTCGCAGCCGGAGACGACCGAGCAGTTCGGCCCAGCGACAGCAGTCTTCGACTACTTCCGCGTAGCCCGTCCCCGCTGACAATGACCACGCATCGTGGGCCATTTGGCCCTGACAGAGGGCTGCAAGCCTCGGACAGGGACGAATTCACTGGCGAAGACACGCCCGGACGCACTGGCCCACTGCGCTTCAGCTGAGCGCGAAACTCGGAAAGGCCTACCGCTCACACACGGGGGATAAGGTCCAGACCATGAACGTCACGCGATTCGGACTACAGATCCCGCTTTTCACCTACCCCGACGTCCCGGACAACCAGCTCTTCGAGCGTGTCGCCGCCATCGCGACAACGGCGGAGGAAGCCGGGTTCGACTCGATCTGGGTGATGGACCACTTCTACCAGCTGCCCGGTCTCGGGAAACCGGACGACCCGATGTTCGAGGCGTACACCCTCCTCGGCGCTTTGGCGGCCCGGACCCGAACCGCCCGGCTCGGCACCATGGTGACCGGCGTGACCTACCGCAACCCCGCGCTGCTCGCCAAGATCGTGACCACGCTGGACGTCATCTCCGCAGGACGCGCAATCCTCGGGATCGGCGCAGCGTGGAACGAGGTCGAGCATCGCGCGTACGGCTTCCGCTTCCCACCGACTGGCGAGCGCATGGACCGGCTCGAGGAAGCGCTGCAGATCTGTCGCGCCATGTTCACCGAGTACAGCCCGAGTTTCTCAGGCAAGCACTACGAGATTGTCGAGGCGTTCAACGTCCCGCGCCCGGTGACGCCAGGTGGGCCACCCATCTTGGTCGGCGGAGCCGGCGAACGGCGGACCCTGCGGCTGGTCGCGAAGTACGCAGACGCGTCCAACATCTTCGGCGACGTGGCGACGGTGCGCCACAAGCTCGACGTCCTCGAACGCCATTGTCAAGAGGTCGGACGCGACCCCAAAGAGATCACCAAGACCAAGCTCGCCACGCTCATCATCGGTGCGACGCCCGAAGAGGCAGAACGCAAGATTGCCGAGATCCGGGCACGCATCGGACCGGGCCACGACGACTACTGGCGAGACGCCGTCTTGGCGGGAACGCCCGATCAGGTGGTCGAGCAGGTGCAGGCGCAGTTCGACGCCGGGCTGGACGGAATCATCATCAACCTTCCCGACGCGCAGAACCTGGATGTCGTACGTCTCGCAGGCGAAACCTTGAGGCGTTTGACGTAGTGCACGTCGTCACGGTTTGACGTCCACTCCCGCGACGACCTTTGCTCAGCGGGAACCGCTGGGCGTGCAGGCGTCCACCACGACCGTGTGCACTACGTACGTTGGACGTGCACCAGGCGTCGACACGTGTCATAGGCCCGAGAGGCGTAGTGCACATGGTCATCGGGGCGTCAGCCTTGCCACGCTGAAAGCTACGCCGTCTGCTTCGTACGGAACTGTCGGTCCGCTCTGGCAGACTCCCGAGGATGCAGATCACGGGAGCAGACGCGAGCGAGACCGTCGAGAGTCTGCGCGCGGCCATGGTCGACGCGCTGCGCCGTTACGGCTCGATCCGGTCCGCACCGGTGGAGAAGGCGATGCGGGCGGTGCCGCGGCACCGGTTCGTGCCGGAGGCGCCCCTTCGCAGGGCGTACGATCCGCACGACGTCGTCGTGCCCAAGCGACGTGCCGATGGCAGTCCGGTGACGATCGCCTCCGAGCCCGGGATCGTCGCATGGTTGCTGGAGCAGTTGGGGGTGCAGCCCGGGCAGCGGGTGCTGGAGATCGGCGCCGGTACGGGTTACAACGCGGCCCTGCTGGCCGAGCTCGTCGGCACCGACGGCGTGGTGACGACGATCGAGTACGACGCCGACGTGGCCGAGTGTGCGCAGCGCGCTCTGTCGGACGCGGGGTATGACAACGTTCGAGTCATCTGTGGTGATGGAGCGTTCGGCCATGCGGAGGGAGCGCCGTACGACCGGCTGATCGTCAGCACGGGAGCATGGGACGTTCCGCCTGCGTGGCTGGAGCAACTGGCCAGCGACGGCCGGCTGGTCGTGCCGCTGCGGCTACCGGGGTGGAACCTTTCGATCGCGTTCGAACGCGTCGACGATTGCTGGCGAAGCATCTCGTACGCAGGTTGCAGCTTCGTTCCGATGGAAGGAGCGGCCGGCAAGGCACGCCGGTCGGTGCCGCTCGGCGACGACCACGATGTCGTCCTCCAGCTCGAGGACGACCGTGACATCGACGCTGCCGCACTCGGGAATGCCCTGGCCCAGCCGCACTACGAGGGCTGGAGCGGGGTCGTCGTGGACAACACGAGCCCAGACACCTATGGCCACCTGCTTCTCTGGCTGACGACCATGACGGCGGGAGCCTGCAGGTTCACCACACGATCCGAAGCAGTCGAGCGCGGGATCGTCTCGCCGGTGTTCCGATGGGGCGGTGTCGCCTTCTGCACGGCCGACAGCATCAGCTATGTGACCAGCCGGCGGACTGGCGGGGACGGTGAGGCAGACCGGTATCTGTACGAGCTTGGGGCGATCGCCCATGGTCCCGGTGCAGCCGACCTGGCGGACCTCGTGTCGAGTCAGATCCGCACCTGGGATCGTGACTACCGAGCCACGACCGAAGCCTGCATCGAGCTGCACCCGGCGGGGACGCCCGACGAACGACTAGCCGGCGGGTACGTCATCGACAAGCGGTACACGCGGATCGCCATCACGTGGCCGCACCAGGGAGAAACATGAACAGATCGCCAAAGCTGGGTATTGTCCGCAGTGCGCTTACAGCGCGTGTAATCGTTCAACACCTCAACACGCCGCGCAGGAACACGTGGAGCTTCCCGCCCACGGACGAACCCGGTATCCGAGGGCACGCTTACTGGGTCGGAAAGACCGGCTTCTGGGCCCACAACGGGCAAGAGCGAGGCTGTCTTCTGAAGGTAAAGTGGACGACGTCTCGGCTGTGTCGTTATCGACGCAACGGATAGCTATTGCCCACCTGCACAACAAGCTATCCGAGTAGATCCACGACGTTAGGCGGCGCCGAAGTGCACGTAGAACCTGTCGATGAACGAGATAGCTCGTGGGAAGACGTCGACCCGCGATTTCGCGTGTACCTGTTCGACACCAGCCGTGGCGTCACCAGCACATACGACATAACCGGCGCCGACGTTCTGGAGGTTGTGGAATGGGCTGAAAGGGAAGCAGGTAACAGCCGACTCTACGCCGTGGCCCTCGTCCATGACGGAACGCAAGCGGAAGTTGGTAGGCGAGGGCTTCCTGGCTTCTCGGTGACGATCTTGTCGACCGGCTCGATCCCACCGAGTCCGAGAAGAAGGTCTTGGCTCGGATGGAAGCCCGGCGGGCACAGTGGGCATCCAAGCGAGGCCATTAGCTACGTCGCACCGTTCTGTAGATGTGGCAGCCTCGGGCACTACGTACGACTCGGCGAAGGAGCCTCGGCCCGCATCACCGCCAACACGACCCAGCAGCGCGTCGCCGCTCCCGCTGACGATCATCACACCCCGTTTGCCGCCACGCGCATCCGAACCACGGTTGGCGGTAGCACAGCCCGCAGCTTCCCGCTAACGCCAGTCTCCGCTCGTGCATTCACTGCACACTGGCCACGGCTTGCGGCCCAACTGCAACGTCCGCGGCCAGCATGCCGACTCGAACGCCCCGCACACACCGCACGGACGCCCGTCTGGGGAAGGCCTCCGCAGAACGGCTATGTAAGGCAGCTTTTCGGGGGCGTGTTGGGGGGTGGCAACTCCCCCACCAGTGCTTCGAGCGGGCTCAGGCCTAGGGACCCTGGACCCCTCTGCACGTCTAGGTCACGTTTGCAGAGTTCGGCGAACCGTGGTTGAGGATGGCGATCGTCATCCTGCAGCCGACTCGGCGATACTGTGGCGTATTACGCCAGTACTCAGGTCGCGTGGCCAGCTATGTCGTGGACTTCGTTGCCAGTACAGTGCCGAAGGCGTACAGAACGGCGGCGTCATAGAACGCCGGGTTCGTGTGCTGTGCCGCATCAAGCGCATCACGATATGCCGCCTCGAGCTGTGCTCGGTCACGTGGGGAGAGCACGCGGAGCTCGTTGGCGTACATCCGGGCATGAACGTCCCATGCCCGTTCGAGGTCGGATGGCTGGAAGTGGACCGTCTCCGACGTGACGGCACGAACGTCGAACCCTTGTGAGCTCAGCGCCTCGCGGCAGGCCTCGTCACTGCCAAGTGGAGCGCTGGGATCGCTGAGGTGAACGCCGAACGACGCCGCCACTCGGCGAAAGAGGCTTGCGGCGGGCGGATGGCCAGCCTGCATTGTCGAGAAACCGATGACGCCACCCGGTCGGAGGATTCGCCGCCACTCGGCTAGTGCTGCCCCAACGGGCATGTAGAGCAGTGCGGCGGAACAGATCACCGCGTCAACCGAACGCGATGGAAGCGGCAGGCGCGTGGCGTCAGCACGGAGGAACATCACACGACTCGGCGCGGAGGGTACGACCGATGCCCGCGCCCGCGCCAGCATCTGTGGCGAAACGTCTACCCCGACGATCCAACCGGCCGGACCGACCACCCGACTCGCTGCAGCCGCGGCGAATCCGGTTCCCGTACCCGCATCGACGACACGCCATCCCGGCTGCAGTGGGCAGAGCTCGACCAGCCGCTCGGCGTACTGACGGTGCCAGTCGCTTCGCGCGTATGTCGGTGCGCGGTCGTTGAACGCCTCCGCCAGCATGGTGTGCTCGGTGTCCGCCATGTTGCCGCCTTCCGCCGCAGGTCGGCGGGATTGCCCAGCTCGCGCGGGCTGGCAGCGATCGCCGTCGACCGGACCCACGCTACCGAGACTCGCCGGCGCATACGCGAGCGGCCGTGCACATGGCAGCGGCCTCGCCGAGAGCGTACGGCGTACCCATCCAGCGCCCGAATCCGTTCCTGCCCTCGTGCAGTCGTCTCAGAAGAAGTCACCGAACCAGATCGCCGGCGTGCAGCCGTTTCGCCCGACGTCCGAGCGCAGGGCAGCGACATCGGGTGAGACGCCGCTGCCCTGCGCCGTACCCGTACTTTCCCACCTCTCCGAGGCATGTAGACGCCTTTACGAGGTGAGTGGCCCACGAAACGTGGTCATTTCAGAAGGCGGCTTCAGGGACGTCCATGAGCCGGTTGTCGACGGCTTCGGCGATCTCGCGTTCGGCGGAAAGCTTCGGCAGGACCTGGGCGCAGAACCACTGCGCCGCGGCCACCTTGCCCTCGTAGAACGCCTTGTCGTCCGCGGAGAGACCGTCCCGACGAAGCGCACGCAGCGCCACCTCTGCCTTGCGGAGCAGCAGCCAGCCACACACCAGGTCTCCCAATGCGAGCAGCAAGCGGGTGGTGTTCTGGCCGACCTTGTAGAGGTTGCGGGGATCCGCGTTCTCCGCCCCGGGCTGCGAGCTCATCGCATGGCCCACCATCACCTGCACGATGCCCTGGACGTCTCGCAGCGCCCGAGACAGCAGCTCGCGTTCGCGGGCGAGCGACTTCTCTGCCTGGTCGGACGAGAGGAACGCCTCGATCTCAGCGCTCAACCGTCCAAGCGCCTGACCGTTGTTGCGTACGATCTTGCGGAAGAACAGGTCGAGTCCCTGGATGGCGGTCGTTCCCTCGTACAACGTGTCGATCTTGGCGTCCCGAACGTACTGCTCGAGTGGATAGTCCTGCAGATAGCCCGACCCGCCGAACGTCTGCAGCGACTCGGTGCCGAGCAGTGCCCAGGCTCGCTCGGCACCGTAACCCTTCACGACCGGCAGCAGCAGGTCGTTCAGTCCGGCAGCCGACTCGTCGGTACGTCCTTCGTACGCCGCAAGTGCCACCTCGTCCTGGATCGACGCCGCGTAGAGCACCAGAGCGCGCAGCCCTTCGGCGTACGCCTTCTGCGTCATGAGCGAACGACGGACGTCCGGGTGGTGGATGATCGTCACCCGCGGTGCCGTCTTGTCCAAGCTGCGCGTGAGATCCGCGCCCTGCACCCGCTGCTTGGCGAACTCCAAGGCGTTGAGGTAGCCGCTCGACAGGGTGGCGATCGCCTTGGTACCCACGAGCATCCGTGCATGCTCGATGAGCTGGAACATCTGGCGGATGCCGTCGTGCACGTTGCCGAGGAGGTAACCCACGGCGGGGTTCGACGGGTCCTCGCCGAACGTCAGCTCGCAGGTTGCGGACGCGTTCAACCCCATCTTGTGTTCGAGGTTCGTGGCGTAGACGCCGTTGCGCGCGCCGAGCTCGCCGGTCTCGAAGTCGACGAGGTACTTCGGAACGATGAAGAGCGACAGGCCTTTCGTACCCGGACCGCCTGCGCCCTCGACGCCGACCGGGCGAGCCAGCACCAGGTGGATGATGTTCTCGGCGAGGTCGTGCTCGCCGCCTGTGATGAACCGCTTGACCCCTTCGATGTGCCAGGTGCCGTCGGGTTGGGGGTACGCCTTGGCGCGGGCCGCACCGACGTCGGATCCTGCGTCCGGCTCGGTGAGCACCATCGTCGCCGACCAGCGGCGGTCCACCATGTGCTGAGCGAGCTTCTTCTGCTCAGGCGTGCCATTCCGCCAGATCACGGTGGCGAACCGTCCGCCGCTTGCGTACATGAACAACGCCGGGTTCGCGCCCAGCACCAGCTCCGACGCTGCCCAGCGCAACGAGGGCGGACACGGCTGACCGCCCAACTCCGGCTGGATGTCCAGCCGCCACCACTCCGCGTCCATCCAGGCTTGGAAGCTCTTCTTGAAGCTCTCGCTCAGGCGGACGGTTTTCGTCGCCGGGTCGTAGACCGCCGGGTTCCGGTCGCTCTCCTGGAACGACGCGGCCACCTCTTCGCGCGCCAGCCGGTCGAGCTCGGCGAAGATGCTGCGGGCGGTGTGGAGGTCGATGTCTGCGTACGGACCCTGCCCGAGAATCGCGTCGCGGCCTAGTACGTCGAAAAGCGTGAACTCGAGATCTTTCAGGTTGCTCTTGTAGTGCCCCATCGAGCGGTCGCTCCCCTTGATCCCTGCGGCTGCACCTGGATGCTACTCGTAAGTAACTTCATCCATGGTGCGCTTTTCGCTCGAAGGACACAAGTCGGGCAGCCGTGTGACCCGCCTCACCTCCCGGGCCACAATGACCAGGCGTGGCGACTACGCACTCGCCGTAGCAAGGCTCGGCACACCGCGGGGGTCCTGCACACCCGTTGAGGTCATTGCGGAGGCAAGCCCACCGCGCCCTGTGTGTTGGGGGCGACGCTCAGGTCATCGGGGTACGGCACGCCTTGCACGCGTCAACTGACGCGACGGCCCCGCCGCGACGTCACCGAGCAGGCGACAGGAACCGCTCCCCGTACCGGCTGGCCAGCTCGCGAGCCCGTGCGGCAAAGGCATCCCATCCGTACGCCTGGGTGAACTGCACGGTGCCACCCGTCCACGCCGGGTATCCGATGCCCAGAACGCTTCCCACGTTGGCGTCCCGAGCCGACGCGACGACACCTTCCTCCAGACAGCGCAGCGTCTCGACGGCTGGCATGAAGAGCAGCCGGTCACGCACGTCACTCTCCGGCACGTCACCGGCACCAGTTGCGAAGTGCCGGGAGAGCTCCGGCCACAGCCGCTTCTTCGCCGACGCACCAGCCCGTGCCTCCTCACCGGCCGACGCCGGATAGTCGTAGAAGCCGGCACCCGCCGCCTTGCCCTTCCGTCCCAGTTCGCCGACCATCCGCTCGATCACGGCGTACGCCGGATGCTCGGACGGCTTCTGCCCTTCGGCCGCCAGGTCGGCCACCTCCTGGGAACGGACCTGCGCGAGCAGAGAAAGACTCACCTCGTCCGCCACGGCGAGCGGCCCCACCGGAAAGCCGGCCTTGCGCGCGACGTTCTCGATCATCGCCGGTGGTACGCCTTCGACGAGCATCGCGATGCCCTCGAGCACGTACGTACCGAAGACACGAGACGTGAAGAACCCGCGACTGTCGTTGACCACGATCGGGACCTTGCCGATCTGGCGTACGAAGTCGAAGGCACGAGCCAGGGTCGCCTCTGAGGTCTGCCGACCTCGGATGATCTCCACCAGCTGCATCCGGTGGACCGGCGAGAAGAAGTGCAGACCCACGAAGTGGTCGGGCTTTCGCAGCGCCTCGGCCAGACTGGTGATCGGCAGCGTCGACGTGTTGGAGGCCAGTACAGCGTCCGGTACGACATGCTGCTCAGCCGCAGCCAGCACGCCATGCTTCAGGGCCCGGTCCTCGAAGACCGCCTCGATGACGAGGTCGCATCCTGCAAAATCCGACTCGGTCTCCGCGGGCGTGATGCGTTCGAGGAGGGCACGTCGGCGGTCGTCGGTCATGCGACCCTTCGCGACCCGCTCGTCGACCAGCGCGGCGATCCGTTGCTTGCCAGCTTGCGCCGCCTCCAGGGAGACGTCCTTGAGGACGACGGGAACGCCCGCTGTCGCGCTGACGTACGCGATGCCGGAGCCCATCATCCCGGCACCCACCACCGCGAGCCGACGAACGGTCGTGCGCTCGAATCCGGCAGGACGCGAGGCACCGCGCAGGAGCTCGTTCCGGGCGAACCACAGGGTGCCGATCATGTTCTTGGCGACCTGGCTGGTCACCAGCTCGAGGAAGTAGCGGCTCTCGATGGTGAGTGCCGTGTCCACGTCGACGCAGGCACCTTCGACCGCGGCGGCGAGAATTCGTTCCGGCGCCGGATAGGCACCGTGCGTGCGCGCGGTGAGCATCGCCGGGGCGACGGAGAGTGCCTGGTACCCCGCAGGGCTGTCGGGTCGCACGCCGGGCAGCTTGTAGTTCGGCTGGTCCCACGGCTGCATCGCGTCGGGATGCTCGCGGATCCACGCCCGGGCCAACTCCTGCATCTCGTCGGTGGTCGTGGCCAGCTCGTCGACCAATCCGGCCTCGCGGGCGTCGCTCGGCGTGAGCTGACGGCCGTCGACGAGTAGCGGCAAGGCTCGTTGCAGGCCGAACATGCGAACGGTACGCACGATGCCACCGGCGCCCGGCAGCAGACCCAGCGTCACCTCGGGAAAGCCGATCCGGATGTCGGGATCGGCGAGTGCCACGCGGTGGTGACAGGCGAGGGCAAGCTCGAGTCCGGCACCGAGCGCCGACCCGTTGATGGCCGCCACCACGGGACGGCCGAGCCGCTCGAGGCGCCGCAGCTGTCCTTTCAGCTCTGCCAGGAGTCCGCCGAACTCGCCCACCGACTCTCGTGTGACGTCGCGCAGGATGTTGAGGTCGGCACCGGCGAAGAAGGTCCGCTTCGCAGACGTCACGATCACACCGGTGATGTCGTCGCGCTCGCGTTCCAGCCGTTCGACCGCGGCGCCCATCCCGGCGAGGTAGTCCGCGTTGACCATGTTCGCTTCCTGGCCGGGCTGGTCGAGGGTCAGCGTCACGACGTTCTCGGCGTCCCGGTCGTACCGCACCGCGCTCACCGGGTTTGTCGGGCTCATCGGCAACCGCCCCTTCTCGTGATCGTGTGACATCAGCTCGGTCCTTGCTGGGCGGGATACTCACACTTTCGCTGCAAGATCGTGTCACCCAAGGGAAACCGTACCCAGCGACAAACGGCCCCAAAGTCGGCATCACTTGTCGTTGACAGGTACGGTTGTCACTTGTCCGCTTGAACGCCCCCCAGACCCAGGAGCGCATGCGGTGGCTCAGCCGTACCTTCACGAGCTCGTGAGCTGCATGGCCGCTCCCAGCGTCGCCTTGTCAGGCACCGACGGCCAGATCCGCGCCGGCGGTGTCCAGGGTGTCCTTCGGCACGACCGGCGGCTCCTGTCCGAACTGATCGTGACAGTTGACGGCCAGGAACCCACGCCGGTCGGTCACACCCTCGGTAGCGCCGCCGGGAACGATGCCGCGTCTGTCGTCCGCTTCGACAGCATCATTCGCCATCTCGGTGATCCAACCAACGATCCGACCGTTCGCATCGAGCGGGAGCGGCGGGTTCGGACGAACGGCATGCAAGAAGAGCTGCGGCTCGTCAACAACGCCCGCACCGGAATCACGACACACGTCCGGGTGAGTGCGGCATCCGACCTCGCTCCGATGAGCGCCGTACGCCGCGGCGACCTGGCTGGTCCGCGCCAGCCAGACGCCGTGGTCCCCCAGGTGGCCTGGACCCACCACGCAAGCACGGTGCGGTTCGGTCCCTGCTCCGGCGGGGATCACGAGTTCGAGCTCGAGCCCGACGGGCGCGTCGTCTGGAGCTGGCACGTCACCATACCCGCGCGCAGCTCGTGGTCGATGACGTTCGACCTCACAGTGGAGGACTCCGTAGCGGATCCGCACTCGTTCCCGGCCGCCGCGCCTTCCAGCCTCGGCTGGGCCGAGCGCGCGGCCATGGTCGAGGTAGGGCCTGCGGAGCTCGCCCGTCTGGTCGAGCGCAGCGTCGGCGACCTCCGGGGCCTCGCGCTCGCCGACCCGACGGCCCCGGGCGACGCATTCCTCGCCGCCGGAAGCCCGTGGTTCTTCACGCTCTTCGGGCGGGACACGCTCTGGGCCGCGCGGCTCACGCTCCCCTTGGGCACCGGCCTCGCGCGAGGGACCTTGCGGATCCTCGCCCGTCGGCAAGGCACCCGACACGACCGGGAAACCGGTGAGGCGCCCGGGAAGATCCTGCACGAGGTCCGGCCGCTGGTGCCCGACCTCGGCGGCCACCACGGACTCCCACCGCTCTACTTCGGCACGATCGACGCCACGGCGCTCTGGATCTGTCTGCTGCACGACGCCTGGCGTTGGGGCCTACCGGACAACGAGGTGGCCGAACTCCTCGACCCGCTCGAGGCTGCGCTGGCATGGCTGCGCACCGACGCCGACCCCGATGGCGACGGCTTCCTGGAGTACATCGACGAGACCGGCCGCGGACTGGCCAACCAGGGCTGGAAGGACTCCGGCGACGCGATCCAGTTCCCGGACGGGACGATCGCCAAGCCGCCGATCGCCCTGTGCGAGGCGCAGGCTTACGCGTACGAGGCCGCGCTTGCCGGCGCGACGCTGCTGGAGTCGTTCGGGCGCTCCGGCGCCGACGTGATGCGCGAGTGGGCCGCGAGCCTGCGGAAGCGGTTCCGGCAGGAGTTCTGGGTGTTCGACGCACGCGGCAGATTTCCTGCCCTCGCCCTCGACGGTGCGAAGCGCCCGGTCGACACCCCGAGCTCGAACCTCGGCCACCTGTTCGGCACCGGCCTCCTGGATGCCGACGAGTCAGCCGCGGTGGCGGCCCGGATCGCCGAGCCCGACCTGGACTCGGGATTCGGCCTTCGGACGATGAGCTCCGACGTGATCGGGTTCAACGGCCTCGGCTACCACGCCGGAACCGTCTGGCCGCACGACACGGCGATCGCGATCCGCGGCCTCACCCGCGACGGTCACGACCACGTGGCGGCCTCCCTGGCGGCCGGCCTGCTCCGTGCGGCGCCGGACTTCGGCTACCGGCTTCCCGAGCTGTTCGGTGGTACGGACGGCCGCAACGGTGGGCCCGTGCTGGCGTACCCAGCCGCTTGCCGACCGCAGGCATGGTCGGCGGCGGCGGCGATCAGCCTGCTGCAGGCCGCACTCGGACTTGACGCGGACGTACCAGCAGGGCGGCTCCGCGTCGCCCCCAGCAAGGCGTTCAAGGCGTGGTTTCCGCTCCGGGTCAGCGGGTTGCACGTGGCCGGTCACCCCCTGACAATCGACGTCGACGCCACTGGCAAGGCGACGGTCGAGACAACCGCCCCGCTCAGCGTCGAGTCGGCGGACGTTCCCATCAGGTGCTAGCCGTGCGCAAGCGAAGGAGAGTCCGTGGCCGACGAGCGTCCGAACATCCTCTTCATCCTGACCGACGACCACGCAGCGCACGCCATCTCGGCGTACGGAAGCAAGCTGCTCGAGACGCCCGGCATCGATCGGATCGCGCGCGAAGGCATGCGGTTCGACGCGATGTACTGCACGAACGCGCTCTGCGCACCGAGCCGGGCCTCGATCTTGACCGGCACGTACAGCCACGTCAACGGCGTCTACACGCTCTCCACACACTTCGACGCTCGTCAGCCGACGTTCGTGTCGATGCTGCATGACGCCGGGTACCAGACCTGGCTGATCGGCAAGTGGCACCTCGGACACGGCGGCATCCACGATCCGCAGGGCTTCGACTACTGGGAGGTGCTCGAGGACCAGGGGCCGTACTGGAACCCGGAGCTGCTCTCCGCAGGCGGGCGGCGGCGGCGCCTGCCCGGCTACACGACCACCGTCCTGACCGACCTCGCGCTGGAGCGGCTTCGGAACCGGGACCGCGACCGGCCGTTCTGCATGCTGCTGCATCACAAGGCGCCGCATCGCAGCTGGGACCCGGACACGAAGCACGCACACCTGTTCGCCGATGGCGTGCCCGAGCCTCCCACCTTGTGGGACGACCACTCAGGGCACAGCCGTGCGGCGCAGACCGCCGCCATGCGAATCAGCCACGACCTCACGTTGCGTGACCTGAAGCAGCCCTACCCACCCGGCCTCGACGAGCGCGAGCGGACGCGGTGGGCGTACCAGCGCTACATGCAGGACTACCTGCGCTGCGTGGTCTCGATCGACGAGAACGTCTCCCGGGTGCTCGACGCACTCGACGAGGAGGGTCTCGCCGAGAACACCATCGTCGTCTACAGCTCTGACCAGGGCTTCTTCCTGGGCGACCACGGGTGGTACGACAAACGGTTCATGTACGAAGAGTCACTGCTCATGCCACTCCTCGTACGGTATCCACGCGAGGTCCCGGCGGGGTCGTCCACCGATGCGATGGCGCTCAACATCGACTTCGCGCAGACGTTCCTCGACTACGCCGGCATCGACCCACATCCACGGATGCAGGGCCGCAGTCTCCGACCACTGCTGCGTGGGGAGCCGACACCGCCCGACTGGCGGCAGTCGATCTACTACCGCTACTGGGAGCACGACGACGGATGCCACCATGTGGTCGCCCACTACGGTGTGCGTACGAAGCGTTACAAGCTCGTCTACTACTACGGTGACGGCCTCGGCTTGCCTGGGACCTCCGACCGTACGACCCCGCCGGAGTGGGAGCTCTTCGACCTGGAACGCGACCCCGCCGAGCTGACCAGCGTGCACGACGACCCGGCGTATGCCGACGTTCGCCGGGAGCTCGAGGCAGAGCTCGCTCGCCTGCAAGCCGAGTTCGGCGACAAGCCACACACTGGAAAGGCTTAGAGGCCCCGCAACCCAAACCCTCCTGATCGGGCTGGGGCCGCACCCGCACAGAGCCTCACGAAAGACCCCTCGAGACCCTCCCGACCGGCGTTCGCACCACCCAAAGTGGGTGATTCTTCGCTGGTGTCAGGCCAAATGGCATGACTTTCATCCGCCATTGCTGAGATCGGGCGTGCCAATTCGGGCACAGGAGTTTATGTACGCGACCCCAAAGGGTTCTGTGAGACGGCCGTTGGCAAAGGCCTGATCCAGCGCTCATAATTAGCACTCGCGGAGTAAGAGTGCTAACGGTGGTGTCGCTGGAGTGAAGAAGGAGGAGGGGTCTTGAGCGGCATGACCTTGGCCGCGAGGGCACACAGGCACTCACTGCCCTCGCCATTCGCATCAGTGAACATCCGTTCGAGAGCACAACAGCGCCTACACGTGGTGCTGGTCGCGCCCCCGTACTTCGACGTTCCCCCCAAGGCCTACGGGGGTGTCGAGGCGGTGGTCGCCGACCTGGCCGACGGCCTGGTGTCGCGCGGGCACCAGGTCACCTTGCTGGGTGCCGGCGACCCGGGAACCTCGGCGAGCTTCGTACCCCTGTGGGACGGCACACTCGCCGACCGGTTGGGGGAACCGTTCCCGGAGATTGCGCACGCGGTGAAGGTGCGGCGGGCGATCGAGAAACTTGCCGCGGACGGCGACGTCGACCTGGTGCACGACCACACGTTCGCGGGACCGTTGAACGCTCCGGCCTATTCGACACTCGGCCTGCCGACCGTCATCACGGTGCACGGGCCGGTGGACGAGGACTTGTACACCTACTACCGCGACCTCGGATCCGATGTGCACCTCGTCGCGATCAGCGACCGGCAACGCACGTTGGCACCAGATCTGCACTGGGCGGGGCGGGTACACAATGCAGTGCAGCCGAGCGACTGGCCCTTCCGGGCGGAGAAGGGCGACTACGCGCTTTTCCTTGGTCGCTTCGCGCCCTACAAGGCCCCGCATCTCGCACTCGACGCCGCACACGAGGCAGGCATACCCCTCGTGCTGGCCGGCAAGTGCTCCGAGCCGCCAGAGCGCGCCTACTTCGAGAAAGAAATCCGGCCTAGACTGACCAAGAACGACCATGTCTTCGGTGTCGCCGACGCGACCGAGAAGCGGAAACTGCTGGCATCCGCCCGCTGCCTGCTGTTCCCGGTGCAGTGGGAGGAGCCGTTCGGCATGGTGATGATCGAGGCCATGGTCTGCGGCACACCGGTCGTCGCCCTACGGGGAGGTGCGGTACCTGAGGTGGTGGCGCACGGAGTCACGGGCCTCATCTGCGATCACCCAGACCAGCTGCCTGATGCACTGCGCGAGGTGCGCGGGATCGACCCGATGGCCTGCCGCCGACACGTCGAACAGCACTTCACGGTCGACCACCTCGCCGAGGGCTACGAGATCATCTACCGGAAGGTGCTGGCGACCAGCACCGCGACCGCCTTCGCGAGACCACAGCTCGAGACTCCGGCTAGGTCGGCAGCGTTCGACGCCCAAGACAACCCGTCCTTCACCTCCAGCATCAGCAAGACAGCATTCGACACCCGAGGTAGCTCGCCATGACGGATGGGCTCCCCGCGGAGCCCGGCATCGGCGAGTCGGTCCGACAGTCACCGCAACCGCTCAACACGAGCGAGCCGGTCATTCTGGGCGCCGGCGCGGTGACCCTGGTAGCAGGTGCGACCTTCTGCCTGTCGGACCGACTCGGCGATGTCCGGCCGGGTACACCGCACGGTCTGTTCTTCCGGGATGCCCGTGTGATCTCTCGGTGGGAACTCCGGTTGGACGGCCAGACCCCCGAGCCGCTGTTCCTGCACACGTTCGAGGCGTTCGCGGGGCAGTTCGTACTCCGCCGGGCACCACGTGGCGGGATCCCCGACAGCACGCTCCTGATCGTCCGTGAGCGGCTCATCGGGGAAGGCATGCGGGAGACCATCACCCTGGAGAACCTTGGTCGTGAGGACACCGCCGTCGTACTCGATCTCCACGTCGACGCCGACTTCGCCGATCTTTTCGCCGTCAAGGAAGGGCGGGCTGGAGCCCAGTTCGGCGGAGCAGAGGTCACCGTCACCGAGCACGAGCTGTTGCTGACCGACCGGTCCGACCACTTCCGCGGGCTGCTGGTGAGCGCGTCCGGCCAACCGGTGGTGATGCCGGGCACGCTCTCCTGGCGGGTGGCGGTGCCTCCCGGGGAACGTTGGCAGGCCGAGGTCGTCGCTCAGCCGACCCTTGCCAACCAGCGGGTGCAGCCGTTGTTCCGTTCCGGTGAGCAGATCGAGCTCAGCGGGCCCAGCCGCACCCTCGAGGCGTGGCGAGACACGGCTACCAACCTCACAGCAGAGGATCCCACGCTCGCTGCCGTGCTGCGGCGAACCGAACGTGATCTCGGTGCCCTCCTGGTCCAGGATCCGGAGGGCCAGGACGGCCGGTTCGTCGCAGCCGGCGCGCCTTGGTTCATGACGTTGTTCGGCCGGGACAGCCTGCTCACCGCGTGGATGGCGCTGCCCCTGGACGTCGGTCTCGCGGTCGGCACGCTGCAGCGGCTGGCGGAGACGCAGGGCAGACGGGTCGAGCCGCTGAGCGAGGAGCAGCCCGGCCGGATCCTGCACGAGCTGCGCCGCGGGCCGGCCAGTGGTCAGACACTCGGAGGAAACCACTACTACGGCTCGGTCGACGCCACGCCGCTTTTCGTCATGCTGCTCGCGGAGTGCTGGCGGTGGGGTGGAGACGAATCCGTCATCCGGTCGCTGCTGCCGGCGGCCGACCTTGCGCTGGCGTGGATCGACCAGTACGGCGACCGCGACGGCGACGGGTTCGTCGAGTACCAGCGGGCCACCGACCGAGGACTCTTCAACCAAGGCTGGAAAGACAGCGCCGACGCGATCAACGACCGCACCGGTCGGATACCGGAGCCTCCGATCGCGCTCTGCGAGGTGCAGGGCTACGTCTACGCGGCGCTGCTCGCCCGCGCCGAGCTGGCGGAGGCGTTCGGCGATCCACGTACGGCCAACCGGCTCCGGGTGCGTGCCGACAGGCTGCGGCAGCAGTTCGCGGAGTCGTACTGGCTGCCCGAACACGGCTGGTACGCGGTCGCACTCGACGGCCGCAAACGTCAAGTCGACGCCTTGACCAGCAACGCCGCGCATTGCCTGTGGACTGGTATCGCAGCCGACGAGCATGCCGCCGAGCTGATCAAGCGGTTGGCGGCCGACGACATGGACTCCGGGTACGGACTGCGCACTCTGTCGGCCACGATGGGCGCGTACAACCCGATGAGCTACCACAACGGCTCGGTCTGGCCGCACGACACCGCCATCGCCGTTGCGGGTCTGCTCCGCTACGCCCACCTGCCAGGTGCGGTCGAGCTGGCCGAGCGCCTCACGACCGGGCTCCTGGACGCTGCCGCCGCCTTTGGTGGCCGCTTACCCGAGCTGTTCTGCGGGTTCCCGCGGGAACGGTTCCCACATCCGGTGCCGTACCCGACCTCCTGCTCACCTCAGGCATGGGCGAGCGCCGCGCCGCTGCTCCTCGTACGGTCGTTCCTCGGTCTCGAGCCGCACGTACCGCGGCGGACGCTCACCGCCAGACCGCGCCTGCCCGAGCAGTGGGGAGCGGTGTCGCTCACGGATCTGCGCCTTGGTGATGTCGTCGTCCACATCAGCGCGAAGAACGGGGCCGTCACCGTGACCGGACTACCCGACCACTGGAAGCTCGTGACCGGCCCCAAATGACCATGTGCACTACGCCCGCCGGACCTGTGACACGTGTCGGCACGTAGTGCACCTCCAATACGCCCTCAATCCGACAGTCGGCGTCGACGTGAGCGGTCGAAGCACTGTGACCATGCCCTGGCTTGCTGGCTGAGAGCGATCACGGGATGGCGACGCCATCAAGCATGCGGAGTCCGGTGACGTCGCCGCAGGGTGAAGAGGCTCGACAGCAGTCCCAGAACCCACGCGATCAAGAGTGCTGCCCACAACGGCATGGTGACCTCTGGGATGAGCAACCGGACCGTGGTCGGAGCGGTGTTCTCGAAGATGAATATCAGGCTGATCACCACTAATACGGCGAAACCGACGATACGCCGAATTCCAGGGCGGGCGAGAAACGACGGTTTCTCCTGCTGAGTACGGCTCATGAGTCCCCCAAAGCACCGATCGGTGCCGAGCTAGTGCTACCAGCGTGCGTCGCCAGCTACTCAGCGGCAAACCAAAAGGGCGCTGCGAGCCATGCGGCCGTGCCCTTGTTGAGGTGCTCTCCGCTCAACATAGAAGCTTCTTCCAAGGCGGCGCCGAGCCGGACGAGGTCTCTGAACTGCTGCGCCGGTGTCCCTTGGTCGTAACCGCGGTTGTCCGGGAGCCGGTTGTCTCGCAGGTGCGCCATCACCAGGCGCGACTTCGGGAAGATCCACAGGTGTTGACCGCCGGACCCGTCATGGCCGAACGCCACGGGATCGCGTCCTGCGCTGTCATCAGACCAGCGTTCGAACATCAGCAGACCGGCTCCACGGACCGCCTCGATCGGCGGACGCCGACATGTGGACACCCAGTCCGGATCGAGCAGCTGGTTACCTTCCCACCTTCCATCTTGGGCGAGAAGTTGCCCACACTTGGCCAAACTGACGGCGTTGACCGCAGCGCTCGCCATAGCAAACGGATTTCCCGCCTCGTCGCAGCGCCAGGTTGCCTCGAACGAGACATCTCGCAGGCTGCCCCGGCCCTCGGCGTACGAGAAGGAGACGGTTCTCGAAGCGAACCGGGCCGCTGAGAGCTCGCTCCGTGTGCGCGGTGTTCAGCCTGTTCGTCGCTCACGGCGCGAACCCGGTTCCTCAGAGCTCGTACGGCGAGCATCAACATGGGGCTTACGCCGAGACCCAACAACGCCAAGTCCCAGTCCAGGTAGATCAGGACGCCAGCGAGACCAATGAGCTGGATCACTGCTGCGGTGGCAGACAGCAGATCGTTCGACAGGTAGGCCTCCATCTCGCCGCAGTCTCTCGTGATGGTCGAGACCATGTCTCCAGGCTTGGTCTCCTTGACGGTCCGCATGGGCAACCGAATCGCGTTCGAGAAGAGCCGCACCCGAAGCGTTTGCGCTACTCGCTTTCCGATACCGCCGAGGACGTAGGTCTGGGCACCCGTGAGGGCAGTAACCGCAACCGGCGTGATGACGAGTCCAGCAAGGAGCATCGCCAGGAGATCTGTGCGAGCTCGAGGAATCGCCACGTCCACGATGGCCTTCACGAACAACGGCTGGACAAGGCTGAGGACCGAACCAGCGAGTGACAGCGCGACGCCGAAAACGATCTGGGCACGCCATGCTGGGTCGTGGCTCCAGCCTCCTGAACGGATAGGGAAAGAACAAGTCTTGTACCCGCGTACGTGATCATGCTTATTGGAGGTAGGCCCCACGGCGTCGCTCAGCCGGTCAGATGTCTCGCCTTCGACACCATGGTCTCGAGCATCCGCCAGTCCACGGAGGGCGGCCGGCGCTGGGACGGATGGTCCGGGTTGGTGTCGAGCACGACGTAGGCTGCACCAAGCGTCGCAAGCTCCTCGAGGTCGCCGAGCACCTGATCGGCGGTACCTTCACCCACCCTGCGGTCCGATTCGTCCAGCGCGGTGTCGGTCAGACGTAACCGGATTCGTGGGCACAGGTCGGGCACGGACCGGCCTGCCGAGTCCGCCTCGCGCTGCAGGGCATCGAGTCCCTTGGTACGCAGCCAGTCGATCGGCTCGTTGATGGGATGCCATGCGTCACCCAACCTGGCAGCACGCCGAATCGCTCGCGGGCTGGAACCGCCTACCCAAATTGGTGGATGCGGACGCTGAGATGGATTCGGGCCGGTGCGGACGTCACGGAACGACACGAACTCCCCGTCATGTGAGGTGGCTGTGGCAGTCCACAGTTTCTTGATCGCCGCCAGGTAGTCATCGGTGATCGCTCCGCGACGCTCGAAGGGTATGCCCAGCGCGGTGTACTCCTTGGTCGACCATCCAACGCCGACACCGAAGATGAATCGACCGCCGCTGAACTGGTCGATGTTCGCCGTGACGCGTGCTGTCGACAACGGGTTGCGGAGCGGCAGGACCGTCACCGTCGTGCCGAGCTGGATGCGCTCAGTGATCCCTGCCATCCAGGCCAAGGTAGTGAGGGAGTCATAGAACGGTGGCGGATACAGCTCGGCGACATCCGGCGTAACCGCCACGTGGTCCGACATCAGCGCCGCCGCGAAGCCGGTGTTCTCGGCGAAGCGCACCCAACCCGCAGGGAATCCGGATCGGTGCCGGGCCCGAAGTTGGGGATGTTCAGCCCGAGCTTCATCTGGTGTCGCCCTTCATCCACTCGAGGAATCGGGCGAACGGCTCGTCAGCGCCCGGTGTCGGCACGTACTGAATGCTGTCGCCAGCGAGCTGCTGCAGGGCGTCCTGCATCTGGGTGAGGAGTGGCGGCGAGTACTCGAACCCCGGGACGAACTCCTTGGGCGCGGCGTAGATGATCCGGCTCACTCCCGCGACGGCACAGGTTGCGTGGCACATCACGCATGGCTCGCAGCTGGATACGACCATCGCTCCGGTAAGGCCCGTGGTCTTCAGGTTTCGGCACGCGTCGCGGACTGCCTCCACCTCAGCGTGGGCCGTCGGATCATCGTCGCGCGCGGTCGTGTTGACGCCGGTGCCCACGATCTGCCCGTCGCGAACGACGAGCGCGCCGAAAGGCGCTCGACCTTCCGCGAGGTTGTCGATCGCCAGGCGTACGGCCCGGCGCAGAAGATCGTCGTCTGACAGCTGAGTCTGGTCGTTCGATGTCGTCATAGCGCTGACCGTAAACCCTGACGTCGACGTGAGGGTCAAGTACGATCTCAGGCGTGCGTATCGGTGAGTTGGCCAGGCGAACCGGTGTCAGCGTGCGTGCCCTCCGCTACTACGAGGAGCAAGGACTGCTCTCGGCCGATCGCAGCCCCAACGGCTACCGCGAGTACGACGAAAGCGCGGTCGACCGAGTCGATCAGATCCAGCTTCTCTACTCCGCTGGCCTGTGCAGCGGAATTGCTGCCCTGTATCAGTGGCAACCGCGAGCGACTCGTGCCATCGCCTGGCCTGGTCGACAGCCTCAAGGTCGAACACCGCAGGATCCAGCGCCAGATCGAGGAGATGCGATCCTCCCTTCGGGTGCTCGAGAGCGTCATCGAGGCCGCCAACAACAGGTCGCACAGCGATGAGCCTGACCCGTGAGCTGCTGAGCTTGGTATGGGCGACGTACCAGCTCGACGATCTTCCCCGAACGTGGAATCGGGTCATGGTGACGGTGATCAGGGGGGTGCAACATGGATACCTGGCAACGTTTGGTTGTCGGCCTGCCGATGCTGGGGCGGATCCACTCCGTCCTCGACGGCATCGATGCCGTGTACGAGACCCGGTTTCCTGCGTTTGCCAACGCGGTCGACGCAGCGGATGCCCGCGCAGTGACGACGCGCGGGGTCGCGCGGATCCGCTCGTGGGCCGATGTCGACGTGAGCGTGAAGCGAATGTGTGACGAAGCGGAGGATCTCGCGGATCTCGTAGCGACTGCCGAGGCTGAGAGCCTGTTCCTAAACCCTGATCTTTCGATGTGATCTTTGTTTCTGATCTTGTTTGTGTCTGGCGAGTTGTCGGCTGAGGAGTCTGATCGCGGCCCATCGGACCATGGATTCATGGTGTTTGGGGA